>CEAZ01058501.1_pt1 | contig 625070 bp, 484 predicted proteins | sample 557361 | NCBI WGS metagenome assembly CEAZ01 (sample SAMEA3182074, study PRJEB8094) | gut metagenome | biome: human; feature: gut; material: Stool; isolation source: human stools | place: Canada | collected 2012-02-22 | reverse complement strand
ATCGGGCATGCAAGAAATGTCATAGCTCGCTACATACATTTCTATAACCATCGCAGACCGCATATGAGTATCGGGTATAAAATACCTGCTGTGGCGCATCTGGAGAAGGGAATACAGAAGAAAATGTGGAAGAAGAAAAAATATCCTTCCACAAGTAGCAATAAAAAGAAGGATGCAATATCTTTGCAAAGCCGGACAGCAAGTCCGGGCGAAGGCGCAGGACAGCGCACCTGACAAAGACAGAATGCCTCTTTTAGGGGCACCCAGTCTTGCCGGACAAGCAAGCACGGGCTCTGCAAATGCAGCAGGATGACTGTCAACAGAATCAGGACAACTCACTTTGCTGTGTCTACTATATCAGCAGGGCTTGGGAAGAAGTGACTACTGAACCAGTACAACATTCCAAGAACCGTCTACTGATATCGGTTATAAAAAGAAAAAGCGTCTAGCTAAATCAGGAAAAGACAATACGAATGGACTTGATTATCATTACATTGCATTTACACATTGTTTACATCGTAATGTAACGGCCGTTACACCGCATTGTAACGTCCTTTACGCTGTATCGTAACGACTTTTACGCTATATTGTAACGCCCTTTACATGCTGGTGTAACGGTCGTTACATCCTGGCGTAAAAGACGTTACGCTATGAGGTAAGAGGGCAAGTTATGATACCCCGCCCGTTTCCGCTTCAAGGAGACGTGAGTGGGAGACTGAGGTGGTTGTTAGAAGAAGGTAATAAAGAACAATAGGGAGTTCCTATCTCTTCAGTTTGATGCCGATGTCATTGATTCCTTGCAGCCTTTCGTCCGGTAGCGTATAGGCCACTTTAAAGAGGTAGGTGCCGGGTTTGCCGATTCGAACGCTTCCTGCGGAGACGGCAGTCTGATAGAGACCTCCCCAGCCGTCACCTTTCCAGATTCCTTCTTTGTCCGCGAGGATTAGCTGTATGGTGTCCGTGGGTGACGGAATGGAATCTGCGGTGGTGTAGCAGATGGATAGAGGTAGATTCTGATAGGGGTAGTTGCTTCGGTTACGAACTTCCAAAGACAGTTTGTAGTAGGTCAGTGAGTCGGTGACCTTCACGTCGAAAGAGAGCGTGTCTTCGCGCAGCCAGCCTTCGGTGGGAAGGGATTGGAAGGAATGGTATACAGTCTGTTTGTCGCAAGCGCTCAGCAGGCTTGCGACAAACAGTAGTATGATACCTTTCAGGCAGAGATTCCTATTCTTGAGCTGGTTTGTCATTTTGGGCAGGTCTTTCACCTTGAGGTTTGGGCTTATTGTTACGGGGCGGACGACGGTTGTTATTGTTCCGTTGTTGACGTTCGCCTTGTTGCTGTTCACCTTGTTTGGGTGCTTGCCGGTCTTGTTTCTGTCTCGGTTGCCGGTCTTGCCTGGATTGTTCTCTCTGGTTGTTGGATTGCGGAGCACCCTGCTGCTCACCTCCTTGCGGACGACCGTTTCCACTCTTTTTCTTTCTCTTGTTACGGCTGTTGTTGCTGTTCTCGCCACCGTTGCCGTCACTGCCACTCTTGCCTTTCCGGTTGCGGTCAAAGCGAGTGAGACTCTCTTGTTCCAGCAAGTCCACCGGCTTTTTGGGTTCGGAACGATGGGTTTCTTCTATCAGGCTGTCGGGCTTGATGCCACGTCTGTTCAAACCGATAATCTCGAAGGCGCGTCTGCCGCTGATGGTCACCAGGTTGGCGGGGATGTTCTTGTCGCTTGAGTAGGTTATCTGGTTGCTCAGAATGTCGGCTTTGAAGAAGAAGAACTCACCGTCTTTGGTCTCTAAGGTAATCTCGCGTGAGGGCAGGCGTTTCTGTGCTTCCACGTAGCAGTCTACTTCGTAGTTGAGGCAGCACTTCAGTTTGGCGCATTGTCCGGCAAGCTTCTGCGGATTCAGTGAAATGTCCTGGAAGCGCGCCGCGCTGGTGGATACCGATACGAAGGAGGTCATCCAGGTGGCGCAGCACAGCTCGCGTCCGCAGGGACCGATACCGCCGATGCGTCCGGCTTCCTGGCGGGCACCAATCTGTTTCATCTCGATACGCACGCGGAAAGCGTCGGCAAGTACCTTGATGAGCTGGCGGAAGTCCACCCGTTCGTCGGCTATGTAGTAGAAGATGGCCTTGTTGCCGTCTCCCTGATATTCCACGTCTCCAATCTTCATGTTGAGGTTGAGGTCCAGGGCTATCTGACGCGAGCGTATCATGGTGGAGTGTTCACGGGCTTTTGCCTCGTTGTACTTCTCCATATCCACAGGCTTCGCCTTGCGGTAGATGCGTTTGATGTCTGCCTCAGACTTGATATTGGCTTTCTTCATTTGCAGCGGCACGAGACGTCCGGTCAGGGTCACCACACCGATATCATGTCCGGGGGTGGCTTCTACGGCTACGATGTCGCCTTTCTCCAGAGGTATCTTGTTGCTGTTGCGGAAATATCCCTTGCGGGTATTCTTGAACTGAACCTCTACCAGCTCGCTCTCATCGGCATTGCCCGGAATGTCTGCCAGCCAGTCGTAGGTGTTCAGTTGCTTGTCCTGCCTGCCGCAACTCTTGCAGCAGAGACCTCCGCTTCCGTTATGTAGTTTAAATTCCATCATCTATTTATTTACTATTTGACTATTTACTATTTGACTATTTACTATTTACGATTTGATACTTTGCATTTCATTATTTTGCCACTTTTCATTGTTTCAATAAAACAATCATTTTGAGAGAGAAGTCGAAAAACACCATGCGGGCGTTTACGTTCTGCTCGATGTGGCGTTGCGCTTCACTTAGTTCGTCCATGATACCCATGACGTTCCGTTCGTTGACAAAGGGGGCGAAACGGGTGGCGAAGTTCTGTTCGGGCAGCGTCATGTAGTTCATCTCCTTGCGGTGCAGGTTGTAGATGAAGTTCTCGCGGGTCATGCGCTGGCAGTAGTCCAGGAAGTTCTTCTGCCGTTCGCGTCCCATGGCAGCAAGCTGCTCGCTCCATTGTTTCATTTCCCGTATCTTGCGCTGGTAGGAGAGTCGCATCAGGCTGACAAAGAGGTTGAAGAACAGTTCGTTCTCTTCGTTCAGATGGATGGTCTCCAATGCTTTGATGAAGTCTCCGTTTGCCAGATGGGCTATCGTCTCGCTGTCGCGGGGCTGCACTCCGTACTTCTGCTGCAGGGCTTCGGCTATGTCGGCTTCTTCAATCTTGGGAATGTTGAAGCGCTGCGTGCGGCTGAGGATGGTGGGCAGTATCATTTCCGGAGCTTCGGAGATGAGGAGGAATATCGTTTTCTCGGGTGGCTCTTCCAGCAGTTTCAGCAGCTTGTTGGCGCATACTTCATGCAGCTTTTCGGGTAGCCATACGATGGTGACTTTGTAACCTCCTTCACTGGATTTCAGACTCAGCTTGCGGGTTATCTCGTCGCTTTCCTTGGCATAGATGATGGCTTGTCCGTTTTCGGCATCCATCTCGTTCAGCCAATGGTTCAGTCCGAAGTAGGGGCTGTTCAGCAGCAGGTGCCGCCAGTTGGCGATATAGTCGTCGCAGACTTCCTTTTTCCCTTTGGCACTCTTGACGATAGGGTATACGAAGTGTACGTCCGGGTGCACCAACTTGTTCCATTTCACGCAGGAGGGACAAGTACCGCAGGCATCGGTTTCCGTCCGGTTGGGACAGCAGATGTAGCGGGCATAGGCAAGTGCCAATGGGAGTTTTCCTACTCCGGCAGGGCCACAGAAAAGTTGTGCGTGGGGAATACGTCCTTCCTGCACTTCTTGTATCAGCCTTTGTTTGGCTGCCTCTTGGCCTATTATGTCCTTGAAACTGAACACGGGTTAATTAGTTATAAGTTATTACTTGTGACACTGCCAGTTGTCAATTGTCAACTATCGATTATCTATTGTTTAGTAGATTTGTTTGGCTACTTCCCTGATGCTGTCTGTGGCTCCTACCGAGTAGAAGTGGAGGCTTGGGACGCCATGGGCTATCAGCTCTTTGCACTGCTGCACGCACCATTCGATACCCACTTGCTGAGCTTCCGCATCGGTGTTGCACTTCAGAACCTCTTGGGTCAGTTCCTCGGGCAAGTCTACCTTGAACGTCTTGGGTATTATGCTGAGTTGTGACAGCTTCTTGAAGGGCTTGATGCCCGGGATAATCGGGATGGTGACACCGGCTTGACGGGCACGTTCCACGAAGTCGAAATATTTCCGGTTGTCGTAGAAGAGCTGGGTCACGGCATACTCTGCACCCATTTCCATTTTTTTCTTCAGCCAGTAGATGTCTGTATCCATGTTGGGGGCTTCTTCATGCTTTTCCGGATAGCACGCCACACCGTATGAAAACGGGGTATTGGTAACTTTCATCTCGGAGCCGTCCACAAAAATACCTTTATTGAAGTTGTTGATTTGCTCTTGTAGTTCGACGGCGTGGTGGTAACCGTTGCCCACGGGGATAAAAGAGGATTCGTGCTTTGCCTTGTCGCCACGAAGCACCAGCAGGTCGGTGATGCCGAGGAATTGCAGGTCGAGCAGCACGTACTCCGTCTCCTCGCGGGTGAAGCCGCTGCAAAGGATGTGCGGCACCATGGTGATGTTGTACTTGTTCTGGATGGCAGCAGCTACGGCTACGGTGCCGGGGCGGCGGCGCAGGCGGTTTCGCTGGAACAATCCGTTGCCGAGGTCTTTGTACACGTACTCGCTGCGGTGCGTGGTGATGTTGATGTATTTGGGGTCGAATTCCCGTAACGTATCTATGGTTTGATACAGCTTTTCGATGCCCGTACCTTTCAGTGGTGGCAATATTTCAAAGGAAAAAGCTGTTTTTTCGTTACTGTTTATCAGGTCGATTACTCTCATTTCTCTTTCGTTATCTTTGTCCGATTGGCAAAAATCTTGCACATTGGGAACAAAAATACAAAAAAGAAATGAGAAATGCCGAAATTGCCGGCTATTCTTTTATACAGCGGATGGAAAGAGCTTTATAGTAGGGCTTGCCGGTGACATGGGCAGCGCTTGATACAAACTCGTCGCTTTCGCCGAGAAAATAAATGGTGCTTTCCGAAAGGGTATGCTTTGTATGATCCCAACTCCAAAAGGCGGTCATTTTATTGGGGCTGTTGTGTCCTTTGTTGTACCACATTCCTACCGGGAAAGCATTGAACCGGGTATGGTTGTTGACGGGGGCAACTTCACCGGATACCATTGCCTGCCATTCTCCTGCTTTTAGTATGGAGGCATCGTTGCCGGTGTAGTTTTTCAGCTGTTCCCAGTCTGCATCCGATGGAATTTTCCAGCCCTCGGGAGCCAGCTCTCCTGCCAGTATGGATTCTCCATTGTAAAAATAAATGTCATATTTGTCCGGCTTGTAATATCCGGCTTTGTCTGTTCCCAAGTCACTCTGTTTTTTCAAGGGAGCTCCGTCACGGTAGGTGGTGGCATGGAGCTCTTTACCCATCCAGTATTGGGCTCCAATCTTGACAATGGGGTATTCGGTAGACACTCCTTTTCTGATGTCTCGAAGGGTGTAGCATGCCACATTCACTTTGATGGCGTTTTCCGGTTTATCCAGAAGTAGCTTATGGTTATTGTCTATATAGAGCTTGTCTATGCCGGTATATTCCCCTTTAGTGTAGGTAAATCCATAGTCGTCTGTATTCCAGCTTATTCTTCCTCCGCAGATGGTGTCTTTACGGTCTGCAAGCTGTAGGATGACTCCATTGCTCAGGTCGGTCTTTTCATTTTCGCCTATGGGATAGGCTATAACGGCTCTGGAAGTCAATGACGCTGATTTGAGATATTCCTTGCAGACTTCTGCAATGGGTATCCCTTCGTGATAAATTCTGTACACATTTGAAAGAGAAAAGGAGAGAGCGGAGATATGTATGGCAGTGTAATCTTCCATATTGTCGGTGTCGATGGGAGGGAGGCTGCTCCATTCCTTGATTTTTCCGGCAAAACTGCTCAGTACGTTGCTGTTGCTCTGCATGGCTGATATGTTAATGATACATTGCGTGCTGCTACTCATTTCCACTTCGGGTATTGCACAACTGTATATACGTCCGCTCCACTCCATAATGAAGGATTGCTTGCCATCATTTATCGTTTGGGGTATGATGATGAATTCCTTGCCGGTAAGTTTGTTGTCTTTGACGCTCCATTCGCCGGAGGCTATGATGTCTTGTGTCCCCGTAAGATTACTGAAAGTCCCGTCTTCCAGATTATAATCGGCCGAGGTCTTGAGCCCGGTTGCGATGATACGCGGATTGGCTTTCAGCAAATCATTGGCAGAGTTGCTTGCGTCGGGTGTCAGAGAGATTGCCAGTTTGGACAGCTTGTGTTGGAACTCCAGGGTTACAGATTTGGTTTTACTGGTGATTCCTTGCGCTTTAGCTACCAAGAAGTCACTTTGTGCGCGGTTTTTCTCATTGCTCTGGTCTATCTGCACAGATACGGGAAGAACGGGTGTACCGGCAGCTACCCCTTCGGTTTGGTAAGGGTGGTAACTGATAAAGTCCAGTGACACATCTCCTTCCGGATAGAATACTGTCTTTTTGGGAACTAGTGTGGAGCCTTCCGTATATTCCAGGGCCAGATTGTCAATATACCGTTTTCCCTTGATGGAGCCGGAGGAAGTGGTTGCAAACAAGCCCATTCTGTCTCCTTTTTCAAAGGCGGTGTTTGTGACCTTGGTACTGGCCTTTTCCATTTTGATAGAGAACGTGATAGGTGTCGTCCCTTCCTCGATTTCCGCTTCTGATTCTTCGTCAATCCGGTTCACACAAGCTGTATTCCCTAAGGACATGCAGCAGAATAAAGAGGCAGCCAAGACTCCTCTTGCAAGAATAAGTTTTTTCATTGTATTATTATTGTGGGGCAACGGTTTTTCCGCTTTCCCAATTATACTCAATGAACCTTGTCTTAAAAATGTGGATTTAGCAGAGCTATAACCGGTATGGAAAAGTCTTTTACGCTTTTGGATGCTAATTATCAGTATCACGCTTGATGCCGCAGTGCTTTTTAATCTTATTTTTAATAACTTTTAATAGGTTTCGGGTACAAATGTAATTAAACGTGTTAAATGAAGAGGGATAAATCGATAAAACTTTTATAATTTATTTATCACACTCTGATTTTTTGCCTAACTTTACACGCTAAAATCGTAGACAGTAATAAGTTAAACCATAGATATAAACTCATGCCTTTAAATTTACCCGATAAACTACCCGCTATCGAGTTGCTGAAAGAGGAGAATATTTTTGTCATTGACAATTCCCGGGCAACCCAGCAGGATATCCGTCCGCTGCGTATCGTGATTCTGAACTTGATGCCGCTAAAGATTACAACGGAAACGGACCTGGTGCGTCTGCTTTCCAATACTCCGCTTCAGGTGGAAATCTCGTTCATGAAGATAAAAAGCCATACTTCCAAGAACACTCCGATAGAACACATGAAAACATTCTATACGGATTTCGACAAGATGCGCGGTGAAAAGTACGATGGCATGATTATCACCGGTGCTCCGGTAGAGCAGATGGATTTTGAGGAGGTGACTTATTGGGATGAGATTACTGAAATCTTCGACTGGGCGCGTACGCATGTCACCTCTACGCTCTACATCTGCTGGGCGGCGCAGGCAGGGCTCTATCATCATTATGGAGTGCCGAAGTATGCACTGGATAAGAAGATGTTCGGTATCTTTGAACATCGTACCTTGCAACCGTTGCATCCCATTTTCCGTGGATTTGATGATATGTTCTATGTGCCGCATAGCCGCCACACGGAAGTGCGCCGGGAAGATATACAGAAGGTTCCGGAATTGACGCTGCTTTCCGAGTCGGAGGATGCTGGTGTATATATGGCGGTGGCCCGTGGAGGGCGTGAGTTCTTCGTGACCGGCCATTCGGAATACTCCCCGCTGACATTGGATACAGAGTATCGCCGTGACTTGAATAAGGGCCTGCCCATTGAGATACCCCGTAACTACTATGTGGACGATGACCCGGACAAAGGAGTGCTGGTGCGTTGGCGTGCCCATGCCAATCTGTTGTTCTCCAATTGGCTGAATTATTTTGTATATCAGGAGACGCCGTATAATATTAATGAAATAGGGTGAGTTACTCGTAACTAAACGATGATAAAGCAACGTAAAATAGAGCTGCTGGCTCCTGCCAAGAATTTGGAGTGTGGCATAGAAGCTGTGAATCATGGGGCAGATGCGGTATACATCGGTGCACCCAAGTTCGGTGCGCGTGCGGCTGCTGTCAACTCTTTGGAGGATATTGCCGCTTTGGTGGAGCATGCCCATCTGTATAATGCCCGTATCTATGTGACGGTCAATACCATTCTGAAAGAAGAAGAGCTGAAAGAGACGGAGAGGATGATTTGGGAGCTGTACCGCATCGGTGTGGATGCACTGATTGTACAGGATATGGGGATTACGCGGTTGAATTTGCCGCCCATTCCGTTGCATGGCAGTACGCAGATGGATAACCGTACGCCGGAGAAAGTACGTTTCCTTGCCGATGCCGGTTTCCGTCAGGTGGTGTTGGCACGCGAACTTTCTTTGCAGGAGATACGCGGTATCCATGAGGCGTGTCCCGACGTGCCGCTCGAAGTCTTTGTACACGGGGCTCTTTGCGTCAGTTATAGCGGGCAGTGCTATGTCAGCCAGGCTTGTTTCGGACGGAGTGCCAACCGGGGGGAATGTGCGCAATTCTGCCGTTTACCCTTCAGTCTGGTAGATGCCGATGGCAAGACCATTGTGCGTAATAAGCATCTGCTTTCTTTGAAGGACCTCAACCAAAGCGAGGTGTTGGAAGAACTGCTGGATGCCGGAGCCACTTCGCTGAAGATAGAAGGCCGCTTGAAGGATGTGACCTATGTGAAGAATGTGACGGCGGCTTACCGTAGGAAGCTCGATGCCATTTTTGCCCGTCGCAAGGAATATGCCCGTGCTTCTTCGGGCACCTGCCGTTTCGATTTCCAGCCACAGTTGGACAAGAGTTTCAGCCGCGGTTTCACCCATTATTTCCTGCAAGGAAGGGGAGGGGAGATCACTTCGTTCGATACGCCCAAATCTTTGGGAGAGGAGATGGGCACTTTGAAGGAACAGCGCGGGGGATATCTCACGGTGGCAGGCGTAAAGCCTTTCCACAACGGAGACGGTGTCTGTTTTCTTGATGAGCAGGGACATTTGCAAGGTTTCCGCATCAACCGGGTGGATGGTAACAAACTCTATCCGGCAGGGGAAGTGCCTCGCATCAAACCTCGTACACGGCTTTATCGCAATTTCGACCAGGAGTTTGAACGTATCCTTACCCGTAAATCCTCCGAACGCAAAATCGGTGTTTGTTGGGAGTTGGCAGATACTTCTTTCGGGTTTAGCCTGACGGCTGCGGACGAGGATGATAACCGCGTGACGCTCTCTTTCCCTTATCCGAAAGAGTTGGCACGTACACCGCAGGTGGATAATCTGCGTAATCAGCTGGGCAAGTTGGGGAATACTCCTTTTGAGATAGCAGGATATTTGTCTGAAGATGCTTCGGGCATCAGGCTCAATCTTTCTGCTAACTGGTTCCTTCCTGCTTCTGCGGTGGCGGACTGGCGCCGGCAGGTGATAGATAAGCTGATTGCGGCTCGGCGTGTTACTTATCGTCGTGAGCTGGCTGTTTGGAAACCGACCAGCCATGCTTTCCCGGCTACTTCGCTGACCTATCTGGGTAATGTGATGAACGGTGCTGCCCGGAGTTTCTACCGTGAGCACGGGTTGTCGTCCATAGCACCTGCTTACGAGGCACAAGCGGTTCCGGATGCTGTACTCATGTTCTGCAAACATTGCCTGCGTTTCAGTATGGGATGGTGTCCCACCTATCAGAAAGGACATTCTCCTTATAGGGAACCTTATTATTTGGTTGGGACGGACGGCAAGCGTTTCCGCTTGTCTTTTGATTGCAAGAATTGCCAGATGAAAGTCATTGCTCATGAAGAGCCGCTTTAATGAAGGATGAAGAATGAGGAATTACTAATAAAGACTTGAAAATGAGGAGTGAGGAACGGGCACATAATGAAAGGCTGGCAAATGACCGGTACCGGGAAGCGGGCAGGGACAAACATCCTTTGCGTTCACTGCGTTCCCTCCTATTCTGCATTCTTTATTTTTCATGCTTCATTGCTTTAGTTTCCTGCCATTATTCCCGTCCTAATCTTGAAGATGAACATCTGTCTAAGGAGACGCGTGATTCGCTGGCCTATCTTTTTGAGCGGCATTATACTTGGAATACCAATCTGGAAGTGCTGGCAGATTCTGTGAATTTGGCTTGTCTGCCCGTGAAGGACTGCTATAATATGCTTTATCGGGGAGACCGCGTGGTGGTTGCCGAGTTCGCCATCCATCCTGCCGACAGTGTGGATAGTGTATGGGTGAAGCTTGCCCATTCGCAGGAAGTGCAGGGTTGGTTGCGGGAGTCCGAAATGATGCATGCCTTTGTTCCTACAGACAGCATTTCGCAGGCCATCTACTTGTTCAGTGATACCCATGCCTCTTATTTTATCATTATTTTTGCCTTGTTTGTGGCAGTCTGGCTGTTCCGGGCTTTTCGGCGCAAGCAGTTGAGGATGGTGTACTTTAATGATATAGACAGTCTCTATCCGTTGTTGCTATGTCTGCTGATGGCGTTCTGTGCCACTATTTACGAATCTATACAAGTGTTTGCGCCGGAGACGTGGCAACACTTCTATTTTAATCCTACCTTGTCGCCGTTCAAGGTACCGCTTGTGCTTTCTGCTTTTCTGATGGGTATCTGGCTGTTTATAGTGGTGTTGCTGGCGGTACTCGACGATTTGTTTCGCCAGTTAAGTCCGGCGGCGGCCGTATTCTATCTGTTGGGGCTGGCCTCCTGCTGCATCTTCTGTTATTTTTTCTTTATCCTGACTACATCTATCTACGTCGGATACTTGTTTTTGACCGCTTTTGTATGGGTATTCCTCAAAAGGCTTCGCATTTCGCTGCTGGCTTCACGCTATCGTTGCGGCAGATGCGGGCAGAAACTGAGGGAGAAGGGAGTCTGCCCGCATTGCGGAGCTATCAATGAATAAAAAAGCTTTGTAACTTTTCCATATTCAGTAGGAAAATGTAACTTTGTAGTTGAACTTTTAAAAGGAGGAATTGATTATGAGTAGTTTGGAGTTGGAAGCCGGAAAATTGGAGTTGATTCGTGAGATAGTCAATATCAATAGCAGTACTGCATTGGAGAGCCTCAGAAAATATATGAAGGAGGTTTTGAATAAGAATAGTCATTCCATTCCGACAGCGGCAGATAGCAAATTGCTGACTAAGCGTATGCTTGCAAAGTATGCCGGTAGTTGGAAGGACAATCGTGATTCTGATGAAATCAATGATGATATATATGCATCACGCCTTTCTCGAAAAGAAGAAAACTTTAGCCCCTTTGACGAATGAAACGATATTTGCTTGATACTAATATTTGTGTTCGCTTCATGCGTCAGAAATTTGGAGTAGACGAACATATTGAAAAGGTGGGCTGGGAACATTGTTGCATTTCGGAGGTTACGGTAGCAGAGTTGTTGTTCGGTGCAGAGCGAAGTAATAATGTGGAGAGAAACTTGCAGCTTGTTACTGATTTCTGCCAAGATATCAAGGTAATACCTTTGTCCTCGGCTTTATGTTGTTATGCCCGGAGTAAGGCTGCCTTATATAGTCAAGGAACTCCCATTGAGGATTTGGACTTATTTATAGGATGTACAGCGGTGGCTAACCAAATGATAATGGTTACTGAAAACAAGAAACATCTGGAAAGAATACCTAATATTGAAATTGAAAACTGGGTACATAGAGGATAACTTCTCCTCTGTCAGATAGAAACATAGAAACGGTCGTTCGGGTATGCAATGTGTAAGTACCCGAACGACCGTTTCTATTTTCCTTTACTTTCGGAGGGACAAAGCTCTCCAATCAGAACCTGCACCTCAACTCTATTCCCGCCTGCACAGGCCGTCCTTTCTGCATAAATCCGTTCCCCATACTCTCAAAATAGAACGAAGCATACTCTTTGTCCAGTGCATTGCGCACCCAGAAATCAATCTGTCCATGTCCTTTCTGGAAGCTGATACGTCCGTTCAGCGTGCCGTAGAAGGCTTGGCTCACGGTATTCTTCTCGGTCCAGTAGATGCGCCCGGCACCGGTGTAGTTGGCGTTCAGCTGGATGCAGTCCAGCCAGTGCCCCGGACGGATGCGGAAGATGTACTGACCGCCCACGTTCATGGTATGCTTGGGAACAAAGGGTACGTACTTGCCGTTGTAGCTGATTTCCTGAAGCTCCCCATTCACTTTCTCGTTGGTGATGTAATCCTTAAAGGTGGCATAGGTATAACCATAACTTGCATTCAGCGTGAAGTCCGTAGCAACGGCAGCCGTCAAGGCAACCTCTGCCCCCTGGCTGCGGCTTTTGCCGGCATTTGCCGTTTCGCGTCCCAGTCCGCTTGGGGCGAAGCGTGAAATCTGCTGGTCGCGGGTTTCCAGCCAGAAGATGGCGGCGTCGGCATGCAGACGTCCGTCCAGCAGATTCAAGTGTGTTCCTATTTCGTAGTTCCAGGTCTGTTCGGGCTTGTAGACGGTGGCGGATTTTGCATCCGGATTCTCTCCCGCATCGGGGAAGTATTTACCCACCAGCTCTTTGTAGGCATCCGGCACGTTGGGCATAATCGCCTCTTTGCTTTGCCGCATCATGTCATTCTTCAAACTGGATTGCAGCAGGTCGGAGAACATCTGCACGTTGTAACCTCCCGAACGGTAACCTTTGCTGACCGTTGCATACACATTTCCTCTGTTTCGCGCAAAGTCATACTGCAAAGCAAACTTGGGCAACAGCTGAAGATAATCCTTATCAATGTTTCCTTGGTAGCGCGACTCTACGGTCAGCGCCGTCTCCGGCATCATCTCTATTTCGCGGATGACGACGTCGCCCCGCTTCATTTCTCCCTTGATGCCCACCTTGTAGTCCAGGCTGGTGCCGGAGTTGTAATCCATCTTCATACGCTCATAATCCAGGCGTAACCCGGCAGTGAACGACACTCCTTTCAGCCCGAATAAATCTCTGAAGGTGGATTGATGAAAGAGTGCCCCATTCAGCAGCGGAGTGTCGAAACTGCCCCCGATGGGCATGGTCCGGCTGCTGATGCCCAGTGAGGGCAGGATATTCATACTCATGGATGGTCCCATCTCTACTTGTATTTGCGATGGGATGACACTGCCCAACATCTGATTCAGCATCCCCATTCCGGCTTCCCTGAAAGTGACGGGAGCTTCCGTATTCAGCCATTGGTAGAAGCCGAAGGCGCCGGTGGTCCATTGCCAGCGGCTACCGCTTTTACTCTTCAAGATGATTTCCTCGCTCAGTGCGTGGGAGCGTTGTTTCTGTTGCAGGGTATAGATGTCGTTGGCGGTGAAGTCCTGGTCTATGTCCATGCAGTCCTTTAGAAACTGGTAGCCGGTGACCATGCTCAACGTGAAGTGCTGTGCCTGGTATTCCAGGTTCAGACCCGTGTTCAGCAGGTTGCGGTAGTAGTTGCTACGGGCGTTATTGGAGATTTTTCCGATGTAGGGCTTCAGCGGCTCGCTCTGTGCTTCGGGGGCCAGGCTGCCTTGGTAGAAATACGGGTAGCCACCCTGGTCGCTGTATTCGTAGTTGATGTTTAGGTCCACCTTCCAGTTGTCCGAGGGGAGGTAGATGGCGCGGATGCGTCCGCCTGCCGATTGCCCCTTGTCCGCTTTCTCGTCCCTCACCGTGTTGCGGAAGAATCCTCCTTGATAATCGTAAAAACCTCCGGTGGAAAAGGCGAACCGTTCCGAAAGGCGGTGATAGTGGGTCAGCGAGGTATTATAGGCATTGTACGTACCTGCCCCCATGCGGAAGTCCGTCCCCTGGTAGGAGAAGGGCGATTTGGTGTGCACCTTAATCAATCCGCCCATGGCATTGCGCCCGTAGAGCGTGCCCTGCGGACCGCGTAGCACGTCGATGCGCTCTACGTCGGCATAGCTGAAGTCGAAGGCTGACTTGTCTATATAAGGTATATTGTCTACATAAAGTCCTACGGAGGGAGTGTTGATGCGCGAGCCGATGCCGCGGATATAGACTGCCGAAGTCAGTCGCGAGCCGTAGTCGGGGATAAACATATTGGGCACTACGGATGTCAGATTCTTGATGGAGTTCACCTGTGCGTTCTGCATGTCCTGCTGCGAAAGCAGGGTGACGGCGGCGGGCTGTTCGCGCAGTTTCCGGTTTTCTTTGGGGGCGGCAATGACGGTTATTTCCTCTACATCCACCACTTTCAAGGTGTCTGCCTCTTCGGCAAGTACGTTGCCGGTTGCCAGGAGGCAGAAGATACCGGCTAAGATTCTATATCTGTTCATAAACTGTTTTTTTAAGCACCTGCAAAGTAAAGGGATTCTTGCGGAAGGGACAATCCTCATTTATTAGGATTTCGTTCCTGGAGTGCTAATCTTAAATCGTTCCATCATGCAAAAAATATCGTTCCTCCGTGGGGTAAAAATCGTTCCACCATGGTGGAACGATTTTTACCCCACGGAGGAACGATTAGATGTTAGCACATTAGCACACTAATTGGGGCGAAGTCTTTCTGAAAAGACTTCGCTTCTGATGTATCCGGTTGTAGGATTATATTCTGTCCGCTTCCACATATCCGTGCATCACGGCATAGATAGTCAGCCCGGACACGGACTTGATACCCAGCTTCTCGGTGATATTCTTGCGGTGTGAGATGACGGTGGTCAGGCTGATGTTCAGTTTGTCGGCAATCTCCTTGTTGATGAGACCTTTGGTAATCAGCACCAGCACTTCTATTTCGCGGGCGGAAAGGTCGTGCCCGGCGGCTGTATTTATTGCCATATCCGAGTGTCTGGCGGGTGCCGGCTTTCCGTGGTTTTGTCTGTATTGGTTTCCGTATTGGCGCAGCTGCAGAATGTTTTTTGCCAGATTTTGTTCGTCCTGATAGATGTTTAGCGTCGGCATGCCCGACAGTTGGGGGACGGTTTCACCATTGACCAGCACAATGGTTTTGGGCTTGCGCTCCAGAAAGAAAGCGGTATGCTCGAAGTAAATCTGTGAAGAGATGAAATAATGCACATACATGTCAGGCGTATCATCCATCAGTTCGCCAAAGGAACGGAAAGAGCGGATGATGGCTGTCGGGATGATTTCCTCCAGCAAGTTCTGCAGTCCCAGACAGGAGAGGGTGTTGGAGTCGACGATTGCTATTTCAGGAGTCATTCTCGTTTTTTTGTTTCTGCAAAAATACGGATTATTTTTTAGGGTTTGTCTGTGCGGGGCTGCAAAATGAAAAATTCTCCTATGCAGAACTATTCTCCCTCTCCTTTTGGGGAGCGGGGAGTGTCTCCTTTCGCATATTGGCTGGGGCTGACATTGAAATATTTCTTAAAGACTTCCCGGAAGTATTTCCCATCGCAGAAACCGGTTCTTTCTGCTACTTCAGTCACGGAATATTTCCCTTCTTTCAATAGCTCGGCAGCATGTTTCAAACGGATATTCCGTACGAAATCTGCCGGTGCCTGGCCGGTCAGCGCTTTCAGTTTACTGTAGAAACTGGTACGGCTCATATTCAGGAGCGAGCACAATACGTCTACTGTGAAATCGGGATTATCCATGTTCTCCTCGATATGTCTCTTTACATTCGACATGAATTTCCAGTCGAGACTGTTGGAGCAAGTGGTAGTTGTGGAGGGCTCTTCTTCTGTATTGATTTCCAAATCCGCATATCTCTTGCGCAGCAATGCGCGGTTGGCAAGCAGATTGGCAATGCTGGCTTTCAGTATGTTTATGCTGAAAGGTTTTACAATATATTCGTCCGCACCGATATGGAGTCCTTCGAGAATGTTCTTTTCATCTCCCAGTGCCGTCAGCAGTACTACCGGGATGTGGGATGTTTCAATATCGTTCTTGATGGCGATGCATAATTCGTCGCCTCGCATTTCCGGCATCATGATGTCGGAAAGAATCAGTCCCGGCCAGAATTGTTTTACAATGGTCAGCGCTTCCTTGCCGTTGTTGCATACTTGTACATTGTAAATCGGAGAGAACGACTGGAAGAGATAGTTGCGCAGCTCGTCATTGTCTTCTACAATCAAGATGCGATGCAGTTTGTCATTGTCTTCAGTCCGGAGTTCTCCGGCAAGTTTCAAAGGAACGGTGGGGACATCCGGTTCATAGAAGGTCTTCTTATCCTTAACGGACAGAGTGAAGTTCTTGAACTGTTCTTTCTCTTTGGGAAGGATGATTCTGACAGTACTGCCTTGGCATTCGGTGCTCTCAATGTATATTTTTCCATTGTGCAGGCTTACCAGCTTCCGCACCAGCATCAGACCGATACCGCTTCCCGTTATTTTGGAGTTGATGGCATTTGTTCCACGGAAGTGCATCTTGAACAGTTTTCTTTGTTCTTTGGCGGGAATTCCTATTCCATTATCTTTGACTTCTAGTCTCCAGGAGCTTTTCATGTCATAAACAGAAATGAGTATATCGCCATTTTGGGGAGTATACTTCAGAGCATTGGATATGACATTTTCCAGGATAGAGTCCATCTTCTCTTTGTCGAACCATACATTCATGTAGCTGAAATTGCTTTCGTATCTGAAAGTGATATGTTTTATGGTGGCATAGGTCTGGAAATTGTTGTATATCTCCTTGATGTAAGTATTCAATTCATATTCTGCTATGTACAGATGAGGGGAATATACTTCTGCCCGTTCAAAGTTTATCAGATTGGTAGTCATGCGCAGGAGGGAGTTGACATTTCTCAGTGCCATGTGCATATTGTTGGTCTCGGCTTCGTTCAGTGTCTTGTTTTCAAGCATTTCTTCCAGAGGTGCCTTTATCAGTGTCAATGGCGTGCGGATATCATGCGCGGTATTGACAAAGAAACGGGTTTTCTCATCGGATATCTTTTTCTGTTTTCTCAGTGCCATGACACGGAAACCGACAACGGACATCAGTACTGTCAGCAGGACATAGCAGGCTATGGCCCAAAAACTGAACCAGACGGGGCGCGCAATGCTGATGTCGATGCTTCGCTCTTCAAAATAAAGATAAGGCTCTTCCTTGGATACCGCCCGTATGTAAAGTTTGTAATCGCCCGAGGCAAGGTTGGTGAAGCGGAGATGCCCTTCTTCACCCAGGCGGTTCCAGTCATCGTAAAAGCCTTCCAGCTTCCAGTAGAAAGTGACATTGTCCGGCGCGTCATAATTGATGGATGAAATACTGAGGGAAAAAGTGTTCTGGTTATATTTCAGCTTTAACCGGTCTGTCTGGTTGATGTTTTCCTTCAAGGGGGAATTCGGACTGCCGGGAAAGACTGTCTGATAGAGTATCTGAAAATCGCTGAGTATCATAGGAGAGTAGATGTACTTGGGCAAACGGGTTCCTTCGGGAAACTCGATGGCTCCGTCTGTGCTGCCAAAGACAAAACCCTTGTTCTTGCGTAGCGTTCCGGAAGAGGCACTGAAGCAGGAGGACATCAGCCCTTGCTCTTTAGTCCAGTTGTGGAATGTCTTCTCCGTAGGGTGGAAACAGCTGATTCCGTTTTCGGTACTCATCAGGATATGCCCGTCCGACTCGGGGAGTATGGTGTAGATGTTGTTTGAAATCAAGGCACAATTGTCCTTGTGATAATGCTTGAACGTATTGTCCTTTGCGTTGTAGACAACCACTCCGGAGCCGTTTGTTCCTATATATAGAGAGAGGTCTTCCGCTTGGTAAAGTGTGTTGATGTAGGTCGTCTCTTCCTGCAAGGCGACATATTGGAATCTACCCGACTCTTTGTCCAGCAGATACAGTCCGGCACTTGTCCCAATCCACATGTGTCCGTCGTCCTTTTCTGTAATGGCGGTGACGGAATTTATTCCGGGATACAGACGGACAGAATTCAGAGACAAATCGAAGCATTTCAGATTATAGAATCCTCCGGACCAGATATATCCTTTGGAGTCTTTAACAATGTCTCGGATATACTTGTCAGGACGTATGTTATCCGGACTGAGCAGGTAAGGGGAGAAATATTCTACCGAGAGTGTCCTTTTATTTATTTTGTATACTCCCGAAGTATATCCTCCTGCCCAAATAATGCCGGGTGATACCTCGCATAGCGTAATGAATATGTGGTTCTTGTCTTTCAGTTGATGGTCGAAGGAACTTAGGAATGAGTGCCACTGCCCGGTTTTCGATTGATAAAGGCTGATTCCGTTGCTTGTTCCGAACCATAGGTCTCCGTCACTGTCTTCAATGACAGAGTGTACCTGATCGTTGACCAGCGATTGTCTGTTTCCGATGGAATGCTTTATCCAGTTATAGTTTTTGTACCGGTTGTCTATAATGGTAATCCCTTCCGGGTAGTTGGCTATCCATATCCGCTTTTCTTCATCAATATAAATGTCATTGATGTTATTGCTGTTCATCTCATTGTAACTTTTGTAGCTGGAGGTGATGTACGGTTCCGAGATGCACGAGTTCACATTGATTTTGTGTATGCCCATACCTTCTGTCGCTATCAATAGCTCTGTCCGGTTCAGAGGTCTGATTCGGGCAATGTTTACATCGCTCAAATCCGTATTGGAGTGTATAATCCGTTGTTGCCGTATGTCGTAGGCAAAAACTCCTTTTTCAAAAGTACCGATGAAAAGTCTTTGTGATTCTTGATGGAAATGGAGTGCACTGATTTGTGCCTGGATTTTGTCAAGAGGTTCAAGAGGGACAATCTGCAATGCTTCGTTTTCGAGTTTGACGTATCGCACTCCCTTGTTGGTGGCCATGAAGAAGTGGTCGTTGTCCACTTGTTCGATACTTGTAATGCTACTTTTCAGTTCATTGGGCATTTGATGGGTCTCTCCGGTTTGTGTGTCGTAAAGAGCGATACTGTATCTGCTGCACAGCCAAATCCTATGATTGTGGTCCATATAGCCGTAGCTGATATTGACCGGTGTCTTGGGCAGTTTATATACTTTATTGAACACATCGTGTTCTTGGTTGTATTGAAAAATGCGGCCGGCTTTACCTATGACCCATAACTTCCCCTTCTCTTCAAAATACAACCAGCCGAGATGGATGGGGGAACTCGATTCTTTGTTTTCTCCTATTAATTTATAATGTTTGATGTCTTTTCCATTGTACCGGTCTATGCCTTCGTTGGTGAGGAACCACATGTAACCTATCGAATCCTTTTGAATGTCGAAGATTCTGCGGTTACTCAATCCGTTTTCTACTCCTATGTATTTATAAGTTTGCGCCGTGGCAATGAGGGGTAAAAGGAATAGAAAGCATACAATGTTTATGATGAATCTCATATAAATATTTATCTATAAATACAATATAACAACATGCGTGTGATAATAGTTTACAAATTAAACGAGAAAAAGTGAGATTTCAAAATTTAAATGTCAATATTGCAGCTTAACCAAGGAATGCCTTTGCAGCTTCTGCACACCGTTCGCCGTCAATCCCGGCAGAAACGATGCCTCCGGCATATCCGGCGCCTTCTCCGCAAGGGAACAATCCTTTTATACGTACATGTTGCAGTGTTTCCTTGTCTCTTGTTATGCGTACCGGTGCCGATGTGCGGGTTTCCACTCCAATCATTGTCGCCTCGTTCGTCAATAACCCCCGGCTGTATTTCCCGAATAGCTGGAAACCTTTGCTCAGGCGTTCTGCAATGAAAGAGGGCATCCAGAAGTGGAGAGGTGAGGATACCAAGCCTGGTGCGTATGAGGTTTCCGGCAGGTCGTAGCTTAGTTTCTTCTTGGTGAAGTCCACCATTCTCTGTGCCGGTGCTGTCTGCTTCATATTGCCTTGTTGCCAGCAGAGGTACTCTAGATACTCTTGAAAATGCATCATACTCAATGGAGAATTGGCAGTTGACAATTGACAATTGGCTGCGCTGTCGTGCTGCATAGCAATTGTAAATTGTAAATTGTCAATAGTAAATTGCTCCAAGTCTTCCGGGCGTAGCTCTACCACCATTCCCGAATTGCTCCAACGGGAACCGCGGTTGCTGGGACTCATCCCGTTGACTACAATCTGCTCGGGACCGCTGGCGGCGGGCACAACGAAGCCGCCGGGACACATGCAAAAGCTATATACTCCTCGTCCGTCCACCTGGTTTACAAAGCTATATTCGGCGGCAGGCAGATATTTTCCCCGTCCGTTCCGGTTGTGATATTGTATTTGGTCTATCAAGGTGGCGGGGTGTTCCAGTCGTACGCCTACGGCAATGCCTTTAGCTTCAATCTCTACATTGTTGGCGGCAAGCCAGCGGTATACGTCCCGGGCAGAGTGACCGGTGGCAAGTATCACCGGGCCAAGGAAAGTCTTGCCGGTATTTGTTTCAATGCCTTTGATTTCATCCTTCTCTATGAGTAGGGCGTCCATGCGTGTTTCAAAGTGGACTTCGCCACCGCACTGGATGATAGTGTTCCGCATGTTTTCAATAACACGCGGCAGTTTGTCCGTACCTATGTGCGGATGTGCATCTACCAGTATGGAAGTGGAGGCTCCATGTTGACAGAAGACATTCAGAATCTTGTCTACATTGCCGCGCTTTTTGCTGCGTGTGTACAGCTTGCCATCCGAGTAGGCTCCGGCACCTCCCTCTCCGAAGCTGTAATTGGACTCCGGGTTGACGAGTTGCTGGCGGCTGATTTGCGCCAAGTCTTTCTTGCGTTCCCGTACGTCCTTTCCACGCTCCACAATGACGGGGCGCAGACCGAGCTCTATCAGTCGCAGGGCGGCGAAGAGTCCTCCGGGACCGGCGCCTACCACTACTACTTGGGGCTTTCCTTCTACATTATTATATAAGGTATGTTGATATTCGTCCTCTTTCGGCATTTCGTTCAGATATGCCCGTACGTTGAGGTTGATATAGATTGTCCGTTGGCGGGCATCGATACTGCGCTTCAAGATACGCGCTGCGGTTATCTCCCGTGCATTCAGTCCTTTTTCGTGTATTAAGTACTCTTTCAGGCGTTGCTCGTTTGCCGCTACTTCGGGCAATACGCGTAGTTGGTATTCTTGTATCATAACGATTATCCGAATAAGGCACGGAATGCCTCTTCTACCTTCCGTACCGGTATTAATTCTATTTTTATCTTTTGGGTATTGAGTCCCTGCATATTATACTTGGGAAGTATAAAACGCTTGAAGCCAAGTTTCTCTGCTTCTCCGATGCGCTGCTCAATGCGGTTTACCGGGCGTATCTCTCCCGACAGACCTATTTCTCCTGCCATGCACACCTCTGGCTCTATGGCCGTGTCCATGTTGCTGGAGAGGATGGCGCTGATGACGGCAAGGTCTATTGCCGGGTCGTTCACTTTCAATCCGCCGGCAATATTGAGAAATACATCTTTCTGTGCCAGTTTGAAGCCTACACGTTTTTCCAATACGGCCAGCAGCATATTCATGCGGCGGATGTCGAACCCTGTGGCAGAGCGTTGTGGGTTACCATATACGGCACTGCTGACCAATGCCTGCGTCTCGATGGGGAAGGGTCTGATGCCTTCTATCGCGGAGGCGATGGCTATGCCGCTCATACCTTCATGGTCTTGGCTCAGCAGCAGTTCGGATGGGTTGCTCACCTGCCGTAATCCATCTTGCCGCATTTCGTAAATACCCAGTTCGGCAGTGCTTCCGAAGCGGTTCTTGATGCTGCGCAGGATGCGGTACATGTAGTGCTGGTCGCCCTCGAACTGGAGTACGGTATCCACGATATGTTCCAGTACCTTGGGGCCGGCTATGCTTCCTTCCTTATTGATATGCCCGATAAGGATGACCGCCGTATGCGTTTCCTTGGCAAAGCGCAGGATGGAGGCGGAACATTCCCGTACCTGGGCAATACTCCCCGGCGACGATTCAAGGGTTTCGGTAGAAATCGTCTGTATGGAGTCGATGATGACGATGTCCGGGCGGATGTTCTTGATATGGACGTAAATCTGTTCCAGGGAAGTTTCGCACACGATGAGGCAATCACTGGAAGCACTTGTCAAACGGTCGGCACGCAGTTTCAACTGACGGGTACTTTCTTCGCCGGAGACGTAGAGGATACGTTTCTCCGGTATACGGAGTACGGTTTGTAGCACCAGGGTGGATTTCCCGATACCCGGTTCGCCGCCAATTAATACAAGAGAACCTTGTACCAGACCGCCACCCAGTACCCGGTTCAGTTCGGCATCATGGAGATCGATGCGCGGTTCGTCATCGGCTACAATTTCATGGAGGGTTACGGGTTTGGCTTTGGCGGTCTCTATACCCGATACGGGACGTTTGTTCACCACTTCTTTCCGTACCACCTCTTCCACATACGTGTTCCACATTCCGCACGACGGACACTTGCCTACCCATTTGGGAGAGTCTTGTCCGCAGTTGCTGCATACATAAACCGTCTTCTCTTTAGCCATAGTTGTGCATTCTCTTCTAAAATGATTGCCCAAAGGTACAATTTTTCGATGCAGGGCTTGCAGACTCCCATAGAGTTTTTTTATTTTTGTGAGTAGAAAACAATAACATGTTATAAAAGCCATGATAGAAGATATTCTTGCATACAACAAGCGTTTTGTAGCCGAGAAGGGGTATGAGAAATACATCACGAATAAATACCCGGATAAGAAGATTGCCATCCTCTCTTGTATGGATACCCGTTTGACCGCTTTACTGCCGGCAGCCTTGGGCATCAAGAACGGCGATGTGAAGATGATAAAGAATGCGGGTGGAATCATTTCACATCCGTTCGGTAGTGTCATTCGTAGCCTGATGGTGGCCATTTACGAGTTGGGCGTGACGGAAGTGATGGTTATTGCCCACTCCGATTGCGGTGCGTGCCACATGAGCAGCGCCCAGATGATAGAGCATATGAAGGCCTGGGGCATCAAGCAGGAGACGATTGATATGATTCGTTTCTGCGGAGTGGATTTCGAGTCTTGGCTGTATGGATTCGAAGATACGGAGAAATCGGTAAAGGGTACGGTGGAAGCTATTATCAATCATCCGCTGATACCGAATGATATCAATGTCAGCGGTTTCATAATAGATTCTGTGACGGGAGAATTGACCCCGGTGCAGTGATAGTTGTGCTTCACACGGTAATTTCCCCTGCCAGCGGTCGTCCCATCAGTTCGCGTATTTCGGCAGGTGGATAATCGTGCCCCAGAAGGAACATCAGCTTGGTTACGGCAGATTCCGTTGTGCTGTCATATCCGCAGACAACTCCTGCCTGCATCAGTTGGTAACCGGTTTCATAGCGCTCCATTTCAACAGTGCCGGCACTGCATTGGGTGACGTTGACAATGATGATGCCTTGTTCGCAGGCATCATGCAGGTGGCGTAGAAACCATTCCTTTCGGGGAGCGTTGCCGGAACCGTAGGTTTCGAGGACTACGGCCTTCAGTCCTTTAGTGGCAAGTATGGCTGCCACGACATTTTCCTGAATACCTGGAAAAAGCTTCAGTATGGCGATGTTGGTATCAAGCAGATAATGAGGCTCCAGTTCGTGGGGAGTGCCGTGCGTATGAATTTGCACATTATTATATTTAATATGTATACCGGCGGAAGCGAGTACCGGATAATTGAAGGAACGGAAAGCATTGAAGTTCTCCGCGTTCATTTTGGTGGTACGGTTGCCGCGCATCAGGTGGTTTTCGAAGAAGATGCAGACTTCGGGTACGATGGGCTGTCCGTTGGAGTGGCGGTCGGTGGCTATTTCGATGCTGGTCAGCAGGTTTTCCTTGCCGTCTGTGCGGAGCACGCCAATGGGCAGTTGCGAGCCGGTTAGGATGACGGGCTTGTTCAGCCCTTCAAGCATGAAGCTGAGTGCAGAAGCTGTGTAGGCCATGGTGTCTGTGCCATGCAGGATGACGAAGCCTGTATATTGGTTGTAGTTGTTGCTGATGATGCGTACCAGTTTGCGCCAGGCATCGGGGTCCATGTCCGAGGAATCCATGGGCGGGTCGAATTGATAAGTGTCGATACGGAACGCAAATCTCTGAAGTTCGGGAACATGTTTCTGCAACTGCTCGAAGTTGAAGCTTTCCAGGGCGCCGGTTTCTGCATTCTCTATCATTCCGATAGTTCCACCGGTGTATATTAGCAAAACGGAAGTATTTTCTGGGTTCATGCGCACTTTTCTTTCATGTTTTCCATGCAAATATAATGATATATATTGAGAGTGATAGCAAAATGTTAGAAAAGAATAAACGGATATACAGAAAAAAGGTATGGAAAGTGTGAAAGTGTAAGCCGTAAGTTGTGCATATTTCTTGCCTTTTTAGAGGCTTTCTGCATTTTTATCGCAAAAAAGTCGCAAAAAGTGATAGATTGAATGTTTTTATTGTTACTTTTGCAACACTTATCATAAATGATAGAAACAAGAGACTATGAACAAGTACTATCAACATACAGTCACATCCATGTGGACCATGACCCTTAGGGGTTAGGGATAGTATTTTGTGTTTCTACGTGTTACACCATTTTCAAGCAGTTTTTCCATTTAATTAAAGTCAATGCAAGCCGTAGCAGCTTGTTTCCGACACATTGTATCAACCATCTCAACAATATAAAGAGAAATGAAAGTAATGAAATTCGGCGGAACGTCCGTAGGTTCCGTGAACAGTATTTTGAGCGTCAAGAGAATTGTAGAAGCAGTCGATGAACCGGTTATCGTGGTGGTGTCCGCATTGGGCGGCATCACGGACAAGTTGATAAACACCTCTAGAATGGCGGCAGCCGGTGATGCTTCTTACGAGAATGAGTTCCGGGAGATTGTCTATCGTCATGTGGAAATGATTAAGGAAGTGATTCCGGCAGGCGAGGCGCAGGTTGCCTTGCAACGCCAGATTGGTGAGCTGCTCAACGAGCTGAAGGACATCTTTCAGGGCATTTATCTGATAAAGGACCTTTCGCAGAAGACGTCCGATACGATTGTGAGCTATGGCGAACGTCTTTCATCTATCATCGTTGCCCAGTTGACGGGAGCGGAGTGGTTTGACTCACGCAAGTTTATCAAGACGGAAAAGAAGCATTCCAAGCATGTGCTGGATACGGAGCTGACAAATTCGTTGGTGCGCGAGACATTCAGTAGCCTGCCCAAACGCGTATTGGTTCCGGGTTTTATCTCCACAGACAAAATGACGGGAGAGGTAACGAACCTGGGTAGAGGTGGCTCTGACTATACGGCGGCAATCATTGCTGCTGCACTGGATGCCGACAGTCTGGAAATCTGGACGGATGTAGACGGATTCATGACAGCTGACCCGCGTGTGATTTCCAGGGCATACACTATCAATGAATTGAGCTATGTGGAAGCTACGGAGCTTTGTAACTTCGGTGCGAAAGTGGTCTATCCGCCTACAATCTATCCGGTTTGCCACAAGAATATCCCCATTCTGGTGAAGAATACCTTCAATCCGGAGGGTGTGGGAACTGTCATCAAGCGAGAGGTTTCCGACCCGCAAAGCAAGGCCATCAAGGGTATTTCATCCATCAATGATACGAGCCTAATTACAGTGCAAGGCCTTGGTATGGTAGGTGTCATCGGTGTGAACTACCGTATCTTCAAGGCGCTGGCAAAGAATGGCATCAGTGTGTTCCTTGTGTCCCAGGCTTCTTCGGAGAATTCAACGTCTATCGGTGTGCGCAATGCGGATGCTGATCTGGCTTGCGAGGTGCTGAACGAGGAGTTTGCCAAAGAAATAGAGATGGGAGAAATTTCTCCTATTCAGGCAGAAAAGAACCTGGCTACCGTGGCCATCGTAGGCGAGAACATGAAGCATACGCCGGGTATTGCCGGAAAGCTGTTCGGTACGTTGGGGCGTAACGGTATCAATGTGATTGCTTGTGCGCAGGGTGCTTCGGAAACCAACATCTCGTTTGTAGTGGACAGCAAATCATTGCGCAAATCGCTGAATGTCATCCATGATTCTTTCTTCTTGTCGGAATATCAGGTACTGAATCTTTTTATCTGCGGCATAGGAACCGTAGGCGGCAGCTTGATAGAGCAAATTCACAGCCAGCGCCAGAAGCTGATGCAGGAGAACGGCCTGCAGCTGAATGTAGTGGGCATTGCCGATGCAAACAAAGCCATGTTCAGCCGCGAAGGTTTCGATTTGGGACGTTTTCGTGAAGAACTGCAGGAGAAGGGAAAGGACAGCTCTCTGGAAACGCTGCGTAATGAGATTATCGGTATGAACATCTTTAACTCTGTCTTTGTGGACTGTACGGCAAGTGCAGGCGTGGCTTCCCTTTACAAGGACTTGCTGCTGCACAATGTTTCGGTAGTGGCTGCTAACAAGATTGCTGCTTCTTCCGAATACGAGAACTACCGTGAACTGAAACAGATTGCCCGCCAACGCGGTGTGAAGTACTTGTTTGAAACCAATGTAGGCGCCGGACTCCCCATCATCAATACCATTAACGACCTTATCCATAGCGGTGATAAGATATTGAAGATTGAAGCCGTGCTGAGCGGTACGTTGAACTATATCTTCAATAAAATCAGTGCCGACATTCCTTTCAGCAAGACCATTAAGATGGCGCAGGAGGAACGTTACTCCGAGCCCGATCCGCGTATCGACCTCAGCGGAAAGGATGTTATCCGCAAACTGGTGATTCTGGCACGCGAGGCCGGTTACTGTTTGGAACAGAGCGATGTTGAGAAGAACCTCTTTGTGCCCGATGACTTCTTTGAAGGCTCCCTGGATGACTTCTGGAAGAAAGTGCCGAGCCTCGATGCCGATTTCGAAGCCCGCCGCAAGGTGTTGGAAGCCGAGAACAAGCATTGGCGTTTCGTAGCCAAACTGGAAAATGGCAAAGCATCTGTCGGTTTGCAGGAAGTCGGCGCCAACCATCCGTTCTACGGGCTGGAAGGCAGCAATAACATCATCCTGCTGACCACGGCACGCTATAAGGAATATCCGATGATGATACAAGGCTACGGAGCCGGTGCGGGTGTAACGGCTGCGGGGGTATTTGCGGATATTATGAGCATTGCAAACGTTTAATCTAAATCGTAATATAGAAAGATGAAACACATCATTATATTGGGTGATGGTATGGCCGACTGGCCCGTGAAGGCTCTGGGAGGCAAAACCTTGCTGCAGGCGGCTGCAACTCCCTATATGGACAAGCTGGCACGCATGGGACGTGTGGGAAGGCTGGTGACGGTGGCCGAGGGATTTCATCCCGGCAGTGAGGTGGCGAATATGTCCGTTCTGGGCTATAACCTGCCGAAGGTGTACGAAGGCCGCGGTCCATTGGAGGCGGCGAGTATCGGTGTGGACTTGCAGCCGGGTGAGATGGCGATGCGCTGCAACATTATCTGTATCGAGGGAGACAATATCAAGAATCATTCTGCCGGGCACATTACTACAGAGGAAGCGGATGTGTTGGTAAAATACCTTCAGGAGCATTTGGGTAATGACCGCGTGCATTTCCATACGGGCGTGCAATACCGCCATCTGCTGGTAATAAAAGGAGGGGACAAGCGCATTGACTGTACGCCGCCCCACGATGTCCCTTTGAGGCCTTTCCGTCCGTTGATGGTGAAGCCGATGGAGGGTACGGAGAATATTTCGGTCCCCGAAGGCGGTGCAGAGCTTACTCCGAAGCAGACTGCCGATTTGATTAATGATTTGATTCTCCGTTCGCAAGTGTTGCTGGAAAACCATCCGGTCAACATGAAGCGGAAGGCCGAGGGTAAGGACCCTGCCAATAGCATCTGGCCGTGGAGTCCCGGTTATCGTCCGCAGATGGAGCGCCTTTCAGACAAGTTCCCGCAGGTGAAGCGTGGTGCTGTGATTTCTGCCGTGGATTTGATTAACGGCATCGGCTACTATGCCGGATTGCGGCGCATCACCGTAGAAGGTGCGACGGGGCTTTATGATACCAACTATGAGAATAAGGTGGCTGCCGCCCTTGATGCATTGCGGACGGATGATTTTGTCTACCTGCATATCGAGGCCAGTGATGAGGCCGGTCACGAAGGAAATGTCCCCTTGAAGATTATGACGATTGAGAATCTGGACAGCCGTGCCGTAGGTCCTATCTACGAGGCTGTGAAGGATTGGGAGGAACCCGTTGCTATCTCCGTATTGCCCGACCATCCCACTCCCTGCGAACTCCGTACGCATACGGCCGAACCTATCCCGTTCCTCATTTGGCATCCGGGTATCGAGGCTGACGAAGTACGGACATTTGATGAAGTGGCAGCCTGCGAAGGCAGTTACGGACTGATGAAAGAAGACGAGTTTATTAATGAATTTATGAGTTCCACCACAGAGTAACACAGAGTTTTACGGGGTTTTATTTATAGAGAATTCTGTGAGACTCTGTGGTGAATAAAAAAATACCGCAATGAAATATTATAGCACCAACAAACAAGCCCCCGAAGCCACTCTTGAAGAGGCCGTGGTAAAGGGGCTTGCCGCAGACAAGGGGCTTTTCATGCCCTTTACAATCAAAACTCTGCCACAAGAGTTTTACGATAGCATCGATACACTCAGCTTTCAGGAGATAGCCTATCGCGTGGCAGATGCTTTCTTTGGCGAGGATGTTCCTGCCGATACGCTGAAACAGATTGTTTATGACACACTCAGTTTCGATGTCCCTCTGGTCCGGGTGACAAAGAATATTTATTCGCTTGAGCTGTTCCATGGTCCGACGCTTGCCTTTAAGGATGTAGGCGGTCGCTTCATGGCGCGTTTGCTGGGATACTTTATCAAGAAAGAGGGCAAGAAGCAAGTCAATGTGCTTGTTGCTACCTCCGGTGATACGGGCAGTGCCGTTGCCAATGGTTTCCTCGGTGTGGAAGGCATACACGTCTATGTGCTCTACCCGAAGGGAAAAGTCAGTGAAATCCAGGAGAAACAGTTCACTACCTTAGGGCAGAATATCACGGCTATTGAGGTCGATGGTACGTTCGACGATTGCCAGGCTTTGGTTAAATCCGCTTTTATGGACCGCGAGCTCAACGAACATCTGCAACTGACCAGTGCCAATTCCATCAACGTGGCGCGTTTCTTGCCGCAGGCATTCTATTACTTTTATGCCTATGCTCAACTGAAACGTGCCGGCAAGGGAGGCAATGCCGTCGTGTGTGTACCCAGCGGTAACTTCGGTAACATCACTGCCGGCCTCTTCGGCAAGCGTATGGGACTGCCCGTGGAACGCTTTATCGCTTCCAACAACCGCAATGATATCTTCTTCCAATATTTGCAGACAGGTGTTTATACGCCGCGTCCCAGCATCGCTACCATTGCCAACGCGATGGATGTGGGCGACCCGAGTAACTTTGCCCGTGTACTCGACCTTTACGGAGGCAGCCATGCCGCCATCTCTGCCGAAATCAGCGGTGCCACTTATACCGACGAGCAGATTGCCGAAACCATGCGGGAAGTGTGGAAGAAGGACCATTACCTGCTCGACCCGCACGGAGCCTGCGGCTTCCGGGCCCTGGCCGAAGGACTGAAACCCGGCGAAACGGGCGTATTCTTGGAAACGGCCCATCCGGCGAAGTTCAAGGATACAGTGGAGAAGATTATCGGTGAAGCCGTAGAAATACCTGCCAAGCTTCAGGCCTTTATGCGCGGCGAGAAGAAGAGCCTGCCAATGTCGAAGGACTTTGCGGACTTCAAGCAATATCTGATGCATGTATAAAGAATGGGACGTCAGTAAAGAAAAACACCGGATTACTTGACATTGCCTTTCGGATGTTGTATCTTTGTAACTGCAATCTTAGTTCAGATTCAATTTTAAATTAGCATAAAAGGAGAGGCATCGCTTCTCCTTTTTTGTTGTGTTCTTCCGTCACTTCATTTGCCAAACCTTAGGGTCTACTCTCCTAAACCAGTGCTTTGCAGATTTAATCCTCCACTTCAGCAAGCGGAATGGTGGGCATTTGCTTGGAAAATCCCGGCGGTTTTGACGAAAAGCTCGGATGTTTTTGACGAAAAGTCCGGATGTTTCGGATGAAAAGCTCCGAGCTTTCGGATGATATGTTCAGCGCTGACAGATGGTGTGTCGAGGATAAACGGATGATATGTTCGGGACGGATACATGGTTTGTTCCGGCTATATGAACGGACGATCATGCGTCTGTTCCGTTAATCTTCCATAAATCTGCTCTTGACAAGATTGGCTGCTTTATTCTGTATCGGGTTCTTCCCGGATGATGTTTATCATGCTGCCCAACTTATGATGGTTGTTCCATAGCACAAGCACTTCAATCTTCCGGAGACTGTGCCGGTAAAGAAGCGTATAGTCGGGATGCGGAATGATGTACCGTATGTTCTCTGCTTCGGTGGGCTGTCCGATAAACGGATTCAGCGTGACACGGTACAATGCATTTTGGAACAAGGTGTACAGAGCCCCGCCACACCGTTTGTTGCCATCTCTTTCTTGCGAGGAAATCAGCAGGTCCTTCAGAGCTTCTTTGGCAAGTGGCGACCAGATTATTTGTTTAGCCATGCTTCCACCTCCTTACTGATTGTGACATCCTCTTGTCCTTCTCCCTCATCCAGTTGCCGGCAGGCTTTCTTAAGGTCATGGCGTAGCCGGGTGGAGAATGCGAGGACTTGCTTTGTTTGCTGGGACGATTGCTCTTCTTTAACTTTTGCCATAACGTTATCTCCTTTTTCCTTAAAACATTTCAAAGTAATGAATTGTTTGAGGGGAAAAATACGAAGCTGATGAAAGATAAGAAACTGGAAGCCAATCTCAGTATGGTTGCATCGCGCGTCATGGCGGGGTTGAATATGAATGGATTGAAATTTCTGCTCCCTTTGTGGCTGGGTGCATTGACAGGTGTCACGGTGCGTTGTGTCTTTGCTGCCGTGGCATTTTGGATAACAAGCTGGTTTGTAAAGGAGGCACCGGTCACAAGGCGGCAGCGGATAGGGCTGTTCTGTCTGGGAGCTTTCGGACTCTACGGGTTCATGTTCTGCTATCTGCTGGGCATCAGTAAGACGACTCCGGTTTCCAGTGCCATCTTCAACTCCATGCAGCCCATTTGGGTCTTTCTGATATCTGTCTTTTTCCTGCACGAAAAGGCTACGCTGATGAAGATAATCGGCATAGCGCTGGGTTTTGGCGGTGCGTTGTTGTGCATCCTTACGCAAGGCAGTGATGACCTGGCGCACGATGCGTTTACGGGCAACATGCTCTGCATGGTGAGCTCGCTGGTCTTTGCCGTTTACCTGATTGTGAGCAAGAAACTGCTGGAAGAGGTCGGGGTAGTGACGATGATGAAGTACATCTTTGGCGGTGCGGCAGTAACGGGATTGATTGTGTCGTCCATTATAGGCTGGGATGCACCCTTGCTTACGGATGCCTTGCATGGGAAGTGGCACTGGGTGCCGTGGGCGGTGTTGGCGTTTGTGCTGGTTTTCCCTACTTACCTCAGTTACTTTCTGGTTCCGGTGGGCTTGAAGTATCTCAAGACGACGGTTGTAGCCATGTACAGCTATCTGATACTGGTGGTGACTACCGTTGTTTCCCTCACCTTGGGGCAAGACCGTTTCAGTTGGACGCAAGCCGCTGCCATTGCCATGATTTGTATCAGCGTGTACTTTGTTGAAGTGGCGGAAGCGAAGAAGTAGTGACGAATACCAGGTATTCCCCTTCCGCCTCGATGGTGAATTCTGTACTGGTGCATTCGTTGAGTGTGCCTTGCCACCAGTTGGTGAAATCGCTGAGGGGATAGACCAGTCCTTTGCCATGCAGACCGTGTGCAGTGAAGTTGATGATGGATACTTGCTGTCCGGGATGGCTTGGGAAGGTGCGGGTACCCCGGCAGGGGATGAAGATGCCGTAATCGGTATAGGTACGTACATCGGCTCCGGCACGGAGATAGTCGATGAGCAGGCTGATATTTCCCAGTGTATGGTCTTCACGTTTGCCCGTGGCACCGATGATGGCGATACGGCGTTTGCCTTTCGCCAGCAGGAAGTTGACGGCTTTAGTCTGGTCGTTGGTCTCCTGGTCGCTGATACGGTGTAGGATATGTCCGAACTTCCGGCGGTTTTCATCACTGAGGGAGTCACCGTCGCCGATGATTACGTCGGGAGTATGGCCCCGGCGGATGTATTCGTCCGCTCCGCCGTCGCAACAAACCACGTAAGGCGCTTCCGCCAATATCTTTAAAGGTAGGGGACTTGCAGGATATTCCCCATTCGCCAAAACTACGGCATCAATAGTTAATAATTGCTCGTTGCTCGTTGATAGTTCGTCTTTCATGTCTTTCTTAATCCCTAATCTCTAATCCTTCATCCTTGTTCATCATTTTCCTCCATTTGAAGTAGCCAAAGATAGCTATAATTGTGTAAAGGGCATATAGTCCGGCTGTAAAATCAAGTCCTTTGTAGATGTACAGTCCGGCGCTAACGGCATCTACCGCAATCCATGCCCACCATTGCTCTACATATTTCCGTGCCAGCATCCACATGCCGGCTATGCTCAGTGCGGTGGTGAAGGAGTCCAGCCAGGGCACATTGCTGTCCGTGAAGTTTATCAATATCCAGGCAATGCCAAGCAGAGCGGCGATGAATACGGCGGTAAGCGGCAGCAAGTAGCGCGCCGGCATATGGGTGATAGGAAGTTCCAGTTTTTGTTCTTCTGTTCTTGTGTCCTCTCCTTTCTGTCCTGCACCTTTCCGCCGCAAGATAGTCCGGCGCAGAAATGCTCCGTACTTCCACATCATCCAGCCGTAGATGGCAGCACCCAGATAATAGATGTTGATGCCGAAATCTGCATACAACCCCGCATCATAGTAGACAAAAATATAGACGGCAGGCATAATGATGCCCGCTATCCAAAGATAAATGCTTGCCCGGTACTCCAACCAGAGATAGAGAATCCCGACCACAGTGCCTATAATCTCAAGAATATGTTCCATCAGAAATTGATTGCTATATGTCCCAATACATTCGTTCCCGCCTGGGCAGCGTAGCCGGCATAGTTGTAACGGACTTTTCCTCCGTTATCGTCGAGATAGTATCCGCTGCCTGCGTATCCGTTATTCTCGTATTCTTCATTGAACAGATTATAGATAGTGCACCCTATGGTTATCGACTTTACTTTAGGCAACTTGAAGGTATAGGACAGATTCAGGTTGCTTACGAAATAAGCATCCAGCGTGCACTCCTCTTGCTTGGCGTTACTCATGTATTGCTTGCTGATATATTGTGACTGTAACGAGGCTTCGAATCCCTTGAACGTATAGCCGAAGCGGTTGTTCAGTATGAAGTCGGGAGAGAATGCGATGGGGGTATCTCCGTGTTCGATGACCCATGCTTCCGACCCTGCCTCCTCGTTTTCAAAAAGTGTCTCGGTAAAGTTCTGCACACGGTTCTTGCTGAGTGTGGCATTGATATCCCATTGGAAGCCGCAGTCCAGTTTGATGCCAGCCATCAGTTCAATACCCGTACGGTAGCTGTCGGGCACGTTGCTGGCCATGGCTTCGCCTATCTCGTTCAGCTCTCCCGTCAGTACCAGCTGGTCTTTATAGTCCATATAGTAGAAGTTGGCACCCGCATGGAGCCATGAGTTGGCGAAGGTATATCCCAGTTCGTAGTCGAACAAGCGCTCAGCCTTGGGATGTTCGGTGAAGTAGCCGTCGGTGTAGTTGTTGCGCGTAGGCTCTTTATGGGCTACGCTGAACGAACCGTATAGGCGGTGGTTGCGGTCGATTTGCCAGGACAGTCCGGCTTTCGGGTTGAAGAAGTCGAAGTCTTCGTCAATGTCCAATTTTTGCATTCCCGGAGTGGTGGCAGTCCAGTTGTACTTGTCGTTCAGTCCGTTTATCTTGTAGTTGATGTGGCGGTATTGCAGGTCGAGGTAGGCGCTGAGGCCGCTTACCAGTTCATAATTGGCTTTCAGATAAATATTTCCGTCGTTCTTTGTGGCGTTGTTGCGGTAGTAGTCGTGGTCGGGGTTCAGTTCGCCGATATAGTTCTTTACCCAAAGCACTTTTCCGAAGTGGTCGCCGTCATAGCGGTTCAGTGCACCGCCTAGCGAGGCATGCAGACGGTCGGCTTTGTAGCTTACGGAGAAGATTCCGCCGCCAAACCAGTTGTCCATTGCCTTCTTGCGGATAAGGTCGCTTACTTCTATCTTGCCGCCGTTGTATTCGAAAGGCGACATGCCGTACTCTGCCAACGAGCGTTCGCCTTTATATTCCTGGTAGTACCCGTCGCCTTTGGTGTAGTGCAGGCCGATATTCAGATTCCATTGCGAGGTGAAATTGTGGTTGAACAGCAACTGGTAATTCTTCTGCGTATAGTTGTCGGTCTGGTCGTCATAGAAATGCAGTGCACCTCCTTCGTCCGTGAGGTAATGCTTCTCGCCGTTGTCGTCTTTATAATATTCTTTGCTGTATACATGGCCGTCCCGGTCGGTGGCGTACATGAATCCGCAGGAATTGTAACGCCGTCCGTAACGTTCCATCTCCTCCTTGCTGGCATAGTTCCATGCGTGGTAAGTGCGCTCTTTGCCGGCAAAGGTTATCAGTTTGACGGAGGTATTGTCATTGTAGTATCCTCCTTGCAGATAATAGGAGTTCAGTCCCACAGACGCCCGGTCTATATACCCGTCCGTACTGATGTTGGAGAGCCGCGCATCGAACGACCAATGATTGTTGATGAGTCCCGTTCCCACTTTCACCGTCTCCTTGTGCGTATGGAAGGAGCCGTAGGAACCGTTGAATTCTGCATAGGGTTTCATGGAGAAATCACCCGTCTGCATGTTGATGCTGGCACCGAAAGCTCCTGCACCGTTCGTTGAGGTACCTGCTCCGCGCTGTACCTGCATATCCTTGACGGAGGAGGCGAAGTCCGGCAGGTTGACCCAGAATACCGTGTGACTCTCCGCGTCGTTGATGGGAATACCGTTGGCGGTGACGTTGATGCGTGTGCCGTCTGTTCCACGGACTCTCAGCGTGGTGTAACCCACCCCGGCACCGGCATCGCTGGTAGTAATGGCGGAGGGTGTCATGCTCAACAGATACGGCAGGTCTTGTCCGAAATTCTGTTTTTTCAGTTGTTCTTTGCCTATATTGGTGAATGCCACCGGTGTGCTGTTTGTGGCACGTGTGGAGATGACTTCCACTTCCTGCAGGTTTATCACCCGCAGACTGTCTTGCTCTTGTGTCTGCGCACAGACACCCAGTGCTGCCATAAGGAGGCAGGTCGCCATTGCATGTCTCTTCATTTGCAATTGTTTCGTTTAGATGAATACAGAAAAGGGGAACTTTTCTTCTTTTCCCTCCGCCAGCATTACCCGGATCAGGTTAATGGGTATGATCTCAGCCCGTCGTATTAGGGCACCCCTTAGTTGAAATCGGGAGCAAAGGTAGGAGTTTTCGTCGAAAGTGGCAAGTTAAGTGAACGAAAGTCAGAGTTATTTGTTAATTTTGCAGCATTAATTTTAAAAAAAGAGTATAGTTATGTTATTATCTTTATTCATGGCAGCCTTTGCTGCCCAAGTTGCTGACGACGGTTTCAGCAAACTGCAGATATTCCTTCAGCAATTGATAGATTGGGGCGTAAATGCCGGTGGACGTATTATCGGAGCCATCATCATCTTTGTGGTAGGACGGTTCCTGATTTCCCTTCTTCGGAAAATGCTGGCGAGGTTATTGGCAAAAAGACATGTGGATGCCAGTATCCAGAGCTTCGTGAAAAGTTTAGTCAATATCTTGCTGACCATTCTGCTGATTATTGCCGTTATCGGCAAATTGGGAGTGGAAACCACTTCTTTTGCAGCTTTGTTGGCATCTGCCGGTGTGGCTATCGGTATGGCACTTTCCGGAAACTTGCAGAATTTTGCGGGTGGACTGATTGTCTTGCTGTTCCGTCCTTTCAAGGTAGGTGACTGGATTGAAAGCCAGGGAGTGTCCGGAACGGTACGTGAGATTCAAATCTTCCATACGATTCTGACCACAGCCGACAATAAGGTAATCTATATACCTAACGGTGCGTTGAGCAGTGGTACAGTGACTAATTACAGCCGTGAGGATACGCGTCGTGTAGATTGGGTGATCGGTGTAGAATATGGTGAGAATTATGACAAGGTAGAGAGCACCGTGCGTCGTATCATCTCCGAAGACAGTCGTATCTTGAATACTCCCGAGCCGTTTGTGGCTCTTCATGCCCTGGATGCCAGCAGTGTGAATGTGGTGATTCGTGTTTGGGTGAAGAGCGGAGACTACTGGGGTGTTTATTTTGATATGAACAAGAAGATTTACTCCGTATTCAACGAGGAAGGTATCGACTTCCCATTCCCGCAGTTGACGGTGCATCAGGCGAAAGACTGAGTGGGCTACAAGTTTCAATTTATTAGCTATCAGCCACTATAAGTTACGGGCTACAAGTTGTCCTGCAGTATGATAATGCAGGACAACTTGTAGCCCGTAACTTAATAGTAGTCGGTAACTCCGTAGTTTATTTATAACTTAATTCTGCCTCTATTTCTTCGCAGACATCTTGTTCCAGGTTGAGCAGCTGATTGATTTCTTTTCGTTTTTCCAAATCCGTGAAATAGCTCTCCACTACTGCATAGATGTTGAAGCCGGTTGTGGAACCCGCAGCCAAATCCAATGACTCAACCATTTTCTCTACTGCTTGATGAATGCGTTTCTTACTGATAAAATGCAGTTCATTACTATGAATTAAGCTCTTTTCCATGATATTTTCTGTTTTAGTTATTGTAGTTATAACATTCTATCAAGCAAGTAAGTTCATGTAGATTGAACAGATTTGACAGTCGGTCGAATGATATTTTTCCTATATTTGCAAAAAATATAAACGCGGCAATGAAAGAACTGTTTATAAAAATACTCCGTTTTCTGATGTTTGTACTGGTCGTAGCTTTGGGCTGCATCGGATATAACATCTATGAAGATACGTTGGCTGCTGTGTGGATACCCGTAGGGGTAGGACTTGTGGTGGCAGTCGTTACACTTCCTCTATATAAAAAATGGATATGGCTGACAACGATGGAGCAAAAGGCAGTGAATATATTGTGCCATGTGGTGTGCGTGGGTGTCATCAGTTGTTCGCTTTTTCTGGTAGGGAATTATCGGATGGCGGCTCCTGCTTCGACAAAGGAGGTGACGGTTACCGTACTTGAGAAGCTGATAAAAGAACATGAAAAGAGACGTAAAGTAGGCAAGCATCGTTATGTGTCGGACGGAGTACGTAAGGAATATTACTTAAAGGTGGCTTTCGAGGATGGAGCGATAGAGACCTTGCATGTTTCCACAGCCACATACAACAAAGCACGAAAAGGCAAACCGAAAGTCCTGACTTTGCAGAAAGGAGGTTTCGGATTGCCGGTGATAACGAAGGGGCTATAGTTTTCATCCCCCCATGCAAGACATCAGATGAGGAACTGAATGCTCTTCTTAAAGATTTCTGCGTACAAAATGTCCGTCAATCCAAATGGTGGCATGGTGTCCTTTGAATTTCAGTAATACATAATTGGGAGCTGCCGGGCCTTTATCTCCACCTTACCGGTGAGCACTACGCTGTTTCCTTCTTCCTGAAAGCACAAACCTGCTTTCGGATTGGCTGCACCTTTGTTTTAAGACTGTCTTTGCCGGTTGCCAACCATACGGTGGTGGCCCCTTCCGACTTGATATTGCTCATTGGAACGGGGCTGGGATGATATTCTTTATAGGTTGTAAAGATACAGATAAACTGATAGGGAAATCCCTATGTATAAATAGAGAGAATCACGGAAAAGGAGGTTTTTATCATACTACATTTGCTGTATGGATAAATACTAAAACTTTCTATTATGAAAAAGATGTCAGTTGTTTTAGGCTTGTTACTCGCTGTCTTGGTGATGGGCTGTGGCATTTATGAAAGCTACGGGTTTGATTATAAGCAGTTGAGCAGCATTGAACGTGGTATGAGCTTTAAAGAGGTGTGTACCATTTTAGGAGAGCCTGCATTTAGAGATTTGAATAAGGAGGGAGAGGCTTGGACATTCCGCGCTTATACTCCTGCGGGGTGGTCGGCTGTCAAGGTGTGGTTCAAAGACGGAAAAGTGGACGAAATGAAGAGCTATCTGGAGGATACTTATCCGGTTACCACTTCGCGGGACAAGAGTTTCATGAATGAGAAAAAAGAATCTTCCGACAAGAGTAGCGAAACAAAGGTAATAGTTTCGCCGGAAGGGAAACATTACATCAAAATGGGCTCGGTAGTAGTCACTCCCGAAGGCAAGCATATAATAGTACCTTGATTATACCAACATAATCGTTTCCGGATATAGTATAATGTGAATATACCTTTCTATAAAGTGTTGATATTTATAAAGTTCTATATTTTTTGCAGATTTTAGGTATATGTAGTTCAAAGAATGTTATCTGAAATGAAAAGAATGGGCAATGTTTGTCATTGCTCTGTCTTTATCTTATATTTGAGTAGATAATATAGGATATCATTTTAAGAAAGGAACTAATAATAAGATAATAATATGAAGAGTATTGAGAAGGCGACCAATAATATGAAAATGGTATATTCCATTTTGTGCAATCTTAAGAAGTGTACAATCTTTGAATTGCAGAAACTGACGAAGTTCAGGGATGTGGATTTGTGTTTGGCCTTGGGGTATCTGCTGCAGAATAACCAGATTTATCAGAAGCGTATTGATAACATGGTTTACTATGGAGTCATCGCAAAATGAAAAGAGATACAATAGGTTTACCACACATTTTGCTTACATGCTTGCATGGTGCTTTCTAATTGTTTGTTATACCGCATTTTACAGTATGTAAGCAGATGCCATGCAAGTATGTAGGCAAACTTTGCTTGCATGCTGTTTTTTCTTGTGCAAATGGCTGGTCTTCTTTCCGCAAAGAACAGCTCTTTCTCCTACTAAAAGCTTATTAATGACTATTGTGCACGGTTGTGATGCAGTTTCTTCACTATTGTGGTACGGCTTCTTCATGCTTGTGGAGAAGTCGTACCACAATAGTGCGCATGCCTAACTATCATTTATTCAGTGTATTGACAGCCTATGTTAGAGCAATGAAAGACTGATAGACTGTCTTTCATTGGCTGTGTGTCTACCTTCAAAAGAGTGATATGGTAGTGGATAATGTTCATGTTTTGCTGCTTTTTCAGTGAAAGAAATCATGAATATTTGGATACTTGAAAAAGAAGTCCCACCTTTGCACGCGAATTAGAAAACCAAAAGAGTTTTGTAATCCTCATCGGAGGGCTGTAAAAATGCCGGATAAGATGACTGGGTAAAACCAATCATTTTATCCGGCATTTTTTTGCTTTTGGGCAAGACAATAACCTATAAATATAGTTGAACATGAAAAGAGATGCAATTGATTTGAGTACACTGAATGTGTTTACATTGTTTCGGAAATATTTTGTTCCTACGTTGCTGGGTATGCTCAGTATGTCGGCCGTAACAGCGATTGATGGGATATTTGTCGGGCATGGAGTAGGTAGCGACGGGATTGCGGCCGTAAATATCTGTGTCCCTTTACTGATGCTTTTTACGGGAATCGGGCTTATGGTTGGTGCCGGGTGTTCTGTGGTCGCTTCTATCCAATTGTCGAGAGGCAAAAGCAAGTCTGCTCGGTTGAATGTGACACAAGCATTACTGTTTGTAACGATTGTAGCTTTGATACCCTCTGTTTTGATGATGGCTTTTCCGGCAGAAACAGCCCGGATGCTCGGCTCTTCCGAACATCTGTTGCCTATGGTGACGGATTATCTGCTGTGGTTTGTTCCGTCATGGGTCTTTCAGATATGGATAACGGTGTCGCTGTTTGTCATCCGCCTGGACGGTTCTCCAAAGCTGGCTATGTTGTGCAGCCTGATTACGGCTGTAATCAATGTGGTGCTCGACTGGCTGTTTATCTTTCCTTTTGGCTGGGGGGTCATGGGAGCGGCATTTGCCACTTCCATCAGCATCATGGTTGGCGGACTGGTGGCGATGGTCTATCTACTGTTTTATGCTCGGCATTTGCGCTTACAACCACTCAAATGGAGTGTCAAGAGCCTGCGGCTTTCCGTGCGGAATATTGGTTACCAGTGGCGTATCGGTTCTTCTGCCTTATTGGGAGAGGCAACGCTTGCTGTGCTTATGTTCGTCGGGAACCAGGTATTTATGTCCTATCTGGGGGACGATGGCGTAGGGGCATTCGGTATAGCGTGCTATTATATTCCTTTTGTTTTCATGGTAGGTAATGCTATTGCACAATCTGCCCAGCCTATTATCAGCTATAATTTCGGACTGGGCTACAAGGAAAGAGTGATGACGGCGGAACGTATTGCGTTGCTGACGGCTGTGGTTTGCGGTGTGGTTGCAACGGTGGCATTCACTGTTTATCCTTATCTGCTGGTTGGCCTTTTCATCAGTCTTGACAGTGAAGCGGCGAAGATAGCGATACACGGTTTCCCCTATTTTGCAAGCGGCTTTGTCTTTTTCATTGTGAATATTGCTGTGGTAGGTTATTTTCAGAGTGTTGAAAGAATAAAGCCAGCTACGATTTTTGCTTTGTTGCGTGGCTTTGTTTTCCTTATTCCGAGTTTTATTTTGTTGCCGAAGTTCTTGGGTGTGTCGGGAATCTGGTTGGCAATGCCACTCTCGGAGGCTTTGACAATCATTGTGATTCTGCTTTTTGTTCTGAAGCATCGGTATGCTTATAAAGTTTCCAGCCAACTCATTACGTCGTAGATGTCTTTAAAAAAACGAGGTTGTGCCAACGTTTTGACATAACCTCCTAAAACCGTAACCTAAGATTTCTAAAATTGGCGAGATTGGACAATCATACATTTGTATGAACTCTATATATTTGCAAATTATATCGTTATAGATGAAAAGTAGCACTGAAAATATATACAAACAGAAAGTCAATCAAGTAATTGATTACATAAATTTTAATCTGCATCAGCCATTGCAATTGAATGTAATAGCCGACATAGTAAATATGTCTCAACGGCAATTGCTCCGTATGATGAGTTCTGCTTTGGATGAACCATTATACTCTTATGTGGCGAGGCAACGAGTAGAACGAGCTGTACTATATATGCAAACTGAAGACATGAGTTTACAGAATTTGGCTGGGTTAGTCGGCTACGATAATCCGCAATCGTTCTCCAAAGCATTTAAGAAACAATTTGGTATCTCTCCCAAAACATATATCAGCAGATTAAGGATGCGATTAAAAGAGTGCGAACATGATGGAAAGGAGTGCGAATTGCATTCTGAAGTCTACAATTTCGAGGGATTAAATTTAGTATATATCCGTATATGGGGTAAGTACGGAGAGGAAGAACCTTATGAAACAGTATGGAGTAAATTGATACATTTCTTAAAGAGCAATGACTTACTTCTGCCCGATACACGTTTTATTGGGTTAAGTTTTGACGACCCTAATGTGACAAACCCTAATCAATGTCGTTTCTATGCTTGTGCATCGGTACAAAAGGAAATTATGCCTACTTGTGAATTTGGTACAATCCGGCTACCACAAGGTAAATATGCGGTCTATACGTTGCAGGGGTATTATACAGATTTGCAGGACTGGTATAACATCATTAACGTAAGCCAAGAATATTCACTTCGTCATGGGATGTCTTTTGAGGAGTATATCAATTATTCAAAAGAAAATAAAAAAGAGAGTATCACAAAAATCTACATACCGATAAAATAAATAAAAGCATGGAAAATAGTTTACCTAAATATATAACTCTAACAGAGGATAATATAGATAAAGAACATATCTGCTGCGCATTCTCTGACAAAAAATGCTTGGAAGGATATGAGTCCAAAAAGGAATGGCTAAAAAAGGAATTTGCTAATGGCTATGTTTTTAGGCGGCTTGATGCACGAGCCAAAGTTTTTATAGAATATGTTCCTGCTGAATATGCGTGGCTTCCGGTTACTGCCCCTAATTATTTAATGATTAATTGTTTTTGGGTTTCAGGGCAGTATAAAGGTCAAGGGCATGGATATAATTTGCTCCAATTTGTGATTGAAGATGCAAAAAAGCAACAAAAAAATGGATTGGTTACTGTTGTAGGTACAAAAAAGAACCATTTTATGAGTGATACGAAATGGTTGCTGCAACATGGCTTTAAGGAAATAGAAAAACTTCCAAATGGATTTTCATTGTTGGTAATGAGTTTTCATGAGAATAGTGCAGTTCCATATTTTAATGATTGCGTCAAAAGTGGAGAATGCCCCGACAAACTGGGAATAGTGGCTTATTATTCTAATCGTTGCCCATATACGGATTATTATGTAAATGGAGTGTTGCGTGTTCTTGCGCAAGAAATAAATATTCCTTTGAAAGTAATTAAATTGGAAACGAGAGAGCAAGCACAAAACTCTCCTACACCAGCTACTATATTTTCTCTTTTTTACAATGGGAAGTTTGTAACTACGGATTTAAGTATTTGTACTGAGTCTAAATTTACAAAACTATTAAAGTAGTAAAATGAAAGAACTGGTTAATAACATGTTAGCTGAAATAGAGGTCAATATATCTGAAATCGACCTCTACGGTTATGATATTGTTGAAACTTTTCTTTCAATAGTGCGTCGTTTGCAAGCGGTTCTCAATGATTTAAAAACAAAACTGCAAATTCATTCCTTCTATAAGATTTATCGGATAGAAACACAATGCCCCGATGGTAGTAATGATGTAATCAGAAACTATATTAAGTAAAGAACTGGATAACCTGACCTGCTTCTTTAACCGTAATCTGGACTTTTACCAATATTATCGTTTTCATTCGACCTTGTATGATGAATATTATGTTGTTCGTGGAAAGTTTGATTTACGCCTATGTACCGATAGCGCACAATTCGATAAAGACCTGAATTTCTCAACCTTGTTTCTTCGGGTGGCATTAACAATGGCAACGTGGGAATAAAAGAAATGATGAATTTTCTCAGTACGGTGCTCTAAATGGAGTTAGGCGATTATTATGCCGCTTATATTGCCATGAAAGAACGGAAGAAGGATTGGACGGCATATCTTAGCCGTTTGCAAGACAGCTTAGTCAAACGAATGGACGAAGGATAGTAAATGACAAACTTCTGTTTTTCTTTTCGCCAGTATTATATTGCTTCAATATTATAAATCAACCATTTAGTCTTGTTGGGGTACCGTGCTGTGGATGCTTTCCAGCATAGAATTGATATGTACGGCTTCTGCGGTTCTGCCGGAAGCCTTGCCTAACTTCACGCTCCAGTGAGCCGGATTTATTTCCAGTTTGGTGTTGAACTGGGCTACAACTTGGTCGATAGTGATACGTGCGATAATCGGTGCGTTGCCGTTCTTCTTTACTGCATTTCGTTTGACGAAATAGAGTAGCTTGAAAGTACTTCTCATAATCTCTTTTTTAGTTACAAAATTAAATTGATGAACTGAAAATGAGATATTTGCAGTACGGACAAATCAAGACAACAAACCGACAATTTCAGACATTCCGTGACCTAAAATCCGAAAGGTCGGACAGGTCACGAATTGGTCACGAAAGTATGTCTTTTTGTGACCATTTCGTGTCTTAGGTCACGGACTTTATACAAAGAAAAAACTCCTGCAATACCTTGATATTGTAGGAGTTGTCTTTTCTTTGTCTGGTTTTGTCCAGCTTCTTGGTGATCCGCCTGGGATTCTCCTAATAGAGTTACCACACTGATATTTAAAACGTTATATTTTTAGCTTCAAGCATATCCCATGAATTATCCCACTAATTTGCTACGTGCTTTTGCGGTAGTTTGCTCATGGAGAATACTGGGGGTAAAGATAATGAATATTCTGAAATATGACTAATAAGATCAAAAAACTCTTGATATGATATTACCTTGATGTTTTAGTCAATATACAATTTGCAACTTCCTCAATAAGACTTTCCAAACTTTTCTTTTTAATTTCGCACTCCCATATAACAATAATATTCCACTTTAAATCAACTAGTTGCTCTATATTGTTTTTATCTCTATTGATATTTGATGATATTTTATTTTCCCAAAATTCAATATTCGATTTTGGGAGATGGGAGTCTTTACAATTAGAGTGAGCATGCCAAAAACAACCATGCACAAATATTACTGTTCTATATTTGGGGAGTACAATATCGGGTTTTCCAGGTAATTTTTTGTAATTAATCCTATAGCGAAATCCTTTTGAAAAAAGTGATTTACGAATAATTATTTCAGGCTTCGTGCTTACAGAGCCAATATTAGACATTATTTTAGAACGTTTATCCTTTGTGTAAATATCGGTCATTGAATACTATTTTTTGAATATTGTGTCATAATGATACTCTAAGAATACTTTTTCAGGAATGAATTTCTGTGGTAAAGTTATTTTGCAATTTTCGTAAGAAAGAAGATTTTTTGACATAAAAGGGTCGTTTAGGCTGTATACTTCTCTTGATAGCAAAATTCTGTAGTCATTTGTTATTGTAAATAGTCCTTGGTCAAATGAATAATGAAGTAATATATTCATGCAAAGACCATTCTGTGGGTTCATCCTATTTTTAACATCCTTATTCCAAGGTTTAATATGACACGCTGATAAAAGAGAAACATAATTACTACCTGTAACACAACACTTATTATTATAAGATGCTAAGATCATTTTTCGGAAAAAAGATTGATTTACTCTTTGTCTGACGATAATCTCCCTTTCTCTCCCTTCAAGGTACAATGGAATATCATATAGTTCATATTCGATAGATTTATTTTTATATTTAGCAAGTATACATTCACTTTCATAAGATAATTGTTCCCAATCATTGTTGAATTTTTCCCAGATAATCTTTTCTCCCTTGGCTCCTTGGGTTAAACCTGAAATATTTCTTGCTTTCAATGCAGGATCTAACCTTGCAAAATTAGCAAGTTTCATAGCGACAGAGCTATTAGAACGATTAATAATTTTAGCCAACTCCTTTACAGGTGGATAATTAGCATTTATCTTGCTGAAAGGAATTTTACAGTAAAGATTAAATGCCAAAATATGCTCTTCATATGTCCAGATATTCTTCATTCGTGTGATATAATTCCTATTCTTGATGCATAATTGGCATATCTATTTCCTATTTGATTAATTAAGTTGTCACTTAACTTAAATATTATTTCATCTAGAATCGCATTTGTTATCTGAAAGCCATATATATATCTAAAATTTAATATGATAGCGAACTTTTCATCATTTAGAAGAAAAGAAGGAGTGAAAAATTTATATTCACCACTAGAAGGTTTAGCTATTGTTGGATCTATTGGATATTTAATACCAAACAAATATTTTAAAGCTCTTGGATTTTGTTGAGCATAATCACAGCTAGCACTAATCTCTACAAATACAGGAATACATTTTTCAATATATTGGAGTCTAATACTCTCAACTTCTTCCTCTTTTTTTCCTTTTATTGAAGGAAAACTAAAGTATTCTTTTATAAGTTCATTTTTCTTTTTCCCAAATATATTTTTGAATAGTGTAGAGGTTTTCTTTACTTTAATAACAACACCTCTCTCATCTTTCTTCAAGTGTGACTTATCATTATCTATATGATAGATAGTATTTAATGCTTCCGTTTTAAAATCGGAAGGAAATTTAAGCTTGGCATCCTGATTTAATGAGGATAATTTGTTAATCCAAACGGAAGATAAGTCTGCTTTTTTTATATTATGTTGTAATATAGGAAATAAAGTTCTTTGAATGGCTATTACAGGTGTCTTTCTTGCAAGTTTTATGCCCATAGTATTAGCTGCCATTTTGGAAAAGATAAGATCAAAATTATTTTCAAAGATAATATTTTCTCCCCATTTGTCATTTCCTCTAGGAATTAATGAAAAAAGGGAATTTATTGTTTTTGAAGCTGCATCATGGGCTTTCTTCTCGTAATCTAACATCGCATTAAGAGTCGAATTTGCCAATACTCTTTGTATTTCCGCTTTTAGTTCATCAACATTGTTGATTAGTGCTTTATTGATGGTATCAATAACTAGCGGACTGGGGATATCATCTTTCTCTCTTTCTTCTATATATTTTTTTATTATTGGTAATTTACTAATATGTAGACTCCAAAAAATAAGAGCATATGGACCATTATTTTTATCCAAAATCTCTTTTAATGCTGATGCTATTATATTACAAAGGAGAGGATCTGCAGGATTGCCTAGCCCTCCGAGATTTATATCAAAGAAAGCAATTCTTATATTTGAATATTTCTCATCAATATTATCACCTTCATTATATAATATAGGGAGACATGGCGTCTTTAATAAATCAAATGCCTTTCTTATTTTATCCAACTCCCTAGAGTCGTTATCAACTGCTATTATTTGAAAATTAGAGTCTGTCATATTCTAGTGTTCTTTTTTAAATTCTAAGGCTAAGACTGCCCCTGTTACAGTGGACGGTATATCGTAATCTCTGGGATCTATAAATAAAAGTTTTCCTCCATACATTTCCATTACTAAACTAGCATAATACAATCCTAATCCCATTCCACCAGGCTTAGTGGTGACAAAAGGGCGAGTTAAATCTTCAGGTGGTAATTTGAATCCATCTCCATTGTCGCCAATAATTAAAGCAGGTCCATTAAACTCTGTTGTATTTGTAGATACATATATATATGGTATATATTCGCTATTTTCTTCTTTTTCTCTTTTTATTCTAGTCCAATATATTGAATTATCAATTAAATTATTAATTGCACTTACTAATAAATTGGATTGCCCAACTAATTGGAAATCTTCAGACTCCTTCGACAATAAAGGTGAAGAAAATACTATTCTATGGTATTTAAAACGGCTTTTAGTTAGTTTGTATACACGTTGGAAAATTGCTGATATATTTTCTGCTGAGCGATTTTGCTGTCTGAGTATTGGAGCAAATCCATCAAGCAGTTGCATAATATTGGTTATTTTAACTGATACCTCGTGCAAGTCACTTCCCCTTTTTATATCTTCGTTTATATATCTTATTTCTCTTTCAACTTCATGGAAAACTAACCCAAGATTCAATCCTGCCATGCCGGAATTTATCATAACATCCCGCATTTCGAGATAATCTTTTTCTACTTTGAGAATCGTTTTTCCTAACTCAGGTTCAAGATTTCTTTTTTGCACCTGTTCTTTAAGTTCATTAATCGACTCTGAAAAGCCGATTTTTTTTATAGGTTTATCTTTTTTTATTGCAAAATCAAGTTTTTCTCGATCACGTTGTGCCTTTATTGCGAAATCATTTACAATATTATAACATAAGTCTTTAAAATGTTCGTATATTTCATTTTCATCAAATCCCTCTCTATTTGTTTTTTCTTGAAGCCCTGTACTCGTTTTTAAATCCAGACTGAATGCACCTAAGATCGTATTATTACTAAATTTTGAACTGGGGTTATTCGTACGACCTATATCTAATCCCATCCAATCATTTCCGGGCTCACCATAATTGTAAACACGTATACCATCTCTATAAATGCGAACTCCTGCATTTTCTTTTAAATATTTTCTGATCGTTTCGGATTGGTTAAACGTATTCAATATATCCGATGATAAATTGAATACATGAAACTCTCCAGCAACTGTTCCTATTTGATTTAAGTCGTTAGCTTTTAATGTTAAATTTTTATTGTTATCAAGTAGTAGTTTATCATGGTATACGGCTTTTTTAGAACATTCAAGCCCAAATACTGAAGGGGGTACAAATTTATATATCCAAGTATACTCTCCATTCTTATTGATGAAAAATTTGAAATGATAAATAGCCGATTCAATTATATCATTAATATTGAATATGTCTTTTATCCAGTTCTCTTGTTCTTCTGGTAATACTAATTCTACAGAGAAATTGTCTTTGTTTTTTTCGAAAGGGCTGATTAAAGTATTGATGGTTCTAGCTAAATTTCTGAAATCCTTTCTTAGCCATGTCTTTCTTCTTAGATTGGATAGAATGACTCGTGTCCCATGTTGTTTATTTATAAAAGTTGTATTGGGACAATCCGAAACAGAAACTTTTGTATCTTCTATATACATTGTGTTTTTTATTAAGTCTTTCCAATTTATAGCAAAAGTATGACCAAATAGAACACCTTCTTCCTTAGTTTCTAAAACTATAGCAGTAGCCAATTTGTGTACAGCTAGCCGTCCCACTCCTTTTTCTCCTAATGAATTTCGTTTATATTTGCGACTGATTTTTTTATTTTTCCCTCTTTTGAAGTCTGTCCCTATTTCGAGCCATGATTTTTCAATTGTTTCGAGAGACATACCACATCCATTATCTTCAATTGTTATAGTTGCTTCAGGAGTATTGATGTTGTCGAAAATTATTTTTACATGGCTGGCGTCTGCATCATACGAATTTTTCACTAATTCAAATATTGCAAGATTATCGCTACCTATTAATTCATCGCCTAATAAACTTAGTATATGACTATTAGCTTTAAAAGAAAAAATATGTTGATTCATGGTATGTCATTTAAAAGAGTTCGTATTTTCAATGCTATTTTTTGAGCCATTAATGGAGGAACAGCATTACCTATTTGTTTAAAAGCAGAAGTTCGATTCCCCACTTCTTTTTCCCCTTCAAAATAATAATTATCCGGAAAAGATTGAATTCTTGCTGCTTCGCGAACAGATATAGACCTAATTTGATCTAAACTATTATATATAAAATGATGTCCATCTTTTGCTATATGAGCTATCAGTGTGTGAGGAATTTTACCTACAACTTTAAATCTATCAAGAAAGTCTTTAGTGTTTTTTTGTGTTCTATGCTGTTCAGGTATTAAATCATTCTTTAAAAAAACACCTTCTTCATACTTACTGATAGCTAATTTATAAATATTCAAATCTTTTTCATTGTGAGGTCTTGCGATATGTAGTGTTAAGATATCATTTTGATTTCTTATTCCACTAGTTTGCAGATATAAATTTGCTGGTTCTGTGTATTCATTCCATCTACTTCCTTCTCCTGGTTTTAGGGGAGGGAGATCTCTAAATAAATCCTTAGAAGTGTATTCATTTTCCTCTATTTCAAATTCCGGATAATTGAAATTTATATCTTCACGCCATCCTATAATAATTAAGCGTTTTCTGTTTTGAATCACTCCAAAATCTAACGAATTTAAAAGTTTATCATCAACAACATATCCAAGTTCTTTGAAATAAGATTTAATATTTTGATAATGTATTCCTTCATCTGATGACTTTAGTCCGGGAACATTTTCAAATACGAATAACTTAGGGCGATAGTGCGATAAAAAGCTACCATATCCAATATATAATTTTTTTCTTGGATCGTCTGTGACATGTTTTAACGCTGCTCGACCAATATTTGAATATGCCTGGCAAGGGGGACCTCCAATGATTAGATCGACTTCATTTTCACCAAGAAGTTTATCTATTTGAGCAAAAATATCGATATTATTATCACTTGATATATATTTGTTTATGACTGATTTAGAAATGGATTCAGGAAGAAGACCATACAAATAATCACGCGAAATTTCGCCTTTGAGATATGAGTTGTATATATCAAGCTGATTTTTAGAAGATAAGTAATAGTAAGCAAGTCGAGTCATTAAGGTAAAACACGCTGCTTTGTCCGATTCAACGTGCGCGATCGGATTAAAACCAGCTTTAGTGAAACCTTCGGAAAGTCCACCTGCTCCAGCAAAGAGATCTATATAATTCATAATATGCAAAAATAATATATTCATTTTAATTAGAACAATATCGTATATGTTTTTTGTTGATTGGTATTGCTTTTTTTGATAGATAGATGCTTTCTACCGTTTGTGAAGTGCTCTTTTTCTTTTTTTCTTGGTTATGAGCAGATTCTCTTCATCTGTTGAACTGGTTTTAGGCAAGAAAAAAGGAAAAAGAGAATTAGCTGAAGAAGTATGCTTTTCATGTTTAGTTGTGATATTGGAAGCCTGACCATCGGTTATATTGTTTTCAGGATTGATAGATAACAAGCTTTCTTGATTGTTGTTTTCCTTGTTTTCTGTTTTTTTTTCACAGATTTGAACTTCTTGTTGTTTAAGTTGCTCAAATATGGAGTTATTCTTCATAGTGTTGTGGTAGTTGAACGATTCGGATTGTTGGCGGTCATAGCCAAATAATTTATTAAAGCCCTGTTCTGCTTGTTGGAATAGGTTCACACGGTCAAAACCACCTGTTACTGCCCCTTTCTTGGTATTCTTGTGGTTGGTAAGCGGTGATAGCTTTTTCTTATTGGCTTGATCTTTCCGACTGACAATCAAATGACAGTGTATATTCAGTTCGTTATCGGAACGGTTACGGTCAAAATGAATCTTACCATAGAACTTTATATCAATTTCAGATAATCCTTTATTGAAGTTCTTGGCATATTCAGGAATAAATACTTTACGAATATATCTTTTCATTGCTTCGGCTTGTTCCTGTTCTGTATTCCCCATTGCTCTAAGTTCTTTTTCCGATGGGCTGACATGGATAGCGTAGAACTTAGCATCTATTTTTAGAAGTTGTCCGATATTGGTATCCATATCTTTTATGACCTTTGATTTATAGATGTTATCCTCCGTCAGATTGAAAAATCCATCAATATAGGTTCCTTTCTCCATCCGTTCCAAATCCTCATGTTCCATATAATTTGCTAGTTGTCGGCTACTACCAACATTATTATATATACCATTAGATGGTGGGGCAAAGTCTATGTGCATAATCCTATGTATTTATCAGATTGTTGATTTCAACTTTCAGGTTCTCTTTTCTTTTGCTATCCATCACACCACAAGCGGACAACTCCGAATAGAGCTGTATTAGGTGAAGCAACTTTTTATAATCCCGTTGGTGTATCTGGTAAAGTGCATTAATCTGTTTGGATTGGTTGTTTATTACATCGGCATGATTGCAGAACTGTTCGCTTAACTTCTTAAGCACGGCTGTTTGTCTCTCCTGGCTGACTTCCAGTTGAGAAAGTATAAGAGTTTCCAGAGTTTTGCCGATAGCATCGAAGCGCAAAGCGATGGAATTTGTTGCCCGTATCATGGGATTCAGTTGTTCTTCCTCATAGTGACGGATGAAACGGATAATATCATCCTGCCTCTTATTTATTTTCGCCAGTTCTGATTTTACCGATTCAGGGGCTTCGGATGGATTGATATGCGCTTTATCTATATACCCGAACGCCAACTTTACAACTTCGCTCTTTTTCAGTGAATAGCGTTTGCATATCTTCTCTACCAAAGCTGCCGTTTCCTTGTCTATGGAAATGGTCGTGAATATCGTTTTTCGACTGCTGTTTGGCATGATAATTACTTTTTTATAGAAATATGAATATATAAATATCTGATAATAAGCATTTCAAAGAAAATACTTATTACAGGTGTCATTACAGCGTGTTTTTGTAACACGCTAAAACCGAAGGCTTTGCCCCGCAGGGCAAGAGGGAAGAACAGGACTTGTCCAGTTCCCTCTTGCTCGATTTAGTGAAATGGGCTGAACCGATAGGTGAAGCGGTTTCTACTAAATCGGGGTGGTTACACAAAGTGATAGCTTAAACACAAGCTTCTTTCCTCTGCTGCATTTTGCTGTCAGAGTTTGTTTTCTAATTGATTGGCTTTTTCAAACTGTTTATAAGTTTGATAATCGGCTCGTTCACGTACAAAAGCTCTAATATCGCTAGCCCGATAGTAGGTTTTATGCCCAATAGTAAAGTAGGGGAGCTTACCTTTTAGTCGATAGCGTTGTAAAGTTCTGAAAGACACTTTTAACAGAAATGCTAAATCCTGATTATCAAGTAATCGTTCATTTTCTTCTAATACCTGATCGGTATTGATAAGGGATTTTAAGTCTTGTCCTATCTCAGTGAGTTTCTTAGATAGCTTCTCCATCCATTTATCGAAGTTTTCGTTGTCTATATACATTTTGCTTCATTTTTTAGTTTAACATTATTGTTCTCAATCGATTGATGAAGCAAAATTCAGTAAAACAATGTAAGAGAAAAAGAGGAGTAGTTACCTACTCCCCGAAAAGATATTTGCAAATATCTGAGAATAAACAGTTTGCACAAATATCTTTTTTGATCTTTATCGGTTCTTACGTTTTCGATCCTCTTTAATGATAGCATTTCGTAAGGCATCCAATGTTTTGGTAAGGTTGTACGGCTTGCGGGTAAATACTTCACCTACCTTATCGTAAATACTTCCGAATTTTAGATTGAAAAGCTGCTCAAAGCCACGAGCTAAACGAACTTCTGGGACAGGTTTTCCATCTTCGCCAACGATTTGCCCCTGTAGAAACAGAGCTAATACGATTTCTGCAATGCCAATAATCCCCAAGTCTTTTGACTTAGGGATTACATATAGGTCGGACTTGAACGCTGTAGGAATAGATAACTTAAATTGTTCTGGATGGTTAATTTTTAAGTTGATTAATTGTAGCTCGGCATCAATTGTCGATAACGCTTTGTGGACATAGAGAATTTTAAGCGCATTTTTCCCCCTGCCCATATTGATATAACTCTTTTAGGGGTACTATCTCAATACGGGTGAGATTTAGCATCCGAAAGATATAGGAATAATCTTCTGAATTGCTAATAGCGACTATGTGCTTGACAAATTCTCCATAGGCATCTTGCATTTCTGTGTTAGTAACTTCTTGTGAAGTTTTAGACAATAGCTCAAAAAACTTCATTTTCAATAACTCATTCATAAGCATAATTTTTAGATAGTGAATAATATTAATTCGTATAATCATAAATTTAATATGCTTATTTAGGTACTATACTTTTTATATCTTCGGTATTAATAGTATCAATTTTAGGAGAAACTATATTTTTGCATTGTACCTATTATATAATAGGTAAATCAGTCCGCCAGAAAGAAAGATCGTTGGTAGAATAAACCAATAGTTATTACTTATTAGAAACTTGGCTACCCAAAAAGAAGGGATAAATGAAAATACATATTGGATACTATCTGTAATAACAAAAGGTATAATTAGTCCAACCATAACTAAAGCAGATACTTTTGCAAGTGCCATACCTTCCACTTTATTTCCCGCGTATGCCAAAATAATCATAGCAGCCACAACGCTTAGTATTGTAGCCAATATTGATATTATAAATGTAGTCCATAATGACATACCTGATACAGAACAAAAAGAAAGCAGCACAAAAGAAACAATAGCTGCAAATAAAACAGGAATAAGCAATCTTGATATAAGATAACCCTTCTTCCCAAGTGGAGTAATTGTGATATACCTGTTGATTTTCATATCTGTTTCATCTAATACCACTAAGGCCGAAGCGAAGCAAATCATGTAAGGACACATAATTGCAAGGAATAAATCCAATATCGGATAATATAGACTGAAATCCTTTAGCATCGGATAATGCTGTACAATTAAGGGGAAAACAAACCTATATATTGCCGCTAATATTAGCGGAATACATATTATTGCAGATAACATACCATCTGAGAATATGTTTCTGATAAACATTTTGAAAGAAATAATATTCTGATTCATAATTATATCGTCATCATTTTTTTTACTGACAGACAAGAAAAAATATACATCGCAATGCACCAAATGCTTATTGCCATTAGAGATATGACACTGATATTTCCAGACATAAGTTCTATCAGACTTATACTTGGATGTAATAGCATAACTCCCGATTTATAGCCCATTGTATAAACAGATATGGGAGCTACGGATATTATTAAAGTGGGAACCATAATCAGCATAAAGTTATTCATGGTTGAAATGAAAGCGGAAAGTGATATTCCAACCAGTGTGAATAATGCTGAACCTAACATAATTCCAACAGCAAGATGTATGTAAGAATGTTCCATGCCTGAGAACAATGCGATGAGAACTCCACTTAGCAAAGAAATTAGTCCAATGGAAATTACCTTTGACAAAATGTATGCGTGTATCGATATGGGCGAAACAGCTAATGCCTGCATTACTTTTTCGCTTTTCTCGAATAATATTATTGCTCCCATAAACATTAATCCGATCAGTACGGGATCTGAAAATATAAGGGTAGTTGTACATAGTTCTTTCCACGGCATAGGAAGAATGCGCAATACTGTAATATACACTAGTGTAAATAACGTATATAGGGCATAAAAACCATATTTGTATTGTTGCCGAATATCGCCTAGTATTAAACTTTTAAACTTCATAGTAATTTCCTCCCTGTTATTTCTGAGAATATATTGTCTAATGTTGGCTCATTGCTATGTATTGATAATAAGGCATTAGCTTGAATCAGAGATTGTAGCTTTTTATCTGTACTTATTTTGTCAAGTGCGATTGTAGTATTTAATTCTTTTTGATTCTCCAAATATGAATATGTTACTTCATTATAACGCCTTGACATGATAAGATTATGAGGAGTGTCCATAGCTTTAATGTTGCCATCAACAATAAATGCTACACGATCACAAAGTTCGGTTGCATCGTGCATATTGTGAGTAGTCAGAATGATTGTTACTCCTTTATTTTTAAGATCAAGAATAATGTTTTTCATCACTTGGGAGTTTGAAGGATCTAAACCAGATGTTGGCTCATCCAAAAATAACACTTTGGGTTGATGAATAATTGATCGGGCAAAGTTTAATCTGGATTTCATACCTTTAGAAAAACCTGCCACTTTCTTATTGGCATGTTGTGAGAGTCCAACCATTTCTAATAATTGTTCGACAGGAATCAGCTTACAGTCATATAAAGAACCAAAGAATTTTAAGTTCTCCAATGCGGTGAATTTCTCATAAAAACTAGGGAATTCAAAATCGACACCAATACTCTCATAGAACTGGTCAGACTTATTTCTAATTTCATTATTATTAATAGAAACACTCCCCTTATATTTAGGGAGCATACCTATTAATATCTTTTGAAGAGTGCTTTTTCCTGCTCCAGAAGGTCCTAAGAAGCCAAATATTTCTCCGCTTCTTACTTGAAAATTCATATTCTCAATAAATGGTAGTTGAGAATAACTAAACGATAAGTTTTTTACTGTAATCATAATTTTTAAATTTTATATCGTATGACTAAAATTGTTTATATAGTCATATTGTAAATTCAAAGTATCGCTATGTAACATATTTGCACATAGTCAGTTGATATTATATAATCTTGTTGTATTGGATTAGTCTTTAAATAGTTGCTGTACTATTCCCCTAACTATAAACTTGAAAACTTCATTGTAAATATCTGTTCCAATTGTTTTCTCGTTTAGAATAGTCAAGAATGCAGCTCTTAAAGCCCCTGCAAATACTTTTGTATCAATTGATTTACTTTCTGGAATAAAATTCAGTAATTCGTTTGCTAACATGACATCATCATCTACGTGTTTTGAAAGTACTTCTTGAGGGAGCTTTCTATTTAGATATTCCACATCACTATTAACGAAGATAGATACAAAGTATGGTTTGTTGTTGATTAGCAAATCAGATATAATATCTGTCAATGTATCAACCGTAATATTATTGGTATGCTTATTTATGGCATTAAGAAATTCTTTTTCCAATTTCTTATGATAGTCTATTATTGTATCGAAAAAAAGAAGTTCTTTTGATGTATAGAATAGATAAAATGCTCCTTTAGAAATATTGGCATATTTAACAAGCTCATCTACAGAAGTTTTACGTACCCCTTGTTGCTGGATAAATAGCAAAGCTCCTTCTTTGAGTTTATCCTTTATAAGTTTTCTTTCGTTGTCATCAAATGCTTTTGCCATACCGTGTGACTATTTTGTTATTATTGGTCACTGCAAACATAAGCGTTATTTTTGAATTGACAAAGAAATATCGGTTTATTTTTCTTTGTTTCTATATGATCTGCCTAAATCAATGAGTATTTCGTCTATAAATCATTGTATTATGTTGCCACGATAAGTACATATTAAGTCATTAAGAACTTTACTTCGCCACTTTCGGACAGTTTTGAAAACGGCTCATGATTCTTCTTTTATTTGCCGATGAAAATAAAATCGACACGTTTTATAAACCTTTTAAAATTGAAAGTATGGAAGTAGTAACTATTGAAAAGAGAACCTTTTCGTATGTCTGCGAGAGGTTCACGGAGTTTGCCAAACGGATAGAAAGTTTGTGCAGCACTCATACCCAGAAAGTAGAAAACTGGCTGGATAGTCAGGAAGTGTGCCTGTTGTTAGGCGTTAGTAAGCGAACTTTGCAGTATTACAGAAGTAGCGGAAGATTGGCTTATTCTCAAATTGGTAGTAAGATTTATTATAAGACTTCCGATATTGAAAGAATTATTGCAGACAGTGAAACGCAAAATCAATCACCCAAACACCCCACGTCTTATGAAAAGAATTAAAAAAGATTATCCGTTTTTCAACCTGTTTTCCATTGTTGGCACATGGGAAAGCATTAATCTGAATCCTACGGTTATCATCTATCGGAGCGACAAAGAGTACCTTCTTTCTATTATATATGTATCGGAAACAACCAAACAGGCTTCACCTGCTACTTATGAGATACAGCAAGATGGTAGCCAGTATTTTATTGCCCCTGCATCCAAACGGCTCTATGTAGATTATGATCCGGCAAAAGACGTACTTAACATTTCGTCTTTGGGTCACTATCTGCGTAACTAACCGGCTATCTAGCCATCTTGAAATCAATATTTCAATAAAACAATCTTTCAATCATGGAACTAATAAATAAAGATACCCCACAAGTCAAAGAATTTATTTCTTCGCTCGATTCGATGCTGAATGGTATTGAATCTATTGTAAAGCACTACAAGCCCCACCTGAATGGGGAACGCTTTCTTTCTAATAATGAGGTTTCCAAGAAACTGAATGTCAGTTTGCGAACCCTGCAAGAATGGCGAGATATAGGACTAATTCCCTTTATCCAGATAAAAGGTAAAATCATCTACCGTCAGAGTGATATTGATAAACTGCTCCAAAAGCACTACTTTGAAAGTTGGAAAGAGTAACCTGCCAAGCCCAAAACATTGTTTTTCGGAATTTAGTTTGAATCATTGACTTTCCCAGTGAAGTATTTAGTCTGTGCAAGTCTTTAGATGAAAATACGCTCGAACATAGTGAGAGGAAGATTTTCATCTAAACCGAAGGCTCGGACTTGAACAGGCTAAATACGGAACTTATCTTTGTCAATGCTTCATATTGAGTTCTGGAAAACTTACTATAAAAGAAAAGGATTGAGAAAATGAAATTCATTCTTCCCAATCCTTTTTCAATATTAGCTACTATCTTTATTATATAGCCAATTCCGACAGGCAGCTATTTACTTTTTGCATATCCTTGAAAATATTCTGATCCAATACCCTTGCATAGTGTTTTGTTACGCTTGTATCTGCATGACCTAACATCTTAGCAACATTCTCCATACTTACGCCATTTGCAAGGCAAATGCTTGTGGCATAGCTATGACGGGCGGTATGTGTGCTAAGATTTTTATGAATTCCGCACACATCGGCAATCTCCTTCAAATAACTGTTCATGCGTTGATTACACAATACAGGTAAAAGTTTTCCGGTACACTCTGCCACATCCTTATATTTATCAAGTATAGAAGCTGCCACAGGCAGCACAGGAATGTTACACATGATTTTAGTCTTTTGGCGGTTCTTCCTTATCCAAAGTTCCCCTTTATTGTCTTTTACCAAGTGTTCGGGTGATAAATCTTTCACATCGCTGAACGCCAAGCCAGTAAAAATGCAAAAGACAAAAACGTCACGTACCTGTTCTACTCGTTTAATTGTAAACTCTTTGGCGAGAATGATTTTAATCTCGTCCATCGTCAGAAATTCAGGATCGGTTTCTTCCAATTTGAAACGGTAGTAAGCAAACGGATCTTTCTTTATCCAGTCGTTTTCCAAAGCAATACGGATAATCTTCTTTAAGTTCTTCAATCGGGTAATAGCGGAGTTCTGCGCACAACCTTTTTCAATCTTCAAGAAAGCATCGAACTTAGAAATGAAGTTGGCTTCCAAGTTATTCAGGGCAATATCAGATAACTGATATTCTTTCTTAATGAATTCCTCCAAATATCGGGTAGTGGTTTCATACCGTTGAACGGTTTTACTAACAAAGTCTTTGCCGATCAGCTTACGACTTTGTTCGTTGTGTTCTCTGAATACTTGCAAAAGGGTTTTGCTTTCTTCATCCACACCATAATACAGTTTTCTCACAAGATCAACGGTGATAACCTTGTCGGAAGTTTCCAGTTCCCTATAAATTTGGTGTATGCGTGAGCGTGTGATTTCTAAGTAGTGGTTCAGTTCCACCGACATACGGTCTTTTCCTTTTGAATTCTCTTTTGCTTGATTCCATAGGTTTACGGGACAACTTCTTTTGATAGAAATATCTACCATACAGCCGTTTACAGTGATTCTCATGCACACAGGTGCTTCTCCGTTCTTTAATAACTTGGCTTTTTTGATAAAGAACAAAACAGAAAATGATTTTCGAGCCATTTTTACATCGTTTTTTTAAGTTACAAAACTATGTATTCTCTTCCAAAGTAAGTCTATGCAAAATACTATGAATCAGTGAGAAAGATGCAAATTCGTGGGACTTTTTAGAATTAAATTTTAGTCCCACGATTTATCCACCGATAATATGCTTGAAACGGCTATTTTCTGCTACCTGCCAGAAAAAAGAAATCCCTGATAATATCTGATTATCAGGGATTTGCTTGATTTTTCTTTTGTTTTCAGTGATCCGCCTGGGGCTCGAACCCAGGACCCCAACATTAAAAGTGTTGTGCTCTACCTGCTGAGCTAGCGAATCAGACCTTATTGCTGTTAAGCGGGTGCAAAGATAGGCACTTTTGTTTAAAAAACAAATGGATTAAGGGAAAAAGTTTTGAGAACGACTTCTGCTTTTACTCTTCTTGTTGATTATCAGTCTGTTCAAACTTGTGAATTTTTTCTCTGTTTATGATGAAACGTTGATAGTAGGAGAGCATAAGGGTGGTAAGCGGAAGTGCTATAATCATACCCAGCATCCCCATCAATGACCCCCAAATCGATAAAGACAGTAAGATGATGGCAGGATTCAGGCCCGTAATCTTCCCCATGACACGCGGTACGATGAATCCGTCTTGAATGGCTTGTACTATGATGAATACCGCAAGGGCCGATGCAATGATAATCCAGAAGTTTCCTCCCGTATCCGCTGCTTTCAGTATGGCCAGCACGATGGTAGGTATAAAGCCGATAATCTGCAAATAAGGTACTAGGTTTAAAGCGCCGATGAACAAGCCGAGTCCAATGGCCAGTGGGAAATCAATAATCAGAAAGCCTATACTGAACAGAATACCGACACACAATGCCACGAATGCTTGTCCGCGGAAGTATCTGTTCATGCCGTCTTTCACATCGTTCATTACATTGATTACGAAGGGCCGGTATTTCTGTGGTACCAGGTGGGTCCACCCTTCGGAAATGCTTTCGTAATCCAGCAATATGAAAACTATATAGAGAAGAATGAGGAAGAAAGTGAAGAAACTGAACAGCAGATTGACGGATTCTGACAACAAGGACCAGAGCCGGGGAACGGTTTCCTTGATGGCGTTCAGCATATTCTCTTCCTTGAACAATTGGGTGACAAACTGGGTGTCTATGTTCTCACGAAGGAATTCAGAGAGTGTTTTGGGCACATTGCCGTCGTGGGTTCCGTTGGAAAAGTAGTCTATTACCAAATCTTTTACCCTGACGAATTCGTCCATCATGGGAGGCACAAGCAGATAGAAGGCGGTTCCTCCTACAATCAGAATACTGAATAAGGCGCAGAAGATGGATATGACCCGGTTCTTGAGCCTTAATCTGTACTGGAAGAAGGTGACCAGGGGGTATATCAGATAGGCAATGAGCCATGCGATGAAGAATGGCAGCAATACGCCGCTTAGACGCTTGAAGAGCATAAGGATGCCGATAATAATGACACCGAGTATGACACCGCGGATAAAACTGTCGAATGTAATCTTTTTGCGTTCCATAATGCTCTGTTTTTTGTATTCGTTAATGACCGCTTTCCTTTTGGTCGGCTTGGATGGCTTGCTGATAGCACTCTCGGCATAGCGGTTCGTACTCTTCGGTTTCTCCCAGCAGTACTTGTTTGTCGTTCTTGACGGTACGGTGGGAGAACGAGGCAAGTTGACCACATTTCACACAGATGGCATGTACTTTGGAAACTTCGTCTGCAATGGCACACAGTCCCGGCATAGGGCCGAATGGAATACCGCGGAAGTCCATATCCAGTCCGGCTACAATGACGCGTATACCATTGTTGGCAAGCTGGTTGCATACATCAATCAGGCCGCTGTCAAAGAACTGGGCTTCGTCAATGCCCACTACATCTATCTCTGAAGTGAACAGCAGAATACTGGCAGATGAATCGATGGGAGTGGAGGCTATGGAATGACTGTCATGCGATACTACATCGGCTTCGGAATAACGGGTGTCTATGGCAGGCTTGAATATCTCTACGCGTTGTTTGGCAAACTTTGCCCGTTTCAGTCTCCTTATCAGCTCTTCGGTTTTGCCGGAGAACATGGAACCGCAAATGACCTCAATTCTTCCCCTGCGTTTGGTTTCCTGTATATGATCTTCTGAGAATAATACCATGCTTTCGAGTGTTATATTTAAGCGCAAAAGTAACACTTTTGTTTGCTTTCCGATATTTTTTCATTATTTATTTCTACATTTGTAGCGTTAACACGGACTGTGTAAAGGATATGCAAACCCTATTAAACGACATAGAATTAGATATTCAGGAATTGAAATGTTTGATGCAGGCCATTTCAAGTGATGCCAATCCGACATTGAAGATTGTGGCAAAACGGAATATCCAGCAGATGAAGGCACGCTTGGAGGCGTTGCAAGAACTGCTTGAGGAGGCGCCAACGGCTGTTGTGTCGCCCCTGGAGGAACCCCCTGCTGTTACTACTCCTTTGACCGAATCGGTTTCTCCGGTCGAATCGGTTATTCCTGATACAGTGAAGATGGTATGTGAGGAACCGGAAACAGTTCCTATTTTGGCAGAACGCATCAAGCCTGCCAAGGATTTGAAACATGCCATCAGTCTGAACGATTCATTCCGTTTTGTCCGCGAACTGTTCGCAGGCGATGCTGCACGGATGAATGAAGTGGTACGACGTTTGGGTGAGGCCCCTTCTTTGGACAAGGCTATGGATATTTTCGTTTCGGAAGTGCAGCCGGATGAAGAGAATGAAGCCGCTGTCGATTTTATGGAACTCCTCAAAAAATATTTCAGCTAAACAACCGATAAGTATGGGAAAACTTTATGTAGTGCCTACCCCGGTAGGGAATTTGGAAGATATGACATTCCGTGCTATCCGGATTCTGAAAGAAGTGGATTTAATATTGGCTGAGGATACACGTACTTCCGGCATATTGCTGAAACACTTCGAAATAAAGAATGTGATGCAATCTCACCATAAATTTAATGAACATAAAACGGTTGAAAGTGTTGTTAATAGAATAAAGGGGGGAGAAACTGTAGCTTTGATTTCGGATGCAGGTACACCGGGTATATCCGACCCGGGCTTTCTGGTGGTCAGAGAGTGTGTGCGCAACGGCATCGAAGTGCAATGCCTGCCGGGAGCGACAGCTTTTGTGCCGGCATTAGTGGCTTCCGGATTGCCGAATGAGAAGTTCTGTTTTGAAGGTTTTCTTCCACAGAAGAAAGGAAGGATGACTCGCCTGAAGGCATTGGCCGGGGAGCGTCGTACCATGGTGTTCTATGAGTCTCCCCACAGATTGGTAAAAGCTTTGGCGCAGTTTACCGAACATTTCGGTGCCGGACGTCAGGCATCTGTTTCGCGGGAAATTTCAAAGGTGCACGAAGAAACGGTGCGTGGAACGCTTACAGAATTAATAGAACATTTCACGGCGAACGAACCGCGCGGTGAAATTGTGATTGTAGTAGCAGGAATAGACGATTAAATAACTTCATTAACCAAACGTAAAACGAAAGCGTATGAAAAAGTTAGCAGTTTTAATTGTATGCGCGGCTGTAATGGCTTCGTGTGACAGTTTCTCTGGTGGCAGTAAGAACCAGCTGAAAGCTGAAAATGATTCTTTATTGATGGAACTGACTCAGCGTAATGCTGAATTAGACGAGATGATGGGTACTTTCAATGATATTTCAGAGGGATTCCGCCAGATTAATGCGGCGGAGAGCCGTGTGGATTTGCAACGTGGCGCTGTGGCAGAAGGCTCTTTGAATGCCAAGCAGCAGATTGCGTCGGACATTGAATTTATCCGTAAACAGATGGAAGAGAACAAGGAGCAGATTGCCAAACTGCAATCTATGTTGAAGAACAGCAAAAACAACTCTGTTCAGTTGAAGAGAGCTGTAGAATCTTTGACTCAGGAGTTGGTGGCAAAGACTCAGCGTATTGAAGAATTGCAGGCTGAGCTGGCTTCCAAGAATATCCGTATCCAGGAACTGGATGCTGCCGTGACCGGCTTGTCTAGTGAGAAGGAGGAATTGACTGCCGAAAATGAGGCGAAGGCCAAAACCGTTGCCGAGCAAGATAAGGCACTTAACACAGCTTGGTTTGTGTTTGGCACAAAGAAGGAGCTGAAAGACCAGAAGATATTGACAAATACCGGGCTTTTCAAAAAAGGCCAGGTGCTGAAAGATTCTGATATCAACAAGGACTACTTTACACAAGTGGATATCCGTACGACAAAAGAGATTAAACTATACTCCAAAGATGCTGATATCTTGACCACTCATCCTGCTGGCTCTTATGCGTTGGAGAAAGATGATAAAGGACAGCTGACTTTGAAGATTACAAATCCGAAAGACTTCTGGAGTGTGTCCAAGTATTTGGTAATCCAAGTAAAATAACACTGTTATAAGATTGATACAGAACGGACGCAGGTTATTGGAATTGATAATCTGCGTCTATTTTTATATATACCTTTCCTTTAAGTTATGGCATCTCAATATAAAAACCTCTTTTTTGATCTGGACGATACGCTTTGGGCATTTTCCCTTAATGCACGTGATACATTCGAAGAAATGTATCACAAGTATGACTATGGTCGTTTCTTTCGCTCTTTCCTGCATTTCTATACTCTTTATCAGCATCGTAATACAGAACTGTGGGAAGAATACGGTAGAGGGCAGGTCAGTAAGGAAGAGTTGAACCGCCAGCGTTTCCTATATCCTCTGGAGGCAGTAGGGGCGAGGGATGTTGCTTTGGCTGAGGCTTTTTCTGATGATTTCTTTTCGGTCATTCCCACAAAAAATCGGCTGATGCCGCATGCTTATGAGGTGCTGGAATATTTGGCGGGGAAATATAACCTCTATATCCTTTCCAATGGTTTCCAAGAACTGCAATGTCATAAGATGCGTTCGGCAGGTATCGACCGCTTTTTTAAGAAGATTGTTCTCTCTGATGACATCGGTATCTTGAAGCCCTGGCCCGAAATTTTTCATTTTGCCCTTTCTGCCACACAATCCGAGGTGCGTGATTCTTTGATGATAGGCGATAGTTGGGAGAATGATGTGGCAGGAGCCAAAGGAGTGGGTATGCACCAAGTGTTTTATAATGTAACGGGGAAGGAAGAACTGCCTTTCCAACCGACTTATCATATCAGTAATCTGAAAGAATTGATGCAGATTCTGTGACATTGAAATTTTTAGTTGTACTTTTGTCTACAGAAACGTATATTATACAGCTATGGACACAATCTTACCTTTCGCTTTACTTTGTTTTACCTCCTTCTTTACGTTGACAAACCCTCTCGGCACCATGCCGGTGTTTTTGACCATGACGCATGGAATGACAGACCGTGAACGGCAGTCGGTAGTATCGCGCGCCACTTTGGTTGCCTTTATTACGATTATGGTTTTTACGTTTGCGGGACAGTTCCTCTTTAAATTCTTCGGTATCTCTACCAATGGCTTCCGTATTGCCGGTGGAGTTATTATCTTTAAGATTGGCTTCGATATGCTGCAAGCCCGTTATACCCCAATGAAGCTGAAAGACGAGGAAATCAAGACTTATGCCGATGATATTTCCATTACTCCTCTTGGAATTCCGATGCTTTGTGGTCCTGGTGCCATAGCCAATGCCATTGTGCTGATGCAGGATGCCCATACCATTCAGATGAAAGGAGTTCTTATAGGAATGATTGCCTTTATTTATCTGATTACCTTTTTCATATTGCGTGCTTCCACGCGGTTGGTCAAAATCCTGGGTGAGACGGGAAACAATGTGATGATGCGCCTGATGGGACTTATCCTGATGGTTATTGCCGTTGAGTGTTTTGTCAGCGGAGTGAAACCGATATTGGTGGATATATTGAAAGAAGGAGGCATACCATCACTGGCACACCTCCTCTAAACACTTTATTTATAAAAACACATTGGGAGAATTCCCAAGTTTCTTTAGGCTACTATTGATTAATAGCCTGGATTTTGTTCTATGTTCGGATTGGCATTGATTTCACCGACGGGAATCAACGGGAGCGCTTTCTTGGAGTCGCGGTTGAATGTACGCGCTTCTTCGCTCAGTACGTCGTGCCATCCTCTGTCATTAACGTCCGTGTAGCGTGTAACGGTTTCACCTCGGCGCATAACATCGAAGTAGCGCTGTCCTTCACCTACAAGTTCCTTGCGGCGTTCGATGTAGATGCGGTCTAATGTGATGTTTCCGCTGGTTACTTGCTTGCTTTCATCCGTTGTGCGGTTGGAGATGATATCGTTCAGCAAGTTGGCAGCCTTGTTCTTGTCTCCGGCTTGGAACGCTGCTTCTGCTGCTGACAAGTAAACTTCTGACAAGCGCAGCAATGGGACATTGGAGTAACGCACATCTCCGTTTACAGCAGGCATTTTGTTGATGTAAACTTTACGTTTGTCAAATCCTCCTGCTGCCGCTGCCAATAATATGTCGTTACGGATGTCTGCCGGGTCGGATGTAAGCATGTCAGAGAAGTCTTTTGTGACAATTACATCTCCATATCCGGGAGAAGCGCCAGCCTTGTCGGCATATAAATAGGCAATACCTTCACGGTCTGTCCAGTCAGTATTGTTGTTGATGGAAATCTCGAACATGATTTCTTTTGAATGATTGGCATCACTTTTGCTCCATGCAGCAACATATTCTGACGGTTCCCAAAGTTTGTAAGACGAGTTTGATATGATGTCTTCAGCTACGGATAAAGCCTTGCTCCATTCGCCTTTTGTCATATATACACGTACCTGCAAGGCTTTGGCAGCCCAAAGGTTGACATAACCCACTTCATTAGTTTTGGGCAGTGCATTTGAGTTGATTGCATCTGTCAAATCCTTTTCAATTGCCTCATAACATTGGGCTACCGTGCTGCGGCTTGGCTTTTCTGTCGATTCCAGCGGGGAGGTAGCGATGGGCACACCGAGTGAGCTGCCTTGATCTACCGTATAAGGTTTACCGTAGATACGTGTAAGGTCAAACAGTGCCATGGCGCGCAGAACTTTTGCTTCTGCATCATATTGGTCAATAGTGGCTTTTGCCTCTGCCGCGTCGGTCAGGTTGCCACTTTCTGCTGCCTGAATCAGACGGTTGGCGCGTGCTATGACTACATAAGGCATCTGCCATACGGCTGTTGAGGTGGTGAAATTGTCGGCAGTTGTATATTCCATATAGTAGTAGAAGTTTGCTCTTCCACTTCCACCGTTATATTCATATTGGATATCTTCCCCTCTCATGTCACCGTATACGAACATGAGGCGTCCATAATAATTAATCAGGCTACTGTTACCTTTAACGGCAGCATAAAGTCCCGTCCGCACATTGGCCAAATCATCGCTGTTCTTGATTGCGGTTTCAGCATCTATTCCGTCTGCGGGTGACTGATCCAGCCAACTGTTGAGGCATGATGAAGTGCTGACTGCCATAGCTGCGCAAAGCGTTGCTGTGTATAATGTCTTTAATATTTTCATTTTCGTATCTTTATTAGTTAGAAATTCAATTCTATTCCGAATGTATATGTTCTCAATGCCGGAGTCTCAAATGTGCATAGTCCGTCTACACGCATTTCCGGATCTACAAATAAGTCTTTAGACTTCCATGTAAGCAGGTTGGAACCAGAGAAGTAGATTCTGGCTTTGCTGAGCCCAAGCTTGCTGATATAGTTTTGCGGAATGCTTACACCTAATGTGAGGTTCTTCAGACGTAGATAATCAGTAGGCATCAGCCAGCGTGAAGACAGTGAAGCAGCGCTTCCATATTCAAATTTAGGCAATGTGGCATTCGTGTCGCCCGGGCCTGTCCACATCTTTGAGATGTCATAGTATGTCGGTACGGCACCACCGTATAGATATGAACCGCCATTGGAGTGCTGCCAAGTGGAGTAGTCAAAAGCATCACCACCCAATGAATAAGTGAAAGTGAAGCCCAAGTCGATAAACTTCCATTTGAGGTTGTTGGTAAGACCGCCTTCTATACTAGCCTGATGCTTGCCTACAATAGTTTTGTTGGCTTCAGAGATATTTGTAGTTGTCTTGCGGGCATTCTCTGTTCCGTCATTCAGATAGAACATTTCTTTACCGGTCTCTGCGTCGACTCCGGCGTATTCATAAACATAGTATGAATAGTAAGGTTCGCCTACACGGTGAATCAGCGGTCCTGATACGATTTCATTCTGCTGGCCATCCAATTTGGTCAGTTTGTTGCTGTTGTGTGCCATGTTCAGAGAAGTGGTCCACGTGAAATCCTTGTTTCTGAAATTGGTTGATGTAATGGTCAACTCAAAACCGGAGTTCTTCAGTGAACCGATGTTTTGCGGGGTGGTATACCCATAATTGCCATCATAATATCCGCCGACTTGTGATACGGGGAGGTCATATATAAGGTCGCTGGTTTTACGCTGATAGTAGTCGAATGTTACAGAGATACGGTCGATGAATGAAAGGTCGAGACCGATATTCCATGTTTTGTTCTTTTCCCATTTCAGGTCCGGGTTTGCAATTCCGACGATTGACATTCCTGACTGTCCATTGTATATGATTCCGTATTTATAAAGATTCATATAAGCATAATAGTCTGATGGTTGCGTTCCGTTTACACCGTATGACACACGGAGCTTTCCATCTGTCAATACACTCTTGACAGGATTCAGGAAACTTTCGTCTATGAATCTCCATGCTCCGGAAACCGACCAGAAACTTCCCCAACGGTTTTCTCTTGCCAGACGTGAACTTCCGTCGGTACGATAGCTGAGACCGAGATAATATCTGTCTGCGTAGTTATAATTGGCACGTCCGAGGAACGAAGTCATGCGATAGCTCTGTCTGTTGGTTTCGGCACTTGTTGAACCGGCATTTGTCAATTCGTACAAATCACCCGGATAGTCTTGGCCTGCCATGTAGTTGAAAGCATATTCCGTATCTTGTGTTTCAAAACCAAGCAGGGCGTCAATATTGTGTAGACCGAAAGAGTTGATGTAAGAGAGCTGGGTTTGTGTATTCAGCTGGTCATTACGATTGACGATACGCTGCATGACACCACCGGGGGCACCATTGTTTGAGTGTCTGTCCCAAAGAACGTCATTGGTTCCTTGTGCGTAATCATAAGCAATCTTTTCACTTAAATTCAACTTGTCCCAAATATTGTAGGTCAACTTGATTGTATTGAATGCCTTCATCAGGGTATAAACGTCAGAGCTGTGTTCTCTTTCATACAAAGGATTGACTCCAAATACGCCGCAACCATTGTTTAATGTGCCGTCTTCATTATAAGGGGTTGATGAGGGGCTTTGGAAGAATGCGTAATTGGCCACAGGTCCATCATAGGAGGTAGCTTCATTAGTTTTGTTTTGTCTTACTTTTGAGAATTGGCTTGTAACCTGAACTTCAAAGTCTCCAAACTTATGAGTGAGGTTTGCATTACCAGTGAAACGTTCCAGACCTTGTTTGTAAATGATACCTTCCTGATTGGTATAAGCTACTGAGGTGTAGAACTTGGTACGGTCATTGCCACCAGATACGCTCAGCTGGTAGTTCTGATGAGAACCGTTACGGAAAAGCAGGTCTTTCCAATCCGTCCATCCGGTTGAGGGTTTTGAAGCAAAGTCCTCGATGTTCTGGTCTGCAAAAGTTGCGGCATCTGCATCGGACATGTTTCCGGTGTATAACCCGTAATTCTTGAGACCGGTCCATAAGAGTTCGCGGCGCGAGTCACCGTCAAGCATAGGACGATAATCTATTGCCATGTTTGAGAAACCCCAGTCGGAACGGAAACTTACATTTGTTTTGCCTTGTTTTCCGCTTTTCGTCGTAATGACCACAACACCGTTAGCAGCACGCGAGCCGTAAAGAGAGGCAGCAGCCGCATCTTTGATAACTGTGATAGACTCGATGTCATTGGTATTGAGTGAAGACAAAATATCAGTTCCTGCATCACTATAAGTGAACTCGGATAAGTCTCCACTTGTGACCGGTGTTCCGTCAATAACATAAAGCGGATTGTTTCCGGCATTGATGGAACCCATACCACGTACACGGATACTGCTTACAGAACCCGGATTACTTGAACTTGAGCCAAAAGTAACACCAGCGACATTACCAGAAAGTTTGTCGGCAACAGAAAGAACAGGTACATCTTCCAAGGTGGAAGTGTTTACAGTAGAAGCAGCTCCAGTAAATGATGCTTTTTTAAATGTACCGTAACCGGTAACCACAACCTCTTCAAGCAGCTCAGAATCGGATTTCAAAATTACCTTTACATGAGGTTTAATCGTTACTTCTTGGGTTTGCATACCAACAAACGAAATCACCAGAGTTTTCGCGGAACTACATTATGTCTATATTGTTGATAATAAGCAATATAAAATAAATAAAAAGAGCTCCTGAAATAAAGTATTCCTCTAGAGAAGATACTCTATACATATCCACTGTAAATGACAATCTACTTATATGATACTATTTGTAATGGTAATATCCTGATTTGAAGGTGTTTAATTCTGTACTGATGTGCTATAATCATAACGTCAGGATCTTTTTTCTCAAAAACTAGAAGGGCTTTGTCAATATCTATCATTTAGTTGCTTTTTGTCAATTATTTACTCGTGTTGTTTATTCCATCTATGAGAATGTAAACCCTTATGTAAAATACTATTGAATTTATAATGGTTACATAAACACTATCCTACCTATTTATCCATTTTATGCATAGAACACCATGTAATTGTCTCTATCTTATAAATGGAGATTATTCCAAATACAAAGTAATTGGAGTAAAGAATTCTATAGCTATGAAAAACTACTGTTTGGAGCATGTCAAAAACGTAATGAGGAGATTTTCTTGTAAGAGAATATAGTCTACATAGAATAACGAAGACTGAGTGGATATATTTTTTATTATAATTCAGGGGAATAAAGAATGTACTTTGTAATCCGCGCTGACTCTCGTGTCATGCAGACAATTCAGGTTTGCTGTTTATTGAAGAGAGGATATTTCTATCGTTTCAGCTCCTCTCCATAAAGTTTACGCAGTATGATACGTGCCGGTACACTTTTAATCTCTCCATTGGGCAAGCCTTGTATAATGCATTCATTGCGCAATGCTTTTTCTTCAAGCATACGACGTTCGGCTAATGCCAAACCGAAATGTAACTTTTCGCTTAGTTCTTTTCGTTCATTCTCTGACATAACTTTGTATTTTATTAAATCGTTCAATGTGATGTATATGCATTTTCATTCCTCGTCCACCTTCAGCAACAATTATACGGGGTGTTTCGCTATTATCTGCCAATAGCCAATAGTCCACACAAGGCATATAAATATTGAAAAAGTTATCAATACCTGCTTGATAACGCCGGAGCACAACCTCTTTGGGAATGTCGTGTCCACCATTACGTACACGTTGGGCTACACGCTGAATAGCCAAGTCGGGCGAACTCAGCCAGAAATATATTAAATTGACTTTATATCCTTGTTCTTGTGCACGATGGACAAGGCGAGTGTAAGATCTTGTGGCAAGTGTGGTTTCTATAGAAAAGTTTTGTTGATTTTTCAGCAATTCATTGATTCTTTGCAACATCAACCGTCCGGCTTCAATGGCCATACTTTCGGGATTAAAAGGAGATAATCCACGAGCTATTTCATCCGCATTGACAAACTCCTTGCATTCCAGAACATCCGGCAACACAGTATAAGATGCCGTAGTCTTACCAGCACCATTACAACCACTAATGATGTAGAGTTGTTTTTTAGAATCCATATTCATGCATTTATCTAATTGCAAACATACAATATTTTTATAAGATTATGGATAATTGATAGTTATTGTTTTTTAAAAGTTGATTGTTGTTGCGAGAGTCTAGAATAAAAAATGAGGTTGTGCAGTTCACATTTTGACAACCTCTATCAAAAACACTTTATTTTCCAAACAACTCCGGTGGAATTATTCCCTTCCAAGGTTTAACTCATCGTTGTAATCTGTTTCATTCAGATGCTGTTCATAATTTAATTTGCAATTCCATATAAAAAATAGGTTCCTTTGTTACAAAACTTTCTATTGGCAATCGAAAGTTTCTCTATTTATATCATATTTTTTTGTATATTAGCAATATATATAAAGAGAGGAAGATTGTGTGGATAAAAGTCTATTACGCTAAGTTATTTATGAGCAGAGAAACGAGCAAGGTGTTTGTTGCCGGCAGTAATGCCAATCTACTTAGTAAAGAGTTGGGCACTTTTCTTACTGGCAGATATGTCACTATGGAACTTTATCCTTTTTCTTTCCATGAATTCCTGAAACTAGAGCAAGTAGCAATAAAACAAGATACATTTTATGCTGCAGAAGGCAAGGTGCTACTCCTTAGTGAAATACAAAAATACCTAGGAATAGGAAACTTTCCTCAATACATTCAGTCAGATAATGATAACTACTTGCTTTCACTCTATACCGACATCATTTATAAGGATGTAGTGGTGCGAAACAAGATAAGCAATGAAAGGCAGCTTGGAGAGATGATGTATTATTTGGCAAGTAACGCTACTCATCGCTTTGCGTACAATTCTGTAACTAAGGCTGTCGATGTTAAAAGTCCGGACACGATAAAATCATATATAGGATTTGTGGAAGATACTTACTTGGTACGACAACTATCAATTATCTAAAGGCATAATTATTACTTTGGAAGACGAGGAAGAAATAACCGTTAATCCCCGGCAGCAGATTTCTATACGTCCTATTTGGAAATGATTGTTGCAGAAATAAAGTGGAAAAGATAGAATAACAAAAGCCGCTTACTTCACAGTGAACGGCTTTTAAAACACTTTATTTAGAAAACACCCTATCAAATAGAGATGTTTTGAAAGTTCAGAAATCAGATATACTCCTTCTTACAGACTTATTTATAAGCAGGATTCTGATCATTATTTGTCAGTTCTCCATTAGCATCAATCTCTGCTTGCGGAATAGGTAATTCAAATCTATCAGAACCAGCAGGAAGGTCTAATTGACTGGTCCACAAATCGTGTCCGTCAACTCCAGTTCTTGTCAATGCTAAACCTCTACGTTTCATGTCGAATAGGCGATGTCCCTCTGCAAATAATTCACGCCTTCTTTCTTGTTGTATCTCATCTGCTAAACCGGCATCCGTTCCACTATATTTATCCAATCCACGAGCTATCCGAACAACATTTAATGCTTCTTTAGCCACATCATAATGCTGTTTGTCAGCAGCTAATTCAGCAATAATAAGATACATCTCAGAACCACGCAGCATATTGAAAGAGCCTTGTCCCATTTCATTATTACGACTATGAATCTTTGTTGTCAAGTATCCTGTTTCACTGATATAATCGTTTATTTCAGAATCTTTCGGGAACTGAGTTTTGCGTATATCTTTATCTTCCATTAGATTAATCAAAGCCTTTGAAACTCGTAATGAGCTATAACCAATAACAGCATCTTCATAATCATCTCCACACAAATACCAGAAAGAGGGTAATGAAAGATAGAATTGATTATCATCAGTTGGACATTCGAAAGCCCAAAGTGTTTCTGAGTTAACTTCACAGAAATCAGCTGTGTAAACTGCCGTATTCATCAAATTAACACCTTTCAATGCAGCATTGGCATGTTTGATACCATTTGTTTCATCACCTAAATCCAAATACAAACGTGCAAGAATTCCATGAGCAGCATTCGCACCGATATATGCCTTGGATGAAGAAGAATGTTGGTCCAACAATCCACATGCTTTTTCCATGTCAACGACAAGCTGATTATAAACATCTTTTACTGTAGCACGAGGAAGGTCTTCTGTTCCAGAAGAAATACGTAAAATTATGCTCGGATTATCCGGGTACTTGTTTACAGGTTTGGCATACATTCTTACTAAGAAATGATAAGTATAAGCTCTTAGAGATAGCGCTTCACCTTCAATTCTGTTACGCTCTGCACTTTCTGCCAGGTTTCCGATATTATCCAAAATGGCATTCGTATTATCTATGATACTGTAACATCCCTTCCACGGGTCATCAGTATAGGTACTTCCTGGAGAAACTGTATATTGATAAGGAGACACAAAACGTCCATAATTGTAGTTGGGGTCAGGTGTCACCAATGCGTCATCTCCCATAATGTCAGGCAAGAAGAAAATATATTGGTTGGTCATATGAGCCAACCAGCCATTGGTCAACCAGTCATAAGCACCGGTCAACACTTGCTGCGCACCGTCTATCGTAGTAAAGGTGTTAGAATCGGACATTTGGTCCGAAGAAGTAGTATCCAAAAAATCATCACCGCAATTTGCCAAGCTAAGACCTATTGCAAGTGCTATTATAGTTTGCTTTATTCTATTCATCGTAATCTCAATTTTAAATTAGAAACCAACATTTATACCAAATAAGATTGTACGAGGCAATGGAACCGTACCTGCACCGTCCAATACTCCGGTTACACCTCCCAATTCCACATCGTAACCTTTGAAACTACCATCCAAGTTCCATACACAGATATTCTCCAGACTTCCAAAGAAACGTACTGTCTCCAACTGTATCTTCTGTGTCCATTTTTTTGGTAGAGTATAACCTAAGTTGATATTTTTAAATTTAATGAAATCTGCATCGTGCAAATAGCGGCTTGATGTAGAATGAGAACTTGAAGTGTTATTGGGCAAGAATGCAGGATTCGGAGCGTTTGGATTCTCTTTTGTCCAATAATTCGCTTGATCTTTGATGGCTTGATAACCGTTGTTGTTACCATCATTCAGCAAATTGGCTTCGTACGCATCATATATCTTTCCTCCAAAACTATAAGTAAAGAGGAATGAAAGGTCTAATCCTTTAAATGTAAATGTATTATTCAAACCTCCAAATACATTGGGAAGTGCAGAACCAAGTTTGTATTTGTCTGCAGTAGAGTAAGTTGAAGTGGTAGTTCTTTCACCTGTCGGATTACCTTTATCATCTTTTACGTCTTTATACCAAAGTGGAGCACCGGTTTCTTTATCTACTCCGGCCCATTCTTGCATGTAAAATTCATAAAGGCTGTAGCCTACCGTACGAACTTTTGTACCAACAACTTCCTGTTCTTCGGGATAAGAAGTGATTTCATTCTTGTTAAAAGAGATATTGAAGTCGGTTCCCCAATTAAAGTCTCCGGCTTGAATATTCAGGGAATGCAAATCTACTTCTATACCAGAGTTGCGCATACCACCCAAATTAGACATAATTATGTCCAACCCCGTAGAACCGGCTAAAGGTTTTTCCAATAACAGTTCATCAGAGTTTTTGATATAATAGTCAATGGATCCATGTAGGCGACTGTTAAGTACTGCAAAATCTAACCCCACATTGAAGTTTTTGGATTTTTCCCATGACAAATCAGGATTTGCTAATTGAGAATGTCTGAAGCCAGACTCTCCGTTATAATTGGCTCCACCTTCATAGAAGGCTTGATAACCATATAAGTAATCAGATGTTTTGTTACCTGAAGTACCATAGCTGGCACGCAGTTTCAAGTCATCGAGCCAAGTAATATCTTTCATGAAGTTTTCTTCGCTGATACGCCAATTTAATCCGACACTCCAAAATGTACCATAACGATGTCCCGGTGCAAAACGTGAAGAACCATCGGAGCGGATACTGAATGAGGCAAAATATTTATTCTGATAATCATAATTTAATCGACCAAAATAAGAAAGCATGCGCTCTTTATCTGTTACAGAACCTACTTCTTGCGGAGTAGCAGCTACATTCAGCTCTGTCAAACCACCAATCGGAAATTTTGTTCCTTGTGCATAAGTGCGCTTGTACTCTTTATTATAGATTTCATAACCAGCCAATACCGAGAAGTGATGGTCTTCCTTTATGTTGAAATTATAATTTAATGTACTGGTCAATCCAAAAGTGTTGTTCCAAATGGCATATTTGTACAAGCGTCCTTGTGCAGCTTTACCATTACCATGTTCCGCATTATACCATTGCGTTTCATCCAAATTGATATAATCATATGAAAGACTTGTTTTCCAATGAACTCCATAAAAGTTGAAATCCACGTAGGGATTTACCAAAACACGGTATGTGTTAGTTGCATATTTGTCAGTTTGTGCAAATGATATAACATTCATATCCTGAAATATGGGATTCTTGAAGTTATAAAGAGGTTTGCCATTTTCATCATATTGCATTTGGAAATTTTCATCCAAATCATATACAGGAACAGCATTGGGTAGGAAAATACCATTAGTCAAAGGACTAGCACCGCCACCTCCACCTACAGGAGTGTTTTGTTTTGCCAAAGAGAAAGTGGAATTGATACCCATACTGAACCAAGGTTTAATTTCCGTTGAGACATTTGTACGACCTGAATATCGTTCAAAATCCGAACCAATCACAATACCCTCTTGATTCATATATCCCATAGAAATGAAGTATTTTGATTTCTCGTTTCCTCCATTTACACTGATATCGTATTCTTGTGACATCCCGGTTCTGAAGACTTCATCCAACCAATCGGTATCAATCATCAATTGAGCACCAGATGTCAAGTCGCCAGAAGCATCCAGAGGGTTAGCAACATTATATGGATTTCGCCCATACATGCTTTGTGTGGATTTGTTGGCTGCAGCGGAAGCTTCTTCTGAGGACATGCCTTTAGCAATATTATTATTATAGAAGCCTCCATAATACAGAGCATAATGTTCGGAGGCATTCATCAAATCATAACCACCAGAAGGGAGTTTGGAAGATGACATTTGAGCTTTAAAACTAACCTTGGCTTGTCCTTTTTTACCCTGCTTCGTTGTGATCAGAATAACACCATTGGCCGCACGTGATCCGTACAAAGAAGCAGCAGAAGCATCTTTTAAGATGGTAATAGACTCAATATCATTCGGATTTAAGTTTGAAAGTGGATTTGCACTTGTTCCATATTTACTGGTATTTGCAACTTCACTTAAGTTTGCAGCTTCAATAGCAACTCCATCTATAACATAAAGTGGGGTACTTGAGGCAGACATAGACCCGATACCACGAATACGTACCTGTGTAGACGAACCCGGTTGACCGGAGACACTTGCGATCTGCAGTCCAGGCGACAATCCTTGTAATGCTTTCTCAAATGAAGTAACTGGAAGCTTTTCCATATCACTGGATTTGATAGTAGCAACAGAACCTGTTAGTGAGTTCTTCTTTGCAGTACCATAAGCTATGACTGTTACTTCATCAAGAATTTCACTGTCGGACTTTAAGATGACTCTTAAAGAAGGTGCGACAGCCACCTCTTGCGTTTGCATACCAACATACGAAATTAGCAGAGTTTTCGCGGAACTACAATAAGTGTATATTGCTAAAAAACAATTGTTTACGTTTGCTATAGAACAGAGTTTATTCTATTGTATATTATCTATAAAGGTATATGGCAAAGGGAGGTAAGTGGCTCGAAGTACCCATTTCATACCGTTTTGAATAATTAAAAGCTGATAATGAGCGCGTTATTGTAACATTTCATTCTACTCTTTTAATTGGTGATGTACTAATTAACCCAATAAATGTTTTTTATTCAAGAATAACGATAGATTATATAGAGGAATTTATCTTGAAAGATAAATTTTATCCATAAAAGTTCCAAAATATTTTTTTGTTGAGAAATATTTGCTTTACATATGTTATTTATAATTGATGAATATATAATATATACGGCAAGATTCAATTATAATTGAAATATTTTATATCTTTGTATATAAACTAAATCATGTTTGAATATGAAAAATTATATCTCCCGCCCTTTATACATAAGGAGAATTGAACCGTTTATTGATAAAAGTATAATAAAAGTAATAACCGGCCAACGTAGGATAGGTAAAAGCTACATTCTTTTGCAGATATCAGATATCATAAAGAAAAACATACCGGAAGCCAATATCATTTTTGTAGATAAAGAGCAACTTGCCTTCACGGAAATTAGGAACTACATGGATCTTTATCAATATGTTTTAAAGAAGGTTACTGGGCATAATCATAACTATCTTTTTGTAGATGAAATCCAAGAGATTGAAGAATTCCAATTGTGTCTGCGGAGTTTATTGAACGAAAATAAATGCGATATCTATTGCACCGGAAGTAATGCTAAAATGCTGTCCAGTGAACTTGCTACTCAATTGGCAGGAAGATATATAGAATTTCCCATTCATTCACTTAGCTACGGGGAATTCTTAACTTTCAATCAATGTCAAGATTCCACCGAAAGTTTAAAACTCTATCTTACATTCGGAGGTATGCCATACATTCATAATCTAACAATGGACAAGAATGTCATATTCGAGTATTTGAGAAATGTTTACTCTACTATCCTACTAAAAGATGTGGTTGCCCGTGAATCAATCCGGAATGTATCTTTTTTGGAGAATCTCGTAGCTTATCTGATAGATAATACCGGTTCTCTTTTTTCTGCCCAGAATATTAGTAAATATTTAAAGTCGCAACACGTCAACATTCCTACGCAGACAATTCTGAACTATCTAAAGGCACTGTGCAATAGTTTCTTTATTTACAAAATTCAACGAGCTGAAATCCAAGGGATGAAAATCTTTGAGATTGGTGAGAAATATTATTTTGAAGATTTAGGATTACATAATTCCATACAGCATTTCGATTTTCGAAAAGACATCAACAAGTTAATGGAAAATGTAGTATGCATTGATTTGTTAAGATATGGATATGAAGTATATGTCGGAAAGAGTGGTAATAAAGAAATTGATTTCATTGCTTCCAAAGACGACCATAAAATCTATATTCAAGTAGCGTATATGCTTCCCGACGATGCAACTGTTAGGCGAGAATTTGGCAATCTTTTGGAAATAGCAGACAATTACCCTAAATATGTGGTAACAATGGATGAAATGCAAAGCGGGGGAAATTACAAAGGAATTAAACAGATTTCACTGCGAAACTTTTTGTTGGCAGAGGATAAAGAAAAACTGTAAATTAACGATTCAATCTCTACGAATCAATATTTAAAGTAAAAAGCCGGCCCTTTGTGTGAACCGGCTTTTCTTATGTAATTTTTTTAATTTTCAAATTACTCTGTCTCCAAAGAGTTAAGGTATGCTTCCGCACTCAAGTAGAGATAAGACGGGTTGGTACAAGGATATGCACCACCGTCTTGATAGTCAGCCATACTTACGTACAACGAATTGGCTGGGAAGGTAATACTACCGGCCTTTTCATTATAAACTCCCAAAGGATAAGAATTTATATTAGTAGATAGGTTGCCATATACAGAACCACCGCTGAACATACCATATCCCCAATCCATACCATATTGAACCGGTTTCAAAGAAGCACCTTCTTTAGTCACATCAATTACGAAAGTATATTCACCTGGAACTACATCAGCCTCTTCATTAAAGGGATAACCGTTGAAACCGCCAACCTCATCTTGTGCAGTCGCAACTTTGGCAAACGGACTGTCAAAACGGAAACGTGTACTGGTAGCAGTTGTAGTTTTTTCAATTTCCACAGCCATCGGAACAGACGGATCTACGCCAAAGAAATTAGCAACTGTACCGTCCAAATAGTATCCGGTACCGATAGATTCCCACTTCAAGATAGCAAAATTTACTGATATTTCATGGTATCCGGAAGAATAGTTGCTGACATCATTACCACTCAAAGCCAGTTGTAGATTATAAGTGATACCCTCGGCAGCTGACGGTGTTTCAACTGTCAACTTGGCTGTTTTCTCTCCAGCAGCAAATGATACAGTGGAAGGGCATACAAATATATTCTCTTCATTATTTATCACAGTAACATCAACCGTACCGGCAGCATCTGTCAAGGAGCGTGTCAAAGTTAAATCAAAAGAGGTTATTCCCGGCTCAACTTCCACTGTTTGGGTGTAATTGCCCACAAAGCAGATGCCTTGATTACCGTCTTCCAGTTCACCCGGAGTATAACTTTCTGCATCAGGATCGCAAGAGGTAGCTATCAGTGCGATGACAAACAGACTAAGTATCTTATTTATATATTTCATATTCCATATTTTTAATAGTTAACATATACATTATTCTACATCAGGTATTGGTGTAGGTGCCGAAACCAGCGGATTGTTCTCCAATAATGGGTTATATTGTACTTCCTTATTAGGAATACTGTAAATCTGAACCGGATCACCTGCTGTAATATTAAATACGGCAGTAGTCGGGAAGCCGCAGCCTAAACGGTTGACTCCCTTGTTCAGACGCATAATATCAAAATATGCCATACCTTCTCCCCAGAATTCAAGACGACGTTGTTGCCAAACAGCTTCCTGCACAGCTTCCGGTGTAGTGGCTGTACACTGATAAGACGGGTCACGATATGCAGTAACAAACGAGTTAAGGGTAGATACACCGCCACTAACATTACCACTCATAGCTTGTGCCTCAGCCTTGATAAGATACATTTCCTCAACACGCATCAATATTATATCCGTAGCATTGTTGTCAGTTCCCCATTGGTCATTCAGCACCCCATACTTTACTTGTGTATAGGCAGGGGCCTTTTTCCCAGTAATGTATGTTTGGGCCGCAGCAGGCAAATTGGCAGATACACCTTCACCGTTCAGGAACCATCCCTTGCGGACATCACTGGCAGGAATCTCACTATAGAGTTTCGGACTGATTCTACGCCATCCACCTACAGAAGCATAACCATAATTCAAAGAGCCCATATGTGAAGGGAAATTACAAATACCGGTTGTACTTACACGGTCCTGTTCTGTAATCAAGATACCCCACATCCATGAATTGTCTTCGATATTAATGAATGAAGGCTTGCTTACATCAGCACGGGAGTATGGAGTGGCAGTAGTTTTGGCCAGTGCGGCTTCCGCATCCTTTAAAGCTTCCGCATAGTTGTGCATTGCCAGATAGACACGGGCACGGATACCGTAAGCGACATCCAAGCTGACATAGCGCTTGTCATCACGTTCTTTTGTAGTGGCTGTCAGCAGCTCAATAGCTTTATTCAGGTCTGCCAAGATAAAATCATAAGTTTCTTGCACAGTAGAACGGGCGCAGCCATTGGCTGCAACTTCTGTTGCATTCTGCTCTGTAATCAAAGGCATACCCATAGCGCTCTCATGTCCTTTGTAATTGAACTGATACAACTGTATCAACGTAAAATAGTCAAAAGCACGGACAGCTAATGCCTGCGCCAGATAATATTGTAACGTAGGATCTTCAGTTTCGTTATCTACAGTACCGATTACGTTATTGGCTGTAAAAATCTGATTGTACAATGTACCCCAGAATTCAATGGTAGCTGTACTTGTATTCAAGCAGTCACTGTAATCGGCTGAATTGGAATACCAGTTATAACCAGTAATATCTGCCACCATGTCCGTACCTCTTGATTCCGTGGCCAGCATAATGGTCGGATAACCTATATCACTATGCACATTGTCATCTTCTGTGTAGATTTTGGCATATTGGGTGAAATTTGCAGCCACAGCTGCTACGCTGGCTTCCAATCTGGAAGGATCAGATTCAACAACTTCTTCCTTTTGGTCAGATGTAATAGTCGAACTCAGCGGTTCTGTATCCAGATCTGTACATCCAGCTACCATCAAACCGAGCATAACATACGGTGTTATCTTATATAATTTCTTCATATTTTTTCTGTATTTTATTATTGAACTATTATCAGAATGTTACTTTCAAACCGCCGGAAATAGTACGTATAGGCGTATATCTATCTGTAGAAGCTGTTGTGTAGCTCATACGTGGATCAAGCCCTTTACGGGCAGAGAAAAGAGCCACATTGTCAGCCGCACCGTAAATACGCAAGCTTCCGATACCCAGACTTCTCAACCATCTCTTAGGTAAAGTATAGCCCAGGGTGATGTTATTGATAGAGAAATAATCAGAACTTGTCAACCAACGGTCTGATGAAGAGTTGGTGTATTTATCAATGGCATCTACACGCGGAATATTGGTATTTCTATTCTCTGGTGTCCATGCATTCAAGATATCCTTGTGCCAGTTATATCCCATGTAGTGGGAGTCACCGCCATGCATGAAAGCTTGATAGCCACTATCATAAATCGTACCACCCAACTGATAAGCACACTGGATGGAGAAATCAAAGCCACGGAACTCCAATGTTGTACCGACACCGCCATAGATAGTAGGCAACAGGTCACCGGAAGCTTGTCTATTGGAATTGTAGGCAGCAGACCAATCTTTATCCTTATACTCTACACCGTTTTCGTCCTTTGCCCAATACAGAGCTTCGCCGGAATCAGGATCTACCCCTGCATATTTAGTCAAATACATCTGGTACAAAGATTCACCTTCACGATAAATATAGGAACCATCAATCATCTCTCCTTTCAAATCCGGATGCAGCTCAAGAATCTTATTTTTCATCAATGTTCCATTCCAATTGATCACCCACTTTAAATCATTAGTTTCAATAGGAGTATAGTTCAATTCAATTTCCACACCGGAGTTGCGTACCGAACCGATATTCATAGGAAGTTGGGTATAACCGTTAGACATCGCTACCGGTTTATAATACAACATATCCTTAGTCTGGCGGTTGAAGTATTCGATTGTACCGTCAATACGTCCTCCCAAAAGAGCGAAATCCACACCTACATTGAATGAATTGGATGTTTCCCAAGTGATATCTTTGCTCCCCTTGTAGTAGAGCACACCATCAGAGAATACACCGTCAGACCCGCTAACCGTGAACTGATCCAGATACGGATAGTAGTTTGTATATCCCTTATAATAGAGGTTGTCATTACCCTGCTGACCGAAAGAAGCCTTCAGCTTCAGCATGTTGATCCAATCGTATTGACTGATAAAGTTTTCTTTTGCCATATCCCATGCTGCACTCACACTCCAGAAGTTACCCCAACGGTTATCCGGATGGAAGCGTGAAGAAGCATCACGACGATAAGAAACACTACCATAATATTTTTCATTGAAATCGTAGCTGGCACGTGTAATGATACCGATTGTGGCATATTCATTGTAACTGCCAGAACCATTCTTGCGGTCGATAACATTAGATGCAGTCCAGTTCTTGTCACTATACATGTTATATCCTAAAATATAGTGACTTTCCGTGTTGAAGTCCATACTTTCATAGCCGGCAAGAATATCCAAGTTATGGTTGCCGAATGTCTTTTTGTAATTCAACAGATATTGTTGGTCAAGCGAATAAACGCGTGAGGAGTATTGCATAACAGAACCGCCATAGGAAGCCGACTGACCATAATACTTGTTACCCACACTATGCTGGCGTGTGTTGTCAATATGCAAGCCCAAAGAAGCTGTCAATGACAAACCGTCAATGATATCAATCTTTGCATACCATTTCCCATTCAGAATATCCATCAGATATTTTTCAGTATCATAAAGGAAACCGCTCATAGGATTGGACATGCTCATAAAATTACGGGTGAAGTTTGTACTTGAACCATCACCATAGTCATATACATGATAGCCAGTATTGGCATTATATTGGAAACTGCCGTCTGCATTCCGTACATACATCGGATAGATTGGTGCGATAAAGTTACCAACAAAGAACGCATTACCGGAAGAAGTAGCAGCATCGGTATCCTGATCGCCCGGTGAACGGCTTGTTACATTTGAATAGCTAAGATTAACTCCGAGCTTCAACCACTTTTTAGCCTGATAATCCACGTTCATACGAGTGGAGATACGTTCGAAACCTGAATTTTCAATAATACCTTCATCATTCAAATAACTGGCAGACAGATAGTAGCTTAATTTGTCCGAACCACCAGAAACACTAAGATTATACTCTTGGCGCAAATTACTTTGGAACATCTCATCAGACCAGTTATCCGGTGTATAATAATAGTCACCGTCACTATATCCCAGAGTTGCATAAGGGTTCAACTTGCCGTTCCGGCCAATAAGATATTGTCCATCAGGTATGGTATAAACTTGGTAGCCCAGCTTTGGAAACAAGTCTGCATTGGCCAATTGATAAGCCCGTTCTGCTGTATATCCGCTATTATATAGGTATCCGTTATACAAAGCAGAATATGCAGTCTCCATATAGGTATTTGCATTCTGCAATACATCATAGTTTTTCACTAAGCGGGAGTTGACTCCCCAACGGGCGTCTAAAGAAATCTGCGTATCACCGCTCTTACCTTTCTTTGTAGTAACCAAAATAACACCGTTTGCACCACGTGCACCATACAAGGCAGCAGCTGCGGCATCTTTCAATACGGTCATTGATTCAATATCTTGTGAATTGACAGCGGAGATATCTCCTTCATAAGGAATACCATCCACTACATACAGAGGATTGTTGCTGGCATACATAGAACCGATACCGCGAATACGAACTGTCGCACTCGTACCCGGCTGGCCATTTGTACTTTGTGTCTGCACACCAGATACAGTACCGGAAAGTGCATTCGATAAGTTGGAGACCTGACGTTTCTCCAATGTCTCAGACTTGATCACAGAGGCTGAACCTGTAAAAGCAGACTTCTTTGCTGTACCGTAAGCTACCACCATTACCTCATCAAGCATCTCAGAATCGGAACGCATGAATACTTTTATATTCGGCTTAATATCAACCTCTTGAGTCTGCATACCAATGTACGAAATTACCAAAGTTTTCGCGGAACTACAATATATGTATATTGCTGAAAATTAATAATTTACAATCATTATAAAACAAGGCTTACTCTATTATATATTCTATATAAAGGTATATGGCGAAGGGAGGTAAGTGGTTTGAAGTACCCATTTCATACCATTTTGAATAATTAAAAGCTGATAATAAGCACGTTATTATTAAATTTCATTCTACCCTTTTAATTTGTGATGTACTAATTAACCCAACAAATGTTTTTTATTCAAGAATAACGATAAATTATATAGAGGAATTTATCTTGAAATATAGATTTTATCCATAAAAGTCCCAAAATTCTTTTTTGTTGAGAAATATTTAGTTTACATATATTATTTATAATGTATGAATGTGGAATATACATGGAAATATTCAATTATAATTGAAATATTTTATATCTTTTCATATAAACTAAATCATGTTTGAATATGAAAAATTATATCTCCCGTCCTTTATACATAAAGAGAATTGAACCGTTTATTGATAAAAGTATAATAAAAGTAATAACCGGCCAACGTAGGATAGGTAAAAGCTACATTCTTTTACAGATATCAGATATCATAAAGAAAAACATACCGGAAGCCAATATCATTTTTGTAGATAAAGAGCAACTTGCCTTCACGGAAATTAGGAACTACATGGATCTTTATCAATATGTTTTAAAGAAGGTTACTGGGTATAATCATAACTATCTTTTTGTAGATGAAATCCAAGAGATTGAAGAATTCCAATTGTGTCTGCGGAGTTTATTGAACGAAAATAAATGTGATATCTATTGCACCGGAAGTAATGCTAAAATGCTGTCCAGTGAACTTGCTACTCAATTGGCAGGAAGATATATAGAATTTCCCATTCACTCACTTAGCTATGGGGAATTCTTAACTTTCAATCAACGCCAAGACTCCACCGAAAGTCTAAAACTCTATCTTACATTCGGAGGTATGCCATACATTCATAATCTAACAATGGACAAGAATGTCATATTCGAGTATTTGAGAAACGTTTATTCTACTATCCTACTAAAAGATGTGGTTGCACGTGAATCAATCCGGAATGTATCTTTTTTGGAGAATCTCGTAGCTTATCTGATAGATAATACCGGCTCTCTTTTTTCTGCCCAGAATATTAGTAAATATTTAAAGTCGCAACACGTCAACATTCCCACGCAGACAATTCTGAACTATCTAAAGGCACTGTGCAATAGTTTCTTTATTTACAAAATTCAACGAGCTGAAATCCGAGGGATGAAAATCTTTGAGATTGGTGAGAAATATTATTTTGAAGATTTGGGATTACATAATTCCATACAGCATTTTGATTTTCGAAAAGACATCAACAAGTTAATGGAAAATGTTGTATGCATTGATTTATTAAGATATGGATATGAAGTATATGTCGGAAAGAGTGGCAATAAGGAAATTGATTTCATTGCTTCCAAGGACGACCATAAAGTCTATATCCAAGTAGCATATATGCTTCCCGATGATGCAACTGTTAGGCGAGAATTTGGCAATCTTTTGGAAATAGCAGACAATTACCCCAAATATGTAGTTACAATGGATGAAATGCAAAGCGGGGGAAATTACAAAGGAATTAAACAGATTTCACTGCGAAACTTTTTGTTGGCAGAGGATAAAGAAAGATTGTAAATCTATAATTTAATTTCCAATATGAGAAGAGTAAATCAACAGATTTCCTCTGACAGATTATATGAAACAAAGTTGGAGAATCGATACAAAAGCATTGTGATATTTGCATTATAATAAGATTATAATTTTTTTTGTATAAAGCATTCACTTTATGGAGAAGAATACCCTTTCATAACCAATGGATATATATCCGCTGAATATTTTTGTGACCGTGTAGCTGAAACCGGAACATTAACCCGTTATATCACAAATGGTAACAATGTAGCTTTAATATCTTCTCGTCGTTTAGGAAAGACGGGCTTAATAGAACATTGTTTTCATCAAAAAACATATCGAAAAGGAATATTATATTTTCTTGATTGATATATATGCGACTAAGAATCTTCAAGAGTTTGTTTTTGAGCTTGGCAAAGGAATTATGAATGGTCTGAAACCACGAGGTAGAAAAGCGTGGGATTTGTTTTTAAGTTGCTTGTCATCGCTTCGGGCGGGAATTTCATTTGATTTTGCAGGAAATCCCGGTTGGAATTTGGAGATGAGAGATATAAAAACTCCTTCTATTACTTTGGATGAAATTTTTTATTATTTGGAGAAGGCCGACAAGCCCTGCCTGGTGGCTATTGACGAATTTCAAGCTATTGCCAAATATCCGGAAAAAATATTGAAGCTGTATTGCGTACCCATATTCAGCATTGCGCAAATGCAAGATTTATTTATGCAGGTTCCCAACGGCATATGATGGGCGAAATATTCACAAGTCCAGCACGCCCTTTCTATCAAAGTACAGCCATCATGGAATTACATCCAATAGACATAGGAACTTACACAAAGTTTATTAGGAAACATTTCCTCATAGCCAATAAAGACATTACAGAAGAAACTGTTCAGAACGTATATGAACGTTTTGAGGGCATTACATGGTATATTCAATTCATCTCCAACTCATTGTATGCAATGACAGCTACAGGTGAAATTTGTACGGCAGACAAAGTGAGCATAGCGATCGAAAACATTTAGTCTCAGTTGAATTTTACTTATTCCTCTCTTCTTTATCAACTTCCTCCCAAACAAAAGGAGGTATTGTTTGCCATTTGCAAAGAAGGAAAAGCAAGGGAAATAACTTCTTCCAGATTCTTGAAAACCTATAAATTGACAGCCAGCTCAGTACAAGGAGCTATAAAAGGATTGTTGGACAAGGATTTTGTTACTTGTGAACTTGGAGAATACAAGGTTTACGATAAATTCTTTGAAATATGGTTATTGAAGCAGTCTAAATAAGATTGATATGTCAGTGCATCTGCAATGATTTGTGTTGCCCTCTTTATACAACAAGAACCAGATTTCGTTATATTAAAAAAGGAGAGTATTCTAAATTTAGATACTCTCCCTCTTTTATTCATCTGATTTGCACAATCTAATGTGGCACTTTATCATTTCTGCAAATTGGGATTATTCGTTACTTCACGCTCTGGAATTTCAAAGATCAATCTGGAGTCATCGTATGAGATTGTTTCACCAGTCAATGCGTAGTTGTTGTCACCACGTACCATTGATTTGTGGAAACGTTTCAAGGTAAGTAAACCTCGTCCTTCGGCCCACATTTCTACACGCCAGTTGTAGTATATGTTTTCCAGTAATTGATCAGCATTCATATTGTCCACTTCTGCAGCCGTGGCCTGATCCCGCTGTTCTAATAGAGCCTTCAATGCTGCTTTTGCCTCGGGCAGATGATTTGCCCGTGCATTGGCTTCAGCATTTATCAGGTACATCTCTTCAACTCGCATGTAAACAATATCATTTGTCCATGTACGGTCTCCCATTGCTTTTCTTCCGGCATCATAAAATTTATACCAGCTAATCAATACAGACGGATGAAACCACTGTTTACGAGTATCTGTTTCAGGTATTTCATTATACAGATTATGGTCTATCATTTTATAATCACCTGCAGAACAGTAGCTATAAGTGAAATAATCTACCTGTCCCCAGAATGTGGGCAAACCTCCGGTGTTATCTTTGGTAATATCAAATGCCCACATCCATGAACCGATATTGATACTCCGGAATCCAGATTCGATAATTTCAGTTTCACTCATCAAAGGATATCCTGAGTTATTGATAATATCGGAAGTTAATGCAGCAGCATTCTCATATTCACCTTTGGTCAAATAAACATAGGCAAGTATTCCTTTAGCTGTCCATTGGTCGATTTGGTCCTTAGTGCCGTTGGGACGACCAATACCTGCTGATTCCAACTCTTCCAAAATATTTATTGATTCCTTCAAGTCGATAATAACCCGTTCATACACTTCCTCCACTGTGGAGAGTCCTAATGTCTCTGCTGTGGTTTGAGAACGGTAAAGAGGTATGGCCTTAGCATTTTTATCAATATCGTAAGGTTTTGCATATAAATTCACCAAATTGAAATACGAATGAGCCCTCAAAGCTTTTGCTTGTGCATAATAATTTTGGTTATCCTCATTAGCCGGTACACTTTCATCTCCTCCTACAGTGTCAAATATTTCATTGCAGGCCTTGATGATGCGGTAATAATACCTCCACAGCATGTAGGTTCTATTTTTTGTGGTAGTATTACACTGCAATCTAGCTGCATCGCTAAACCAGGCGTAGGTTTCTCCGCTCATTGCCAGATCCCCACTCATTAAATCTGTGGCAATATCAATGGATTTTTGTCCGAAATCGTCGTGATTCGTCGTACCGCCTGTCTGCCAGGCAAATGTTGTGGAATACGTACCTAATGCCTGACCTAACATGATATTAGGATTCCACACTGCATTTTCTTTTATCTGGTCAGATGAAATATATCCATTTGGATCTTCCTCCAGAAAAGATTCTTTACAGCCAGAAAGCACCAAGGCTACTAATGCAGAACAAGCTGCTATTTTATATATTACATTTCTCATATTCAAATGATTTTATTGTTAGAACTGAATCTTAATACCTCCCATAATAGTACTCAATGGAGCATACTGACTTCTGTCAGAGCCTCCGGAATCCTCATTAGGATCTGTACTGACGGTATTTCCTGCCATTGAGACAAATCCCTTACGAGCCGAAATGAACATCAGGTTGTCACCGGAAACATAAACCGACAAGGAACCAATGTTCATTCTATTCATCCATTTTTTAGGGAATGTGTAGGATAATCTTACATTGGATAAATTCAAATAAGAACGACTGGTAATGAACCGAGTAGAAGATGCATTTGTATATTCATCATATCCGGAAGTTAAACGTGGCACGTCTGTTATATCACCCGGCTTTTGCCAACGATTTTCAATGTCATTATGCCAGTTTCCACTACCAGGTGTATTGTTAGACATTAATGTAGCATATACACCGTCGTAAGCATATCCTCCTAAGCTATAGGAGAAAGTCGTATTTAATTCGAAACCTTTAACAGCTAAATCAAAACCGAATCCCCCTTGTAAAGTCGGAATACCTGATTTCCCGACATATTTCTTAGTTGCGTTGTTATAATCGGAGGTCTTTTCTACTTCCAAACGCTCTATTTTATTGTTTTGCTGGTAAGTTACCATATCTGTAATCAAGTCCTTGCTTCCATCGGCTTTTACATTATAGTATGAGTTGTATAATGCCATACCGGTTTCTGGATCTACACCGGCATATTCTCTTATATAGAAATCATACAGAGAATGTCCTTTCGACCATCCGTAAGCACCTTGTATCTCCAATGGCTTTTCTTTTCCTGTGGTATCATCCATAGGCATCTGGGTCATTTTATTCTTATAATGTCCACCATTAACACGTAAATCAAGACTTATATCATTCGTTTTCACAAGATGTGCCACCAAAGAAAATTCGAGACCCTTATTGACCATTTTACCGTCATTGACGGGGTATTGTGCATATCCCAGCGATGGAGATACTTGCTTTAGGAACAACATATCTTTGGTAGTCTTATTGTAGTATTCCACTTCACCTTCCAAAATATCGGCTATATTAAACTCGATACCAGTATTCCATGTTTCGCTGCGTTCCCATGTCAAATCAGGATTACCTTTATATTTAAAGCTAAAACTGATTTCATCATTCAGGTTACCGATCGTATACAAATCATTGTAAGGATAATAACCTGCAATGGTAGGATTGGTGATAAAGTCTTGGTTACCCAACACACCCCAACTTAACTTGTATTTCAAATTCTTCAACCAGCTCACGTCTTTCATGAAATTTTCGTTAGTGATGGCCCAGGCGGCGCCGATAGAACCGAATGTTCCCCATTTCTGCCCTTTGGCAAAACGTGATGAACCATCACGTCTTAATGTTCCATGAAAGAAATATTTATCGTTATAATCATATCTAATTTGTCCGAAGTAGCTTTCCATGTCAAACCCGTAGGTTTGAGAATCCATATAGTCCATAATTACAGCATTAGACCATTCTGTATTGTTAGGACGAACAATCTTTGATTTCTGGCCATAGTTGTCAGATGACTTGTAGAATGTAGATTCATGCGCAACGAATGCATCGAGATTGTGCACACCAAAACTTTTCTTCCATGACAATATCTGGTTTGACGTGAAGCTGAAGAATGTACTCATGTTTTTGAAAATACGTCCTAACCCCTCTGCATCACCATAATATGGATTTGTCAATTCATTGTTTTTTGTACCAAGATATTGCAATCCAAAGTTTACCGTTCCTTTGAAGTCTTTCAAGAAAGTTGCTTCAAACATGGCATTTCCGTTGAATGAATGAGACTGGTACTCATTCTTGTCCAATTGAATCGCTCCGGCTGGATTTACGCCTGAAGCGTAAGGACGTCCATAACCTTCAGCCATACCATAATCATACAGATATCCTCCGACCACATTATCCTTTATTTTATTGCCATCTGCATCACGTTGGAATACCGGAAATATGGAAGGCATAAAATTAATGAATTGGAAACCATTGTTCATGTTGTCACCTTGACCGGGCTTATTCAGTTCCATATAGCTATAAGCCATATTAACATTTGATTTCAACCATGAAGTGATGTCTTGAGACAGATTGGAACGGGCATTAAAACGTTCAAAATCCGAACCTATATAGTATCCTTCATCTTTCAAGTAACCGAAAGAGGTATAATGTGATAACTTGTCGCTACCTCCTGATATCTTAACATTGGCTTCTACTTTTTCTCCTGTACGGAAAATATAATCTTCCCATTTCTCCGGAGTAAATTTGCGGATTACACCTGCCTTCATTCTTCCAGTAACAGGATCTATCAGATTTTTACCTTCAGCCTTCCACATATTATATACGGGGGCAATACCGTAATCTGCATCAAAAAGGTCTTCGCTTGCATATTGTTTGGCAGTAGCTTCATCCTTAGGATTGTTCGCGCGGTACATATATTTGTTTTTAATACCTTCCCATGTCAGTTCAAGAAACCTTTCAGGATTTTCCATCGTGTCATAAAGAGGAATTATACGGGTGTTGATACCATATTTTACATTTGCCTCAACCTGCGTTTTTCCTTTTTTACCTCTTTTGGTGGTCAGCAAAATTACTCCATTGGCAGCTCTTGAACCATATAGAGCTGTTGCTGTTGCGTCCTTCAATACGGTAGTTGACTCTATGTCTGAAGGATCAATTCCACTTAAATCTGAACCAAAGGGGATTCCATCCACTACATACAGCGGAGCACGGCTTGAATTTACAGAACCTAAACCGCGAATTCTGATGCTTGCATTTGAGCCGGGTTGTCCACTAGTTGAAATAACTTGTACACCTGCTACTTCACCGGTTAGCGCTTTAGATAATTCGGACGGATTTTTGTTAGCAATACGGTCTCCTTTAATTTCAGTAGCGGAACCTGTGAAGGATCTTTTTGTAGCAGTACCATAGGCAACAACTACAACTTCATCCAAAAGTTCAGTATCACTCTGCATGACAACCCGTACATGCGGCTTAATTGTAACCTCTTGAGTCTGCATGCCGATGTACGAAATTACCAGAGTTTTCGCGGAACTACAATGTGTATAATATATTGATAATAAAGAATATACAATAAGTCAAAGAATTGGCTAAAACAAGGAATACTCTTTTCAAAGCTGTCCTATATGGGTCTACAATAAACAAAACCTTACTTATGTGATACCATTAATAAATGTAATATTTTGATTAATAGCTGTTTGAGTATCAATTAATGTACTACGGTTGTAAAATTAGTATTCCTCTTTTTAAAAGAATGGGTAATTATGTCAATATCTATTATTTGTTTATTTTTCGTTGAATATTTACTTGTATTACTTATTTCATCCATAAGAATATTGCATTTCATGTAAATACTATTTCAAATTACAGAATAACCATTCCCATTTCAGATAGAGATAAATATTAGTTTATTCCTATTTCAAATATAGGAAATCTGTGTTTGCTGTATAAAAAACTAATGAACTTATGAGATCATTTCTAAAGGAGCTTAATAAATTACTTTATAGTTTCTTGTGTAAAAGTTCAAGGAGAAATTCATTTTATACAAATTATCGTCTCTAATTGGTATTATCGTAATGTGCATTACGATAATAGTGGACTTGGTGTAAAATGATAAGGTATATTATGAAATTCTATAGTCGAAAAAAGAATTGGCAGTTTTAAAGAATATAGCAGAACAGTCTCAAGAAGAATCGTAAATGACGGTTTTAGGCGTATCGGTAAGACCTCACTTTTATTGAAGCCAACGGATGGAAGACCGGCATTGTATTTTTTCATTTTACGAATAGGTAAAAATTGAACACAATAATGAACGGATAGATTGGGGGATATTGAAGAAAAAAGGAGAATATTTTCTCACAATCAACAAAGAATGGGAAAACTGCTCTGTTTCTTATAAAGGGCTTTTTTTGGAAGATATGTAATCTTGAAATAACACTTCCCCTGAAGTCTTTTGTAGGATTAAGAGAAGAAAAGCCACCCATTTCACAATGAGTGGCTTCTCAAAAACACTTTATTATGAAATTCCGGTATGTTCAACCGGATGAATCATCATAATTGCCGCATTATTATTGTTGGGGTAATGCAACTTGATTAGTCTGCACAGATAGCGCTTCTGTGTCATTTTTCCGTATAACATGTCCTTTGAAGTATTAATTCTGGTCGCTCGGAGAAAGCTGAGAATTATTCTCTATTTCAGAGAGAGGTAATTGGTAAAGGAACGGCCTGTCTTCTTGGTTATAACGGAACTTACCGGCAGAGAGGTGATTATTATTTTCTGCGCCCCAAGTTTCATCTGTACGATCTACAGGAATATTCAAACGACGATTATCAATATATTCCAAACCTTCACCCCAGAACTCTACACGTTTCTGATAAATGATTTCCTCTATCAGGTCAGCCTTGTTCGTGAAAGTGTAATTATAATCGGGCTGACGAGTCTTCATAAAGCTATTCAGTTCAGTCACAGCTTCTGCAGAACCCTTGTGAGCCAAAGCTTCCATTTTTATCATGTAAGCTTCTTCTGAACGCAGGTAAATATAATCTCCCAGTTCCCATCCGCTGAACACACCGGCCTTGATGTTATCACGACCTGTACCGATAAATTTTACAGCTTGGTATTCCACGGCAACTGGAGACTGAGTGTCACGAATCAATGTTATACGATTACCGGAAGCATCTGTTACACCTGTAGAACGGTCGCAGCAGAACCATTGCAGACGGATATCAGTATCCGCGATACGGTCTACTAATGGCTTAAAGGCAGCGCGCCATACACCGATGCCGGCATACCCATCACCATAAGTATCCATCTGCGAGAAGAAAGACATATAAGTCGTACTATTGTCTGCTGTAATATCACATCCGAATACTACATCCGGTAAGCTGATATTACTGAATCCCTGGAGTATCTGGTCTTCACTCTGCAATATAGGGAAATTATCAATCACCACTTGCGCATACTTTATCGCCTCATCCCATTCATGGATAACCATATTTGCACGAGCCAAATGCATAGCTACCACGCAGCCATCCATATCAGTGGGTGAGGAAGTACGCGTCATATCCAAATTCTTGAACAAGTCGAAAGCAGTAGTAAGGTCACTCTTGATTTGTTCATAGATTTGGGCTACAGTAGCACGTGGCTGGTCACCTTCTGTATCCTCTGTAATAAGCGGTACACACGGAGACTGGGAGAAGTCATATTTCTCTCCACGGCCCCATTTCGTTCCATCCGCACCGGTATAGTAGGAATGCTGATATAAGTAAGTCAATTGTAAGTAGGCATAGCCACGGAAACCAAGGGCAATGGCACGATATTTCAAATTGGCGGGATCTTCACTGCTGGGGTCAATCAGCTTGAGGATATTGTTGGCATTGGCTATGACGCGATAGTACTCTTTCCAACGGTTGTTGGTCGGAGTATAGTTCTGTTGCCAGTAATCCAGCAAATAATGATACATACTCATGGCGAAACGTCCGGTCATAATCATATCGTTGCCCATCAGCGATGTTAAGTAATCAAAACTCTTTTGACCGAAATAGTTGTGACTCATATTGACGTCAACATACTGTTGCATATCAGTATACATACCTGCCACAGCAGCTGAAAAAGCCTTATCAGGATCTTCCTGAGCCACATTGCCCAGTTGGTCTTCAGTCAAATAAGCGGTAACATCAGCATCTTCAATGCAAGATGTAAGCAGGCCTCCAGCAAGAAGCACCTGCATCATATATTTCATTATCTTCATATACAATTTTATTTTTTAGTTTAGAATGTAAGGTTGATACCTCCGGAAATCACACGCATCGGAGAATAGCCTCCATATTCATCATCAGAACCAGCCATTGCTACACGAGGGTCAAATCCCTGACGTTTGGACCACAAGCCGAGATTATCTGCCGTAGCATAGATACGCAGTTTCTCAACACCCAATTTCCGCATCAGGTTCTTCGGCAATGTGTAGCCCAAAGTGATGTTACGGATGCTGAAGTAGCTGGCCTTTATCAGATTGAGGTCTGATTGCTGAGTGAAAGAGTTGGAAGCATTGTCAGCATTCCAAATAGGAAGTGAACCTTGACCGGTCTCAGGGTTGAATGTTTTCCACATATCCTTATTATGACCTACGTAGAATGAAGAGCTCATACCGGACAGATAAGAATAGTCATAAGCATAGCCACCAATTTGGAAAGCCGTTGCTATAGAAAGGTCAATTCCCTTGTAAGAGAAAGTAGTGCTCAAACCACCGTTGAAATCGGGCAGTGCAGATTTTCCAATGAAGTAGCGGGTTGCGTCTGCATAAGTGGTGGTGGTAGTACGGCCTGTCACTTCCCCTTTCTCGTTTGTCTCATCCATGTACCACATGGCATTTCCTTTTTCATCCATACCGGCATACATATAAGTATAGTATTCAAAGCGGCTCTTACCTTCGCGCAGGTTGAACGGACCGGAAGTGATGCCATTTTCACGGTTTTCTTCGGGCAGTGTCACGATGCGGTTCTTGTAGTGAGACCCCACGAGCGATACCGTCCACTTCAGGTCGGGCTGATTGAAAATATCCACATTCACTTCAAACTCTATACCAGTGTTTTTCATCGCACCCAGGTTTTCCCAGTTATACGGACGTCCGGCTGTAGAGTAAGCTACAGGGCGCTTGAAGAGCATATCGTCTGTACGACGATAAAAATATTCGAATGAACCGTATACTCTGTCGAATAGACGGAAATCCACTCCCACGTCAAAAGTCTTCTGCTTTTCCCAAGTCAGGTCCGGATTACCGTAGAATTCCGGTGAATAACCCAACTCTGAACCATTCCAAGTAACTGTGTATTGGTCTTGATAAGGCGTGTACACATAGGCATAGTCATACTCCGAAAGGATGCTTTCATTACCTTGGGTACCATAAGACGCACGCAGTTTCAAGTCGTTCAACCAAGAGTTTGTACCCTCCATGAATGCTTCGTTGGAAATACGCCAAGCGGCACCTACCGACCAGAAATTACCCCAGCGGTCTAAGAAGCGAGAAGTACCGTCGCGACGGAAGGCTGCAGAAAGATAATATTTGTTGCTATAGTCGTAGTCTGCCATACCGAAATACCCCTCGATGTTATGGTTTGCCGTGTAGCTGTTAATGTATTGCATTTGTCCACCGTTGTCCAGTTCCGGATTGTTCGGATTAAAGAAGTTGGTCTTCTGTCCTGCTAAATACTGATATTCATACTTATAGTACTCGTGACCTATCTTGGCCGACAAGTGGTGGTTATCGCCAAATACATTGCTGTAGGCCAGAATCTGGTTGAAGTTGGTAGTCGTAGTGTTGTAGCTTCCTTTTGTACCACGACCACCGAAAGACTGTCCGTCACCGATGAGCGGAGTGTAGAATACTGTCTGGCTACTGTTCGTGAAATCATAACTGTAGTTTGCTGTAAACTTGAAATTCTTCAAGAACGAGATTTCCAGATACGAGCGTGAAGTCAGATTATTGTACACAGTTTCACGAATATCCTCTTTCATATTGGCTATCACATTCTGGTTAGTAGCCGTAGGACGTTTAGATGTACCGTCTGTCTCACCGTTTCCGGCATCATACATAGGATTTCCGTCCTCATAATATTTCATATTACCTTCTGCATCATAGGCATGAACCGGGAAGATAGGAGCCCAAGATCGTGCCACCTCAAAAGGATTGGAGGCAGCTCCGGCATTCTCTTGTACACCATTCTGAGTTGCTTTGGAATACCCTACATTGGTACCTACCTTCAACCAGGATTTCAACTGAGAGTTAACGTTGGCACGAGCCGTAAAGCGCTCATAAGAAGAACCTAGCACATAAGAGTCATTGTCCAGAAAGCCCATAGATACATAGTAATCTGTGCGGTCATTACCACCCGATGCAGATACATTATACTCTTGACGGAAGGCATTGTCGAACAAGGCATCGGCAAACGAATCATTATAACGCAGACGTGCATTAGGGTTAAGTTTTCCATCTGGTGTTACCAGATACTCTCCTTGCGGGATGATATAAGCATTGTAATTACCCAGTTCGCCCAGCAAATCCTGACTGGCTGCTAAATTAGAGTCTTCAATGGATTTTCCAGCCGCCCAATAGGTGTTACGAAGACCATACCAAGACAAACGGTAGAACTCTCCCGGATCAGTAGCCATATCATAGTCCTTGTACGCACGCTGTGCCACACCCCAGGAACCGTTAAAGTTGATGGCCACCTTGTCTTTGCGTCCGGTCTTGGTAGTAATCATGACCACACCACCTGCTGCACGGGAACCATACAAAGAGTTGGATACAGCATCTTTCGACACGTTCACTGAAGCAATGTCTGTAGGGTTGATATCCGACAACTTGCCGTTGAAGGGCACACCATCTACTACAATCAGTGCATTGTTGCTGGCCGAAATAGAACCGATACCGCGTAATACGATATTGGCATCTTGTCCCGGCTGGCCGGAAGAACTTACAACTTGCAAACCAGCCACAGCTCCTTCTAGTGCATTGGACACGGATGTAGCTTGTGAATTACTGATAATCTCATTCTTTACACTGCTGATAGAACCCACCAAATCTTGTTTACGTTTAGTGCCATAAGCCACTACTGTTACTTCATCAAGTATCTCTGTATCAGGCATCATAACCACTTTTACGCTCGGTTTGATTACCACTTCTTGAGTCTTCATACCGATGTACGAAATCACCAGAGTTTTCGCGGAACTACAACACTCTTATTTTATTAATAATCAAGCGATTATACCATGTAATAGAAATCACTATAGCGAAATTTCCTTTCTCACAAGGTGTATGTATAGGGGTACAATGTATAAAACCTTACTGCTGTGATACTATTTGTTGGATTAATGACTTGGTTATCATATGTATATCATAAAGTTAATACGTTGCTTAAAGATTTTAAATGATTCTTCCTCTTATATGAAGAATATCTTTTGTCAACATCTATCATCCTAGCTGCTTTCAATGAAGCATTTACTCTACATTGTCATTTTATTAGCGAAAGTACTAAAGTCTATGTAAAAGAATATTTCAATAGCTTCAAAAAACAGTAAACTCAAAACTTTGTGATTAGCTAAACAATCAAGACAACTGTTGTTTCTTCATAACAGTTTTCATCATTTTTGCTTCCACACTTCCACCCGCTCCTTGTATCCCTCTATTCATCGGCATTACAGACGCTGTGGAAGCAATGCAAAAGTGTGGAAGCAAAATTTGCTTCCACACCTCCAATCAGTCTTAAATATTGATAACACACCAATGTCAATCTTCTATTTACACTATACTATACTTAATTGATTCTCAGCAATTTCTTACTGCAAAATTTTGCAAACCTATTGCAGCGATACTGCAAAGCTGTTGCAGTGGTACTGCAAACTAATATGCAGCGCGGCTGCAAGCAATATGCAGTGATACTGCAAACAATATGCAGTGGTACTGCAAAACGTATGCAGTAAGTTTGCAGCGAGCAAACTGAAACTGAATAGTGAATGAACAGACTTTAAAGGAGAAGTATATGACTAACGATATGAAAGTGTAGTATTGGCTATGCTAAGTTCGTGTTTTTTTAGGCAAAGGCATGAGTGCATGGTTCTTTTCTAAATCATGCACTATAGTCATATCCATTACATTTGTATACACTTGTGTGGTTTTAACACTTTTATGCCCCAATAATTTTTGCACCGTTGTAATGTTTACTCCATTATAAATCAATAGAGTTGCATTAGTATGGCGAGCAGTGTGAAATGAAATTTTTTTTGATAAACCAGCTAGGCGGGAAATCACAATTAAATCCTTGTTCACATTAGAGTTATCCCTTAAATGAAAGAAGCTTTGTAAGTCATCCCGATATTTGTCCAGAATAACAAGCCCTTTTCCTTCGAATAAGAGATAAAGAGGTAATCTGACTTCTGTACTCGTCTTTATGGATTTATAAATTAGCCAGGTTTCTTGACGAATCTCCACGATGTTATCGGGTGATAAACTGATAAAATCAGAATATCTCATTCCTGCATAGCAACAAAACAAGAATGCATCTAAAGTCTTTTGCAATTTAGTATATCTGCCAGCCAAGCTTAATTTCTCCAACTTCTCCAACTCTTCAGGAGATAAGTGCGTATGCTTGTTTTCTATAGTTTTAATCTTGTACTTTCGAAAAGCGTATTTTTGTATCTCCATATAATCCTTGTTGATGGCGACATTTATATGTCGCTTCAGATGCTTCATATGTTTGGCTATCGTATTTGTGTGATAACCTCTTGATTGCAAGAAATATTCAAAGGAGGATATGAATTCGAATGTTAAATCAGAAAAGGTTACATCCTTTTTGAACTGTTGTAATAATGAAAGAGTGGAGAGATGATTTCGTTTTGTACTTTCTTTTAGAGTAGAGTTTGCTATCTCTTGCCTAAAAAAAGGAATAAAAGAGGTTTTGTTTTCGCTTGTGCTCAAAACATCCTTTAGTAACTCTAATGAAATACGCCTTCCTTGCTGCCACAATTCCAACTCTTTTTTTTCTATCATAGCCATGAACTCATATATCAATCTATTCAGCGCATCTGCATTAGGATGATTCTTCACAATAAGCTTTTTATTGTCCCACTGTTCTGGCTTTAAATAAACTTTGGTTGAAAAATACTTTTTCTTTCTGTCCAAATAGGCTTCTACTTGTACCAATGCCATTCCTTTTTTATTCAGGCTTCTTTTTCTGTTGTACACTAGATTGTAAATAATCTTACTCATTTTACTTGATTTTAATTAATACCAATAACAAATAAGACGATATTCTGTGCTCGATGGGATTAGAATAAGAATTAATATCTCTAAAAAGTGTCTTTTTGTGTTTAGCTATTAATCGGTATTTAGCCTCCGGGAACTCTCAATTTGTTTCAAAATCAGGTCCGTTCTCTGTTTTAGCGGCTTATTTATTAACCATTTTGTTTTAAAATATGTGTATTTCTTGGAAAAATCATCCTAAAAGAGGGAATCATAGTGATAGTAAACATAAGCCAGTTTAGGTTTTTTAAGTGTGAAAAATCTGTTATTAAGCATAAAGTGGCATGTTTAATTAATAAATTGATAGATTTACAAGGTTTTTTCAATAAAATAGTTGTTCGTTTCAGTTTTATTAATATATTTGCACTTTGTTAGAGTAAAGAAACAATTAATGTAAAGTTAAACTTTAAGAGAGAATTTATGAAAAGAAAATTAATGCTGTTATTGGCCTGTCTTTTTGTCGGAATAGGCCTAGTAACTGCCCAAACCCAGAAGGTTACAGGTATTGTAATTTCTGAAGAAGACGGGCAGCCAGTTATTGGAGCCTCTGTATTGGTAAAAGGTACACAAATTGGTGCTATTACCGGTGTAGATGGTGATTTTACATTACCAAACGTACCAAGTTCCGCGAAAACTCTGGTAATTTCGTATATTGGTATGCAGACCCAGGAGGTGGCAATAAAATCCAGCGTAAAAGTGGTGATGAAGTCTGATACTGAGATGCTTGATGAGGTAATGGTGGTCGCTTTCGGTACAGCAAAGAAGTCTGCATTTACGGGTTCGGCTAAGGTGGTTGGTACCGAAAAGCTGGAGCAGTCGCAAGTGACGAATGTTACCGATGCTTTGGCAGGTGCTGTGCCGGGTGTGACATTGACTTCCAATGACGGTGCTCCAGGTGCAAAATCATCCATCAAGATTCGTGGTTTTAGTTCTATCAATGCAAAGAATGACCCTCTGATTATTGTGGACGGCGCTCCTTATAGCGGTGATATTAATAATATCAATCCTAACGACGTTGAGTCAATGACAGTATTGAAGGATGCAGCTTCGAATGCACTTTACGGTGCTCGTGGTGCTAATGGTGTAATTATCATCACTACCAAAAGAGCCAACATGTCGGGAGAGGCTAAGGTGACTTTTGATGCTAAGTGGGGTGCTAACACTCGAGCGTTGCAGAAATATGAAGTGATTGACAATCCTGGCATGTACTACGAGATGCATTATCGTGCCATGAACAATTATTATAAGTCAACGGGAATGAATGACCAGGCTGCATGGCTTGAGGCAAACAAGAATTTGTTTGGCTCCAACGGTGGATTGGGATACAATGTATATACGGTTCCCGATGGGCAATTCCTCATCGGCCAGAACGGTAAGCTCAACCCCAACGCTACATTGGGTAGAGTGACGAACTATAAAGGACGTGATTATCTGCTGACTCCGGATGATTGGGAAGATGTAGGAATGCGTACCGGTCTGCGTCAGGAATACAACTTCTCGGTGAGCGCAGCCAATGAAAAGTCCTCTTTCTATGTTTCTTTAGGTTATCTTGGAAATGAGGGTATCACTGAAGGCTCTGACCTGAAACGTTTGACAGGCCGTTTGAAAGCCGACTATCAGGCAAAGAAGTGGTTGAAGATTGGTGGTAATATGGGATATGCACGTTTTGATTCTAACTCGTTGAGTAACAATGGTACCAGTTCGTCTACCGGTAATATATGGGCGTTTGTTACCCAAATGGCTCCCATCTATCCCGCCTACGTGCGCAATGCTGACGGCAGCATCATGGTGGATAATAATGGTATTGGAATGATGGACTACGGTAGTGGTATCAATGCAGGTATGCAGCGTCCTTTCATTGCTGATGCCAACCCTATTCTAGACAATAAACTAAATACCAGAAACTCTGAAGGAAATGCCATTAACGGCAACGCCTTTGTAGATATAACTCCTATAGAAGGCCTAAAGGTGACATTCAATGGTGCTTTCAACTTGGATGAGACACGTCATAGTTACGTTTACAATCCTTACTACGGGCAGTTCGACTCCACTGGCGGTACAGTGAGTAAGTATCATACACGTACTTACGATTACAACCTGCAACAACTTGTTTCTTATGCCCGTTCGTTTGGCGACAATAACTTCGATATTCTTTTAGGTCACGAATATTATGATTATCGCTACTATGAACTTGGGGCCAGCAAGTCGCAGATGTTCTCTCAAGGCAATAAGGAATTGGATGGTGCCATTATCGACGGACAAGGTGCTTCTTCCTATAAAGAGCGTCGTAACAATGAAGGTTTCTTCGGCCGTTTGCAATACAATTATGACGAACGCATCTTCGGCTCGGCTTCTTTGCGTCGTGATGCTTCCAGCCGTTTCCATCCGGACCATCGCTGGGGTACATTCTGGTCGGTAGGCGGTGCGTGGCTTATCAACAAAGAAAGCTGGTTTGATGCTTCATGGGTGCAGGAACTGAAGCTGAAGGCTTCTATTGGTTCACAAGGTAATGACAATATCGGTGACTTCCTCTATACGGATAGATTTAACATTATCAACTCTAACAACAGCCTTGGTACTTCATTTAAATCTAAGGGCACTAAAGACATCACTTGGGAAACCAACACTAACTTCAATATCGGTGCAGAGTTCCAGTTGTGGAACCGTGTAACCGGTAGCATCGAGTACTACAGACGTAAGACTTCGGATATGTTGTTCTCATTTACCGTGGCTCCATCATTGGGTTATGCTTCCTATATGGACAACGTTGGTAACATGGTCAATAGTGGTGTGGAAATGGACTTCAATGTGAATATCTTCGATACACGTAACTTTACGTGGGATGTGAATGTGAACATTTCAACCTTGAAGAACCGTATTACGATGCTTGATCCTGATAAGTTGATTACTACTGAGTATACAGCTGATGGAAAAGGATATAAGGGCTATTCTAACGGAAGCTTCTTCATTGGTGAAGATTTGTCTATGTTTACATGGCGCTTGAAGGAGTATGCCGGAGTGAATGAAAAGGGTGAGTCTTTGTTCTATAAGAATGTCAAGGACGAGGCCGGCAATATCACCGGACGTGAAACGACTACGAATCATGCTCAGGCTGACTATTACATCACAGAGGAAAGCTCAATACCTAAAGTGTATGGTGGTTTCGGTACCAAACTGAAAGTCTATGGCGTGGACTTTGGCATAAACTTCACTTACCAGATTGGTGGTAAGCAATATGATGGTACGTATGCTTACTTTATGTCGTCACCTTATGGTACGGCTGGTTACAACTACCATAAGGATTTGCTGAACTCATGGACTCCTGAGAACACAAATACTAATATCCCTCGTTTCCAGATGAACGACCAATATTCAGGGGCAATGTCTACGCGCTTCTTGACAAATGCAAGCTTCTTGAATATCCAGAATATTAATGTGGGCTACACGTTGCCTTCCAAGTGGACAAGAAAGTTGGCCATCAACTCATTGCGTGTGTATATGTCGGCAGAAAATGTTTTCTATTGGTCTAAACGTAAAGGGTTCGACCCACGTCAGTCATACGACGAGACAACCAATGCTACTTTCTATTCACCGATGCGTACCATCTCTGGTGGTGTGTCATTTGAGTTCTAAACCTAATATATAGATTACAATGATTATGAAGAAGAATATATTCAAACTATTTTCGGTTATGGTCGTATCGGCCACGGTATTGACCGGCTGTATAGAAGAGGTTTTTCCCGAAGATTCTACAGCGACCTCCGATCAGATTGGTGCATCGGCAACAGCGATTGAGGCTTCGCTTAATGGCTTGCCATCGCAAATGGTACAAGGCTATCTAGTGTACGGTAAGCAAACACATGAGACCGACCTTGCTTATCCCTCATTGATGTTGGCCCAGACAGAACTGCTGGGTGATGTCGTGGCTACGGATTACGGATATGACTGGTGGTGGCGCTTCAATGCCAATAATGGTATGAACGACACCGGCTATTATTCATATTTGCCTTACTTCACCCTATATAAGTTCGTTAAATCGGCCAATGACGTGATTGCGGCCGTTGATGTGACTGATCCCACAATTACCGATGAAATGCGTGGGCTTGGAAGTATAGCCCATGCTTTCCGTGCATTGGACTATTATACGCTGATGGTACTTTTCGAACCGGTAGAAAACATCTATACCGATTGTAGCAAGGTACTGGGGCTGACGGTGCCCATCGTGACTGAGGCAACAACTAACGACATTGCGAAGAGCAATCCGCGTGCAACCCACGAAGAATTGGTGAATTTCATTCTTGCCGACCTTGACAAGGCAGAGATAGGTCTGGAGTCTTATACACCTGTCAGTAAGAACTTCCCTGACTTGGCGGTCGTATATGGTCTGAAGGCCAAAGTATATATGTGGGATGGTCAGTTTGCTAAAGCTGCCGAGTATGCCCGCAAGGCTATTGATAAGTCGGGAGCAACACCTATGAGCGAATCACAGTGGCATAATCCCACTACCGGTTTCAATACGGCTACTTCTGCATGGATGTGGTACCTTCACCCCACGGCTTCCAATATGGGTAATCTTGCTAATTTCATTGGTCACATTTCCAATGAAGCGGATTGGGGATATGCTTCTTTGTCTAAGCTCCAGATGGCACGTTCACTTTATGACGCGATTCCTGCTACCGATTTCCGCAAATATTCTTACCTTGACCCGGACAGAAGTACTTACGCTTACCAGTCAGTGAGAGGCAATGCATGGCTGGATGAACAACCGGATTATATGTCATTGAAGTTCCGCCCCGTGGGTGGTGACTATAACACTTATTCTGTGGGTGCGGCTGCAGATATTCCCGTGATGCGTGTGGAAGAGATGTATCTCATAGAGGCTGAAGCAGTAGGTGCCAGCCAGAATGTGGCAGCAGGCGTACAGTTGTTGAATAACTTTATGAAGCAGTACCGCCAGAGCAATTACAATTTCAGTACGGGTGATTTGCGTAATTTCCAACTTGAGGTGTTGAAACAGATGCGTATCGAGTTCTGGGGTGAGGGAATCGCATTCCCCACGGCTAAACGTCTGAAACCGGATGTCATTCAGAATTATGAGGGTACCAACTTTATAGAAGATATCTTCAAGATAAACTGTAAAGGTGTGAAGCCCAACTGGACATTGATGATTCCTAAGACCGAGGTCGATTCAAATACTGCCCTTCAGGGAATGAACAATCCGGACCCGTCCGGTGCTATTGCTAAACGTCCTACTCCGATAGGGGAGTTTGCACCGGGTAACAATTAACCAATGAACTAACTTTTAATAGAATTTGTATATGAATAAGATATTCAATAAATTGTTTTTGGGCTTGGCCGTATGCGGTTTGGCTATGACGGCTTGTTCAGACGGTGTGGAGTGGGAGCCTTCTCCGGTTCCTACCGAGGGTGTACAAGCTTATATTTATGCTGATAACACTGATTTGACTTATTATCCGAATGATGAACAGGTTTTTGTGGTCAAAATCGGCCGTCAGAAAACAGATGCGGCTGCATCTATTCGCTTGACTACAGATGCGGAGAACGTAACAGTGCCGACAACGGTTGATTTTGCTGCCGGTGAAGCACTCAAAGAAGTAAAGATTGCGTTTGACATAGCTGTGGGTACTACTGCATCTTATACAATTACCATTCCTGAAGAAGATTCCTATGTTTATGGTTCACCCAAGGTGACGATAAAAATAAAGCGTGACTATACTTGGCTCAATATAGGTATAGGCTACTATGCATCTCAATTATTTGGCGAGGGTTGGGATCAACCTGTACTGAAGGCTAAAGAGGCTAATATCTATAAGCTGGAAGATTGCATTACGAAAGGATATCCCATCATGTTTACGCTAAGCGATGACAATCAAGAACTGATAGGTTGGGATCCTCAACCTACTGGTTATGACAAGACGGATTATGGTATGCTATATTTTGCAGCTGCAGGTATGGAGCGTAAAGGGAACGTGTTGTCTTTCCCGATGCAGGGCTTAGTAATACTTGACGGTGGTAAATGGGGAGTACTGTATCAGGGATTCACGGAAACGTTGGAGATGCCGGAAGGGTTCTGATTATCCTGGCAATTAGATAACATGTAATTTGAAATGGCATGTAAGATGAAGTTCGACTTCATTTTACATGCCATTTTTCTATTGTATCTGTTTTTATTTTATTCCCCTTTTTAAGGCGCTTCCGCCAAAATTATTTATATTTGCTGCCCGAACCAACAATACGTATATATAATAAGGTATAGAAACTATGAAAGAATTTGTAATCTCCGAAGCGCAGGCAGAAACAGCGGTATTGGTAGGTCTTGTCACGAAGACTCAGGATGAGCGTAAGACCAATGAATACCTGGACGAGCTTGCATTCTTGGCTGAGACAGCCGGGGCGGAAGTAGTGAAGCGGTTTACCCAAAAGCTGGATGCAGCGCATTCCGTGACTTATGTCGGCAAGGGCAAGCTGGAAGAAATTAAAGAGTATATCCGGAATGAAGAAGAAGCCGAACGCGAAATCGGCATGGTGATTTTTGATGATGAACTCTCCGCCAAGCAGATACGCAATATAGAAGCTGAACTCAAAATCAAGATACTGGACCGTACGTCCTTGATTCTCGATATCTTTGCCATGCGTGCCCAGACTGCCAATGCAAAAACGCAGGTGGAGCTGGCGCAGTATAAGTACATGCTCCCCCGTCTGCAACGTTTGTGGACCCACTTGGAACGCCAGGGTGGTGGCTCCGGTGCCGGTGGAGGTAAAGGTTCCGTGGGACTTCGCGGTCCGGGTGAAACGCAGCTGGAAATGGACCGCCGTATCATCTTGAACCGTATGTCATTGTTGAAGGAGCGTTTGGCTGAGATTGACAAGCAGAAGTCTACCCAGCGGAAGAACCGCGGACGCTTGATTCGTGTGGCATTGGTGGGATATACCAATGTAGGAAAATCCACATTGATGACTTTGCTTTCGAAAAGTGAAGTCTTTGCAGAGAATAAGCTGTTTGCCACGTTGGATACTACGGTGCGTAAGGTGATTATTGAGAACCTGCCGTTCCTGCTATCCGATACGGTGGGCTTTATCCGTAAATTGCCGACGGATTTGGTAGACTCCTTCAAGTCTACTCTGGATGAGGTACGCGAGGCGGACTTGCTGTTGCATATCGTAGACATCTCTCATCCGGATTTTGAAGAACAGATAGAAGTTGTGAACAAGACGTTGGCAGATATCGGTGCCGCCGGTAAGCCCATGATTCTTGTATTCAATAAGATAGACGCTTATACTTATATAGAGAAAGCGGCTGACGACCTTACCCCCAGAACCAAGGAAAACTTGACACTCGAAGAACTGATGAAGACGTGGATGGCTAAGATGGAGGATAACTGCCTCTTTATTTCTGCCCGCGAAAAAATCAATATGGAGGAACTGAAGAGTGTAGTTTATCAGCGTGTGAAGGAATTGCACGTGCAGAAGTACCCCTATAATGACTTTCTTTATCAGACCTACGAAGAAGAAGTTTAATTTTAGTTATGAGTTATAAGTTATGAGTTATTTGCTGGCAGCGGTTTGAATCGGTAGTGCCGGCAAAGGCAATAACTTATAACTCATAACTCATAACTCGTTATAAGGATGAATTACAGAAGACTGACCGAAGATGAAATTCTCCGGTTGAAGAGCCAGTCATGTCTGGCTGATGATTGGGGGAAAGTAACCGTTGCAGAAGAGTTCTCAACGGAATTTGTGCATCATACCCGTTTTTCGGGTGAGGTGTGTTTGGGAGTGTTCCATTCAGAATTTATGTTGCCGGGAGGAATCAGGAAGCATTCCGGTTTGCGGCATGTGACGCTGCATAATGTAACGGTGGGAGATAACTGTTGCATTGAGAATATCCAGAACTACATTGCCAATTATGAAATAGGGCATGACACCTTCATTGAGAATGTGGATATTATTCTGGTAGACGGTGTGTCGAAGTTCGGTAACGGGGTAGAAGTGTCTGTCCTGAATGAGACGGGAGGCCGTGAGGTGCTGATTAATGATAAACTCTCCGCACACCAAGCCTATATTCTGGCGCTTTACCGCCATCGCCCGGAGCTGATTGCACGGATGAAGGAAATCACGGATTTTTATTCCAACAAACATGCTTCTGCTGTAGGAAGCATCGGGAACCATGTAATGATATTGAACACCGGTTCCATAAAGAATGTGCGCATCGGTGATTATTGCCGCATCTGTGGTACATGCCGTCTGTATAACGGAAGCATCAACAGCAACGAGGTGGCGCCGGTACACATCGGGCATGGGGTGATTTGTGATGATTTCATCATCTCTACCGGGTCTCATGTAGATGACGGAGCTATGCTGAGCCGCTGCTTCGTGGGGCAGGCATGCAAGTTGGGACACAACTACTCTGCCTCGGATTCTTTGTTTTTCAGCAACTGCCAGGGAGAGAACGGGGAGGCGTGCGCTATTTTTGCCGGACCCTATACGGTAACCCACCATAAGTCTACGTTGCTGATTGCCGGTATGTTTTCCTTTATGAATGCCGGTTCGGGGTCCAATCAGAGTAACCATATGTATAAGTTAGGACCTATCCATCAAGGCACTTTGGAACGTGGTGCCAAGACGACTTCCGATTCGTACATCCTATGGCCTGCAAGGGTAGGGGCATTCTCTTTGGTAATGGGGCGCCATGTCAACCATTCTGATACTTCGAACCTGCCGTTCTCTTACTTGATAGAGCAGAATAATACCACCTACCTTGTACCCGGTGTCAACCTGCGTAGTGTGGGTACCATCCGTGATGCCCAGAAGTGGCCGAAACGTGACGGGCGTACCGACCCGAACAAACTGGATTACATCAACTATAATCTTCTCAGCCCCTACACGGTGCAGAAAATGTTCAAGGGACGGGAAACGTTGCAGAATCTGCGTCATGCCAGTGGCGAGCTTTCGGATATCTATTCTTTCCATAGTGCGAAGATACGTAACTCGGCTTTGGTGAAAGGTATCCGCTTCTATGAAATAGCCATTCATAAGTTCCTCGGAAACTCTGTCATCAAGCGCTTGGAAGGCATTGACTTCCGGAGCAATGAAGAAATACGTGCCCGTTTGAAGCCCGATACTGCCATTGGCAGCGGCGAATGGGTGGATATTTCCGGATTGATAGCCCCAAAGAGTGAGATAGATGCGCTGATAGACGGTATTGAGTCCGGCAAAGTCAATCGCTTGAAGTCTATCAATGCCGAGTTTGAGAAGATGCACAGCAACTACTATACCTACGAATGGACCTGGGCGTATGAGAAGTTGGAAGAGTTCTATGGTATCAAGCCGGAAGGTATGACGGCAGAAGACGTCATACATATTGTCGAAAAATGGAAAGAAGCAGTAGTTGGCCTCGACCGCATGGTGTATGAGGATGCTAAGAAAGAATTTTCACTGGCTTCCATGACGGGCTTTGGAGCTGACGGCTCACGCTTGGAAAAGGAACTTGATTTTGAGCAGGTACGCGGCGACTTTGAAAGCAATCCGTTTGTAATGGCTGTGTTGAAACACATTGAGGTGAAGACGGCGCTGGGCGATGAACTGATAGGGCGGATGCAGCGGGTATCAGAAAATTAATTATGATTTGCCGCCTTTTTACTCTAATTAAAGAATTATTTCAATAATAGTTTTTACCTTTGCTCTGTAAAGGCGGTTTTCAGGCTGCCTTTGCTACCCGAATCACTTTTAAACATTAAATATACGAGTAATTATGGCAACAACACCTCCGTTCAAGTATCAGCCCATGTTCGAGAAGGGAAAAGATACTACTGAGTATTATCTGCTTACGAAAGATTACGTGTCAGTAAGCGAGTTTGAAGGAAAACCTATCCTGAAGATTGAAAAAGAAGGTTTGACGGCAATGGCCAATGCGGCTTTCCGTGATGTATCGTTCATGTTGCGTCGTTCGCACAACGAGCAGGTTGCTAAGATTCTGAGTGACCCCGAAGCAAGCGATAACGATAAATACGTGGCACTCACCTTCCTGCGCAATGCAGAGGTAGCGTCCAAAGGGGTACTTCCTTTCTGCCAGGATACGGGTACGGCAATCATCCACGGTGAGAAGGGACAGCAGGTATGGACCGGATACTGTGACGAAGAAGCCCTCTCACTGGGTGTTTACAAGACTTATACCGAAGAGAACCTGCGCTATTCGCAGAATGCTCCCCTCACCATGTACGATGAGGTGAATACGAAGTGCAACCTTCCCGCACAGATTGACATCGAAGCTACGGAAGGTATGGAGTACGAGTTCCTCTGCGTAACCAAGGGTGGTGGCTCTGCCAACAAGACTTATCTCTACCAGGAGACAAAGGCTATCCTCAACCCCGAAACATTGGTTCCCTTCCTTATCTCAAAAATCAAGACTTTGGGTACGGCAGCTTGTCCTCCCTATCACATCGCATTCGTTATCGGCGGTACCTCTGCCGAAAAGAACTTGCTGACTGTGAAACTGGCTTCCACCCACTTCTACGATAACCTACCCACTACCGGCAATGAGTTCGGCCGCGCTTTCCGCGATGTGGAACTGGAGAAGCTGGTACTGGAAGAAGCTCATAAGATTGGCCTCGGTGCCCAGTTCGGCGGCAAGTATCTGGCTCACGACATACGCATCATCCGCCTGCCGCGTCACGGTGCTTCCTGCCCCGTGGGTCTGGGCGTTTCCTGCTCTGCCGACCGCAACATCAAGTGTAAAATCAATAAAGAAGGTATCTGGATTGAAAAGCTCGACAGCAACCCGGGTGAACTGATTCCCGAAGAACTCCGTAAGGCCGGTGAAGGCGATGTGGTGAAGATTGACTTGAACCAGCCGATGGCCGATATTCTGAAGGAACTGACCAAGTATCCGGTTTCCACCCGTTTGTCTCTGAATGGAACCATCATCGTAGGCCGTGACATCGCACACGCCAAGCTGAAAGAACGTCTGGACCGTGGCGAAGACCTGCCGCAGTACATCAAAGACCATCCCATCTACTACGCCGGTCCTGCCAAGACTCCTCAAGGCATGGCTTGCGGCTCCATGGGCCCGACTACTGCCGGACGTATGGACCCGTATGTAGACCTCTTCCAAAGCCACGGCGGCAGCATGATTATGCTTGCCAAAGGTAACCGCAGCCAGCAAGTGACAGATGCCTGCCAAAAGTATGGCGGTTTCTACTTGGGCTCTATCGGTGGTCCTGCCGCTATCTTGGCACAGAACAACATCAAGAGCATTGAGTGCGTGGAATATCCCGAACTCGGTATGGAAGCTATCTGGAAGATTGAGGTGGAGAACTTCCCTGCATTCATCTTGGTGGACGATAAGGGCAACGACTTCTTCAAGCAACTGAAGCCCTGGAATTGCAGCAAGTAAAACAGAAGCCTTTTAGAAAGGCATAATATAAGGAAAGCCGTAACGGAGAAAATCTTGTTACGGCTTTTTTGTTTTGTAGAGGAAAACAAAGTGTTTCGCGGCATAGAACACTCTGTTTCATCAAGCAAAACAAACTGTTCCTTTATGTTGAAACAAATTGTTTCAATAGGAAGAAACAAACTGTTCTTTCATGTTGGAACAAAGTGTTCTTCCCTATTGGAACACTCTGTTCTGCCTTGATAAAACAGATTGTTTTCTATAGGAGAATAAAACTGAAACTCGTTTGTTGTCGTATTTTTGTTACATTCTCCTTTTCATTTCTCGGTTAACTTCTTTATCTTTAGCCCTCCAAACAACCAATTTAATAAAACATGGAACCAACTCTTACACGACAAACTCCGGCACAACACATCGTATGGCTGGATGTGGTACGCCTTGTTGCAATGTTTACAGTAGTTTGCTGCCATTGCACAGACCCTTTTAACTTCTATCCGGGCACATCGCCCGACATTGTTGACATCAAGTTCTGGGGAGCTGTCTACGGTGCGGCGCTCCGTCCTTGCGTACCGCTTTTTGTAATGATTACCGGTGCATTGCTGTTGCCGGTACGGGGTGACGCCTCGGCATTCTACAAGAAACGTATCCCCCGCGTATTCTTTCCTTTCCTCATCTGGTCTGTGATTTACAATCTGTTCCCCTGGATAACGGGACTGCTGGGAGTGGAGCCGAAAGTGATTCTGGATTTCTTCCCTTATTCGGGTGAGGAAGTGATGCGCCAGTCTCTGGCAGTGAGCCTGGGATATATTGCAGAAATGCCTTTTAATTTCTCTCTATTGGATGTACACATGTGGTATATCTATCTGCTGATAGGGCTTTATCTCTATCTTCCGATATTCTCGGCATGGGTGGAGAAGGCCTCGGAACGTGCCAAACTATGGTTTCTTGCAGCATGGGGAGTGACACTGCTGCTGCCTTATTATACCGAGTTTGCCGCTCCGTACCTTTGGGGGACTTGCTCGTGGAACTCGTTCGGTATGCTGTATTACTTTGCCGGTTTTAACGGCTACCTATTGTTGGGCCATTATCTGAGGAACCATAACTGGACGGGCCGGCAACTCTGTGGCATCGGCATTCCCATGTTTGCCATTGGCTATGCCGTGACATTCCTTGGTTTCCGTCGTATGACCTCCTTGCCGGATTTTACGGATGAGATGCTCGAACTCTTTTTCACCTACTGTTCGCTGAATGTAGTAATGATGACCATCCCCGTGTTTATGCTTTGCAAGCGGGCCAATTTCCGTTCGGAGCGCATCAAGAAAGCATTGGCAAACTTGACGCTCTGTGGTTTTGGAGTCTATATGATACACTATTTCTTTACCGGACCGAGCGTAGTCCTGATGCGTGCTATCCATGTTCCTATCTATCTTCAGATACCTTGTGCCGCAGTCGTCGCTTTCTGTACTTCCTGGTTTCTGGTGGCAATGGCATACCGTTGTTTCGGGAAGCAGACCAAGTGGGTGCTGGGGTAGTTTGGATGAAAGATTGTTTATCTTTAAAGGAGGAGATTTAGGGCTTATTATTTCCTCCAGATTCTCCACATATAGTAAGCGCAGTGCGTGAATGCGAAAACAAACGAGATAATCAGCAGCACTTTGTTTTCTCCCCATCCCACAGTCTGTTGGTGCCACAGTCCGGTGATGACGCAAAGAACGGCAAGGATAAGTCCAATCATGTTCAAGGCAACCTGCCCGTGGCGGGGGTCGCCTCCATGCTCCAGCTTACTGTGCTTCATGCCGTAGCCCACGTAGATGTCCAGACCGATGAGCATCCACAGCACCAGGCGTATCCATGTATCGGCAGGAAGGAACAACATCATGCAAAGGCAAGTAAGAATACCCAGTATGGGGATAAGTGGAACAAGTGGGGTTTTAAAGGAACGGGGCACGTCAGGCATGGTTCTGCGTACTACCAGTACAGCGGCACAGACCAGCGTGAAGGCCATCAGCGTGCCGATGCTTGTCATCTCTCCGGCCAGCCGTGCGGGTACAAAAGCTGCCAGCAGGCCCACAAGTACCATGAAGAGCAGGTTGCTGCGTGCCGGAGTACGGAACTTTTCGTTGATATGCGAGAAGAAAGGAGGCAGCAGCCCGTCGTGGCTCATGCTCAGGAATACGCGGCTCTGTCCCAGCAGCGTCACCATGATGACGGAGCAATATCCGAACAGAATGGACAGCACGATGGCACGGTTCAGCCAGGGATAGTCCGGCTGGATGATACCTGCCGCATCAGCCTGCCCCATGTGCTCTATGGCTATGGCAACGGGAGCAATGCCTTGCTGTCCGCTGAAGGCGGTGTAGTGTGCCACTCCCGTCATGACGTGGGCAAAAACCATATAGAGCACGGTGCATACCAGCAGGGAGACCAGAATGCCGATAGGCATGTTCCGCTTCGGGTTCTTCGTCTCTTGGGCAGCTGTGCTCACGGCGTCGAACCCGAGGAAGGCGAAGAATACGATGGCCGCCCCTCGCAGGATGCCGGAGAAGCCATATTCGCCCAGCACGCCCGTATTGGCAGGGATGTAAGGTGTATAGTTGTCGGTATTGATGTATTTCCAGCCGAGTATGACAAAAATCAGTATGACGGAAACCTTCAGGAATACAATGAAGCCGTTGAAGATGGAGCTGCCTTCCGTACCCCGTATCAGGAAGAGGCTCATCAGCACGACGATAAGGAAGGCGGGGATATTTACGACTCCGCCATCCCAGGGACAGGCGGTGAGGGCTTGCGGTAGATGTATGTCCAGTCCCTCGAGAAAGACGACCAGATAGCGGCTCCAACTGATGCTTACCGTGGTTGCGGCTACGGTGTATTCCAGTACCAGGTCCCACCCGATAATCCAGGCGATGAGTTCGCCCATCGTGGCATACGAGTAGGTGTATGCGCTGCCGGCTACGGGTATCATGGACGCAAATTCCGCATAACACAGTCCGGCGAAGCAGCATCCCAGTGCGGCAATGGCAAAGGACAGTGTGATGGCCGGTCCCGTATAGCCTGCCGCCACCGTTCCGGTGATGGAGAATAGACCCGCTCCGATGATGACTCCCACGCCCAGGGCAACAAGGCTCCACGGACCAAGTACACGTTTCAATGTTTTCTTTCCGGAGGCATTAGCCTCCGCTTGCAGTGCCTCGAATGGCTTTCTGATGAATAATCCCATTATGCTTCAATTCTGATAAATCGGGCGCAAAGGTACGGATTATATTGCTTATTCCATATAGCGCGCTACTTTTCCACTGATTTGCAGTAGGGAGATTTCACATAATTTGGTATCATATTCTGCGGAGAGAATACGTTCTTCTGCATCCAGCAGACTCTTTTGGGCTTCGCGCATCTCGATTCCCGAGAGGTTGCCCAGCATATATCGTTCCATGGCAATCTCGTGGTTCTCCTTGGCAGCCACAAGGTTCTGGCGTTCCAGGTTCAGCATTTGCAGGTTGTTTTGGTAGGCCTGCCATAGGTTGCTGAGGTCGGCGCGCAGGGCTTGCTCCAGTTGCTCCCGTTCCAGGCGAGCGTTCTGCACGGCAATGCGGGCATTCTTGCGTTCGCGGCGCCGGTTGCCGTCGAACAGATTGAAGCCGACCGTGACGCCGAAGTTCAGACCGAGGTTGCTGCGGCGGCTGTTGGCAGAGATGTCATACTTGTTGAGGGTGTAGCCGTATCCGCCGTTCATCTTCACGTATGGGTAGTCGCGCGAGCAGACTTTCTTGTAGTCCAGACGGGCCAGGGTATTGTTCTGTTCGGCACGTAGCAGTGAGGCGTTGATGGTGAGGGTGGCGTTCCACAGCTCCTCGAAGTTCAGGGAGGCGGTCACGTTGATGAGGCTGTCTTGTATGATAAACGGCTGGTCTACATCTTTGTTTGCCATGAGTTCGTTCAGCTGGATACGTGAGGTGTGCAGCAGTTCCTGCTGTTTCATGTATTGGGCACTGTCGGCATTGAAGTCCACTTTGGCCTGCTGGTAGTCCAGGCGCGAGAAGTTACCGATGTGGTAACGCTCTTCCACAATGCGCAGGCGCTCTTTGGATAGCGATACGGCATAACGGAAGTTTTTCAAGCGGATTTTTTGCTGAACATAGTTATAGTATTCGGCGGCTATGTTGGCTATCAGGTCCTCGATGGCGATGCGCGTATTGGTCTCGCCTTGGCGTTCCAGCTCCTTGAGCCGTTGGTAGTTGGCGGTAATGTTGAAACCGTCGAAGATGGTCCAGTTCAGGTTGATGCCTGCATCGAGAGTTTGGTCAAATACTCCGTTGTCCTTGGTTGTCTCTCCGGTGGCTCGGGCTTTGGTCTCGGTATTGTCTATGGTTCCCTTGTAGCCGGCGGAGAGGTCCAGTGTGGGCAGGTAGCCCGCATTGCCCAATGTGGCGTTGTTCTTGCTGACCTGCTCTTCATTGCGGACAATGCGCAGGGAGTAGTTGTTCAGCAATCCCTGCTCCAGGCAGGACTTCAAGGTGTAGGTAGGCGCAGGCTGTGCATAAAGGCCCAGCGCTGTGCAGGCAGTGGCTATGAAAATTAAAACAATGCGTTTCATTCGGTCTTCAGTTTACTTCGGTTCGTTGATACATAACTATATATGGCAGGCACGATGTACATCGTCAGCAGTGTGGAGATGAGCATGCCGCCTACGACGGCAGTACCCATGGCGATGCGCTGGTTGCAGCCTTCGCCGGTGGCGTAGGCAAGCGGTATCAATCCCAGGATGGTGGAGGCACTCGTCATCAGGATGGGGCGCAGACGTTGCAGGGAGGCGTCCTTGATGGCTCGCATCTTGTCTTCACCCGCTTCCTGCTTCTGATTGGCGAACTCCACAATCAGGATACCGTTCTTTGCTACCAGACCAATCAGCATGATGATGCCAATCTGGCTGAATATATTCATCGTGATGTCTCCGAAATACATGAATACCAGCGCGCCGGCAATGGCGAGAGGCACCGTCAGCATGATAATCAGCGGGTCTTTGAAGCTCTCGAACTGGGCGGCCAGAATCAGGTAAATCAGCACGATGGCAAGGATGAAGGCGAACATCAGACTGGAGGAGCTTTCGCGATACTCCTTGGAGTCTCCGGTCAGTGCGGTACGGAAGGTCTCGTCCAGTGTCTCCTTGGCAATCTTGTCCATTTCGTCCAGTCCTTGCCCGATGGTCTTCCCGTCGGCAAGCCCCGCGGAGATGGTGGCGGACACGAAACGGTTGTAACGGTACAGTTTCGGAGGGGCGATACCGCCGGTCAGCTCTATCAGGTTGTCCAGCTGCACCATGTTCCCGTTGTCGCTTCGGATATAGATACCTTTCAGGTCGGCGGGCTTGTTGCGTTGCTGGCGGTTGATTTCGCCCAATATCTCGTATTGCTTTCCGTTCATGTAGAAGTAGCCCATACGCTGTCCGCTCAAGCCGTATTGCAGAGTTTGGGCAATGTTCTTGGTGCTTACGCCCATGATACTCGCCTTGTCACGGTTGATGTTGATGCGCGCTTCAGGCTTGCTGAACTTCAGGTTTACGTCTGCCATCTGGAATACCGGATTTTCGTAGACCTTCGTCATGAACTTGGGGAGCACCTCCTGCAATTTCTCGATATTAGTTGCCTGCAATACATACTGCACGGGCATACCGCCGCGCCGTCCTCCGAATGAGGAGGACTGCTGTACGAAAGAGCGTGCCATGGTCTTTTTCTGCACTGCCTTCGACAACTTTTCGGCAACCTCCATCTGGGTATAGTCACGGTCTTTCATGTCTTTCAGTGTGATACGTACGTTACCGCTACCACTGGATACACGCGCTGTTACCGCTTCTGCATCCGGGATAATGGAGTCCACCAGATGATTGATGTCTTCGGTATAGTCGCGGATATATTCGTAAGTCACTCCTTCGGCACCCATTGTATTGATACTGATTTGCGAACGGTCCTCCAATGGCGCCATTTCAGCCGGGATAGTATTCCAAAGGACTCCGATAAGCAGGATGGTGACGATGGTGAAGGGCAGGGCAATCCAGCGCCGTTTCAGGAAGGCGGCCAGTGACTGGCTGTATACCCGGTTCATCCCTTCGAAGAAAGGTTCGGTCTTGCGATAGAACCAGCTCTGCTGTTCCCTTTTGATTAAAAGTTTGGTGGCAAGCATCGGCGTAAAAGTCAATGCGGCGAAGGAGGAGATAATCACCGAACCGGAGACCACGATACTGAATTCGCGGAACAGTCGTCCTGTCGTACCGTCCATGAATACAATAGGGAAGAATACCGCCACCAGCGTAATGGTAGTGGAGATGACGGCAAAGAAAATCTCCTTGGCTCCTTCTATGCCGGCTTCTTTCGGGGGCATCCCTTTCTCGATGCGGACATAAATGTTCTCCGTCATCACGATGGCGTCGTCCACCACCAAGCCCACGGCAAGCACCACGGCAAGCATGGAGAGCACATTGATGGAGAAACCGGCCAGATACATGATGAAGAAAGCTCCAATCAGCGAAACGGGGATTACAATACATGGCACAAGCGTCACACGCCAATCGCGCAAGAAGAGGAAAATGATGATGATAACCAGTACAAAGGCCTCATACACCGTCTGCTTCACCTCGTCGATAGAAGCGCGGATAAACTTGGTATTGTCAAAACCGTAGTTGTAATGAACATCTTCGGGAAGGTCTTTCTTCATCTTCTCCATGCGGTCATATACGGCGTTGGCTATTTCAATGTGGTTGGCACCCGGCTGCGGAATTACTACGACACCTACCATGGGCACACCGTTCATCTTCATATAACTTTTGATGTCGGCTGGTCCCAGTTCGGCACGTCCAATGTCGCTGAAGCGGACAATACGGTTACCGTCTTCCTTCAGGATAAGATTGTTGAACTCTTCGGCTGTATGCATCAGACCCAACGTACGGATGGTGAGCTCGGTAGTGTTTCCTTCGATACTTCCGGAAGGGAGCTCTACGTTTTCGTTGTCCACCGCATTCTTTACATCCAGAGGAGTGATTCCATAGCCGGACATCTTGATGGGGTCCAGCCAAAGCCGCATGGAATAGCGCTTTTCTCCCCAGATACTTACACTACTTACATCTGAAATAGTCTGAAGCTGCTCCTTGACAGTCAGGTCGGCTATTTCACTGAGCTCCAGTAGGGAACGTTTGTCACTTTGGAGGGCAACCATCAGGATAGGGGTGGCGTCCGCATCGGCTTTTGATACGGTAGGCGGGTCACAGTCACGAGGCAGATAGCGTTGTGCACGCGACACTTTATCACGTACGTCGTTGGCGGCGGTTTCCAGGTCAACGGAAAGCTCAAACTCTACTGTAATGCGTGATGAGCCTTGCTGGCTGACACTGGAGAGGGAGCGTATGCCGGGAATACCGTTGATGTTCTGCTCCAGAGGCTCCGTTATCTGGTTCTCGATGACATCGGCGTTGGCACCCGGATAGGAGCAGGATACTGATATGATGGGATTGTCTACAGATGGGTACTCGCGTACACCCAGATAATTGTAGCCGATGAAGCCAAACAGCAGGATTATCAGGGTAAGTACTGTCGAGAGTACCGGTCGCCGTATACTTAATTCGGATATATTCATTCTTTACAATTGATAATTAACGGTTGATAATTGACAGTTGTCAATTGATATTGTCCAGTGTTACCGGTAGTCCGGTACGGAGTTGCAGGGTTCCCGAGGTGATGATGGTATCTCCTGCCTGCAAGCCTTGCAATACTTGTACTTCCGCTTCCGTACGGATTCCCGTAGTAATCTCTACCGGCTGGGCTTTTCCCGACTTATAGAGGAATATCTTGTCTTTTCCCATTTCCGGCACAATGGCTTCGGACGGTACGGCAAGGGCGTCCTGAATTTCATCCTTGTTCAGCTTGATGCTGGCATAGCGGCCCGGAAGCACAGCTCCGTTGGCATTGGGATAAAGTGCACGGATTGTCAGGGTATGGGTAGTAGGGTCTATCTTTGATTCGCGTGCATAAACCGTGGCGTGGAAGGTATTTAGCTTTCCTTCGAGAGTGAAGTCCAGTCCGGCGCCGGTCTTTACGTCATTGGCATACCGCTCGGGTACGGCAAATTCCACCTTCAACGGCGAAATCTTGGTGAGTTTGGCTACAATGGTTGTAGGGGAAGCGTAAGTACCCACACTGACTTGGCGCAGACCGATGACACCGTCGAAAGGAGCACGCAGCTCAGTTTGTGCGATGTTCGATTCTATCAGGTCAATGTCGGCATTCAGGGTGGCCAGCTCGGTCTTTACTTGTTCGTAGGCTTCTTTACTGACCGCATCCCTTTCCAGCAGGGCGTTCTGGCGAAACACGCGGTCTTCTGCCAACTTTAATTGGGAGACGAGGCGTTGCAATTGTGCTTGCAGCGGCCGGTCATTAACTTTGGCAAGTAATTGTCCTTTCTTGACGAAGCTGCCTTCTTCAAAATTTATCTCTATGATTTTGCCGGATGTCTCGAAAGAAAGGTCCACTTCCTCATCCGGCAGCAGGCTGCCGCTGATTTGTATTTCATCCTTCAGCAGTTGCGGTTTGATTATTTTTGCGTTTACGTTTAGAATTTTCTTACCGCTACGTTGACCGGTCATCACCTTGTCTGCAGCGGCTAATTCTTCATTCTCTTTAGGTAATTGGGAGTAGATTCCTCCTCCAATCAGTCCGGCACCAATCACGATAATGATGCCCCATTTAACTCTCTTATTCATGTTGTAGTATTAGTAGTAATAAAATCAGCCTTAGATTAGACTACGGGAAAAGAGAATAGTTTAAAAGATAAAGAGTTAAAAAGTGTAAGAATATGGATTGGAAAGGTGATAAAATGACAAATCAGTAAGCAGCCCGGTATTTTCCCTCCTCCTTGTCCTCCAGCATGTTCAGATAAGAAGCGTAACGGGATTCGCTGATATAGTGCTTCTCGACAGCCTCGCGTACAGCGCATCCGGGTTCGTGGCGGTGGGTACAGTTGCCGTAACGGCAGTCGGCAGATACCTTGAATATTTCCGGGAAGTAGTGGCCTATCTCTTCTTCTTCCATATCGAATGTTCCGAAACCTTTGATGCCCGGAGTGTCAATGATATATCCGTTGCCCGGAACCGGGAACATTTCTGAGAAGGTAGTGGTGTGCATACCTTTATTATGATAGGTGGATATCTCTCCGGTTTTAATCTCTATATCGGGCAGTATTGCCTTGATGAGTGTCGATTTCCCTACTCCGGAATGTCCGGAAAAGAGGGTTATGCGTCCTTTGAGTTCTTTCTCGATAGTGTCGATGCCTTCCCCTTTTCTGGCAGAAACCTTGAAACAAGGATAGCCGATGGTGGTGTAAAGGTTGATGAGACTGTCCAGATAGTGCAGTTCCTCTTCATTGTAGGCATCCACTTTGTTGAATATAATCTTGACGGGAACACGGTATGCCTCGGCAGAGGCGAGAAAACGGTCTATAAAGGTAGTGGAGGTCTCGGGATAGTTCACCGTCACTATGAGCATGCACTGGTCGAGGTTGGCAGCAAGAATGTGCGATTGCTTGGAAAGGTTGGAGGCGCGGCGGATGATGTAATTCTTCCGGTCCTCTATCTCGCTGATAAAGGCCGTACCTTCTTGGTTCAGTATGATGTTCACATAATCGCCTACAGCCACGGGATTAGTGCTTCGTATGCCTTTCAGCCGGAAGTTCCCTTTGATTTTACATTCAATCTCCCTTCCGTCGTCAGTCCGTACCAAGTACCAACTTCCGGTGTTTTTTATAACGAGTCCCCTCAAAATAATTGAAAGTTGAAAGTTGAAAGTTGAAAATGGAAGGTTGAAAGGCTTCTATACTTGGTATATCGGTTTATTTTCAACTTTCCATTTTCCGTTTTCAACTTAATTAAACGGTCATGATTTCTTTATCCTTTGCAGCCAGCATGTCATCAATCTGCTTGATGAACTTGTCGTGAATCTTCTGCAGCTTTTCTTCACCGCCTTTCTGGGCGTCTTCGGCCAGTCCGTCCTTTACGGATTTCTTCAAGGCGTCGATGGCATCACGGCGTGCATTACGTACACTTACCTTGGCAGTTTCTCCTTCTCCCTTACACTGTTTGGCAAGTTGTTTACGGCGTTCTTCCGTCAGTGGCGGGATGCCGATACGGATAATCTCACCATTGTTTTCGGGCATGATGCCGAGACTGGAGTCAATGATGGCCTTTTCAATGACGCGGAACATGCTCTTATCCCATGGCTTGATGGCAATGCTGCGTGCGTCCGGAGTGGTTACGGCTGCCACATTGTTGATAGGAACCATACTTCCATAAGAATCCACACGGATACCGTCCAGCAAACGGATATCGGCTTTTCCGGCGCGGATATGAGCCAGTGCCTCGTCCAGATACATGATGGCCATGTCCATACTTTCTTGCGCTTCGTCTAAGATGTCTTTTACGTCTCTCATATTATTTTCGTTTTGAAATAGCTTTGATTTGAAACTTTGCAAATATAATTATTAAATTGAAAATTGAGAATTAAGAATTAAATAACATTCATTTTTTATTCTCCATTTTCCATTCAATTGTGCACCAGTGTACCGATTTCTTCTCCTTGCATCACTTTTTTCAGATTACCCACTGTGTCCATGTCAAAAACGATGATGGGCAGGTTATTCTCTTTGCACATGCAGGTGGCAGTGAGGTCCATCACTTTCAGACCGCGCTTCAGCACTTCGTCGTAGGTGATGTCGTGGAACTTCGTGGCTGTCGGGTCCTTCTCCGGGTCGGCGGTGTAGATGCCGTCCACACGGGTACCTTTCAGCATGACATCCGCCTCAATCTCGATGCCGCGCAGACTGGAACCGGTATCGGTAGTGAAGAACGGATTGCCTGTACCGGCGGACATGATGACTACTTCGCCTGCTTCCATACATTCGATGGCACGCCATTTATTGTAGAATTCACCGATGGGTTCCATACGTACGGCAGTCAGCACGCGGACCTTCACGCCGGCAGCTACCAGAGCCGAACTGAGTGCAAGGCTGTTGATGACGGTTGCCAGCATTCCCATCTGGTCGCCTTTCACACGGTCGAACCCTTTGTTGGCACCGCTCAATCCGCGGAAAATGTTTCCACCGCCTATCACGATGCCTATTTGTACTCCCAATTCGTGGATTTCTTTGATTTGAGCTGCGTACTCGGCAAGGCGTTTCTCGTCGATGCCGTATTGCTTTTCACCCATCAGGCTCTCGCCGCTGAGTTTCAATAAGATTCTTTTATAGGTTGCCATAATATATAGTTTTGTTATATTGCTTTGCAGCAAAGATAAAGAATTAAACTGAAAAGTGCAGCAGAATGTGGTAGGATAGTTGCCTAACGCACAGTCTTTAGGAACTCGTCCATGCTGTGATATAGCGGAACGCCATAGCGGTTGCAAGTAATCCGCACATTGTCGTAGCGGTAGAAACCGGGTTCACAGATAACGTGCAATTTGCCCGAACGCATGTGCAGCCCCATCTCCAGCAGGGTGATGGGGGACTTGCTGCTTGCCAGGATATTCATGATTATCAGGTCGGCTTTTTCCAGATGTTCCAGTTCCCAGTTCACTTGATGTTCAAAGTCGGACATTTCGCCGCTGAGTCCCTTGTCCCTTCGGGGATTGTATAGGATGTATTTACCTTGGGGGCGTGCGCGGAACCAGTCGCAGGTTGCCTTTTGCCAGTCTATGCTTTTGCCCATGTCGATGGTGCCTGCCAGGAAAATTCTGGTGTATTCGGCTTCGTTCACTTCGGCTTTGCCTTCATCCGGGTGGAGTACTATAACCTCGGACTGAGCCTGCAGCCCGATAGGAAACAACAGCAGTAAAAGCAGGTAGAGACTTTTCTTCATGGTTGGTGATGGTTTTATAGGATTAGTTTCTTTTCTTGCTTCTTATCGGGAGTCTTGGGAACAGTTTCCTGAAACGGACCAGTTGGCTTGTAATATTGCCTCCTGCGATGACGAACGTTACGGCTACGATAATCATCACCAGTCCGAAGCTTTCTCTGACTGTCAGGCTTTCTCCAAAGACGGCTATTCCGAAGAAGATGGCTGTCACGGGCTCCAATGCGCCGAGAATGGCGGTCGGGGTGGAGCCGATATATTGGATGGCACCGGTAGTGCAGAGGAAGGATATGGCGGTGGGGAAGACAGCCAATGCAAGCAGATTGGCCCACAGATACCACTGGTCCGGTGTGTTCAGTACGCCGGAATAGAGCAGGCGTGCCACAAAAAGCGATAGGCCGAAGAGAAGGACATAGAAGGTGACTTTAAGCGTAGCCACATTTTTCAACGATGTCTGGTTGATGCCCACGATGTATATGGCATAGGAAAGGGAAGACGCGAAAACCAGCAGTGTCCCTATCAGGCTCAGTGTGCTGCCGTCCTCGCTCTTGTAGAGCAGTCCGATACCTCCCAGTGCAAGCAGCATGCAGACGATGGTTTGCAGTGCCAGCTTCTCTTTGAAAACCATGGCCATAATAAGCGCCACCATGATGGGATAGACGAACAGCAGTGTAGACGCTATGCCGGCGGCCATGTAGTTATAGCTCAGGAAAAGCGTCAGTGAGGAGAGGGCCACGAGCAATCCCATGATGATGAGCGGAAATGTTTCTTTCCGCTGTATCTTGAATGACCGCCCTCTCGCCTTTATCATAATGCCCAGCAACGGGATGGCGAAGAGGTATCTGAAAAAAAGTACCGAGTCCGGGTCCATGCCGGCCTTGTACAACGGGAGGGCAAACAGTGGATTCATGCCGTAGGAGGCTGCGGCGATGGAACCTAAAATATATCCTTTGGCTTTTGCGTTCATATCTTTATCTGTAAATTAGCGCGCAAAGGTAGATATTTACTTTGATTTCCTCCTTCTTTTCTGTATGAAAACCGTATGAATTCTACACTTATGCCTTCAGTGTGTAGTCGCCGGCTTCTTTCGTCACTACTTTCTGCAGTTCTTCGAGCGTCTTTTCACCGTCCGAAAACTCTACGGTGGCTACCGGAGGGTTCAGGGTTACGGTGGCGTGTATGCCTTCCATACTGTTCAATGCTTTCTCTACATGCATGCGGCAATGGTTGCACATCATGCCTTCTACTTTGAATTCTTTCTTCATGATTGTTTCTGTTGGCGGTTCAACTTCTTTGTTTTCTTCTCCTTCATGTATTCTTTTCCGTTTCAGCAGCAGGCTGTTGCTCACCACACTGACACTGCTGAATGCCATGGCCGCACCGGCTATCATCGGATTCAGCAGGAAGCCGTTGATGGGATAGAGTATTCCGGCCGCAATGGGTACACCTATTATATTATATATAAATGCCCAGAAGAGATTCTGCCGGATGGTCCGGACGGTGAGACGCGACAGACAGAGAGCTTCCGGTATCTTGGTCAGGTCGGAAGAGATGATGGTCATTTTGGCTACATCCATGGCGATGTCGCTGCCTCCACCCATGGCGATGCTTAAGTCGGCTTGGGCAAGGGCGGCGCTGTCGTTGATGCCGTCGCCCACCATGGCAACCTTCCGGCCTTCTGCCTGCAACCGGCTGACGAAGGCAGCCTTGTCCTGCGGCAATACACTGGCCTGGTAGTGGGCGATGCCTGCTTTGCGGGCAATCTCACGGGCGGTGGCCTCATTGTCTCCGGTCAGCATGTGGACTTCGATGCCGGCGGCGTGCAGCTCGCTGACGGCACGGATGGAAGTTTCCTTTATCCGGTCTGTAATTCCGGCTATTGCCAGCACGTTTTCTTCATCGGCAAACCAGATGACGGTCTGTGCTTCCGATGTCAGTCGGGTTGCCTCTTCCTGCAGGGAGGGGGGGATGGCGATATGGTTTTCTTCCAGCAGTTTCCGGTTCCCGGCGAGGTAGGTCCGGCCTTGTGCCCGTCCTTTCACGCCTTTTCCGGTGATGCTTTCAAAGTCTTGAATGTCTATGGAGGCCGACTCCTTGAGGTGGTTCACCACGGCTTCTGCCAACGGATGTTCCGAGAGCTTCTCCAGACTATAGAAAATGTCCGACAGCGCATTGCCTGCAGTGGCGCCAGTACCGGGCGTCATTGCCTGCGTATTCCATATCAGCTTGCTGACTACCGGTTTTCCTTCAGTCACCGTTCCGGTCTTGTCGAGTACCACGGTGTCTATCTTCTTGGCAATCTCCAGGCTTTCGGCATCTTTTATCAGAATGCCCCTTTCGGCGCCCTTGCCGATGCCTACCATGATGGCGGTAGGAGTAGCCAGTCCCAGTGCACACGGGCAGGCGATGATGACCACCGTGACAAATGCCAGCAATCCGTGGGTGAATCCGCCGGTTCCGTCCAGTAGCATCCATGCGATGAAGGCAAGCACTGCGATGCCTATAATGGTAGGCACGAATATCCCGGCTATCTTGTCCACCAGCTGCTGCACCGGTGCCTTGCTTCCTTGCGCGTCCTGCACCATGTGTATAATCTTCGCCAGCAGTGTATCCGTGCCGATTTTCTCTGCCCGGAAGCGGAAACTTCCCTTCTGATTGATGGTACCTGCAAAGACCTTGGCGTCTTTGTGCTTGGATACTGCTACCGGTTCGCCGCTCAGCATACTTTCGTCTACGTAGGAGCTACCTTCCGTCACGATGCCATCCACGGCAATCCGTTCTCCGGGCTTCACCAGGACGATGTCTCCGGGGCGAATCTGCTCGATAGGGATAACGCGCTCAAAGGAAGAGTGAGGGACAGCGTGTCCTTCATCCACAATGATGGTCACAGTCTTGGGTTGGAGCCCCATCAGTTTCTTGATGGCGGTTGAGGTGTTTCCTTTCGCTTTTTCTTCCAGCAGGCGGCCCAGCAGGATAAAGGCTATGATGACACTTGCCGCCTCAAAATATACATGCGGATGGATGCCTCTGGATAGCCAGAAGTCCGGAAATAGCATGTTGAACAGGCTGAACAGATAGGCGGTCCCCGTACTGATGGCTACCAGTGTGTCCATATTGGCGCTGCCATGCTGCAATTGTTTCCAGGCGCTGGTGAAGAATCCCCGCCCCAGCCAGAATACGACGGGAGTGGACAACGCCCACATGATGGGATTGGCATGGGGCATATCCATGAAGAACATGCCTATGATGACAACGGGCATAGACAAGATGATGGCCCAGGTTGTGCGGAATTTCAATGCGCTGAATTTCTTGTTGTGGGCCTCTTCCGCCTCTTCGAGCGTGTTGCCGTCCTGGTTTATCAACAAGTCATATCCGGCCGCCTGCACAGCCTGCTGCAAAGTCTCGGAAGAACAGCTCGTAGGGTCATATTCCACGGTTGCCGTTGCCGAAGCGTAGTTTACGACCGCTTTCTTGACACCTGACTGATGGTTCAGCGTCTTTTCTACCCGTGCGGAGCATGAGGCGCAACTCATTCCCAATACGGGAAATGTCTCTTGAACTATATTCTTTTCTGCCATAACAATTTTGTATAAGTCATTACTCTTGCTATGAGTGACTTGGTTCCAAATGCAAATACCGTCAGTCTCATTCCGAGATACCGTTGGTTTCACTACTTGAAACCGTCGGTTTCTCGCATTGAAACCGATGGTGCCAAAAGTTGAAACTTGTTTGGCACCGTATACTGGCTACCTGACGCCTTGTTCTGGAGGGTGGAATCCATATTTTATATCAGTCATAGCGATACAAAGATAATGCTTTTTCCCTTGAAATTGTTCATAGCCTACCCCTCACGCCAAGCAGGTTCCTTCTTGCTGGGAAATGCCCGTCGGATGACTTCCCGGCTCAAGCCTGTCTGCACCACTCCCCGCATCAGCAGGTAAGTGAGGAAGGCAAGCCATAGAGCATGGTTTGCCAGGACGGGATGCAGCCCATAATATAAGATAAAAAAGCTGACAGCTGCCGCTGCCATGGAGAGGAGCATTCCTCGCGTGGCGGTGGCACCGATAAAGATGCCGTCCCAGATGAAGGCGGCTATCCCGACGGCGGGCACGGCAAGCGCCCAATAAAAATAGGTGTCGGCAACAGCTATCACTTCTTTGTCATCCGTCAATAGTCCGAGGAAGGCATTGCCTCCCAGCGCATAAACCAATGTAAAGAGAACCGCTATCACCGCTCCCCATCCGAAGAGGTGCCGGACGGTGTCTGTAAAGGCTTCCCGGTTGCGTGCGCCTATGTATCTGCCGCTTAAGGCTTCGCCAGCGTAGGCAAGGCCGTCCATTACATACGAGAATAAGGTGAAGAGCTGCATCAGCAGCGTGTTGACCGCCAGAATAATCTCTCCCTGCGAAGCTCCCGCCGAAGTGAAGAACAACGTGACTGCCACCAGGCAAAGGGTACGCAGAAAAATGTCCCTATTCACTTGGAAGAACCGGAACATCGCCCCTTTCTCCCAGATACCTGCCCCTTCTCCCCCTTTAATTTTTAATTTATAATTTTTAATTTCCCAGAATCTTTTCAGCCTGCCGTAGTTGTGCATCCAAAGGACAATGCCCATCAGGAAGCCAGCATACTGGGCAATCAACGTCCCCAAAGCTACTCCTTCTACTTTCATCCCACACAGATAAACCAGTCCGAGGCTGGCAATGATATTGACCACATTCTGTGTGATGGCTATATACATGGGGATACGCGAATTCTGCATGCCGATGAACCATCCCGTCAGTCCGTATAGCCCCAGCATGGCAGGGGCACCCCAGATGCAGATATGGAAATAAAGCGTTGCCATCTCTCTGACTTCGTCCGTAGGATGGATGAGAAGGAAGGCTCCCTGCCTGATAGGCGTTTGCAGCAGGATGAGGCAGAACGCGACTGCCAGGCCTATGCTCACGGAACGCAACAGCAGGCGGACCACCTCCGGTAAATCCCGCTTGCCGAATGCTTGCGAGGTCATTCCGCTGGTACCCATCCTCAGAAAACCGAATATCCAGTAGATAATGTTGAACAGCATGCCACCTACGGCAATGGCGCCTATGTAGGCGGGCGAACCCAGATGGCCGACGATGGCTACATCAATCAGGCCGAGCAGCGGCACGGTGATGTTCGATACGATGGAAGGTAAGGCTATTTGCAGTATTTGTCTGTCTCTGGGCTTCATTTATATTATTTAATTCATTAAGGTCGGCAAAGTTAACTATTTTTCTACTTTCAACTATTGATGGTTACCGTAAAAATGCGTAGTTTTGTAGGTAGATTTCTATGAGACTGATTGGGCTGTTAAACTATATATATACACTAAAAATGAAAACCTTAACGTTGCTTTTCTCCTTGTTCTTGATGTGTCCGCTGTCTGTCTGGGGACAGTCGGCAGATGAGTTGCTTTCGAAAGTGTCCGATGCACTTTCCGAGGGTAAAGATGACTATGCGGTGAGTTTGTTTCGCCAGGCGGCAAATGCCGGTGAGGATAGGACGGAAATGTTCTACTGGACCAATGTGGACAAGAGCAGTGAGGTGGCTCCTCGTCTTGCGGATGTGCTGGCTGTGCACTACAAGGAAATGCGGAATTACGATAAAGCCTACCTCTTCTATAAGGAGTTCTTGCAGCGTCATCCCGAAGACGTACCTGCACTTGTCTCTTGTGCTGAAATGGAGATGATGCGGGGAAAGGAGAAAGATGCCTTAAAAACCTATGAAAAGGTATTGATGCTGGATGCCGACAATCTCCAAGCCAATATCTTCTTGGGGAATTATTATTATCTCCAAGCCGAGAAGGATAAGAAGAAGCTCGAAGAAGACTATAAAAAGATAACTTCCCCCACAAGGATGCAGTATGCACGCTATCGCAACGGATTGTCAGACGTGTTCACCAATAGCTACGGCAAGGCTAAGGCATACCTGCAACGCGTGCTTCAGGTATTCCCCTCCATGGAAGCAGGCAATACGCTGGAAAAGATAAAGAAGATGGAGCTGGAGCTGAAATAGCTGTCCGCATTCCGACTAATAGGAAGGGGCTGTTTGTCTCTTATTTCTCTCCGGTCTCTTTTAATCTCTTCAGATATTCCGAAGGTATGTAGCCGAATTCTTCCTTGAAGCATTGCCGGAAGTAGAACAGATTGTTTATACCTACCTTGAATGCTATTTCCGAAATGTTGTATTTGCCTTCCAGCAGGTATTGCTCGGCGTGTTTCATCCTTATCTTGCGGACATATTCGTTGGTGGAAAGTCCGGTAAGCGCTTTCATCTTGCGGTAGAGGGTGGAATTGCTCATGCACATTTTATCCGAAAGATAGCTGATGTCTATTTTGTCTGAAGAAAGCCGTTCCTCTATCAGCTGGTTTATCTTGTGGATAAACTCGTTGTCCAGCTTGTTGAGCGATTCTGTAATGACAGCCGCTTTATTGCTTATGGCGGCATTGGCGCTGAAATGGTTTGCCAGGTTGCGCCGCGACTGGAGCAGGTTTTCTATACGGCTATGCAGCAGGCTGGCGCTGAACGGTTTGGTGAGGTAGGAGTCGGCACCTACCTGGTAGCCTTCCTCTTTGTCGCGCAGCGAGTCTTTGGCTGTCAGCAGTATAATGGGTATGTGGCTGGTGCGCACGTCTTTTTTCAGCTCACGGCACATCTCGTTTCCGTCCATTACCGGCATCATAATGTCACTGACGATGATGTCAGGTATTTCTTTCAGGGCGCTTTCCTTGCCCAGCTTTCCGTTGGCGGCAGTCTTTACTTCAAAGTGGTCGGAGAAGGATTCGGCTATATAGTCGCAGATGTCCGGATTGTCTTCCACTACCAGCAATATGGGTTTGTCGCTGGATGAAACTTGATTTACTTGTGCCTCTTCTATATGCTGGACGTTGCTTTCCTTTTCCTGCGAATCGGCATGCAGTGCCTGCGGGTAACTGTTGTCGGTAAGCAGGCTGACGTAGAAGGTACTACCTTGATTGGGAGCACTCTCTACGCGGATTTCCCCTTCGTGTAGGGCTACGAGGTTTTTCACCAGAGAAAGTCCGATACCGGTACCCGAAGCCTGGTGTTTGCCGCCTTCCTGGTAATAACGGTCGAATATGTGGGGTAGTGCCTCCGGCTTGATACCGTATCCCGTGTCGCTGACCCGGATTTCCGTATAGTTCACTTCGGCACGTTCCACCTGTCGGATACCGATGCTGATGCTACCCTTTTCCGTGTACTTTAGGGCATTGGATATCAGATTGTCCAGGATGGTCTGGATAATTTCCTTGTCGAAGTATATAGGCATATGCTCTTTCTCCACCACCAGCCGGATATCGACGGCTGGCTTCCGGTTCAGTTCCTTGTACTTCAGGCCTATCTCGCGGATAAGGGGTACGAGGTTGTCCCGGCTCACGCAGAGTTTCTTGTTCTGGGTCTCGGTCTTTCTGAACTCCAATATCTGGTTGATGAGGTTCAGTAGCCGGATGGCACTTTGGTGAATGACGGATATCTTCTGTGCGTCTTTGGTGGATAGTGTATCACTTTTCTGTATGTCTTCCAGCGGACCCAGTATCAGCGTAAGCGGGGTGCGCAGTTCATGGGTGATGTTGGTGTAGAAGCGCAGGCGTTCGTTGTTCAGTTCCTGCTCGTGTTCGTGGCTCTGCTTCTCCAGTTGGTACAGTGCTTCAGCATCCAGTCTTTTCTTGTAGGCATAGAGTATAGAGAAAAGGATGATAAGGGACAGCAGGATATAGAATGACTTTGCCCACCAAGTAAGCCAAAGGGGTGGGGCGATGCGGATGTTCAATGAGGTGGTTGCGTCCGACCATGCTTGGTTGCGCATGCGCGTTTTCACTTGGAACTGGTATTTCCCGGGAGGAAGATTACGAAAGGTGACATTATTGGGGTCTGTAAGCGTATACCAGGAGTTCTCGAGTCCTTTCAGCATATAGGCATATTCCACTTGGTTGACCAGGGCATAGTTCTGGATGTTGAACCGGATACTGAAACTATTCTGTGTATATTTCAGTTGCACGTTCTTCTGTCCGTTTAAGGCAATGGTGCTCTGTCCGTTTTCCGGTTTGTTCAGCGGGTCGGTAATTTCAATGTTGGTGATGAATGCGGGTGGTGATTTGCGTTCCTGCAATACAACTTCCGGGAGAAAATGTCTTTACTGTCCACAAGACAGCTGATACCTTTGTTGGTGCTCACCCAAATATTTCCTGCCTTGTCCTCACCGATGGCTTGTATGTGGGTGTTAGCCAGTCCGCTTTCACGTTGGTATACTTTGTAGTTTCTGTCTGTCAGGGAGGGGAAGCATACCAAACCTTCACCCGTGGCCACCCACAACCGCTTTCTGCTGTCTTCGTAGAGAGCATTGATGGTATTGGAGGGGAATTTGGCCAGGACGTTGAAGAGCTGGATGCTTTGGAGTTGAGGGTCATAGAGGCCCAGGCCTCCTCCGAAGAATCCTACCCATACTTGGTCTTCGGAATCCTTCAGCACACAGCGGGCCAGATTGTTCTCCAGATTGTAGTGTGCCTTGATTGTCTTGCTGTCACAATCTATAAGATAGACGCCTTCGCTGGTTCCGACCCAAATGTTTCCCTGCTTGTCTTCATGAAAGGAACGTACGTCAGTGCGTGACTTGTCTTCGGAGAAAATCTGCCGGAAGCTTTGGCTCTTGGGGTTGTAGTAGGCTATTCCTCCATAAAAAAGTCCGAACCATAATCCTCCCTTCGAGTCGCACAAGGCTGCCTGCACCGTATTGCTTCTGAATTTCTTGTTGTCAGCATTGTATATGGCTATTCGTCTTCCCTTGTTGAATACGTTGATTCCTCCTCCATCGGTTCCTATCCAGAGGTTACCGGCTTTGTCCATACAGACACCGGAGGCTATTTTACTGTTCAGGCTGTTGTTGGTGGATGGAAAAGGAGAATATTTATAAGTGCTGAAGAGTGACGGCTCGCGTTTTATGAAGTTGATGCCGCCTCCCCAGGAACCTGCCCATACATTACCGAAGGAATCTTGGAGCAGGCAACGGATACTGGAGTTGGACAAGCCGTATTCATCGTCTCCCTCCCGGATAGAAAGCGCATGAATCTGGTCCGACGAACGGAAAAGCTGTTGGGACAAATCCACTACGGCAATGCCGCCGAATTCCATGGCTATCCAAAGTCTGTTGTCATCCAGTTGGTGTATATCATATACACGGTGCGATATGCAGTTGGTTTTGTCGTCGAAGGGGATGAAACTTTCCGCTTCCGGGTTAAACAGTACCACTCCTCTATCGGTTCCTATCCATATGTTTCCGCTTTTGTCTTTGTAGACACATGTCACTTCGTTGCCGGGCAGGCTGTTGGGGTTTTGCGGCTCGTGTGTGAAGTTCTTGACTGTCTTGTCTTTTATGGAAAGTATACTGAATCCCCGGTCCACATGCCCGATATAGAGTAGTCCGTTACCACCGTCTATGGCAGACCAGATATGGTTGCTTGCAAAACCCGGTACGGTTTCGGTATTGTAATGGGTGAATTGCCCGGTTTGCTTGTCAAAATAGTCCACGCCTTTCCAATAGGTGCAAATCCATAGGTTACCGTCGGAGGCGGCAATGATTTTGGTAATGTCGTCCGTAACCAGGCTTTTAGGGTTGTTTTCGTTGTGTCTGTAAGTGATGAATGAATCGTTGGCATAATTGTATGCATTGATTCCGGCACGCTGGGTTCCTATCCATAAGATGGAGTCGACGGGATCGTCCAGCAGACAGTTCAGTTCGTTGCCGGTGATGCTTTGCTTGCCGGTTGTTTCTTCTTTATAATAGGTAAGGAAGCGTATTCCGTCGAATTTATTTAAACCCTCTTCTGTGGCAAACCATAGAGAGCCCCGTTTGTCTTGGGCTATGCTTACCACATGGTTGTTGGACAGCCCTTCACGGATACTCAGATGTTTTATGGTATATGGCTGCGCGGATAGCAGGAATGGCAGGCATAGGAAAATGGAAAGTAGAATCTTCTTCATAACGGGTCGTTTTTCATTGCATGAGTCAAAAGTACAAATAAAATCTTTAGATGATGTGCACAAATCGTGCATTGACAGATTTATATGCCTTCTCTGCAAGATTTATACAGCTGTTGAATCGAAAATTGGCATATGTTTGCATTGCCGATTATTATAAATCGGAACAAAATGTACTTTTTTGTTTAACTTTAATAATAATATTTATGAAGAAGCATTTCTTTAACGCCACTTTCTGGGCGTTGTTATCGCTGGCTTTATGGACTACTGGATGTAGTGACGATGACGGATACTCTGATGTAGACGGGCAGATTCCGACAATGACATTGGTGACGGATCATATTGAATCCGGTGCCGGCCATCGTTTTACCATTGAGGGTTCGTTGGCTGACCAGGATGGAATTGTATCCGTCAATCTGCAATGTGCCGATCTTTATCTGAACAAGACGATTGATTTGGTCGAAATCTATGGAGCTCCCCAAACGGAGTATGAGTTGAGCTATTCTTATGACCTCAAGCGTGATGAAATCGGTGAACGCTTCACCGTGAAAGTGACCGTAACAGATGCGGGCGGGCGTGAAGTGTCGCAGGATGTGTTGATAACGATGGATGGGGACTTTGAGAATCCTACATTTACAATTGCCCCTGGTAAGGAGGTTACCGTACTGATAAAGGATGAAACAAAGTTCAACCTGAATTTCACGGTGAAAGATGACCGCATACTGGATTATGTACTCATTGAGATTCCTGGGGTAGAAGGTTTTGAAAGCCGCCGTATAGAGGCTGGCGGGCAATCTACTTTGAGCTTTACGGAGAAGATTATTCTGCCTAATGAGGTGAAAAGTTACGATGTGACTTTGACGGCTGTGGATGCCAGAGGCAATCAGACAGTGACCAATAGTACCATCAGTGTATCTGAAATGCCTGACTTCCCCAAAATGTATCTGGCCGATGTGGCAACCGTAGAGGAATTGAACAGTGATATTTTCGGTGTACCGATGGTGATTAACCATACGGGCGAGTACCAATATCGTGCACGTTATTATAATAAAGCTGCCGGTACGGAAATTTTCTTCTTACCGCAAAAGACAGACTTTACTCCTATCTGTTTTGGCCTTGATCCGGAGGATAATACAAAATTGCCGGATGACCCGGAAACGGCTAAACCTATTGTCTTGGATGAGGCTGGTGTTTATTATGAAATAGACATCAATGTGAAAGAGTCTACTTATAGTATGCGCACGTACTCGGTGACAGAGGCTACAAATCCGATGAAATATGAATATGGAAAGCCTTGTTTTGACCGTTGGGAGAATGGGGAATCGTTCATTGATTTCTATATCGGTTGGGGAGGTTCTCCTCAGGATGCGGGAAATCAGTTGTTTGCCCAGGATAAAAATAATCCTCATCTTTTCTATTATCCGGAAAATGGAACTTGGACGCTGGAAGCCGGTGAAGAAATGAACTTCATCATATCCAATTATCATCCCGACGGATGGTGGGATCATGTGGAATGGCGGTGTGACGACTCTCAGAATGTAGAGAAGTTTGGTTACTTCAGTAAGAAAGGGGATGTGAATCCTAATTGGGAAGGCACCAATCAGCGTTGGGAAGACGGCTCGATGGTAGGTGACAACTGGATGAAGCCTACGGTTACGGTGACCGGCAACTACCGCTTTGAGTTTGACGCGCATTTGGGTCGCGGCAAGATTGTTCCTGCTAATTAAAAAGTAACATTAGATTTAAGATATGAAAAAGCAAATTCTATTATTATGTCTTGCGCTGATAAGCCTTTGCGGTTATGCGCAGCAGATAACGGTTAAGGGTGTGGTGACTTCGGCCACCGACCAGCAGCCGTTGATTGGAACTACAGTTCAAGTGAAAGGTACCGGTACGGGTACAATTACCGGTATCGACGGTGATTATACATTACCCAATGTAGACAAGAATGCAGTGTTGGTATTCTCTTCTATTGGTTTTGAGTCTCAGGAAATAGCTGTAGGTGGACGTACTACGATTAACGTGGTACTGAAGGAGGCTGCGGAATTACTGGATGAAGTGGTGGTTATCGGTTATGGTGCTGTGAAAAAGAGCGATTTGACCAGTTCTATTGCTACAGTAAAAGGCGATGAAATCACTGAAACCGTGACCGGTAATGCTATGGATGCTTTGCAGGGTAAGGTAAATGGTGTACAAGTCACCAGTGGTGGTGGCCCTGGAGCTACTCCGAAGGTGCTGATTCGTGGTGTAACTACCGTAAACGGTACGAATCCGTTGTATGTAGTGGATGGTATGCCGGTAGGTGACAATATCAACTTTCTGAATAGTAACGATATTGCTTCCATGGAAGTATTGAAAGATGCTTCGGCTGCCGCTATCTATGGTACACGTGCATCAAACGGTGTCATCCTGATTACTACAAAGAAAGGTAAAACTGGTAAAGCCCGCATCAATTGGAATTCTTCTGTTGGTTTCCAGACCGTGGCCAAACCTAATATTGCCGGTGCGGCTGAATATAAAGAAGTGTTCAATACCCGTTATACGAATGATGGCCTTTCTTCTATCTGGAACGATACGGGTGCTACGACCAATCCCGGTGGTACAGACTGGTGGGATACTGTAGTCAATAAAACAGCTTTGGTGCAGAACCATTCACTTAGTGTTGCCGGTGGCTCAGAACAGTTTGTTTATAACTTTAGCGTGGGCTATTATCGTAACAACTCACAGTTTGATGTAGGTTATTGGGATAAGATAAATATCCGTCTGAATACTGAATATACATTTAATAAGTATGTAAAATTGGGAGTTGATATTGCTCCACGTGTCGAATCATGGGATGATACCCCAAACCAGTTCTCGGCAGCCATGGCTATGGACCCGACAACTCCGGTATTCCGTCCGCAGGACCAATGGGAGGATAATGAGTACAACAACTATCAACGCTCTTACAACAACCAGGAGTGGAATCCCGCCGGTTCAATTGCCCGTAGCAATGCTCATTCTCGCGAGTTGGGTGCCATTCTGAATACCTATCTGCAGGTAACCCCGATAGAAAAGCTGACGTTGCGCACCCAGTTCGGTGCCAATGCACACTATCGCCGTTCTGATTCATTCGTTCCGAAGTTCAATATGGATCCGTTGGAGAAACAAGACTTGAACGAAATCACCCGCCGCAATCAGGAGTGGTTTGACTGGAACTGGACGAATACAGCCACTTACATGGACACTTTCGCTGAAAAGCACAACTTGAATGTAATGGCTGGCTTTACTGCCGAACGTTTTGCATGGTACAATACTCAGGCACGGCGTGATAATGTTCCCAATAATCTGGACCAGATGCAGGAAGTGAATGCCGGACAGCAGGGTACGGACGAGGCCAACGGTGAAACCACTTACAATACACTGGTTTCTTTCCTGGGCCGTGTCATGTACAACTACGATAACCGTTACTACATTTCGGCATCTCTCCGTGCCGACGGTTCCTCCCGTTTCCCGAAGGGCAGCAAGTATGCCCTCTTCCCGTCTGTTTCCGCTTCCTGGCGTGTCATCAGTGAGGCATTTATGCAGGACCAGGACATCTTCAGTGACCTGAAGTTTCGTGGAGGCTGGGGCCGTGTAGGTAATCAGAATATCAACAATAATGCTACCCTTACTTTGTTGAGCGAAACCCAATACTATTATGGCAATACGTTGGCAAATGGTTACTTCGTGTCTACAGTAGGTAACAACCAGTTGAAGTGGGAGACTGTGGAAGATTGGAACGTAGGCGTGGATATGTCATTCCTTGATTCACGTTTGGGTGTAACATTCGAATATTTCCAGAAAAAGTCCATTGACATGCTCTACCAGAAACAGAACATCCTCTCTTTGGGATATGATAACTGGAACAGCCAGATTTGGATGAACATCGGTAGTATGCAGGCCCGCGGTTGGGAAGTGGGACTTACCTGGCGCGATGAAATCGGCAAGGATTTCTCTTACGATCTTGGTCTGAACCTTTCTGCCGTGCGCAACAAGGCCATCAAGTTCTCGGGCGACGGTCCTATCAATGTCGGTGGATTCAATAGCGACCAGATTATCCGTAACGAAGATGGTGGTTTTATCTCCCGTTTCTACGGTTACGTGGCCGATGGCTTGTTCCAGAATTGGGAAGAGGTGTATGCGCACACTGACGAACACGGAACACTGATTCAGCCCAATGCAAAACCGGGAGACATCCGCTTCAAGGACCGGGACCATAACGGAGTGCTCGATGCCAATGACAAAGATTATATCGGTAATCCTTATCCTGATTTAATGATGGGTCTGAATATTGGTATGCGTTATAAGAACATTGATTTTGCAGCCAATTTCTATGGTACGTTCGGTAATGATATTTACAATGTCACCAAAGGACGGTACTCCGGTTCAGGCGGACAGAATGTTTGGGCAGGTACACTGGAGAAAGCATGGCATGGAGAGGGTACCGGCAATGATATTCCCCGTTTGTCGAGCAATGACTTGAACCTGAACTATAACCGTGTTTCCAGTTTCTATGTGGAAGATGGTTCCTACTTGCGTTGCAAGCTGTTACAGATAGGCTATACGCTTCCTAAGAAATGGGTTGGAGGTGCTGACTTGCGTCTTTCCTTCTCTGCACAGAATCCGTTTACCATTACCGGTTATTCGGGAATGGACCCCGAACGCCCGATGGTTGACGGTACTACCGACAGCTCTGGCAGTGCCATCAATACCGGTATTGACAACGTGGCTTATCCTAATCCGAGAACATTCTTGTTTGGCATTGACTTCAAATTTTAATTCTTGATTATCCATGAAACGAATATTTACAATAGTAGTTCTGATTGCTTCGCTGGTGTTTACCTCTTGCGAGGACTTCCTGACCGAAGACGTACGCGGGCAATTGAACGTGGACACTTATTATAAGTCCATAGAAGAGTGTGAATCCGCAGTCACGAGCTGTTATCAGGCCATGACATATGGAGGATGGTGGCAAATCAACACCGTGTGGTTACTTTCCGAAATGTGTGGAGATGATGCCTGGATGGGGAATACCTCTCAGTCTCAGAGTGATTATATCTCATTGGCACATTATCAGGGAAACGGTGCCAGCAATGGTCCTATCTCCAATTTTTGGCAGTACCGTTACAAAGGTATTTTACGTTGTAACATAGCCATAGATCGCATTGCGGCTCTCGAAACCCAAGAGACAGAAACCAGAGACCGTCTGGTGGCAGAAGCCCGTTTCCTGCGTGGCTACTATTACTTCGAACTGGTGAGAAATTTTGGCGGGGTGCCCTTGATGACCAGTTTCCAAATGCCGGAAGAAGTGGAGGGAACAGAACGTGCTACGGCAGAAGCCGTGTACAAATTCATAGAGGATGACCTGATGGCAGCTGCCGAAATACTGCCGCAACGCAGTACTGCGCAAGTAGGGCATGCTACCCGTGGCGCCGCTTTAGGATTATTGGGTAAAGTGTACCTCTATCAGGAGAAATGGCAGGCTGCCCATGATGTGTTGAAGACTGTGATAGATGAAGGCGAATACCAATTGCTTCCCGATTTCGGGCAGGTATGGAATGTCGACTATGACAACAGTGCGGAGAGCCTTCTGGAAATCCAGTATGAATATCATCCCACTTTGGGCTTAGGAGGGGCGCTTGCTACGGTAACCGGTGCCCGTAATGGTCCTGGTGATGGTTGGAGCTGGTGTCAGCCTACGGCAAATTTGGAGCAAGCTTATATTGAGGCCGGTGATACGGAACGTTTGAAATGGACAATAATCAAGTCGGGCTGTACAGAAATTGCCGGCGAAGACCAATTCGAAGATTTCATTGACGCAAGCAAAGCGTTGAATAAGTATCAGGAATATCTTGATAAATATGGTTGGGACCCCAATTGCTATATTATCAATCCCGCTGACCATAAGTCTGCGCGTATCATCCGCAAGTATTTCCTGCCGATGAAATATCGTGCTCAAGGCGATGCAACGGCTTACGCCACGGACAAGAGTCCTTTGAATCACCGTATTCTGCGTTATGCCGATGTCCTTTTAATGTATGCTGAGGCTTGCAATGAACTGGGTGATGACGCTTCTGCCCGTGATGCTCTCAATCAGGTGCGCAGACGTGCCAAGTTGGATGACGTTACGGCAAGTGGAAAGGCATTGCAAAGTGCCATTCGCCTGGAGCGCCGTTTGGAATTGGCTTTCGAGCAGAACCGTCTGTATGATATCCGCCGCTGGACTGATACAAATGGTAAAAAGGTGATTAGCAATATCCTGGGACCGAACGGTTCCTTTGTGAAGTGGAACACTGAAGAGGCTACCCGTGACGCTCTTGAGTGGGAAAATCAAGGTGAAGCAAGTGACAAAGGCATCACTTTCAATGAAAACCGCGACATGGTGTTCCCCATTCCTTTGTACGAAATCACGATGTCCAACGGTTCCATTACCCAGAACCCGGGTTGGAATTAAACACATTCTGATGAAAACAGATTGTTGCAGGAACTGATTATTCAATAGGTCTTTATATTCTGTCGCGGATAGTTTGCAATGGATTATCCGCGGCAGTTTTTTTAATCCGAAACAATATCATGAATTTGAGACACATTTTTATTCTTCCGGCACTGCTTGCTGCAATGGCTTGCAGCGACGATTCTCCCGTTACGCCGGATACTCCAGACACTCCTGAGGGTCCGGACATTACAAACAGCGTAGAGAAACTGGTGAGCATCGATGCCGGACAGACTTTCCAGACAATAGCCGGCTTTGGCGCTTCGGACTGTTGGTCGCCTGCCTTTGTGGGCAAGTCATGGACTTCGCACCGTGCGGGGATTACGGAACTGCTTTTTTCTTCAGAGATTGTGGGCGGCAAGCCGAAAGGAATCGGCCTTTCCCAATGGCGGGTGAATCTTGGTGGCGGCAGTGCCGCGCAAGGTGAAGCCAGCGGCATCGAGGATAAATCCCGTCGTGCGGAATCCTATCTTACGGATGACTTGACGTACGACTGGACCCGTTGCGAGGGACAACGTTACTTCATGGACCGTGCCAAGGAGCTGGGATGTAACAATTTCGTTCTTTTCAGCAATACACCTCCCGTGCAGTACACCTATAATGGAAAAGGATTTTCCGCCAGAGGGGGACTTTCCAATCTGAAACCGGAGCATTATGGTGACTTTGCAGGATATATGGCCGATGTAGCGGCCCGTTATACCGGTGAAGGCTATCACATAAGCCATATCTCGCCCGTCAACGAGCCGCAGTACAACTGGGACAGCGGTCAGGAGGGCAGTGGCTGGACCAATGACGAAGTGGCTGCACTGGCACGCGAGTTGGATATGTCGTTGGATGACCGGGGGCTTTCCACAGACATTCTCTTGGGCGAATCCGGTGATTGGGAGTATCTGTATAAAGTGAAAGGCGATGCCAACCGCAGTAATATATTCTCAGCTTTCTTTACACCCGGCTCTTCCGCCTACGTGGGTGACTTGGCACACGTGAAGAATCTCATTTGCGGACACAGCTATTGGACTGACGGCACATGGGACGGTATGCGCAACGTGCGCAAGCAAGTGGCCCAGGCTGCCGGTCAGTATAATCTGGATGTTTGGCAGAGTGAATGGAGTATGCTGGGCGATAATTACAGCAGTTCCGAATTCGTGGGCTACGAGCAGGCTTCTGAGATGGATATCGCTTTCTACATGTCGAAGGTCATCCACAATGACCTCACTGTGGCTGGGGTGTCTTCCTGGAGTTACTGGACATCGATGGATGTTTCCCGTTGGGGGCATAAGAACCGTTTTCTCTTGATTTCGCTGGTACCTGCCGGTGGCGAGTATGGTGATATAGAGCAGGAGGGAAGCTATCAGGCTACTGCCACTCTTTGGGTACTGGGCAATTACAGCCGCTTTATCCGTCCGGGATACCGCCGTATTGCCCTCGACTTGAACGAATCGCGTACTTTTTTCGGTTCCGCCTGGCTTTCTCCCGAGGGGGATAAGGTAGTGGCCGTCTATACAAACATGTCTGATAAGGCGGTTCGCTTAGGTGAAACGCATGTGGGATGGAGCAATGAAGCGAAGTCAATAGCTACTTATACAACTACCGGTAGCAAGAATCTGGTGGAAGGAACGGTGGCGGCAGGCAAGCAGGTGATTCTGGAAGCCAAGAGTGTGACAACCGTGGTGTATAGCCTGAAGTAAGGAATTAGTTTAACTTCAAAGAAAATCTATATGAAAATGTATTTTAAGAATAACAGGACTGCTCTTATCTTTTTGCTGGCAATGCTGGTCGTTGCTCCGATAAAGGCGCAGGTGGCATTTGGCGATGCCGCAAAATTCAATGACGGATGGCTGTTCCGGCTGACGGACGACTCGGCTATTGTCCGGACTGACTATGACGACAGCGAATGGCGGAAGCTTTCTTTGCCACACGATTGGTCCATAGAGGGGCAATTGTCGCCCACACTGGCCAGTTGCACCGGGTACCTGCCGGGTGGGATAGGCTGGTATCGCAAACACTTCAGGGTTGAAGACAACGCAACACGTCATTATATCTATTTCGAAGGGGTATATAACCGGAGCGAGGTTTACCTGAACGGGCATCTGCTTGGCAGGCGCCCCAACGGCTATGTATCGTTTCTTTACGACATGACCCCTTACCTGAAGGAAGGCGACAATGTGCTGGCTGTCCGTGTAGACCATAGCCGTTATGCCGATTCACGTTGGTATACGGGGTCGGGCATCTATCGCGATGTATGGCTGGTGGCTGCTCCCGATACACATATTGCGCAATGGGGTGTGGGCTGGCATGCCGCTTCGCTGACAGACAAGCAAGCCGTCGTTGCGGTCGATGTAGAGGTGGAGAAGCACAAGGCAACTTCCGACAAACTGGAACTGAAGGCTTCACTGTACGATACTGCCGGAAAGAAGGTGGCACAACGCCGTGTGCGTGTTGCCGATGGAAAAGAGGGCATTGCCAAGCAAAGTCTTGACTTGAAAGTGTCCAAACCCCATCGTTGGAATCTGGATAATCCGTATCTGTATACATTGAAAACCGAATTGCTTGCCAATGGCAAACGCATTGACGGCAGTGAGACCAAAGTGGGACTGCGTACGCTGGAATTTGATGCCAACAAAGGTTTTGCCCTCAACGGCAACTGGATGAAGGTAAAAGGTGTATGCCTGCATCATGATGCAGGAGTGCTGGGTGCAGTAGTGCCGCCGGAGGTATGGGAACGCCGCCTGAATAACTTGAAAGGGATTGGCGTAAATGCCATCCGCATGAGCCATAACCCACAAGCCCCCGTTCTTTATGAACTGTGTGACCGCCTGGGATTTCTTGTAATGGATGAAGTCTCTGACGAATGGGAGTTTCCGAAACGCAAATGGGTACAAGGCTGGAATGTGGGTACTCCGAGTTATGACGGTACTTTCGACTTCTTCGAGGAGTGGATAGAACGGGACGTAACCGATATGGTACGTCGTGACCGCAATCATACCTGTATTTTCTTGTGGAGTATCGGCAATGAAGTGGATTATCCGAACGACCCTTATTCGCATCCCGTTCTTGATGGAGCTAAAATCAACCAGCCTATGTTCGGGGGCTATAAGCCGGATGCTCCCGATGCCATGCGCATCGGAACCATAGCAAAGCGTCTGGCTGCCTGTGTACGTGCCGTGGACACTTCCCGTCCCGTGACCGGAGCTTTGGCGGGTGTCGTGATGTCGAACGAGACGGAGTATCCCGATGCTGTGGATGTGGTGGGGTATAACTATACGGAAAACCGCTACGACCAAGACCATGCCACTTATCCGGACCGCATTATCTATGGAAGCGAGACGGGTTCGGGGCTTGATGCCTGGTATGCCGTCCGCGACAAGGATTTCATCTTCGGGCAGTTCATCTGGACCGGTACGGATTATCTGGGTGAATCGGGCAGATGGCCGTCCCGCGGTTTGTACACGGGTTTGCTCGATTTCGGAAGTTTCCCCAAGCCACGCGGACATTTCCGGGCTTCGTTGTGGTGCGAGAATCCGGTCACGTATGCAGGAACATATCCGGTATATGCCCATCCCAAGCATCCCGAGCATGTATTCCTTTCGCCTGATGCATGGGACATCTGGAACTATGACGAGGGGCAGAACATACGTGTGGTGTGTTATACCAATGCTCCGCAGGCGCGTTTGCTGCTCAACGGCAGGGTGGTAGGCGAGATGAAACCTTATGATGAAAAGACCGGCATCATCTACTGGGATATTCCTTTCCGGGCTGGTGAGCTTCGTACTGAGGGCTGCGATAAGGAAGGAAATGCCTTGTCGAGCTATTCCATCCGGACATCCGGACGTCCTTATGCCATCCGTGCCACGGCGGATCGCACTATTTTGTCCGGCGACCGCGCCACTGCGCACATCACCGTAGAGGTGGTTGACGAAGAAGGTACTGTTGTGAAACTTGGCGACAATGAAATTACGTGTACAGTTGAAGGAGCGGCGCGTCTGCTTGGGCTCGAAGGCTCTGACAACAGTGACATGAGTGATTATACCGATAACCGTCACCGCGTATACCACGGGCGTTTGCTGGCCTATATACAGACTACCGGAGGAGAGGGACCGGTTAAAGTAAAGTTTGCTTCCCCCCTTCTGAAAGGAACTGAAGTAAAGTTTGAAGTAGGGCAGTAGTACACTACTATGGACTTATGTTTGTGCCATCGTATTGGCACAGTCGTGCCAGTACGATGGCAAGGCTGTGCCAGTATGGTGGCACAACTTTGCCAATGCGATGGCACGGGTTGTGCATTTCTTACAGAATGTATTGCACTTCCTTGAACAGATATTCCCGTTCACTTCCTCCTTCATCCTCCAGCACGAACCGTCCGTCTTGCTCTATACGCAGCAACCGGGCAAGGAACTTGCCGTTGGTATCTTCATAAGGGTGCAATCCCCGGCGACGGAAAAGGGAGCGGGCATACCGTGTGGATATCTCGTCGGAGTAGACGGCGAAGTCCTCCATTTGGAGGCTGTTGTAGTAGATTTGTACACGTCTTAGGATATGGGCAAGGATTTCATAACGGTCGTGCTCCTTTCCGGTGATTTGTTTCAGTGAGACGGGGTTGGGAGCATCACTGTTGAAGACTTCCTGGTTGATGTTGATACCGATTCCGGCAATGCTGCGCCTGATATGATGTCCGGAAAGGTCGTTCTCTATCAGTATGCCGCAGATTTTCTTGTCTTTCCAATAAATGTCGTTCGGCCATTTGATGGTGATTTCATCAGACCATCTGCTCAGCTCTTCCTTAATGGCGAGGGAAACGATTTGTGAAAGGATGAACTGCCGGCGGGCTTCCAGAAAAGAAGGGTAGAGTACAAAGCTGAAAAGCAGGTTCTTGCCTTCTTCAGCTTCCCAGGTGTTGCCGCGCTGGCCTTTACCGGCAGTTTGGAACTCGGCAGTCACGGTTGTTAGTTCGGCAACGGATTCTTGCAACTGGTTGCAAAGCTGGCTGAGGTATTGGTTGGTCGATGCCGTCTCGTCCAATGCCACCAGCGGGAACGGGAATGTGTCAGGGCAGGGCTTCATATTCGGTACGCATTTTTTTGGTGAACTTCTTCAATACTTCTTCCACGGAGTGGTCTATCAGTTGCTTCAACAGTTTGTCGTCGACGTCACCGTCAAGGAACACCTGGTTCCAGTACTTTTTGTTGAAGTGATAGGCACCTTCGATGGCAACATAGTGCTCCCGCAGTTCGAGTGCATATTCGGGGTCGCATTTCAGACAAATCTTGTTGGCGCTTTCCAGGTCGATAAGTGCAAACATTTTATTCATGACTTTCATCACGAGCGAGTATTCGTCAAACGGAAAGCATTCCGTGACGGCTTTTTTGCTGAGGCAATATTCGCGGGCGGTTTCGATGTCCATGATGGTATTTACGGTTTTACGGTTTACAATTTACGATTGAAATAACTCTTGCTTGTCAATTTTCAACTCTCAGAACATCGGCGGATAGAAGGCTTCTTTGAGATGCTCTATCCTGAATGCACCCGGTTCGCCTACAGCCGTTATGATGTCGAAGCGGACGGGTGCATCCAAGCAGAAGTGCTTGATATAGGCATCGGCCGCTACGACAATACGTCGTATTTTCTGCCAGTTCACGGCATCCTGCGGCTCAATGTAATCCGTATTGCTACGGGTTTTCACTTCCACAATAATCAGTTCCTTATCTTTGTCGGCTACAATATCCAGCTCAAGGTGATTCTTCCGCCAGTTACGGTCACGTATGGTGTAACCGTTCTGTTCCAAGTATTTGGCAGCGGCGTCTTCACCGGCTTTTCCAAGAATATTGTGTGCACTCATTATTCTGCGTGTCTGGCAGGCATCAGCATACCGTCGTGTCCAGGACGGAAGATAGCGGGCAACTTATAAGTTTTACCATCCAATGTATTGACCACTGCACTGCGCGTTTGGGGGGCTGGATTTGTACCGGTAATCAGTTCAATGGCCTTGGCATACAGAGGTTCTTCATTGTTTCCATAATCTTTATGAATATAGAATACACCTTGTTCGTTATAAGGATTGGTTTCATCCATCAATATATCGGGTTCAAATCCTTTTTCATACTCCCCGAATCCTTTGGCGTTATAGCTTTGGAAGGTGATAGAAACAACACGATATGTGTTATTCCGGACAGTGTACTCCTCATATTCCATACCTACGTTCTTACCAGTGGTCTTTTCACCTATAAGTATTACGTCCAAATCTATTCCTTCTAAGGAATTAATGACGAGTTCACTGGCAGAGGCCGTTCCATTTCCGACAAGGCAGTAGACGCGGGGAAGGTTGAGGCTTCCGGCTGATAAGGAAGTACCCAAGTTGGGATAACTGGAGTATGCAAATAATTCATCTTCCCGTTTGTTATTGAGTTTTGCCATTCTTTCATCATTGTATCGTAAACTGCTGAATACTTTACCTTGAGAGGCAGTACCGGCAATACAAGTTGCTATCAGATTAGCCGACATGGTATGCCCACCACCATTGTACCGCAAGTCCAGAATCAAATCTGTGACGTTCTTGTTTTTAAAATCTTTGAAAACATTGAATAATTCTTGGTCAAAGCCTGCCTCGAACCCAGAATAAACGAGGTAACCGATTCTATGTCCTTCTATATCTTCCTTGACATTACTGAAGATGACGGGGTTGTTGTATGTGGCTTTGGAAGTTATGGTGTATTCCTTTTGCCCGGTAATGGTGCCTCCTTCTACGACATCTTCTGTCAAAGTATAGTTGATAGTTGCATCTGGTGACAATATGTCGTAATAGAAGTTATTAATATTGTTATTATTTATCTTCTTTCCATTTATCAGGCTTATCATTGCTCCTCGTTTGAGTCCAGCTTCGGAGGCCGGTGAATCGGGATATACACCTTGGAGGCAGAAATAAATGGTATTTTCTGCTTGTGTGCCAATGCTTATGGGGGTTATACCGGTGATACCGAAACTATATGCCAGTTCCTTGTTTACAATTTTGGTGGTACGGGTTGAACTAATATTGGGCAATAGCTGGATATAAGAGAAAAGATTATAATATGTCTTGCCGTCGCTACCGACATATGTTTTTTTATCCAATGTATTGGTAGTCATACTTCCCAATGCATCATAGAAGAAGTCTTCATAGCCTTTGTTATGGTCAAGATTCAACGTTTTGTATTCATCGTTCCAGAGATACATTTCCCTCAGATATTCATCAACTTTTGCGTTAATCTCCATATCTTCAGTGGTTTGGGGAACACTGGTCCCCTTTTGTGTAACTTCAAAACTTGCAGGAGAATAGCCGTCTATATTAATGGAAATTCTGGCTGTCCGGTCGGTGGTGGAACTTGTACTTACAGATAATTTCAAGGTGCTTTGTCCTTTTGTACCCGAGGTCGTATTCAGTTTGCACCAATCCGCTCCTGAGGTGACGGAAGCTACCCATTTGGCTGCAGCATTGAAGCTTACAGACAACTCATTATCCTGGCTGATCTCCAGGGATTTTCCCTCTGTCCAACTCTGATTGGTTATGCCGGTATTAAGTTTATTATCGTCATCGTCACTACATGAGATAAAACTTATACTGAACAATGTGAGTAGAAAGAAACTAAGATAATTTACATGTTTCATACCTTTTAAATTTAGAACTCTCCAAAAATACGTTTTTAATTACTAAATTAAAATGTTTTTAAGAAATACTTTAAGTTTACCGGTCAAAAAAATATTTCAGTGCTATTTAAGTGTTTCCGATATAAAAATTACGTAGGTTCGTTTTGTTTTTACAGAAGTAAAAGTAATTTTGCAGGAAATATGAGAAAGAGAGATAAAACGTGTGCGAAAGCAACGCCCGAAGAACCGAAACGCGAGCAGCGCATGGTATGCCTGATGAGCGAGGAAGAGCAGCGGATTGTGGACCGTTATCTGGAGAAATACAAGATAACGAACAAGTCGCGTTGGCTGCGGGAGACTATTCTCATGTTTATCCATAAGAATATGGAAGAGGATTATCCTACTTTGTTCGGTGAGCACGACATGAGGAGGTGAAAATTAAAAATTAAAGGGGGTGGCGTTGGACGATAGCTATTATATGAAGCAGGCGCTTTTGGAAGCCCATAAGGCCGGTGAACGGGGAGAAGTTCCCGTAGGTGCAGTTGTGGTGTGCAAGGACCGTATCATAGCTCGTGCCCATAATTTGACGGAGACTTTGACGGATGTCACCGCCCATGCCGAGATGCAAGCCATTACCGCTGCCGCTGCAACTCTTGGCGGCAAATATCTGAATGAATGTACTCTCTATGTCACAGTGGAACCCTGCGTGATGTGTGCTGGTGCCATTGCCTGGGCGCAGATGGGACGTCTGGTGTTTGGTGCTGAAGATGAGAAAAGAGGGTATCAGCGCTATGCCTCGCAGGCATTGCATCCCAAAACACAAGTAGTAAAAGGAATTCTGGCAGATGAATGTGCCGCCCTGATGAAAGAGTTCTTTGCCGCCAAGCGCAAATAATCTCTAATCCTTTATCCCTAATCTCTACTCTTTGATTTCTTCAAAATCCACATACTCTCCCTCGTCTTTGGAGAACAGTTTCTTGTGGCGGGGGCGTATTTCACCTTCTTCAGTTTGTGCCTCCTCAGACGATTGTCTATTATCATTGTAGGAATACCCTCCCGGCTGGTAATTACCATTTCCTTTTTGGTAGGGACCGGAGTTGGAGGAAGTACGGCGTCCGCCCAATCCGAATATGTTCCGGATGACAGTACCGATAATGCTGAGGCCAATGAGCAGAATGGCAATTATGATGATGAATAAAAATCCTAAAATATGAAACATGGGCTAATGTCTTTTTATGTGTTCGTTTTCTGCGAACTTCAATACAACAACCGTGCCAAAGATTTGTTTATTTACTTTTCCTTGTAATAAGCGAAAGCAGTATATACCAGACGATGATTGCAGAAAAGCTGCAGATTCCCAAGAAGATGAGGAACGGAATGCAGACAAGCAGGAAAATGAAGCTTGTTTTATTGTCTTTCCATGACAGATTCTTGAATTTGAGTGAGAACATTGGAATCTCCGATACAAGCAGCCATGAGAAAAGGCAGACCAGCAGCAACAGATAAACCGGATGGAAATTGCTGCTCACCAGCCAGTCGTGAGCGCCCGTCACCAATGAAGCCCAGAACAAGGCGTTTGCCGGGACGGGAAGTCCTACGAAAGAGCTCGTCTGGCGGGTATCGTTGTTGAACTTGGCAAGCCGCAGTGCAGAGAATACGGACAAAAGAAATGCGAGATAGGGGAAAACGCCGGCCAAGCTTTCCATTGCGCCCGAATAGTCCATTTCCTTGAACAAGGAAAATACAATCAGGGAAGGGGCCACTCCGAAACTGACATCATCTGCCAGAGAATCCAAATCCTTGCCGATAATGGAGTGTGCGTCCAGTGCACGTGCCATCATGCCATCGAAGAAATCGAATACGGCACTGAAGATAATGAAAGCGAGTGCCCATTCATATCTGGCTTCGAATGCCATGACACAAGCAATACACCCGGAGAATAGGTTCAGGCAGGTCAGAGTATTTGGAATATGGCGGGTAATGCAGTTTGCCATTGTTGTTCTTTTATTATTTAAGTTTGGCTATCACAGTCTGATTGCCGGTAGTCAGTTGTCCTAGTTTAACGAATACTTCGGTGCCCAACGGTAGAAAGACATCCACGCGGGATCCGAATTTGATGAAACCCATATGTTCGTCAATATAGCATTCCTCGCCCGGTTCGGCATAGGTCACGATGCGGCGCGCCATGGCTCCGGCTATCTGTCGTGCCATAATCTCCACGCCTTCCGGAGTTTCTATTACTACGGTGGAACGCTCGTTGTCGGTGCTGGCTTTGGGCAGCCAGGCTTTCATGAACTTCCCGTTTTTGTGCCATACCTTCTTTACCGTACCATCTACCGGATACCAGTTGGCGTGTACATTAACCAGACTCATGAATATAGATACCATGATACGGCGGTCGTGGAAGTATTCGTTTTCCTCCACTTCTTCCACCACTACGATTTTACCGTCGGCAGGAGCTACCACGACTTTCTCCGTTTCTTGTCCGAACAAACGGATGGGGCAGCGGAAGAAGTTCACGAGTATGCCATATACTATGAGGCTGATGACCGCTACTACGTAAAAAGGAACTTTGCATTCCAATCCGAAGTAAAGGGCAGTGTTGACAGCCAGAATCAGAACCAGGCTGCCTGCCAATGTATGTGTTCCTTCACGGTGTATGCGTATCTTTTTTAATCTTTTTAATCGACCCATGTATATCGTATTTGCTAATTTAGATAGAAATTATCTGCAAAAATAGGCTTATTTTGAAAATCTAACAAGGATTTGGAGAGAGAAATGTGCATGTTGATAACTTTTTGGGAAATATTTTTGTTAGCTGTGATAGAGGTTGTAATTTTAGGCTCTCAATAGAAAGGATATATATGCAAGATTTTGTTCATTTACATGTCCATACCCAATACTCTCTTCTGGATGGTCAGGCAAGTGTCAGCAGGCTGGTTGACAAGGCCATGAAGGATGGTATGAAAGGCATTGCCGTGACCGACCATGGAAATATGTTCGGTATCAAGGAGTTCACCAACTATGTCAACAAGAAGAACAGCGGGCCAAAGGGGGAGATAAAGGACCTCAAGAAAAGGATTGCCGGTATTGAAAGCGGTGAGATAGAGTGTGAAGACAAGGAAGCGGAGATTGCCGATTGTCGTGCCAAGATGGCAGAAGCGGAAAGCAAGCTGTTCAAGCCGATTGTAGGCTGTGAAATGTATGTGGCCCGCCGAACCATGGATAAGAAGGAGGGGAAGCCGGACCAGAGTGGCTATCACCTGATTGTGCTGGCAAAGAATGAGAAGGGGTATCACAATCTGATAAAACTTGTATCGCATGCCTGGACAAGGGGATACTATATGCGTCCGCGTACAGACCGCAGTGAACTGGAAAAGTACCATGAGGGGCTGATTGTCTGCTCGGCTTGTATCGGTGGCGAGGTTCCTAAGAAGATTATCAATGACCAGCTGGAAGAGGCAGAAGAAGCTGTACGCTGGTATAAGAATCTGTTTGGCGATGATTACTATCTGGAGCTTCAGCGCCATAAAGCCACTGTTCCCCGTGCCAACCACGAAGCCTATCCGCTTCAGCAGAAGGCGAATGCCAAGTTGCTGGAGCTTGCCCGGAAATATGACATTAAGGTTATCTGCTCCAATGACGTCCACTTTGTGGATGAAGAGAATGCAGAAGCGCACGACCGCCTGATTTGTCTGAGCACGGGTAAAGATCTGGATGACCCTACCCGAATGCTTTATACCAAGCAGGAATGGATGAAGACAAAGGCTGAGATGAACGCCTTGTTTGAGGATGTTCCCGAAGCCTTGTCCAATACCTTGGAGATTTTGGACAAGGTGGAATATTATTCCATCGACCACGCTCCTATTATGCCTACGTTTGCTATTCCGGAAGATTTCGGAACGGAAGAGGGCTATCGGCAGAAATATACCGAAAAGGACTTATTTGATGAGTTTACCCAGGATGAAAACGGCAAGGTGGTGCTGGATGAGGATGCCGCCAATGCCAAGATAAAGCGTCTGGGGGGCTACGACAAGCTGTACCGTATCAAGCTGGAAGCCGACTATCTGGCAAAATTGGCATTCGACGGTGCTAAAAAACTGTACGGTGATCCCTTGTCCGACGAGGTGAAGGAACGTCTGGTCTTTGAGCTGTACATCATGAAGACGATGGGTTTCCCGGGATACTTCTTGATTGTGCAGGACTTTATCAATGCCGCCCGCACACAGCTGGGCGTTTCGGTAGGACCGGGACGTGGTTCGGCTGCCGGCTCGGCGGTGGCCTATTGCTTGGGCATCACGAAAATAGACCCGATTCAATACGACCTTCTGTTCGAGCGTTTCTTGAATCCCGACCGTATCTCTTTGCCTGATATCGATGTGGACTTCGATGATGACGGGCGTGGAGAAGTGCTCCGCTGGGTGACGGAGAAGTACGGGCAAGAGAAGGTGGCGCACATCATTACATATGGCACGATGGCGACCAAGATGGCCATCAAGGACGTGGCGCGCGTGCAGAAACTGCCTTTGAGCGAATCGGACCGTCTGTGCAAGCTCGTGCCGGATAAGATTCCCGACAAGAAACTCAACCTGCCCAATGCCATTGCCTACGTGCCCGAATTGCAGGCTGCGGAGGCTTCGCCCGATCCCCTGGTGCGCGATACGATGAAATATGCCAAGATGCTGGAAGGTAATGTACGCGGTACGGGTGTGCATGCCTGCGGTACTATTATTTGCCGTGACGACATCACGGATTGGGTACCCGTCAGCACGGCGGATGATAAGGAGACGGGCGAGAAGATGCTCGTTACCCAATACGAAGGTTCCGTCATCGAAGATACGGGACTTATCAAGATGGACTTCCTCGGACTGAAAACCTTGTCCATCATTAAGGAAGCCGTTGCCAATGTACGTCTGCACCGCGGCTTGGAACTCGACATCGACAAGATATCCATTTCCGACCCTGCTACCTATAAACTCTATTGCGACGGCCGCACCATCGGTACGTTCCAGTTTGAATCGGCCGGTATGCAGAAATATCTGCGTGAGTTGCAACCGAGCACTTTCGAGGATTTGATTGCCATGAATGCCCTCTACCGTCCGGGTCCTATGGATTATATCCCCGACTTCATCGACCGTAAGTGGGGACGCAAGCCCATCGAGTATGACATCCCCATCATGGAGAAGTATCTGAAGGATACCTACGGCATTACGGTCTACCAGGAGCAGGTCATGCTTCTGTCGCGTTTGCTGGCGGACTTCACCCGTGGTGAGTCCGATGCCTTGCGTAAGGCGATGGGTAAGAAACTGCGTGACAAGCTGGACCACATGAAGCCGAAATTCATTTCGGGTGGACAAAAGAACGGCCACGACCCGAAAGTGCTTGAGAAAATCTGGGCCGACTGGGAAAAGTTTGCGTCCTATGCCTTCAACAAGTCACATGCCACTTGCTATTCGTGGGTGGCCTATCAGACGGCTTTCCTCAAGGCCAACTATCCGGCCGAATACATGGCGGCGGTCATGAGCCGAAGTTTGGCGAATATTACCGATATAACCAAACTGATGGATGAATGCAAGGCAATGGGCATCAATACATTGGGGCCGGATGTGAATGAAAGTAACCTGAAGTTCACCGTGAACAAGGAAGGCAATATCCGTTTTGGTCTTGGCGCGGTGAAAGGGGTAGGCGAGGGTGCTGTGCAGAGCATCATGGAGGAACGCGAGAAGAATGGTCCTTTCAAGGGTATATTTGATTTTGTGCAGCGTGTCAATCTGACAGCCTGCAACAAGAAGAATCTGGAATGTCTTGCTTTGGCGGGCGGGTTCGACAGCTTCCCGGAGCTGAAGCGAGAGCAGTATTTTGCCGTAAATTCCAAGAACGAGGTCTTCCTCGAAACCTTGGTGCGGTATGGTAACCGTTACCAGGCCGACCAGGCTGCGGCTGCAAACTCCTTGTTCGGCGGTGAGAATGTGGTGGATATCGCCACTCCGGAAATACCGGTAGCGGAACGTTGGAGCGACCTCGACCGTTTGAACCGGGAGCGCGATTTGGTAGGTATCTATCTGTCCGCACACCCGTTGGATGAGTATTCCGTAGTTCTGGAGCATGTTTGCAACACTCACATGACAGAGCTGGAAGATAAGACGGCACTTGTGGGACGCGAAATAACAATGGGTGGCATCGTGACCGCCGTGCGTCGCGGTATCAGCAAAAATGGAAATCCTTACGGCATAGCCAAGATTGAAGACTATTCCGGTTCGGCAGAGCTTCCTTTCTTCGGAAATGATTGGGTGACCTATCAGGGGTATCTGGGTGAACGTACCTTCTTGTTCATCAAAGCCCGTTGCCAGCCCAAGCAATGGCGGCAGGATGAGTTGGAGCTGAAGATAACCTCCATGGAACTGTTGCCTGACGTCAAGGAGAAACTGATTGAGAAGATAACCATTCTCATTCCGCTGAGTGTGCTGAACAAGGCTTTGATAACTGAACTGGCAGAACTGACCAAGGAACGTCCGGGCAGTACGGAGCTTTATTTCAAAGTCAGAGATGAGGATAGCAAGATGACGGTCGATTTGATTTCCCGTCCCGTGAAGCTTTCCGTGGGGCGTGAACTGATTACTTATTTAAAAGAGCGTCCGGACCTTGAGTTCAGGATTAATTAGTTATCTTTGTTGGAAAACGAAGATAGGCTGCACCTCGGCATAAAAAATGAACAAGTTCATTTTGTTTTGCATTCGGTTTGCACTATCTTTGCTTTGAAAGCGAAGGTTGATAAAACGCAATTGACAGTAAATTAATAATTATAGTTGACATTTAATATTAAAAGAAATGGCTTTAGAAATTACAGACAGCAATTTTCAAGAAATCCTGGCAGAGGGAAAGCCGGTCGTTATGGATTTCTGGGCACCTTGGTGCGGCCCTTGTAAGATGGTGGGACCAATCATCGATGAATTGGCTACTGAATATGAAGGAAAGGTGATTATTGGCAAATGTGACGTGGATGAGAACGGTGATGTGGCTGCCGAATATGGTATACGCAACATCCCTACAGTCTTGTTCTTCAAGAATGGAGAGCTGGTGGACAAGCAGGTAGGTTCTGCTCCGAAATCTGCTTACGTGGCCAAGATAGAAGCGATATTATAAGGTACTATTTGACGATTTACGATTTACCCTTTCGGCATCATGGCGCAGCTAAATAGTAAATAGTAAATCGTCAAATAGTCAATAACATTAACCCTTTAAGCAATAGTAAGTATGGGAATGGAAGACGATTTTTTGCAGAATGATGTCGATGATGAAAAGACCATCGAGTACATCAAGAATTATTTGCCGCAGGAGTTGAAAGAGAAGTTCTCTGACGACGAGTTCTATTATTTTCTCGATTTGATTGACGAGTACTATTCCGAGAGCGGCATCCTTGATGCGCAGCCGGATGCGGATGGGTACATCGAGATTGATTTGGGGAAAATCGTGGACTATATTGTCAAGGAAGCCCATAAGGATGAGATGGGTGACTATGATCCGGAAGAAATCCTTTTCATCGTACAAGGTGAGATGGAATATACGGAATCTTTGGACGAAGAATAGTCTGTATCAAAAGTATAGGAAAATCGCGGATGAGCATGGCTTCATCCGCGATTTTTTGTTTTTATGTAGCCGGTGGCGTATTCAGAAAAAAGAAGATGGACGTGCCGATGAGGATGACACCCAATACGCCGTAGAACAGGCGGGCTTGTCGCCGCCCTACATTTTGTACGATAAACTGGGTGTTTCGGGCAGTAAAGAACCAGTTCCAGTCCAATATGGCTGCCAGCAAGGCGATGATGCCTGCGACGGCAAAAATCCCTTGAACGATGTATTGGCTCATGGAGAACTAAAAATTATAAATTAAAAATTAAAAAGAGGGGGGAGGGGTTATTCAAAGTCTTCCAGGGTGACTTTCCGCTCTCCGTTCTCTATTTCCTCAATGGTCACTTTGATGGTATTACCCGGCAGAAGCTCCTCTACCAGCTCCGGCCATTCTATGAAGCAGAGGGCGCCGCTGTAGAAGTAATCTTCGTACCCCATGTCATACACTTCTTCCAGCTTCTTGATGCGGTAGAAGTCAAAATGGTAAATCAGTTCGCCGGCAGTGTCGGAACGGTATTCGTTAACAATGGCGAAGGTAGGGGAGGTGATGACGTCGGAAACGCCCAATTCCTCGCAAACGGCTTTGATGAAAGTCGTCTTGCCCGCCCCCATTTTTCCATAGAGGGCGAAGACGGTATTGTCACCCATTTCAGCGATGAACTGGCGGGCGGCTTCGTGAATCTGGTCTAATGACTGAATTTTGATTTCCATTGTGTCTTTTGATTTAGCGTTGCAAATATAGCCAAAAACTTTTTCCCGTCTTGCAAATGGCATAGATAATGATGGAAAAGAATATAATGGATGCACCCGAGGGGACATTCAAGTAGAAAGAAATCATCAGCCCGCCCAGGCAACTGAGGTAACCGATGCCGATGGAAAGCCAGATGATGCGGTGGAACCGGTGCGAGAACAAGTTGGCGGTCATCTGCGGAACGGTGAGCAGTGAAATAACCAGCACGATGCCCACCATGCGCAGGCATGCCACGATGGTCAGCGCAATGAACATCATCAGTACATATTCGAATACCTGCACCGGAATACCTTGCGAGCGAGCAAACTCCCGGTCGAAAGCCACGTAGATGATGGGATGGAGATACAGCGCGAAAAACAGTATCAGCAGGACGGCGAGCCCTCCCAATAGAGCGATGTCGCTCCAGGTAATCGTGAGAATGTTGCCGAAGAGATAGGCGGACAAGTCGGGGGCGAATCCCGGCGAGAGGAAAGTGAACATGATGCCCAGTGCCATGCCCAATGTCCAGAATACGGCAATGGCAGAGTCTTCCCGCATATCCTTCCGTTTGCTGAGCCACTCTACACCGAAAGCGGACAAGACTGCAAACAAGGCTGCCGACAGAATGGGGGAAATGCCGGTATACAATCCCAGACCGATACCGCCAAAAGATGCATGCGTCAATCCGCCGCTGATGAACACTAGTCTCCGGGTAACGATGTACGTGCCTATCAGCCCGCAAGCAATGCTTGCCAGCAGACTGCCGATGAGGGCATGTTGGAAAAAAGTGTATTGCAGTAGCTCCATTTATTCAATTAAAAATTAAGAATTAAAAATTAAAAGTTGGATGTGGAGTGTTAGGAATGGGGGGTGAGACGGCGTTCGCCGATGATGAGGAACACTTCATCCTTGATGTTGTCCGGCAAGGCTATGCCACGCAGTTGCAGGCTGCGTACCCATCCGGCTACGTCCGTGTCTTGCATGGTGTAGAACACGTCGCGGAACTCGTCTTCCTGCTCGGGAGTATAGGCATCGGGAGCGGTGCCGATGTATTTGTCCAGTTCCTCGTCATCGTAATATTCAATTTGTTTGCTGACGGCTGCCAGTAAGCTGTCACGTTCGCAGATTTCATGCTGTCCGCAGCATTCGGAATTCACTTCCTGCACTTCGGGCATGGCGTCCAGTTCGCCGCGGTCTATCTTCTTCTGCAGTTTCCGGTTGCGTATAATTCCGGCTGTGGCTGCCACGAGGGCAAGGACAATCAGGCTAATAATCAATATCCACATGGGCTTCCTTTTCTTGAAAAACATGTTCCATTAATAGAACGGACAAAGATACACATTGTTTTGTACACGACAAAATAATGAGTCAGATTGCAGGTAGGCAGATTACTTCCACCCGACGCAGGCATTACTTGCCTGGAACGCAGTATAAAACTACTTTGGATGCATCCTAATCTTAGAATGTATCCTTTATTCCTAAGAATAAAGGTTATATTCTTAAGAATAAAGGCTGTATTTCTAAGAATAAAAGCTTTATTCTAAGATTGCATTGCATCTTGGCAGACTTTAAATCCCGCCTTTTGCAAGTCTTCCCAGTAAGCAGGGTAAGATTTGGTAACGACCTGTGGTTCATTTATCCGTATTTGGGGCAGTACAAGGCAGGCGGGGGCAAATGCCATGGCCATACGGTGGTCTTCGTAGGTGGCGATGACGGGGTCAGCGTCTGCCGGGCAGCGTTCGCCATCCCACAACAAGATGCTGTCTTGCTCGGAGCGCACGACGTAACCCAGTTTGCGCAGTTCCGTAATGAGGGCGGTGATACGGTCGGTCTCCTTTATTTTGAGGCTTTGCAGTCCGGTGAAGCGGAAAGGGATGTCCATCAAGCAGCAGGTGACGACAAAGGTCTGCGCCAGGTCCGGGATGTCCACCATGTCTTCGTCGAGACGGGTGGCGGGAGTACCCTTCCGGGTCAGTTTTACTCCCCGGTCTGTATATTCGGTATGGACGCCGAGGCGGGTAAAGACTTCCGCGCCGCGGCTGTCGCCTTGATAGCTGTGGGCGAAGAGACCGAGCAGTTCGATTTCTGCCGTGTGCGCTTCTTCCTTCGTGCTGTCTTCACTTTCTTTTGCGCTACTTCTGTCTCCCCCTTTTATTTTTTCATTTTTAATTCCTTCTATTGCCATCATCTGATACCAGTAAGAGGCGGCGCTCCAATCGCTTTCTACGGTGAAAGGGGTATCCGTGTATCCGCCGGGGCTGACGGTGATGCAATCTTCGGAGACCCAGTCGGCTTGGGCGCCGAAGTCGCGCATCAGTTGCAGGGTCAGGTTGATGTAGGGGCGGGAGATGATGTCACCCGTCAAGTGCAGGCGCAGGCCTTTGGGAAGGACGGTACCAATCATCAGCAGGGCGGATATGTATTGTGAGCTGACATTGCCGGCGAGGGATATTTCGCTGCCGGTCAGTTCTGTTCCGGTGATGCGCAAGGGAGGGAACCCTTCGTTTCCGACGTATTCTATGCGGGCGCCGAGCTCTCGCAGGGCGTCTACCAGTATGCGGATGGGGCGTTGCTGCATGCGTTGCGTACCGGTGATGATTCGGGTGCCAGGAGTTACGCTGAGGTAGGCGGTGAGGAAACGCATGGCGGTGCCGGCGGCAAGGATATCTATATGTCCGGGATTTCCGTCGAGGGCGCGAGTCATCACTATGGTGTCGTCACAATCGCTCAGATTGCGGGGCAGGATATTGCCGTGGGCAAGGGAGTGGAGGATGAGTGCCCGGTTACTGATACTTTTGGATGCCGGGAGCTGTATGGCTGCGTGCAGTGAGGCAGGAGCGGAAACGGTATATCGCATGGTCGTATTTGTTAAGTTACGGTGGTAAGGAGTTTTTTTATTGTCACTGCAAAAGTAGGATAAATCTTTGGGAAATGGAAAAAAGGAAACTTGTTTCTGTGGTTTCAATCTTTCGTTTATCTTTGCGGAGGTAAGTCCTGCTATCGGGACGGATAGATATAATTAAGCATCATTCTTATGGAAATAGATTTAACCACCCCCGCCTTGCTGTTTTCGGCCATATCGCTGATTATGCTGGCCTATACCAACCGTTTCTTGTCCTATGCCCAACTGGTGCGCACCTTGAAGGAACAGTACATGGAGAACCCGTCTTCGGTGAAGGCGGCGCAGATTGCCAACCTGAGGAAGCGGCTCTACCTGACGCGTGCCATGCAGGTGGCGGGCATCGGCAGCCTGCTGCTGTGCGTGGTCAGCATGTTCTTTGTCTATATCCGTCTCCATCTGCTTTCGGCCTATATCTTCGGTTTGGCGCTGATATTGCTGATTATTTCGCTGGCCATATCGGTGTACGAAATATATATATCGGTGAAGTCTTTGGAGATACATCTCAACGATATGCACGAGTAGAGGCTCTACGGGATGATGTTCCGTACGGGGAGTTCCAGTTCTCCCCAGTCAATCATGGCATTGAACAGCCTGACAGTAGAGAATGAAGGCAAGTCTTCCGGTCTGATATCTTTTTCCTGCAAGATTCCTTCTTCCAGCAAGGCTGCCCGTTTGGTCCCTTTCAGCAGGGGATGTGCCGGCGTGTACCAGTGGGTACCGTCGGAAAGGGCGATGTTGGCGATGGAGGTGTCTGTCAGCAGGCCTTGTTTCACAATCAGAATGTCGTCGCATGCGCCGCGCAGGGCAAAGAGGCAGTTCAGCGGTTCGCGTCCGGCGCTTTTGTAGGTGTAGTCGATGGTATCGGCCTGCATCAGTGCCAGCGAATGCACGTGCCGCACGGCGTAGGGGGAGTAGCTGAGGTCTTCAATACCTTTTTCACCATACACTACGCGTGCCTTGACGATGCCCGCCCCGGTGATGCCTGCTCCACAGCCGGGAGACGACAGATAATCGGACAGTTGCAGCGGTGTGCTTTCCGGCCAGAAGTGGGCGCGGGTATCGTTCAGCCTCCGGTTGTGGCGGGAAAGGTTGCAGACCCTTCCGTGGTCGATGCGTATGGTTTCAATAAATAGGCACATATATTTTCTGTATTACTTCGTTGTATTCGCTTTCCCACCGGCTTTTGGCGGTGATGCCGCCTCCTGCCTTGAAGTGGAGCTGGCCGTTTTCCTGCTCGATGAAGCGTATCATGACAGCGCTGTCCAGCTGTCCGTCGGCATAATGCCCCATGATGCCGGTGTAGAAGCCCCGGCGGTAGTCCTCGGCCTGGGCGATGATTTCTACGGTTTTGGGCTTGGGGGCACCGGTGATGGAGCCGGCAGGAAGCAGGCGGAAGATGATGTCGCCCAGGTGTGCGGTGTAGTCTTCGGGCAGGGTGCCGCATATCTCGGAGCTGGTCTGGAGGATGGGGCCCTTATTGGTTTGCAGGCGGTCTATATATCGGTAGGAGGTCACTTCGACGTGTTCCGAAACCATGCTGAGGTCGTTGCGTATCAGGTCGACGATGGTGGCGTGCTCGGCTGCCTCTTTGGTGTCCTGCATCAAGAGCTGTTCCGCATCGGGCAGGGTAGCGTCGATGGTGCCTTTCATGGGGAAGGACTTTATCTTGCCCTTCTCTATGCGGACAAAGATTTCGGGGGAGAAGCAGACGAACCGGTCTTTCAGCCACAGCTTGTACAAGGCTTCGGAGTGGAGGAATATTTCTTCCAGTGTCAGATTGGTGGTGACGGGTACCCGGCAAGTGAGGTTCGTCAGGTAGCTGTTGCCTGCCAGCAGGTTTTGCTTCACGAGGTCGAACGAATGTCTGTATGCGGCGGGGGAAGGGGGAGTGATGTCCCACTGGATAGGGCCGGCGCATCGGGCGGCTGTGCTTCTGGCAAGGGCTGTTGCAGCCGTCTCCGTGTTGCCTGCCTTCGGGAATTGGAAAAGGCAGGTGGCGGGGTCTATCCGGTCGAGGGGCTCAATGTGCGACTGCTCTTGCGCGTAGTCTACGATGAAGAGGAAGGGCACATTGGCTCCGGCCAGTGCGTTCATGCGGGCGATGGTTTCTGTCCGGCTGTACGTCTTCATGCGTCAATAGACTGCGGAGGCTATCACCTGGATTATCAGAATGAGGAACACCATGGCAATGGGATATACCGTGGCATAGGCCACGCTCGGTATGTTGCTGTCCGTCATGGAGTCGGCGGCGGCAAGGCCGGGCGTACTGGTCATGCCGCCGGTGATGGTGCCCAGCAGGTCGAGAATGTTTATCTTGAACACGAACAGGCCTACGCATACTGCCACCAGCATGGGCACCAGCGTGATGGCGGCGCCTACGCCGAACAAGAGCCAGCCGCTTTCCTGGAACGTGGCCATCAGATTCCGTCCTGCCGATGTCCCTACTTCGGCAAGGAAGAGCAGCAGTCCCAGCTGGCGCAGCAGTTGGTTGGCAGGGCCGGACATGGACCACAGAATGGGGCCGGTCTTTCCGATGGCGCTCAGGAACAAGGCGACCATCAGGATGCCTCCCGTCAGTCCCGGAGAGAACGACAGACTGTCCGAGAAGGAGATGTTGAGCTTGCCGAAGAGCACGCCCAGCACGATGCCCAGGGCGATGGGGAAGAAGTCGGTGTCGGACAGTTGCTTGGTGTCGTTGCCCAGCAGGCGTGCCACTCCCTTGATGCCGTCCTTCTCGCCCACCACCATCAGTTTGTCGCCGAATTTTAGGGCCAGGTCGGGCGAGGGGGAGAGGTCGATGCCGCTTCGGCGGATGCGGGTGACGGTGCAGCCGAAGTTCTTCATCAGGTTGAGGTCGCCCAGCTGCTTGTTTATCATATCCTTCTTGGTGAGCAGCAGGGATTCAATCTCCTGCATGTCTACGAGTGGCAGTTCGCCTTCTTCGCGTTCGCCCACGAGGACGGCGAGCTGGTTTAAGGCCTCTTCGCTACCCACGGCTTGTATGTAGTCTCCCTCGTGCAGGATGGTCTGGGCGGTGGGGATGGCTATCTGCTCGTTGTGCTTGTGGCGTGAGATGACGGCTCCGGTCATGGCGCGCGCATTGATTTGCATCAGGCTCCGGTCGAAGACGGCGGGGTTGGTTACGCGGAACAGACAGGTTGTCAGTTCCGGGAACTGGCTGCGGCGTTCCTTCTCCAACCGGCGCGCCTCCTTGTCGAGGTCGATGCGCATGATACGGGGCAGCAGCTTAACGAAGAGAATCACGCCGATAACGCCGAAAGGATAGGCAATACCGTAAGCGATGGATGCCAGTGGGGAATGGGTGCTGTCAATGGCAACGGCGAGTCCCGGCGTACTGGTCAGGGCACCGGCTATCAGTCCCACGACACTGGGAGTATCGATGTCGAAGGCATATTTCAGTCCTACTGCCGTCAGGGCGGCGGAGCAGATGATGAGCAGGGTGATGATGATAAGCGTCTTGCCCTTGCTCCGGAAGGAGTCGAAAAATCCGGGACCGGCCTGGATGCCGATGGTGAAGATGAAGAGCACCAGTCCGAAGTTTCCTAATTCTTTGGGGATGATGACACCGAAGTGTCCGAACAGCAGGGCAATGAAGATGACGGCGGAGACGTCGAGCGAAAGCCCTTTAATCTTGATTCTTCCCAACATGAAGCCTAAAGCCACAATGAGAAAGAGCGCGAAATAGGAGGAGTTTAACAAGTCAGCAAACATAATCAGTTAAAGAGTTAGGAATTTATGTCACAAAGATAGTGCAAAAAAGTGAGATAGAAAAAGTATTGCTTCCTTGTGGCATATAAAAAAAGATGATGTGCCATCAACCGTTTTGACACATCATCTTAATATATATATCGGCCTATATGACCGGTATTCCTGCGTGGGGCAGGGCGGTACTTATTTTTCGAGTTCCTTCAGCAGTTCCTCTACGGCAGCTTTCAGCTGTGTGTCTTCTCCCTTCACGATGGTCTCGGGTGAATTGGCTACTTTGATGTCCGGCTCCAGCTGCGAGTTCTCCAGATAGCTGCCGTCCGACAGGCGGTAGCCCACGACGGGGATGCCGAATACCAATGACGGGTCTTGCAGGCGTTCCCACGACACGCTGGTCATGGTTCCCGGCACGGGCATGCCTACCAGCTTGCCCAGTCCGCGGTGGCTGTAAACCCACGGCGTGCCGTGCGCATTGGAGTAGTTGGCCTCGCACATCACCATGATGGAGGGTTTGTTCCAGCGGCGGCTGGGCATGTCGCACGTCTCGCGACCGCGCACCACTTGGGTGAAGTATTTTTGTCCACTGAAAAGTATTTCTATATCCTCGTGCAAGCGTCCACCGCCATTGAAACGGGTGTCGATGACGATGCCTTCGCGGTTGTTGTATTTTCCCAGGATGTCCGAGTAGACGGAACGGAAACTGTCGTCTCCCATAGACTCGATGTGCACGTAACCCAATCGGCCACCCGACCATCGGTCAACGTCTGCCGCACGCTGTTTCACCCAGCGGCTGTAGAGCAAATCACTGAACGCACCGTTCGTGATGGGGATAACGACCTCTTCCCAGCGTTCCTTGGTCTGTGGGTCGAAGAGGGAAACAAGTGTCTTCTTCCGTGCCTTGTTGTTGAGCAGCGTGTAGTAGTCTGCATCGGGGGTGATTTCCACGCCGTCTATCTTCTCGATGACTGTGCCGGCTTTCACCCGGGTGTTGGCTGTGTCGAAGGGGCCTTTCTCCACCACTTCGGCAATGAGCATGCCCCGGCCCGTGTAGTTCCAGTCGAAGAATAGTCCCAGACTGGCAGTAGGCTCGGACTGCCCTTTGGGATAGAAACGGCCACCGGTGTGAGATACGTTCAGTTCGCCCAGCCATTCGCTCAGCAGCTCGGCAAAGTCATAGTTATTGTCGATATGGGGCAGGAAGCGGCGATAGGCGGCGGTCATCTTGTCCCAGTCCACTCCGTGCATCGAGGTGTTGTAGAATCGCTTCTGCTGCTGGCGGTACACGTGGTCGAACATGTATTCGCGCTCCGCAGCCAGGTCCATCTTGGCATCTACCTGGAAGGTGATGGGGGTCAGCGCGTCGGATGAAGTGTCCATTTTCTGCATCTTGTGGCTGCCCAGCAGGAAGAGGCTTTTGCCGTCCTTGTCCAGCTGCATGTCCGCCCATCCGGCATCCATCTTGTGCAGCAGGCGGGTCTCTTTCTTGCGCAGATTCATCTTCCAGAGGTCGTAGCCGCCTTCGAAGGCTGCCAGGTAGTAGAGTGTCTCGCCATCCTTGGAGATGATGGTGCTGCCCATGTCGGAAGAATTCGGGGTGAGGCGCACCACACGGTCTTCGATGCCTTTCAGCTCTACGACGATGTCTTTCGGCTGGTCATCTTTTTCGTCAGCATTGCTGTCTTTCTTGTCGTCTTTCTTCTTTTTATCCTTGTTTTTGTCTTGGGGGGTGTCTTTTCCGGCAGACTTCTTTTGTTCCTTCTCCAGCTCCTTGCGCAGTTCGTAGTCTTCTTTGCTCAGGCAGTATTTGTCGTAGGCGTCTTGGTTGAGGAAGACGAGCATGGCGTCGTTCAGCGAGCCCCATGAGGCATGGGCACGCATGCCGTAGCGTTCGGTGGTGAAAAGGATGGCGTTGCCGTCCAGCGCAAAGTGGGGATAGCCGCTCATGTAGCCGCTATTGGTGAGGTTGATGATGTCTTTGCCTCCCTCTGCGCTGACCAGGCCGATGTCGGAGTAGGGGTCGTGCTTGTTACCCGTGAACTCAAGTGTAAACCATTTACCGTCCGGCGACCATGCGTAGTCAAATCCTCCGCCGGTGCTGTACCAGGTGGAGCCGTCCGTAATCTGGCGCACCTTCTTCGTCTCCAGATTGAGCACCATCAGCCGGATGCGGTCTTCGATGAAGGCGAGTTCCTTGCCGTCGGGCGAGAATTGCGGATAGGCACGTTCCACGGTGGTGGAGGGCAGCAGCACTTCTTCTTCAATCAGCGTGGCGTTCGGGAAGTTAGGGTCTTCCTTGCGGGCTATCTTGGCAAGGTAGAGCTGCCAGTTGCCGCCTCGCTCGCTGGCGTAGGCCAGGGTGCGGTTGTCCGTCGCAAAGGAGAGGCCCGCTTCGCGTGCCGGTGTGTGCGTCACCTGCTTGGTAGTGGCATAGTCTGCCGAAGTGACAAAGACTTCTCCGCGCAGCGTGAAGGCAATCTGTTTTCCGTCCGGGGACACAACGGCAGAGGTGGCTCCGTCGGAAGACTGCAGGTTGGCGAATTGCGGCCGGTCATCGCGCACCAGTTCTATGGCGACTTTCTTCGGGGTGGCATCCGGCTGCTGGGTATAGATTTCGCCGTCGTAACTGTAGCACAACGTCTCGCCGTCACTCATGGAGAGGAAGCGCACGGGATGTGTCTTGAAGCTGGTGATGGGCTTCACCTCTCGGGGCTGTGCCAGCGGGAAGGCATACACGTTGAATGAGCCGCCGTTTCTCTCACTCAAAAAGTAAACCGTTCTTCCATCGGGTGACAACACCGGGTTGCGGTCTTCGCCCGCGCGGTCGGTGAGGTTGGTATGGATACCCGTCTTTGCATCATACAGCCAGATGTCGCGGGTGATGGAGGAGGTGTGGTGCTTTCTCCATTCATCTTCAAATCCCTTGCGGTCTTGGTAGAGGAACTGATGGCCCGCCTTGTCGAAGCAGACCGCTTCGGCAGGGGTGCCCAGCACTTGCTCCGTACGCCCTCCCGTTGCAGGTACTTTGTAAAGCTCGGTCATGGCCGAAGTGGGGAAAAGAGCGCTGCTTGCCGGGTCCTGGATGGATGCGGAAAACAAGATATACTTTCCGTCCGGAGTGAATGTGGAGGGTATCTCACCGGTGGAGTGGGTAGTGAGCCGTTGGGCGGTTCCGCCGTCTGCCGGCATCACGAATACGTCGAAGTTGCCGTATCTGTCGCTGGCAAAGGCTATTTGTTTGCCGTCCGGCGACCATATGGGGGTACATTCGTAGCTCTCTTGGGTAGTAAGCTGTGTGGCGGTTCCACCTTTGGCCGGCACCTTGTAGATGTCTCCTTTGTAGCAGAATGCGATTTCCGTACCGTCGGGAGAGATTTGCACATCGCGCATCCAGAGCGGCGTGGCGGCATGTCCGGCAATGGCAGTAAGGCCTAGTGCAAGGATTGCAAGGGTTTTTTTCATAAGTGTGTGGGTTGATGTTAATATAGAATGTTTATAAACGTCATGATGCTGTCCACAAGGCAAGGAGCGAGGTACGTCATTTCATACCTCGTGCCTTGTATATCTGTTCTTTGGCATTGTTGATGCTTTGGAACTTCTCTTCTGCGGCTTTCTTGATGTCTTCGCCCAGCGTTGCCACCCGGTCGGGATGGTGTTTCAAGGCTAGGCGGCGGTAAGCAGCACGCACTTCGTCATTGGTGGCAGTGGGTTCAATTTCAAGTACTTTGTAGGCCTCGTTCAGTGAGCTACCGCCTAGGTTAAGCATGGATTCCACTTCCTTGACCGATAGTCCCATGTACATGGCCACTTCTTTCAAGGCTTCTATCTCCTCGTTGCAGACGTGTCCGTCGCTTTTGGCAATTTCTACCAAGAATACCAGCAGTTGCAAGCGTTCCTCGTATGTCAGGTTGGCGGCAATCTGCGTTCCACAGTCACGGATGGTGTTTTTAAATGCCAGTGGGTTTTGTCTGTCCATCTGCTTGCGCTGTTCGAAGAGGTTGAGCAGTATCCGTTCTCCCTCGCCCACGGCAGCCTCACCGAATGTGCTTCTCAGAAAGCGGCGGACGAATTCCATTTCACTATGCATGATGCGCCCGTCTGCACGGATAATGTACGAAGCCATCACGAGCATGGAGAAGAGGAAACTGTTCCGTTGCCCGGTATAGGTAGTGCCGTGCGTTGGTTCTTCTCCATAATAACTGCCTGCGTCACTTGAATCGGTGTCGAACAGTGAACCGAATACAAAACCTGCCAAGGCTCCCAGCGGTCCTCCGGCCATGAAGCCGATGATGCCGCCTATCCATTTAGCTGCTCCCATAATTTTTCTTGTTTAAAGTGCAAAAATAGAGATTTCTTACGAGAATTCCAGTAATTTGATGAGCTATTCCCGCTGAAGCGAATAGGCACCGTCTTCTTTTTGTACATATTCAGCATATTTATGGCAGCAAGTCTGTCATTAAGAAATACTATAAAAATTAAGGAGTTAAGTCTTAGACTTAACTCCTTAATGCTCAACAGTCGGGATGACAAGATTCGAACTTGCGACCACACGCCCCCCAGACTTCGCGAGAGATAAACTGATAACGGCTGATTATCAATTGTATATACTCTATTGCATCTCTTTCGGTTTACACTATGGTTTACCTATAGTATAATGCTGCTTGTTAATACTAAATCTTTATTTGGAATTATTGCTAATTAGTTAATTCCTATATGTCTAATTCTCATTTGCAAAAATAATACTTTTATTATTAATCTGTGCCTTCTATCGAGTAATTTTTATAGTCAGTTTTCCTTTTCAAATCCCCTCAAACTCTTATATATGATAAGATAGCTTGGAGCATTATTCAGCACTGCAATGAAGAGTGCGTACGGCTTCAAGCATTAATGATAAAAACAATTACCGGGTCACACTTATTTTCAGAAGATGGATAAGCATGTAGATTCGATGATGCGTAGCAATTTCAGTATGTGGACAAGACATAAAGTTCCCCACGAAAGAATGTATGCCGCATGATAGGCCAAGTAAATGCGAGGAGCTATTTACAACGGTTCAACTATCACAACCAGTCGAAAGACCGGTCTATTTTTTTTCTCCCCTTCCTTGATTTCCCTTCAAAGCCTTATATATGAGAAAAGTATATAAGAGAAATAGAGAATAGAAATATAATAACTAACAATTTAAAACAACTAAGAGACATGGGAAATTTAATTAAAGGATTGAAGGTCGCAGCTTATGTGGCCGAGATTATCGTGGCAGGTTCCGTAGTAATTGAGCTTGCAGAAAAGTATGGTGGCAAATTCGGAAAAAAGAAGATTGCCACGGGTGAAGTCAAGGCCGTTGATGCTGCGACTGAAAACTGATAGAACGTCTGTGAATGGATTATGACAAGAAAGCGGACGTGATAATAACAATATTGGAGGTAGCAACTTCAATACTCAAAGGAATAAAGAAGCTAAGAGGTATATTCATAAAAGCAAAGAAATGACACCTCTTGGCTTTTTTTGTTTCATCGCATTTTATTAACCGACTAAAAAATAACAAGAGTATGGAAACAATGACTAATGAACTTACTGTCATTCCAAGAACAATCGGAATGGTAACAAGAATGATGGATGCAATTGGTGTCGAAGATGCTGTAATCGTATCGGAAGAGCAGGAGGAGCATCCTAATTTTATTGAGAGTAACACCTCAGGTATTACACTTGAAGAACTTGAAAGAAACTGTATTGTACCCAGCTTCGGAGACAACCAGCTAACAATCAGCCACCAGAAATTTATCCACCAGGTAGAAGATGCTGCGAGAGTATATTTTACCGGAGAGAACTTTGGAAACACGGAAATCAGGGTATCACATAAAATCCTGGGCAGAGTGCCGAGTGCATTGACAAAAAGGAAAGAAGAGCTTAGACCGGAGGACGGGACCATCTATTATCAACGTATGGCTTTCTGTTTTCATATCCGTTCCATGAGCAGAATGATGAACGGCGAGGAAGTACATTTATGTATTGGAGGTGTAAGAAGCCTGAACGAGGAAAACTTATACGCCCGAAAATCACCCGAGAAATTCAAGATCTTTATCGGGTGGAGGGTTCGTGTGTGTTCAAATCTGATGCTGACCAACGATGGCTTGACCGGACGACTGGAAGTAATGAGTGATGTAGATATTTATAGTTCAGCACTCAGACTATTTCAAGATTTCAAACCGGAACAGAATCTCAGGCTACTTGAAAACCTGGGAAGAACCAAGATTTCACAAGAACAGTTCTGTCAGATAATAGGCAGGCTCAGATTGTATCAAGCCTTGCCTGCTTCACAACTCAGAGAACTGCCGAAGGTAATCCTGGGTGATTCCAATGTAAACGCAGCTACGAAAGGCTATATAGAAAACCCTAATTTCGGGTTACGTGGCAAAGAGAATATTACTTGTTGGGATTTGATGCAGCTACTCAATGATGCCGCCAAACAATCCTATATTGATAAGTTCCTGGAGAGAAATCAGAACTGTACTGATTTTGCTGTAGGTATCCAGAAAGCCTTGGATGGTGAGGATACGGAGAATTACAGTTGGTTTTTGAGTTAGACCTGAAAAGAAATTAACTCACAAGGGGGAAAGAACTAAAATATAACAAACCGGTTCTTTCTCCCTTTTTTGTTGAACCCTTTGACAGATATATGATATGGAAGTGAATGATATTATGACATACATAGACAGATTGCTGCAAGGCTGTTCTGATAAAAGATGTGCCGAGATTCTAAAGGAAGTGACGGAGGAATGTCAGTCACGTATAGATGAATGTAAGAAAGGTGCTTATTCTAAATCATTGCAATAGGAATAATATATAAACAATAATGAATATTATGGAAAGACAAGAATTGGAAAACAGCAGGGAATTCAAGGCTGCAAAAGAACTTGAACATGCCCTGAACGATTATGGGTGGAATGAGAAAAGGTTCGCTATTGCAGTTACCACATTCCACAGGACCCTACAACAGACCTTATTCAGAAGTATGGTTGAAGTAATAAGAGTCATGGGAAGTGAAGGTTACGGATATGACCTGAGGAACAAAGCTTCGCATGAGATTTGTAAGAAGATAGTGGAATCGGGAGTTCTGGAGGACGAGACGATACCATTCATCTGAAACGGTTGAGAGATACCGAACTAATATTCCGGGGAGGGATATTTCCGATAAAAAGGAAGTATCCCTCCTTTTTTATTTACCGACAATTTAAAATTCAGAAGACTATGTTATACTATAATTTTTACGGTTATGAAGAATTCAAGGCCCGTTTCGGACTTGAGAAGAGAGACAATGGTGTGGCGGTAAGAAAGAACAAGATACTGCTGAGCCACCTGAAAAATCCTGCATTGCTCAGATATTGCAGGGAACATAACGACTATACTCTGCTGCATATATATGATATGGCTGCCCTACAGAAGAAGGTATTTGAAGCCGTCTTGAAATCAGGAGAGAATGATGAAAAGCTGCCTTATAGGGTGGAACTGATAGGCAAGACATATTATTCCTCCCGATATCAGACTGACGAAAGCAAGGGGGTATGTGAGGATCTGGATAAAAGTTCGGTCCGCTATATAAATGTTGAACGTAACCGAGTCTTCAAGATGAGAGCTGGAAAATTCATGAGAGGGCTTATCCTTGAAACAGGGATAGGGAAACTACTCTCGCCTTGTGTCGTAAACTGGATTGCAGGGGATGTTTTCACTCAGCAATGGTGTACTTATACTCATGGGAAATCACCTGATATGGAACTTCATGTCAACAATGATTTTGGGAAAATCTATGACAGTAACTATTGTAAAGGGAGTTTCGGTTCATGTATGGTGGATAAAGACCGTACTTCATTCTATCATGATGCGGTGAAGGCAAAGGCGGCTTACATAACTGATAAGACAGGTCTGATTGTAGCCAGAGCCGTTCTTTTTACCGATGTTACAGACCAGGACGGCAAGAAATGGAGGCTGCTTGAAAGACAGTATTCCTCAGGTGGTGATGACATACTGAAACGGTTACTGGTTGACAAACTTATCCAGGAGAAGCATATAGACGGTTATAAAATAGTCGGTGCATCCTGCCATGAAGCGAACGCATTCGTTGATACAGAAGGCAATTCACTGTCCGACAGGATGTTCGAGATAGACTGTGAGCTGGATGAAGAAGACACGCTTTCCTATCAGGATTCCTTCAAATGGTACTGTTACAGCCGGAATAAAGCCTATAACTACGAGAACTCCAACTCTTCATATAACCTTGATACCACAGACCTGAACCTTTATGGTGATACCGATGATGAGGAGGACGGTGGAGAATGGGATAGTTATCATCAATACTATTGTGATGATACAAGGCTCTGTTATCGGAATGGAATAGAAATCCGGGTGGATTCAGACAACCTGGATGATTTCGTATGGATAGAATCCAGGCAGGAATATCACTATGAAAACGATTGTGTCTGCTGTGATGAGTGCGGAACGGATATTCTGGAAGATGACGCCATGTATTCGGAAGTGACGGAGGAATACTATTGCTGCAAGAAGTGTATGGAGAAAGCGGAGGATGAATTCAAGCGGAAGAACTGGTATTATTCCGAGTATGATGAAGCATGGTATGAAAGCCTTGGTGATATAACCTGTATTCATATTTGGAATGAATCGGAAGGTATCTATGAGGAGAAGTCCATTAGTATAGACACATTGGATGGATTGATTGAGAATGAAGATGTATGGGGGTTCGGTGAGGATGTATTTGATAAAGTAAATCCGAGCACCAACCTTCCATACGGTTATAAACTTAAAAAAGAGATGAGTCATGAATATGCAATTGTTGAAGAGGCTGTATAGTATCTACAGCCCGAGCGGAAAGGAACAGAAGATGGTGAAGTTCCTCTGTTCCTACATAAGACAACTTCCCGGAAACATATCCGTGTCAAAGGATGAATTCGGGAACCTATATGTGATAAAGGGGGAATCAGAAAGTTATCCCTGTCTGGTGAGCCATATCGACCAGGTTTCACACTGCAAGCATTCAAAGGATTTCAAGGCGGTGGAGACCAGGGAAATCATATTCGGTTATTCGCCCAAGAACAGGAGGTTTGAGAATTTGGGAGCCGATGACAAGAACGGAGTGTTCATCTGCCTTGAATGCCTGAAGAAGTATGATGCTGTTAAAGTCGTGTTTTTCAGAGAGGAGGAGACCGGATGCAAGGGAAGTTCTGAAGCGGTGATGTCCTTCTTTGATGACGTGAGGTTCGTTATCCAGCCTGACCGGAAAGGTAATTCGGACCTGATTACAAGTATCGGATATTCTGACTTGTGTTCCGAAAAGTTCATAGAAGCAATAGAACCTGAAAAATGGGGCTACAGGGAGGAGAACGGCTTGATGACCGATATCCTGGCTTTGAAAGAAAACGGACTTGGAGTGTCTTGTATCAACGTCTCATGCGGTTACTACAATGCCCATTCTGACGAGGAGACAACAATGAAGAAGGACCTGCTGAAATGCCTGATATTTATAGAGCATATCATAGAGGACTGTACCGGTGTATATCCTCATGTACTGACTGATTCATATTTCAACCCCTATGAATTCGAGGACGAGGTTTACGATATGCTGGACTATGACCCGACTTTGACTCCCGAGAACCTTTATGACATGTACTCCACCAATTTTCCACATTTCGGACTGGAGGATTATAGAAGGATATGTGAGGACTACCGGATGTTCTGGTATGATGATGAAGAAGATATACATGAAGAAAAAAGTATGGACTTAAAAACTTTGGAAGTATGGAAAGAGACATGAACTACGATTTGGAACTGGCCAGGTATATCTGGTCCATTCTGAAATCCGATCTCCCGGTCCTTATGTCCTGGGGAGTCGAGATTGAGACTGTGAAAGTGATAACATGTGGCATTGAATTCAAGGTCAATGGATTCAAGCATACCGGAAAAGTTCAGATTGTATTGAATGAGGGTGCTGACCTGTTTGAAGTTTATCTACTTGGTGAGGATGGAGAGATCAGGGATAAGAGGGAAGACATCTACTTTGACATGCTTGTTTCTGTGGTGGATGAACTTGTGGAGAAAACCGATGATTATGAAAAGAGGGTTTCTGATACATATAATATTATAAAGTATTAGCGGTTCTTTGAAAAATCGGGAAATGTGACAACAGGCTTTCTGTGGGAGAGTAGAATTTATAAGAACTCGAAATCTCATGGAAAGCCTTTTTTATGAACCTGCTTAAAGGTTATTGAACGGACATTCAGTAACCGGGAAGAGCGTTAAACAAGTGTTAATTATGAAACAGAAAAATTATGTAGCCTACTTACGGCAGTCCACGGTGAAACAGGAAATCTCAGGACTTGGCGTGGAGGCACAGAGAGAAATAATACAGAATTACTTGAAGGATAGAAAAACGATTGCTGAATATATTGAAACAGAAAGTGGCCGTAAATCCAACAGACCTAAACTTACAGAAGCTTTGGAACTATGTAGAAAAACAAATTCTGTCCTGATTGTAGCAAAATTGGATAGATTAAGTAGAAATGTCGCTTTCACCAGTAAATTGTTGGAGAGTGATGTTGAGATAGTATTCTGTGATTTTCCGGAGGCTAACAAACTCGTACTTCATATCATCAGCAGTATAGCGGAATATGAGGCCGGATTAATCAGCCAGAGAACGAAACAATCCCTGAAAGCCAAGAAAGCAAGGGGATATAAACTGGGTAAATCTGAAAACCTGTTGAACAAACTGGAGCAAGCGGTAAAGAATAGTAATAAGACCAATCATCAGAAAGCTCTTGACAATCCCAATAACAAGAGAGCCATAGCATTGTTGAAAAACCTGGTAAAAGAAGACAGGAGTTTGTCTGAAATGGCCAGAATCCTGAACAGTGAAGGGTTTGTTACAGCTATGGGGAAAGAGTTCAGGGCCTCGCAGGTGAGTATATTATTGAAAAGGTATAACTTAAAAAAGGATTGAAATTATGGGACCTAAGTATGTATTGATTTTAGATTTTTGTGTCGGCTGTCTGAATATCATAAGACTGACAGATGAAGAATTAAGGGAATCGGAGAACTACGATGATTTTGAAGATTTTCTTATAACTATCGAAGGAAAATACGGATTCAGGCTAAATAATTGCCAGTGGATGGTTATAGAAAATCTAGACATCTATTGCTATCAAAATGGAGAAGAGACAGAACTCAATCTGTTATAGTCAAACCAAGAAGAGAAACTGAGGTAATACTTGGTTTCTTTTTTTTCTTTCTTCGGGGTTGGACGAAGTCAAGAGTATGGAACGAAGTGGAATGTATGACATAACTGAAAGACAAAGTGTTATAAAAAAGTGTGCAAATTAGGTACAAATGCTTAAAGAATAAGTGTTTTGTCAGTTTTTTTATAACATCCCTTCGGGTTATGTACCATACTCATACTTCGTCTGTACCTCTGTCTTCGACTAACCGATTTCTATTTTGAAATAGCAGGCATACAAGGAAAATAAAAGAAAGGGAGAACTGTCATTATGAACTGTTTTTTGTATTTGTTTTGTCTTTGGTTATATGCTAAACTTATTTTTATGGTTTGGTTGTAATGTAATATCTACTTAAAGGTTACAATTCCATCATATAACAAACCTGCCGTTCAATGATATTTTCTAATTTTGCCGCCCAGGAAAGTATTGTTTTCCTTATATTTGAAGAAATAATACTCACTATAAGAGCGTTACATTGAACAAAAAATACTATCTTTGCGGTGTCTGATCGGAGAAATGGTCGGATATATAGAAAGCGTTTTTTGCTTTATCCTGATATTCGAAATCTGGAAAATTTCACTGTAAGAGGATAGAGACAATGTAACGCTCATTCTGTTTGCATGTATGTGGTATAGCCAATGCTGTATCATTCTACATAGCTAATGGCGTGAGTATTGTTTCTTCATATTCATTCTTACAAGGTTTTTCCAGATACCAGAATATCAATGAATAGCAGGACAAGTTCTCACGCCTTTCTTGTATAGTTAAATCTAATGCTGACTTTGGAGGACTTATAGGTGTATAGGAGATTGAGTCATGAAAGATTGGAGAACAATTATGAAAGCTATTAAGGTAGCTCTTGTTTTTTGTAATGCTATAGTAGAATACAATAAACCAACAAAAAATCGGTGCTCTTTTTTTAGTATTAAATTTAATGATGAGGGGTGTTCTTTAGCAGAAGTGGATAAAGCTCTAAAGAATGTGAGAAATGAGTATTCTTTAGGACAAGAAGTGGAAGCTCATAATATTATACACTTACCAGATTATAACGATTATTCCAAATAAGCCTTATGAAAAAAAGAATTTATTATTTATTCCCATTATTCATACTACTGCTTTTCGTAGTATGTTCTTGTAAGGATGACAACAATGAGCCTACGCCACCCGAACCCTCTCCAGAAATAACAATACCAAGTTCGGAGAATCTAAATCCCGTACTATCACAAGAAGGTGGTACGGCAAGTATTTCATTTACTACTACTGCCGATTGGACTGCATCTCTAGTTAATACACGTGCTGAAAGTTGGATAACGGTTACTCCAAATTCTGGTAGTAAAGGTAAGAATGAAATAACTATAACTGCAACAACCAATGAAACATACGACGAACGCAATGCAACAGTCGTATTGAAATGTGGTTCGGATTCTAAAAACATTGTCGTAACCCAAAAACAGAAAGACGCTTTAACCGTAACCTCTTCCAAATATGAGGTAGCAAGCAAGGGAGGAAATATCAGTGTAGAGGTGAAAGCTAATATTAACTTTGAGGTTGAAGTAAGGGCTGATTGGATTAAGCAGCAAACCGAAAAGACACGTGCCTTGACTACAAGTAATCTGAATTTCACCATAGAACCTAATGAAACCGGAGATAAACGAGAAGGTGAAATTATAATCAAGAGTGGAGAACTATCGGAAACGATTAAGGTTTATCAGGGATTCGAGGACTTTATAACTTTGACGAAAAAGGATTTCACTATTCCAGAAGAAGGTGGGAATGTAGATATTGAAATAAAAAGTACACTCGATTATGAGGTTAAAATGCTATCCGATGTAGATTGGATAACGGAGATTCAAAGCCGTGCGGTCTCTACGCATACACACCATTATACTGTATCTCCTAATGATACTTATGATTCTAGGGAGGCTAAGATTGTATTCTATAATCCGAAAGATGAGAATGTGGCTGATACAGTGTCAATCTATCAGATGTATAAAGGTGCTATCCTTGTTGCTCGTAACGAATATCAGTTCGGCATTGATGGCGGTACGCTGAATCTAGCGGTACAAACCAATCTGGAGTTTGATGTAGAGGTTTCAGATACATGGATTCAGCAAGTACAACCGACACGTGCATTGACTGAATATAATCTAAGTTTCGCTATCTCCAAGAATACAGAGCAGAAAGACAGAGAAGGTACTATTACTGTAAAAGATAAGAATAGCGACAAGAAGCAGGTCGTTACAATTAAGCAAAGCCGTATAGATCTAGAACGTGAAGCATTGATAGCACTGTATAAAGCTACCAATGGCGATAACTGGACTAATAATACAAACTGGTGTAGTGACAAGCCTATTACCGAATGGTATGGAATTCATAAGGTTGAAGATAGCTTATATATTGCTTTAGGTTTCAACAATTTAAAAGGTTTTATCCCAAAAGAAATTGGGAAGTTGACTAATTTACATACATTAGATTTACAAGGAAATAATTTATCGGGAGAAATCCCAAAAGAAATTGGAAATTTAAAACAACTTGTCATTCTTCGTTTTGCTTATAATCAATTAACAGGAAATATACCTGAAGAAATAGGTTTCTTAGAAAATTTAGAAATTATTGAGATACAAGAAAATAATCTATCTGGAAGAATATTTGAAAATTTGGGTAATTTGAAAAAGTTAAAAAGTTTTTATGCTCAATTAAATCAATTAGAAGGGAATATTCCCCAAAGTGTAGGACATTTGAAGGAATTAAAAGAATTATTGCTAAGTAGTAACAATTTATCAGGAAATATACCTGAAGGTATTTGGAACTTAGGACAATTGGAAATTATAGGTTTAAGAAAAAATTCTTTTTTAGGAGAACTTCCGAAAGAAACTAAATTAACAAAATTAAAATCATTAGATTTAGGATATAATAATTTATCAGGAAGCATTCCAGAATGGATTGCCGATTTACCATTGCTGAAAAGTTGTAATCTGGCTTATAATTTTTTCAGTGGTGCTATTTCAACAAAAATAACGCAAACTCCAAATTGGAATCTGTGGGCAGCAGAATATAGTATTATTCCTCAAAAAAATGATTATAATTTGCTTGTAGATTATTATACGTCAACAGATTTTTCTAAAGATGGTGAAGTCGTCATTTTACAAACACATACAAAGGGAAAAGGTATAAAGTTAGTCTTGATAGGAGATCTATTTCTTGATACAGATATGGACTTTGATGGAGTATATGAAATGAGGATGAAAGAAGCAATGGAAATTTTCTTCAGTATTGAGCCAACAAAATCACTACAGGAATTATTTGATGTAATTTGCATTAAGGCTGTTTCTAAGAATAATTATCTAGGAGGAGAAACCGCTCTTTCTACAAATACAACTAAAAATGGAATCTGGACTTTTGAGTTTGATTCGGATAATGTTAGAAAATATGTTCAAAAAGCTATAGGTATGAGTAGTTTAAATGATGTCTTAACTATAATGGTGATAAATTCGTACGTTGAAGCACATTCTTGCTGTCACTACTTAGGAAATAATTTTAATGTTGCTTGTTGCCAATTAAATAGGGAAACTTCTACAATTCAGGCTATACTTCATGAAGCAAATGGACACGGATTTGGACTTTTACATGATGAATATCGTGCTTATGAACAAGAAACTATCCCAGAAAATGAAATAGAAATTAGACAAAGAGAATATGAAAATGCTGGTTATTGGGCAAATATTGATTTTACAAATGATCCGAAAAAAGTAAAGTGGGCACATTTTATATTAGATCCACGCTATGCGGCTGAGGAAATAGGTGTTTATGAAGGTGCATTATGGGGAAAAGGTATTTATAGACCAACAAAAAACGAAAGTGCTTGTAGTATAATGGATGGTGGTTTGCGATTTAATGCACCAAGTCGTGAAGCTATTTATAAACGTGCTATGAAATTGGCTTATGGTGATTCTTGGACTTATGATTATGAAGAGTTTGTTAAGTTTGATGAACCTGGACGTGCTGAATGTATAAATACTAATACACGGTCAGTGAATAAAAAAATAATGAAAGATTACAAACATATTCCACCTAAGATATTCAATTATCCAGCAGTAGCAAAATAATAGTTAGGAAATAACTTATAATACAGATAACGCACTAGGACAACAAATCTTAGTGCGTTATTTTTTTGTCCTTATTCTCAAATCGCTAAAACGCTATTCTCACCAGCTCAACGCCTAATATCTGAAATATAAATCGCATTTTATGTTCACTGATTTTATAAACAGAATATTAGGAGCAGAACGAAGACCTTCGGTTTCTAATCGCTTGGAAAATGATGCTGTGCCAAGTGTTATCGTGAAAAAAGACAGCACCAAACCTATCCCTGAGAAATACCAAAGAGACATAGAAGCACTCCGACAGAAATATGGGGATGCTTTTAAAACTGGATTCTGCATTGATCTAACTTTGCAAGAAGCACTATCACTTATGCAGAGAGAGCGAAAAAGAGTAGATGCTTATTCTGGTCTAATCTCATATCTGAAAAGAGAACTAGGAATTACACTAACAATCACATCACAAAAAACTAAATCTAAATCATTATGAAAAACTATTTTATAGCAAACGGAGAAGTACTCAATACAAATATGAGCATTGAAGAAATGGAACTACGGGTGCAGGCAACATTAGATGAGAGCACTTCCGGAATGGCGCAGTTCAAAATAAAGGAAATCAGCGAGAAGGAGATTAGAATGTTCTTTGTCAGGGACTTCGACTATAATCCCAACCAACCTATCATTTTTGACGCTGACATGGCCTTGATAACCGGAGTGGGAATAGGAGCCTTCCAGCCACAACAGGTTGGAGGATACCCAATGATACATCCCTTGAGTTTTGCCGGAAAGAATTTCTATTCCGAAATCACAAGCTTCATCAGGTTCTATAAATTCCAGTTGTTTGAAGAGACGGGGCAGCTGGTGGAACATATAGGCCTGAGATGCTATTCTGATCGGATTTTAATGCAGATAATCTTCTAGGGGTATGAATGTATTGGTAGCATGTGAAGAAAGTCAGGCCGTTTGTTTGGCTTTCAGAAGATTGGGTCATAAGGCTTTCAGTTGTGACCTTCAGGAATGTAGCGGTGGACATCCCGAGTATCACTTCAAAGGAAACATGTTTGATGTAATAGCCAATCGTGGTGGAACTTTGGAGAATGGTACTAAACATTTCCTTGATAGTTGTTGGGATTTGGTTATAGCCCATCCACCCTGTACTTATCTTGCTGTTTCAGGTGCAAGGTGGTATTATCACCCCGATGATAAAAAACTTCCGATAGAACAGAGAAGACCACATCCGAAGTTCCCTGACAGAGCCAAAGACCGTGAAGATGCAGTTCAGTTCTTCATGGATGTTTCAAAGATAGGAGTGAATAAACTGGCTATAGAAAATCCGGTTGGTATCATGAGCAGCCGATGGAGAAAACCCGACCAGATTATAGAGCCTTGGCAGTTTGGTCATGAAGCTAGTAAGAAGACCTGTCTATGGTTGAAAAACTTACCTTTCCTGGTTCCGACAAATGTAGTAGGGAAAGGTGAGGTCTATGTTTCAAAGAGTGGAAATAAATCCCCTAAATGGTTCACTGATATATTCTTCTCGGGTGTATCGTCTGAAGAAAGGAGAAAACTGAGGAGTAAGACTTTTCCCGGAATAGCGGATGCGATGGCTGACCAATGGGGAGGTAAGGTTATAGCAGCGTAATGGATATTCTTTCTTCACTATAATGTTATTAAAGTCGTTATACTGAAAAAGTATAGCGGCTTTCTTTTCTTAAAATGCTTTTTTACTACGTTAAAGTAGTAAAAAAGCAATAAAATATCAGTTGGATATTTGGTAAATAACCTTATACACCCTAAAATCAAAGCGTTAAATTACGATTCTTTTAAAGGATGATGATTGTTTTAGGGTGAGAAATATTAATCCTTAATGCTAAAAAAACTTTTCATGTGATTATAGGTGTTTTGATTGTACTCCCTTGCATTTATATCTTCTGTTTTCTTTATGTAGTCGATTAAATTTTTAATCAGTAGTGGTTTGATAGTTTGGTAAAATCCTATTACTTGAAATTTATTGTTAATATTTTGCGCTGTTACGATTCCAAGCGCTGAAGATGCTATAATATATCCAAATATATACATTGAATTGGCTTGGCTATCTGGTAAAAGAATATCGTCTGCATTAAAGGGGATATTTAATTCTTTTGAATATACGCAGGCTAGAAGAGATAAATTGCCGATGAAAGATCCATATGATATATAGTTATTAACAATGTTATCTACGAGATTTTGTGTAGTATTTGCTTGCTCTTGATTGTTGAAGTTTTCACCACTACCTGAAATAATAGCTTCACGAGTATCAGTAGAGATTGACTTTACTTCTTCTAGTTTTAACAAAATAGAATTGATGTCGGAAGACAATTTCTCAGATCTTATTGAAAATATATTCACAGATTGAGATATCCTGTCTGAAGCTGCATCTATTTTGGCATATTGAACTTCCCCTTTGTTGTTTGAAACAATGGCGTAGATTATTGCCACAACAGACAAGAGTAAAGAAGAAAGGGTTGATGCAAAAGATATATAACTAATTATATCCGTTGAATTTCCATTATTGACACAGATATAAGTTATAAGTTCTATTATCACAAGAATACAAATTCCACAAATGTAGCAAATATGAAGTTTTTTTCCTTGAACTGTTTTACCATATTTTAAACCCAAATATGCGATAGTTATTATTGAGAATAATATGACAATTAAATTGAATGTTTGAGATGTAAGAAAGCTTTCCATATGGTTCGTGTAAATATAGTTATTCGATACAAAGATATAACTATTAATGAAATATGAAAAAATATCCGGGAAATTAGTCACAAATCTTTTTTTAAAGAGGTTTAGCTTCTTCCGTACTCTACAGTCATAACGATACTCTTCCAATTGCTTTTGACATATTGAAGATTCAGTAAAACCAACTTGAGATATTAACCGTCTTCTACCTTCAAGCACCCACACTGAAAATCCACGTCTTTTCTTCCCGTGCTGTTGTAGCTAAAAGTGGAGATTTTACAGCAGCTCAGATAAATGGGAATGCTATCGCTTATGCTTGGTTTGTATGGGAAAAAGGTTATAAGGGAGATACTGTAGTGGATTGGATAAATTGAGGAGAAAAATAAGGGAGGCCGAACTTTGTATGGTTCAGTCTCCTCTTAAAATATACTTAACGCTTATTCAATCATTATATTACAATATTCTTTTATCAACCGTGAGATGGTATTCTGTATATCTATAGTATTTGAGGGCTTTGCAGGTATTATTCCAATTTGAGGATAATAAGAATCATTCATAATATAATCAAATTTTTTATCAATGGGAGCTAATGTAAATAAATAATCTATCTTTCGATATGGACTTTGATATATACCTGTGTTTAATATATATTTGTATATGCAGTCATTTAATCTTTTTCTAACCGTACCTTGTTGTGAATATTTTGCATCTAAAACACAATAAATCTTATTTTTATTAGGAAATACAAATTCAAGTAGAAAATCAGGCTTATAATAAGTCCCTTTATCATTATTAATCCTAATTAAATCCACTTCTACCAACTTTTTGTCGTAATAAGATGGTTCATAGTAAAAATTAACATTAAATTTATTTCTATTATAAGATCTCAGATTTTTAGCATTATTAATATTGGCATTGTTATTTATTTCAAACCCCAAATTTATCATTTCTTTGTCAATGCATTCTATTAACAAGTAAAAATTGTACATTTCATAAAGATGACTCATTTTCTGTATATTGAATAATAATATATCTCCTTGAAAATCAAATTTAGCATTCCACGTCTTTTGTATTAATCTAAAGGCGTTGGCATAGTGCCTACGACCAATAAAAACAGGTGTTAAAATTGGGCGTTCAATTTTAGGAGTTGCATCTATGAATATATTTTTATATCTCAAATACAAATTTTCGAGCTTACGTTTTATTTCTATGGCATCCTTTAACAAACGTACATATGGAACCTTTTTGAGATCGCGAAAATCAAGATAATGCTCGTCACTATACCTCTCTGTCACATCAATATTATTACATATCTCTTTTTTTAAAGAACTTAGTTTGTTTATTAAACGTAAAAAGCTACCTAAAATTATATTATTCTCATATGTACTATAACAATGATCCGGCTTATTTATAAGCAGTTGATTTATAATACCATATGCTCCATTAAAGTTTATTGCATCGGGATCATACCTTAATTCTGGGCTAAAAGATACAACATTCAGATTTTCTAATATCCATGGTATGGAATCTGCATCAACTAAATTTACTGAATATTTTGAAAGTTCACTTTTAGGACGCAATACATAGTATGGCAAAGATTTAAAATAGACACTATACTCTAACATCTTATCATGAAAATAATTCATGTGATTAATAAATTTAGATGTTAGATTAATATCTGTTTCTTGCACATTGGAGGCAGTTACAGAGCTTTTAGATAAAAAAATATTATATAAATATTTATCTTTTTCCCATAGGTACATTAACATATCTTCAGCGTCATTTTTTTTTAATTTTTCTATTAAGATATTAAAATTAAAAATCTCATTATTAATTCTTAGCGAGGCAAATCCGAAATAGTCAATAAATAAATATTCCGGCTTTATTGTCTCAATTCTTGACTGAGAAATATTAAATAGTGAATAGTCCAATAAAATATCCTCTAAAAAAACATTTTGTTCTACAATGGGAGAATCTGAACTATACTCTAGCTCATAAGTATCTAACTCATATACCTTATATATTCCATTAATAGGATAAACCTCTTCAATATTATTATGATGATGCCGAACAACTTTAAGCATGAGATAATGTTAAAAAATAATTAAATTGATTCTCATAAATTTCACCTTCTTCTCCTAATGAAATTATATCCTTCAATATATTTGCGGAAATACTAAATTTCTCTTCTGGCAACATAGCTTGAAGATCTTTTAATTTCTGCTTGGAATTTGTTCCTTGCACATTTATTAAAGGTAATAAACGTTGAGCAATAGAATAATCAAGAGGCTTATTTTCCTCATGCATAATGTTTTTAGCAACGCTACAATACCTCTTTATTGAAATTTCAACACGAGGACTTATATATATATTTAATTTTTTGAATTGTGCTTTGATATCTTCAAGAACTTTTTCACGTTCATTGTCAAAAGCAATATTTACCTCACTTTTAAAATCTAATAATTCAAAAAAGTCCTGTATATCTTTATATCTTAGTAAGACTTTCTTTATATCATGGTACATTAAATTATCTAGATTAAAATCCTGCGGCTTTAGACGTATGATATTAGCACGATCTATGACTCGTGGAGAAAGTTCTTCTGTCGTTTGGTCATAGTTAATAGTACCTATAAATCTTAAATTATTAGTATAATTAATATGTTCTGTACCGCCTAGATCTAAATTAAAATAATTCTTTTCATCAACTTTACTATCTGTTAAATTATAGAAAATTGACCAATAATGTTCAAGGGGACTTAAATTAGCCTCGTCTAATATTACATAAGCAAATGTTGAATTTGAAAAAAGGTTATTTTTACATTCATAATCCAATTGCTTTAATAAAGAATATACTCCTGTTGACGATGGGGTAAATCTTCTTGTCAATGGGTTGAAGAAACCAACTAAATCCTTACTACTAGTCCATCCTCGGCAAACGGAAACTTCCCTTATTTTCTCAGGGGATGCTAAAGTATTTACTAATAATTTAGCCAAGGAAGTTTTACCTGTACCCGGTAATCCAGCTAATAAAGTAAGTGTGTTTTGATGAACTGAAATAAGAAGATTATCAAGAAAATGGGCTTCTATCTTCCTATTATTTCTTGCGAAAATATCTAATACTTGATTCCTAAAAGAACTATAATTTTCATATTTCACTTCTTCGTCATTGATTCTTAAATCTAAATACTGTGTTTCATCGTTTACGTTATAAGTCGATAAATCACGTCCACTTAGAAAATCAAAATATTTTTTATGCTGAATTAATTCTTTTAATTTTTCTTGCTCTTCTACCTGCTTATTCGCAAATTCTCTTCTCAAATTCTGAATAGCATCTTCTAACTCTTTTTGACTCTTTTGTTTCCATCGTATATCATCTTTTATAGTATCTAATTGTTTTGATAATTCTTTTTCTTTTTCATCAATAATAGAGGATAAGTTACTTTTGCGTTCTTCCAATTCAGCTATTTCTGTTTCTAATATAGTTTTTTTATTTGCAAGTTCTTGCTCTTTGAAGTTTTCCTTATCTTGTTTCAGATTTTCAAATTCCAATTTTTCTTTTTCAATATCTTGTTGTAGCCCTTCTTCTTGATTTATCAATTTAGTAATTTCCGCATTTAGCTGCATTTTTTTTTCTGACAAAAGATTAATCTCATCTTTCACAGATTTCATTTCAGGCAAATGTTTGATAAAATCAATATTTGATAATATTTCACTTTTTCCTGCATCTATAAGTGCTAATAATCTTTCATTTCTTTTTGAATGAGCAGTAACACTTATTCCAGTAGTGTTTTTTTGAATAAAATCAATAAATGAATTTAAAATGTCAATATTATAATCATTAGAAGAACGTTTTATCTTTCCTTCAAATTCCTTCAACAAGTCTTCATCGCTGATAAAATCTATTGTATTTGGAGAAGGTAAGTCATTTACTCCGGGGATAAAAATTTTTCTTTCTATATCATTGGCAGAGAAAGCTATAAAGGAATTGTCATTCATATTATACTCTCCAAATTGCATATATTCTGACTTCCTTATTACAAATTGTTCCTCACTGTCTTTTTTCTTCACCACAAAAGGCCCTTTCATTGTCTTATTATTTTCTGTTATAAAAAAACAACTATTAAAGCCCATGTATTTTTCTGATAATAGCGGTTTCAAAATAGCTTCTTTAGGATCAAAGCTAGATTTAGCCTCGTTTATTTTACCTTCAAAAATCTCTATTATCTCATTATTTACAATTTCACTTAAGTTAGAATGAAATGTTTTAACTCTAGGATAGTTAGGATTATCTTCACATCCATTATTGTAAACAACATTTCCTAATGATATTTTTAATAATTGATTAACATAAAATCGCTCACCTAGAGATAAGATATCAGGACTATTTCGATCTCTCACAATAAATACCTTACTTCCCATATCATATTCGTCAATGTCTTCAATCATTTGACCTTTTCTGTGCAAGATCAAAATAATATTCTTATCAGGGAAGTCTTCATCTTTCACAGCAAGAATATAATCTTGTTCATTAAATCTAAAACCATATTCATTATAATCCTTGTAACTAAAGGAAGTAGAGTTTAAATTACCTTTCTCCATTTCAATACTTATATCAAGTTTCACAATAGTTTGAATATTCTTAATTATGTATTAATCAAGGATTACAAATATACACATTAATTGTATTATATAGAAAATAGAAGTGATTTTTAAACAGATTTATTCCTGCATAATAGCACGCAATAGTATAGTAGAAGAATAATACTACTTATAGATACTATTCCATTAGTTGATATTTAGATTAGAAAATTGTTTAATTCTTTCATAGAGGTTTATAACATGTAGTAAGTATGCATATAATTAAAGAATATAATTATACAGGATTAATGGATGTTATATATGAAAATAAATCAATGGAAATAAAAGGTGTAAAATAAATTGCAAAGAAACCATGATATCTAAATATCGTAACTTCTTTGATAAAAATAAGAGAGGTCGAACTATAATAAGCCCGGTCTCATTTTGTTTTTAAATCAATCCCTAAGGGTTAATTCCAACACTTTGTATTGGATTTGACCTCTACATTTGTAAATTTCCTAAGTTCAGCTATCAATGCTTGTACTTCATTTCTGGCTGGTTCAGGAAGAGTAATGTTCCATTGTGAGTTTTTACCGATATTGACCTAAACCGGAGAACATATCCTGATAAGATTCACCATTTCTGTCAGATTGAATTTCATCAAAGACTCATAGGTTACATAGGTTCTCATTCCAAGTTCAGTAATTCCTGCATAGCCTGAGCACGATCTTGAGTTTTGGAAGCGTTCTTTACAATATCAGGATAGAAGATGTCTGTTTCAATAGTGGAACATAAAATAGCTTTCTTCATAATAGGATAATCTTTGAATTTTAGAAAACGTTAAGATTCTTGTTATCAAACTTGTCATAATGATCAAGCATCTGAGTAATCCAATCTGAAGGTACATCAACAGCTCAAGTATCTGTTCCGCTACCTACAAAAGTGAAGTTATCCTTATCCAGATTAACTTTCAGTTCTTTGGGGTCAGGGTGTGTGGGAGGAAGATTTTCATTTTTTTTCATGTAACAATAAGTATAATCATGAAAACACGTACGCTTTGATAGCGTTCTATGTGTGAGTTACAAAAGAATACATATTGTCTTTACTTTTCATTAGTGCCATAATTTCATCAGTAAAAGTTATTTTTTCTTGATTTATATCTCCTACGTTCACATCCGAAAGTATTATGAGAGTAGGCGTATTCAATTATTTCAGTAATATCATAATCCGGAATAAGCTCTTCGATGAATGATTTGGCTCTGTCTTTCTCTATTCCTGCCTTACATAGAACTCCTGCATAAGACATCGCCGTATTGTTCCTTCCGTTAGCTATAGATTTTCCGGTCCAGATAGTTCCAAGAATACGAATTATACTATCATCAGAAACAACTTGTCTGCTCAGAGTGTTCAGGAATTTGGCTACATAAGAATCATCCTCCATCATTATTTCATATCCAGCTTCATCCCTTATTATGGTTTCTGTAACAGTTTCGGGTATAATTGGTTCAGAGGTGGAAGGAACAAAATGAAAAGGCTCAGGATCAGGATTTTTCCATAGGTTCGGATCATAGCTTAAAAAATTACCTCTGGCCAAATCCACCGTACTCGTATCTTTTTCTGGGCAATCAAACAACTTCAAGAGCTGATTATACAAGTCATAATGGTAAAGCGGTTCATAGTTGTCATGGAGGATAACCGCTTTATAACCCTCACCGCTTGGAGTAACGTAATAGGCATAGACACATGGGAAACTTTGTAACCATTTCCCAAACTCATCCATCTTCTCCGGCTGAATATGGTCGAAGTCAAGAGCGGTAAAAGAAGAATAGTGAATCAAATCATTCCTGTTCTTGGTCTTGAAAGTTCCGTTCCATGTTACAGCTGGAAGTTTCATTTTGGCTTCATTCTTGGCTTTATCATCTTTGGCTTTCCTTACCGCATCAACTTTTTCGGCTACATGATAATAACTACTAGTCTTGATTATATCCAGTACCTTATCTATATCATATTCTTCAGGGTGATTGATGTCTGTAATCCTGCCGAACAATGATATTTTTGTTCGGATATGGGAGGCTATTCTAAACACAGCTACCTTTTTACCTTCCATTCGGTTGGTTCTATCCTCACAAGTCAAGTAATCGGAAATATCAGAAGCACTTGGATTACCGGGAATATCGAGTTTGGAATATATGTTTTGAAGTAATTCCTTGACCTCCGCTTTCGTATAGTTCTTTCCAACCCTCAGCACTTTTATCAGTTCCTCCGCTATTTTATCTTTAGGAAGTTTATCGAAAGGAGTAGGTTCAATGGCTTGTCTGATATAGTCCTCCCTCCAATGCAATGCTTTAAAACCTTCTTTTCCGAGAGCATCATAATAGGTCTTGAATTTCTTCTCTATAAAGGTACATTCATCCAACAAATCGGGGAGAGTATCATGGAGTTCACAATACATCTTTGCTTTTCTGGAGAATTGGCCGTCCTTGTTCCACTCGCTGAATAATTTCTGTATCTCAGGATTGTCACTGTCTGTAGATTTGGTAACATTTACACCGGAACTTAAAGCCCTGTACATGGAAAAGTCACTCCGATAAATCTGATCTGAAACTTCCCAGGCTCTCCGTTCCGCTATTTCAAGGATTTCATTTTTAACTATCCTTACGTTATTATCCTTATCCTTCACGATGCAACAATAATGCTCCTTATGCCCTTGCTGTCTGATTGTATTCTCCATTATTTGAAGCTGATCATTTTTATGTGGAGCAGCTTCGTAGTTTTCTATTTGTCGGTTGGTGCTGTCGTTCTTTTCCTTGATTGATTTCTCCAAAGCCTCTTTCGTTACCTTTGCTTCCCGTGTATTATAATATAAGGTGGCTGAGTTACGGAAAGGGTTCTCTTCCAGTCTCTGCCTTCCTATGATTTGTTGAAGATCCACAGAGACATCTATCGTCATGCTGCTTACTTTAGGATTGGCGAAAATATAGGAATAGGCATTGGTTGAATAGAAGTCGGCTCCCACATAGACAGTCGAGGTGCAGAAGGTAAACATTTTATGTGGCTCTCCCTTACCCGGAATCTCTTCTATCCTGAACTTCATTCCGGTCTGCCTTGATAATTCATCCAGTTTCTTTATATTGTCACTCTTGGAAGAACAGATGATAGTGGTCTCTTCCGGTTTCAATCCGGACTTCTTGATAATCTTCTTAATCTCGGAAACAGAATTGATATAGAAAACGACTTCCTTCGCTATAAACTTTTCGCCGTTTACCATCGTACTCCTGCCATTTCCTGAACGATATTTCTCTATCAGTCCCATACATAGTTCCAATACTGATTTTCTGGACTTTATTACCTCTACATCGGGTAACTTTGTCATATTCTCCGGCCAAAGTAATTCATAGACGGGTAGAGACTTGAATTGTACCGTCATATCCAGATAAGATTCAAGAAAAGGAGTGGCTGAAAGATAGATTACTTGGGTGAACTTCTGTAGTACTTCCGACAATTCATACTCTGTAGTTGGTTTGAAATGGCAGTCATAGAAAATAACCTGAAACTCATCAACCACGACGATCCATTCACTCAGATTCTCCCCTAAGCCAACCAATACTTCCATGATTTTCCCAAGCGAGTCATAGGTAGTCAGAATCTTCTTCCCTCCATGTTTGATATATTCCTGAAGTTCGGAGTTAAAAGTCAGAATCTCTTTTTCACTGCCTGTCTTGCTTTCAAAATACTTCTTTTTGTCTCCCTGAAAACGGTAAAGATGAAGGTTTCCGGAAGGATGCTGGGAATACTTGTTATACAGCAGATGTTTCCTTGGACTGGCCAGGATTACTTTCTTGTCGGAACGGATATACATTTCAGTGGCACCACAACCACAAATCCGTTTATTGAGGATGAAAGGCTGGTCATCGGGTAGTAAATTCTCTAGTTCATCCCAATCCGATAAATACTTGATACCGGACGGAACATCTAATTTTATTTTCTTCATTATTCTATAGGTTTTGATTAGTGGGTTGGTCAGAGACAGAAGCCTATATGAAGTATGAATATAGTACATAACCCCGAAGGGATGGAATAATTTATCTACATAAATGCTTACTCTTTAAGCTTTTGTACATGATTTGCAACATTTTTTATTCCACCTTGTCTTACAGTTATGTCATACATTCCACTTACGTTCCATACTCTTGTCTCCGACCAACCCTGATTATTCATTTATTGATTGTCTGGTAACTTGAAATTGGGATTGTTACGGTTAAGTTCTTTCTCCAGCTTATCCATATCCTCCTTCTTCTTTTTTATGTACTCTTGATACTCAGCACTGCTTTCTTCCACCCATTTAAGATTATCTGCATGGAAATCAAGATAATCCATGTTCTTATGAAGCACTCTCGGTCTTTGCATTGTAGATTTATCTCCATCCACTACATATTCTGCCGCAGCCATCAGGTCATCTATATGGGCATGTTTCTCCTCGGTTCTTCCCCATGGGTTTTTCCGATAATAACGTACATAAGGATCTATCGCTGTCATTTGATCCATATCACTGTTTCCTGTTTCTTTTACAATAGGTAATGCTTTCTTCTTATCAAGTATAGTTCCATCAGCTTTCACTTCCAAACCATTATCCAGTTTACGTTTAGTGGCTGTTGGTGAATATTTCCTGACCTCTTTCCATTCAAGGTTATTGGCCTGACAGTTCCCCAAGTTCCCGTCATTATGTACCAACTTATATTTCTTTCCGTCATCAGGCATGGGGTTATAAGCATCGGCAATAGCTTCATCCAATTGAACGGTTTTGGGTTTGACATTCAGGAATTTTGAACCGTTTATATCAGTATGGATCTGTAAAAAATGATTCCAGGACGAATCATTATATTTCCGATAAGCACGAGTTCCAGCCCAATTTACCCAAATGTTATATTTCATGCTGTATCTTAGCGTTATACCACTGACTACTATATCAAGCGGTTGTTTCTTATAAATCTTTGACATTCTTCTTATTGCTTTTTATGGTTAATATTATGTTTCTCTCTTCACTCAGGTATTTTACCAGAGAGTTATACGCTTCGCATCTTCTACGCTTTCTTGGAACTACAGCAAGAAGTTCACTCAATGTAACTTCAATGCTGAGACCGGAAATGAAATGTTCCTCACCTATATACCTTGTCAGTGCCTCAACGTCATTCTTGAACTTTTCAGGCGTGATACTTACTTTCTCTACGATAACATCAGGAGCAGTATTTTCCTGACGATCCAATGAAGATTCTGAACCTCCAATGAATGTATTTTTTATTTTTAAAATCATTTCAGGAGTAAGGATTAGAGGGTTACGGAAGAGCGTTTTAGCGGTTTGAAGCGGATTATGGCTCCCTCAGGTTAAGAAGGAGCTATATTAATCATTAAAGGCTCCAAACATCATCCATCAGTTCTTCTATCCTTTCATCCGTCAGTTCTTCTCCTTGATATCTCATTTTGTCAGAAAACTCATTGAATACATAATACATACAATACTTATGACCGAATACAACTCCTTTCGAGGATAACCACCTTACTTCCCCTGAATCGGATTCGAAGAAGTACCCATTCTTACAAATATCCAGGAAGAAGAGATCTTTCCCGAATTTTGTAGAATCAGAGAAATCCTCAAAAAATATCTTTGTGAAAAAAGCGGGAATTTTCCCTTCCAGGTTATCAGGATATATCATTCCCAGCGTCATGTCATCACCCCCATCTTCAAGAATAAACTCTTTGGTCAGACAAGGAATTAAAAACTCTTTCATTTCCGGCCAGTTCATGCCGATATAAGCGATATAGTCATCTCCCAGGTTAAAAGAAGGAAAAACATGAGTATGTGAACCTATATCTGAATGGTCTGATTTTGAATAACTCTCATACAGATTGGTATTATCCCTTATCTTTTGACTGATTTCATTCATAAGACAGGCATTGTTCCCTAAGTACTCATACATTACTTCACATAATGATTCATATCCTTTTTTACTCTGAATTGGCAATCTATAGGATGGAAATAAATTGCCGTTGTTACAATTAAATTGTGCCATGATTCTTTATTTTAAATTGGTTATTAGCTTGTTAGACTCTGTTTCTGTGATATTCTCAGGCATAGGAGAGCCTGTAATGAAAAATATCCTATTTCCCATCATCTTATTTTTTTAATAAACTTCAATTGTGATAAAGTAAACTGGGTCCTTGCTTACTTTATATTAGAATTTTACATATCTGTCGGGAATTGTTTCAACATTTATTTCTTCATCTTTAATAGCGGATTGTAATAAAGCATACCAAAGGTTCAAATCACTACTCACAATAATCAGCTTCTTTTCCAAGTTGTTATCCAGTGAAGTTACAAGATCACCGTTCCCATCTACTACAGATACTCCACGTACTAGATAATCACTGACCGTAGTAACATGAATAATAACAGTTTCAACAGGACATATCAACTGACATTGTAGCTTGTTAATGATTCCGGTGTCTATTTTCGGTTTTTGAGGGAGACAGAAACTATACCCGTCTTCCTTGAGTTTCTTCAAGTTATTCATTTTCTGAATGTTGTTTATAGAATCCCCACCACCTCTCACATGATGGGGAAATCTGCATTAGTGTTTAATATTGGAATCAGCAAATAATTCGTTCAACTTGGCAATAATCATATTATCCTTGCTCTGGCTGGCACTCTTCTTCATCTGGCTTATTTCCTGTGCATTGGTAGCTCCTATGCCTTCAAGAAATGCAACCAACAGATTCATGGCCTCGCTACGTTTCATATCCCTTTTTATCAGGGAGTCCAGTTGCTTGTAAATCCATTCCGGCAACACTTTCCAACCGAGAACCTTGGCTGAATTTCCTTCAAAAGACTTGGCGGCTGCTTCATAGAGTCTCTTGTCCTCCTTGAATGATGTAGTATCAGCCAGCTCCTCCAGTTTTTGATCATTGGTTGATGCTTTGATGCAGACTGTCTTTGAATTGGTCTTTCCACCATTTACCCAAGACCATGCAGCGGAATCAGATCCGGTTTTGGCTTTCTCCTTGACCCACTCCAATTTTTCAGTTGATATACCTTTTTCTTTGGCAGTGGCAAGAAGTTGTGTCACCCAATCCATACCATCCCAAGGGTTCGTTGCTGAATTGGCCTCTCTCAACAACGTGGGAACATCATACTCGCTTATAAGAGGAAGATAGACATAACCCTCATATTCTGTCTTACCCTCTTTCTTTAACTTCTTGTTCAACTGCCTGAGAGCCTCCATGCGGTGCTGCCCGTCAATTACAATAAGGATAAGATCAAGGTTCGGGGTATCCTCTGTGATTGGATTTCCGTTTTCGTCTTCCAGTTCCAGCCCCGCTTTTAGGCAAACAATGGCAGGTACGACAAGGAATGGAGATATGATACCTTTGCAGGCCAGAATGGAAACTATTTTTTTCTTGACCTGTTTCGCATCAATATCACGGTTAATCTTGATACGCCCGAAAGTATAACCCGTTTCGAGTAGTCCAGATATGGTGCAGATCATTCCCCATGTCAGCTTCATCGGTACTGCTTCTGGGACTTCATCTTTGTTTTCTTCTGAATTAGGTTGTTGTGCATCACCAGCAGATGCACCTGCCTGTAGATCCTTATCCTCTACAGCGGATTCTTTCATATTTGACCCTTGCAGATCCAGTGTGGAAACTGCTTCATCAATTAGACTCTTTTCCATTGTACTTTTAATTTTTAACATTATACTTACTTTTCCGATTACTAACACGCAGGATTTCCAGTACCTTATAGGTATCGAAAATTACAGTCTTGCCGCTCTGGAAGATTGCATCATCGAGCAACCCATCAGCTTTCATTCGACTAACAGTACTTGCAGAGATACCTAACCGTCTTGCGAGTTCTTTGATACCTGTAATGAACTGTGGCAAATTCGGATAATCATTCAGTGGGGATTGCTTTTTTTCCTCCTTTACCTCTGTTCTTTTCACTTGGTGCAATAATTCTAAGAACTCCGCACCGTTCATGGTTAGCACTGTCTTATTAAGAAGTGCTTCAACTGATATTTTTGATTCTTTCTCCATATTAAAAATATTGTTTTTCCCGGGAACGGTGGCGAAGGTAGAAACAAAAAAGTGATTGCAAAACAGTTTACAATCACTTTAATATCAACAGATTATATATAATACTATTTGATAGTAGATAGTAATATCTAATGATAGTTATAACGACTAATACTATTGCTAATGATAGCTAATGATAGCTCATGCTGTCGTAGACACTCTTTCCATATCTTCATTGAATTTCTTTATCATGCTGTCAATTTCATTTTTGTCATCACTTCCCACTTTTTCTATATTTTTTCCTAAATCTCCCGACTTTATCAGCATGTTGTTTATCATAAAGATATTGGCTATTTTATTCCACATATCCCTGCCCATTCTATCTCGCTTCACTCGGTACAGTCTAACTATAAAATATTGTAATGAATATTTCCCTTTCATCCATCTTATCCTTCTGCATTCGCTTTCTTCCGGTTTATATTCTGTTCCCATAGTACCTCCCAACCAGTAGCGAAATTCTTTTTTAGTACATTGAAATAAAATATTATTACCTTGTTCGTATAAAAGTTCATAGGCTTTATTTAATAAGTTGGGTTTATATTGTTCAAAAAGTTCAGGTAGATGCAATGGATTATATATAATATTTGTTTCGGTAACATGATCATTGCTTTCTTTCTGAATGTTTGTTGTAACAGAATCTTCATAAGCAGACTGAACAGTTTGTTCTTCTGACTCTTTGGAAATATTGGAGGTGGAAGCAGATTCTTCTAAGAGTAAATCTTGGTTAGAAGCGGGAATTGATGGATTTGAAGAAACATCCTTTATTTTATTTTCGTAACATTTGTTAATATTTAAGATTTGTTTATTATTTTCGTATTGTTTGTCTATTTTATCTAATCTACATTTTTCACGTAGCCTGTTCTCTTCACGTAGCCTGTATTGTTGATAATAATAATCGTCTTCTTCTGTAGAAGATATTCTATTTTTATCAGAGTATTTCTCTTTTTCTACTTCTACTACTTTTTTTGTTAACGCATAGGCAGCACCAAGTGAAGCGCCCAAAGGTCCTAAAAGTAAACCTCCAGCTACAATTAAAGAGCCTGCTACTAAACTGTCAAGCATATTTGTAGCTACATTGTCTTTTGAACGAGAATAATTGCAAGCTATTGTATGCGTTTCCCTGTGGTATTCTTTGTTGAAGTTGTCCATAATTCTATTTTTAAATTAATATTACTGACCACCTTTCAAATACCGTTCCAATTCCTATGAAATTAGTTAAGCTATACTCTTTACATACCCAAAAAGTTGTTTAAGCTGTTCCGAAGTCATCTTTTCCATGCTTTCTATGATTCCCGACTTGTATTGATGGGTGTTCCATTTATCCATCTGCATCTTCTGAGTTTCGTCAGCCACTTCAATATACGGCTTCATACTTTCATAATCAGAATGTCCGGTACAACTCATTACTACACTGGCTGGAATACCGAGTGCTAGCGAACAACATACAAAAGTTCGTCTTGCATCGTGACAAGAGATCTGTTCCCAAAACTTATAGGTATCTTCATGTCTGGTATTACCCTTGAAATAAACTTGGGATACTTCACGATCCAGCCCTGCCAATTTGGCAGATTCTTTCAAGTAGTCATTTAATTTCTGATTGCTTGGCACTGGAAAAATTGTATCACCCTTATACCATGAATATTTCTCAATAATTTGCTGGGCGTGTTCATTCAAAGCGATATGTAATTTATCATCGGTCTTTTCAGTACAGAAATCCAAGTACCCATCCACTAGGTTGACCGGTCTAAGTGCGGCCAAATCTGAATATCGTAAAGAAGTGAAGGCCATGAAGCAAAACATATCTCTCGCTTTTGATAGGTATTCCTTTTCCTTAGGAAATTCAAAGTGGAAGAAGTGCATCAGTTCCTTATATTTTAAAAAGGTGACGGCCTTCGGTATAACTTTTAGCTTAGGCTTGAATTCCAGTACACCGGGTTGTATTACATATCCATTTCTGGAAACCCAACGGAGAAATGATTTTAACATTTTAAATTGTTTTACAATGGTGCGATTACAATAATTGTTTTTAATGTACCAGTTCATTAGCTGAACCATTTTGTCCTTATTCAGTGTTTCCAATTCTATTTTAGGATCGCAGTCTATTAATTGATGCCACATTTGTCCATATTTATATTGTGCATTTTGACTCCAATTCCCTTCTTGTGGGCGAAGTCGTAAAAACTCAGAAAATATATCTTTTAATGTTTTGCTTTCATCTTCTTGTATAACTTCTACCTCTTTTGTTCTTCCTAATTTCTCATTTACCAGTTCTTTCAGGTCAGTAGTTGTTGGTATTTTGGAATGAAGATCATATTTGGCAAACACTTCCTCGATACAAACCAGAAAACTGCGGATTGCATTGTTAATCTCACGGGCATAGACAATCTTTCCACCAATCTTATGGGTCGTATTACTTTTTACCAATTGCTTGTCACTATCCCATTTTAAAGGAGCAATAGTATAACCGACAGAAAAACCGACCTCATTTTTCTTGCTGTTCCATCTTACCCGAATCATTACCTGCCCATTCTTCATAACATAGGCTCTTGTACTAAAATTTGTCTTTTTCATACGTTTTACTTAATTTTACCGCGAATCTAAAGAGAAGATTTTAAAGGGAAAATAGGCTGACATTACATGAATATACATGATAGTACAAACTACTTTTCCTTATTTTGTTTCTTAAATTCACAAGCAAAGATATGAAGGACGATAGGGGGGAGTAACACCCTTTAACTACTCCCCCGATTTCTAAGAGTATATGATATTGGTTGAAGTTATAAAGTATATGAGATCTTGATATGGTGTTGAATATTAATGCTTTGTGGCTTTTTTAAAAATCAGATAATATCATTCAGAGACTGCCTCCAGCTCCACGGAAATAGTAAAAAGAAGTTTGTAAGTCCTTGAATTCCAGTAATTCAGGGGCTTTTTCTTTTCTTCTACTCCCCCTACCTTTTATATTCATTTAGAAAACAGTTGTAGTAAATGTGCTACAATTCAAAATTAATATCTACTTTTGTCTGTTCAAAAACCAATAACTATTAGAAGTGGGGGCAACACTTTAAATTCTGCAACAGATTTATGAAAATTCACGAAGGAAAATGTACAGAGAAGATTTTGAAAGAACGTGAACGGATTGGTAACCGGTTAGCCATTCTTCGCAAGAAGAGAAATATGACCCAAGAGGAATTGGCTAATCTTTGTGGCGTTAATCGTGTTAATATAGCCAAGATAGAGAAAGGGGCTTATAATGTGAGCATTGATATACTATCTAAGGTAACATCCGCTCTTGGTTTTGTGATAGATATAAAAGTGGATAGCTCTGTTTGTCCGACTCATTTCTCTCAACGTAAACCTGTAAAGCTGGTAATAGGGGAAGATTATTATGTCAGTTTTGGCAATAACGAAGCCCATAGATGTAAGCTGGTGGATATTCCGGAGATGTACCAAGGTCAAAGAATTAAAATCGAAACTCCGACCCCGAGAGGGTCTATCACCCACATATTATTTGCCGATGAAATAGGAACGACACCTGACGAGGCTGTAATGAACCAAGTAACGATGTAAAAACATTAAAAGGGAGGAAGTGCAAGTTCCCCTTTTATTGAAATCACCTTCGCTACAACCATCTGCAGCGAGGGTGATTTTTTAGTTTATGAGGGTTTCTACACCCCCTCTTTCATCAGGGCTATTCAGAAATTTAATGGTTTCTTCTGAATATATAATCTTAAATTGATGGTTCGGAATCAATTCTAAAGCTGGGAAATCAGTAGTGATTAACAGTTTTAGTCCCTTTCTTTAATATGTAAAAGCAACTTGTACAAAAGAAGTTTCTTATGTACGGGATAGCAGCAATAACTCCGTTGAGCCTTCGTGGGGACAAGCCGAATTTGATTTTATAATGTGGGTTTATAAGGTACAGTCTCCGGTCAATGATTTGATAGTTGGCTTGCCGGGCGATGCGATTGAACAGTTCGATGGTGCATCCGGTGCTCTTTATATCCAGTAGCTCCGTGATTACGCGTTCCTGCTCACCGCATAGTCTTAATATCCATCTGTATAAAGTGCGGGGAAGGAGGTGGAGAAAAGGGAAATGTGAAACAATGTGGCTGTGTGCTATCTGCTGGTGGCCTCCGAATGGCATTTGCCAGGCGGGAAATCCTACAAATATAGCTCCGTCGGCAGACAAATGTTTTTGTAGGCCGGAGAGGAACCGTTCTTTGTCTCTGATATGCTCTATCACATCGTGTAGAAGAATTAGGGGAAAATTCGTAGCCTTGTCCTTAAGCTGGAAAATGTCGGTGGCAATGAACTGTCCCTGCTGATGCCTTTGGGCGAAGAAGGTTCTGGCTTGTTCTATTCGCGTGGCATCAATGTCTACGCCCATCACCCGGCAACCGGCTTCGGCAAAGGGGAGCAGATTGCCTCCCTCTCCACAGCCCACTTCCAGCACTTTATCGGGGATGTGTCCGATGACTTCCTTTATGTAGGGGATATAATAGTTCTTGCTGGTCTGTGACTGTTCACCAAAGTAGCTTTCCCGGTCGGTATGTCGTTTCTGCATGTTCTTTGTTCCTTCTTGAGTTTGATTATCCATATAAATAGATAATCAGTCGGGTAAAAGACTGCGTGGCACATCGTTTTTTTACCAGGAAATGCGGAGGCCTACCGGGAGGGTGAATGTGAACGGATGTTCCTTTCGGATGGTGCGCAGTTGGCTGCCGTCGGGGATATAATAGTTTACAGTCGGCTCCAGATAGATGCCTGCCTGGGGTGTGAGGCGATATTGTATGCCTATACTTGTGTTGACCGACCACTGCCAGGGAGCACTTACCGGCTGGCTGTCGAGCTTGTGTGGAATACTGTCCGTGACATGGAAGCTTTGGAGTGTCCCTTTTATGGGGATATCCACCTGCATGCCTGCCGTGGCATAACTGGAGAAACGTTTGTAATGCCAGAAACGGTAGGAAAGCCGGAGAGGAATGCCGATATAATGCAACTTCTGGTTGTCTTGAATGCGGAATGCTTCGCCGGTAGTGAACTCCGACCTGAGAAGCGTATATTGCAATCCGGTTTCCAGACTCCAACGCTCATTCAATTTCTTGCTGAGAGAGAGTCCCACGACGATGGGGGCATGATGTTGCTGGTTCTCAACAATCCTGCCGCTGTTATTCTGGGCAATCTGCATGAGTCCGATGGAATCTTTTCCCAGAGTACCCTGCTGATAGCGGGTGTGCAGATAAGAATAATACTCTTCCCACGTGCTGACTTGTTGAGGGAAGTCACTTGAAATGCCGTCGGTATGTGGAGTGGCAATCAGCTTATATAAGTTCTGTGCCAGTTGCGGTCCGAGTGAACCTGCCAGCATCAACTTCCATTTTCCGGATTTCTTCTTGCGGGTTGGCGGCATCAGGGAAGGGGAGAAGACGAAAGCCATCTGTCGGTTGGTGATGGTCTGTCCGGTGAATGGAGAAGGTATGGGATATTTGTGGATACTATCTTTCATTGTGGGTATGGCAAGGGGCCATTCTGTGGAAACTGGAACGGGAGGGATGATTCGTTCCCTTTTGTTCAGATTTTCTTTGGTATAGCATTGTTCGTCGGTTCGGGGAGTATCGGCTTTCTTTGTTTGTTGCGTACTCCCGGCTTGCCTGGAAGAAACTTTGGACAAACGGTTTTCCCTGATACTCTTTTTCTCTCTGTACAGATAGTCATATAGCGTTGGAAAGAGAAGCAATACTGTCAAAACAATGAATACACGGTATCCTGCCAGCATCTTTTTAAGTAAAATTTTCGCCCGGAACAATTGGGAGGAAGAGGAGTGTGGCGCTATACCCAGTAAATCTCCGATTTCTTTGTGGGACAATCCTTCCAGTACTGCCAGTTTAAATACCTTGCAGTAGCCCTCCGGAAGGCTCTCCACTATATCCAGCATCTTATCGTACGAAATGAAATCCGGACAAAAAGGATTTTCAGCAGGCTCTTCCTCTTCCGGAATATCTGTCAATGGGATGGTGGGGTTGGCATTGGCATGGTTGAGGTATTGCAGTGCCAGGTTTCTCATAATCTTTTTCATCCAGTATTCCAGTTTCTCCGGGTTGCGCAGCGAATGAATGGAAGTGAATATGATGACAAAACCGTCGTGAAGAAGATCTTGGGCTATCGTTGGGTCGGGAATATAGCGTAGGCATACTTTCAGCATTTTCTCTGAATAGTTTTCGTAGAGCAGGCTCAAGGCCTGCCCGTTTCCCTTCTGGCATAAAGTGACAAGAGCTTTTGTATCCATGTGTTTGTCTCAATGTTATTTCTTAAGGATAGAGAAGAACATGAATGACTGCATGGATTTTTATTTTTTAACTAAGCCTCCCGGTTGACTTCTGCTGCACAGTCCGGACAAATGCCTTTCAGTACATAGTTGATGCTGTTCAGTGTAAATCCTTGAGGCAGCTTCACCACCGGAGTGGGAATGTTGGTGAAGCAGAAGGTTTTGTTGCATTTCTCGCAATGGAAATGGGTGTGCAGGTCGCTTACGTCGCAAGAGCAACTGTCGCTGCACACGGCATACTTGAAGGAACCCGTCCCGTCATCTATACTGTGTATCAGATGATGGGAGAGGAATAGGGTAAGGGTACGGAAGATGGTGGATTTGTCCACCGTATCCAGCATGGTTTCAAGGTCGAGCAATGAGACGGAACGGCCTGCCTGCATCATGGTGCGCAATACCAGGATGCGGATGGCAGTGGGCTGTATGTCCCTTTTGGCCAATAGGTCCAAATATTTCTTTTCTTCCATTTTTTCTATTTAATAAGTTTCTGTATGCGTATGGCGTTCACTATCGCAATGAGGGCGACGCCTACGTCGGCAAAGACAGCTTCCCAAAGTGTGGCGATTCCACCGGCACCGAGGATGAGGACAAGCAGCTTCACTCCGAAAGCCAGCGAGATGTTCTGCCAGACAATCCGGCGGGTTTGCCTGCCCGCATGAATGGCGGTGGCCACTCTCGAAGGCTGGTCTGTCTGTATCACTACATCGGCGGTTTCGATGGCGGCATCGCTGCCAAGTCCGCCCATGGCGATGCCCACATGGCTAAGGGCAAGAACCGGGGCATCATTGATGCCGTCGCCCACAAAGGCTATTCGGTTGGCAGGGTTGCTGCGGAGTGCCTCGATGTGCTTCACCTTTCCGTCCGGCAGCAGGTCTCCGTATGCCTGGGTGATGCCTAGCTTTTCTGCAAAGTTAGTAACAATGGCTTGTTTGTCTCCCGATAATATCTGAATATTATTGATATTTAAAGCTTTTAATTCTTTGACGGCGTTGACGGCATCTTCCTTTAATGTGTCTGATAGCAACAGATAACCGGCATATTTTGTTCCGATGGCGCAGGCCACAATCGTATCGACAATTGATGACAATTCATCGGGATATTCTATCCCGAACTTAGTCAGCAGGCGGGTGTTGCCCACCAGGACACGCGTTCCATCCATAGTGGCTTGCAGTCCGTGGCCGGCAATCTCCGTAACGTCCGTTGTGGCAATCAGCTCTATATCTCTTTGTTTGGCATAGCTTACGATGGCTTTGGCTATGGGGTGCGTACTGTTTCGCTCTGCCGAGGCGGCAAGCTGTATCAACTTCTCTTCCGTAACTCCCGGTTGTGCCTGGCAGGATTGTACATCGAAGGTGCCTTTGGTCAGCGTACCCGTCTTGTCGAATACCACCGTGTCGACTTGGGTGATGGCATCGAGGTAGTTGCTACCTTTGAAGAGGACACCCAGGCGGGAGGCGGCGCCGATGCCTCCGAAGTAGCCTAACGGAATGCTTACGACGAGGGCGCACGGGCAGGAGATAACCAGAAAGACCAATGCCCTGTATAGCCAGTCATTGAAGATGAACGAGAATTGTGCATCTGCCAGCGAATAGAGGAAGGGGAGCAGTACAATCAATGCCGCCAGTCCGGTGACGGTGGGCGTATAGATACGGGCAAACTTACGGATGAAAAGTTCTGCCGGCGCTTTGCGCTCGGAGGCATTCTGCACCAGTTCCAATATACGGGAAAGAGCACTTTTCTCGAAGGGTTTGGTGACTTGGATGCGTACGACTTTGTCGGTCGCAATCATTCCGGCAAGCACTTCCCCGCCCTGGCGGATGTTGCGGGGAACACTTTCTCCCGTCAGTGCGGAGGTGTTGAAGGCGGCAACTTCGTCCAGCATCGTTCCGTCCAGGGGGACGCGCTCTCCGGCTTTTACTTCGATGGTTTCGCCTACCTGCACACGTTGGGGAGCTTCGACAAGTGTACTGCCGTTTCTGATGACCGTTGCCGTTTCGGGACGTACGTCGAGCAGGGCGCTGATGTTACGCTTGGCTTTGTCTACGGCTTTGTCCTGAAAGAGCTCTCCCAAGGAGTAGAAGAGCATGACGGCAACGCCTTCGGGATATTCGCCTATATAGAAGGCGCCGAGGGTGGCGATGGACATAAGGGTGAATTCGCTGAACACGTCCTTTTGCAGGATGCTTTCCCAGGCTTCCCTCATCACCGGGAGGCCTACGGGGAGATAGGCAAGCAAGTACCATATAAAAGGTACATACTCTCCCTTGAAGAAGGTGGTGTCAGTAGCATTCAGGATGAGCCCTCCGAAGAGCAATAGGGCGGAGAGGATGATTCTCCAATAATCTTTCAGCAGACTGTTTCTTTTTTCTTGTATCGCTGTATGTCCGTGTGTGCAGCAGCATTTGCAACTCATATTGTTTCCTCCTATTTTCTATTTTCTGCAGCAAAGGTAGCGGAAAGGAGATGCAACTTGGTTGCAAAGTGAAAATTCCCGGACTGTCCGGGCTGTCTTAGATTTCCAGCATCCGCTTCTCCCGTTCCAGGTCTTTCTCGTTCAGCAGGGGAGAGGGGACGGAGCAGGTTTTGATGAAGTCGCCCGGCTGGCAGGTGTAGTTGTAGTAGGGGCGTTGCTCGTCGGTCAGCTGGTCTTGGGGGATGAGCTGGCCTTTCAGTTCCAGGAAGTCGTCCATGGAGGTGCTGTCCGAGTGTTTGATGAAGAGGATGCGGCGGGCTATGGGGTTGCGGTTGTAGTCCAGACAGAGGTAGAGCCCTTTGAGCAGGTGGGGAAAGTCGTACATGGGCAGTTGCAGGTAGATGGTGAACAAGGCCAGTTGGGGCGCCTCGCGTTCGTTGAAGAAGATATAGGCATTCTGGTGGTTGTTGAAGACAGCAGTGCCGAAGTGGGTGGTGTTGTAGGCGCTCATGTGCACCACTTTGACGTGGTCGTTGCTGTCGGCAGGGGTTATCAGGTAAGGCTCTACCTTTAAGGCATTGGAGGAGGAAGAGAGGCTGTAACTGATGTAGATGCCGCTGTAATTGTACACTTCCTGCGCCGAGTGGAGCATCTCATGAAGTTTATTAATAATGGAAATTCATTTTTGCTGTCAGCACCCGCCTCTATCTTTGCCGCCGAAATCAAGAACCAACTTAAACGACACACTATGTTCAACGGTGAGAAAAAACAGATAATACAGAGCAAGAGACTGGCTGATGCCTTATTCATCCTTTGGGCGGGTGGAGCGGCTTTGCTCTCCTATTCACTGGTCTATGCGCTGCGCAAGCCGTTTACGGCTGCGGGCTTCGACGGGCTCGACTTCTTCGGGATGGATTACAAGACGGCAACCAGCATCGTGCAGATTTCCGGCTATTTTATTTCCAAGCTGATTGGCATCAAGGTAATTTCGGAACTGAAGAAGGAGAACCGTCTGAAGTTCATCATCCTCTCGGTGGCGGTGGCCGAGCTTTCGCTGGTGCTGTTCGGAGCGTTGCCCCGGCCGCTGAATGTCTTTGCGCTGTTCTTCAACGGGCTTTCGTTGGGATGCATGTGGGGAGTGATTTTCAGTTTCCTCGAGGGGCGGCGGGTGACGGACCTGCTGGCGAGCCTAATGGGGCTGAGCATTGCCATCAGTTCGGGCACGGCAAAGTCCGTCGGGCTGTTTGTGATGGAGCATCTCCACATCAGTGAGTTCTGGATGCCTGCCTTTATCGGTGCCTTTGCCTTCCCGCTGCTGTCGTTGCTGGGCTGGCTGATGACGAGAATGCCGCAACCTACCGCGGCAGACCGGGCACTGCGCTCGGAACGGGTGACGCTGGACGGCAGGGCGCGTGCGGACCTCTTCAAGAGCTTCATGCCGGTATTGCTGATGCTGTTTGCGGCAAACTTGTTCATCACCGTCTTGCAGGACATCAAGGAGGACTTCCTGGTGAAGATTCTGGATGTGGAGGCGGCGGGGCTGTCGTCGTGGGCATTTGCCAAGGTAGATGCGGTGGTGACACTGATTATCTTGTTGCTTTTCGGGCTGATGTCCGCGGTGAGGAGTAATATAAAGGTGCTGTGCCTGCTGCTGGTGCTTGTGACGTGCGGCACAGCGACCTTGGGATTCGTGGCCTTCAATTACGATGGGTTGCAACTGCCACCCATGACGTGGCTGTTCCTCCAGAGTTTGTCGCTCTATACTGTTTACCTCAGCTTCCAGACGTTGTTCTTCGAGCGTTTCATCGCCTGCTTCCGCATCAAGGGGAATGTGGGGTTCTTTATCGTCACACTCGATTTTATCGGGTATACCGGTACGGTGGTGGTATTGGTATTCAAAGAATTCTTCAATCCGGACATCAACTGGCTGGATTTCTATAACCTGATGTCGGGCTATGTCGGCATTGTGTGCAGCGTGGCTTTCCTATGCTCGGCTGTCTACCTGGTGCAGCGCTATCGCAAGGAGAATGCTTCGGGACCGTTGGACTCTTCCCTTTTCCGTTTGCGCCGTTGGTCCCGGCCGGGCAATTCCTTGCTTCTTGAGACTGAATAATAATAATATATCGTATGAAAAGAATTGAATGTATCATTATGGACTGGGCAGGAACTGCCGTCGATTACGGTTGTTTTGCTCCCGTCGCCGCCTTTGTCGAGAGCTTTCGGGCCATCGGCGTTCCCGTCACTGCTGCCGAAACACGTGCGCACATGGGGCTGACCAAAGTAGAAGAAATCCGTGCACTGTTCAATATAGAGCGTGTCCGTGCGGAATTTGAACGGAAATTCGGCCGTCCCGCCGGTGAGGAAGACGTGCAGGCACGTTATGCCGAATTCCAACGGGTGTTGTTTGCCTCGCTCGAAGATTATACCGACCCTATTCCCGGTGTGGTGGAAACGATTTCCGCACTGCGTGCGCAAGGTATCCGCATTGGCTCCACCACCGGCTATACCCGCTCTATGATGGATGTTGTGCTGCCTGCCGCCACAGCCAAAGGCTATGCGGTAGATAATTGCGTCACTCCCGACGGGTTGCCTGCAGGCCGTCCTGCTCCCTACATGATATATAAGAATATGGCAGACTTCGCCATCCCCTCCGTAGATTGTGTGTTGAAGTATGGCGACACCATCGCCGACATCAAGGAGGGTATCAATGCCAAAGCATGGACCGTCGGCGTAGTCCTCGGCAGTAACGAACTGGGACTGACACAAGAGGAAGTCTCCTCCTTGCCTGCCGATGAGCTCGAAGCCCGTAAGGCCGATGTCCGCCGCCGCATGCTTGCCGCCGGTGCCCACTATGTGGTCGATACCATTGCCGAGCTCCCCGCAGTCATCGCCGAGATAAACCGTAAACTTGAGATTCTGTAACCCTTATAAACGTATAAACTTAAAAACTCAATGCATATGAAACCCTACATTCTCCTTACCCCCAGCCCCCTTACCACCTCACAAACCGTCAAGGAAGCCATGCTGACCGACTGGTGTACTTGGGACGAAGCCTACAACCTCCACATTGTGGAAGAAATCCGCAAGTCCCTCGTCTCCCTCGCCACCCAGCATACCGGCGACTATACTTCCATCCTCCTGCAAGGTAGCGGCACGTACTGTGTGGAAGCCGTCATCGGTAGCGTCATCAAGCCTGGCGACAAACTTCTCATACTGAGCAACGGCGCCTACGGCGACCGCATGGGCAACATCGCCGAGTATCACGGCATCTCGTACGACATGCTTGCTTTTGACGAAACAGAGCAAGTCTCCGTCAGCTACGTCGACGACTATCTTTCGCACAATGCCGAAATCACCCACGTTGCCGTGGTGCATTGCGAAACCACTACCGGCGTGTTCAATCCCCTCAAGGAGATAGCCCACCTCGTCAAGATGCACGGCAAGAAACTGATTGTAGACGCCATGAGCAGCTTCGGCGGTGTTCCCCTCGATGTACACGAACTGGGCATAGACTTCCTCATCAGCAGTGCCAACAAGTGCATCCAGGGCGTTCCGGGGTTTGGCTTCATCATCGCCCGCCGTTCCGAGCTGTTGCACTGCAAGGGCGTCTCCAAGTCACTCTCTCTCAACATTTACGACCAATGGGAAGCCATGGAGAAAGGACATGGCAAATGGCGTTTTACTTCTCCCACACACGTGGTCCGCGCCTTCAAGCAAGCCATGGACGAACTGGCAGAGGAGGGCGGTGTGGAGGCCCGTCACAACAGATATTGCGAGAACCACCGCGTGCTGGTGGACGGCATGCGTTCCCTCGGTTTCCAAACGTTGCTGCCGGACGAGATTCAATCGCCCGTTATTACTTCTTTCCTCTATCCTTATGCCGATTTCAACTTCAAAACTTTCTACACACAACTGAAAGAACGTGGATTTGTCATCTATCCGGGAAAGATTTCGCAAGCCGACACTTTCCGTATCGGCAATATCGGAGATGTTCATCCCGAAGATTTCCGGCAGCTGATAGAGATAATTCGCGAGTGTAAATACTAAGCTCCGAATCTGCATAGATTTAATCGTTCCATCGTGGAGGAAAAATCGTTCCACCATGGTGGAACGATTTTTTCCTAGTGGTGGAATAATATTTTCCCCATGATGGAACGATTTGTCCTTCGCCTTCCTTCTCCTTAAGCTTCCCTATTAAATTTGACCTTCGTCAAGTCTGTAAACGCTATCTTTTCGTATTTTTGCACCCAATTTCGGAGGTATTAGATTTATGGCAACATCCAGAGAAATGACGGAAGGACGGGCTCTTCCGTTGATTTTCAACTTTACTTTGCCTTTACTGCTCGGCAATCTGCTGCAACAGACCTATTCATTGGTAGATGCAGCTATCGTGGGGCGCTTTCTGGGTATCAACGCCTTGGCTTCAGTCGGGGCAAGCACTTCGGTCGTTTTTCTTATTCTGGGATTCTGCAATGGCTGTTGCGGAGGTTTCGGCATTCCCGTGGCGCAAAAGTTCGGTGCGCGGGATTATGTCACGATGCGCCGTTATGTGGCTGTCAGCCTGCAGCTGGCTGCGGTGATGTCTGTTGTCATTGCCGTGGTTACCAGCATTTACTGTGCAGATATTCTGCACATGATGAGTACGCCGGAGAACATATTCACGGGAGCCTATTATTACCTGCTTGTCACGTTTATCGGGGTTCCCTTTACTTTCTTCTATAATCTGCTGTCCAGTATTATCCGTGCATTGGGTGACAGCAAGACGCCGTTTTGGTTTCTACTTCTCTCTACGGTACTGAATATCCTGCTCGATTTGTTCTGCATTCTGGTACTGGGTTGGGGAGTGGCAGGAGCTGCCATCGCTACCGTATTTTCACAAGGCGTCTCGGCCATATTGTGCTACATCTATATGATGCGTCGTTTCGACATTCTGAAGACAACGCCAGCCGAGCGGAAATTCGACGGTGCTTTGGCACGCATACTGATGTACATCGGCGTACCCATGGGACTGCAATTTTCCATTACTGCCATTGGCAGCATTATGCTGCAAAGCGCCAATAATGCTTTGGGTACGGCTTGTGTGGCTGCATTCACGGCAGCCATGCGTATCAAGATGTTTTTCATGTGTCCTTTCGAGAGTCTGGGCATGGCAATGGCCACCTATAGCGGGCAAAACTACGGTGCGGGCAAGCCGGAACGTATCTGGATGGGAGTCAAGGCAAGCACCCTGATGATGATTGTTTATTGGGCGTTCACTTTCTGTGTACTGATGTTCGGTGCCAGGACTTTTGCCCTGCTCTTTGTAGATGCCTCTGAGTTGGAGATTTTAAAGAATACGGAGTTGTTCCTGCACATTTCCGTTTCCTTTTTCCCGGTTCTGGGACTGCTCTGCATCCTGCGATACACTATCCAGGGGGTGGGATATACCAATCTTGCCATGCTTTCCGGTGTCTCGGAGATGATTGCCCGGATACTGGTCAGCCTGCTGGCTGTTCCGGCTTTCGGCTATCTGGCCGTGTGTTTTGGTGACCCTACTGCATGGATTTTTGCAGATGCCTTTTTAATACCAGCCTTCATTTATGTCTATCGGCGGATACTTCGGATGAAGAAAAATTAGTGTATCTTTGTATCGGGGAGTTGAAAGAAGAATGACCGGACGAAAAATTATACACATCGATATGGACGCATTCTACGCCTCCGTAGAACAGCGTGATAATCCTGCATTGCGGGGCAAGCCCATTGCCGTGGGCCATGCGGAGGAACGGGGAGTGGTGGCGGCAGCCAGTTACGAGGCACGGCGTTTCGGGGTGCGTTCTGCCATGTCGTCACTGAAGGCAAAGCGGCTGTGCCCCCAACTTATCTTTATCCCGGGACGGATGGAAGTCTACAAATCCGTTTCCCGCCAGATACACGAAATCTTTCATGAATATACGGATGTCATCGAGCCCATTTCGCTGGACGAGGCTTTTTTGGATGTGACGGAGAATAAACCGGGCATTCCATTGGCTGTAGACATCGCGAAGGAGATAAAGCGGAAGGTGCGGGAGAGGTTGAATCTGGTGGCTTCTGCCGGCATATCCTATAATAAGTTTCTTGCCAAGATAGCCTCGGACTACCGCAAGCCGGACGGGCTTTGCACCATACATCCTGCCCAGGCGCTGGACTTTGTTGCCCGGCTGCCCATTGAAAGTTTCTGGGGAGTGGGACCGGTAACGGCGAAGAAGATGCACACTTTGGGGATTCACAACGGGGAACAGCTGCGTATGCAGTCTTTGGAGATGCTGACCCGCGAATTTGGCAAAGTGGGGACAGTCTATTATGATTTTGCCCGTGGCATCGATACCCGTCCGGTAGAGGCTGTCCGCATCCGCAAGTCTGTGGGTTGCGAACATACGTTGGAGAAGGACATCAGCAAGCGTTCATCCGTCATTATAGAGCTGTACCATGCGGCAGTGGAGCTGGTGGGGCGACTGGAGCACACCAATTTCCGCGGGAATACGCTGACGCTGAAAATCAAGTTTCATGATTTTAGCCAGATTACCCGCAGTATGACCCAAACAAAGGAGCTGGGTGCCCTTGACGTGATTCTGCCTTTGGCAAAGCAGTTGCTGCAGGAAGTGGATTATGAACATCATCCTATCCGTTTGATTGGACTTTCCGTTTCCAATCCCCGTGAAGAGGAGGAGAAGGGAGTCTGGGAACAACTGAGTTTTGAATTTAGTGACTGGGAGACGGACCATTCAAATAAATAATGCTATATTTGTGTTCAGTATTAAAAAAAGGAAAGCTATGGGCTGTTTTATGAATATTTTGTGGTTGATGTTTGGAGGTATCATCACTGCTGTGGAGTATCTTATTGCAAGTTTATTGATGATGTTCACCATTATTGGCATCCCTTTCGGTATGCAGACCTTGAAAATGGCAAGCCTTGCCTTGTGGCCTTTCGGCAAAGAGGTTCGTAGCGGGGAACGTTCCAACGGTTGCCTCTATGTGCTGATGAATATTCTTTGGATATTCTTGGGCGGCATTTGGATTTGCCTTTCGCACTTGGGATTCGGGTTATTGCTGTGCATCACCATTATAGGCATTCCTTTCGGTATCCAACACTTTAAGCTGGCAGGGCTGGCATTGACTCCTTTCGGGAAGGATATTGTTGCGGCTTGAGCGATTGTGCTGTATCGTTTTTTTATAAATATATGTAAGTATAATTGATGGTGGAGGATGAATGGTGCTTTAATCTTATTGTAATGTGCTTCTGCTTGCATGCTAAATGTTTAGCTTTGTGTTTAGCATCCGATTATGGCTCTATTTTTTGTTTTTATTTGAATTATATATAATAATAATTTTATTTTTAAAAGTGAAATGTTATATTTGTGATTATCCTCACCTATAACACTTCACATATATGCGAAAAACACACCTTTACACGCTACTATGCGTCCTATGTTTTCCATCTTTGGTTTGTGCACAACAAGCCGTTTTTGATGAATTCAGAAAAGCGGCAGGAGATTATGCTGCTCTTTACTCCGGTAAGGCAGAGGAAAATTATAACCAGCAGAAGTATCTTAACCATCCCTATTGGAATACGGATGAATTTCGCGAGGGGGCTGTCTGTTATGGCAGATGGCTTTACTCGGATTTGCAGCTCCGTTATGATACCTATAAAAAGAGTCTGATTGTGGTTACTCCGGAGAAACGGATAACCTTGCAGGTAGATATGCGGAAAGTGGATTATTTTGTCATAGAAGGACAGAAGTTTGTACCGCAGGGTGACTGTTTCGCTGCGTTGCTATATGATAGTCCGCAAATGTGCCTGACACAGTATATCGTATCCACAATGGAGTCTCAGGTGAAGAAAAACGATCTTTATTACAGCCGGTTCAAGAAAAAGAGCTATTTCAGTCTTCGCAGTGGCGGAACCGATTATGTGATAACTTCCCGTTCGGGTTTCTTGAAACTTTTTCCTACATACAAGAAGCAGTTGAAGGCTTATTGCCGGAAAGAGCGGCTGGACTTCAAGGAAGATGGCGGTGTCCGGGCAATGACTCGGTTAACGGAATATATTGATTCCTTAATTCATGGAAAATAATATGAAAGCACATAATCTTAAATATACAGTAGCCTTTTTCCTCCTATTGTCGCCTTTCGGCATGTTTGCACAGCAACAGATGGCTATGGACAGCATTTCCATATTCGAATTGATGGATGCAGTAGAAAAGGGCACGTCTTGCCGTATTTATACAACGATAACGGTTCCTTTTAAAGTGAAGCGGGCAGAGGTGAAGAACCCCACTGCCGAGTACTTGAGAGAGGCTTTGGCAGCTACTATCTATAAGGTGACGGTTTATGGTGACAGAATATTTGTCTTGCCGGAGGTTTTTCTGGCCACCTCGCTGCCACCGGTATTGATGGGGGAAAAGTTGGAGACGGATGAGGAACTATTGCCTTCATACATTCCTATTGTGAAGTCTTCTTCAGAAAACAAGGTCTATGAGATAGGAAACAAGTACAAGCCTGCCCCCGGAGATATGATAACTTTGACCGGAAGAGTTTCTGACTTTAAGACCGGCCAGAATCTGGATGGTATCAACATCATTCATCGAGAGCCGTGGGTAGCTACGACGACCAACCGTCAGGGGGAATTTACCATTGACCTGCCTGCAGGCTATAATATTCTTGAAATCAGTGGGATGAATATCAAAGTGACCCATCGGCAATTTATGCTTTATGGTGAAGGCATTGTCCATATCGAGTTGGAAGAGGAAGACCATATGCTGGATGAGGTGCTTATTGTTTCGGGGCGTATACAGAACGTGAAAAGTGTGCAGTTGGGAATGGAGAAGCTGCAGCCTGCCCTGCTGAAAAACATTCCTACGGCTATGGGTGAGGTGGATGTGCTGAAGATGATACAGACACTTCCCGGCATCAAGACAGTGGGGGAGGCATCAAGCGGTTACAATGTGCGTGGGAGTGCCGCTGACCAGAACCTGCTTCTTTTCAATAACGGAACGATTTATAACCCCAATCATCTTTTCGGTTTTTTCACGGCTTTTAATTCGGACATGATAAAGGATGCGGAACTTTATAAGAGCAGTATCCCCAGCCAGTATGGCGGGCGTATCGCTTCCGTACTGAACATCACCAGCAAGGAGGCGAACAAGGAAAAGTTTACCGGTTCTGCAGGTATCGGGCTTGTGACCAGTAAGTTGAATCTCGAGATTCCCATCATTAAGGAAAAGACTTCCCTTCTGCTGAGTGGACGTACGACCTATTCGGACTGGATAATGAAGACATTGCCCAACAAAAGCGGGTATCGTGATGGGAAAGCCGGTTTCTATGATTTGGGGACTGTCTTCTCGCATACGGTGAACGAGCGCAACAAGCTGAATGTCTATGGCTATTATAGTCACGACCGTTTTGCCTTTAATGACAATGAGAAGTATGCCTACAACAATATGAATTTCTCGGCAAACTGGAGGACCGTCTTTGCAGAAAAGCTGACCGGAAACTTCTCTTTCGGTTATGACCACTACGATTACCGAAATGATGAAACGGTGGAGGAAGCGTCTGCCGCACGGCTGTCTTTTGCCATTAACCAATGGTTTGGAAAAGCGGACTTTCTTTATCAAGCCGGCAATAGCCATGCGGTGAACTTCGGTTTGATGAGCCAGCTGTATAATGTGAATTCCGGGACCTACGAGCCGGTGGGGCCTAATTCGCTGGTAAGATATGATGAACTGCAAAAGGATAAAGCACTGGAAAGTGCCGTTTATATAGGGGATGAATGGGATATAACTTCCAGGCTCTCCATCAATGCGGGTATACGCTATTCCATGCTCAATGCTTTGGGACCGCGCACTTACTATACATATCAGGAAGGTATACTGCCCTCCATGTCTTCGGTGGCGGATTCTATCACGGCGGGGAATGGAAAGGTCATCAAGACCTATCACGGACCGGAATTCAGAGTGTCGGCACGTTATGCCTTTACAGATGATTTTTCCGTAAAGGCCGGTTTCAATACGATGAGGCAGTATATCCATAAGGTATCGAATACTGCCGTTATGTCTCCTACAGATACCTGGAAGCTGAGCGACCCCAATATCAAGCCTCAACGTGGCTGGCAGGTGGCGGCAGGCGCCTACTATAATACGCCGGGGCAACTTCTGGAATTATCTGTAGAAGGATATTACAAAAAGCTGATTGATTATCTGGATTATCGCAGTTCCGCCCAAATCCTGATGAACCACCATCTGGAGACGGATGTCATCAATACGGAGGGATATGCTTACGGCGTGGAATTCCAGGTGAAAAAACCGGCTGGAAAACTGAACGGGTGGATGAGCTATACTTATTCGCGCACTTTCTTGCGTCAGAATGATCCGCGCATAGCCCGTCCCATCAATGGTGGAGAATGGTATCCGACCGAGTATGACAAGCCGCATGACTTCAAGCTTGTAGGCAATTACAAGTTTACCCGCCGTTACAGCATGTCTTTCAATATGGATTACAGTACGGGCCGTCCCACCACAATTCCTGCCGGGCAATACTACGACCAGGGTTTGAAGAAAATGCAGGTTTACTATACCGACCGTAACAGTTATCGTGTTCCCGACTATTTCCGTATGGATTTGTCGTTCAATATTGAACCCAGTCACCACCTGACATTGTTGACCCACAGTTCCCTTTCTTTCGGTATCTATAACCTGACCGGAAGGAAGAATGTGTACTCTGTCTATTTTGTGTCCGAGGAGGGTAGGATTCAAGGATACAAGATGTCCATATTCGGTGCTCCCATTCCTTTTGTTACTTATAATATTAAATTCTGAAAGGGTATGAAGAATAAAGTATATTGGGTGATATGTATATGTCCGTTATGGTTGTTCCTTAGTAATTGTGTGGATAAGTTCAATGCCCACTTGCCGGAAAGTAGTATCGGCCTTCTCATAGTTGAAGGTAGTATAATATCGGATAGTGCTGTCGTGTTTTCTTTGAGCCGTTCCTTTTCCTTGGATGTGGAAGGGGTTCCTCCTGATTTCAATAAGGTGGATGCTGAAGTTTGTGTAACCGGTGAGGATGGCTCCAGTTTTAGGGGTGTTGCGTTGGGTAATGGAAAGTACCGGGTTGCTGTCGGAACATTGCATAGGGATGTCCGCTATAGCTTGAAGATTGTCTATGAGGGAGATATCTATACTTCCGAACCTCAATATCCGATAGGAACGGAAAGCATAGACGATGTCACCTACGAACAGCAAGGGGAGTATGGTGATGTCAGTATCCGTTTCTCTATGCAAAGCAAAGATGCTGCATGTTATTCTTGGAGTTATGAAGAAGATTGGGAGGTGAGGGCCGTATACAATCCTATGTGTGCTTATGACCCCGAAACAGATAAGATCGTTGATTATGATGCTAGACCATACTCACGCGGATGGTGTCATAGTGAATCGTCCGAGATAATAATAGGTAATATGGAAATAAACAAGGATAATCGTGTAAAGGATAAGTGTCTCTATTCCATTGAAGCAGACGATATTCGTTTTTCTTGCTATTACAGTACTATAGTGAAACAACGTAAGATTTCGAAGGGTGAATATGAATATTATCAGGAGAAAATAAAGCTTAATGAGGAGATGGGCGGGTTGTTTGTTCCCCAGCCTTCGGAATTGCCGTCGAACATTAGATGTGAAAGCTCAAATAAACAGGCCATTGGATATGTTGGTGTCAGTTTGAATGTGGCGGAATATCGCATTTTCATTTCTACAGATAATATACAATATAGGCTTCCTGAGGGGTATTGTCAGGGAGCGAAAGGGCTGAAAGAAGAGTATACATTTTTAGATTTATACTTGATGGGGTATACCATTGCATATCCGGACCCGGACCCACGTACGGGATTCAAAGGTTATGCATGGGTTTCTGGAGGTTGTACAGACGTACGCTATTTAGGTGCCAGCTTGGAAAAGCCTTCCTTCTGGCCAGTTGAAATCAATCTGTTTTAATAAGAAAAAGCGATGAATAATGCAAAATATATAGTAACATGGATATGCTTGTTGTGGCTCACTATTGGCAGTTGTGTGGATAAATTCAATGCGCACTTGCCGGAGAGTAGTACGAGGGTGCTTATAGTTGAAGGTAACATCATATCAGATAGTACAGTCGTTTTTTCCTTGAGCTGTTCCTTTCCTTTGAATGTAGAAGGAATTCCTCAGGATTATAACAAGATAGATGCAGAAGTCAGTGTAGTAGGAAGTGATGGTTCTTGTTTTAATGGCACTTCTTTGGGAGATGGAAAATACCAAGTTGTAATTGGCTCTTTGAATAAAGATGCCAGCTATAGTCTGAAAATTGTGTATGAAGGGGATATTTATACTTCGGAGCCTCAATATCCATTGGAGACAGAAACAATAAATGACGTTACCTACGAGCAACCGGAAAAATACGGTGACATCTCTATCCGCTTTTCTATGCGGAGTGAAGATGGCGGATGTTATTTCTGGAGTTACGAGGAAGATTGGGAAGTGAGGGCAGTATATAATCCCAAGTTCCGTTATGACCCTACCACTGATGAGGTGGTTGATTTTGATGCTACATCATATGCACGGGGATGGTGTCATGATAAGTCGGCTAAAATCATAGTAGGTAATATAGGAACAAATAAGGATACTCAATTGAAGGATAAGTGGCTCTATTCTATAAAGGCAGATAATAACCGTGTCTTTCATCATTATAGCACTTTGGTGAAACAGCGTAAGATTTCGAGGGGCGAGTACGAATATTATCAGGAGAAAATAAAAATCAATGAAGAAATGGGTGGATTGTTTATTCCTCAGCCTTCAGAACTTCCTACGAATATTATTTGCAACAATTCAGGCAAAAATGTAGTTGGTTATGTGGGAGTTAGCATGAATGTGGCAAAATATCGTATTTTCATTTCTGCCGATGATATATATTATAGGTTTCCTGACGGTTATTGCCAAGAATTTAGAGGTTGGGCAGATTCGTACATGGATTTATATGTGATGGGATATGCTATTGCTTATCCATTGATGGTAGGTTATGCATGGGTTTCCGGAGGTTGTACAGACGTACGCTATTTAGGTGCCAGCTTGGAAAAGCCTTCCTTCTGGCCGGATGAAATGAATTAATATTGAAATGATATGAAGAGAGTGATATTTTGTATTATAGGTTGGGTTCTTGTATTGGGATTACACGCTCAAATTGTTGAGAATATGCGTATTTATACAGACAAGGACTGCTATGTGGCTGGAGAAGATTTGTGGATAAAAGTTTGTGTGACGGATTCCTTGTCTCGTGGAAGCGTATTAAGCAAAGTAGCTTATGTAGAGATAAGTGACACGAAGCTGGTATACGCACAAGGTAAAATCGACTTGCAGAACGGGAATGGATGGGGACGTATCAGACTTCCGCAAGTCATGCATACCGGAGCTTACCAACTGACGGCATATACGCGTTATATGAGGAACTATCCTATGGCTTGTTTCCCAAAGAAGTATATAGCCTTGCTTAATACTGTTCAGACAACAGAGGAGGATAATGTGGAACTTTTCACGGATTCCATTACCGTTTCACAAGCTTCCGGCAATCAGCTTTCCGGAGCGGACTTATGGACAGATAAATCGGTCTATGGGAACCGGAGTAAAGTAGCCTTGACATTACCCAATCTGCCTGCTGATGTCAAGGAGCTTACTTTGTCCGTAGTACGAAAAGACTATGTGCTAAAGGGGTTTCCAATATCAGCCGACGGGCAGAAGAACTATACAAGTGTTCCGGAACGGTCATTTGCTGCAGAGTGTGAAGGGCATATTGTAACCGGCAGGCTGATGGGAGCGCCTGCTGACAATGTAAATGCACGTCTGGCATGTGTGGGCAAGGATATTCGTGTCTTTGGCGGACAGCCTAAGGCTGACGCTATTTATGCTTTTTATACGACCGGAATAACGGATATGCAGGAGATTGTATTAACTGCATTACCGGAGGAGGAAAGTCCCTGCCGATTGGAGCTTATTTCTCCTTTTGTCGGGGTGTTGGCGGAAAAACTTCCTAAAGTCTGTGTGTCATTTCGGAAAGAAGACTTGATAGAGCGTGGTTTCAGCGCGCAATTACATTCTCTTTTGCCGGTAGATTCTTCGTATAGCAAGAGTATATTGCAACAACTTTATGATTTTGTTCCCGCTTCCACTTATAATCTGGATGAGTATGTTCGTTTCAGGACTGTGAGGGATGTTTTTGTGGAATTTGTCAAGGGAATACGTATCAGTCAGCTGGAAGGTAAAGATGTCATCCGGATACTGCAACCGGATATAAGGAGATTCAGTAATATGAAAACACTGGTGTTGTTAGACGGGATTCCGTTTGATGACCATGAAACCATTCTGAACTATGATGCCCGTTTGATACACTATATACATCGTTATACTGGCAAATATACTTTTGGCGGGGAGTTGTATGATGGAATTGTTTCGTTTATAACCCATCGGGGAACATTGCCTGATATACGTTTGGATAAGAATTCACAGATGTTTTCTTATGAGTTTCCACAAAAGAGAATCGCATTTGTTGCTCCATCATACAATTCAGAGAAACAAGCCGGTTCTCGCTTACCGGATTTTCGGCATACACTTTATTGGAATCCGGAGATAACTTCCGCTATGGGTACACTCAACTTTTATACTTCGGATATGAACGGAATATATATAATTACCCTACAAGGAATTTCGGTTGACGGTAGGGAGATAAGGATGCAAAGTGAGTTTGTTGTTGGTGCTAACCATTAGTATAGATGGATAAAAAAGAAAAAGGGCAGAGAACTGAAAAGTTCCCTGCCCTTTATTCATTGTATTTAAAGGTGTTTTTTTACATGGTTACGAGTGACTGCTTTGCAAGCAGCTTTTGTAGTTTACCGTTCAGTGTTTGACACATTGTTCCATTACCCATTGCCTGATAGCGTTTGATTTGGTACTGTAACATAAAAATTTCATTTGCATTCTTTTTCATAATTCTCATCTTTTTGTGCTCTCCGCGTTTCGGAAAGCGGGTTTTTACATCTTTTCTTTTATCTTATAACGTTGCAAAGATACGAAATGTTTGCGAGAAATGTGTTTTATAACATAAAAAATAGCCATTCATCCTTTATTTTCTTTAGAAATACTAGATTTTGCAATCTATATATGACAAATATGTTACGCAAGTTTCGCAAACTCTTCCTTGTTTTATACCTTTGTAAAAAGGGATATTTTAGTATGGAGAATATTGTCAGAACAATAAGAGTTTATTATCCGGTTTCAGATGAAGCATTGGCGACATTGGCACATGGTTTTGAAAAGCAAGTGTTTCCTGTCAAAACACTTATTATCCGTGCAGGACAATTTGATAGGCAAGTCCACTTCATAGAGAAGGGAATGACACGCTCGTACACCTTGCACGATGGAAAAGAAGTAACGACATGGTTCTCTATGGAAGGTGATGTAGCTTGTGGCTCGTGGGATTTATATAGGAACAAAGCAGGCTTTGAATACGTGGAAACATTGGAAGAAACACTGGTCTATTCTATTTCCATTGAAACGCTTAATGAGTTGTATAAGTCAGATATAGATATTGCAAATTGGATGAGGGTGTTACAACAGGAAAATTTTCTTCGCTTACAAGATATTCATATATCTCGCCTCAACTTGTCTGCGTATGAGCGTTATGAAAAATTAATGAGTGAGTGTCCGGCCCTTTTTCATAGAGTGACTTTGGGACATATCGCTTCTTTCCTTGGCATTACACAACAATCATTGAGTCGTATCAGGGCAAAGGGGTATTTTTTAACATAGGATAAATTCCTATACATTAGAGTTTTGTATTTTTGTCCGCAAAAACAGGATGCGTATGAAAACAGAATATGAAAAGTGCATGGCTGGCGAACCTTTTATAGGAAGCAGGGATCCGAAAATAGTGGAGATGATTTTGCGTACAAAACGTCTCCTGGCACAATTCAATGCCACAGATTATGCCGATAGCAAGCGCAGGAGGGAGTTGTTGTGTGAGATGTTGGGACATGTAGGCAAGAATGTGCATGTGGATATTGACTTCCATTGTGAATGTGGCAAGCATATTTTTATGGGCGACAAGGTAATTGTCAACATGAATTGTACCTTTGTGGACAACAATCGTATTGACATAGGTAGCAACGTCTTAATAGCCTCTAATGTACAGATATATACGGCAACCCATTCTACCAAAGTAGATGAACGTATGGTGCAGGACTGTCCGGAAGAACAAGAAATCTGCCGTACGTATGCCTTACCTGTACGAATAGAGGATGGAGTATGGATTGGTGGAGGGGTTGTCATTTTGCCTGGTGTCACCATCGGGAGGAACAGCGTTATCGGGGCGGGGAGTGTGGTTACCCGTTCTATTCCTGCGAATTGTGTGGCAGTGGGAAATCCTTGTCGTGTGATAAAACAGATTGATAATATAGTATCTGTATGAGCATGTGTTGAGTAAATGTATTATCTTTGCATATATTACCATGTAAACAAGAGAGACTATATACTTATGGGGAAATTGGTGGAACTTTGGCGGAGTCCTTATCCTACGTTTTATCAACGCTGGAAGGCAGTAGTGATACCTTCGGCCATTATTTTTCTGATATTATATATACTTCAGCCGTTCGGTATTTCCCGGATAAAGGGAAGTGTGTTTGGGGTGGTTGCCGGTTCTGCATTGATTGCGGCAGGTGCTTCGGGAGTTTTCACCTATTTGCTTCCGGCATTATTTCCTGCTTATTACAAGGAGCAGAACTGGACATTGGGTAAGCATGTGTTGAATTTGCTGCTGATGTTGTTGCTGATAGCAGTGGGGATTTGGGCCTATCAATCATGGTTGATGGGAATGTGGTTGGACAAGCGGTTGTTCTTTCTGGCTTTGTCTTGGGTAATGGTGCTGGCACCTTTTCCTACCATATTTTTTCTGATGTGGAACCGCAATTTGCAACTGACCCGCAATCTGAAAGAAGCTATGGAGATGAACGGTCACCTTTCAAGGAGAATATCCCCGGAAGTTGGGATAGCGAGCTTGGAAGACAAGGTGTTTTCCTCGGAAGAAGCGTTGGTGTTTGCCGGTGGCACCAAAGAAATGCTGGAAGTAAAGGCCGGAGATTTCCTTTATGCAGAGGCAAAGGGGAATTACGTAAAAGTAGGTTACCGTTCAGATTCGGATAAAGAAAAGAAAATTACATGGAGATTGTTGCGTGCCACCATGAAGCAGGCAGAGGAAGCTGTCTCTGCTTGCCCTTTTATTATCCGTTGCCATAGGGCCTTTCTTGTAAACATCCGGATGGTGGTGAAAGTAGATGGAAACTCTCAGGGATATAAGCTGAATCTGGAGGGTTGCGAAGAAGAGGTTCCGGTTTCACGCGCATACGCCAAAGAGGTGAAAGCATTGATTGAAAACCGGACAAAGAGTTAGTCACTCGTCACAGAAATACGTTGTTCGTCACAAAGAGTTTGTTGGTTGTCACATATCCGGGCTGTCTGTCCCGGATATTTTTTTGTCTTATACCCTTCCTTTATGTTTGCGGCAGGAAACACAACGAATGTAAAGATATGAAACGGGAAACAGTCTTTGGGATATTGGGCGTATTACTTTATACACAGCCTTCCGTAGCGCAGAAATCAGTGACCGATACAGTACGTCTGAATTTTAATATAGACAGTGTCGCTTTGGAAGAAGTAGTGGTAAAAGGAGCCAGAACTCCTGCTGCCAACAGCCGTTGGAGCGATATGCATCCGGTGGAACTGGTTACGGTGGGCGGTGCGAACGGTGATTTATACAAGGCATTGCAGACTTTGCCCGGTACGCAAGTGCAGGGTGAAACCGGTGAATTGCTGGTACGTGGTGGAGGCAGTTACGAGACGCAGACTTTTATTGATGGAATGCATGTACTGAATCCCTATACTTCGAACGGAATAAATACCCCTGCTCGCAGCCGTTACTCTACATTTATGTTCAGTGGGGTAAACCTTGCTTCGGGAGGCGCTTCACAAGAATATGGAGAAGCGCTTTCGGCAGTCTTGCCATTGGAAACAAAAGATTACAGCAAGGTCGATAAAGTCGGAGTGAACGCTTCCGTTGTCGGTGTTGGTGGAGGGGGCACAAAGACTTTTGACAGAGGATCCTTGTCTGTTGACTTGAATTATCAGAACCTGGGTTTGTATGACAAGGTTTATTCGGGCAGGAGGGATTTCGAGAAGCCTTACCGGATGTTTTCCGGAGCTGTCCAGTTCCGTTATACTCTTGATGAAAGAGTGGTATGGAAGGTTTACGCACAATACGACCGGACGGACTTTTCCACTTACGAAGGGGATAACCGCAGATTGTTCGGGCTGGGTGAAGACAATATCTATGTAAATGCAACCTTTCGCAGGCATACTTCCAGAGAGTGGAGTTGGTTTGCAGGGGCGGCCTATTCTTACTATAACCGGAGAATGGGAGGAGCAGTTGTTTCGGGTGATAACTGGCTGGAACATCAGCAAGAGACGCATCTGAAGGCTAAAGTTTCCAAACGGCTGTCATCGGTATTCCGCCTGGATATGGGGATAGAGAGCTATATCCGCAATTACAGGAATCATTATCTGTTGTGCGGGACGGATGACAGCAATCGCATGTCGCCTACCATTGGTGCGGGTTTCTTTTCGATGGCTTATTATCCGATGGAACAATTGAAGATGGAGTTTTCTTTTCGCACGGAATACACTTCTCCGAACCGTAAGATGAATTTCTCTCCCCGGCTGGCGGCGAACTATTATTGGGGAAACATGATGCTGTCGGGGATTGTAGGGCGATACACACAGTTGCCCGAGAACAACTGTCTGGTGCGTCGGCCGCAGTTGATGTCGGAAGTATGTATGCAGTACAATTTAGGCGTTCAGTACGACTATGAAGGGCGTTTCTGTAAAGCTGAACTTTATTATAAGGATTATGACCGTCTGGCATTGGAGGAAACGGATGCCGATACGAAAGCTGTATTCTTGACCTCCAACGGTTATGGACACAGCAAAGGCATAGACTTGTTCTTCCGTGATAGAGCGTCCTTCAAGAATCTGGAATACCAGTTATCCTATACCTATAATATAGCCAAACGTAAATATCGGGAGTATCTGGAACTGACTACTCCTCAGTATGCTACACGGCATAATGCAGCCTGGGTGGTGAAGTATTCCTTGCCTCGCCTGCGTTCCATTGTCAGCGTGACCGACCGTTTCAGTAGCGGACGTCCTTATCATAACCCCATGCTGCCGGGTCTGATGAACGATGAAGTGAAGCCTTATAACAGTCTGGATTTGGGTGTGACCTTCCTGGCAAGCAAGAAGGTAATTATCCATGCTTCCGCCAGCAATATCCTTTGCCGGAAGAATGAGTTCGGTAAGGTGGATAACAAGGCTGTCCTGGCTTCCAGCGACCATTTTTTCTATGTAGGAGTATATGTGACTTTAGGCAAGAAGGCCGCCTACGATGTATCCAATTTTTAGACAATAACCCTTTTTAAAATAAACAAAGATGAAAGCAATGATTATTTTTTTAGTATTTGTAATGCAAAGTGCCGCCCAGCTGCTCTTTGCCCAGAACCTGACTATTGAAGTGTGTGACATTGAAAAGGTGGAGGGGCATCTCTATGTCGCCATCTACAATTCGGAAGAAACATTCATGAAGAAACCCTTGACCGCCTTCCGGATAGATGTGAAAGATACGTCGCTCTCCATTCCTTGCCAGGGGTTACCTGCGGGTACGTATGCCATTTCGCTGTTTCAAGACGAGAACGGAAACGGGAAACTGGATACTGCCGTTTTCGGCATTCCTACAGAGAAGTACGGGTTCAGTAATGATGCTCAAGGCGTTATGGGCCCGCCGTCTTATGACAAATGCAGCTTCACTTTTTCCGGAGACACGACTTTGGTGATACATCTGAAGTAGAGTGATTATGTAAGTAAAAACGGGAATTAATTTTCTTTTGCGGACGATTTACACTATTTTTGTGGCTCAACCTTAATAATTGCATTATGAAACGAGTTGCACGACTTCTGGGATTTCTCGGACTGGTATGTTTGCTTGCCTCTTGCGGCAAACGTTCTTTCATTACAGACACTTCTTACCGCCAACGTGTGGAGCAGGATTTCAATCAAAAAAAAGAAAGGTTGCCGCAGGGCGATTTGTTTGCCATATTCGATACGGACTTGACGTCGTACGAACGCGAAGCTTTGGAGTTCCTTTATGCCTATATGCCTTTGGCAGACATTGCCGATTATTCCGGAGAATTTCATCTGATGAACGTGCGCGCCTCCCAAAAGGCTGCCGATGAGATGCCTTGGGGAAAAGTTATTCCTGAGGATTTGTTTCGTCATTTTGTACTTCCGGTGCGGGTCAACAATGAGCATCTGGACAGTGCACGGGTAGTGTTTTACGAAGAACTGAAGAATCGTGTCAAGTCTCTGTCCCTCTATGATGCCATTCTGGAGGTGAACCACTGGTGCCACGAGAAGGCTATCTATACTCCCTCCGATGCCCGTACCAGTTCGCCTTTGGCAACGGTACGCACGGCATACGGGCGTTGTGGCGAGGAATCTACCTTGCTGGTTGCCGCCTTGCGTTCGGTGGGTATCCCTGCCCGTCAGGTCTACACACCCCGGTGGGCGCATACCGACGACAATCATGCGTGGGTAGAAGCATGGGCAGACGGGAAATGGTATTTTCTTGGAGCCTGCGAACCCGAACCGGTACTCAACCTTGGTTGGTTCAATGCTCCGGCCAGTCGCGGTATGCTGATGCATACCAAGGTCTTCGGACGTTATGAAGGAGCGGAGGAAGTGATGTCTGTCACTCCTACTTATACGGAAATCAATGTAATCGGTAACTATGCACCGACGGCTAAGGCCACAGTTACGGTCATGGACGGACATGGAAATCCGGTGTCTGATGCTTGTGTGGAGTTCAAGCTCTATAATTATGCGGAGTTCTATACTGTAGCCCGGAAGCAGACCGATGCAGAGGGAAAGGCTTTTTTGACGGCCGGTAAGGGTGACATGCTGGTATGGGCTTCCAAAGACGGAAAATTCGGCTATGCCAAACTTTCTTTCGGTAAGGACCATGAACTGGTTGTGAAGATGGATAAGACTGCCGGCGACGGCCATGCGGTAGATTTTGAACTTGTGCCGCCCCCCGAAAATGCGGAGTTGCCGGCGGTTACGCCCGAACAGCGTGCGGCGAATGACCGCCGCATGGTCCATGAAGATTCCATCCGCAACGCTTATGTGTCTATGTTCATGACGGATGAGACGGCGCGTTATTTTGCCCGGCAGTACAAGCTCGACGAAGATGCCGTTTCACGGATACTGGTCGCTTCCAGAGGAAACCATCGGGTCATTGCCGACTTCATGGCACGGTTGCGCTCTGAAAAGTCCAAAAGAGGAGGTCTGGACCTGCTCCAACGGATTTCGGCAAAAGACCTCCGCGACGTTACACTGGAAGTTCTGATGGACCACATGCAATCCCGTATGTGCAAGAATGCCGACCATTTCCGCAGATATGTGCGCAATCCACGCGTAAGCAACGAGATACTGACCCCCTATAAAGGATTTTTCAAGAAAGCCGTCTCAAAGGAAGATGCTGAGGCATACAAGGCAGAGCCGATGAAACTGGTGGCATGGGTGGCCCAAAATATCCGGGTAGACAATGACTGTAATTTGGGAGGGGCTCCCATTTCTCCGGAAGGGGTCTGGAAGGCCCGTGTGGCTGATGCCCATAGTCGTGACATTTTCTTCGTCTCCATGGCACGCAGCATGGCAATCCCTGCCCGTATCAACGGAGTGACCGGCAAAGTACAGTTGATAGGGGATGATGGTGCGATGGATGTGGACTTGAACCATCATCCGGAAGAGCCGGTCTTTATGGCAGAAGGAATTGCTTCGAAGGGAAAGTTGGTGGCTTCCTATAAGCCTATCCGTTCGTTGGATAACCCGAAATACTATTCTCATTTCACTCTTTCCAAACAGACCCCGCAGGGCAGTTTGCAATTGCTTTCCTATGACGAAGGCGATGCAGATATGGGCGGCGGTACTACATGGAGCAATCTGCTGAAGGAAGGAACTGCTCTGGAGGCCGGAGATTATGTTTTGGTGACCGGTACACGCCTTGCCAGCGGTGCGGTACTTTCTAAAACCACCTTTTTCAATATTCTGCCGGAGAAGACAACGGAAATTGAGTTGGTGATGCGCGAGAGCGAGGATGAGGTGCAGGTTATCGGGAACTTTAATTCGGAGTCTCTCTTCACTCCGCTGCCGGACGCCGGCTCCGCAGCCCGGCAGAGTCTGCTGCAGGCTTGTGGGCGCGGTTACTTTGTCGTAGGCATTCTGGGTGTCAATCAAGAGCCAACCAATCATGCGTTGCGCGACATCGCTTCATTCAAGGCTGATTTGGAGAAGTGGGGGCGTAAGATGGTGTTGCTGTTCCCTAATGAGGCCAAAGCCGGCAAGTTCGCCCGCGAGTCATTCCCCGATTTGCCCTCTACCATTATTTATGGTATAGATACGGACGGTATCGCTGCGCAGATTGCAGAAAGCATGAAGTTGAAGCATAAAGAGAGCCTGCCGATGTTCATCATAGCCGATACTTTCAATCGGGTGGTCTTTGTATCGCAAGGATACACCATCGGACTGGGAGAACAACTGATGAAGACAATAAAGGGGTTATAGGGCTTTCTGCCATGAATTGTAAATAGTAATCGTCAAATAGTAAATCATCCGATGCCTGTTATCGAAATATCATCTTTGACCCATCCCGGTGTGGAGATATTCAGTACCCTTACCGAAGCCCAGTTGCGCAACCGCCTTGAGCCGGACAAAGGGCTGTTTATAGCTGAGAGTCCTAAGGTTATCAAGGTGGCTCTGGATGTCGGCTACGAGCCTTTGGCCCTTTTGTGTGAGCACAAGCACATCTATGGGGATGCTGCTGAAATCATTGAGCGTTGTGGCGATATACCCGTCTACACAAGCGGTAGGGAATTGCTTGCCGAGCTGACCGGCTACGTTTTGACGCGTGGTGTTCTTTGTGCCATGCGCCGTCCGGTTCCGAAGAGTATGGAGGACGTCTGCCGGGGAGCCCGGCGTATTGTGGTTATCGACGGGGTGGTGGATACCACCAATATTGGGGCCATCTTCCGTTCGGCGGCAGCTCTTGGCATGGATGCTGTGCTGTTGACGCGTAATTCCTGCGACCCTCTGAACCGTCGTGCGGTCCGGGTTTCAATGGGAACGGTTTTTCTTGTGCCGTGGACGTGGATGGACGGTCCTCTGGATACGCTCGGTGAGTTGGGTTTCCGCACGGCGGCCATGGCGCTTACGGACAATTCCATTTCCATAGACAATCCCGTTTTGAAGACCGAGCCCCGGTTGGCTATTGTGATGGGTACTGAGGGAGATGGTCTTTCGCACGAAGCGATTGCGGGAGCCGACTATGTGGTTCGTATCCCCATGGCGCACGGTGTAGATTCGCTGAACGTGGCGGCCGCAGCGGCTGTTGCTTTCTGGCAACTTCGCGTTTAGAAGTGATAACTCAAAAAAGCATATATTATGTTGGCATATACTTATATTGAACACGGAAAGTTCGGATTGCTTGAGAAACCGATACCGGTATTGGAAGATGCACGTGATGCTATTGTGCGGGTGACACTGGGTAGCATATGCACCAGTGACTTGCATATAAAGCATGGAAGTGTACCGCGCGCCGTACCCGGAATTACGGTAGGACACGAAATGGTGGGCATCGTAGAGCAGGTGGGTGCCGAAGTTGAGTCGGTAAAGCCCGGCGACCGTGTGACTGTGAATGTGGAGACTTTTTGTGGTAAATGTTTCTTTTGTCGTCACGGATATGTGAACAACTGTACCGACACCAATGGCGGTTGGGCTTTGGGGTGCCGTATCGATGGCGGCCAGGCGGAATATGTACGTGTGCCTTATGCCGACCAGGGACTGAACCGTATTCCCGATACGGTAAGCGACGAGCAGGCGCTCTTGGTAGGCGATGTGTTGGTCACCGGCTTCTGGGCTGCCCGTATCTCCGAAATAACCGAGGAAGACACTGTACTCATCATCGGTGCCGGGCCGACGGGTATTTGTACCCTGCTTTGTTCCATGCTGAAGAAGCCCCGTCGCATTATTGTCTGCGAGCAGTCGGCCGAAAGAATCCGTTTTGTCCGCGAGCATTATCCGGAGGTGCTGGTCATTGGGCCGGAAAACTGCAAAGACTTTGTGAGGAAGCATAGCGACCATGGTGGGGCAGATGTCGTACTTGAAGTTGCCGGCACGGAAGATACTTTCCGCTTGGCATGGGAGTGTGCCCGTCCCAATGCCATTGTCACCATTGTGGCGCTTTATGACCAGCCTCAGTTATTGCCCTTGCCGGAGATGTATGGCAAGAATCTTGTCTTCAAGACCGGTGGTGTGGATGGGTGCGATTGTGCCGAGATACTGCGCCTGATAGCGGCGGGACAGATAGATACCACACCGCTTATCACACATCGTTTCTCGTTGGAGGAAATTGACGAAGCCTACCGTATTTTTGAGAATAGGCTGGAGGGGGTGATAAAGGTGGCGATTGTGGGTAGATAGAAAAAGAGGATAGCCAATGAAGGCTATCCTCTTTTTCTATGTAATTATTTACTTGCTACTTACTTGCTCAAAGCCTGAGCCACGTCAACCGCACAAGCCACTGTACATCCTACCATCGGGTTGTTACCGATACCCAGGAATCCCATCATTTCTACGTGGGCAGGAACTGATGAAGAACCAGCGAACTGAGCGTCTGAGTGCATACGACCCATGGTGTCGGTCATACCGTAAGAAGCCGGTCCGGCAGCCATGTTGTCCGGGTGCAGAGTACGACCAGTACCACCACCGGATGCCACTGAGAAGTACGGCTTGCCAGCCAATACGCGTTCTTTCTTATAAGTACCTGCAACCGGGTGTTGAAAGCGGGTCGGATTCGTAGAGTTACCAGTGATGGATACATCCACGCCTTCTTTCCACATGATAGCCACACCTTCGCGAACATCGTCTGCACCGTAGCATTTTACTTTGGCACGGGGACCGTCGCTGTATGCGATTTCACGAACTACTTTCAGTTCACCTGTATAGTAATCGAATTGAGTCTGAACGTATGTAAAGCCGTTGATACGAGAGATAATCTGTGCAGCGTCCTTGCCGAGACCGTTCAGGATGCAACGCAGAGGTTCTTTACGTACCTTGTCAGCTTTAGCGGCAATCTTGATAGCACCTTCGGCAGCAGCGAATGACTCGTGACCTGCCAAGAAAGCGAAACATTTGGTTTCTTCACGCAGCAACATGGCTGCCAAGTTACCATGACCGATACCAACCTTGCGGTCGTCAGCTACAGAACCCGGAATACAAAATGCCTGCAGACCGATACCGATAGCTTCAGCAGCTTCAGCAGCGTTCTTGCAGCCCTTCTTAATGGCGATGGCGCAACCTACAACGTATGCCCATTTTGCATTTTCGAAACAGATGGGCTGAGTTTCTTCACAAGTCTTATAAGGATCGAGACCATGAGCTTCGCAGATAGCATTGGCTTCTTCGATGTCTTTGATACCGTTTGCGTTCAATGCAGCAAGAATCTGCTTGATACGACGGTCTTGGCTTTCAAATTTTACTTCTCTAATCATATGTCTTTCCTCCTTATATTATTCGTGACGTGGGTCAATGTGTTTAACTGCACCTTGCTCTTCAGTGAAGCGGCCGTATGTACCGGTAACTTTCTTCAATGCTTCATTGGCGTCTGTACCTTTCTTGATTTCATCCATAAACTTGCCCAGATGAACAAATTCGTAACCGCAGATTTCGTCGTTCTTGTCCAAAGCGATAGTCTTGATGTAACCTTCTGCCATTTCCAAGTAACGAGAACCCTTAGCCAACGTTCCGTATAATGTGCCTACCTGGCTGCGCAGACCTTTGCCCAAGTCTTCCAAGCCAGCTCCAATCATCAAACCGCCTTCAGAGAAAGCAGACTGAGTACGACCGTAAACAATTTGCAGGAAGAGTTCGCGCATAGCTGTGTTGATAGCGTCGCAAACGAGGTCAGTATTCAATGCTTCGAGGATAGTCTTTCCCGGGAGGATTTCTGATGCCATAGCAGCAGAATGAGTCATACCGGAGCAACCGATAGTCTCAACCAAAGCTTCCTGGATAACGCCTTCCTTTACATTGAGGGTTAATTTACATGCACCTTGCTGAGGAGCACACCAGCCAATGCCGTGTGTCAGACCAGAGATGTCAACAATTTCTTTAGCTTTTACCCATTTACCTTCTTCGGGAATAGGAGCCGGTCCGTGGTTAGGACCTTTCTTCACAACACACATGTGTTCCACTTCGTGTGAATAAGTCATAATTAGCTCTTTTTTTAAGTGATATAATTAAAAAAAACGTAGTCCACTTTTATTAGTCGGGTGCAAAGTTAGTTGTTTTCCCCGTTTCTGCCAACTGTTCAATTTGACTTTTTTATTAAAAAGAAGTAATAAGAAGCTGAATTTCTGCGGAATGTAAAGTGGAGTTTGCAGTTGACTGTTTTTTCTCGTCTCTGATAGGGTTTGTGAATCAATAAGGTATGTGCTTGTTAATCAGGAAGTAATTTTGCCAACCCCTTGCTTGCGTCTTGGCAGGATTTTGCCATGCCTATGGCAAAGTTTTGCCAACGCGGTGGCAAAGTCTTGCCAATGGTAAGGCAAAATCCTGCCAACTGGTTGGCAAGGCGAAGAAAATAAAGGGGAGTCCGTGTTTGACTATGGCTGCAAAGTCTTACCTTTGTGGCACATTAAATAAAATACAAACTATGATAGAAGTTACAGATGTGGCATTGCGCCAGGCTGCCGGTGAAGGGATGGATGCATTCATCGGCGTATTCACCGGTGCTTATAAGAAAGAAATAGGCGGAGAAATGACTGCCGGGACGATGTCTTTGCTTACCGGTGAACAGCATTCATTGTTGGCCTATCAGATATTCCGTGATGAAGTGATGGAGGGAGGCTTCTGCCAACTGATTCAAAATGGTTATGGCGGTTATATTTTCGACAATCCGTTTGCCAAAGTGATGCGTTTGTGGGGAGTGGGCGATTTGAGCAAGTTGGTTTATGCTGCCAAGAAAATATACGATAGCCATCGTGACGACTTGGAACGCGAACGCACAGACGAGGAATTTATGGCAATGTACGAGCAATATGAGGCTTTCGATGAACTGGAAGATGAATTTTTGGAAAAAGAGGAGGAATATACAGCTTTGGTTGCCGGCTATGTGGATGAGCATTTGGAGCTGTTTGCCAAGATTGTGTGATAGAGAGTAACGAGGAAAGTCATATTAGCCTATACCCATTCTTGCCTCTCGGTATTGGAGAGATGTTCTATCTGAAAGCTAAAATATGCGAGCTATGAATGCCGGGATGAAAAATGGAATTAATTTATTGATGATTCTTGTATTGTTTATCTCATGTGTACAAGAAAAAGAGGACGATAATGTCTTAAGCCGTGTGGAAGCGTGTATGGAATTATTTCCTGATAGTGCCTTGTCGCTTCTGAGTCAAATTGATTGTCCCGAATGTTTGAGAGGACAACAGAGAGCAGATTATGCTTTGCTTTTAACGCAGGCTTTGGATAAAAACTATTTGGATAGTTTGCAGTCAGACTCATTGATAATGATAGCGGTAGAATATTATAAACAGGAAGGTGATAAATTGAAGGCAGGGAAGGCTTACTTTTATTATGGAAAAGTGATGTTGTTAAAGGAGCGCTTCTCAGATGCTATGCAGGCTTATCTGGAAGCATCGAGTCTCTTGGAAGAAACTAGGGATTATAAAGTACAAGGGATGGTCTGGGAATATATAGGGTATTTGAACTCGGTTCAAGGATTGTATGAAAATTCTATAGACAATTTTAAACATTCTATCAGGTACTATGAACTGGCGAGTGATAGACGTCGTATTTTATATGGTTATAGGAATATGGCAAGAGGCTATTTTTCGGTACATCATAATGATAGTGCAGGTTGGTATGCTGAAAAAGGGCTTGTGTTGAGTGACACTGTTAGTGGTATGAAGGCATCTTTTCTACATTTATTAGGACTTATTGCCAATAATGAAAAACGATATCCACAAGCAATAGAGTATTTTTCAAATGCAATGGAAGTTTGTGATAATTTAAATGATAAATATCGTTATAGTTTGTCTTTGGGACGTGTTTATTCTGAAGTAGGTCAAAAGAAAAAAGCTGAAGATTGTTTTGTTTCTTGTATCAATGCAACTAATATTTTTGTGTCTTCGGGTGCATATTACTATTTGGCTGATATGCATAAAAAAGATGGTAATTATTTGAAAGCGTTTTTGTATAAAGAGAAGTCTGATTCATTATTAGAGGTGACTCGTAATGCTGAACTGCAAAAGCAGTTGTTGGATTTGCAGAATAAGTATGAAAATGATAAGCTTATTTTGGAAAATAAACAGATAAGGCTGGAAAATGAGAAACAGACTTATTTTTATTTGTTTTTATTTGTATTCATATTAGGGTTGGGCATCATCGCTTTCTTTCTGGTTAGGAAAAGGTATCGAACAAAATTGTTGCGTAATGTCGAGATTATTGGAAATAATAATGCAATTATTAATAGATATGCTTGTAGAATTGCAGAATTGGAGAATGTGAGCTTACAGGAACGTCAGGCTAAACAAGAGGAAATAGGAATCCTGAATAGAAAAATCCTTTGTTTAATAGCAGAAAATAAGCGAGTATGTGAGAATTCGAGTGTTGACGCCTTGTTTGTATTAGAGGAATTGAAGCAAGGAAATTTGATTATTAGTAATATGACTATTGCTGAACGGCAACATATATTTGACTTTTTGGATTTGGTTCATGCGAATTTTATTACTCGACTTAAACAAGAGTTTGATTTAACAAAAAATGAATTATTGTTGGCTGCGTTGCTGAAAGTGGGATTCTCTAACAAGCAATTAATGATTGTTTTTGATTGTGAAATGAAATCCATATATAAAAACAGACAAAGACTAAAAGCAGATTTAGGACTTACTAAGAATGATTCTTTAGAGCAAATGATAATGATGTATTGAGAAAAAAACGTTTTTTGTCCTATATGTTTCTTTGTAATGTGTTGATATGTATTTTGTTACCTACCCTATTTTGTCCGCATAGTTATTGCTGAATTATTGTTGAATAGTCCCTAATTTTGTATAAATAAAAAATGAAAGACTATGAAACTGAGAATTATCTTATCTGTATTGTTGCTATTTTCTTTATTAAAGGTCGATGCTAATTCTTTGGCCAATAAAAGTATTGCTTCTGGAAGGGTGGCAGTCTTTTTGTATTCAAATGATATTCCTTTTGAAATTCTGACTACGGGAAAAGAAGATGGAAGCCGTTCCGTTGTACCATTAGTACCATTTGTTGTATTCGTCGATGACTTTAATTATTTCATAGAATTGGATTTTATAGAAGGAATCGGGGTTGTGGAAATTGTCATTTCTCAAAGTGGTTCTGTGATTTATTCTTCTTCTGAGAATATTTTATCTCCCCTTCGGAAATATTTGCAACTTCCTTTCGGAGTATCAGGGGAGTATTGTATAGAAATTAAAGGAGATAATGGGGCATATGTATATGGCTGTTTTGAATTATGATATATTGTTAACTAAAAAATGTAATGGTTATGAAGAAGATTTGTTTATTATTGGTAGGAGTGTTAGCTCTATTTTCTTGTGAGCAAGAGGAATTGGGTGATTTTATAGATAATGATTTAACTCAATTGCAGACAAGAGCGGCTAGCTCAATTGCAGATTTTGACCCGATAAGTGAACTCGTAGAAATTCCTGTGAACATTTTGAATGTTGGTAATGTAAGACAAAAGTATCTTTCGTGTGAGGCAAAAGGTACAGATATTAGTTTAGTAAATAAGGATGATGGTACTTTTAGGCAAAGGTGGTATTTAAGGAATAGTTCTATAATATCGGCAGGAGGTAATAAAGGAATTACGGCTAATACTTATGGGGTTATAACTTCCAATACAGATTTACCTTCAGAAAAGCCTGACCATCTTAAACTGTCTTATTGGGCAAAATCTAGTTTTCCTTTGCCGGGCTTTAATTTTGATTTTGGTACAAATGCTACTTGTATGATATCAAAGTTGTGGATAAATAGTGGTATGTTTGCTAGTTGTTATTTGTGGTCTGAATCTTCAACATCCACTTCTATAAAGCTTAAAACTGATAATTCTTCAAATTTAGCTCAGTGGCAAATAGTTCCTATCGGTGAATATGAACTTGTAAATTTGGAATATGTACGGACTACAGTTGACAACTTTGAACCTACAGAAGTGATTTGTGACCATGATGAATATACAAATGAACATTTAAGCGTTGATACATGGAACTATTCTTTATCTACAAGCTATACAGAAGAATCCAATTTTTCAAAAACAGAAGGGGTAAGTGTCACTATATCAGGAGGATTGAGCGTGGGTATACCTAATGTGTTAGGAGATGATTCTTCGCTTGGAATTAATGTTTCTGTACAGCAACAGACAAATAAATCTTGGACTTATGGTACACGTGATAGTAAAACGGTAACAAAAACAAGAACTGGACAAATCCCGATTCAACCAGGTGAAACTGTAAAACTTGATGCGGTGTTAATCATGTACAAAGGTAGTTTGACTTACGTTGCTACATTAAGGAAAATAGGGGATACTAAAACGTTTAGAGTTAAAGGAAAATGGAGTGGAGACTGCTTTTCTTTTTTCAAAGCTAGAACATATAATCCAACAACAGGGAAATTGGTAGGAGAATATGTTTTAGAATAATGTGATTATCTAAATTATGGTTGTTTATAAATGTTAAATAAATATTGGGGCTTGCAGTATTTAGATTAATCTTTCATTTAATCTTAAAAACAATGAAAAAACGAGGAGAGTGCTATATTACTCAATTCTTTTATCTAAATTTGCAAACTCTAATATTTATAGGAAAGATGAAACAATTAAAATTCTTGATGGTTGCCTTGACATTGTTGATGGGCATTGCGTTTACTTCGTGTCTGAATTCGGATGACGGAGAGTATGATGACATTTATGGCATGGTTTTAGTGAATAACTATATGGGATTACTCTCTTTTGAAGATGCTGCGGGTAACACTTATCAACCTACATCGGCTTCTGTTACTCAATTTGAGGCAAATTCGAGTTTGAAGATTTCAGATTCTCGAATGGGAATCATCTTAGGAAAGAGCATAGAACCTGAGACGAATGAAAAATCTAAAACTACTAACTTCACTTTGAAGAATTTTCAGCCTATTTCTTTTGCAAACGCTGTCGTATCAATGACAGCAGAAAGCTTGGTTGTTGATGCGCCGGAAACAGCACCGGTGATAACTTTGAAATTGGAAAATGGGTCAGTTCAGCCATTTTTGTATAACAAGGATATACTTGTAACTCCTATAGCTTGGAGACTGCAAAATGACAACGATAAGTTTAAGATGCATAAATTTGCTTTAGCTTGTGTACTGGATGAAATTGAAGCAGGGGCCACAGACCTTGTTTTCTATCTACGTCATGATAAGGGTGCTGATGATAAGACAGATGTTTATTATTCTAATTGGTATGGGTATGATATAAAAAATGCTTTAGAAAGGTTTAAAGAAAAAGCAGGAAATCTTCCTACTAAATTAGTTATTAAGTCGCATGAAAGTGGAAATAATAGCAATACAGAAATACCGGAAAACTATACGGAATATACTGTAGAATACAAAATTGCGTCTACTAATCAATAAATTGATATTGAATTACAAAGATTTATTTCATATAGCAATACTACTGATTTCCTCTCCGGCTCGTGCCTGGGAGGAAATTAGTTTAGAGGATAGGCGAAAAGTATTTACTGCTTTTGTCTATCCTATGATTGGTTTATGCGGGTTGTCCGTTTTCATCGGCTCTTTGATGAAGATGGGATGGGACGGGCCGCAAAGCTTTCAATATGCCATGACACAATGCTGTGCGGTGGCTGTATCCTTGTTTGGAGGATACTTTTTGGCAGCCTATCTCATCAACGGGTTGCGTGTCCGCATGTTTATGCTGGACAGTGATATTCCTTTGGCGCAACAGTTTGCTGGTTATGCACTGGTAGTAGTGTTCATGCTGCGGATTGTTATTGGCATATTGCCTGATTTCGGCATTATGGCTCTGTTGCTCCAATTCTATATCGTGTATGTTGTGTGGGAAGGAAGCAAAAAGGTGATGCAGATAGCGGAAAAAGACCGTTTGCGTTTCACCATTCTTTCTTCTATTTTGTTAATAGCTTGTCCGGTGGCCATTGAATGGATATTCAATAAGCTGACGGTAGTGCTAAACTGATAAATGTTATGAAACAAGCTCCTGTAAATATAAAGAATAAGCGTGCTACGTTCGATTACGAACTGACGGACACCTATACGGCTGGCATTGTGCTTACGGGCACAGAAATCAAGTCCATCCGGTTGGGGAAAGCAAGCTTAGTCGATACGTTCTGTTACTTTGCCAACGGCGAATTGTGGGTGAAGAACATGCATGTGGCCGAATACTTCTATGGTTCGTACAACAATCACAATGCACGCAGGGAGCGCAAGCTTTTGTTGAATAAGAAGGAACTTGAAAAACTGATGCGCGGCACGAAAGATCCGGGTTTCACCATTGTTCCCGTGCGCTTGTTTATCAATGAAAAAGGGCTGGCCAAACTTGTGGTGGCACTTGCCAAAGGTAAGAAGCAATATGATAAGCGCGAATCACTGAAGGAAAAAGATGACAAACGCGATATGGCGCGTATGTTTAAAAGATAATATGAGTAAACTTGGTAGTTTGGTGCGTGAGCGCATCCTTATTCTGGATGGTGCAATGGGCACCATGATACAGCAATACAACTTGACAGAGGAAGATTTTCGGGATGAACGCTTCTCGCAGATTCCCGGACAGATGAAAGGTAACAATGACCTGCTTTGTCTGACACGCCCCGATGTGATACAAGACATTCACCGCAAGTATCTGGCGGCAGGTGCAGATATTATCGAAACAAATACATTCAGTTCCACCCGCGTCAGTATGGCCGATTATCATGTGCAGGACTATGTGCGTGAGATGAATCTTGCCGCAGTGCGCCTGGCACGCAAAGTGGCAGATGAGTTTACTTCTCTTACTCCCGACAAACCCCGTTTTGTGGCAGGCTCCGTAGGACCGACGAACAAGACCTGCTCCATGAGTCCCGATGTGAACAATCCGGCCTTTCGTGCCTTGAGCTACGATGAACTGGCCGATGCCTACCGTGAGCAGATGGAAGCATTGCTCGAAGGTGGTGTGGATGCTTTGCTGATAGAAACCATTTTTGATACGCTGAATGCCAAGGCTGCTATTTTTGCCGCCGGGCAGGCGATGGAAACTGTAGGAGTTCATGTACCCTTGATGCTCTCTGTGACTGTTTCTGATATTGGAGGGCGTACTCTGTCGGGACAAACTTTGGATGCTTTTCTCGCCTCCGTGCAACATGCCGATATTTTTTCAGTTGGGTTGAACTGCTCCTTTGGCGCCCGCCAGCTGAAACCTTTCCTGGAGCAGCTTGCTGTCCGTGCACCTTATTATATCAGTGCTTATCCCAACGCCGGACTGCCCAACAGTTTGGGCACATACGACCAGACTCCTGCCGATATGGCACATGAAGTAAAAGAGTATATCCATGAGGGATTGGTGAATATTATCGGTGGTTGTTGCGGAACGACAGATGCCTACATTGCCGAGTACTCCTCGCTGATTGCCGGTGCAACGCCCCATCAGCCGGTTCCCAGACCGGAAAATCTTTGGCTCTCCGGGCTTGAACTTCTGGAAGTGAAGCCGGAAAATAACTTCGTGAATGTGGGTGAACGCTGTAATGTTGCGGGTTCGCGCAAATTCTTGCGTCTGATTAATGAAAAGAAATATGACGAGGCGCTCAGCATTGCCCGCCAGCAGGTGGAAGACGGTGCGCAGGTCATCGATATAAATATGGACGACGGACTGCTGGATGCTCAAGTGGAGATGACGGCTTTCCTCCATCTGATAGCTTCGGAACCGGAGATTGCCCGTGTTCCCGTCATGATAGACTCCTCTAAGTGGGAAGTGATTGTGGCCGGATTGAAATGCTTGCAAGGCAAGTCCATCGTCAACTCCATCTCCTTGAAGGAGGGGGAAGATAAATTCCTGGAGCATGCGCGTACCATCAAGCAATATGGTGCGGCAGCCGTGGTGATGGCTTTTGATGAAAAAGGGCAGGCAGACACGTACGAACGTAAGATTGAGGTCTGCGAACGGGCATACCGTCTTTTGGTGGACAAGATAGGTTTCAATCCCCATGATATAATTTTCGACCCGAATGTACTTGCCGTGGCAACCGGTATGGACGAGCACAACAATTATGCTGTAGACTTTATCCGTGCCACCGGATGGATACGCAAGAATCTGCCCGGTGCGCATGTCAGTGGAGGAGTGAGTAACCTTTCCTTCTCTTTCCGCGGCAATAATTACATTCGCGAGGCGATGCATGCCGTATTCCTTTACTATGCCATCCGCGAGGGCATGGATATGGGTATCGTCAATCCGGCTACCTCCGTTCTTTACACCGATATTCCCGCTGATATATTGGAGCGCATAGAGGATGTGGTCTTGAACCGTCGTCCCGATGCTGCCGAGCGCCTGATAGAAACTGCCGAACGCTTGAAAGCGGAAGCAGAGGCGGCAAAAACTTCTGGAGGAGAGCGGCAGGCTGCCGCCCATTCCCAACTTGCCTGGAGAGAGGGGACTCCTGTGGAAGAGCGGTTGAAGTACGCCTTGACAAAGGGTATCGGCGATTATCTGGAAGAAGACCTTGCCGAAGCGTTGAAGCTGTATCCCAAAGCTGTTTCTATCATTGAAGGTCCGTTGATGGCAGGCATGAATCATGTCGGCGACTTGTTTGGGGCAGGCAAGATGTTCCTGCCGCAAGTAGTGAAGACGGCGCGCACCATGAAGAGGGCGGTTGCCATCCTCCAGCCCGTAATCGAGTCGGAGAAAGAAGAAGGTGCGACTGCTGCCGGGAAGGTACTACTGGCTACGGTGAAAGGTGATGTGCACGACATTGGCAAAAATATAGTCTCGGTAGTAATGGCCTGCAACGGGTACGATATAGTGGACCTTGGCGTCATGGTGCCTGCCGAAACCATTGTACAGCATGCCATAGAGGAAAAGGTAGACATGATAGGATTGAGTGGCTTGATAACCCCTTCGCTGGATGAAATGGTGCATGTAGCCATTGAGCTGGAAAAGGCAGGTCTGGACGTTCCTCTGCTGATAGGTGGTGCCACGACTTCACCGCTTCACACAGCTCTGAAAATTGCTCCGGTCTATCATGCTCCCGTAATCCATCTGAAGGACGCTTCACAGAATGCTACAGTAGCAGCCAAGCTGATGAATCCTAAGACAAAGGAGGAGCTGGAAGAAGAACTGCATGAGAAGTATCGGCAGTTGTGCGAAAAGAACCGGGAGAAACAAGTGACAACCGTTTCCCTGGAAGAAGCGAGAAAGAACAAACTGAATCTGTTTTAAATAGGAAGGAAAATAAGGATTAGGGATTAATCCTTAATCCCTATTTTTTTATCTTTTTCTTGTATTGCTCGAAGCGTGACGTAATATCCCTTACGAAGTTATAAGTTTCGATGCCACGGAAATAGCCGTTTTTGCAGACGGGGTCGGTGAAGTATTCCTCATTGCTTTTTAGCAGAATGAAGTTTTCTACATTATCACGCCAGACATATTTGTTTTTGCCGTATTTTTCGGCCAGTGCCATGGCATCCAGCACATGGCCGATACCGGAATTATAAGATGCCAGCACAAAGTTGATGCGTTCTTCCTGGGGTATCTTGGAAAAACTTTTGGCTGTGGCGCCTATGTATTTCACGGCAGCCTTTATGCTCTCTTCAGGGTTCTGTTCCTTTCCTTCGGGTAGCCCCATAGCCCTGGCTGTGGCAGGCATCAGTTGCATCAGCCCCCTGGCACCCGCCCAAGATACGGCAGTGGAGTCGAAGTTGGATTCTGTATACGCCAGAGACGCCAGCAGACGCCAGTCCCAGTCTATTTCGGGAGCATATTTCTTGAACAAATCATCGTAATGGGAAATTTTTCCTTCGCGCAGGGAGAGGATAGGAGAGTGGGGAATGGCCTTGCCGATTTCAAAATATCGTTTCATACTTGCCGTATAGGCAGGTGAAGTCATATTCTCCTCGTGCCATTTGTTGGCGGCGGCTGCCAGTTGCGGACAGTCTTTCCGGACTGCCCACGATGCACGCTGGTCAAAGCTGATGGAGAGTCCGATATTCAGGTTGGGGTAATAGGTCGTATTAAGCTGTGCCACATCATTGTCTGCTACGGTATAGGGGATTTTCCCTTGTGCCACCTGGGTGATGAGGTCTTCTGCACTGATACTGTCGTTGGTCACTTTATGGATGTGGATACCTCCTCCGAGCTCTTCATCCAGATTGACCAGCCGTTCATAATATTTTCCCGGCTTTACATATACATCTTTCCCGATGAGTTCCGTTACGTCTTTCAGTGGTTTGGTGCGTCCGCCGTTACGTTGCACGATGACTTGGTGCGTGATGACCTCTTCGCCGCAATAAAGCAGGCTGTCTTTCCATTCCTTGGTGATGGGAAGGTTGTAGGCAATGAGGTCTCCCTTGCCTGCCTGCAACTTCTCTATGAGTTCGTGCACATTCCGGGCTACCTCTATTCTCAGCTTCACTCCCAGGCTCTTGGCAAACTGTTCGCTCAGCTCATACTGGAATCCCATGTCCTGGCCACGGTAGATGAAGTAGGAAGTGGAGCTGTACAGTGTCAATACGACCAGTTCTCCGCTGTCCTTAATCTGTTGCAGGTCATCCGCTTCTTCTTTTTCGGCAGGATGTCCTCCACGGCATCCTGCGATGCAGCACAACAACAGCAAGATAATGGGGACGGGAGAATTGATAAAGGATGATTTATGTCTGGCGAAAGAAAACAGGCTGTTCATATCTCATAGGGTTTAGTGCGTTCTTAATCCTCCATTATCAATTCTCCATTACAAATTAACTCCCCAAGTGCTTCTTGATGTACATGGTCAATATATCAATGGCCACCTGGTTGTTTCCGCCTTCCGGCACAATGAGGTCTGCATATCGTTTGCAGGGCTCTATGAATTGCTGGTGCATGGGTTTCAGTATGCGTGTATAGCGTTCCATAACGGCTTCGGCCGTACGTCCGCGTTCCACTACATCGCGCTGGATTACACGAATCAGGCGTTCGTCGGGGTCGGCGTCTACAAATATCTTCAGGTCCATCATGCTTCGCAGCTTCTTGTCGCACAAGGCAAGGATGCCTTCAATGATGATGACTTCCCGGGGCTCGATATGGATGGTTTCGGGCTGCCGGGTACACGTCAGGTATGAGTAGGTGGGCTGTTCTATGCTTCTTCCTTCGCGCAGCATGGCGACATGCCTGGAAAGAAGGCTCCACTCGAAAGCGTCGGGGTGGTCGAAGTTGATGTTCTGCCGTTCTTCCACGGGCACATGGCTGCTGTCCTTGTAGTAAGAGTCTTGTGGCAACAATACCACTTCACCAGCCGGTAGGCTTTCGATAATTTTACGTACGACGGTGGTCTTTCCCGAGCCGGTTCCGCCTGCAATTCCTATTATTAACATCCGTTTAAGTGTATATTTGAAACAAAACCAGTATTTTTGCAGTTGTTAAAACAGCCGCTTAGGCTGACAAATATAGTGATAAATCATTTAAATGGCAAAGTTATGGTAAAGCACATTGTATTATTTAAGTTAAAAGATGAGGCACCGGCTGACGAAAAGTTGGCTGCGATGAACAGTTTCAAGGCAGCTATCGAAGCGCTTCCGGCTAAAATATCCGTTATCCGCAAGATTGAAGTCGGATTGAACATCAATCCTGCCGAGGCTTGGAGCATCGCTCTTTACAGTGAGTTCGATACGTTGGATGACGTGAAATACTATGCTACCCATCCCGACCATGTAGCTGCCGGCAAGCTTATCGCTGCTGTGAAAGAGAGCCGTGCCTGCGTGGACTACGAGATAATTGAAAATTAAAAATTAAATCAGAGAACATGAAGAAATTACTGTTCCCTTTCGTTCTGTTGCTCTTCGCTGTGGCGGTGCAGGCACAGATACAAGACCCCGTCAAGTTCAATTCCGAACTGAAGATTTTGGCTGCCGATGAAGCGGAGGTCGTTTTTACGGCTGCTATTGACAAGGGCTGGCATGTCTATTCCACCGACTTGGGCGATGGAGGGCCTATCTCGGCGACTTTCAATGTGGAGAAAATCTCCGGAGCGGAAGTGGTGGGCAAACTGAAGCCCGTAGGCAAGGAAATCTCTACTTTCGACAAGTTGTTCGAAATGAAGGTGCGCTATTTTGAGAATACGGCGCAATTTGTGCAGAAGCTGAAGTTGACGGGTGGCGCTTATCAGATAGAAGGCTATCTGGAATATGGCGCTTGCAACGATGAAAACTGCCTGCCGCCCACACAAGTTCCTTTCAAGTTCTCCGGCAAGGCAGAAGGGGCTGCCAAAGAAGCTGCCGCCGCTGCCGCTGAAACGAAAGCCGAAGAACAGCCCGCAAAGCAGGAGACTGTCTCCGGCACGGCTCCCGTGGCTGCCATCGGCGGTGCGGACGGGCCGACGGAAATCAAGGTGGCGGACAAGGTGGACCTATGGAAGCCGGTCATCAGTGAACTGAATTCTTTGGGCGAAACCACTTCGCAGGAAGACATGTCCTGGATTTATATTTTCATTACGGGATTTGCCGGCGGGCTGCTGGCGCTCTTCACCCCCTGTGTATGGCCCATCATCCCGATGACGGTCAGCTTCTTCTTGAAGCGTAGCAAGGATAAGAAGAAAGGCATCCGTGATGCATGGACGTATGGTGCTTCCATCGTAGTGATTTATGTGACGCTCGGACTGGCCATTACGCTGATTTTCGGAGCCAGCGCACTGAACGCACTCTCTACGAATGCAGTATTCAATATCCTTTTCTGCTTGATGTTGGTTGTGTTTGCGGCTTCCTTCTTCGGAGCGTTCGAAATAACGTTGCCCTCCAAATGGAGTACGGCCGTAGACAGTAAGGCTGAGGCCACAAGTGGTCTGCTCAGCATCTTCTTGATGGCGTTTACCTTGTCGCTGGTATCTTTCTCCTGCACGGGACCTATTATTGGATTCCTGCTGGTTCAGGTTTCCACGACGGGCAGCGTGGTAGCTCCCGCTATTGGCATGCTGGGCTTTGCCATTGCATTGGCATTGCCTTTCACGCTGTTTGCCTTATTCCCGTCCTGGTTGAAGTCCATGCCCAAATCCGGTGGATGGATGAATATCATCAAGGTGACGCTTGGCTTCCTGGAGCTGGCTTTTGCCCTGAAGTTCCTTTCGGTAGCCGATTTAGCTTACGGTTGGCGCATCCTCGACCGTGAAACGTTCCTTGCTTTGTGGATTGTACTTTTTGCACTGCTTGGTTTCTACTTGTTGGGCAAAATCAAGTTCCCGCACGATGATGACGATTCAAAGGTTAGTGTACCCCGTTTCTTTATGGCGTTGGCCTCACTGGCATTTGCGGTGTATATGGTTCCTGGTTTGTGGGGAGCTCCGTTGAAAGCTGTCAGTGCCTTTGCGCCGCCCATGCAGACGCAAGACTTCAATCTTTACAATAATGAAGTGCATGCCAAGTTCGATGATTACGACCTCGGTATGGAGTATGCCCGTCAGCATGGCAAGCCCGTGATGCTCGACTTCACCGGTTATGGTTGCGTGAACTGCCGTAAGATGGAGCTTGCCGTATGGACAAACCCGAAGGTGAGTGACATTATCAACAACGACTATGTGCTTATCACGCTCTACGTGGACAACAAGACCCCGCTTCCTTCTCCCGTGAAGATTGTGGAGAACGGCACGGAACGTACACTGCGTACCGTAGGCGACAAGTGGAGTTATCTGCAGCGTGTCAAGTTCGGTGCCAATGCGCAGCCCTTCTATGTGCTGATTGACAACGAAGGCAAGCCGCTCAACAAGTCCTACTCCTACGACGAGGATATTCCCAAATATATTGAGTTCCTGCAGACCGGACTGGAGAATTATAAGAAAGAGAAATAAATAGAATCGGAGAAAGGATGCTTGTAAAAGGGCATCCTTTTTTCACAGAATCCCCTTTTTGTATGAAACACATTATAGATATTGATGCCTGGGAACGCCGGGACAACTACGGTTTTTTCCGCAGTTTTGTCAACTCCTGGTATTCCGTTACCACAGAGATTGACTGCACGGAAGCCAGTGCCGCCGCCCGGGCCGCGAAGCGCTCCTTTTTCCTTTATTATCTGTATGCTGTGGTGCGTTCGGCCAATGAAGTCGATGAACTCCGTTACCGTACCGACAAGGAAGGCCGGGTTGTTTTTCACGACCGGGTGGACATCATTTCTCCGATAGCCGTTCCTGGGAAAACATTCTATACCGTGCGCATTCCCTATTACGAAGACTTTGAACGTTTCTATGCCGAAGCCTACGCCTTGATAACAAACATGCCCGAGGACGGTGACCCTTATGGAGCCGAAAAGATTCTTGCCGAGCAAGGCGATTACGATGTGGTCCATCTGAGTGCGGTTCCCAAAATGTATTTCACCTCGATAACCTATACACTTGCCGAAGCAGGCAACGGTTGCAGTTATCCGTTGATGACTGCCGGCAAGGCCGTATCTCGTGAAGGCCGTCTGGTATTTCCTCTTTCCATTTATGTGAACCATGCTTTTGTCGACGGTTCTCATTTGACCTCCTTCTTCGGAAAGGTGGAGGAGTATTTGAAAGAGATTTCACATAAATGAATCACCCCAAATAAATAATCTATGAAACGCTTATAAGGGTGTTTTTTCATGCTACAAATATATATATATATGATGCCATACATATATGGCAACTTTGAGTTGTTTTTTGTATCTCGGTTTCTGTTTTTTAAGTATCATTGAAAAATCGGAAATGTGCAGACAAGATTTGTAGTATTACAGAATTGTTACAGAATTTATCCTTACCTTTGACACTTTAACAGAATAAGCGTATGGTAAGTAATATATCTTCATGCACGAAAGTACTTGTTTTGCCGATAGTTCTATGGGTTGTTTCGTCTTTTTCCCTGCGGGCGCAGGAGAAGGATTTTGCCACTTGGGCGAATGCCGGTTTCGAATATAAGTTGAAGCCGGCATTTACTGTTTCCGGTGGGCTGGAGTGGCGTACAAAGGATGATTTGGGAAAGACAGACCGGTGGGGGCTGAAGGTGGGGGGAAGCTATAAGCTGTTGCCTTTCCTGAAGCTTGGAGCTGGGTATGAGACGCATTACCGCAATCGGGGGGCAGATGGCTGGAAGTTCCGGCACCGCTACCGTTTGGAAGGCACTCTGTCTGCCCGTGTGCAAAGGGTGAAACTGTCCTTGCGTGAGCGCTTTCAGCATACGTTCGATGGGCATAGAGATGAGTTCCGCTTGCGCTCGCGTGCGAAGTTTGCCTATGACATTCCGAAGTGCAAGCTGGAACCGTATGCTTCGGCCGAGATGTATAATGGTTTGAATAAGACAGAGCACTTCGGAGTAAAGCGGATGCGCTATCGTGGGGGTATTACGTTGCCCTTGTCCGAGCGCTGGGAGGCAGACATCTTCTATTGCAGGCAATGGGAGAAGGATAAGCGGAAGGATATAGTAGGGGTGGAGTGTGTTTATAGCTTTTGAGGGGAGATGAGGGCTGAAAGCCTTTTTTTACTTTTTGTTCTTCCGGTACTCCTTTTTCAGATAAAAGTTGAATCCGGCATATATTTGGAGGGTACCGAACCCGTTGTTCAGGGAGAAACTGTTTTTGTAGTAGTCGTATGTCCGTCCTACGAATGAGGTACCCACGAAGTATTTGCTGTTGTTGTATACCACACCTGCACGCAGAATGAAGTCGATATTGAAATTCTTGTACCAGTCGTCCGCTTCCCGCTCTTCTGTCTTCTCTATGCGTGATGTCTTGTAGGCGACAGCCGGATTGAACGACAGGCATGCGAGGCAGTTGCGGGCAAACACCCAATTGTAGGCATAGCCGGCGTTGAGGCTGATGTTCGTGTATTTGATATGTTTCACCTTCATACCCGGGTTCATGGTTTCCTGAATGATTTCGGGCAGCTTGGTATAGTCGAAGTTCAGATTGTGGGTGGATACGGAGAATCCGGCAATGAAAGAACCTGCATTGCAGCGCTGGTTGGTGGACTGGCTGAAGGCGGCTGGATAGGAGAAACGTCGATTGTTGAAAATGTAATACAGATTTAATCCCTTCATCTTTACTTTCAATCCGTTGAAGTCTTCGGAATAATTGGAGGGAATCTCGTCGGAAAAGCCGGATACCTTGTGTATCTTATAGTCGTTTCCGGTGCTGCGATAGAAAATGTCGACTCCCAGTTTGGAACTGTAAAGACTGAGATCAAACTCCGTACCGCGCTTTTTCTTGCTTTTCTTTCCGTAGAGCCAGTCCGTATCGACAGCCCATCCCAGGAATATCCAACGCCATCCGAAGTAAGCGCCTATCTTGTTGTGAGGGTTGGGCGAGAAACGGAGCCGCTGGTCGTCATTGCCCACGGAGTAATACTCGTAATTGGTGAAATGGTCGAGCATCAGGGCGTAATTGTATCGGTTGGGACTGATATAGGTAGTGTCGAAGTCGCTGAAGTTGAGGAATTTCTTCAATGCTTTTCCGAAGGTGTTTTTATATACGATGCTGTCGCATGCGACAGAACCGTTCTCCTTGTTTTGCGCAAACAATGAGAATGTAAATAATATCCATAAGCAGAAAAAGGCCCCTCTTTGCATCTTGTTGTTCTCTCTCATTTATACAAAGCTAAATAAAATAACCGGTTTTTGAACAGTATCCCGCTAATTTTTCTCTGAAAAAGGCATCAATAATTTGTAGTTCTCAATCGGAATGACTAATATTGAACGTCTTATTGAGAGACTTTATGAATCAAAACCAGATAAAGAAGAATACGATATGAAGAAGATTATCAATCCGTGGAAAGATATGGAGGGCTACAACTGTTTCGGTTGCTCTCCTGACAATGAAGCCGGTGTGAGAATGGAGTTTTATGAGGACGGTGACGAGGTGGTGAGCATCTGGAAGCCGCGTCCGGAGTATCAAGGGTGGCTGAATACGTTGCATGGAGGCATCCAGTCCGTATTGCTGGATGAAATCTGCGGCTGGGTCGTGTTCCGCAAGCTGCAGACCGGCGGGGGGACATCGAAAATGGAAACCCGCTTCCGCAAATCCATATCGACCAACGACACGCATGTGGTGCTGCGGGCTTCGCTTCGCGAGCAGAAGCGGAATATTGCTATCATAGAAGCACGCCTGTATAATAGCATGGGCGAACTTTGCACAGAAGCCACTTGCACCTACTTTACCTTTCCGAAGGAGAAGGCGGAAGCGGAAATGCATTTCCATAGCTGCGAAGTAGAGCAGGAGGAAATATTGCCGTTGATTTAATTGTTTCACCACAGATTACACAGATTTGCATAGATTGGAATAAAAATAATCTGTGCAAATCTGTGTAATTTGTGGTGAACTAAGATGAATTTGAAAGAAAAAATAAACTTTTTGTGATAAATCTTTTGGAGTTTCAAACTTTTAGTTTACTTTTGTCGCATTAAAATCCAAAAAATATGAAGAATATCGTTGCACATCATCACCATCATCATCCTAACGAATAACTCGGTGGGCGTATGAGTGTATATGTACAACAGATGACATAACAGACGAGGCTTGCCGAATATTGGTAAGCCTCGTTTTGTTTTCTGTCATCTCATTCAAAATAGTAAATAGTAAATCGTAAAATAGTAAATAACCTTATGTTAAGAATTGCAGTACAAGCTAAGGGTCGTCTGTATGACGAGACCATGTCGTTTTTGGGAGAATCGGATATAAAGTTGAGTGCCATGAAGCGCTCGTTGTTGGTGCAGTCGTCAAACTTTCCTCTTGAAGTGTTGTTTCTGAGGGATGACGACATTCCGCAGTCTGTGGCTACCGGAGTGGCTGATATAGGAATTGTGGGTGAGAATGAATTTGTTGAGAAGAATGAGGATGCAGAGATAATCAAGCGTCTGGGATTCAGCAAATGCCGTCTGTCTCTTGCCATGCCGAAGGATATTGAGTATCCGGGGGTGAAGTGGTTTCACGGAAAGAAGATTGCGACATCTTATCCGGGTATCCTTTCCAGCTTTTTGAAAGAGAATGGGGTGAATGCGGAGATACACGTCATTACGGGGTCGGTAGAAGTGGCGCCGGGCATCGGTCTGGCAGATGCCATTTTCGATATTGTAAGTTCCGGTTCTACGCTGGTGAGCAACCGCCTGAAGGAAGTGGAGGTTGTGATGAAGTCCGAAGCCCTGCTGATTGGTAACAGGAACCTGAGCGAGGAAAAGCAAGGGATATTGAGGGAGCTGTTGTTCCGTATGGATGCTGTGAAGACAGCCGAAGATAAGAAGTATGTGCTGATGAATGCCCCGAAAGAGAAACTGGATGAGATTGTCTCTGTACTTCCGGGCATGAAGAGCCCCACGGTGATGCCTTTGGCACAAGAAGGCTGGTGCTCAGTACATACCGTACTCGACGAGAAGTGTTTCTGGGAGATTATCGGAAAGTTGAAGGCATTGGGGGCGGAAGGCATTCTGGTGCTGCCGATTGAGAAAATGATAATTTAAAGCCTCGAGGATGTGTCAAAAGTATATAAACGCTTTCTTTATGTTACGACATTAGGTGCGAATTACGCGAAATAGCGCGGATTCGGTAAAATAAATCCGTGAAATCCGCGTAATCAGCGCCTAAAAGAAAGTCTTCAGAGAGTTTTGACACACCTCCAATAATATCATGGTTTATGCATAAATCTTTAAAAACATGTCATTATGATATTGATTAGTAATCCCGATAAATCCCAGTGGCAAGAGATTCTGAAACGTCCGGTGATGAATACGGAGAATCTGTTTGATACGGTGCGGAGTGTTATTGACCGTGTGAAGGAGGAGGGAGACCGTGCTGTGCTGGATTATGAAGAAAAATTTGATAAAGTGGTGTTGGCCTCGCTGGCAGTGTCGGAAGAGGAACAGCAGGAAGCGGAAAACCTGGTGAGTGAAGACTTGAAAGCAGCTATTCGCCTGGCAAAGCAGAACATCGAGACTTTCCACGCCGCACAACGCTTTGAGGGCAAGAAAGTGCAGACTCAGCCGGGGGTGACCTGCTGGCAGAAAGCGGTTGCCATAGAAAAGGTGGGATTGTATATCCCCGGAGGAACGGCTCCGCTGTTTTCTACGGTACTGATGCTGGCCGTTCCCGCCAGGATTGCCGGATGCAAGGAGATTGTTCTCTGCACCCCTCCGGGACGTGACGGAAAGGTACATCCCGCTGTGTTGTTTGCCGCAAAAGTGGCAGGTGTCAACCGGATTTTCAAAGCTGGCGGCATACAAGCCATTGCCGCTATGGCATACGGAACGGAAAGTGTGCCTAAGGTTTACAAGATATTCGGTCCGGGAAATCAGTATGTCACGGCTGCCAAACAGCTTGTGAGCTTGCGTGATGTGGCGATAGATATGCCGGCAGGACCTTCGGAAGTAGAAGTTTTGGCTGACGAAACAGCTAATCCGATTTTTGTCGCCGCCGACTTGTTGAGCCAGGCAGAACACGGAGTGGACAGTCAGGCTATATTAATTACGACCTCTGTCGAATTGCAACAAGCTGTAAAGGTGGAAGTGGAACGCCAACTGGCCTTACTGCCACGTAAAGAGATTGCCGAAAAGTCTCTTGCCAATAGCAAACTGATTGTAGTGGACAGCATGGCAGAAGCCATTGAATTGACCAACGCGTATGCTCCCGAACATCTTATCATAGAAACCGAGGATTATCTTTCCGTGGCAGAACGTATCGTGAATGCCGGTTCCGTATTCCTGGGTTCTCTTACTCCGGAGAGTGCGGGAGATTATGCTTCGGGCACAAACCATACCCTGCCGACAAACGGCTATGCCAAAGCATACAGCGGTGTCAGCCTCGACAGCTTTATCCGCAAGATAACTTTTCAGGAGATAAAGCCGGAAGGATTAAATATCATCGGCCCTGCCATCGAGCTGATGGCTGCCAATGAACAGCTGGATGCGCATAAGAATGCCGTGAGTGTGAGACTGGGGCAGTTGGAGAATGAAAATTGAAAGTTGAAAATTGAGAGCTGATGGCTTAAAGTAATTTTAATCGTAAATTGTCAAATCATAAATAACATGGTGAAAACATTACAAGAACTTACCCGTCCGAATATCTGGCGTCTGAAGCCTTATTCTTCAGCACGTGATGAATATAATGGTGCTGCGGCATCCGTTTTTCTCGATGCAAACGAGAATCCTTATAACATGCCCCACAACCGTTATCCCGACCCCATGCAGCGGGAGCTAAAGACAGAATTGTCTAGAATTAAAAAGGTGAGTCCCGATTCCATCTTCTTAGGGAATGGCAGTGACGAAGCTATCGATTTGGTGTTCCGTGCTTTTTGTGAACCCCGTGTGGACAATGTAGTGGCTATCGACCCTACCTACGGCATGTATCAAGTCTGTGCCGACGTTAATGATGTGGAGTACCGCAAGGTGCTGCTCGATGAGGATTTCCAGTTCTCTGCCGACAAGCTTTTGGCTGCTGCGGATGAGCATACCAAACTGATTTTTATCTGCTCTCCCAACAATCCTACCGGCAATGACCTGCTCCGTAGCGAGATTGAAACGCTGATTCGCCAGTTTGATGGGTTGGTGATACTGGATGAGGCATACAATGACTTCTCCGAAGCACCTTCCTTCCTCGAAAATTTGAATCGGTATCCGAATCTCATTGTACTGCAAACCTTCTCCAAAGCATGGGGATGTGCTGCCATCCGTCTGGGCATGGCATTTGCCTCACCGGAGATTATCGGCATCCTCAGTAAGATAAAATATCCCTATAACGTGAACCAGCTGACACAGAAGCAGGCAGTGGAAATGCTTCACCGCTATTATGAAATAGAACGTTGGGTGAAGACCTTGAAAGAAGAACGGGAGAATCTGGAAGCCGAGTTCGCCGCACTGCCATGTACGGTGAAGATGTTCCCTTCCCATGCCAATTTCTTCCTGGCCCGTGTGACGGATGCCGTGAAGATTTACAATTATCTGGTAGGCAAGGGTATCATTGTCCGCAACCGTAACTCCGTGTCACTCTGCGGAAATTGCCTGCGGGTGACGGTGGGAACGAGAGGAGAGAATGAAAAATTGATTGAAGCGCTGAAGGAATATATGTAGAAGGAGTTAAAGGGAGTAAAAGGGGGGTAAAGGGATTAAAAGGGAGTTAAAGGCCGATACTGCTGTTCTATACAAGTAATGCTTATGCAAGCAGAACTACTGGCCTCTAACTCCTCTAACTCCTTCTACCTCCTTCTAACTCCCGATAACTCCCTTTATTCCCTCAAAAAAAATATCCTTTAAAATGAAGAAACTACTTTTTATAGACCGTGACGGGACTTTAGTCATTGAGCCGCCCATTGATTATCAGCTGGACTCCCTGGAGAAGCTGGAGTTCTATCCGAAAGTGATGCGCAATCTTGGCTTCATCCGCAGCAAGCTGGATTTTGATTTTGTAATGGTGACCAATCAGGACGGTCTCGGCACCGCCTCCTTTCCGGAAGAGACCTTCTGGCCGGCACACAACCTGATGATGAAGACATTGGAAGGCGAAGGCATCACCTTCGACGACATCTGCATAGACCGCAGCATGCCCGACGACAATGCACCGACCCGCAAGCCGCGTACCGGAATGCTTGCCAAATACCTCGATAACCCGGACTACGATTTGTCCCACAGTTTCGTCATTGGCGACCGGCCTACGGATGTGGAACTGGCAAAGAATCTGGGCTGCCGTGCCATTCTTCTGCAAGATGACACGGCATTATTGAAACCCGTTTCCGAAGGTGGCGGTGCCGCTTGTGACGGACTTGAAGATTACTGCGCCCTCGCCACCAGGGATTGGGATAAGGTTGCCGAATTCCTCTTTGCCGGTGAGCGTACGGCGGAAGTACGTCGTACTACCAAGGAGACAGATATATACGTATCCTTGAATCTGGATGGTAACGGGCATTGTGACATCGCGACCGGACTGGGCTTCTTCGACCACATGCTGGAGCAGATAGGCAAGCACGGCGGCATGGACCTCACCATCCGTGTGAAAGGCGACCTCGAAGTGGACGAGCACCACACCATCGAGGATACCGCTCTTGCTCTGGGCGACTGCCTTTATCAGGCCTTAGGAAGCAAGCGCGGCATCGAACGCTACGGCTATGCCCTTCCTATGGACGATTGTCTCTGCCAGGTGTGCCTCGACTTCGGCGGTCGCCCGTGGTTGGTATGGGATGCCGGGTTCAAGCGCGAGAAGATAGGCGACATGCCTACGGAAATGTTCCTGCACTTCTTCAAGTCCTTGAGTGATGCCGCCCGGATGAATCTTAATGTAAAAGCCGAAGGGCAGAACGAACATCATAAGATAGAAGGCATCTTCAAGGCGCTGGCACGTGCGCTGAAGATGGCGGTGAAAAGGGATATTTATCACTTTGAACTGCCAAGCTCGAAAGGAGTGTTGTAGAATCGTACAGACAACTGCTGCAAAGTTACTGCATACCTTTTGCAGAGCCACTGCAGATGTATTGCAGAGCTACTGTAGATGTATTGCAGAGTTTTGCAGTTGTATATCTCTGATTAATAGATAAGTAGTGTTATGTCACATTTAGCCCCTTTGATAGCTGATTTAGCTCTGATATTGATTTGTGCGGGGATTATGACCCTGCTTTTTAAGAAATTGAAGCAACCGCTGGTGTTAGGATATGTAGTTGCAGGATTCCTTGCCAGCCCTCACATGGCCTATACACCGTCGGTGATGGACACGGCTAATATACAGACCTGGGCGGATATAGGCGTTATCTTCCTGCTGTTTGCACTGGGATTGGAATTCAGCTTCAAGAAGATTGTGAAGGTGGGAGGCGTGGCGATTATTGCTGCGTGTACCATCATCTTTTGTATGATATTGTTGGGAGTGGCGGTAGGTACCGGGTTCGGCTGGCAACGGATGGACTGTATCTTCCTGGGCGGTATGATTGCCATGTCGTCCACTACCATTATCTATAAGGCGTTTGATGATTTGGGGATGCGCAAGAAACAGTTCACGGGGCTGGTGCTCAGTGTGCTTATCCTGGAGGATATTCTTGCCATCGTATTGATGGTGATGCTCTCCACGATGGCAGTCAGCCATAACTTCGAGGGTACGGAGATGCTGGGGAGCATTGCCAAACTGCTGTTCTTCCTGATACTTTGGTTCGTCGTAGGGATATACCTCATCCCCGGATTGCTGAAGCGGTGCCGGAAGCTGATGAGCGAGGAAACCTTGCTGATAGTCTCTCTCGGACTCTGTTTCGGTATGGTGGTGATGGCCGCGCACACGGGTTTCTCGGCTGCTTTCGGCGCGTTCATCATGGGCTCCATTCTTGCCGAGACGGTAGAGGCGGAGAGCATAGAGCGCCTGGTGAAGCCGGTCAAGGACTTGTTCGGCGCCATCTTCTTCGTATCGGTCGGCATGATGGTAGACCCGGCCATGATTGTGGAGTATGCGGGACCTATTGTCGTGATTACTCTGGCGGTCATCCTCGGGCAATCCCTCTTCGGGACGCTGGGTGTGCTGCTGGCAGGGCAACCGCTGAAGACGGCTATGCAATGCGGTTTCAGTCTGACGCAAATCGGTGAGTTTGCCTTTATTATAGCTTCGCTGGGCGTGTCACTGCATGTCACCAGCCATTTCTTGTATCCTATTGTGGTGGCGGTGTCTGTCATCACCACTTTCCTCACTCCTTATATGATTCGTTTGGCAGAACCGGCTTCCAATCTTGTGGATACGCATTTGCCGGAAAAATGGAGAAAGTTCTTGACCCGCTATGCTTCAGGTTCGCAGACCATGAACCACGAGAGTCTGTGGAAGAAACTGATATTTGCGCTGGTCAGGATTACGGTGGTGTATTCCATCATTTGCGTGGCGGTGATAGCTTTGGCGTTCCGTTTTCTGGTGCCTTTCGTGCACGACAGTCTGCCCGGGGTATGGGGCTCTCTGTTGGCTGCCTTTATCATCATTCTGTGTATAGCTCCGTTCCTGCGTGCCATCATGATTAAAAAGAACCACTCGGAAGAGTTCGTGACTTTATGGAAGGATAACCGTGGAAACCGGGCACCGTTGGTGGCCACCATTGTACTGCGTCTGCTGCTGGGCGTTTCGTTCGTCATGTTCGTAATAGCCGGTTTGTTCAAGATGTCCGTCGGTCTGGTGTTTGGAGTGGCGGTGCTGCTGGTGACCCTGATGATACTCTCCCGCCAGTTGAAGAAGCAGTCCATCATGATAGAGAGGACATTCTTCCAGAATCTGCGGTACCGCGACATGCGTGCCGAGTATATGGGAGAGAAGAAACCGGAGTATGCGGGACGTCTGCTGTCGCGCGACCTGCACCTGACGGATTTTGAAATCCCCGGCGAGTCGGCATGGGTGGGCAGGACATTGGCGGAGCTGAATTTTGGAAAGAAATACGGTATCCATGTGGTCTCTATCCTTCGGGGCAAGAAACGGATTAATATTCCCGGAGCGTCTGTCCGCCTTTTCCCGCAGGACAAGATACAAGTAATTGCCACGGATGAGGAATTGAACATCTTCGGCCAGGAGATGGATAAGGTGTCTGCCATGAATGCGGATGTGATAGAGAAGAGTGAGATGATTCTACGCCAGTTCTGTGTGGACGGGCAGTCCCCTTTCCTGAACAAGACCCTGAAAGAAGCAGGGATACGCGAGAAATATCACTGCCTGATTGCCGGTGTGGAGCGGGGAGGGGAGACCTTGCATGCTCCCGACCCGCATGAACCTTTTGTGGAGGGAGATGTGGTATGGATTGTAGGCGAGAGTGCCGATGTGTACAAGCTGGTCGGCTGGAAATGTGAAGGTTTCGACATGGGGTAAGGTCTACCCCATGAACGCTAATCAGAGTTTGTTCAGTATTTTGTCCATTACCCAGTTGGTCAGAGTGGCGCTTTCGCCGTCACAGCCGCAGACTGACTTGCCCAGCAGGTGGTCTACCACTGCCTGTATAAGCGGTTGTTGGACGTAGGTGGGATTTTCGACAATGATTTCCTCACGCCCTCTTTCTGTGTGCAGCGCAATGGGGTCATAGGTGAATACGGAGAAACAAATCATGCCTTTGTCTCCAATGATTTCTATACGGTCTTCGCGGGCGGATTCGTGGGCGACAAAACACCAGGAGCCGCTGCCTACTAGTCCGCTGTCAAACTGGAAACATGCGCTTAGAGTGTCTTCGGCAGGATATAGTCTGCCACGGTTGCTCTTGTAGCCGCTGGCTTCGAGGATACATCCGAAGATTTCCTGCAGCAAGTCTATCTGGTGGGGCGCAAGGTCATAGAAGTATCCTCCGCCGGCAATGTCCGGTTGCACGCGCCACGGTAGGTTTTCCTTGTTATGGTCGAGGTCGCGGGGAGGCTGGGCGAAGCGGATTTGAATGTTGATGACATTGCCAATATGTCCCTCCTCTACCAGTGACTTTACCTTCAGGAAGTAGGGCAGATAGCGGCGGTAATACGCGACAAAACATGGAACACCCGTTTCTTGGGAAATGCGGTTGATGCGGCAGCACTCTTCGTAGGTAACGGCCATCGGCTTCTCTATGTAGACCGGTTTACCTGCCTTCATGGACATGATGGCGTACGTAGCATGTGAAGAAGGAGGAGTGGCAATGTACACGGCGTTCACCTCTTCGTCGTCAATCAGCTCCTGGGCATCGTCGTACCATTTAGGAATCCCTCTTTCCTTGGCGTAGGTCTTGGCCTTGTCACCATTTCGGCTCATGACGGCCACTACTTCGGAGTTCTCTATTTTCTGGAATGCCGGTCCGCTTTTGTATTTGGTCACTTCTCCGCAACCGATGAATCCCCATTTAATTATTCTCTCGCTCATAATCTTTCCCTTATTTTACTCTTCCTCAAAATCGAATTCAAAGTCGAAATCATCCAGAAATTCCGGTTCTGTAAATTCTTCCAGACTCCGGCGGTCTTTTTTCGTTGGCCGTCCGGTACCTTTGGCACGGTTGACGAAACCGCTGACACGGCTCATCTCCAGCAGTTCATACTGTTCCGGAGTCGTTACATTCTCCATCATTTCGGCCACTAACTTTGCGCCGACACGCTTTTCGATGGGCTGCAGAACTTTGAAGGAATAGGTGACGGGGGGCTTGCGCACCTGGATGACGTCTCCCGGTTTCACTGTACGGGCAGCCTTTGCCAGTGCGCCATTGATGCTGATGCGTCCTTTTTTGCAGGCTTCGGCGGCTATGGTACGTGTCTTGAAGATGCGTACGGCCCACATCCATTTGTCAATTCTGGCTTCGTTCATTTCTTGTTATATTGATTCATGGTGATATCTATTCCCGCCAGACAGAAACTTTTGATGATTTCTCCGGCTGTTTCCAATCTCTCGCCCATTGTTTTCCAATCTTCATCGGTAAAATGTCCCAGCACATAGTCAATCTGCCCACCACGGGGAAAGTCATTGCCGATGCCGAAACGCAGGCGTGCATAATTCTGGGTGCCCAGCGTTGATGCAATATGCTTAAGGCCGTTATGTCCCGCATCGCTTCCCTTACCTTTCAGGCGCAGTGTGCCGAAAGGCAGTGCCAGGTCATCTACCACTACCAACACATTCTCCAATGGAATGTTTTCTTTTTGCATCCAGTAGCGCACGGCGTTGCCGCTGAGATTCATAAAGGTGGAAGGCTTCAGCAGTAACAGTTGGCGTCCCTTGACTGACAGTGTTGTGGTGAAACCATAACGTCCGTCGGTAAAAGTGGCACCCGCTGCTTTGGCCAGAGCATCTACTGCCATGAATCCGATGTTATGGCGGGTTTCGTGATATTCGGGGCCGATATTGCCCAATCCTACAATTAAATATTTCATAGTCAGTGCTTCCTGTTTATGAGGGTGTTAAAACTAGTATTCACCACAGATTACACAGATTAACACAGAATGAATTTAATGTACCGATAATCAAAGATGTCTATCTGTGCAAATCTGTGTAATCTGTGGTGAATTATACACTCTCGTGAGCCGTAAAAAGAACGCGGATTATCGCAACTTTCCGCGGAAATCAGTATGAAATCTGCGTTGGCTGCGTTAATCCGCGTTCCCGAATATTTAGTCTTTCTTGAAAAGAATCGATTAGTTGCCTGCAGCAGCAGCGGCACCTCTTGCAGCACGAGTCAGCTTAACGGCGCATACAACAGCTTCTTTGGCATTCAGCAATTCCAATCCTTCATATTGCAATTCGCCAACTTTAACAGTCTTACCAAGTCCCAAGTGGGCAACGTTGATAATCAGTCTTTCAGGAATTACGTTATACAAAGCTCTTACTTTCAGCTTACGCATCTGGAGTACCAGCTTACCACCGGCCTTAACACCTTCTGCCAAACCTTCCATCTGTACCGGAACTTCCATAACGATAGGCTTAGCCTCGTCAATTTGATAGAAGTCAACGTGCAGGATAGTATCCTTTACGGGGTGGAATTGGATATCTTTCATGATAGCGTTTACTTTCTTGCCATCAATCACCAAGTCAACTACGTAGATGTGCGGAGTGTAAACCAAGTTACGCAGACCCTCTGCAGGTACAGTGAAGTGAACATTTTCACCTGCACCATAAAGTACGCAAGGTACACCGTTGTTTTTACGAATAGCTTTCAAAGCTCTTGCTTGTTCCGAAGAACGTTCTGCAATAGTTCTTGCAGTTCCTTTTACTTCAATTGATTTCATTTTAAAAATTTTTGTGTTACTCTAAATTAAGTAAATTTTTTGCTTAATTCACCATCACACGATGTGGCTTGCCACACGATGTTGCAAAAAAGCGGTGCAAAAGTACAGCTTCTTTTTGAATTATCAAAAGGTTATAACTTAAAATTCAATGTCTATCTTGATTTCTCCTTCCAATGAAGACGCTTTTTCCTCTTTCGGCAGTTCTTCTTTTCCCGTTTCGGGACTTTCAGCCTCTTCGTCAGTGGTATGTCTTGTATAGCAGCCTTGCTGTTCCTGGATGAAGCCGATGGCTTGCTGAAGTCCGTTCATGAACTTTTCAAAATCCTCTTTGTATAGAAAGATTTTGTGCTTTTCGAAACTTACCTGCGAGTCGTCTCCTTCGCCCATCACAATCTTCTTGCTTTCCGTGATGGCGAGAAACATTTCGTCTTTTCTGTTTTTCTTGACGTCTAAATAGTAGATGCGCTTACCTGCTTTGATGGATTGGGAGAATACAATCTCCTTGTCATTCATGTCCGCTGCGTTTTTCTTCTTAAAGTCTTCCATATTATAATAGGTCTCAATTTTGATATTATCACCTTAAAACTCGTATCTCGTAGCTTTTAGCTCTTTATCGGGCTCAAAATTGACGATTTTTTTTAAACTGTCAAAAGAAAAAGACCGGATAATCAATATCTGCATTAAAAAATGTGATTTATTTATGTAAACTCATTAAAAATGCCTACTTTTGCGCCTTGTTAAAACACTAGTATTTACTTTAGAATTATGATCAACAGAGTTCTTATTCGTCTTAAGATTATACAGATTGTATATGCTTATTATCAGAATGGCAGTAAAAATTTAGACTCAGCGGAGAAAGAATTGTTCTTTAGCCTTTCAAAGGCATACGACCTCTACAACTACCTGCTGATGCTGATGATAGCTTTGACGAACTACGCACAAAAACGTATTGATGCGGCAAAAGCTAAGCTGGCTCCCACTGCCGAGGAGCTGTATCCCAACATGAAATTTGTGGAAAACAAGTTCATAGCCCAGTTGGAAGTGAACAAACAATTGACGGAATTCATTGCCAACCAAAAGCGCACGTGGGCCAATGATGAAGACTTTGTCAAGGGATTGTATGAGAAAATTGTGGAATCAGATATATATAAGGAATATATGGCTTCTTCGGACAATTCTTACGAATACGACCGTGAATTGTGGAGAAAGCTGTATAAGACTTTTGTCTTCAACAACGAAGCCTTGGACAATGTGCTCGAAGACCAGAGCCTCTACTGGAATGACGACAAGGAGATTGTGGATACTTTCGTACTGAAAACCATCAAGCGCTTTGAAGAGAAGAATGGTGCCAATCAGGAACTTCTACCAGAGTTCAAGGATGAGGAAGACCAGGAATTTGCACGCCGTTTGTTCCGCCGTGCCATCTTGAACTGTGACTATTACCGTCACCTCATCAGCGAGAATACGCGTAATTGGGACTTGGACCGTGTAGCCTTTATGGATGTTGTAATCATGCAGTGTGCCTTGGCCGAAATATTAAGTTTCCCGAACATTCCGGTGAGTGTTTCGTTGAACGAATATGTCGATATTGCCAAAGTTTACAGCACGGCCAAAAGTGGCAGCTTCGTGAACGGTACATTGGATGGAATAGTTAATCAATTAAAAAAAGAAGGTAAGTTAACGAAAAACTAATACCTTTGTTTAATAATAGAAACCAAAACTGAGTATTTATGAACTTAATGACTGTATTCTTCCTGCAGGCTCCCGCTGCAGGCCCTGCCGGTGGTGGTAGCATGATGTGGATTATGCTGATAGCCATGTTCGTTATTATGTATTTCTTTATGATTCGTCCTCAAAACAAGAAGCAAAAGGAAATAGCAAACTTCCGTAAATCGCTTCAAGTGAATCAGAAAGTAATCACAGCTGGTGGTATCCATGGTGTTATCAAGGAAATCAACGACAATGATGTGGTGCTTGAAATCGCTTCTAACGTTAAGATTCGTATAGACAAGAATTCTATTTTTGCTGCAGCTGCTGATGCGAACAGCAGTCAGGCATCTAAATAATAGAAATGTGAGCCTATGTTTGAACGTAGGAACATACAACGTACATATCTGAAGATATCAAGAGAAGTGAAGGACTTTCTGCTTAGCGATAAAAGCAGGGAGTTCTTCATTTTTTTGTTTTTTTTCTTTGTAGCCGGTGGCTTCTGGCTCTTGCAGACCTTGAACAACGACTATGAGGCGGACTTTTCTATACCGGTGCGGCTGAAGGGAGTGCCCAATAATGTGGTGATTACCTCTGAACCTGCTTCAGAACTCCGTATCAAGGTAAAGGATAAGGGAACGGTACTGCTCAACTATATGTTGGGAAAGAGCTTTTATCCCGTTATTCTCGATTATGCCGATTATAAGGGCGTGGATAATCAAGTAAGGATATATCCCTCGCAGTTTGAAAAGAAAGTGCTGAACCAGCTGAATGCCTCTACCCGCCTGCTTTCCATGAAGCCGGATACATTGGAGTACATCTATTCGACGGGAGCCTCCAAACTGGTGCCGGTGAAGCTGCGCGGCACGCTGAGTGCCGGACGTGAGTATTATCTTTCGGATACGATATTCAGTCCCGATTCCGTATTGGTGTATGCGCCGCAAGGCGTGCTGGATACGATTGCTGTTGCCTATACGCAACCGGTGAAGCTGGAAGATATATCGGATACCTTGAGGCAGCAAGTCCCCCTGCGTATCCAGAAAGGTGTGAAGTTTGTGCCTTCTTCCATTGAGATGATGCTTCCGGTGGATATTTATACGGAAAAGACAGTGGAGGTGCCGTTGCGTGGCGTTAACTTTCCTGCCGACAAGGTGCTGCGCGCTTTCCCTTCCAAGGTGCAGGTCACGTTTCAGGTTGGTCTGAGTCATTTCAGGCAGATTAACGCTGATGATTTTCATATTTACGTGTCCTATGAGGAACTGCTCCGTCTGGGTTCCGACAAGTATACGGTAAAGATTAAGAATCTGCCGAAAGGGGTGAGCCAGGTACGCTTCAATCCGGCACAAGTGGATTTTCTGATAGAGCAAGTTTCTCCTGATTATGGCGATTAAGATAGGTATAACCGGTGGTATCGGTAGCGGAAAGAGTACGGTATCCCGGCTGCTGGAGGTATTGGGTGTTCCCGTCTATATCTCGGATTTGGAAACGAAGAGGTTGATGGTTTCCGACTCATTTATCCGCGAGGAACTGTCAGCTTTGCTTGGTGCGGAAGTGTATGCCGGTGGCACGCTGAACAAGCCTTTGTTGGCGTCTTATCTTTTCGGCAGTCCGGAGCATGCCAAAGAAATCAACTGTATTGTGCATCCTCGTGTAAAGGAGGATTTCAGGCGGTGGACACAATGCCGCACCGCTTTTCCCATTGTCGGTATAGAATCGGCCATTCTGGTCGAAGCGGGGTTTGCGGGTGAAGTGGATGCTATTGTTATGGTCTATGCGCCCGAAGAGGTGCGCATTTTACGTGCCGTCCGGCGGGATGCTTCCTCGCGCGAATTGATAGAAAAGCGTATCCGTAGCCAGATGAATGACGAAGAAAAGCGTAAATATGCAGATTTTGTCATTGTAAATGATGGCGAAACCCCATTGATTCCGCAAGTTTTAGAGCTAATCGGTTCGCTATCTGAAAAAATGCACTATCTGTTACGCAAATAGGCATCTCCTTAACAATAAAAATAAGCAAGCTTATTTTGTATTGTCTTCGGCTTACATTATCTTTGCCCCCCGAAAAAAATAACTACTAATCATCAAAACAGAATATATTATGTTGAAGACTATTTTGTCCATTTCCGGTAAACCGGGATTGTATAAGCTTGTTTCTCAGGGAAAAAATATGTTGATTGTAGAGTCGCTTGCAGACAAGAAACGTTTCCCTGCCTATGGTAATGAGAAGATTACTTCTTTGGGCGATATCGCCATGTATACAGATACGGAAGATGTTCCTTTGAAGGAAGTGCTTCTTTCCATGAAGAAAAAGGAAAACGGCGCTGCCGTAGTGATGGACTTAAAGAAGGCTACTGCCGACGATTTGCGTGCTTACCTGGCAGAGGTATTGCCTACCTTCGATCGCGACCGCGTATATCCGTCCGACATCAAGAAATTGATTGTTTGGTATAATTTGCTGGTGGCAAGCGGTATGACGGATTTTGAAGAAACTCCTGCGGCAGAAACGAAGGAGGAAAGCAAGGCCGAGTAATCGGAGAAGGATTGAAATACAAAATAAAAGAGGCGATTCTCAATAGTCGGGAATCGCCTCTTTTATTGGGGGGATAAGGATTGCTTTTAATTTCTGAAAACCAGTCCGTCGTCAGTGGTATTGGCATCCACTGTAATAGGCTTGCTGCGGTCTACTTCCTGGGACAGCAGCTTCTTCGACAAGTCGTTCAGCAAATAGTGCTGTATGGCACGTTTCACCGGGCGGGCGCCGAATTCAGGGTCATAACCTGCATTGGCAAGGAAGTCTATGGCGGCATTTGTCAGAACAAGTTCCACACCGTTACCGGAAAGCATCTTCTGCACACTCTTGATTTGGAGCACCACAATCTGCTTGATTTCGGGCTCTGTCAGTGGCAGGAACATGATGGTTTCGTCGATACGGTTCAGGAATTCCGGGCGGATGGTCTTTTTCAGCATATTCATCACTTCCTTTTTGGTTTCCTCTACGATTTGCTCCTTATTGCTACTGTTGAGCTTCTCCATCTGGCTTTGGATATAGCCGCTGCCCATGTTGGAGGTCATGATGATAATCGTATTCTTGAAGTTGACCGTACGCCCTTTGTTGTCCGTCAGACGTCCGTCATCCAGCACTTGCAGCAAGATGTTGAATACGTCCGGATGCGCTTTCTCGATTTCGTCGAATAGGACGACAGAATACGGTTTCCGCCTTACGGCTTCTGTCAGTTGTCCACCTTCATCGTAGCCCACATATCCCGGAGGCGCTCCTACCAGACGGGAAACGCTGTGTTTCTCCTGATACTCGCTCATGTCGATACGGGTCATCATCGTCTCGTCGTCAAAGAGGAACTCCGCCAGCGCCTTTGCCAATTCCGTCTTACCTACACCGGTGGTTCCCAGGAAAAGGAATGAGCCGATAGGACGTTTCGGGTCTTGCAGTCCGGCACGGCTGCGGCGTACGGCATCGGATACGGCCTCGATGGCTTCGTCCTGCCCGATAACCCGCTGGTGCAGTTCCGCCTCCAGATGCAACAGTTTGTCCTTTTCGCTTTGCAGCATCTTGCTTACCGGTATGCCGGTCCAGCGGGATACTACGTCGGCGATGTCTTCAGCGTCCACTTCCTCTTTAATCATGGCCTTGTCACCCTGCATTTCGTGCAGTTTTTGCTGCGTTTCTTCAATCTCCTGGTTCAGCGCTTGCAGTTTGCCGTAACGGATTTCGGCCACCCGGCCATAGTCGCCTTCCCGTTCTGCTTTGTCGGCCTCGAACTTCAGGTTCTCTATTTCCACCTTATTCTGCTGGATTTTGTTGACAAGGGTCTTTTCACTTTGCCATTTCGCCTTGTACGAGTTTTCCTGCTCTTTCAGCTCGGCAAGTTCTTTGCCGATTTGTTCCAGTTTGGGCTTGTCGTTTTCGCGCTTGATGGCTTCACGTTCAATCTCCAGCTGCTTTATCTTACGCGAAATCTCGTCCAGCTCTTCCGGTACGGAATCGACCTCCATACGCAGCTTGGCGGCGGCTTCGTCCATCAGGTCGATAGCCTTGTCCGGCAAGAAACGGTCGGTGATGTAACGGTTGCTCAACTCTACGGCGGCGATGATGGCATCGTCCTTAATCCGTACGTGGTGATGGTTCTCATAACGTTCCTTCAGACCACGCAGAATGGAGATGGTGCTCAGCGTGTCCGGTTCGTTCACCATGACAATCTGGAAGCGGCGCTCCAACGCTTTGTCCTTTTCGAAATACTTCTGATATTCATCGAGGGTAGTGGCCCCGATGCTCCTCAGTTCACCGCGTGCCAAGGCGGGTTTCAAGATGTTGGCGGCATCCATGGCACCTTCGCCCTTGCCGGCACCCACCAAGGTATGGATTTCATCAATGAAGAGGATAATGTCTCCTTCCGACTTCTTCACTTCGTTGATAACGGCCTTCAGACGTTCTTCAAATTCGCCTTTGTACTTGGCGCCAGCCACCAGTGCACCCATATCCAGGGAGTAGACTTGTTTGTTCTTCAAGTTCTCGGGGACGTCTCCACGCAAGATACGGTGGGCAAGTCCCTCTACGATAGCTGTTTTACCGGTACCCGGTTCACCGATAAGAATCGGGTTGTTCTTGGTACGCCGACTCAGAATCTGCAGGACACGCCGTATCTCTTCGTCACGGCCGATGACGGGATCCAGTTTGCCGCTGCGGGCTGCTTCGTTCAGATTGATGGCATACTTTTCCAATGACTGGTAAGTGTCTTCGCTGGATTGTGAAGTTACTTTTTCTCCTTTTCGCAGTTCGTTGATGGCTTCCCGCAGTTCGCGTTCCGTCATCCCGGCATCTTTCAGAATGGTGGATGCAGTGCTTTTCACATTCAGCAAAGCCAGCAGTACCGGTTCCAGGGAGACGAATTCATCACCCATTTCCTTGGAATATTGGGTGGCCTTCTGGAACACTTCGTTCGTTTCACGGCTCAGGTATGGCTCTCCGCCGGATACCTTGGGCAGAGAATCAATTTGCTTGTCCAGTACAAGTGCTATCTGCTGACCGTTCATGCCCAGCTTCTGGAAGATGAAGTTGGTGACATTTTCACCTACTTTCATCACGCTTTGAAGTACATGCACGGGCTCGATGGCCTGCTGTCCACGGCTTTGTACCAGGTTCACAGCCTCCTGCACTGCTTCTTGCGCTTTAATGGTAAAGTTGTTAAAGTTCATATTTTGTTCTCCTTTCTATTTTATCAGTTTCATAACACTTGGGAAGGCGCAAAAGATTTGCCATTGGCACATTTCGGACAAATTGTCTGCATATAAAATATGTAAAATGACAAATTGTCTGTAAATCAGTCGTTTTGTTTCTTTCTACTTCTTTAGATAAGAAGTTGGAGCAAAGTTCCTTTTCGTATTAAACTCTATTGGTTAAAGAGAAGGGCAAATAAGGATGTCATGCATGAGATGTGCATCTCATGTAGTACGAGGTGTACATCTCATGTAGTACGAGATGCACATCTTATGTAGTGAGGGCCTATATGTTTTAGTAGCTAAGTCTTCGTGTTCCAGCTCCAAGGTTTCCGTGTTGCGGGGGAAGGATATTCTCTTTCCGCTTCGGAGATATAGATTAATTGCTTGGGATGATACAAGTTATTGATAAATTTGTCGTACTTTTACTGCTTCAAAGTTTTGTGCTTTCTGTGTGGTAGGTTTTCGGAGCTCCGCTTGCAGAGGAGCATTATGTATAATTATGTATTAAGATAGGAGATAATGGAGGATAAGATAAAGTTTCCGGCAAATGTGATATTGATAGATGTTGCATTTCTGAATGAAGTGGTATATGGTGCAAAGAACTTTTTGGAAGGTAAGTTGGGAAGGAAGCTACCCGATGTTGACCTGCCGGCATGGTTGAGCTATCTGGCATTGGATGCCGGCTTGAGAGAACAAGAAAATGAGGTAGAAGTGTTGTTGGTGCATACTCCTGCAGCGGACGTGCTGAAGTGTTGTGAACCATCCGATGTGAATAAACTGAATCACCAGGCATGCCGTACGCCACTGGGCGAATTTACATTTTCTTCCGTCACCTCTTCCGGTTTAGTCTCTACCGAAGAGTTGTTTCTTGACCTGATGAACCTGGCACTTGATTCTGCAGATGTGAAGTGTTTGATGCTGTTGCCTTTCCATCAGGTATATGGTAATGGAGTGGAGGAGAAGCTGGCGGGTTTCTTCAAAGACAAGAATGAGGAAGAACGGGGCAAAGCTGTGTACTTCATTACGGAGGAACCTCTGAGCCCGGTGTATTGCCGCCTGGAGCCGGTGTTTTATTCTTTGGCGCATGCTTTCGGCATCAAGTCTGACGAGTTATAAGATATAAGAAGTATATGAGTGATTTCCGTTTAAAAGTGTTTCAGTCTGTTGCCAAGAACTTGAGTTTTACAAAGGCTTCGCAAGAGTTGTTTGTAAGTCAGCCGGCTATAACCAAGCATATCCAGGAGCTGGAGGCCACTTATCAGACGAGGCTTTTCGACCGGCAGGGAAGTAAAATCAGTTTGACCGAGTCAGGCCGGCTGCTTTTGGAGCATTGCGAACGGATATTGGAGGACTATAAACGGCTGGAATATGAAATGCACTTGTTACATAACGAATATATTGGAGAACTCAAGTTGGGAGCCAGCACTACCATTGCGCAGTATGTGCTTCCTCCGTTGCTGGGCAGTTTTATCGGCAAGTTTCCGCAGGTCAACTTGTCCTTGCTCAATGGAAACTCCCGGGAAATAGAAGCCGCTTTGCAGGAACACCGCATTGACTTGGGATTGGTGGAAGGGGTTTTCCGCCTTCCCAATCTGAAGTATACTACTTTTCTTGAGGATGAACTGGTAGCGGTAGTCCATTCCAAAAGCCGTTTACAATTGCCCGAAGAGATTACTCCCCAGGATTTGCCCGCTATTCCTTTAGTGCTTCGTGAGCGCGGTTCGGGTACGCTGGACGTGATAGAACGCTCGCTCCAGAAGCACGGCGTCAAGCTTGCCTCACTCCATGTACTGATGTACCTGGGTAGTACCGAAAGCATCAAGCTCTTTCTTGAAAACTCCGATTGCATGGGAATCGTGTCTATCCGTTCCATCTGCAAGGAACTGGCTGCAGGCACTTTCCGCGTGGTCGAGATAAAGGATATGCCCATGCTTCGCGACTTCTGCTTTGTCCAGTTGCAAGGGCAGGAAGTAGGATTGTCACAAGCCTTTATGAACTATATGTTTATGTCCCGATAACAATAAGTTATAGTCTATAAGTAGAAACGATTGGCGGGGGTACTAAAATAGAACTACCTTTGCACCCGGAAAATTAAGGAATAAACATTAGTAATAATAGTAAAATAAACAGTATGGCTTCAAATCGAGTTTTGGCTAAAAGCATTAATATGCCTTTTCTTCAAAGTAATAATAAATTTATTTATGTATCTCTTCTGGTTGTCCTCTCCTTCTTTCTGCTGCTGGATTATGTGCCCGGTATGCATGCCTATTCGGCGTGGGTCACTCCGCCGTTGGCGTTGTTCTTAGGGTTGGCCTTTGCGTTGCTGTGTGGGCAGGCACATCCGAAGTTCAATAAGAAGACTTCAAAGTACCTGTTGCAATACTCTGTGGTAGGGTTAGGATTTGGAATGAATCTGCAGGCTTCCCTGGCTTCGGGTAAGGAGGGAATGGAGTTCACGATTATTTCTGTAGTGGGGACATTGCTCATAGGCTGGCTCATAGGGCGTAAGTTCTTGAAAGTGGACCGTGACACTTCCTATCTTATCAGTTCCGGTACGGCTATCTGCGGAGGCAGTGCCATTGCGGCTGTGGGGCCGGTGTTGAAGGCAAAGGATAGCGAGATGTCTGTGGCATTGGGCACCATCTTTATATTGAATGCCATTGCATTGTTTGTTTTCCCGGTGATAGGCCACGCTTTGAACATGAGCCAGCATGAGTTCGGCACATGGGCGGCCATTGCCATACATGATACGAGTTCGGTAGTGGGGGCAGGTGCCGCATATGGCGAGGAGGCCCTGAAGGTGGCAACGACTATAAAGCTGACACGTGCCTTATGGATTATTCCTTTGGCTCTGGTAACTTCGTTCATCTTTAAGAGTAAGGGACAGAAAATCAGTATTCCCTGGTTCATCTTCTTCTTTGTGCTGGCTATGATTTTCAATACTTATGTGCTGGGCACTACCGAAACGGGTGCCATGATTGGGGAGGGAATCAATTCTTTGGCTCGCAAGACGCTGACTATCACTCTGTTCTTTATCGGTGCCTCTCTGTCACGTGATGTACTGAAGGCAGTAGGCATCAAGCCCTTGATACAAGGCACCTTGTTGTGGATAGTGATTAGTGTGAGCACGTTGGCATATATCTACTTGTTCTGATTGCATCGGTCCGGCAGTTCTTGAAGTATAACTTCCGGTGGAAGAAGTCGGTAGGATTTTTGCAACGTATTTCTTTCCTCATTGGATATATAGACGAATACACATCTCGGGATAACCGGGGTGTGTATTTCTTTTAATATCCTTCCCCATTGACGCCGGACCGGAGCAAGTGGAAGCCAGGTTATGATACCTTTTGCTTCCAGCATTGCTTTTGTCCTCGGTTCGGCGTGCTGACCAGTTAATACAATGTTCCAGAAATGTGGTTCTTTCAGCTGTTTTTTTATATCTTGAGAAGTCATAGTTAGTTCACTTTTTTGATGATAAAGTCGAAAGAGGTGAAGAATTGAGGGTGCTTACCGATAGATATGGGAAGGATAATGGTAATGGAGGAATTCCTTCCTTTCCGAATATCTTTCTTGTTGTATATTTGAGAGTTATTTGCCGTATAAGTTGTCACACCAATCTTTTGGCTTGTTTCTGCCTGGCTTTTTATAATTGCAAAGGGAGTTTCCGCTTCTGCCAGTATGGGGTATTTGACTTCTGAGCTTCTTCCATCCACAATGAATTGCATATTTTTCCAGTTTATTCGGATATCTTCTGAAGAGTTGTTGCAAATTATAATTTCCCATTGGGAGTCGTTTGGAATAAACTTATAAGCAACCCCATCTTTTGTATACTCTAATTTTCCTTTTTGGTTCTCCAGCCATTTAAAGGATACTTGGCATCCCGCATCAACGTATTGTGCAGATAAAGTGGTTGGAAATAGGAGAAACAGCAAAATGGCCAGCTTATTTTTCTTCTTATATTTCCGGTAGTCATTGTATATCCATAGCATAATAAAAATAATGCCGATAGGGATGGCTATGAGAATACATGTCAGTAAATTCATGATAGCAGATATTATTTGTTTGTTTATATGAATATGTTGCAAAAGTATCATAAAATATTTGATAAAACAAACGAATTATGAATAAAAAGAACGATACATACAGACAAATTGGTATTGGTGTTCCTTATAATATGAATGATTAATTTGTACCTTCATATAAATGGAAAAAAGTAATATATACATCGGAGAGATAATCAAGAACGTGATGCTTGAACAGCAGGTTACCAAGGCGGAACTTGCACGAAGACTGAAAGTTAAGCCTCAAAGTGTAGACTATATGCTTACGAGAAAAAGTATTGATACGGATACGTTGTATAATGTCTCACGTGCCTTGAACTACGATTTTGCTTTGTTGTATTCCATTCATAAGGAACAGATAAATTATGATACGTTAGAGCAGGAATACAGACTCTCCACAGCGAAGGTGTTGGTGGAGCTTGAGCTGAAGCCTGAAGACATTGCAAAATTGAATCTTAAAAAGCGGATTGCTGATGTCTTGAAATAAACGCACTCTTGGGCTGGTGCTATTGGTGTTTTCATTTTTTTTCCATTTTTTCTTCCTGGCCGTGTAACAAAATCCTTTCCTCCTACGTCTGAAGGGTATAAACAGGAATCTACTATTGATAAATAGCCCATGGACGCTGAAAGTTTTAAAAAAGAGTTTCTGCCATATCATCGCAAGTTGTACTGCATAGCTTATAGACTATTGGAGAATGCTGCCGATGCTGAAGATTTGGTGCAGGAAGCTTATCTGAAGTTGTGGGACAAGCGGGAAGGACTGGCCATTATCAGTAATCCGGAAGCATTCAGCGTTACTCTGGTGAAAAATATGTGCTTTGATTTGCTTCGTTCGGGAAAGTATACTTTGAGCAGACAGAGTGTGGAGTTGGCCGAAGTGCATAATATGTCTCAAGCAGATAACTTTGAAGTGAGGGATGAAGCGCAGCAGGTAAGGCACATCATTGCCCATCTGCCGGTGCAACAGCAGAAAATAGTAACGTTGCGTGATGTCAAGGGATGTTCTTATGAAGAGATAGAGCAGGTCACGGGATTGAATGCTACCAATGTCCGTGTACTGTTGTCCCGGGCAAGAAAAAAGATACGTGAGGAATTTAATAAATGGAGTAACTATGACAGTCGAGGAAATTGAAAGGCTGCTCGCCGAATTTTATGAAGGGAATACCAACGAGCAGGAAGAAGAGTTGTTGAAGGAAGCTTTCAGAACCGAAGAAGTGCCCGAGCACTTGCAGAAGGACAAGAAACTCTTTCTCAGCTTTTTTCCCGGGAAAGTGGTGGATAATGTTCCCGCCGGATTGGAGGATAAACTGAGCCGGATGATTGATGAAAAGGCTGAAGAGGAACAACGTTTTTTCCACCGGAACAAGGCCAAACGTAATTGGCGCTGGATAGGAGGTATTGCTGCCACCATTCTGGTTCTTGTAGGTGTAGGTTATGGCATTACGAACATGGGAGAGGATATGCGTCCTCCTACACCTCAGGACACTTTCTCTGATCCGGAAGCTGCTTATAAGGCATTGCAGGCCACTTTAATCGAGGTGTCTGCGAATCTGAACAAGGGAATTGAGCAGATAGAGGAAACGCGGATAGACGTAACGAAGGTGAACCAGGAAGTAAGAAAAGAAATTCAACAATAATCTGATATGAAAACAATGAAAATTATTTTGGCAGGTGTACTGCTGATGTTGCCTTTGCTTTGCCAGGCACAGAAGAACCTATTCAACAAGTATGGAGATATGAAAGGCGTGTCGTCCGTCTACATATCCAAGGCAATGATAGAAACGAATCCCAACTTGTTTACTAAAGATGTTTATATTGGGAAAGTGTCCGGACAGTTGAACTCTGTGCAGGTACTTTCTACAATGGATAATAATGTAAAGAAAGAAATGCGTAAGGATCTTCGTTCTTTGGTGCAGTCTTCCAGATATGAATTGCTGATGAAGCAGAAGGGAACAGTCTCCAGTTCTGAATTCTACATGAGCCGTAAAGGGGAAAAGGTGAAGGAGCTGATTATGATTGTAGATGGTGCAGCCACTCTGAAATTTGTTTATTTGGAAGGTGATATGACTTTGAAGGATATACAGAATATCATGATGTATCAGAATACCAGCTGGAATGGGAACAATGTGAATATACAGCTTCCGGATATAAACTGGGCGGAGATAGAGAAGCTGAAGAACCGCGATTGGCTTGGAGAATTGAAGCATTCGCAAGAACTGGCATTGAAAGGGCTGGAAAATGTAGCTAAACTGAAAGACAACAAGTATCTGAAAGAACAAATGGATACCGATACATGGAAACGTTTTGAAAAAAGCATGGAGGCTTTGGAAGAACGTTTGGAAAAAATGGAATAGGAAGCGGTAACCTTTTTAGGGAAACTTGCCAATAGAATGTTTTGTTTTTCTATTGGCAAGTTTTTTTGTTATTTGTCTTTTCTCAATTCTGCAAAGATAAGCCCTTCCAGCTCTTCTGCCAGTTCCGGATTGTCAAGGATGACCTGCTTGGCGGCGTCGCGTCCCTGGGCAATTTTCGTCTCGTTATAGCTGAACCATGAACCGCTTTTCTTGATGATGCCAAGCTCTGCACCCAAGTCAATGATTTCGCCTGCACGGGAGATGCCTTCACCGAACATGATGTCGAATTCCGCTCTACGGAAAGGAGGAGCTACCTTGTTCTTCACAACTTTCACTTTGGTCTGCTTGCCGATTACTTCATCGCCGTTCTTGATGGCTTGGCTTCCACGGATGTCAAGACGTACGGAGGCATAGAACTTCAGTGCATTACCGCCGGTAGTTGTTTCGGGATTGCCGAACATGACACCGATTTTTTCGCGCAACTGGTTGATGAAGATACAAGTGGTGCGTGTTTTGCTGACAGCTGCCGTCAGTTTACGCAAGGCTTGTGACATGAGTCGGGCTTGCAGACCTACTTTGTTGTCACCCATATCGCCTTCAATTTCAGCTTTCGGGGTTAAGGCAGCCACAGAGTCCACTACAATGATGTCAATAGCGGAGGAACGGATCAGTTGCTCTGCGATTTCCAGTGCTTGTTCGCCATTGTCCGGCTGTGATATCAGCAGATTGTCCACATCCACACCCAGTTTTGCTGCATAGAAGCGGTCGAAAGCATGTTCTGCATCAATGAATGCGGCAATGCCTCCTGCCTTTTGCGCTTCAGCGATGGCATGAATGGCAAGGGTTGTCTTACCGGAAGATTCCGGGCCGTAAATCTCGATGATACGTCCGCGGGGATATCCTCCCACGCCAAGAGCCACATTGAGGCCGATGGAACCTGTGGGAATAACTTCTACTTGTTCGACGCTTTCGTCGCCCATTTTCATGATAGAGCCTTTACCAAAGCTCTTTTCTATCTTGTCCATGGCAGCCTGCAAGGCTTTCAGTTTCTCGCCCGATGCCAGATTGCTGCCATTTTCAAAATTCAGTTCGTCTTTTTTTGCCACGTTGTTAATGTTTAATGATTATAAAATTTGTGCCGCATGGTCTTTGGTCTTCACTTCTTTCGGAGTGATGATACGCTCTACAATACCTTCTTCATTAATGATGAAAGTTGTGCGGAACGTTCCCATATATTTGCGGCCATACATGCTTTTTTCGCCCCATACTCCGAATTGTTCTACCAGCTTCTTGTCGGTGTCTGCAATCAGGGTAAAAGGCAGATTGTTTTTCTCAATAAATTTCTGGTGTGACTTTTCGCTGTCCACACTGACGCCGATGACTTCATAACCGGCTTTGCGCAGGTCGGCATAATTATCCCGCAGGTTGCAGGCTTGTGCCGTGCAGCCGGATGTCATGTCTTTGGGGTAGAAGTAAAGTACAATCTTCTTTCCCTTATAGTCGCTCAAGCGGATTTCTACACCTTTTTCGTTGATACCCAATACTTCGGGTGCTTTATCTCCTATATTCACTTTGTTAATGTTTAATGATTAGTGGATAATGATTAATGTTTAATCATTAATTTCAAACTTCCAAGTCTCCGTCGATAATCTCATGCCAAGGCAGGCCTTGTTTGTTGAGCTGTTCCATGAATGGGTCCGGATTGAATTCTTCAACATTCCATACACCCGGTTTTTTCCACAATCCCTTGAGGAACATCATGGCACCAATCATGGCGGGCACACCGGTGGTATAGCTTACGCCCTGCATACCGGTTTCCTTGTAGGCCTCCTGGTGGCTACAGTTGTTATATACATAGTAGGTACGCTCTTTGCCATCCTTTAGTCCGCGGATGCGGCAACCGATGGATGTTTCGCCTTCGTAGTTTTCGCCCAGGTCTTGCGGGTTGGGGAGGACGGCTTTCAGGAATTGCAGCGGAACAATCTTCATGCCGTTATATTCCACTTCGTCTATGCGTGCCATGCCGATGTTCTGGATAACGCGCAGGTGGGTTAGATACTCTTGTCCAAACGTCATCCAGAAGCGTGCACGCTTGATGGTGGGGAAATTCTTCACCAGAGACTCCAGTTCTTCGTGATAAAGCAGGTAGGAGTCGCGCGGACCGATGTTCGGATAAGTCAGGTCTTTGTGGATTTCCAGCGGCTTGGTTGTCACCCATTCTCCGTTTTCATAATAGCGGCCGTTCTGTGTAATCTCACGGATATTGATTTCCGGATTGAAGTTGGTGGCGAATGCTTTATGATGATTTCCGGCATTGCAGTCTACGATGTCCAGATATTGTATTTCGTCAAAATGATGTTTGGCGGCGTATGCAGTATAGATGCCGCTCACTCCCGGGTCGAAACCGCAACCGAGGATGGCGGTCAGTCCGGCATCTTCGAAGCGTTTCTTATAGGCCCATTGCCAACTGTATTCAAAGTGGGCAACATCTTTCGGCTCATAATTGGCGGTATCCAGATAGTTGACTCCACTTTGCAGACAAGCCTCCATGATGGTGAGGTCTTGGTAGGGGAGGGCTACGTTGATGACGATTTCGGGTTTGAAACTATTGAAGAGTGCTACCAGTTCGTCCACGCTGTCGGCATCTACCTGGGCGGTTTTGATGTTCGGGTTACCGATTGCCTTGACAACAGCGTCACATTTGGACTTGGTGCGGCTGGCTATCATGATTTCTGTAAACACATCAGGATTTTGAGCCACTTTGTGCGCAACAACGGTACCTACACCGCCTGCACCGATAATAAGAACTTTACCCATTTCTTTGTACTATATTATTATATTAGGTTTATAAAAAATACGGAGAGCAAATATAAGGGTTAATTCTTAGATAAACATTAAAATCCTGCTAAATACTTTGGGGCAAATGCTTCAAATATTAAACAAATTACTTGCATTTGGGTTATTTTCTATATATTTGCCCCTTGAATAAATTAACTTAAACAACGAATAACAATGAAAAAAGTATTTGTTTCCCTATGCATGGCAAGCGTGTTGATGGGCTTGTCTTCTTGTGCATCAACCAAAAATGCTGCAACTCTTTCTTCCATCAGCGGTGAGTGGAATATTATTGAAGTGAATGGTACTGCCGTAGTCCCTGCTCCGGGTCAGGAATTTCCCTATATCGGTTTTGACACAAAGACTGGAAAAGTATTTGGCAACAGTGGTTGCAACCGTATGATGGGTTCGTTTGACGTGAATGCCAAGCCCGGCACGATTGACCTTGGCGCTTTGGCAAGTACCCGTATGGCTTGTCCGGATATGACTGTAGAAAATAATGTGTTGTCGGCTTTGAACAAAGTGAAAAAGTATAAGAAGCTGGGAAAGGAAAATATAGCTTTATGCGGTGCTTCCAATCGTCCCATAGTCGTGTTGCAGAAGAAAGAATCCGTTTCCAAGTTGTCTGATTTGGAAGGAAAGTGGATAATTAGTGAGGCTGCGGGCGAGGCTATTCCCGACGGAATGGAGAAGCAGCCGTTCATTGAATTTAATATTGCAGAAAAGCGCTTGCACGGCAATGCGGGTTGCAATCTGATTAACGGCGCTTTCCAGGTTGATGATGAAAACCCGTCGGCAATCTCTTTCCCGCAAGTTATCAGTACCATGATGGCATGCCCTGATATGGAGGTGGAAGGCCGTGTGCTGAAAGCCTTGAATTCCGTTCAGTCTTTTGGCAAGCTGGCAGGCGGAGGCATCGGGCTGTACGATGCTGACAATAACCTGGTGATGGTGTTGGTGAAGAACTGACAAGATAGGTTGAAATAAAAAAGGCTCTTACAGAAATAATCTGCTAAGAGCCTTTTTTGCATCTTGACATAAAAAGGTCTTTTACTTTTTCTTTAATCCTGCGCGTATCCGGCTCAGGGATTGCGGAGTGATGTAGAGATAAGAAGCCAGATACTTGAGCGGTACATCCTGCAGCAGTTCCGGATTCTCTTCCATCAGCGTCATGTACCTTTCTTTGGCAGTGGGAGGGGTGCCGTAGGCTACTGTGGAACTGTCTACCGACAGAATTTCCCGCTCAAAGATTCTTCTGCCGAAGTTGGCCATGTCTATGGAATGCGAAAAAAGGGCTTCCAGCTCAGGCTTACTGATACAATAGGCGATGCTTTCATTCACCGATTCGATGTTGATGAGGGAAACCTCGCTGTCCACATATCCCCACGATGAGAAAGCTGTGTCGCCCGGTGCGGCGAACCAAAGGGAGTTTTCCGTGCCGTCTGTCAGGTAGTAGGCGCGCCAGATGCCTTTCTTCAAAAGATAGAAGTTGCTGTTCCTTTCCCCTTCGCTGATAATGAGTTCTCCCTTGCTGAAACGAACTTCTGCCATGTGTGACAGAAGTTCGTGCAAAGTGTTTTCCGGTAGTTTATACTTCTTGCAGAATTTCTTTATCATAGTTTCCATGCTGCAAAGATAGTGTAAACCGAAGACAGGACTTTTATGCTTGCATGAAAAAGTTATGTTGGGGTGCAGCCCATCTTGTCTAAAGATACGGATTTTTCTTTATGTTCCTTTTTCCCGGATATGTAAATCACGAGGATAAAGAGGGTTGTCAGCATTTCTGCAAGAGGAGTGGCAAGCCAGATTCCCCGGTCTCCCAATAGCAGGGGCAGTCCGAAAAAGCAGGCTGTCAGCAGGATAAAACCACGCAGCAGGGTGATAACTGTGGCGTATTTGGCACGCTCCACACTCTGGAAATAGCCGATGGATACGATGTTGACGGCAAAGAACACGAAGCCGGTGGCATACAAAGGCAACCCTTTTACCGCTATGTCATAAGCCGGATAACTGCGGTCTATGAACATACCGACAATTTCAGGACTGCAGAATATTGTGACCAGGGCAAAACATACACCGCAGCCTATGGCCGTTTTCAGTGCCAGCAAGTAGGCGCGGCAGACACGTTGGCTCTCGTTCAGGCCGTAGTTATAACTGATAATCGGCTGCGCCGACTGCGCAATGGCATTATATACCATAAATATAATAGGAAAGAAATAGCAGGCAATGCTGAATGCCGCCACTCCGTCTTCCTTCAAATAATGGATGAACACCTGGTTGCCGACAAACATCATGCAGGCAATCGCCACCTCGCACAAGAAGGCGGAGGAACCCAATCGGCACATATAGCCAATGTTGCGGCGCATCAGTTGCATGCTTTTCCGGCTCATCTTAATGGGGTGGAAGCGCAGTGCGCACCGGCGGCGCATCAGATAGAATACTATCATCAATGCACCTACCGTGGTACCTATGGCACTTGCCAGTGCAGCACCGAACATTCCCCAGCCAAAGGGGAAGATGAACAGATAATCCAATAGGATGTTCAGAACGGCAGCCACCACATTGCACATCATGGCGAAGTTGGGCGAACCGTCCAGCCTCAGAAAAAACATACCCGAATTGAGCAATGCCGTGAACAGAGAGAAAGGCACAAACCAAAGCATGTATTCCACAGCCAATGGCGTGAGCCGTTCAGACCCTCCGAGCAGCTTTACCACCTGCGGGGCAAATGAACAGAATAGGGTGGAGGTGCACATCAGCAACAAGGAAGATATGACTACCGACTGCGTGATATTGATGCGTGCCACCTTGACCTTTCCGTGTGACAGATGAATGGAGGCTACCACAGAGGCGCCGACGCCGAACATAAGTCCCACACCCGTAGAAAACAACCATAGCGGTGCCACAATGTTGACCGCCGCCAAAGCATCACTGCCGATTCCTTTTCCGACAAAGATGCCGTCGGTGATAACGAATAGTGCGGAGAAAATCATCCCCAGTACAGTAGGGAGCAATAGTTTGCGGAACAATGTCTTGATGTCCGTGTTCTTGAAGTCGATACTGTCTCTCATCTTTTCCATACTCATCTTATTTATTTCTTTAATATGTGAAAACCAATCATTTCCGTTGCTACGATTAAGCCCAATGTTAACTAATCCTTAATCGTTCCACCATGGTGGAACGATATTTCCCTCGTGGTGGAATGATATTTTCTCCACGGTGGAACAATATTTTCTCCATGGAGGAACGGTTAAAGGTATGCAAGGGAAATGATTAATGTTGTTCATGTTTTATCATCTCTGATTCGGGCGACAAAAGTAGAGCTTTTGAATGGAATGGAAATTAACAAATGGTAATTTCCGACAGAAAAAATGATTTTAATTCTGCCAAACTGACAGATAAACTGCCACAAGTATAAATCTGCGGCTGCTCTGAACAATTTGGCACAACGTTTGTCTTTTTATTGGCGTCTGCCACTGAGGCGGACGTCGAAACAGAATAATAACAAATAAAAAAATAACGATCATGGGAAAAATTATTGGTATTGACTTAGGAACAACAAACTCTTGCGTTGCAGTATTCGAAGGTAACGAACCTGTAGTAATTGCAAACAGTGAAGGCAAGCGCACCACTCCTTCAGTAGTAGCATTTGTTGATGGTGGCGAACGTAAAATCGGTGATCCTGCCAAGCGTCAGGCTATCACGAACCCCACCCGTACGGTTTTCTCCATCAAACGTTTCATGGGCGAAAACTGGGACCAGGTACAGAAAGAAATCGGCCGTATGCCTTATAAAGTAGTAAAGGGTGACAACAATACTCCGCGTGTAGACATCGACGGACGTCTCTATACCCCGCAGGAAATCTCTGCAATGATTCTGCAGAAGATGAAAAAGACTGCCGAGGATTATCTGGGACAAGAAGTGACAGAAGCTGTAATTACCGTCCCCGCATACTTCTCAGACTCCCAACGCCAGGCTACGAAGGAAGCCGGTCAGATTGCAGGTCTTGAAGTGAAGCGTATTGTGAACGAGCCGACTGCCGCAGCTCTTGCTTACGGTATTGACAAGTCTCACAAGGACATGAAGGTTGCCGTATTCGACCTTGGTGGTGGTACATTCGATATCTCTATCCTCGAATTCGGTGGCGGTGTGTTCGAAGTATTGTCAACCAACGGTGACACTCACCTGGGTGGTGATGATTTCGACCAGGTAATCATCGACTGGCTGGTTCAGGAGTTCAAGAACGACGAAGGTGCCGACCTGACTCAAGACCCGATGGCTATGCAACGTCTGAAGGAAGCTGCTGAAAAGGCTAAGATTGAACTGTCCTCTTCTACAAGCACTGAAATCAACTTGCCGTACATCATGCCGGTAGGCGGTGTGCCCAAGCACTTGGTGAAGACGTTGACCCGTGCCAAGTTCGAGGCTCTGGCTCACAACTTGATTCAAGCTTGTTTGGAACCTTGTAAGAAGGCTATGAGCGATGCTGGTCTGAACAATGCGGACATCGATGAAGTAATCCTTGTAGGTGGTTCTTCACGTATCCCGGCTGTACAGAAGTTGGTAGAAGACTTCTTCGGTAAAGTTCCTTCCAAGGGTGTGAATCCGGATGAGGTAGTAGCCGTAGGTGCTGCCGTGCAGGGTGCCGTTTTGACGGACGAAATTAAGGGCGTTGTGTTGCTGGATGTTACTCCGCTGTCTATGGGTATCGAGACTATGGGTGGTGTGATGACGAAGCTGATTGATGCCAACACTACCATCCCCTGCAAGAAGAGCGAGACATTCTCTACTGCTGCCGACAACCAGACGGAGGTTACCATCCATGTATTGCAGGGTGAGCGTCCGATGGCTGCACAGAACAAGTCAATCGGCCAGTTCAACCTGACAGGTATTGCTCCGGCACGTCGCGGTATTCCTCAGATTGAGGTGACATTCGATATCGACGCCAACGGTATCTTGAAGGTGTCTGCCAAAGATAAGGCTACCGGTAAGGAACAGGCTATCCGTATCGAAGCTTCCAGCGGTTTGAGCAAGGAAGAAATCGAAAAGATGAAAGCCGAAGCCGAAGCCAATGCCGAAGCAGATAAGAAAGAGCGTGAGAAAGTAGACAAGTTGAACCAGGCCGACTCTATGATTTTCCAAACCGAAAATCAGTTGAAGGAACTCGGCGACAAGCTCCCTGCCGACAAGAAGGCTCCGATTGAAGCTGCTTTGCAGAAGCTGAAAGATGCCCATAAGGCTCAAGACCTGGCTACCGTAGATTCTGCCATGGCCGAACTGAATACGGCATTCCAGGCTGCAAGTGCTGAAATGTATGCCCAGAGCGGTGCTCAGGGTGGTGCACAGGCTGGTCCTGATATGAATGCAGGTCAACAAGGCGGTGCTCAGGATAATACAAAGCATGGCGATAATGTGCAGGATGCTGATTTTGAGGAAGTCAAATGATTCCGATAAGTAAACAGATAATAAACGATAAGCAAAAGCGTGCAGCTCAATGAGTTGCACGCTTTTTGCGTTTATGGGGTTCATGGTTGCTATGTGTTTTCTATGGGCTTTTTTATCTCTTATTTGCGACATGTTTGCGACACGTCTTATTTGGCGATAAGGTACAACTTAGATTGATATAAACCATTTAAAACGAGAAGAATATGCCAAGAGGAAATTACACCATTCAAAGAAGTTGCGAGGAGTGTGGTAAAATCTTTACTCCTCCGACATTAGTGTCGAAGTATTGTTGTCCGGCTTGTTCCAAGAGGGCGTATAAGAAAAGACAAGTCGCAAAAGAGAAAGAAGCGATACGCCAAGCACTGATTAGGCGAATACCATCCAACAAGGGGTATCTAACCGTAAAGGAAGCCATGCTGATTTACGGAATTAGTAAAGACGTCCTTTATCGTATGATACGGCAAGGCTTGATACCGTCATACAATTTTGGCCAGCGTCTGATACGCCTTAGTCGGCAGTATATGGATGAACACTTCAAAACAAAGGCAGGGAGTAGAAAGAGAAAAAAGGAAGCATTGTCCTTTGAACCCAAAGACTGTTATACTATCGGAGAGATTGCCAAGAAATTCCATATCAATGACAGCAGTGTATTTAAGCACATACGCCGTCATTCTATTCCTACACGCCAAATCGGTAACTATGTTTATGTTCCCAAATCTGAAATTGATAAATTATACAAGTCGTTATGAAGAAAGCATTACCTAATACCAAAGTGACCGTCAAGCTCAGAAGGTCGAACTACAAAGAAGAGTGGTATCTGATTATAGAATCATACCCAGTTTATAAGCGAGGTTCAACTCGGGCAAGCCGTGTGGTAGAATCCATTAACCGGACTATATCTACACCCATTTGGGACAAGTCGTCCATTGTACGTATCCTGCCGGATGGAACATTCAACTATAAGCCTAAGCGTGATTTGAATGGGATTATCCAATGCCGTTCAACGATAGATCAAGAGGCTTGTATCTATGCAGACAATGTGCGTAAGTTGCGGCAACATGAATACGATAGTGCCATCCTTTACACTGATAAGGAAAACGAAATCGCTGCACAGAATGAGCGGAGCGAACAGGATTTTATCAAGTATTTCAATCGTATTATAAGCACACGTCATCCCAATAGTTCCGATTCGATAATAGTCAACTGGAGGCGTGTAGGTGAATTATTGAAAATGTATTCGCAAGGGCAGCCAATTCCATTCAAGGCAATTTCCGTTAAACTGCTTGAAGATATTAAGATGTTCCTTCTCCGTGCCCCAATGGGAGGGAATAAGAAAGGTACTATCTCACAAAACACGGCATCAACCTATTTTTCCATACTCAAAGCCGGATTGAAACAGGCATTCATTGATGAATATCTGACCGTTGATATTAGTGCGAAAGTAAAGGGAATAACAAACATTGAGAAACCTCGCGTTGCACTTACCATGAATGAAGTGCAAATGTTGGTTGATACTCCTTGCAAGGATGATGTTTTGAAACGTGCGTTCTTGTTCTCTATTCTCACTGGATTGCGGCATAGCGATATTCAAACTTTGAAATGGAAACAAATTCAGCAAACAAGCAAGGGTACATGGCAAGCAGTCGTAATTCAGCAAAAGACAAAAAGGCCCGATTACAAGCCAGTCACTCAACAAGCACTTCAACTATGCGGCATACGTCCAGACGATGATGAAGCACTTGTTTTTGAAGGATTGACTGATGCCTCTTGGATTTCTCGCCCGTTGAAAGTCTGGATAGAAGCATCCGGTATCAAGAAGCACATCACCTTCCATTGTGGCCGCCATAGCTACGCTTCGCTGTTGCTGGAAAATGGCGTTGACATATATACCATCAAGTCTTTGATGGGACATACTAATGTCAAAACCACGCAGATTTATACGCACATCGTAAACGAACAAAAAGAGAAAGCCGCCAATACACTACATATAGAAAATTTGGATTTATAAGTTGTGGTGGGGGCTCCCACCGTTGAGCACCAATGACTTATGTAATTCCAATCATATACTTACCACCGTTTACCCCTCATGAAGCATCGGCTTTTTGAGGGGTGTTTTGTAGCATTGAGGCTTTCGGTAAGGAAGGTGTCAGTCCCAATAGTGGTTTATTTCCCTTTTATTATGCCTTCCAATAAACTCTCGTATTAATGAAACTTAAATCTGTCAGTGGTAAATGAGCGGTTGATTGGTGGCGGTCAAGCACCTATTTAGCACCTATAAGCATCCCTATACTTTTGCGGCATAAACTTTAATACGAAGGAAAAATGGCCTATAAAGTAAATTCATTGGAGGAAATGCCGAATGCGTTGTCCTACCTGATTGAGTCCGTAGAAGCACTGCAATCTAAAGTAAATGCCTTGCAGCATAAACAGGCAAGTAACTCACCCAAGTGGATGGATATAGACGAGCTTTGCGCTTATCTTCCATCACATCCAGCCAAGCAAACGGTTTATGGATGGGTATCAACCAAACAGATTCCCGTACATAAAATAAATAAGGCGTTGGCTTTCCTGCAATCAGAGATTGACGATTGGTTGAAGAACAAATCGCATAAGACACAGGATGACTTAATGGAAGAAGCCAGACGATTTGTCGAATCTAAAAAGATTATCAGATGATGGAAACGACAGACTATTGCTTTTCGTTCTTTCGCAAGCCCATTCAAAACATCAAACCGATAAGGGCGGTAGGTATTGTGGATGTGTATCGTTATATCATCGGACATTATGCGCAACCGCAAACTGAAAACCTGCGGCTGATGCAGTCTTCTCCCGAAGCCAAAAGATATAAAGCCACCCATTTTGACTATTGTACTTTTTCGGGATTATTCCGAAAACGGAATGAAAAGGAACTGATTATGCACTCAGGATTGATGTGTTTGGATTTCGATCATGTGGAGAACATTGGGGAGTTAAAACAGCAACTACTCAACCATGAGTATTTTGATACGGAACTGTTATTTGTCAGTCCATCCGGTAATGGATTGAAGTGGATAATACCTGTTGACTTGAAAGGCTGGGAACATTCCCGGTACTTCAAGGCTGTTGCCAACTGCATCAAAGCAACAGGTTTGCCATTAGTGGATATGTCCGGCAGTGATGTGGCTCGTTCATGCTTCTTACCCTACGACCCACAAGCATATATTAACCCTAAATACAAAGATGATGTCGAAGAAAATATTTTCCGCCCAAGATTGGGAGAATGTCCCTTCTGAAATACAACAGGCACATACACCAAGTATTGCCCCTATATATAATAAGGTGGAGGATGATGTGGAAAGTGTTGTTCGGGAGATAGAACAGTGTGCCATTGATATAGCCCCTCATTATAAAGATTGGGTGGAGTTGGGCTTTGCGCTTGTGGATGGATTGGGAGAGAACGGGCGGGAGTATTACCACCGCATCAGCAGGTTTTACCCTACCTATCAAAAGGAAGAAACGGATAAACAATACACGCATTGTCTGCACTCCAAAGAGCAAGGCATTACTATCCGTTCTTTCTTCCATTTGGCAAATCAAGCTGGAATCTCATTGGCTCCGTTCTTCAAAGAGCATTTATCCATTTTGCCAAATATCCAAAATGGTAAAACGGGTAAATGGATAAAATCAGAAGAAGAACTTCCTACATTTCCTGAATGTGTGTTTGAGCATCTTCCTCCTTTTCTAAATGAGGTTGTCAATAATTCCATTTCGGTAGATGACCGTGATACGATATTAATCGGGGCTATTGTGTGTTTGTCGGTATGCTTTCATAATGTTTGTGGCGTGTACGATGAACGCATTGTTTATCCCAACCTCTATCTGTTTGTTGTAGCGGATGCCGGTATGGGAAAAGGAGCATTGACTCTATGCCGTGAATTGGTAGCCCCCATCAACCGCCATTTGCATGAACTTTCCAAACGATTGGAACAGGAATATAAAGAAGCAATGAACACATATATTAAAGGTAAGAAAACCGATGGAATGGCTATGCCAACTGAACCGCCCATGCGTATGCTCGTGATTCCAGCCAATAGTAGCGCAAGCTCTTTCTTGAAGATATTAGGAGATAATGACGGAATCGGGCTGCTGTTTGAATCGGAGGGCGACACGTTAAGTCAGACTTTGAAATCGGACTACGGCAATTACTCCGATGTGTTGCGAAAGGCATTCCATCATGAATTGGTAAGTTTGAGTAGGCGTAAGGATAGAGAGTATTGTGAAGTAGCCAATCCGAGAGTATCGGTAGCTTTGGCTGGAACTCCAGAACAGGTAAGAAGATTGATACCTGATGCAGAGAACGGATTGATGAGTCGCTTTTGTTTCTATATTATCCGCTTCAAACGAGGTATAAGAAATGTGTTTGCCACAAGCGACATTTCCCAATCCAAGAATGCCATGTTCAAACTGTTGGGAGATAAATTCTGCCATTTACATGAGAATTTTGTACGGCAGGGTAATTATTCCTTTTCTCTTCCCTCTGATTTACAGGAACACTTTATTGAATATCTCAGTCGGGTGAATGAGGAATGTTGTGACGAAGTGGATAACAAGATGCAAGGAGTAGTCAGACGGATGGGACTGATTGCTTATCGTATAATGATGGTGTTGACCGTTGTCCGACATTTGGATAATGTGATTCACAAATCTTCTTCTGACGAGACTGTACAATTGGTTTGCCATGAGTTTGACTATTCCGTAGCCATGAGTATTTGCGACACCCTGCTTTATCATGCCGTATTCATTTATCAGAATTTGTCAGGAAATCAGTCTAAACGATTCAATACCGTTTCGCAAGAGACAGGCGTTTATGCACGAAGGAACACCCTTTATAATATGTTGCCTGACACTTTCACAAAGAAAGATTATGATGCGGCGGTTTTAACTTTGGGCGAGAATGGAAGTACGGCAAATAAGTGGATAGAAGCCTTTATCAAAGATGGCAAACTAAGCCGAATAGAACAAGGGAAATATAGGAAGATTTTTTGAGTGGCAAGTTTGTGTTTTAGTGTCACTAAAACCTATGCGGCAAGCGGATAGAACTGCCACTCTCAAAAAATCAATATATGAACATCAAAGTTAAGATAAGTATGAAGGAAAAGAAACTTGGTGGTCGCCCAAAGTTGGCGAGTTATCAGAAACGCACGAAATGTTTTCGGGTAATGTTTACCGAGAACGACTACATTTATATCCAATCCAAAGCGGAACAGGCTGGAATGTCTGTCAATGAATTTTGCCATCAGGCGGCAATGGATTGTCAAGTTTGTCAACGCATCAGTCCTGAAATGGTATCGGCTATTCGTGACCTTTCCGGTATCGCCAATAATGTCAATCAGATTGCCCACCAGATGCACACTTCTGGCTTGGAAGCAGTCAAACAACAATGCTTCTCAATCATATCAGAAGTCAGTAGAATTATCACTCAAGTAAAGAATAACTGCCATGATAGCGAAGATTAAAACAAGAGCAGATTTTGATGGAATTGTGAATTACGCCAATGACCAAAAGAACAAGAAAAAAAGTGCCACACTCTTGGCGCACGAAGGAGTCTGTGCCATTAACAATAAAGCCATAGCCGATTCTTTTCAGATACAAGCATCCATGCGCCCGAAAGTAAAAAGTCCGGTGAAACATGTATCACTAGCTTTCTCTTCGCAAGACATTAGCCGTTTCCCCGATAACGAAGAAGGGGATGCGCTGTTGGTGGAGATAGCCAAGAAATGGATGGAACAAATGGGGATTCGCAATACTCAATATATCATAGCCCGACATCACGATACGAAACATCCTCATTGTCATTTGGTGTTCAATCGGATAGACAATGATGGCAATCTTATCTCTGACAGCAATGAAAGAATACGTAATACTAAAGTATGTCGGGCTTTGACTAAAGAAAATAGATTGTACTTTGCCCCTAAAAATAGTAAAGCCAGAAACAAGAGTCGTTTGCACCCATATCAATTACGGAAGTATAATCTACGTTCTGCAACTCTTGATGCATTGGCTGTATCTCGCTCATGGAATGATTTTCTCGGCATTCTCAAAGGTCAGGGTATAGATATGCGCTTTAATCGTACAGATAACTCTGATAAAATTTGTGGTATATCATTCTGTCAAAATGAATATAGTATAGCCGGTTCTAAACTTGACCGTGATTTAAGTTTTAACAGTCTTTGCGCTACATTGGGCAATGTGGCATCGGAACTGATAATTCAACCTCATCAAGCCATAACTTCCGGTGGAGGTGGAGGAACCTGTAATGAACTGGGATGGCGAGATGACAAAGACAAGGATAACCAAAGAAACGAACCTTTTTATAAACCCTCAAAACGTAGAAGATAATGAAAGAAGATGTAGTAGCTGCAAATCTTGAAAATTTGCGCCAAAGTATCAACGAGCTAAAAGAGTGTATTGAAAAACAGAATACTACAGTCCCTAAACCAGAGCAATCTGTAAAAGTGGACTTTGACGAAAAGGCCATTTATAATGGAGTCGCCAAGAGTTTCTGTGCTTGCTGGAATGAAGCTTTGTCTGTGGTAAAGCAATATGTTTGGAAACAACAACCGGACACGTTGCCATTTTCACTATGGTTCCCGAAGCTTGTTGAGCTGTTTAAACAGAAATCCAAGTTGCTTGAATATTTTTATAGACACGTTTGCGATTACAATCTTAATCGTATGACTATTGAGGCAAACACCGATTGCATATTAAGACGGCAGAATGAAATACTTGCAAGAATCAATGAATTGAAAAGCCCTGTAACCATTATTCCACCAAATATCAATGGGATGTTTATACGTGGCTATCATATAAAGCTCCGATATGTTGCAGCCTTTATTGTCATTATTGTTACGTGGGCTATTGCAGCATCGGTTAGTAGCACGAAGTATAGAGAAGAAGCCTTTGCGTATTATTCGATTTATCGGGCGGTAAAGGAGCAATATGAAAAATGATGAAGGATAAACGAAATATGGAGTAAAGGAATATTTAGAATCTCCACTTTACTCCATATTTTTCAATTGCTATATAAAACCGTTATTTTGTCAGGCTTTAAATACTCGAAGTTCTCTAGTCCATCTTTTCTCGCATCCGTTATGATTGATATTATGTCCGCAATCAAATGCACCATGTGCTACTCGTTTACTTTTGTATACATTATTGCATAACCAATAGCTGCTATCTTTTGTGTTTGATTTTTCATGAATACATTCGTAATTTTTGCTTTCCTTAAAATATTGGTGAAATCTGTCTATTTTCGCAGTTTTCAATTCATCGATATGCGGACTGACGCATACATAATAGTTATTATCTTTTTTGATATTCTCTAACAAAGAGGTTAGGTGATATACACTGTAGTCATCAATGTCAAGAATGTTGGAAAATAAATTCACAACGCACCTTGATTTTAGTTGATTGAAGTCAGAAGTTACAAGTAAATCTAATTTTTTACAGATTGTTACAATGTCAATATTTACATTGAGAGCTTTACAATGTAAAGCAGCTCTTCGTAAGGCTATTTCTGAAGGCTCTATAAGAATTACCTGGTGTATATTTTCATTCCCCAACTTTTCTATCATTATAAATGATGCAAGTCCTTGCCCACATCCCCAATCTATTATAGTGGTTGATTCAGAAAAAGATTGTGGGAAAGGAGATTTCAATGCAGAAAGTATTTTTGCTTTGTGCATAGGACCATAACTTTTTAGATAAGTGAACAAATCTTTTTCATTATCTATTATTTCGACACCTCGATTAGTTAATTTAGATTTGCCAGCATTATCTACTGCAATTCTTCTAATTTTATCAAAGGTGAGAGTTTGAATACTGTTAATGAAATTTGCATATTCTGTGTTCTCTTCAATTAATAAATTTGTGTTTTCTGATGTCTTAACATATGAATACAAATCTTTGTTTAAGGAATCTATTTCCTCTTCAATTCTATCAATAATATCAGACGAAGTAACATCAAGCATCAAAATATTTTGTACAGAATCAAGGAAAGGATAAGTATTATGTTCTATATGATACATGATCAAATTTTGCACTTCTTTAACCTTTGAGATGTGTAATGAATCAATTATGGCCGTATAATAGTACAAGAATGTAATGATACTTTCTTTACAATTGTCTTCTTCGTTTTTTATTGCATAGTTTAGTTTCTCACAAATAAATGTGAATTTTGATATCATTTCATCCGCATTTGAAGGTTTGGGATATATAAAACTAAGCCCGGCCTCCATCCTACTATTAATGGAAATCCCATTGTTCTTTATTAATCGATATAAAATAGGCATGGGAGCACGCATATTGAGCCTTTCACAGATATCAAGCAGTGATAAAATAAAGAACTTATTATTGGGTAGCTCAAAATCTAATTGAGAAATTAAATTATGCTTCAGCAAGATTAATTGTTCGATAATAGAAGAACTTCCTAACATTTCTTTATGATCTAATCGACGAAATGATGAAAGTTCTTCTATTTTGCTGTCAATAATATTTTTTAGTTCTTCATTGGTCTCAATTTTTTCCAAATTGAAATAGTCGAAGAATGTCATAGCTATTATGTATTATGTTTACAATAGGCTTTTACTAATAGTTTTGCGAGTTCGTCTTTTTTTGCAGATTTTGAAAATAATATGGATTGCTCTTTTAGTTTTTTCTTCAAATCGTCTAATTTCAGTTTGAGATACTCATCATATTCCAACAATATGTCGTCTATCGAATGTTCGCCTATTTTTATTTGTTCGTTTACATTTTCTATAATTGTAGGTATATTGTTTTTTTCTGCAAATTGAGTAATAGTGGCATTGCAGTCAAACTGTTCTTTAAGTTGCTTTGTTTCTAAATACAATCGTTCTATTGTACGTTCTTTATTAGCAAGTTCTTCAAGATATTTAGCTTTTTCTAATTCGCTTTGCTCATTCCATTCCTCCAATAGGTCTTGATGGATTTTGTTTATCAAGACCTTAATATTATATTCCACCTTGTCTTTTCCTGCTATTTCTTTGAGAGCATCCCAAAAAGAACTTTTAAACTCTTGAAAAAAGCCAATCCAATATTCGTGTGAAAAGACAGTTGCTTTTTTTTTACCTATAACAATCATATCGAGAATTTGATAGTCAGTAGATTTTACATGTTGTGCGCATTTTAAACTGGGACACCATGCATCGATATAATCAAATGGTGTGTTGGTTATAATATTATGGAATATATACTGATACACACTCTCAATAATATAATGGTCCAATTTACTTTCCATTTTAAACTTTACTGCCAATTTGGAATCTGCATCAAGTCCATAAGCATTATTGAATACACAATATCCTCTATTGTAGCCGTACAGTAATGCTAAACTATCTGGACTAGGCGATTCTTGAAGCTCGTCACTCTTGAAATTGCTGATAATCAGCGAATCTATCTTTTTGCGTTTTGATTCAGAACCAACTCCATATTGATATATAAACGCAAAAATATACGACCAATTTTTGAGAGATGAAAGATTTATGACTTTTGTTATTTTATTCTTTTCAACACTTACTTTTTCCTGTTGAGCAGTTATTGCTATCAACTCTTCGGTTAGTGGCTGTTCTAGTAATTTAATTTTTTCTCTATAAGGAGAAGTAACATCTAAATAGCTAGATAGTGACTTGTTCAATTTTTTTTTCGTTCTCTTTAATTGTTCTGCAATATATGCATTGAACATAGCAAACGTCTCAAAAAATTTGTCTGAATAGTTCATGTAAGATTCGCGCGATACATTCATCAGGGCCAGCGCACCGAGCATCCTATCGAATTGCTCTATATTTTTTTTATGACAAATAGGTATAATTCCTTCAGGTAGGGTAAGACCTGTAGTAGGATTGTCTACGAAATTTGCAACTTCACCTAATCTCTGTGGAACGAATGCCGTGCTCATTCTGATATTAGTCAGTGTGGTATTCATCTGCTCTTTCGATGAAAAAAGAATCTTGCTTACACGCGACACAGGTATAGGATATTCATATATAAACCATTCCCCATTAATATCAACAAGAGATTTTTTTTCGTCATCAGTCAATACAATTTCTAAACAGCAATTAGTATCTTTAGTACCTAATTTGCGTGTAAGCAAAAGATATTCATCAAATCGATTCTGAATATCGTGTGGTCTGTTGGTTATATAGCAACTTGGAGAGATACAGGCACCGGCATAGTAGTGTGCCAAACATTTCGAATCAATTGGTAAATAGTATCTATTCATAATTATAAGTATGTTTTATCTACAACATTATTCAGTTCTGGCATATCATCGTTACTTATTAAATATAAATTACTCTTAGCACGTGTACAGCCTACATAATAATCTTGCCAATCTATATTAAAATTGCCCAATATCTCGTTGTATTTATGAAAATTGGGTATGATTACAGTATCAAATTCTAATCCTTTCGCTGACTTGAATGTTGTTATATGGATATTTTTTATCGATTCACATCCCGAAGGAAATCTGTCTTTATCTTCATAGTAAACCGAAAAATCTTTTATACCACGTTCTTCTAATACTTGCTCAAATACTAGAACATCATTCTTCCATGGTACAAGAATAGCAATATTGTCAGTCTCTGATGCATATTCTTCTATTATATCAGCTATAGCGGCATCTTGCTCATTGTTGGTTCGGTCGAATTTATTTCCATTTGTAATCATAAATGTAGGCAATTCTCCAGGATTTCGCATTTCTAAGTCCACAATTATTTCACGCGGTATATATGCTTGAACAAATAGTGCTTTAGCAAATTGCATAATAGCCTTTGTACTTCTAAAGTTTTTGCCCAACACGTAATCGACATTTTCTGGAAATATTGATTTCAATTCATTTAAAGTAGAGCTATGAGATGGATATAAAATCTGAGCATCATCAGCTCCATACGAAACTTTGGAAACAATACCATTATAAAAGTCTGCTCCAAGATCTTGAGCTTCATCTATAATAATCTCATGATACTTTGTTCGTTTTATTTTATATCCGTTTTTCAAAGATGTACCTACATTTATAGCAGCTTCTGAACTTTGCGTCCTACAGGTAGAAGCAAGGTATTCTTTGAGCGTTGTGGTATAGGTGAGAAGTAAACTCCTCTTTATGGGGTTACTTTGGTAATTTCTTATATGTCTCCATAAAGAGACAACAGACTTTCCTGTTCCTGGTCCGCCAGAAATAGCAATCTGGCGACCCTCATCTAAAGCCGCTTGCTGCGCAACTGTTAAAGCTGGTAGCGTGGGTAGTTGGAAATAATATTCTGCCATATGATTAGAATTTAGCTATAAAATAATCTTCGTTATCTTCCTGTTATAGTTTCTTCTTTTAATTTAGTTTGTAAGGCCGATTGATAATTAGACAAAGCTATTTCTTTACTTGTATTGGCATAGCAATATTCACATTGATGTGGACATGTGTTATATTGTCCGATGTCTTTACTAACCGTGCAACCACATAACGCTCTTTGACCTTTATCTCTGTTATCTTTCTTTTTGATGGCATAGTGAATGCCATCATCGAGTAAGATTGCGTTCTTTGGAATTTCTTCTATCTTATTAAATAAACTTTGTATTGCATTTAGGGTTCGTATTTCCACACCTAAAAAACTCATTAGAACTTTATCATGCCATGCAAAACGAATCATTAGATTATCATCAACACAATGATTAGGATGAATATCAAACTCTTGATAATCGTGTTCCTCCCCACAAGTTGCAAGTTCATAGTTCCATCCTTTGGCTTTATTGAGCATTGACAATCGCTTCGCAAATTCTATCATTTGCTTTTTAGTCCACTCTTGATAACGGACATTGTTGCGTATGAGGTTGTTTTTGACTTTTTTATACGATTCAATATCTGCAAAGCTAAACACTAACTTTTCTGTATATCCAAAAAGTTGGTCTCCTATACTTTCGATTTTGTGTAGTAGATCTTCTATTGTGATTTGATCTGTTAGTATTAAAGGGTCAAAACGCCAAATCACATGTCCTCTTCCGAGTTTATCGACTAGCCGTTTGAAGGTGTCGATACGTTTTTCAACAGAAGGCACCCCCTTTTCTAGCTCTTCTGCCACATAATCATTAAGTGTATACTGAATATAACATTGAATTTTTGGCGTATGTTGCTCCAATTTGTCCAAATGAGGAATTAATTTCTCTGGGTTCTTTGACCAAAACACTATAAAACGTGTATTTTGATAAGATACATAGCTTTTCTTTCCATTGAATGGATTAGTCCATGCAGAGTATCCTTTTTCTAATCTATGGAAGAACCAATCTGAGTAAAAAGCTGGTATGTCCGTACTTCTACTCGCAGATATTATTGGAGGAACTTGAGCCTCGACAATAGCATCGTTGTCTAATTTTATTGTTGTTTTTTTTAAAATCATTATAGTTATTAATTTTATATTTATTCTTCATTTGCTCGTTTCTCTTTCGTCTTTTCCCATCCCGGCATCTTTTTAGCCAAAGCACTTTCTCCAGCAGGAAAATAGAGAGGAAAAACTTTATATAAGAAACTTACAATATCATTTCGTTTCTTGCCCATATTGAAAAAGGTAGAACAGACAAAATACATAAGTTCTTGCTGGCTACATGTGTCTTTAGGTTGAATGGTTATCGAGGGAATGACTATCAAACCGTGTTCTGCAAATGCGCAAGCACTAGCAAGAATAGCTTTCTGCTCTTCCTTAGTGAACATCTTGATTTTATCTGCTAACCATCCAAGTTCTCTTTGTTGAAGTGCTTGTTGCTTTTCATTCTGATGTTCCAATAGGATTGCTACATTTTCTTGTTGCTTTTCGGTCAAGGCATTTTCCAATGCTTGATTCTTTTGTTTAAGGACATTGAATTTCAGCAATGCGGCAATGTACATACAGAAATAACCTACTGCAACATCGAATATCAGAACAAGCAGATAATTGCTGTTTGAATTTTTAGTATCCCTGGCCATATACTCACTGATAGGAATAACGGCAAATAGCATGATGATGGCTATTGCATAAAGCACTCTGTATCGCGTTTTGTGGCTTACTTGCGGTAAGGAGGCAAACAAAAAGGCGATAATCAAAACGGCAATTATAGCACTGAATGGTATGAAAGATGTTCCCATAGGTTTATTGCTCAGTTTGAGGGTTAACAATAATGCGCCAATAGCCAGCTTTATCAGAACCTTCATGAGCCAAAATCTCCATATCTCTAAGGCTTTTGATGTTTTTCTCTATGGCACGTTTAGTTACACCAATTTTATTAGCCATATTATCGGCTGTGATTGATGGGTCAGAAATAACGAGGTCGATTATCTTTTGTGCAGTTTTACTGACCTTCTTCGGTGTTTTTGATGTATCTCCGAACCTATATGCATTTACACCGAACTTTTTCACCGAACCTTTTTCGTTTACACCGAACTTTTCTGCATTTACACCGAACTTTTCGACCGAACAATCTTCGTTTACAGGGTACTTTTTGAGGGTACTATTTACCCTGTTGGCTACTTCCTCAACAGGTATTCTCCCGTTTTCGCCCCAGTTCAGATTATAGAAAGTGGTGTAGAAAGAAGTCGCTTCCGTTTGATATTGTGGTTCTTTTCCTTGCAGGAAATTAGGCAGTTTCTCCGTAAGTTCCCGCATTTTGCGTAAGCCGGAGCCACGTTTCTCCATATAGTCCAACTGTGTGAACATGTCTGCAATGACGGGATTACGGCGCATGGACGGCACTTTGTATATATCTCGGTCTTGAATCTGCGTACCGTCAAGCATTGCGCCCGGTGATACTAGTTCTACTCGGTCATCGTAAATGTCGATATGTACTTCACCGCCCATTACGGTGTAATCCCGATGGATAAGGTGGTTTACCAATCCTTCGAAGATGGCACGGTCGGAATAGTCGGGTAGGTTAAGGCGATAGTTTGGCATCTTCACCCAGCCGCTCATGGTATAGTTCTTGATGAAGTCCATGCCGTATTTTAGTAATAACACGAGGTTAGCCCGATGTTCTACGGAACTGATGGCATCATCTTTATAGAGTCCAGTCCAACGAGTACAGAAAATACGTGATTGAAATACGGTGCAATTATCCACAAACAGCAATCCGGCATTGGTCAGTTTACCGTCTGGCGTGACCAGTCCGAATGATTCCAAATATTTGTCATTCCATTCCTGATGGGTTTGCTCACGGAAGGTATTGGCAAGGATGATGAAAGAATGTTTGCTGGCATCCACTTGGGTAGGCAATGAATCCCATGTCATGTGTGTGCCTTTCAACACTAATGAAAGGAGTTGTTGCGAATTGCACTCCACGCTTTCATTGCCAACTCGTACATATGCGGTACGTGTTCCATCTTGATAGTAATAATAAGGTGTAAGTGTTCCAGCTTTTACTTTCACTTCAAGTAAAGTATGTCCTTCGTACTCTATCGGAATAAGTTGAACTTCCGGCACAGGGTCAAGTCGTGCCTTTATTATTTCACTGATAAAATCAGCATCGGCTTGTGGATTCTCCAAACCAACAACTTCTCCGTCATCGTTCACTCCATAGAACAAACTGCCGCCATCCGTATTGGCAAAAGCCGATACCGATTTAAGCCATGACTTCACTTTCTTACGTTCCAACATTTCTTTGAAATCGTAAGCTGAGCATTCCGCTATCAATGTATTGTTATGTATCTGCATTATTCGTATAATATTTTATCACAAAGGTAGTGATAATATGATAATTTCAAGTGTTTTAACTTACAAAGAAAGTCTCAAGTCTGCTAAGAGAACAGCCGTTTCCGTTTCATCTTTCGGTGCATCTTTGGGCTTCCATGCCACAACAAACCGTACAGATGCAGATTGCACCTTATAACCTCTTTGTTCCCATTCAGATAACGTACCCTGCATTCTTGATGATAATTTTGCTATAGGTTTATCGGTCGATGAACTATACAAGAAGAAATCATTGTAAATTAAAGAATCTCCTCCTCTTAGTGCTAAAACCTCTTGTTTCCGTTCTTTGAAGAATCCTAAATAGACATCTTTGTGAGAGAGTTGTAGTATAATTTCTTCAGGCATATCATATTGTCGCTGATCTATAAGATATCGGTCTGCACTCAAATGATTGAAACAATCACCGTTTGTATGTATGAACAGCCTGTTTTTCGCACGGGTTATTCCTACGTAATATCGACGCATCAGATGGGCATCCTTTACATAATTGTCGGATATGAGCATATACACATCGTCAAACTCTCTGCCTTTGGCCTTGTGAATAGTTGATACCACAACGTCGGCTCCTGATACGTCGCAGAAGTCTTCCACCGACGATTCAAATAAAAATTCTTTGAAGTCACTGAAATATTTAGTCTTGTTAGTTTGTTCAAACTGTTCCACACAACGTTTCACATACATCAAGCTTAGACTCCTGTCATAAGTAGAGAAGGTGTTATGCTTGGCTTCTTCCCACAACTCTTCTGTGATTAACGGTGTTTTTATCCGCTTGTTTATATACCTCAGGAAATATCTCATTTCGGCCATATTCCAAAAACGTAGGCCGTCCATTGATTGTATCAGTTTGCTGTTTATGCCATGTTTCTGCAAAAGAGCCATCAGGATAACGGCCTCTTCATTTGTTTGGGTCAGTACACAAGAAGTTCCTTTATCCCTATGTTGAAGCAAGTTTTCGACGAGCGGCTGATACATATATTCCGATTGATGGCGTATCACTTCAACCCAACCCTTTTCTTTCCTCATGGAGATAATTGGTGTACTTTTTATCCTTTTATGTATGTTTTTCAAGAATCCGTTGGCAAAATCCACCGGCTGGCGCGCACTGCGGTAATTTTCGGTCATTTCAACAAACGTGCTTCCGCTTTCTTGTGCCAGTCGGTACATATAACCGGAATCGGAACCGCGGAATTCATAGATGTTCTGGTCATCGTCTCCCACTGCTATCACACGCATCTCCTCATTATTAGTCATTAAGGCCTTTACAAGCGTATACTCTTCAGCTCCCATATCCTGAGCCTCATCTATGACTAACACCGTCTTGCCAATCTTATTGGGTTCCACTTCTCCTTGACATATCATCTCGGCTGCATTTGAAACGACATTTCTTGATTCTTCAAGATTTCCTATCCGTCCCAATAGGTCGAAACAATAGGAGTGGAATGTTTTTATTTCGACAAAGTGGGCGGCGTTGCCTATCAACTCCATGAGCCTTTGTTTGAATTCCGTAGCGGCTGCCCTTGAAAAGGTCAGCATCAGGAGCTGTTCGTGTTTCACATCTTCAAGTAGCAAAAGTGAGGCCAGTTTGTGGACCAATACGCGTGTCTTTCCACTACCTGGGCCGGCTGCGACTACAATGCAACGTGAACCCTTATCGGAAATAATATCCATTTGCCGTTTGGATAATTGTCCGAACAATTGTTTGTACTTCTGTGGTGTCAAGTTACGTTGTATCTCGTTTGCTCTGTCTCCTTTGAAATATTTTATGACAAACTTTCTGTAGTCCATTTGGAAATAGTCCTGAACATATTGCAAGGCCGCATGATAATCTCTTACCATTAGATTAGCATATTCGCCTACAATATGCACTTGCTGGATTTTCAACTTGTAGAATTCGTTGAGCATCCGATAGTCGTCTTGCTTGTATCTCGACTTGTTGTCCTTTATTCTTTGGATGTTCATGGCATTATAAAGTACCAAAAATCCGCCTTCAAGTTTTAGTGAACCGATTTTCGACAAATATAGAAGTGCTTCTTCCACATCTTCTAATTGAATGTCATCAAGTCCGCCAAAAAGGGATTGGGAATTTGATTTTATTCGGTTCAGAAGCTCTACTACGGAGAACTGGATGGCTTTGTCGAGTGCATTCTTTTTTTCTGCATCAAAAGCTAGTTTGTATAGCCATTCTACGGCAAATCGACTTATTTCCAATCGTTTCTCAAATCGCCTGATGGTGGATTCTAGGTCTGCCTGACGACTTATCTCCATGTTACGAGCTGCATCTTCTTTTTTATGCGTATATCCCTTGACGGTGAGGAAATAGAGTAGTGTCCGGATATCTTTTTCTTTGGATGTATTGATGCCATCGTTCACTGCATTTTCATTCAGTTGCTTGCATGATATTCGTAAAGTTCCGTCGGGAATATGATTAAGGATGTATTGTTCAAGTTTTGCAAAGCGTTCGAGGAGAACTTGTGACTTTCGTTCCGAATCACCTGCATCCTGCAAATAGGCAGATATATCTTTGCTGTCTGCCAATATACCTTCCTGTCGCATGCGCTCCACTACAGATATAACATCTCTTTTGCTTAGTCCCAAAATGTCTGCCAGATAATCGATTCGTGATTCTGCTTCCGAATCCTGAGCCTTGGCGATATGTTTTTGAGAAATCAATGACTTGATGATACGGATTGCTTTTTCTATTTCATCGCTGCCAAAAAGTAGTGATGCTGCTATGCGTTCTCTTGCTTCGTCCATATTCTTTACCGTTATTCCCGTGGCATATACATGAGGTACATTGTTTCCTCTTACCAAGTATCCGCTTTGTTCCAAAGCTGCTAATGCTGTCCGTACACGGGTCTCAATGTCAGATACCGAATCATCCCATCCTGCTTGCCGGGCAATTTCCAACGCAGAACAGTTGACTTTCATACGGTGTTTGGTAAGGTCTTTGACGGCTTTCCATACCTGTTGTATTTCACTAATGCTAAGTTTCGTTTGGTTTAACAATATAAAATGCTTGTCCAAATCATTGTCACTGTAAAGCACATAACAACGTGCGCTAAGACCAGGATCACGACCTGCCCTGCCAGCTTCCTGTACATAATTCTCCAGCGAATCGGAAATATCATAATGCACTACAAGACCGACATCTTTCTTATCGACTCCCATACCAAATGCAGACGTGGCCACGATGATGTGTGCCTGATCGTTCATAAAAGCATCTTGGTTGGCAATTTTTTCATCGGCTTCCATTTTCCCATTGAAAGGGAGTGCCTTGTAACCGTCACGAGTCAGTTTTGTAGCCAGTTCCTTTGTCCGTTTGGTGCGTGACACGTAAACAATTGTCGGACAATCGGCTTCTGCTACAAGTTCTCTCAGTTTTAAATATTTGTCATTGTCATTCTCTACATGTATGACGGAATAGTGTAGATTTGTTCTTGAGGCTGTTGATGCGAATAATTCCAAGTTCAAATCCAAAGTCTGCTTGAAATAGTCACAGATGTCTTGGATTACTTTCTGTTTTGCCGTGGCCGTGAAACAGGATACAGGAATCGGGGTTTTGCATTTTTTCTTTTGCTGGTATTTTTGGATGAATTTGCCAATGTAGAGATAGTCAACTCTGAAATCCTGCCCCCATGAAGAAAAGCAGTGCGCTTCGTCTATCACAAACCTTACAACGTGGCGCGCCATCAATATTTTTTCGATTGTTTTTGAACGGAGCATTTCGGGAGAGATATACAACAACGAGGCTTCTTCGTCTTGTACTCTTTGTATGGACAGTGCTCTTGTGATGGGGTCTAACATCCCATTTATGGTTACGGCATCCGTGATGCCTCTGTCGGCAAGGTTGTCTACCTGGTCTTTCATCAAGGACTGCAAGGGGGAGATGACAACTGTAAGCCCGTGCACGGAGTGTCCCGCCATGAGTGCAGGCAGTTGGAAGGTTAGTGATTTACCACCGCCGGTAGGAAATATTGCCAGCAGCGATTTCCCTTTTACCGCAGCTTGGGCAGCACGTTCTTGCAGTGGCTCGCCTTCGTATGTTCGGAAGCGCTCATATCCGAAAAATGTTTTTAGGTTATGGAGCACATCCAATTGCGTATGGCAGTAGTCGCAGCCTTCTTTGCAAGTAGTGTGTCGCAGGAGTTTTATGATAAATTCCACTTCCGGATAATTATAAAGTACCCATCCGGGAGTGATGGAGCGGTAATCGGTGGTGTCAATCAGAGCCAATGCGTATGCCAATCCGCATGGATATTGGTTGATGAGCATGTCAAGATCGGCATGTTGGCAAATCTTTCCAGCATAAAGTTCTTTAATAAGTTCAGGTATTCCTTTATGGATATACTCCGCACTTACCATACTGAGAAATCCTTCAAATTCCTTCTTGTCCTTCAGCAGCGATGCAAATAGTATACGCTTTTCTTTCGGTAATGAATGCCAGCATGCTATTTCATCCAACAATAAGTCTTTTGCTTTCTTGCAATCGTTCACCGGATTGTTCATTTGTTCGCTCATCAGTTTGTCATCTTTCACAAGCCTGTGGTAAGGGCGTTCAGGGAACAGTAAAGGCGAAACATAAAGTGTGTCAACTAAAATCCATCGGCATATTTTGTCCGTAAACAGGTATTTAGCATCATGGTGAACGATATTGTGTCCGCAGATGTAGTCTACATCGTTTAAGAAAATGAATAGTTCTTCTTTTGAGATTTTATGAAATGTCGTGTTATCATGCTTGAGGGCTCCTATATCATGGATTCTATGGTCTTTCAAGCCTATTTCAACATCTACTATGGCATAATTGTGGGCACTACATGGTACAGAGGTGGTTTTATTGCCGATGATATTGTTTCTATCCTCGGTTTTCTTGATTCCTATGAGTTTGCTCCATATTGACATATCTCAATATAATAAATAGTTTTACAACTTGAATTTGTTATGTATCTGCATCGTTTTCTTATTGTTGTTTGGGTATAATATCCCAATATCATACACAAAGGTAAGGATAAAATCGAAGAATCTGTTAAAAACATCGCTTTCTTTTGATTTTTATGCGTTTATGTCTCGTTGTTTATAAATAAAAATCGTATTTTTGTGAGCAAGAGCGTGTGTTGCTTATGGATGCTTATTTTCGGGTTTGCGTTATATTTGCAACACGTGTACGCAAGTTGCTGATAGGTATATCATGTTGATTTTGAGGAAGTCAAATAAGAATTTGCTAAACGCTTAATATATAGAAAAAGAGCTGAAGGTCATTGACTTTCAGCTCTTTTTCTATTTGAGAGATATATGCTTGTTATGATGTACTTACTGATTAGGAAGGTTAGAAGAATAGATGTTTTTTCTTAAAGCGATTTATATAAATATTTAGGACTAAAAATAGATATAAAACAGCGTTTGGGAATCAAGTGTTTCTAAACGCTATTTTATATGGCTGGAATATGTTTTATTATATAAATAAAGAAACAATAAAATAAACACCGGCTGCTAAAAGTCCGCTGACCGGAATTGTAAGAATCCAAGCCGTCATCAGGCTTTTGGTAACTCCCCAACGAACAGCAGAAAGGCGTTTTGTTGCGCCTACTCCGATGATTGCTCCTGTGATAGTATGTGTCGTACTTACAGGAATTTTCAACATTTCCGTGATGTAGAGAGTGAAAGCACCTGCTGTTTCGGCAATCACTCCTTCCAGTGGAGTTACTTTGGTGATTCTGGTTCCCATTGTTTTTACTATCTTCCAACCTCCGGACATGGTTCCGAGTGAAATGGCCGTAAAACAGGAGAAGGCAACCCAGTCGGGCAGATCATTGATACTATTTATGCCCATCCCCAATCCCATGGAATGTGCGGCTATCATGGCGGCAGCTATGATACCCATTACTTTCTGAGAGTCATTCAGACCATGTCCGACACTGAAAAGGGCGGAGGATACAAGTTGTAATCTCTTGAACCATTGCTCTGCGGTATGAGGATGAGCTCGCCGGCAGATATAAAGTACGAACAAAGTGAATCCGAATGCAATGACCATGCCAATAAAAGGAGCCAAAAAAATAAATGCTGCAATTTTTAGGATGATATTAAGTTGAATAGCTTCAAATCCGTTTGCCATGATAGCTGCTCCTGCAAATCCTCCGATAAGGGTATGAGAAGAAGAGGAGGGGATACCTTTCCACCAAGTAATCAGATTCCAAGTGATAGCGGCAATAACTCCTGCTAATATAATCGGTAAAGTAATATATTGCTCTACTACGGTTTTGGATACAGTGTTGGCAATTCCGAATCCGCCTATTATATATTTAGCGATAAAGAAAGCAACGAAATTAAAGAAGGCAGCCCATAATACAGCTTGGAAGGGGGTAAGAACTCTCGTAGATACGATAGTGGCAATGGAGTTTGCAGCATCGTGAAAGCCGTTGATATAGTCGAATATCAGAGCTAGGATAATGATAGTCACTAATAATTCCATGTGTTCAGGCTTCTTTTATGCGTACTTTACAATCAGGCTTTTCAGAATTTTACCTACATGCTCTGCAGCATCGGTTGTCTTTTCCAGTTCGTGCATGATTTCTTTAATCTTGATAAGTTCGATACAATCTTTTTCTTCTTCAAAGAGTTTGGTGATGAAGAACTCATATACATCATCCGCTTGGTTTTCGATTTCATGCAGTTTGGAGCAATATTCTCGGAGGAGTGTCGGCTTTTTGCGGAATGTTTCGAGTTCATCCATAGCTTTACAAATATATATAGCTTCTTCTTGGATCAAACGGCTCAGTTCTTTTCCGCTTTCAGAAATAGGACGAGGATTATAAATGGAAATCCTTTTGGCACAACTGTTTATTCCGTCGATGACATCATCCATACAAGAAGCTAAGTCATGAATATCTTCACGGTCAAAGGGAGTGATGAATGTAGTTCCTAATTCATCAAAAATCAGATGTGTCAGTCTGTCTCCTTCCCGTTCGAGGTCTTTGATCTTTTTGTAGTACTCCGAGCGTTCTGTCGGTTGGTCATGTTGCAGACTTTCTACTAAAGCAACAGATGAGGCAGAAAGTACTTCTGATAATTGTTTCAGTAACGGGAAAAACTTCGGTTCCTTTGGGGTAAACCGATTAAAAAAAGAATTTTTCATAAGTGTAAAAACTTTAAATTGTTTTTTTCTACTTTATTTATATTAGTAACAAATGAATACAGACTATGGTTTGGGCAGTTTAAAATTTCAACTTGGCGCGTATGACCTCAATTACAGCAGGCAATATGGATATGAATATAATGGCTACAATGAGTAGTTTTAGGTTTTCCTGCACAAACGGGAGATCGCCGAAGAAATATCCTGCATAACAGAATATAGTTACCCAGACAGCTCCACCAACCAAATTATATACCATAAAATAGTAGTAATTCATTTTCCCCATTCCTGCAACGAAGGGGGCAAATGTACGTACTATGGGGATAAAGCGTGCCAGGATAATGGTTTTGCCACCATACTTCTTATAAAATTCGTGTGTTTTCTCCAAGTGACTTTGCTTGAATATCTTGGATTTAGGATTGTTGAATAGCCTTCGACCAAAGAAATGCCCAATCATATAATTGCATGAATCACCTAATATGGCAGCAGCAAATAATATGATAACGAGTATGTGTATGCTGATAGGCATATCGGGTAACGCAGAGATCGCTCCGGCAACGAAAAGTAAAGAGTCACCCGGGAGGAAAGGAGTGACTACTAATCCGGTTTCACAGAAGATTATGATGAATAAGATAGCATAGGTCCATGCATGATAATCACGCACAATCATGGCCATATATTGGTCAATATGGAGTATAAAATTGAGTAAAAAATCCATTTTATATACTTTGATTGTTATTAAAAGGAAAAGATAGGAACAACAAATAAGGCATAGAAAATATGAATTTTCTATGCCTATAAAAGGTATAAAATGGCTAAATGAGTATATGACCTAATGTATAGATGTGATATCTATCGGAATATTTGATAAAATTAGTATAGAATGAGAAACCTGTCCATTGATTCTTAGGAAGTTGAATCTTTAAAGAACTTAATATCCGGATAGTAACGGAATGAATATTGAATCTAAGTAACTTTGAAGGAGAGAAATAACGGAAGGAGGATGGATTTAAGACACCGTCACTGTCATTGTAGTCCTGCTTTCCTGTATTTTCTTTTGCTTTGACGAGTTTCTTTTCTTTCCCTAGTTGTTTTATCATAGTTTTAGTTTCGGGATGAAAAGCATTAACACAAGTTTGTATATAGGTACTACCGGTTTCTGGCCGATATGCTTCTTGCCTTTCGTCGGAAATCAACTGGAATCCCCAACTTAGAAATATACCTAATAATATACAGAATATGTACTTCATCATAACGGCCACAAATGTAGAAACTATTTTTATATGAAATACATATTCACAAGTATAATTAACAATTATATCTACGGCTGTCGGGAACTGTTTTCTGCATTTACTCTCATAAATCTCATTGGAGTATATGTTATCCCGTTAGTACATTGCTTCTCATTCATCTTTTAAATCCTAAATGAATGGCGTATGTGGATGAATGGACAGTCATTTTTCTGTCTGAGCACTCTTATTAGTAGAAATGTAATTTATTAACCTTTAAGAAGCATCAGTATGAGAAATGTAGAAAAGCACTTGGTTGGATAACTGTTTATTTATTATTTTGCAATTTTCCTTGTTCTCAAATGGATATTATAAAAGATATACCCGAATTTCTGCTTCCTTTAAGATTGATTTGTTTTGCCATTCAATGAGATTGCTGTAACTTTGCGTCCGGTTTAAAAAGATTGTATGTTATGGAATTACCCAAAGACCCGATGATGCTGTTTAGCGTTATCAATATGAAGTTGCGCGATTGCTATTCTTCACTTGACGAACTTTGTGAAGATATGGACGTAAATAAGGATGAATTAGTGAATCAGTTGAAAGCTGTCGGTTTTGAATATAGTGCGGAACACAATAAGTTCTGGTAACAGACTTCTTATTTACAATTTATAGATAAAGTATTCGAATTGCCTCTAAAGCCTCTGTAAAGGTCTTGGAGGCAATTTCTTTTCCTTGTATTCTACTTCTTTTCTCCTCTTTCTTGTTAATAAAAGCAAAATACGAATTCTTGTATTTAACTTCCACACCCTTCTGCGTTCTAACTAATAAAGCTCAGATATAGAATTGATGATAAACGAGAATAAAATTCGTGAAGCTTGTTCCTCGGATCGTGAACGGGGATTCAAGATGCTGATGAACTCTTTTCAGGTACCGATATATAATTATATCCGTAGGCTGGTCGTGTCTCACGAAGATGCGGAAGATGTGCTTCAGGAGGTCTTTATCCGGATATTCCGACATATCGATCAATTTTGCGAAGAAAGTTCACTGTCAACCTGGATTTACCGGATTGCGACGAATGAAAGTTTACGCTTATTGAATAGTCGTAAAGAGGAAGGAGTCATATCAGCGGAGGATGTACAGGAAGAATTGATGAGCAAACTGAAGGCTTCTGATTATATAGATTATGAGAACGAACTGGCGGTGAAGTTTCAAGAAGCCATTTTGAGTTTGCCGGAGAAGCAACGGCTTGTATTCAACTTACGTTATTACGATGAACTTGAGTATGAAGAGATTGCGCGGGTGCTGGATAGTAAGGTGGATACGCTGAAAGTGAATTACCACTATGCAAAAGAAAAAATAAAGGAATATATACTAAATAGGTAGAACGATGAAAAAGGATTTTGATTTTGACGATATTGGTAAACGGACCCCTTACACTACCCCCGACGGATTCTTCGAGGATGTGCAACGAAAGGTAATGGAACGTACCGGGGTGAAACAACAGCGGAAGTCTCACATGAAGCTGATTATTTCTACGGTAGTTGCCATAGCGGCAGTATTAGCTGGAATTTTATTCGTTCCGTCCTTGCGTCAAATGGATGAGGTCAAATCGTCTTCTTCGAACACATTGGCTGTCGACAGAAGTAATGGTACGGATCCGGTAGACACATGGATTAAAGAATTGTCGGATGAGGAGTTGGAAGAGCTCGTCAGCTTCTCTGAAAACGATATATTTTTGAATTAAGTAACTCAATCAATGATTAAAAATGTAAAGATTATGAAGATGAAATTTATTTATGTAGTTTTGGTTGCTCTCTTGTTGGGAAGCCAGATGACCCTTTCAGCTCAAAATAGAGATAATAAGGAGAAGAAACAACGTCCCACACAAGAGCAGATGATGCAGATGCAGACGAATCAGATTGTTAAAACCTTGATGCTGGATGATGCGACAGCCGCCAAGTTTACACCGGTTTACGAGAAATATCTGAAAGAACTGCGCGAGTGCCGCATGATGAACCATAAACCAAGAGCCGAAAAAGCTCAAGGAACATCGGCTACCGATAAAAAGGATGCTCCGCGACCGGTAATGACTGACGAACAGATTGCTACCATGTTGAGAAACCAGTTTGCTCAAAGCCGTAAGATGCTTGATATTCGTGAGAAGTATTATAATGAATTCAGCAAGATACTTTCTCAAAAGCAGATTATGAAAATCTATCAGCAGGAAAAGAGTAATATGAATAAATTCAGGAAAGAGTTTGACCGCAGAAAAGGTCAGAAACCGGGACAGGGACATCATCAGGGACAAAGACCTCGTGCTCCGCGCCAAGGATAACAATAGGGATTAGGTTATATTATAAGTTTCTGTTTTACTAAATCAACACAACTTGAGCATAGACAGACGTATTTATTCTTTTCAGTACCGTTTGATCAGTTGTTATGTCCTGTTACTGATAAGTTTGGCTGTTTATGCACAGTCCGGCAAAGAGCGTTTTGTCGGGCGTGTTGTTGATACTGAAACCAATCAGCCGGTACCGTTTGCTACGGTCCGGCTTTTGGCTTTACCGGATAGCATCTTATTAGTGGGAGGAGCTACGGATATACAAGGTAAATTTCAGTTAGCTGTTACTATTCCGAAAAGCAAGTCTATTCTATTGCATATCTCTTATATCGGATATACCTCTGTTTATCGGACTATATCTGTTTCAGCAAATAATAAGACACCCACTTTGGGTAATATATCTTTGAGTCCGGAGAGTATTTCATTAAACGAAACCGTTGTTGTGGGACAAGCACCTATGGCGGTGACCGAAGGAGATACTACCGTCTTTAACGCTTCGGCTTATCGTACTCCCGAAGGCTCCATGCTGGAAGAACTGGTGAAACAACTTCCCGGTGGAGAAATAGATGAGGACGGCAAACTGCTGATTCATGGAAAGGAAGTGAAAAAGATTTTGGTGGACGGAAAAGAATTCTTTTCCGACGACCCGAAAGCTGCTCTTAAAAATCTTCCGGTAGAGATGATAGAAAAGCTGAAAGCATACGAACGCCAGTCCGATCTTGCCCGTCTTACCGGTATTGACGATGGTGAAGAAGAAATGATTCTCGACCTGTCGGTCAAGAAGAATATGAAACGAGGGTGGATGGAAAATTTTATGGGTGGTTATGGAAGTAAAGACCGTTATGAACTGGCCAATACTTTAAACCGTTTCCGGGATAACTCCCAATTGACTGTTATCGGGAATCTGAATAACACCAACAACCAAGGCTTTTCTGAAATGCAGGGGGAGTCTGCCAGTTCTTCCGGTAATCTTCGTACTCAAAAAGGGCTGACTACTTCCCGTTCTTTGGGAGTGAATGCCACTCATGACTGGAAGCGCGTCAAATTTCGGTCGAACATTCAATATATGGGCACTGACCGTCTGGAGGACAGTCGTACTACGATAGACAATTATCTTCGTAAAGACAAATCTATCACCGAAAGTACCGGACACAATCGACAGGGAAACGATAACTTGGTAGCGAATGCTTTCTTGGAGTGGAAAATGGATTCTGTTACAACATTGATTTTTCGCCCTCAATACCGTACGGCTGCCAATGATAGAAGTAGTAACGGTTTTCAGCAAGGGTGGGGCAATGATGTGCTACTGAATGAGCGGGAATCATCAGGAACAACTCATAGTTCATCCTATAATCTGACCATGATGCTGCAACTTAGTCGGAAACTTAGCCGAATGGGAAGAAATATAGCCTTGAAAGTTGATTATGGTACAAATGAATCTTCCACCGACAGAACCAGCCTTTCCACTACCCATTACTTCAAAAACAATGCTAAGAATGTAAAGAATCAAAAGATTGAAGATAGAATGGAGGGGTATAACTACCGGTTACAATTAGTTTATGTAGAACCTTTGCCCTGGTTTCATTTTCTTCAGTTCCGTTACAGTTACCAGTATCGGGTGAACAACTCCGACCGTTTTGTCTACAACTGGAACAAGGAACTGGAAGAATTTGCTCCTGATTATGACGAGGACGCAAGCAATTGTTTTGAGAATCAGTATAGTAATCACCTGTTTAATCTTGCGGTCCGTACTTCTCGTAAGAAATATAATTATAATATCGGTGCTGACTTTGAACCTCAAAAGTCTGTCAGCCGTTCTCTTCTGGAAAAGGCAACTCCGGCAGAAGAACCGTTGCGAAAGTCTGTTTTTAATATTTCTCCTACCGTCAATTTCCGTTATAAGTTCTCCAAACGTACCCGTTTGCAGATTGTATATCGGGGAAAAAGCCGTCAGCCGAATATACGCGACCTTCAACCGGTGACGGACCGCACCAACCCGTTGAATATCCGTGTCGGTAATCCTTCGCTGAAGCCTTCGTATACGAATACTTTCACATTAAATTTCAACTCCTATAATGCCAAACACCAACGGAATATGGTTGCTTCCGTCTTGGCGGAGAATACCATTAATAGTATAACCAACCAAGTGACCTATGATAGCGAATCCGGTGTGCGAACTACCACTCCTCTTAATCTGAACGGTAACTGGCGTGCTATGGGCTCTTTTTCTCTCAATACTCCTTTCAAGAATCGTAGTTGGCGATTCCGTACATATTCATATCTGCAATACAGAAACCAGAACGGGTATAGCACTATAAATAAAGAAGCTCCTGTAAAAAGTACAGTGAAACATCTCACAGCCCGCCAACGCTTGCAATTAACATACCGCACGAAGCAAATGGAAATCAGTGCCCGTGCAGAATTGCTGTACAACAATTCCCATAATAATGTGAAAGAGACACGTACCGAAACTTACGATTACCGCTTTGGCACGGAAGTACAATATTATTTCCCATGGGGGATAGAACTGTTCAGCGACCTTACCTGTTTTCAACGTTCCGGCTATGGATATAGTGGCAATGCCCGCGAAAACCTGATGTGGAATTGTCAGTTGTCGAAAGCCTTTCTGAAACGGAAACAACTACTGCTCCGTTTCAAAATATATGATATTCTTCATCAGGACGTTTCGATGATACGTACGATTACTGCCACTGCTATTCGTGATACTGATTACAATGCGCTGGGTTCCTATTTCATGGTGCATGCTATTCTTCGTTTGAATATGATGGGGCGATAATTGAGAATTAAATTTCTATTTATCCGAAAACCACAGCAGGGTTTTGATTGTTGTTGTCGTACGTGAAAACAATGAAAACCTTGCCGAATGTTTGATTTTGTCAATAAATTGAAGGATAAGGGCCGTTGGCGAATCTTTAAACTGAAGTTGATTGACGCGCGGCTTTACTTTGTTAGTATCTTTGTGGGGCTGCTGACGGGGCTTGTTGCAGTGCCCTACCATTATCTATTGCAGTTTTTCTTCAATCTTCGTCACGATTTCTTTGATGCCCATTTAAAATGGTATTGGTATATTCCTCTTTTTCTGCTGATGTGGGGAATTCTCCTATTTGTTTCCTGGCTCGTAAAAAAAATGCCTCTCATTACGGGTGGAGGGATTCCACAGACACGTGGAGTCATTAACGGACGGGTTGATTACAAACATCCTTTTCGGGAATTGATGGCTAAGTTTGTAGGTGGAATACTCGCATTAAGTACCGGACTGTCTTTGGGACGTGAAGGACCTTCCGTACAGATAGGTTCATATGTGGGATACTTGGTATCCAAATGGGGGCGGGTGCTTAGCGGCGAACGGAAGCAGTTATTAGCTGCCGGTGCAGGTGCCGGATTAGCGGCTGCTTTTGCTGCGCCATTGGCTTCGTCGTTGCTGGTTATAGAATCCATTGAACGGTTCGATGCGCCTAAAACGGCTATTACTACGCTGCTGGCGGGAGTGGTTGCCGGTGGGGTCGCCAGTTGGATTTTCCCTATGAATCCTTATTTTCATATAGATGCCATTGTGCCGGGAATGACTTTTGGGGGGCAGGTGAAACTGTTTCTTCTATTGGCCGCCGTAATTTCCATTTTCGGAAAACTCTTTTCTATTACCACACTTCAGGTCAAACGTATCTATCCTGCCATTAAACATCCGGAATACGTGAAAATGCTGTACCTGCTCTTTATTGCTTTTCTTATCTCTATGGCGGAGTTCAATTTGACCGGTGGAGGAGAGCAATTCTTGCTTTCCCAGGCCATGCATCCGGATACACATATTCTTTGGATTGTCGGTATGATGCTATTACATTTGGTTTTTAGCATATTTTCTTTTTCCTCGGGCTTGCCGGGTGGAAATTTTATTCCTACATTGGTGACAGGAGGGCTTCTCGGACAAATCGTAGCATTGATTATGGTGCGACAGGGACTTATTGCATACGAGAATATCAGTTATATCATGTTGATTTGTATGTCCGCTTTTCTTGTGGCAGTAGTTCGCACTCCATTAACGGCTATCGTGCTGATAACCGAGATAACGGGACATTTAGAGGTATTCTATCCTTCGATCGTAGTTGGGGGATTAACTTATTATTTCACTGAAATGCTTCAAATAAAACCTCTCAATGTGACTTTATACGAAGACATGATTCATTCACCTGCATTCAAAGAAGAAGCACGCTACACATTATCGGTTGAGGTCATGAGCGGTTCTTATCTGGACGGAAAGATTGTGGATGAGCTTCGTCTGCCGGAGCGTTGTATTATTATTAATGTTCATCGCGACCGGAAGGACTGGACTCCTAAAGGGCAGAAACTAATGCCCGGCGATCAGGTACAAATCGAAATGGATTCACAGGATATAGAAAAACTGTATGAACCTTTAGTCAGTATGGCGAATATTTATTAGCTGTTCGTTATATATAAATAGCTGATAGATCCTGTCTGCCAGCTATTTTTGTATATCAATGTCTTTTGTTATCTGTCTTTTACTCAACACTTCTTAACCAGGCTATTTCTTCTGCCCACTTACTTTCATCAGGAGTTTCGAGTACCAAAGGTATATTATCAAATCTTGAATCTTGCATTAATCTTTCAAAGAATGCTTTTCCAATTAGTCCCTCGCCGATACTGTCGTGACGGTCGACGTGGGTACCCAGTGCTTTCTTCGAATCATTCAAGTGCATACCACGCAGATAATTGAATCCTACTTCCTTGTCGAATTCTTCAAATACTTTATCGTAATCGTTCACAATATCGTAACCTGCTGTATATGTATGGCAAGTATCAAGGCAAACACCTACCCGGCTTTTATCATCTACCCGGTCAATAATATATTTTAATTGCCAAAACTCGCTTCCCAAATTACTGCCTTGTCCGGCAGTATTTTCAATAACGGCTGTTACTCCTTTTGTCTTTTCCAGAGTGATATTAATGCTTTCTGCAATAAGTGACAGGCAATCTTCTGTTGCTATTTTATTAAGAGAGCTGCCGGGGTGAAAATTCAGAAGTCTCAAGCCCAGTTGCTCGCAGCGTTGCATTTCGTCCAAGAAAGCGGCACGGCTTTTATTCAGTCCTTCTTCCTCAGGATGCCCTAAATTAATAAGATAACTATCGTGAGGTAGGATATACTCAGGCTGAAAACCGTACTTATCACAATTCTCTTTGAAAAGCCGGATACTTTCTTCGCTCAATGGTTTGCTAATCCATTGGCGTTGATTTTTAGTGAACAGTGCAAAAGCATTTGCTCCTATTTCATGCGCATTTATGGGGGCGAATTCTACGCCGCCGGATGCACTTACGTGTGCTCCGATATATTTCATATTTTGTTCTTTTTTGATTATAATCTGCAAATATAACATTTTTAGAGGAACGAATGTTTGAATGAACAATTAAGATTGTTCTTCTTCAAAAGCAAGCCATGAGTTTCTTGAGGTTTCCTTAGTTAGAAACTCCAGTTTCCAGCCTTGGAACCGGAGTTCCCACGTTTGGAATATCTTCTCGTCCTTATGTTAAATGTCTTTTTTCATTATTAGTCGATTTTCGTTATCGATGCGTTGATAGGATATTTCATTCATGATGCTGCGAATCAGGAAAATGCCAAGCCCACCGATAGGACGTTCCTCAATCGGAAGTGTGATATCTACTTCCTCTACTTGCGTGGGATCGAAAGAAGCTCCTTTATCTGTGAGAAGGAAAATCAGTTGTTTTTCGGTTGAAGTAACTTTCAGTAAGATAATATGTTGCTCTTTGGGAGGGTAAGCGTACATGATAATATTGGCTACAGCTTCTTCCAGTGCCAAATTGATATTCATAACCGTTTCTGCCGGCAGGGAAAGTTCCTCGCCCAGTTCTTCTATAAAACTGGCTAAAACTACTATCTCGTTCAAATGGTTTGAGATTCTAATTTCTTTTTCCATACTGATAATAACTTAACTGTTTGCTGTTCCGGGTTCATATTGAATTAGTAAGATGGTGAGGTCATCACTTGCTTCGGCTTCTTTGACATGGCTTGCAATGGAGTCTACAACAACGTTGACTGTAGTACGCACATCCGACGAGGCATTATCTGATAACATTTCCAATAACTTTTCTTCTCCATATAGTTCTTTATTTATATTTTCAGCTTCTGTCACTCCGTCGGTATAAAGGAATAATTTGCTTTCTTTTTCCAATACAACTTCTTCATCACTGTATTTAAAATCTTCGACGACTCCTACAAATATTTGAGTTTTGAATTCCAAATATGAAACCTGTCCATCAGGATAAATGAGTATGGGAGGATTGTGACCGGCATTGCAAAGTTTCAGTATGCCTGTTTCCAGATCGAGTATGCCGACAATGAGGGTGACAAACATATTGGATTCATTATTGTCGGAAATAGAATTGTTCATTTCCGTAACTATTTTGGCAGGTGAAAGTACATGCTGGGATAACGTCCGGAATAAGCTACGGGTGATAGCCATAAATAGTGAGGCGGGTACTCCCTTTCCCGATACATCCCCAATCAGGAAATAGAGATGATTGCCGTCCATATAGAAATCATAAAGGTCGCCACCCACCTCTTTGGCGGGATGCAGTATGGCATGCAAATCCACATCATTACGATCTGGATAAGGAGGAAATATTTTAGGGAGCATGCCCATTTGTATTTCCCGTGCTATGGAAAGCTCGCTTTCAATACGTTCTTTGCTTGCAGTAGTCTCTTTCAGTTCATTCACGTAAGTCGACAATGATTTTTGCATGTAGACTAATGAATCATATAAGTCTTTGATTTCATCATTCGAGCGGACTAGGGGTAGTGTCACGTCAAACCGCCCTGTGGCAATTTCACGAGCGGATTCCGAGAATTTCTCTAATGGACGGACTAAACGCCGGATAATACTGTATACAATAAGTAGTAGTATCAGTATACCGCCCAGAAAAGTATAAATGATTTTTCGGGAAGTATTGTCCAGCTCCTGAAGAATAATACGGCTCGGACATACCGTGCATACTGACCAACCGATTTGGGGAATAGTAGTATAGAATGCGTATGAATCATTTTCTTGGTTGTCGAAGCGTATAGTACCTGTATGACCGGCCAGCATTTCACGTCCGATCTGTTCCTGTGAATGATTTTCTGTGGCAAAGGCTTCGGAAAATATGGTCTCATTCATTATTTTATCCCGGTCTGCATGAGTCAGAAAACTTCCGTTGCGGCTGATTAAGTAAGTATAACTGGAGGGATATGGTTTCAGGAGACTGATCGTATCGGTGAATTGCGTCAGGGATATACTGGCGATAAAGACAGCGAACAGTTCGCCACGGTTGTCATACAAAGGCTTTGAGTAAGTACTCATAATGATATTTCCGCCTCCGTCGTCATAATAAGGTTCACTCCAGTAGGCTTGTTTCTGCATTTTAGGGATAAGATACCAGTCCATACAAGGATAATCATAATTCTGACTGCCTAATACCTGATAGGTTACATGATTTGTTTTGTTATCGAGCGAAGCATAAGGCATAAAATACTTGCCTTTTTCTTTATAGTAGTTTGGGGTGAAAGCTATGCCGCTTTTGACAATAAGTGGATTATTCTTTACGACTGATTCGATGATAAGATGCAATGAATCCGGCAGGTTTATGTTTCTTTCCAATACCCATGTAGATTGATTGATAGTTGTTTCTACCGACATTAGCTGGCTGCTGATTTCTGTTGCTATGTTACTCAATAATCCGTGAGTACGTTCAATGGCGTAACTCGTTACCTTTTCATGGTTATAATTGTAGAACAATGCCATGATAGTAGCAAAGACGATTAACGTGAATGAGAAAACGTAGATACTTAACCGGGTTGCAAAAGAATGGGAAAATGTGTGTTTCATGTCGTGAATTGGTTATTTTACAAAGTCTTCGTAACGAATACTTTTTTTCTTTGAGATGTCTGGTGGCAGTAAAATATCAATTGCCAGATCGAAACCTTCACGACTCAGCCGATAAGGGCGTTGCCCTGTTTTGTCTGTTTGCAATCGCAGTATTTCTTCCAGCATTTTACGCTGGTGATATCGGTTGGTTCCTATATTGTAATGATGTACCTGCTCCATTACAATGTCAAGAGTCTCTTCCGGGTGCTCGTTCGCCCAGTTCCAGCCGCGGATACAGGCTCGGACTAGTTTCTGTATCGTTTCGGGATGCTTTTGATAAAATTCTTCAGTAACGTAAAGTCCATCTTCGGGCAAGTTATATCCATAATCGGCAAAACGCATGATATGAGTAGAATCTATCTGCATTCCACATTCGGCAAGTTGTGGAAACTCGTTATAACTTCCCACCATACAAATATCTACTGCTTTTGATAGAAATAGATTGATACCACTGTTAAACCGTATCCATTCTACTTCAATTTGGTATTTGTTCGCGATTCGGTCGAGTAGTTCCTGAGTAATATGATTCCATACTGCAATTTCTCTGTGTTGTAATGACGGAATTCCTTTTAATGGTGAGTGGCTGACTAGCATCAAACTGTTTTCCTGTGAAGTTTGCAGGATGTTTACAATTCGTTTTCCTGCAAAGTATTCCATTAACGCTTGTGATAGATTGGTGATAACTGCCTGCGGCTCTCCTTCTTTAAGATACTGGAATGAGTTTTCCGAATGAGACGGATGTTTCACGTGTACATCAAGTCCTTCTTCTTTGTAGAAGCCCATTTTCTCCGCTACATAGTAACCTGCAAATTGTGCCTGTGCCGTCCATTTGGGGATAAGTGTAACAGACTGTGCATGAACTACGTTTATTAATGAAAATACAGATAGTAGCAGGATGCAGGCTATGATGCGGATTACTTTCATACAGTATGAGTTAGCGTACTGTAAAAAGTCCGGAGCATCCGGTCATATCGAATATTTTACGTATTTCTGGTTTCATCGCCTCCAGGACAAGTTGACCTCCATGTTGCATGACACTCTTTTGCAGTGTAATCAGGCTTCGCAAACCGGAACTGCTAATGTATGATAAGCCTTCGCAATTCACAATTATATTTGGAGTTTTACTATCTAAAAGAGGTTGTAATACTGTATTGAATGTATTGGCATTTGCTGTATCCAAACGCCCTTCAATAGTGAGAATCGTCACTTCTTCTATTTGGCATAGATTGGTTTTCAAAGTAGCTTCAGGCTTGAAGTCCATATCTATATTCTTGGTAAGAATTAATTCGTTATGATTATCTGTGGAATGATATTCTACTTTGTCCATTGTACGCCGGATCAGGAAAAGTCCCAGGCCTTGTGTCAGTTGCTGGTCGAGAGATTGTACATTGTCAGATGTTTCTTTGGCAGTAGGATCAAAGGAAATTCCGTCGTCTATAATTTGTGTAACCAGCATTCCGGGAGCAACAGATGTTCGAAGGATGATTTCACTTTCTTTATTGGAAGGGTAGCCGTAACGGATAATATTGGTAACCGCTTCTTCAATAGCGAGGTTGAGGCTCATTGTGATACCTGCCGGTAATTGTAATGACATTCCTAATTCTTCGATAAATAGAGCAATTCTTGCAACTTCATCCAACTGATTATCAATGATAATTTCTTTTTCCATGTTTTTTAAGTAGCGTGTCATATTTGTATGGCTTTTGTTTGATTGAATGCTGCGCAAAAGTACGGATTTCTGTTAAGAATAGGAAATTAATTCAGATGAAATCCTTCCGATATTGGCGAAAATCTTTAGAAAAGGACATCTTTTAGCCGATAAATCATTTTTTAGCATGAAATCTTATTTGGACAACTTTCTTTTTCAGAGATATGGTAATGAAAAGTAAATAAGCCCGGCATAAGATACCGGGCTTATTTTATTGTTCGGATGTTGAAATCAGAAGACTATTTAGCTAAATCGCCTATCTCATCCAAGTTCTTTTGAATATCTTCGTCGGTTAATGAGTAGTTCACCAAATCACCTGCCAGATATTTGTCGTAAGAAGCCATGTCAATCAACCCATGCCCGGAAAGGTTGAACAGGATTACTTTTTCTTCTCCTGTTTCTTTGCACTTATTGGCTTCGCGAACGGCTGCTGCGATAGCATGGCAGGACTCCGGAGCAGGGATAATACCTTCCATTTGTGCAAACAGGCAACCGGCTTCGAACGATTCCAGTTGCTGGATATCTACCGCTTCCATGAGATTATCTTTGAGTAATTGTGAAACGATGACACCTGCACCATGATAACGAAGGCCGCCTGCATGGATATGAGCCGGAGCAAAGTTGTGTCCTAATGTAAACATCGGGAGTAATGGGGTGTATCCGGCTTCATCACCAAAATCATACTGGAACTTGCCACGTGTCAATTTCGGGCAAGAAGCGGGCTCGGCGGCAACGAAACGGGTTTTCTTGCCTTCCAGTATGTTATGACGCATGAAAGGGAAGGAAATACCACCAAAGTTGGAACCGCCTCCGAAACATCCGATTACTACATCCGGGTATTCACCGGCCATTTCCATCTGTTTTTCCGCTTCCAGACCGATAATTGTCTGATGAAGGGTAACATGACTAAGTACGGAACCAAGTGTATATTTGCAGTTAGGAGTCATTTGAGCAAGTTCGATAGCTTCGGAAATAGCTGTTCCGAGTGAACCCTGATAAGTAGGGTGTGCAGTCAGGATATCTTTTCCGGCGCGGGTAGACATGGACGGAGAAGGAGTAACCTGTGCTCCGAAAGTCTGCATGATACTACGGCGGTAAGGCTTCTGTTCGTAGCTGATTTTCACCTGATAAACGGCAGCTTCGAGTCCGAAAACTTTGGCTGCATAAGAAAGAGCGGCCCCCCATTGTCCGGCACCGGTTTCGGTAGTCACGTTGGTAACGCCTTCTTCTTTACAGTAATAAGCCTGTGCCAAAGCGGAGTTCAACTTATGAGAGCCGATAGGGCTTACACTTTCATTTTTAAAATAAATGTGTGCCGGAGTACCGAGCGCTTTTTCCAGTCCGTAAGCACGAACAAGCGGAGTACTGCGGTAGTATTTGTACATTTCACGGACTTCTTCCGGGATTTCAATCCATGCATCGGTCTGGTTAAGTTCCTGATGACACAGTTCTTTAGCGAAAATAGGATACAGGTCTTCCGCTTTCAGCGGCTGTTTTGTTCCCGGGTGCAAAGGAGGCATTGGCTTATTGACCATGTCAGCCTGAATATTGTACCAGTAGTGTGGAATTTCTTCTTCCGGCAGGATATACCGTTTTCTTTTGTCACTCATAATATTGTGGTTTTTTAGTTTTCCGCTGCCAAATGTAGACAAAATTTTTAATATTCGGATGTTTTTGTCAACAAAGAATCGGATTCGATTGTTATTTTAGTTAAGTTTGCACGGCATTATATAAAAAATGCGATATGAAGATTTATCATAAGTTTTTGTTGTATCAGAACAAACTACTGAAACCTTATGTACGTATCTTATTGGGTTTAGTAGAAGCACTTACTTATCTGGCGTCTTTGTTGTTGATCGTCGGAGTGATTTACGAACATGGCTTTCCGCTATCGGTTGATGAAGTGGCGAAAATTCAGGTCCTGTATAAGGCTGTATGGATTATTTTTCTGGTTGATGTGACTCTTCATATCTCACTTGAATATAGAAGTACAAAGAAACAATACCGGCGGTTGGCCTGGATTTTGAGCGGTTTGCTGTATCTGACTTTGATACCGGTCATTTTCCACCGTCCGGAAGAAGAAGGGGCAATCCTGCAATTTTGGGAGTTTCTGGACGGGAAGTTTTATCATCTTGTCTTATTACTAATTTTTTCTTTTCTGAATTTGTCCAACGGACTAGTCCGTTTGTTGGGGCGTCGCACTAATCCTTCTCTGATATTGGCAGTCAGCTTTTTGGCTATCATTCTGATTGGTACGGGGTTATTGATGTTGCCACGATGCACGGTGAATGGCATTACCTGGGTGGATTCATTGTTTACGGCTACCAGTGCGGTATGTGTGACGGGGCTGGTGCCCGTTGACGTATCGACTACATTTACTACCGGCGGACTTGTTGTTATCATCCTGCTGATCCAGGTAGGAGGATTAGGTGTAATGACATTGACCAGTTTCTTCGCTATGTTCTTTATGGGAAATACTTCTCTTTACAATCAGTTAGTGGTACGTGATATGGTTAGCTCCAATTCGCTGGGCTCCTTATTGTCCACGTTATTATATATCTTGGGATTTACATTGGTGATTGAAGGTATCGGCATGATTTCTATCTGGTTCAGCATCCACGGAACACTTGGAATGACTTTGGAAGGCGAACTGGCTTTTGCTGCTTTCCATTCTATTTCCGCTTTTTGTAATGCAGGTTTCTCTACACTTTCCGGTAATTTGGGAAACTCTATGGTAATGACCAACCATAACTGGCTGTTTATTTCCGTCTCTTTTCTGATTATTCTGGGAGGTATCGGTTTTCCTATTCTGGTTAATTTCAAAGATATTGTACTGTATCATTTGCGTCATTTCTGGAAGTTTGTACGTACGCGCAAGTTAGAAAGGCATAAGGTGTCGCATTTGTATAATCTGAATACGAGGATTGTGTTGATTATGACATTTCTGCTTTTGGTAACCGGTACATTGGCGATTGCCGCTTTTGAGTGGAATGCTTCGTTTGCCGGTATGCCTGTTGCAGATAAGTGGACGCAGGCTTTCTTCAATGCTACTTGTCCGAGGACGGCTGGTTTCAGCAGTGTTGATTTAGCTTCTTTGAGTGTACAGACTTTGTTGGTCTATTTAGTGCTGATGTGGATTGGTGGTGGTGCTCAATCTACTGCCGGTGGGGTGAAAGTGAATGCTTTTGCAGTGGTTGTCCTGAATCTTGTGGCCGTGTTGCGTGGCTCGGAACGGGTGGAGGTATTCGGAAGGGAACTTTCTCATGATTCTATCCGTCGTTCTAATGCGACAGTGGTTATGTCGTTGGGCGTACTGTTTCTTTTTATCTTTATATTAAGTATACTGGAACCGCAAGCCTCTCTAATGGCATTGACTTTCGAATGTGTGTCGGCGCTTAGTACGGTAGGTTCTAGTCTGAATCTGACACCTAATTTATGTGATGCAAGTAAATTGTTAGTGGCGTTGTTGATGTTTATCGGGCGTGTGGGCTTGATAACGTTAATGCTGGGAATTATCAAACAGAAAAAGAATACAAAATACCGTTATCCGAGTGATAACATTATCATAAACTAAAGATATGAAGTACATTATTATCGGTTTAGGAAACTACGGTCGTGTGTTGGCTGAAGAGTTATCGGCACTGGGACACGAGATTATTGGTGCGGATATTAGTGAAAGCCGCGTAGATAGTATAAAAGATAAGGTTGCTACTGCATTTGTGATTGATGCAACGGATGAACAGGCTTTGTCCGTGCTTCCTCTGAACAGTGTCGATATAGTGATTGTCGCCATAGGTGAGAATTTCGGCGCATCGGTGCGTGTGGTTGCTTTGCTGAAACAAAAGAAGGTTGCTCATATCTATGCCCGTGCCATTGATATGGTGCATAAAGCCGTGCTTGAAGCATTCAGCTTGGAGAAGATATTGACACCGGAAGAAGATGCGGCCCGCAGTCTGGTGCAACTGCTGGATTTTGGAACAAGCGTGGAAGCTTTCCGTGTCGATTCGGAATATTATGTCGTCAAGTTTACAGTCCCGAAAAAGTTTGTAGGATACTTTGTCAATGAGTTGAATCTGGACGAAGAATTTCACTTAAAACTAATCGGATTGAAGCGGGCGGATAAAGTAACTAATTGTCTGGGTATTTCTTTAATGGAGCTTCATGTGAAGAATGAACTTCCGGGGGACGAGAAAGTAGAAGAAGGGGATGAATTGGTGTGCTACGGTAAATATCGTGACTTCCAATCCTTTTGGAAAGCTATTTGATTATTATTCATCTTTAAATATAAAAAAATGCGATTAAAAAGACTACTATTACCGGCTATTTTGTTGCTGGTTTCTGTTTTTGTGAAGGCACAAAAGAGTAATGAATTTACAGTGTTGCAATGGAATGTATGGCAGGAAGGTACCATGATACCAGGCGGATATGATGCTATTATCAATGAGATAGTCCGTCTGAAGCCTGACTTTGTGACTTTCAGTGAGGTGAGGAATTACAATAAAACGAATTTCACGGCACGTGTGTGCGCTTCACTTCAGGAAAAGGGACTGAAGTATTATTCTTTTTATACTTATGATACCGGTTTACTAAGCAAGCATCCTATCACGGACTCTTTGACGGTTTTTCCGGAAAAGAATGACCATGGAAGTATTTATCGTCTAACAAGTTCCGTGAACGGAAAGAAGGTAGCGGTTTATACTGCCCACCTGGATTATCTGGACTGTGCATATTATAACGCCCGTGGCTATGACGGCTCTACCTGGAAAGAAATTCCACTGCCGGCGTCAGTAGATGAAATTATGAAAGTCAATGTAGCCTCTCAGCGGGATGATGCGATTCGTATGTTTATCGCCCAGGCTGAGAAAGACCTTGCAAACGGCTATCGGGTGATCGTGGGAGGAGACTTCAACGAACCTTCTCATCGCGATTGGATTGAGAAAAATAAGAACTTGTACGACCACAACGGCTTTGTTGTACCCTGGACAGTTACCACTTTGTTGGAAGAAGCTGGCTTTATTGACAGCTACCGTAAGATTTATCCCAATCCTCTGACGCATCCGGGATTTACCTATCCTTCGGATAACCTGGCAAAAACTCCGGAAAAGATAACATGGGCTCCTAAAGCGGACGAACGGGATCGTATTGATTTTATCTTCTATAAAGGAAAAGGATTGAAAGCAAAGAAAGCCGTTTTGTTTGGTCCGAAAGAATCTATTGTCCGCTCTCAACGTGTAGAGGAAACATCAAAAGATGAATTCATAGTACCGCTTGATGTGTGGCCGACAGACCATAAGGGATTGCTAGTGACATTTATCTGTAAATAATCGACTTTAATATTTTAGGCACAGATTACACGGTTTTAGAACTATGATTGCATAAAGCAACAGGGTAATCTGTGCCTAAATAATAGTATAGGGTAGGATGGATTTCTCTATTTCTTATAATTCTACCCTTTTATTTTGCCTGAAGATGGACTGTTCCGGTTTTCACTCCACTTGCCTTGGCAGTCAGTACAAGATCTCCGGCAATCTCTCCTGCCTGTACAATCGCTGTCAACATTCCATGGAAAGCGTGCATCTTCGGAAGGTGGAATTGTTCCAGATTGGTAGGGTCGCCGTTAGCAACAGCCCGGAACTTACCGGCTCCTTTTACGGAGAAGTGAATCAGGCGGCTATCGGTAGGACAGAGGTTACCATCTTTGTCTACCACTTTCACAGTGACGTAGGCGAGGTCTTTTCCATCGGCTGTCAGTTCGTTGCGGTTGCTGACCAGTTCGATATGATGAGGTTTTCCGGCAGTGCGTACTGTCTTTTCCGCTACTGCTTTTCCGTCCTTATTGTAGGCTACAACTTTTACTTCGCCCGGTTCGTATACGGCATCCATCCACATTAAGCGGTAACGGCTCTTTAAAGAACTGTTATTCTTGCTTTGTTTACCGTAGCTTTTTCCGTTGATAAACAGTTCGGCAGTAGGATAGTTGGTATATACGAATACCGGGGTCACTTCACCTTCGCGTCCCGGCCAAGTCCAATGAGGAAGGATATGTAGCGTTTCTGCATTTTTGTTCCATACGCTACGGTAGAGATAATAGCGGTCCTTAGGGATACTGGCAAGGTCGATAATACCAAACATAGAACTATGATTCGGCCATGAATTGACATCATATGGTGAAGGTTCGCCCAAATAATCGAATCCTGTCCATACGAATTGTCCGATAGTCCAGTGGTTATCATCGGCTAAGGCGAAATCTTCATCTGGGATATTCGACCACGGACATGCTTCCACGTCATACGAAGAACATTGGTGGTCTTCATATTTGGCACCTTTCTTTTCTTCTACCGGAAATTTGTAGACTCCGCGTGAACTGACAGTGGAAGCCGTCTCGCTACCAAGAATCAAGTTCTGCGGAAGCTGGTCGTAAGATTCTTTATAACGCTGTGTGCGATAATTAAGTCCCGGAATGTCAATCATGGCTGCAAAGCCGTTGGCAAGCACACAAGACACTTGATCCATACCGCAAGTCACGGGACGGGTAGGGTCTTCACGGTGGCAGATATCCTGCAAGAACTTGGCCACTTTATAACCGACAGGACTGCATTGAGTAGGTACTTCATTACCGATACTCCACATCACTACACAAGGATTGTTGCGGTAATTATGAAGCATATTTATCATATCGCGTTCTGCCCATTCGTTGAAATAACGGTGATAACCGTTGTCGCATTTGGCAATATCCCATTCGTCAAACGGTTCAATCATCATCATAAATCCCATTTCATCACATAATTCAACGAGTTCCGGAGCCGGCATATTATGCGATGTACGGATAGCATCACAACCCATATCCTTCAAAAGAGTAAGTTGATGGCGGAGTGCCGCTACATTGATAGCTGCTCCCAACGGACCTAAATCATGATGATTACATACACCCTGGAATTTCCGGTGTTCTCCGTTCAGGTAGAAACCTTTATCGGCGATAAATTCAATACTGCGGATACCGAAGCGGGTCGTATAGGTATCTACCAACTTATTATTTGCATAGATTTTAGAAACCGCTTTGTAGAGCGACGGGTTTTCCGGCGACCAGAGTTCAGGTGCATTTACGATGAAGTTCTGTTCAAACGGCTGTCCGTGATTGATACGGCCGGTATTTTCTTTGCGGGTAACCACTTTTCCGTCTGGGGAAAGAATTTCCGTCTCCATGCGGATTTGTGTTTTTTCACCGGCATTGTCTATCCTCGTTTGCAGGCGTACGGCTGCAAATTCTTTACTGACATGAGGAGTCGTAATCTGTGTTCCCCATACAGGCACGTGGATTTTATCAGTAACAATCAGGTGTACATTGCGGTACAAGCCCGCTCCCGGATACCAGCGTGAAGATTGCGGACGGTTTTCCAGCCGTACGGCCAGTGTATTGCTCTTTCCGTTTTTATTCAGGAAAGGAGTGACATTGCAATGGAAAGAATTGTAACCGAAGGGCCAGAAACAAGCCTCCTTACCATTCACATAAACGCGGGCTTCACTCATAGCACCGTCAAAGAGCAGAGTCACTTCTTTGTCGGCGGGAGTATCAAAACTAGTACGGTACCATCCGGAACCTACATAAGGCAGTCCCCCTGTGCGTCCTGTTTTCAAAGACGCCTTTTCCTCAAAATTTTGTGTGATGGCCACATTCTGAAGATCATTGTTCATATCGAAAGGACCAAAGATAGCCCAGTCATGTGGAAGGACGACTGATTCCCATTGGGTGTCATTAAACTCCGGCTGACTGGCCTCTTTGATATCTCCTTTGCTGAATTTCCAGTTCTTTTCGAGCAATGTCTCGCTACGCTGTGCTTGCAGGCTGCAAGCAGCTGCCAACAAAAGTGCAGTTGCTAACTGTTTTTGGTGTTTCATGTTCATTTATCTCTTAAAAGCATTAAATGAATTGGTGGGTTTGCCACTGTCATCGAACATCCCTTTACTATAACCTTTCCAGTTACCGTAACATTGAGGTTCCCAGGTAAATACTCCCAGACATTGGTCTACTTGTTTGGCTTTGGTAACGAAGTCTGTATAGAAGGCTTCCGCTTCTTCGTAATCCCAACTAATACCGATTTCACACATCATTACCGGAGTATTGTATTTGGCTATTAACGCTTTCATATTGGCGATACAATCATTATTCATCGCTTCCCAGTCGTCCGGTGTGTGTGCGTCTTCGGTTGATATGTCCGGATAAAGTGACATACCGATGATGTCCCATTTGGCATTGTTTTCGTGTAAGTAGCCGAAGATCCTATTGTACAGGCTGGCATTATTTCCTTGGTCAAGATGAACAATAACTTTGGCTTCCGGATAGACTTCTTTTACAGCATCGTAACCCGCTGTGACAAATGATGCGAAATTAATCCTTCCTTCTTCACTTGTAGTTTGTCCGGTAGGGAACAACATTCCTTGATGTGTTTCGTTACCCACTTGTACCCATTCCACGTCAATACCTTTCTCTTTCAATGCACTGAGTACATCTTTCGTATGGTCGGCGATAGCTTGCTTCAATTGCTCTACGGAGTAATCTGCCCATGCTTGGGGTTTAGCTTGCTGTGAAGGATCAGCCCAACGGTCGCTGTAATGAAAGTCAATCATGATACGGTAGCCCAAGTTATGGGCTCTCCATGCTTTGAGCAATACATCTCCTTTGTTACACCAACCTCTCACATCATCAGTGTCATTCTCCGGATTTACCCATACACGCAGGCGAATGGCATTCATTCCTAAATCACGCAATAGGGACATACATTCCTGTTCTTTTTCTTCGGCAGTATAGAACTTATATCCGGAACTTTCCATTTCCGTTAACCAGCTGACATCGGCTCCTCTGGCGAAACCTGACATATCATAAGTTACTTCTTCCTTTTCCGGGAAGACCGGTGTGTCATTGTCATCGCTGCAAGCGGTGAAAAGGCTTCCGCCAAGTAGGGCGGAAGCTATGAATAGAATCTGTTTAAATCGTTTCATAATGTTCTGTTGATTATTGTTTATCCATAGTAAATGTTAGGGAAGCAATGTCAAGGGTAATTGCATAAGTACCGGTTTCAGCAGGAACAATACTTCCGCTTCCATTACTGTCGGTCAAGTATAGTTTCTCTTTATTTCCCTTTAATGCCCAGTTCCATACCAAACCGTTTTCTGCATTATTAAGCAGGAAGTAGAAACCGTAGTTATTGCCCAGGTTATCAATGACAACGGTGGTTTTCCAAACCTTGTTTGTTTCATCGTATGTCATCAAATCTTTGTTTAAATCCCAATTGTTAAACTCACCACAGACATTGATTTGGGTTATTTCTGTTGCTCCCCAAGTCATGTCGGCCAGACTGGCTGTGACAATGAAAGTACGACATTCTTCCTGGTGGAACCAGATATTCTGTCCGCCGTCCGCCAGTTTGTATTCATCGTTGGAGTCGCATCCATACCAGATACCGGCTGTTTGGTCTACAATCTTAAAATTATCCCAACCATTAGTCATTTGGTAAACACCTTGATAACTTCCGTGATGTTCGCCGCTATTGTCGTAAACAGGGTTTAATGTAGCTAACCAGCCCTTTCCATCCATGTTTCCTACACCCTGCATTTCCAGATAAGAAGGATAAGTAGGTTCACTACTTCCACCTTCCGTAACGCTAACAGTCCATTGTTCGGGATTATTAAGGTCAATAACCAGCGTACATTCTCCCGTAGCCGGAACACTTACCGTTATATTTCCGGCTGTTGCAGTCTCACCTGTACTGAATGTCAGTTGTCCGGCAGTTCCACCGAAAGCAAATGGGGTATCTTTGGCTTTTGTATCGTCAATGGCATTATCGGAACCGCTGACACTGGTATTGTTGTAAAACTTACCTGTTCCTTGAAGTTGAATGTTGATATTCGTACCTTCCGTACCCGTAAATACACCTTTCCATTGGTTATCTGTACGGCTGTATTGCATATTGATACCTTCTATGCCGCTTACATTCAGTTCGGGTATCAGTAAGGCGTTCCATTGTTTCTGAGCGGTATTTACATTCACGAAATAACATCCCGACTGACCGGGGAACCACATATCCCATGTTCCTTCCGCTGCGTCTGTTGTCAACAAGAATGGAGTTCCTACTCCGCCGGATTGGGCTGTATGCCAGGTTGTTCCGTCTGCTTCCTGTACGTAAATGCCTTCCCAAGCCGCTGCCCCGAAGAATCCGCTATATTGTCCGTCAGCATTTGCCGAATAGAAATCCTGACCGGAATCTTGACCGCTACCCTTGTTGATAATGCTGGCGTAATGCATATCAATAGGATAAGGAGTCACTGTGACTGCCACTGTATTGCTATATACAGGAGCGATGTTGCTGCCATTGCTTCCTGCCAGTCGGAAATAAAGAGGAGCAGCTTCTTCAGCCGGTGCATTTAGTTTGTAAGCAATAATGTTCAGAGCGGCGACTGTATAACTTTTGGATACTCCGTTTTCCGTAGATTCGATAATGCTGCCTGAAAAATCTTCAGACCGGGATACTTGTACGGTAGTTTGAATGCCGCTGGTCGCTTGATATCTCGGGTCGCTGATTTGCAATGTCTGGTCGCTCCAGGCAAGGGATAATGCGTAAAGCTTGGCAGTAGCTTCCGTCAGTACAACGGCATTGGTAGAAGCGATTAAGTCACTCTCCACCGGGCTGGAGAGATAGAATTTCTCTCCGTCTTTCTCACACGCTCCTAATAAAAGGAGTGCGGAGAGTAAAGCCAATAGGGTGTTTATTTTTTTCATATTGTTGTATCGAATAAGCGTGATTAATAGTTTTCATTGTATAGGTTCGGGTTGGCGGTTAACTCGGTAGTCGGTATCGGGTAAATATTGTACCGGCTGTTTACCGCTGTTCCTTCTTTTACTCCGCCTTTCCATTGCCATAAGTAACCATTGGTAGTGAATACTCCGTAGCGGATTAAATCGGTACGGCGATGTCCTTCCCAATAAAGTTCGCGGGCGCGTTCGTCCAAAATAAACGATAGATTGATTTGGCTTGCGTTTTTATTATTGCTGTCGTCACCGTATGCTCTTTCTTGGATTTGGTTGATATAACCGACAACTTCCGTTGCTGTTGTTCCGCTTCCACCTCGTACAAAGGCTTCTGCTATCATCAGATATACATCTGCCAGGCGGAACAAAGGATAATCCGTGTTTACGCCACCGTCTGCGGTATTGGAAGCTGTTTCTCCTGCATCCGTCAGGTTCGTCCATTTCTCTACAAAGTAACCGTTACTTTGGTCGTCAATCTTATCCAGGTTCAGTGTTTGCCCATCAGTGAAGAACATAGCCCGTTTATCTTCTTCTCCGGTAAACAGGGAGGGGATTTCTCCGCGTACACGGAACATACCCCAACCGCTTTTCACTCCGTAATCTTCCGGCTTCTGCAAATCCGAAGTATTACTAACCGCACCACAGACAATATAAGTGGAAGAGCCCCACGAAACGGTATGCGTAGCGTCTACCGGCAAAGTGAAGATGATTTCGTTAGCAGTACGTTTATCGTTATCAGCGTTGAATAACTTGTTGTAATCATCTTCCAATGAATACCCTTGCTTGATAACCTCTTTACAAGCACTGATACATTCGGTATATTTCGGTGTATTGATGTAAACTTCCGCGTTCAGATACAGCTTGGCCAATAAGGTATAAGCAGCTCCCCGGGAAGCCCGTCCGTAAGGACAGTTGGCTCTGTCGAGCATATCGCTTGTGATACTTGTCAGTTCCGATTCAATATAGCTGAAAACTTGTGCAGCCGTGTAGCGTGGTGGCAGATAGCCGACAGTCGGGTCGTTCTCTGTTACAAACGGGATGTTGCGGAACAAATCCATTGCATGATAATAGAACAAGGCACGCATGAAACGGGCTTCGGCACGGTAATGGCGAATTTCAGTCTGTTCCTGTTCCGTAAACCGGGCAATGCTCTCATCCGTAGCATTACGAAGAAATTCGTTACATAATGTAATGTTGTAATAAATACGATAGTACATATCCGATACCCAAGGGTCATTGGCGTCCCAGCTCAAGTAAGTCAGACCGGTAACGTTATCACCCGACAGCCAGGTAGAAGCTACTTCATCTGTTCCACATTCTTGTAGATTGAAGAAGCAACGCATATAATCCTGACCGCTGTTACTGCTCAAATCCGGATCACCGCCCTTTTCCTGACCGGTGGTTACCATAGCAGCGTATATTTTCCCTAAAACGGCTTTATAGTTATCGGCACTTGTGTAGATCGTGGAAGATGTTTCGTCTTCATGCGGATATTGGTCCAAATCGCCTATACAGGAACTCAACAACAATGCGCTGCAAAAATAGAAAGCTGTATATAATATCTTTTTCATGATTCGCTTGTTTTTAAAAGTAATTAGAAGTTGAAACCTACGTTAAGTGAGAATGTACGTGGGCGGGGGTAGAAGGAATTATCCACTCCGTTGGGGACTTCCGGGTCTACACCACTGTATTTCGTGATACAGAATACATTCTGAACCATTGCACTGACATTCAAGCTGCATCCTTTACAAATCTGCCCGAAGTTATAGTTCAATGACAGATTATCCATTTTCAGGAAAGAAGCATTCTCCACATAGTAATCGGACAAGTATTGGCGGGACTTGAAGCCGGTTTTTAGATAACTACTCGACAGGTTGTTCAACTGATAAGAGTTGTAGCTCACTGTTTCCCAGGCTCCGGCATTCATAGCCATAGCATTGTAAACATAGTTACCGATATTGGCACGCAGGCTGGTGCTCAACGTCCATTTCTTCCAGCGTAGGGAAGTGCTGAAACCGAGGATATAGTCAGGAGCGGGAGAGTGGTAACGGTATAAATCTTCCGTATTGATTTCTCCGTCTCCGTTAAGGTCTACATAAGCGCCTTCTACGGGCTTCCCGGTTTTTTCGTCATAGAGCTGGTGATAGACGTAGAACATATAGGGGGCATATCCTTCGGTCAACGTCTGTACCTGATAGCTGTCAATATAAGGGCCGACCGAAGTATTAGTTGCGGCAGCACCGGCTACGAGAGACAGGTTCTTTACTTTCATCTTTTGCCATGTCATATTGAAACTGATATCCCAGTTCCAGTCTTTAGTTTGAACAGGGGTTGCGTTTATGCTGAATTCGATACCCTGACTGTCTACATTTCCTACGTTTGTAGTGATATTACGATCGAAAGTCGTCCCGGCTGCGGCGGGAACCGTGGCAATCAAGTCCTTTGTTTGGCGGGTGTAGTAGTCGAAGCTACCTGTAATGCGGTCTTTCAGGAAGCCGAAGTCGAATCCGACGTTCCAGGAAGTAGTTGTTTCCCATTTCAAATCGGGCACATAGGAACTGGGACGGTAGGTATGAATGTATCCGTTACCCATGCTGGCTTCCGCACCGTTTTGGCTTTGAGTGTAGATAGGCAGGTAATTATAATTGCCGATACCGTCCTGCTGTCCGGTCACACCATAGCTGGCACGGAGCTTCAAGTTACTCAATACTTTATTGTCTTTCAGGAAAGATTCTTCTGTCACTCTCCAGCCTAAAGCTACCGAAGGGAAAGTACCCCAACGTACATTTTTGGCGAAACGGGAAGTGGCGTCCCGGCGGATAGTCGTAGTCAGCATATAGCGTGAATCGAAAGAATAATTCAGACGGCCGTAGTAGGAGAGCAACACGTGGCGCTCATCCTTCGCTTTGGATGTCTTTTGTATCTCTCCCAACGTGTTCATTTCGCTATAAAGCGGTGTAGTTGATTTCCAGTACTGATAGTCGTAACCGGCTGTCACGTCAAAGCTACTCTTGATAGATTCGACGAGCTTGTTGTAATTGGCATATAAGGTAAGCAGACGGTTCTCCTTCTTTTCGGGGCCGTAGCTGTAATCCAGACCGGAAGTATTGTAGTTCTGTGCCGCTTCTGCCGGAACATATACGCTACCTTTACCTTGTGCGTAGTCATAGCCCAGTGTAGCGTGCAGTTTCAGATCGGGGAAGAAGTGAACACGGTAATCCGCATCGACATTTCCGATAAAACGCCTTACGTTACTTTGAGAATCATTCATCTTGATAAGTCCTACGGGATTCATTACGGCGCCGTTGACAGGGGCGCCTGTGTTGTCTGTCGCTTCCGTGTATCCGCCGAAGGTATCCAGTCCTGAATAAACGGGAATGGTCGGGTTCATGGTAGCGGCTGCCCAGATAGCGTCTGTATTGCCGAATGTATTGTTGTTGATAGAACCCTTGGCGTTAATATTCAGCTTCAGGTGGTCTTTGAAGAAAGAGGGAGTCAGCATAATGCTTCCCGTATAGCGTTCCGCATTATCAGTGCGTAGCAGACCGCTTTGGTTATAATAACCTACCGACACACGGAACGGCCAGTTCTTGGCAATCTTTCCGGAGACGCTCAGATTATTATCCGTACCGAAAGCATTCTGATAGATCTCATCGTTCCAGTTCGTGCGGGCTGTTCCCAACAGAGCTTGCTGGGCAGAAGTTCCTTGTGTCCGAATCGTGTTGACAAATTGGTCGTAGCTTAACATATCCGCCAGTTTGGTGCGTGTCTGAATGGAGTTGGTAGTGCTGAATGTGATTTGCAGTTTGTCCGAAGTCCCTTTCTTGGTAGTGATAAGGATTACCCCGTTGGATGCACGCGAACCGTAGATAGCGGTGGAAGAAGCATCTTTCAGAATGGTCATACTTTCAATGTCGTTCGGGTTGATGAGGCTCAGAAAGTTTCCGTCGTTCCCGCTGATACCACCCTGTTCCAAAGGAACACCGTCCAAAACAATCAACGGGTCGTTGCTGGCATTCAGTGAGGCACCGCCACGCACACGGATGGTACTTCCCGCCGTAGGCGAACCACTATTGGACATAATCTGCACGCCGGAGATTTTTCCGTTAATCAGTTGCTCGGGAGAGCTGACCAGTCCCATATTGAAGTCTTTGCTGCTGACGTTTGTTACCGAACCGGTCAGGTCGCTTTTTCGTTGCGTTCCATATCCGATAACAACTACATCACTCAATACCTGTGAATCACTTTTCATCTGTACGTTCAGTACAGAGCCGCTTGTAGGAAGGGCAACTATTTTAGTCTCATATCCCACATAAGAGAATTGCAACTCTTTGTTGCCCTGCGGTACGTTCAATGTGTAGTTACCGTCAAAGTCGGTAACCGTACCGGTAGAAGTGCCCACGATGAGGATACTTACTCCGATCATCGGTTCTTTGTTCTCATCAATCACTTGTCCGGTGATTTTCTTGCCGCCCTGTTGGGCAAAGGCAGGAATGATACCTCCTAAAAAGGCTGTACACAATATAAGGAGTACAGTCAGTTGGCGTAGATTTAAGATATTCCTGTTCATAATTAATGTGTTATTGATAATAGATTTATTGTATTATTATTGTTTGGGACGCTGGGTGAACATATCCGGCTATTCCAGCCACACGTCTCCAAGTTCAATCTCTACGGTTGGTTTGCCGGTTCCAGGCATTGACAGTTCCAGTTTCTCTATCTTCTCCGGTCGGAAAGGAATTACCGTCTCCGGGTGGAAATACTGTTTCAGGAATGTCGGATAAGCTATGGGCAACAATGCGGTATCCGTTAGACGCAGTTCTTTCAGAGGAATCCGTACAATGCCTTCTGCTGACGGAGCAGGGCAGAGACTTTTGTAGGTATATCCGTCCGAAGTGACAAAACCTGCGCTGAGTCCTTGCGGAAGAGGTTTGTTTCTATTTACACGAATACAGAGCGTAGTGCAACTTTTCACTTTATCTTTTCTTCCTTCGATTTCATCTTTTACGAATGCGCGGAGGAAGTGTTGCGGATTCTTTCCTTTCGGTGTGAAACAGAACCGGAGCAACGGCTTCTCAGTCGGAGAAGAATCAAGTAAGGTACGTTGCAGGTCGTTCCATTCAGGAAGTGTATATGCTTCTATCCGGCTATCTGTATCCGTTACTTTCAGTAGTTGTATCGCACTACCAGAAGCGACAACACGTGTAGTCCAGTAGAAATCGGAAGTATAGTTCCAGTCCAATGGACTTCCTTGGATTCCCGAGGAACTTCCGGTGACGGAATTTCCGGCGGGATAAGTATGGGTGCTGTCGCCCCGGCAGACGATGATGTTATACTTGAAACAATCTTCCTTTATATCTGCAGCGGGCAGGATAGCCTGATATGTATAGCCGCTTGTACGTTTCATCTTTATATACGGGTTATGCTCGTTCCAAAAAGACACCTTATCCGTGTATATAATGACAGAATCCGGAAAAACGCTTCCTGCTACTTGCGCATTAATAGTCAATGCTTTGCCTGCTTCGGCAATGCTTGCCGGAGTATGAGTGACCTTATAATCCATAGTACGGGGAGTGGGAGCTACAAACTCTCCGATACGAATCGAATTCCAACGTGAATCAGCTTTCCAGTTCTGTTGCGGGGTACAACCGTTTCGTTTCAACAGGTAAACCCCCGGACGAAGGTCGCAAATCACTCCATTCGTCACTGTTTCTTCTTTCCGGTCGTTCTTCTTGTCGAGAGCTGTGAGAGTAAACGCTTTGCCCAAATCCGGAATTCGTAATGCCATATCCCAAGTACCGTAGATAATGCTGACTACTTCTTTTTTGAGTGACGGCTTGGCAAAAGGGTCATTGACTACTACCGCATCCGGCATTACTTCGAGTCGCCATACTCCTGATTCAAGGCAATCAATGAAATAAGCTCCCGTACCTTCATAGTCCACTATCGGCGAGCTTCCGCATCCGGCGATTGAAACCAGCTTTGATGCATCTTTGGGTGGTGTATTTGTCTGATTGGAGTAATAAAACTTCTCTCCATTATTCAACTCGCTTAAATCTTCCGCATAGCTGACGCGAAAGCTATTACCGAATATGGTATCCTGAGGATAACTCCCATACGATTCTCCTCTTTTCAAACTCCGTGCAGCTTCGGCGGCAATTTTCATGCTGATAGCCTTATTCGGAGTATAGGCAAGATTCAGAAAATGAGTCTGATACTCCGTATTGGCGAACGCAAGGTCTATCGGGTCATAAGCAAACTGCGTAATCCATTGGAAACCGGCCGTGCGGAAAGTCCTTACCATGGCCGGATACATATAAGAGTACATAATATCCGCCGGATCGAATTCATAAATCATCCGTGCTTTCTTATTGAATTCTTTCACTTTTCCGGCGAAAGGAATGTCATAACGGTCTACGTAAGGAAGGAAATTCCCTTGTTGTGTTTGTCCGGATACGAGCCCGATAGGATACCATTGATAGGTAGTTCCCTGAACAGTCGTTTCATAATAGGCTTCTGCCACATATCCGTTGTGACTTACATTATAAAATACTGGTTTACGGTTTCCCGCCTTGCTCATTGATTTCAGCATACGGTTGATGTAGGCTTTTACTTCTTCTTTCGTACCGGAATGGCAGGGTTCGTTATTGATCTCAAAACCTACGATAGAAGGATCGTCTTTATAAGCTAGTCCTGTATAAGGATTAGTATGTTTCACCAAGTCGCGGAGATAAGTTTCCTGTGCGGCAATCGCTTCCGGATTAGAATGCATATCGCATTTATCATATTTATAAGAGAAACCGCCGGTTTGTATATTCCGTTCGGGGTATCCGTTTCCGAAGTTAGTCTGTGCGGTGATGACAATATGGATATTGCGCTCCTTAAGTTTGGCAATTAGATAATCCATGAGGTCAATATGCTCGTTTTCAAGGAGATTACCTTGCCCGTCGGTCAGCTCCACGTCCCATAGATGAATACGGTAAGCATTCAGTCCCAAGCGGGAGAGATGATATACATCTTTATCTATGGCAGCTTTGCGGTCGAGTCCCAAATAGCCGAGTGCGCGGTAGGCATGGGCAAAAGGCAGGGTGTAGTTTACCCCGAAGAAAGAGGCCTCTTCGTGGGTGTCGCTCCAGCGCATCACTCCGTTTCCATCTATATATATTATAGGTGTAGTTACTTTCCCCTGCATACCGGTGAAGGTAAACAACAGACAAATAAAGGTAAGAATAAACTGTCTTTTCATGCTATCAAATTTGGCGGGTTATTTATACCGGCAAAGATAAGATAGGTGCTGATTTGATGAAAGCACAGATTGGACATATAAGGATAAAAATAGGACGAAAGGTGCTTTTCAGCCGCGATTAGGCCATAATTAGTTCCAATATGTGCTTTTATGAGGTTCGTCTATTTCACCTCTTGCACAGAATAACCGTAGGATATGAACAGGTTGCTACCGTTCTTCCATGCAATCTACTTATAGATAAATTTCTTTCCCTCCTTTGCAAATTTTCTTTCCGTCTGCTGTAAACTATAAACGCAAGCTTCATTTTTATAAATACAATTTGCATTTATAAAAATGAAGCTTGCGTTTATATAATTAGAACTTGCGTTTATAGTTTATATACTATCAAAAACAACTTAACCGTTAGACCGGAAAAAGTTAACTTCTAATGCAACAGGATTTATCTAACGATAGACCGGAAGAAAGATAATAGGTTGCAATGGACAAAGCGCTACATGATGAAAGGTAAAAACACAGCAATTAATGCCTCATCCTCACCCGCAAGTGCTTTATTTATTGTGATTTTCTTCGTCAACAGCAGGCTGCATATATTGTTTCGGCGTTTTTCCGAACTCAGCCTGAAAACATTTGGAAAAATAAGAATGGTTGGAGAAGCCCACCATATACATTACTTCGGCAACGGTGAACTTCTTTTGCTGCAATAACATGGCAGCCTTTTTCATCCGGATTGACTTGATGTATTCTACGGGAGACATTCCGGTCAATTGCTTAATTTTCCGGTAAATCTGTTTGTTACTGATACCGGATAATTCACAAAGAGCATTCACATTCAGTTCCGACTCCGAAAGATGATCTTCAATCAGGCGAATTATATTCGACAGGAACTTCTCGTCCTGCGATTCCGCTTCAATCGGTTTGAGTACAGGCAACGATTCCAGTCGCTTCTTCTCCTGTGTCGCGGGGATTTCCTCTTCCTCCACTGCTATGACGGGAATATTCAATCCGACGGAAGTCCCTTTTCCTTCTTCGGAGGTGACGCCGGTGATGTGTCCGCCGTGCAGTTCTGTGTAAGTTTTTACCAGATAAAGCCCGATACCCGTACCTTCCTTATTGCCGGAGTGGGGGGATTGGAAAAAACGTTGGAAGATGTAAGGAATGTCCCGCGGCGGGATTCCCGATCCTGTGTCCGATACACAGATATCCACTAAGCCGGTTTCTTCGCGATAGAAAAGAGACAACCGGATACTGCCGCCGTCCGGAGTGAATTTCACTGCATTTGAAAGCAGACTGTCTAGTATCACTCCCAGTTTGATAGCGTCCATATCGGCATAAATCTTCGCTTTGTTTGTCTCGAAAAGGAAAGTCAGCCGCTTGTCTTCTTCGTAGACGGAGAACAGACTGTGGCTGAATGACACAAGTTCGATACGTGACAGTATTAGTAGTGAATCTTCGTTATCTTCTATACGGTTGAAGTTGAGCACCTGATGAATCAGCGAATTAATCTTCATCGCATTGCGTTGCACTTCTTCCAATGTCTGTTTCTCGTGCGCTTCCTCCGTCGCAGGGAGCAGCTGGCTCACGGGTGCAATAATCCGGCTAAGCGGTGTCTTTAGCTCATTGGACAGGTTGCTGAAGAAAGCCATTTTCTGGCGTGACTGTTCCAGAATCTTCTCTTTCTCCATACGTTCCATTTTCAACCGGTTCTTGACGCGGAAGAAATTAATTGTCCAGATGATGAGGCTGAGGAACAAAAGAACATAAATCACCTTTGCCCAAACCGTATAATACCACGGAGGCAGGATCTTGATATTCAAAATATAAGGATGTTCGGACGGGTGGCCACTCTTTTCCACCTTACTGATAATTAATTGATAATCTCCGTAGTTGAGGTTGCTGTATGTAATGCGGTTTGTATTCGATTTCAGGAAATTCCATTCTTTGTCCATTCCCTCCAGCCGATAGACAAATTCATGCTTTTCCTCTAGCGAATAGGGGAGGTCGGAAAGCTCGAAAGCCAGATTATTCTGGTTATATGCCAGTTCGATAGAGTTCGTATAACGGATATTAGGTATGCTTTCTCCGGTGTGCGGAGACATCAACTGGTTGTTGATATATAAAGCAGTCAGCAGGATCGGGCGTTCCGGTTGATTCATAGCTTGTATGTCCGGTCGGGAAATACCGAATCCGTCCGCACCTCCCAAATAGATGTTTTCGTCTTTCGGGTCAAAGAAAAGACTTGTGAAACGCTTGTCTGTCATGTTCTGTTGGCGTGCATCCATTGTTTTCCGGTCGACAATCCAAAGCCCGTTGGTTGTAGAAATCCAGATATGCTCTTTTACGGAAGTCATAGACAGAATTTCATTGTTACTGAAGCTGCCGAAGGTAATACTTTGCTGACCGGAATCTTGGGGATTGATGCGCATGACCCCACCGTGAAATCCTACCCAGAGCATACCGTCCTCATCTCGTAGGAGATAATTCGGGCTCTTTTCACCGCTCAACTCTTCGGCAAACAATTTGGTTACTTGCTGCGTGCGCGGATTGATTTTGTCTATTCCTTTGCTGTTGTAGAGCAATACCCATACATTACCTTCCGCATCGGGAACAATTTGGTTGATGAACATTCCTGACAGGCCGTTGCGAGTGGAATAGTTCTGCTCGGCTATGTAGGTTCCGCCGGAAGATTGTACCAGTTTTTGTTTGTCTACTACAAAAATACCTCCGAGGCAGGTTGCTATCCAGAGTTTTCCGTCGGTGTCTTCAAACAGGTAATAAGCCCAGTTGGTGTTGTTTGTTCCTGTGCTGTCTACGATGTTGTAGTGTACAAATTGGTGAGTCTTGTAGTCGTAACGGTTAATACTGCCGTCCGTGGCTATCCAGAGTTGTTGTTCTCTGTCTTCGTAGATGTGTCGGATACGGTTGTGGGACAACGGATGGTGTTTATCTCCCATTCTGTACCAGACAGCGTCGTGCTTGTTACCGGTGGGGTTGGTAAAACGGATGACTCCGTTAGTTCCTCCGAACCAGTAGAACCCTTTGGAATCCCGGAACAGGGAATAAAACTGGTTTCCGTCTCCTGTACCCGTGATTTGCGAGATAGGAATGAATTGCAATGCACTGTTGTAGCGTGAAAGGGAGATGCCGTAATCCGTTCCCAGCCAGATGTTCTGTTCCTGATCGGCAAATATATTCCAGATAATATTGTTGGTTAGCGACTGGATATTGCGGGAGTCGTGTACGATGTGTTGCAGTGTCCCATTATCGTTCTGGTAAACATAAAGTCCGTTATCGGTACCCGCTAATAAATTTCCATCCCCGTCCAAAGCCAGTGATTTAATGGAATTGTTGTGGAAGGCATCTATCGGTTTCATTAGTCCCGTGGCCGGAGTATATTGGAAAAGAGATCCTTCCATTCCGATCCAGATACATTGGCGGGACGTATCTTCCAACAAAGAGTTGACAAAGAGATTGCTCACGTTCCGGTTGACGGGCAACGGGATATTTTCAAACTTTCCGCTTTCCTCTATATATCGGCATAAACCATTGTAGGTGCCTATATATATCTGATTGTCCGTTGTGCGGATGATAGAATAAATAGTGTGATGGGGAAGTCCGTTGCTCTTACTGTCGAGTGAAGCCAGTTTCTTTGTGTTGAGTTGATACGTATACAGACCGTTCAACGAACCTATCCATAAGGTGTCTCCTTGAAGCGCCATTGTCCGTACATCTGTCGGGAAATCCGTTTCCGGTTGTTCGTATTTGTCCGTCCGGTAGTTGTAGACGAGGATTCCGTTATCTGTCCCTAAATATAAATAAGTATTGTCTGCTATTATTCCGCAGTAAATGCGCGTGTTATTGCGTTCTCCATAAGTGAAGTGCTGCTGTGTGGAATATCCGTCGTAACTGAATAACCCTTTGTTGGAACCTATCCATATCAACCCTTCGCTGTCTTGCAGGAAGCAACTGATGACCGATGCTTCGGCACCGAGGTAGATATTCTCGAATTGTTGATAATTCACTTTCTGCCCGTATGCACTGCCGCCTATACAGAATGCACAGACAAGAAAAAGAATCGTTATCATTCGTTGGCACATATTGTCAGGTTTGCAGGTTTTTAAATCAGTAATTATTGCAAATAACTTTGTTCTTTATTGCAAATGTAGGAAAAATGCCGGTTACTCTTGTAAATCTCACCGTCTTTTTGTTCCTTTGTCGTCTATTTATAAACAGAAAACTTCAGGATGAAAAAGCTTATTTATCTGCTTTTGTTGCCGCTGGTTGTGGCTGTGACTGCTTGTGGCGGTAAAGTAAACTCGAAAAAGGAGTCGGTATTGGCAACGCAGGATAGCGTAGACGCTCGTGGAATACAACGGATGCAGACTTCTAAAAGTGAAATAGACATCAAATTCAAAGGGAAGGATTATCGTTCTTTCGTTTCCCGTACACCGGACGAGAGCCTGCCTCATGTTACCAATGAAATGGGGGATACGTATATGGATAATAAAATCGTGCTGCGTCTGACGCGCGGTGGTGAATCAGTGTTCAACAAGACCTTCACCAAGAATGATTTTTCTTCGGTAGTGGATGCCGACTTCCTGGCAAAGTCCGTGCTCGAAGGAATCGTATATGATAAAACAACTCCGCAAGGCATTGTATATGCAGCGAGTGTCTGCTATCCGCAGACGGATTTGTATGTCCCGCTTTCCATAACGATAACCGCCGACGGAAAGATGAGTATTCAGAAAGTTGATATGCTGGAAGACGCGTATGAAGAAGAAACACCCGATTAAGCCTGTGAACAGGCTTTTTAGTAGAATAGCACAAATGTGAAAGCATTTGAGACAAACGAAAGGCAACCGAAAAAGGTTGCCTTTCATATTTTTGTACCGTTGATAAATTTGTTGTCCTGTTTTTATTTGTATACCGAGGACTGAAAGTTAAAGAACACAAAAAAAAGACTGTTCTCCGGTTATTCCCAAATCTTTCCTAAATCTGTATCGTTATTTGCAGTATAAAATAAAGTATAGTATTAACGTTAAAAAAATAATGATTATGAAGAAAATTCTATCTTTACTCGTGTTGGCTATTGTTGCCGTACAGTTTTCATGGGCTGCTGATGTGATAACTAAAGACATGAATCAGTTACCGCTTCCGGCACGCAATTTTATTAACCGTCATTTTACTAAACCCGAAGTGTCTCATATCAAGATTGATAAGGAAATGCTGGAGGCTACCCAATATGAGGTGTTACTGACAGACGGTACGGAAATAGAATTCGACAGCAAGGGAAACTGGGAAGAAGTAAGTGCCCGAAAAGGACAGGTGATTCCTGCAAGTATTGTTCCGAACTTTGCCGTTGATTATCTGAAAGCACATAATTTTGCTGCTGAAGGAGTGACGAAAGTGGAGCGTGACCGTAAGGGATATGAAGTTGAATTGTCCACAGGCGTCTCTTTCAAGTTTGACAAGAAAGGGAAGTTTGTTAAAGCGGACGATTAAGTATAAGTGATAGTATAATAATAAACCTGAACCAAAAAAGTAACTATGTTGAGATTTAAGTTTGGCGCCTGGGCGGTGGTTCTGATGTTGGCTGCCCTTTCATTCGGCGCCTGTTCCGATGAAGATGATGATCCGGCTTTCAATCCGCCTTCCAATATTACGGAAGCCTTGAAACAATTATATCCGGCAGCTCAGAATATAGAATGGGAAATGAAAGATGTGTATTATGTGGCCGATTGCTGGGTGGCCGATGACGAACTGGAAGTCTGGTTTGACGGGAATGCGAATTGGCTGATGACAGAAAATGAACTGGAAAGTATAGATAGTTTAGTTCCGGCTGTATATACTGCTTTCAATAATACCAAATACAGTTCTTGGGTGGTGACCGATGTCTATGTACTCGTTTATCCGCAGAATCCTACGGAATCTGTCATTCAGGTGAAGCAGGGAAGTCGGCGCTATTCACTGGTTTTCTCGCAGGATGGTGGATTGTTGCACGAAAAGGATATCAGTAACGGGGATGATACGATTTGGCCTCCGGCAGAATAATTTCTTATCCATTTAACTGAAATGGAAAGAGTGACGGTATCTTGTCAGGATAGCGTCACTCTTTTGTTAGTATAGTGACGGTCTTCCGATAAGATAGCGTCACTATAATTGTAGGTTTACATTTGCTGGTAATCTTTGGCCAATCCTCCTTCACTCGTCTCTTTGTAGAGTGAGGGAAGGTCATGTCCGGTTTGTTTCATCACTTGCACTACCTTGTCGAAAGATACACGATGCATACCGTCCGTAAAGGCGGAATAAAGATTTGCGTCGAGTGCGCGGGCGGCAGCGTAGGCATTCCGTTCGATGCAGGGAATCTGTACCAATCCGCATACAGGGTCGCAAGTCATACCCAAGTGATGTTCCAATCCCATTTCTGCTGCATATTCAATTTGTGCCGGACTACCTCCGAATAATTGGTTGGCTGCTGCCGATGCCATGGCACAGGCAACGCCTACTTCACCTTGGCAACCTACTTCCGCACCGGAGATAGACGCATTGAATTTGACGATGTTTCCGATCAGTCCGGCAGTAGCCAATGCACGCAAAATACGCATATCGCTAAAATCACGGCTCTTTTGCAGGTGATAAAGTACGGCAGGCATGACACCGCAGGAACCACAGGTGGGGGCAGTTACTATCTTTCCCCCCGAAGCGTTCTCCTCGCTTACCGCCAGTGCATAAGAGAATACGAGTCCTCTCGATTGAAGGGACTGTTTGTATCCGGTAGCACGTATATAATAGGTAGAAGCTTTCCGTCGCAGGTTCAATGGGCCGGGGAGCACTCCTTCCGCTTCCAGTCCGCGGTGGATGGCTTCTTTCATTGTATCCCATACTTCAGCGAGGTAATCCCAGATATCTTCATTCTCGCACTCTTTCACATATTCCCAGTAACTCTTTCCGGTACGTTCGCACCATTCCAGAATTTCCGTCATACTGTTCATCCCATATACTTCAGGACTTTCAATTGTCGGATTGCTGTTGTTTTCAGCTAGTGCGCCTCCGCCGATACTATAAACTGTCCAATTCTCCTGAATCTTGTTGTTAGCGTCGAAAGCGGCAAATGTCATTCCGTTCGGGTGGAAAGGAAGAAAGACTTTCGGTTGCCAGATGATTTCTACCGGGGCGGTAGTTTTGAGTGTGTCTATAATGGCTACATCCGTCATGTGCCCTTTTCCGGTAGCGGCGAGACTTCCATAGAGTGTTACTTTGAAAGAGGCTGCATCCGGATGACGTTCTACGAACATTTCTGCAGCTTTGCGTGGACCCATTGTGTGACTGCTGGAAGGACCAGTACCGATTCGATATAGCTCTTTAATTGATTTCATGAGTTATGTGTGCTTAATTAATACCATTTCTTTTTTCTAAAATACAAATATACAACAATACCGATAACTCCCATTAAAATCCATGCAAATAAATATCCGTATCGCCAATCAAGCTCCGGCATCCATTTGTAATTCATTCCCCATACTCCGACTAAAAAGGTGAGAGGGATGAAGATAGTGGATACAATGGTCAGACGTTTCATGATGTCGTTCATGCGTAAGTCATTGTTGGATATATATAGATCGACTAATGAAGAAAGCGTTTCACGGCAGATTTCAATAGTCTGGAGAACGAATTGTAAATGGTCATTCACGTCATTGAAGAACGCACGGTTTACTTTATGGATAAGCAGGTTTTCCGCCCGTAACAGTTTTACGTATTGTTCCTTCAGGGGGAGAATGGATTTCTTCATCAGCATATATTGACGCCGGAGTGACTGGATCTGGATACCTATATCATTTTCGTCGGTGATAGTCAGCAACTCCTCTTCAAGATCTTCGAGGGCATCGTCGATAGAAGAAATTGTTGAGATGTAATTGGTCATTATACTGTTCAGCAGTACACTGAGCAAATAATCCGTCTGACGGCTACGTATTTTCAGTACATCATTGCGTAAGGCAGCGTTAATATCATCGAAGAAGTCGGTTTCCTGTTCGAGAAAGGTCAGCACATAGTTGCTTCCCAGAATGACACAGACTTGCTGTTGGAGCAGTTCGTCCAGTTCGTTTTCCTCCTTATGGGTGTTGGGATAGAATAATTTCAGGATGAGAACAATATATTTATCATGTTCTTCGATTTTAGTCGGGTGGTCTGCGTTCAGGATATCCTGCAAAACAAGGAAGTCTATTTCAAAATGAGCGCAAATCTCACGGATTGTTTCCGTATCTTTTAAACCATGCACTTGCAACCAGTTGATTCGCGCACTGTCTAATGTTGCTTTGACGGATTGGAAGGTGTCGCCGGAGCTTTCCTGCATCTCAGTGGCATTGTAGGTGCAGAGATGAATGTGGGTAGGAGTAAGGCTGTCCCCTGTGTAAATGAGCTTTTCGCTTAATAGGTTATTTTTCATGCTTTATTCTCGTTTTAGAAAACCACCGCAACAAAGGTAGTGGTTTTCTAAATGAGAACAAGTTCTTGCGACGTTTTGTTTACAATATGTCTTATATCCGGGTCAATCAAAATCTACTACTGTGATTCCGGCACCTCCGAACTGCACATGCTCGTCGGCATAATGGCGGATACTCGGTACGGTGGACAGATATTGGCGGATGAGTGTACGAAGGATTCCTGTTCCTGTTCCGTGAAGAATACGTACACGGTCCATGCCGACCAATATGGCATCGTCAATAAAATAAGTGACTGCTTGCAACGCTTCGTCTCCGCGCATCCCACGCACATCGATATCTTGTTTGAAACTAAGTTTCTTTTCGTACATCTGGTCATGTGTCTGGCTGCTGACAAAGGTACTTTTGGCCATGCTTTCCGTCTTGGGGGCCGCGTTGGAGCGTTCGAGACGGTCCAACTTGACGGTTGTCTTGATACTTCCGAAGGCGACGATTGCATTCTTGCCACTGATTTCCATTACCTGCCCGACGCTGGTCTGGCCTTTAATTTTCACATTTTCGCCAACGGAGATAGGAGCCACTTTAGGAGTAGCGGTTGTTGAGGAACTTGCCGCTTTCTGCTCGTTCTTTTTATTCTTCTTCCGTTCCTGTTTCTCTTTCAGTTTCTCCATTTTCCGAGCCATTTTTTCTTCTTGTTCCTTGGAAGCCAATGCATCCAAAGAAGTACGGAAGTCAGTCAGCTCCTGACGGGCCATGCGGGTCTTTTCTTTTTCTGCCTGTGCCTCTTTAATGGTACGGATCGTATTTTCAATACGGGCATTCGATTCCTGTAACATTCGTTCCGCTTCCTCTTTAGCCTGCCGGATAATCTCTTTCCGTGATTTTTGCAGTTCTTCCATTTCAGTCTGATAGCGGGCGATCGTTTCTTCCATGTGCTTCTCCCGTTGGCGGATCGTTTGGCGTTTCCCTTCCCAGTAACGTTTGTCGCGCACGATATCCTGAAGATATTTGTCGGCATTGATGTACTCGCTCCCTACAATTTCCGAGGCGTCAGCGATTACATCTTCCGGCAATCCGATTTTCCGTGCGATCTCTACAGCAAAGGAGCTTCCCGGGTTACCGATCTGCAATTGGAAGAGTGCCTGCATTAAATGGCGGTCGTAAAGCATGGCGCCGTTGACTACGCCTTCATGGTCTTCTGCAAAATGCTTCAGATTCTGGTAGTGGGTGGTAATCACTCCGAAAGTCCTTTTCTGGTTGAAACGTTTCAGTACAGCTTCGGCAATGGCACCTCCAATCTGCGGCTCCGTACCTCCTCCGAACTCATCAATCAGGATGAGGCTACGTTCATTGCAACTTTTCATCATTATCTTCATATTGGTGAGGTGAGAGGAGTAGGTACTCAAATCGTCTTCGATAGACTGTTCATCACCGATATCTATGAAAATGCTGCTGAATATACCTGCATGACTGCGTTCGTGCATCGGAATCAACATGCCGCATTGTAACATATATTGCAATAAGCCTACCGTTTTCAGACAGACTGATTTACCTCCGGCATTCGGACCGGAGATAATGAGAATACGCTGTTTCTTGTTTAATTCTATGTCCAAAGGTACGACCTTTTTCCCATGCTTGGCTAGCGACAGTTGTAACAAGGGATGTACGGCCATAGTCCAGTCTAGTAACTGTTCATTTTCTATGGCGGGTTTCAGACTGTTGGTCTGTATGGCGAAATAACTTTTCGCACGGATAAAATCAATTTCTGCCAAAAATTCATACGACTGGAGTATCTCCGGAATAGACGGGCGCAACACATTGGAGAATTCCGTCAGGATACGGATAATTTCCCGTCTTTCGTCTCCTTCGAGTTCGCGGACGCGGTTGTTTGCTTCTACAACCTCCGCCGGTTCGATAAATACGGTTTTTCCGCTTGCCGATTCATCGTGGACGATTCCTTTAATCTTACGTTTGAGTCCCGGAGCGACAGGGATAACCAGGCGACCGTCGCGCATGGTAGGGGCTACGTCCTTATCTACATATCCTTCGGATTGCGCGCTGCGCAGAATGCTGTTCAACGAGCGGGAAATACTTCCCATTGTATTGGCTAATTCCCTGCGGATACGAGCCAGTTCTGTAGAAGCATTATCTTTTATCTTTCCATATTTATTGAGGATACCGTCTATTTTTCCAATCAATTGGGGGAATACGGCAATGTCTCCCGCCAGTCGTTTCAGACTGGGGTAGGGGCTATCACTTTCTTCTTCGTCTTCATTGTTCCGATGCAGGAAACGGACGATATCACGAATGGTCTCTAGTGAACGGCGCAAGTCGAATAATTCCTGTTCGTCCAGATACATTCCTTCTATCCGTACCCGTTTCAGTGAAGGGCGGACATCGAAAAAAAATTGGTCGGGAAATCCGTCCTCTTCTTGAATGATGCGAACAAACTCGGTTACCTGGTTTAAATTCTCTTCTACTACTTCATATTGTTCGGAAAAGCCCATGTCTGAAACTTTTTCTTCGCCTAAAGTGCTAAGACACTTGTCTTTCAGTAACTGCCTTATCTGGTCGAATCCTATCTTTTGCTCAAAATTTTGAGGGTATATCATATCTTTATTCCTTATAACTGGGCACAAAAATACGATTAATTCACGAAAAAAGTGTCAGATTGTTTGCAGATTTAAAAATGATTCGTACCTTTGCACCGCTTTCAACGGAAAGCACTTCTGATAAAGGAGTTTTGGAGAGGTGGCAGAGTGGTCGATTGCGGCGGTCTTGAAAACCGTTGTACCGCGAGGTACCCGGGGTTCGAATCCCTGTCTCTCCGCAAAATATTTGTAAGTGATAAAATACATCCGATTTTACATTTAAAAATGTAAAATCGGATGTGTTTTTATATATTTCATTTCTCCATATTTAATAACTGTATCTTTTTAAAACTATTCCGAAAAAGTAAACGTACGCTTTTTTATATTTTTTTGCACCAACAGACAAGTAGGTAAGGAATATGTGCCGGACGGCACTATCTAACATTTCAATAAGGAGTAAACGGCGCGTAAATGTTTGGCAAGACGTTCCGTATCCAGTCCACCGAGAAAAGACATTTCAAAGGACAGCCCCATGTAAACTTGTCGGAACATAACTACTGCATCTTCTACATCCACATCTTTTCTCAATTCTCCGGTATTTATCGCGCGCTGTATGGCGGTACGCCAATAAGCATAATCACCGACTATAAGATTATGGAGCTTTTCTTTGGCGTTAGGGTCATATTGGAGAAGTTGAAACAGAAAATGAAAATATTGGGCATGATATGAAAACTTTCCTTGTACCACCTTATCACTACCTGGGCCTATCAGATTACTCAGCATATCCATTGTTCGTTGTACGCCTTTCACGTATTCATCTATAAATTCGGCAAACGTACCGTTCGTTTCAGTGAATTTGTTTCGTGGGTTTTGCGCGCTAAAACAAAACTTATCCACTACGGCAATGAATAATTCCTGTTTGTTCTTGTAGTATTTGAATATTCCGGCTTTCGACATTCCGAGCATCTTTCCAAGTTCTGCAAAACTGGCTTTTTCATAGTTTACGGACATAAACAGCTTGAACGCTGCTATCAGCAATTCATCACGGGTAATTTTCATTTTGTGATAGTCTTTTATATTTTTCAATCCCGAAAATAGTATTTTATTCTCATACAAGCTACATAACAAGTCATAGATTAACAAAAATAAATCAGAGAGGTCCCTCTAAGATGCTTTAATATGGAATAAAAATCCTTTCACTCTTTCACCTCGTATCTGATTATTTATCAGCTTTTATAGCATTGGAAAGACACAGCAGTTGTTGGAAAAGATTGTGATTCGGTCAGCCGGCCTATATTAAAATGGTTACTGTAAACAATATAACTTATAGTGCGGGAAAAGATATAGGGAAGAATTTGCAGACAGGAAGATTCTCTGTATCTTTGCCGCCATGTCAGAAAGAAGCGAACTACATACAAGAAATAAACACAACGGGCAATACGACTTTTCTCTATTGACGGAGAATTATCCGCCTTTAAAGAAGTTTGTACAACTCAATCCCTATGGTACGCAAACAATTAACTTCTTCAATCCGCAAGCGGTGAAGGCGTTGAATAAAGCGTTGTTGATAAGCTACTACGGCATTCGATATTGGGATATTCCGAAGAATTATTTGTGTCCGCCTATTCCCGGACGAGCGGATTATATTCATTACATCGCAGATTTGATTGGTTCGGAAGCTGTAAGCAAAGATGTGAAAGTGGAAAATGGAGAGATACGGAAATCTGCATACAGATGTCTGGATATTGGAGTAGGTGCAAACTGCATTTATCCGATTATTGGGCATGTAGAATATGGTTGGATGTTTGTAGGTTCAGATATTGACCCCATATCAATAGAAAATGCACGAAAGATAGTTACTTGTAATCCGGTGCTGGCTCATAAAATAGAGTTACGGCTTCAGAAAGATAGCAGAAAGATTTTTGAAGGCATCATTGCTCCCGATGAATATTTTGATGTGACAATTTGTAACCCTCCGTTTCATCGTTCGAAAGAGGAAGCGGAAGAGGGAACGTTGCGCAAATTGAGTAGTTTGAAAGGGGAGATAGTAAAAAAGGCGAAGCTAAACTTTGGAGGGAATGCGAATGAACTTTGGTGTGAAGGTGGCGAATTGCGTTTCCTGCTGAATATGATTGTCGAAAGCCGGAAATACCGGAAAAATTGCGGGTGGTTCACTAGTTTGGTTTCCAAAGAGAAGAATCTGGATAAGCTATATGCCAAGTTGAAAGCTGTCGAGGTGTCGGAGTACAAGGTTATACGGATGCATCAGGGGACGAAAAGTAGTAGGATATTGGTTTGGAAGTTTTAGGTAATGAAAATTAGTTGAATATATTATTAACAAAATGAGTTTGTTTTATGGAAATAATGTTTTTTTGCATGACATACAAATAAAACATGAAAGCTGTTAACCTGAAATATAAGTATATTTTTGCATCTCTTTGCTTGTTAGTTGCCTTTTTTAGTGGCTATCACCTAAAACAATTGTACGGCTCAAATCATAGACAAAAAAATATATTTCTCTTGTCTACTCATTCTCTGAAGACGAAATAGGTCATGGAAAATTCGAAGAACTGATAAAACAGGAGTTCAGGAAGCAGAGAATAGAACCTATATTTGATCGGTTTTACAAGAGTGATGAGTTTGAACAGGGGAGTGGGATTTCCTATCTGCAAGATCATTGTTGAAAAATTGTCGGGACGTTTGGGAGTAAGTTCGGAAGTCGGGGAAGGTAGTTGTTTTTCGGTTTATCTGCCTTTGGCGGATGCATAATGCTAATGTTTCTTATTTTTATTTCTTAAAATAGAATCCACTTTTGTATTTTATGAAATTATCATTTACCTTTGAATTGTAAATGATTAGACATAATATGAAATATATACATTTAGGGGTATGTATCTGCATATTTTTATTTGTGCATAACCAAATTCTGAGAGCTGACGAAACAGTAAGTGACGATTCACTATATACCGCCGGGTATATAAATAGTATCTATATTGCACAGCCTGAACGTGCTTTGCAATTATTGGATGAGGCAGAAAATAGAAAAACAATTCCTTTGCGGATTATCAATGAGTTGCGTAGTTTGTCATATAGCAATATGTATATGAATAAATTGGCGTTTATGTATGCAAGAAAAGCTTATTTGCTTGATTCTATATCTCAAAAAGATCCGAAGCATCTGTTGAAAATGACAGTTCATCTAGCGGAATTTTCGGCTATGATGAGCAAGTATAATGAAAGTATGCGTTATGCATACAGCGGGATTAAGCTGGCACAGGAGTTGGAAGATCGAGAAGCCAAAGCCAGATTATTTTTCTGCATAGGTGAGAATAACTGGAGATTGTCTTTTAAAGATAAAGCATATGATTATTTTGACCGTACTATTAAATTATTGCGCGGTTCAAATAAAATGCGGGAGATGATGTTGCTTTCTTACTATTATGGAGCAGAAATGAGCTTTTTAATGAACGATTCACGTGTTAAAGAGGCTTTGGAACTTGCTTTTGAGCGTGAAAAGCTTATAAAGCGGCTGGAGGCATTACCTCAAATACCCGAAGGTTATGTGGACGGACAATATAGTTATTTGTATGCAAAACTTGCCTATATTTATTATGTAGAAAAAAAGAATGCACAGGCGGAACAATATTATCAAAAATACTTGTCGAAGAAAGAATCTCATACCCCGGATGGGAAAATGTACTCTGTTCCTTATTTAATGATTTCCAAACAGTATGAGAAAGCTCTTGAGAAATGTAAGGGTTTCAAGGAATGGATGAGAACTCAACAAGATACTTTGAATGAACAATATCTGACTGTTCTTCAACATGAGGTGAAAGCTTATCTGGGTATGCACCACTATAAAGAGGCAGCAGCGACCCGTGGGACTATCTTAGCTATAACAGACAGCATTAATTGTAGAGATAGAAACAATGCGGCATTGGAGTTGAACGCGATGTACGGTGCTTCTGAGAAAGAAGAATACATTGCCCAACAAGCTTTCCAATTAAGAATAAAGAATATCTCACTTGCTTTCATGGTCTGTATCGTTCTGCTGACCTTGTTTATCTTATGGCGTCTGTGGCGTTTCAATAAAACGATTAAATATAAAAACAGAATGTTGGCTAAGTTGATCAATGAGAAACTTGCCGATAAGGAAAAAAGGGATCAGCAGTCGGAGGAATATGAGCAATTCGCTATATCATCAGAAATAGAACTGGAAGACAGATTGCTCGAGAAGGAACAAGAAGAACAGTGTGAATCTTCGGACGAAGATGACACAGAAGTAGCAAGCGGGGAAAAAGACGAGAATAGACAGATTTTTAAAGAATTGAATCGCATCGTTGTTCAAGATCGTTTGTATCTTTCTCCTGAACTGTCGAGAGAAGACTTGGCGCAAATCGTTCATTTGAACAATGCGCGTTTTGCCCGGATGATAAAAGAATGTACCGGAACTAATTTTAACGGATATATCAACGAGTTGCGTATTGATTATGCTATTCAACTGCTAAAAACACATCCGCACTATACGATACGCGCGATAGCAGATGAAGCTGGGTTTAATAGTGCTCCGATATTATACAGTCTTTTTAAGAAGAAAACGGGAATGACTCCTTATGAATTTAAAAAAGCGCAAGAGTCGCTTTAAAAAACTTTATCGACATCCTTCGGTTAAACAATTTTCGTCTTTCTCGGTTTATTATTATGAGTAACTAAATAAACTAAGAATGATACAGGTTAGGATAAAACGAGTTTACGAAGATTTTTCAGAAACAGATGGATATCGGGTGCTGGTAGATAAACTATGGCCGCGAGGAATGAAGAAAGAATGGCTGAAATACGATTACTGGGCGAAAGATATAACACCTTCCGCTAGTTTGCGCAAATGGTTTCACGAAGATATTCCCGGGCATTGGAACGACTTTGTCATGCAATATCAAAAAGAATTGGCCGCATCTCCCGCAATGGCTGATTTCCTGATTCTTATCAAACCTCATCCGGTGGTCACACTGCTGTATGCGTCTAAAGAACCTGTCTATAATCATGCCCGGATACTTCGGGATTATCTGGAAATGCATCTGAAAGAGTGAAATTAAAGTAATTTTTATCTGTTTACTCTTTCTGTCGTTCACTCAATTTCCTACCTTTGTAATCTAAATCAAAATCGTGTAATCATGAAGTATAAATTATTGGTTCTTGATGTAGACGGAACACTCCTTAATGACGCGAAAGAAATTAGTAAGCGTACATTAGCGGCTTTGTTGAAAGTTCAGCAAATGGGAGTGCGTATTGTATTGGCATCCGGCAGACCTACCTATGGATTAATGCCACTGGCCAAATCACTCGAACTTGGAAACTATGGAGGCTTTATTCTTTCATATAATGGTTGCCAGATTATAAATGCGCAGAACGGGGAAATCCTGTTCGAACGGCGGATTAATCCGGAGATGTTGCCGTATCTGGAAAAGAAAGCTCGGAAAAACGGTTTTGCCTTATTCACTTATCATGATGATACGATTATTACGGACTCTCCTGAAAATGAACATATTCAAAATGAAGCCCGGCTGAATAATCTGCGGATAATCGAGGAAACGGAATTTTCTGCCGCTGTTGATTTTGCACCCTGTAAGTGTATGTTGGTCAGCGATAATGAAGAAGCGTTGATCGGTCTGGAAGATCATTGGAAAAGAAGACTGAACGGAGCATTGGATGTTTTCCGTTCCGAGCCATATTTTCTGGAAGTCGTTCCTTGTGCCATAGATAAGGCCAACTCTTTGGGAGCTTTGTTGGAAGAACTCGACGTGAAGCGGGAAGAAGTGATTGCTATCGGCGACGGAGTATGTGATGTGACAATGATCCAACTGGCCGGACTCGGCGTAGCTATGGGACACTCGCAGGATTCCGTGAAGATTTGTGCTGACTATGTGACTGCTTCCAATGAAGAAGACGGAGTGGCAATTGCTGTTGAAAAGGCAATTATAGCTGAAGTGCGTGCGGCGGAGATACCTCTCGACCAACTGAATGCACAGGCGCGTCACGCTTTAATGGGAAATTTAGGAATTCAATATACGTATGCCGCTGAAGATCGTGTGGAAGCGACGATGCCGGTAGATCACCGTACCCGTCAGCCGTTCGGCATTCTGCATGGCGGAGCCAGTCTTGCATTGGCGGAGACAGTTGCCGGACTAGGTTCGATGATTCTTTGCCAGCCCGATGAGATTGTCGTGGGAATGCAGGTGAGCGGAAACCACATATCTTCTGCACACGAAGGAGACACGGTGCGTGCGGTAGCAACAATCGTGCATAAGGGACGTTCGTCCCATGTATGGAATGTGGACGTATTTACTTCAACCAACAAACTGGTGTCTTCCATACGGGTAGTCAACAGTGTGATGAAAAAAAGATAACCGACGAAGAAATAAGTAACTTGACAACTATTGATGCATTTATAGAACGGAAGCAACCGTTTGCCGTTTATCGTATTCCTGGGGAGAAAATTCCGTGCCTGGTGACACAGGAGGAGGGGGCAGTCCGTCTGATATACGATTTGCAGGAACTAAACGGGCAGAGAGGATTTGTGATTGCTCCGTTCCGACCTAACGAGACTTGCCCCATTTTGCTGATTCAATCGAATGGGCCGGGGCAACCTTTGCTTCTTGCAGATGATGCGGACGCCGTTCCGCGGGATATTCCGTCAACCGACTATCCCTCCTGTTCCGAGGAATATGCGGAGTGTTTTCGTACATTTATCAGTGCCTTACGTGATAAGACTTTTGAAAAGCTGGTGCTTTCCCGTAAACTTACTATCGGAAAACCATCGGCATTTTCTCCTTCATTAGCCTTTCGCGCGGCTTGCCAACGCTATATCCATTCCTATATATACTTATGTTATACTCCCCAAACAGGTATCTGGTTGGGAAGTACGCCCGAAATCATCTTGTCGGGCGAAAAGGACGACTGGCATACGGTAGCATTGGCCGGAACCCAACCTCTGCAAGACGGCAAACTGCCGCAAGTCTGGGATGAGAAGAATCGGAAAGAACAGGAATACGTCTCCTCTTACATCCGTGGCCAACTCCTTTCATTAGGGATTCATTCGACGGAGAACGGACCCTATCCTGCTTATGCCGGCGCCTTGTCGCATCTGAAAACGGATTTCCGATTCTCTCTGCAAGACAATAAAGGTTTGGGTGACCTCCTGAAAGTGTTGCATCCTACGCCCGCCGTATGCGGACTGCCGAAGGATACAGCCTATCGGTTTATTCTGGAAAATGAGGGCTACGACCGCCGTTATTATTCCGGTTTTATCGGCTGGCTCGACCCGGATGGGCGTACGGACTTATACGTCAATCTTCGTTGTATGCACATCGAAGAAGAACAACTCACTCTCTATGCCGGTGGCGGACTGTTGGCCTCCTCGGAGCTGAACGATGAGTGGCTGGAAACGGAAAAGAAGTTGCAAACCATGAGACGGATTATTGTACCTGCCTCTCTGCACGACCCACAGCCTATCACCTCATAATATATAACTTTACAACTTATCACTGCACTATGTATACAGACAAGAAAAACATACTCCAACTGGTTGCGCTTCTCGAAGCACATGGAATAACGAAAGTCGTGTTATGTCCGGGTAGTCGTAATATCCCTCTCGTGCATACCTTGTCCAATCATCCGAACTTTACCTGTTATCCGGTGACGGATGAACGGAGTGCGGGCTATTTTGCCATTGGGCTGGCTTTGAATGGCGGCAAACCTGCTGCCGTCTGTTGTACTTCCGGCACGGCGTTGCTCAATCTTCATCCGGCTGTGGCGGAAGCATTTTATCAGAATGTTCCTCTGGTGGTTATTTCTGCCGACCGTCCTGCTGCCTGGATCGGACAAATGGATGGACAGACCTTGCCGCAACCCGGTGTTTTTCAGAATCTGGTCAAGAAGTCGGTCAACCTCCCGGAGATTCATACGGAAGAAGATGAATGGTATTGCAATCGTCTGGTGAACGAAGCCCTGTTGGAAACGAAACATCATGGGAAAGGACCGGTACATATCAACGTTCCTATTTCCGAACCTCTGTTTCAGTTTACGTCGGACGCATTGCCGGAAGTGCGTGTAATCACCCGTTATCAGGGGTTGAACGTGTATGACCGCGATTATAATGACCTCATTGACCGGATGAATAAATATCAGAAACGAATGATTATTGTCGGTCAGATGAATCTTATCTATCTGTTCGAGAAGAAACATACCAAATTATTATATAAACACTTTGCCTGGTTGACGGAACATATCGGTAATCAAACCGTACCCGGCATTCCGGTGAAAAACTTCGATGCGGCGATTTACGCAATGCCTGAGGAGAAGATAGACCAGATGACTCCCGAACTACTGATTACCTATGGCGGGCACGTTGTTTCCAAACGACTGAAGAAATTCCTTCGTCAACATCCGCCCAAAGAACATTGGCACATCTCTCCTGACGGTGAGATAGTCGACCTCTACGGAGCATTGACAACAGTCATTGAAATGGACCCGTTTGAGTTTCTGGAGAAAATAGCAAGCTTGATGGACAACCGTACACCGGAATATCCCCGTGTGTGGGAAAACTATTGTAAGATTATCCCCGAACCCGATTTTGCGTATTCGGAAATGGCGGCTGTCGGTGCATTGATAAAAGGCCTGCCGGAATTATGTGCGCTTCATCTGGCGAACAGTTCCGTGATCCGCTATGCACAGTTGTATTCCGTTCCTTCCACTGTCGAAATCTGTTGTAACCGGGGGACGAGTGGTATCGAAGGATCGCTTTCTACTGCTGTCGGTTATGCGGCTGCTTCCGACAAGCTGAATTTTATCGCTATCGGGGATTTGAGCTTCTTCTATGACATGAATGCTTTGTGGAATGTGAATGTCCGTCCCAATCTGCGCATCCTTTTGCTGAATAACGGAGGAGGGGAAATCTTCCATACGTTGCGGGGATTGGATATGTCGGGGACATCCCATAAATTCATTGCTGCTGTTCATAAAACCTCTGCCAAAGGCTGGGCGGAAGAACGCGGATTTCTTTATCTGCAAGCAGAGAATGAGGCGGAACTGGCAGAAACCATGCAAATCTTCACCCAACCGGAAGAAAAGGAACGTCCTCTGCTGCTGGAAGTGTTTACCAACAAAAACAAAGATGCCCGCATGCTGAAAAATTATTATCATCAACTAAAACAAAAATAGATTATGTCTACACCAAGAAAATGGACTACCATTAGAGAATACGAGGATATTCTTTTTGATTACTATAATGGGATTGCACGTATCACTATCAACCGTGAACGTTATCGGAACGCTTTCACTCCGACCACAACTGCTGAAATGAGCGACGCACTGCGTATCTGTCGGGAAGAAGCGGACATTGATGTGATTGTAATTACCGGAGCCGGAGATAAAGCATTTTGTTCGGGAGGCGACCAGAATGTGAAAGGACGTGGCGGGTACATTGGTAAAGACGGTATTCCCCGTCTGAGCGTATTGGACGTACAGAAACAAATTCGCAGTATCCCGAAACCGGTGATTGCCGCCGTAAACGGATTTGCTATCGGTGGTGGGCATGTGCTTCACGTGGTTTGCGACTTGTCCATTGCTTCGGAAAATGCCATCTTCGGACAGACCGGTCCCCGTGTAGGCAGCTTTGACGCAGGATTCGGAGCCTCTTACCTGGCGCGGGTGGTAGGACAGAAAAAAGCGCGTGAGATCTGGTTCCTTTGCCGGAAGTATACTGCACAGGAGGCTCTGGATATGGGACTGGTCAATAAAGTAGTCCCGTTGGAACAACTGGAAGATGAATATGTGCAGTGGGCGGAAGAAATGATGTTGCTCAGCCCGTTGGCTTTGCGCATGATTAAAGCGGGACTGAATGCCGAACTGGATGGCCAGTCTGGTATTCAGGAACTGGCAGGTGACGCCACACTGCTTTATTATCTGACGGATGAAGCTCAGGAAGGAAAGAATGCGTTTCTGGAAAAACGCAAACCGAACTTTAAACAATATCCTAAGTTCCCCTGACATTCATAATGGACTGTAAAGTAGAAATTATTCCCCGGTTGCTTCATTTCAGGCAACCGGCAGGAACTTCCCGAGGCACATATACGACACGTAAAGTCTGGTATCTTCATCTGACGTCTCCTGATTTTCCGGGTAGGGTAGGGATAGGAGAGTGCGCGCCTTTGCCCGCATTGAGTTGTGACGACCTTCCCGATTATGAAGTTATCCTGGCTAAAGCCTGTCGTCGGTTGGAAGAACGGCAGGGAAGGCTGGATGTAGACTCTTTGTGTGATTATCCCTCTATCCTGTTTGGTTTGGAAACGGCTATCCGGCACTTCTTTGCAGGAAGTTGGGCATTATGCGATACGGCTTTCTCACGTGGTGAGGCAGGGATTCCGATAAACGGGCTTATCTGGATGGGAGACTTTGATAAAATGCTTTCCCAGATAGAGAAGAAAATGGAGGCCGGATTCCGTTGTATCAAACTAAAGATCGGTGCTATCAACTTTGAAGAAGAACTGGCATTACTTCGTCATATCCGTACCCGCTTTTCCTCTAAAGAAATAGAACTGCGTGTCGATGCCAACGGTGCTTTCTCTCCGGTGGATGCAATGGAAAAGCTGAAACGCCTGTCCGAACTTGACTTACATTCTATCGAACAACCTATCCGTGCCGGGCAATGGGAAGAAATGGCACGCCTCACTTCCGAATCTCCCTTACCGATTGCTTTGGACGAGGAACTCATAGGATGCAATACACTGGAAGGAAAACAAAAACTGCTTTCAGCAATTCGTCCGCAATACATTATCCTCAAACCTTCCCTTCATGGAGGAGTATGCGGAGGAAACGAATGGATATCCGAGGCGGAGAAACGGCAGATTGGCTGGTGGATTACTTCCGCTCTGGAGTCGAATATCGGGCTGAACGCTATCGCCCAGTGGTGTGCTACGTTTGATAATCCGTTACCGCAGGGCTTGGGAACAGGATTGCTTTTTACGGATAATGTAGAAATGCCTCTTGAAATAAGAAAAGATTGCCTGTGGTTTTGTAATGATGCTATTTAATAATATCCGATGATATTCGACCGACAACAACAACATTTGCTATTGGAAGGAAAAGAATATACTCCTGAAGATATAGCCCGGTTTATAGCAGAAGGAGCAGAAAATACTCCTTCTGCTTTATGGGATTTATACCTTTTCCTGAATGAGTGGTTTAATGATTCTCCGGTCATAACAGTTCATACTTCCGGTTCCACAGGTACGCCCAAAGAACTGATTGTACGTAAAGACCAAATGATGCAAAGTGCACGCTTGACTTGTGAATTTCTGAACTTAAAGCAAGGAGAATCGGCATTGTTATGTATGAATCTCCGGTATATCGGCGCGATGATGTTGGTGGTGCGTGCTTTGGTTGCGGGACTGGATCTCATTGTGCGTCCCGCTTCCGGTCATCCGCTGTCGGATGTGAAACAGCCTTTGAGATTTGCAGCAATGGTTCCCTTGCAAGTTTATAATACCCTTCGGACTCCTGAAGAAAAAGAACGACTCAAGCAAACGGAGATTCTGATCATAGGTGGCGGAGCGATCGATGAGGCTTTGGAAACAGAAATAAAGTCACTTCCGGGAGCTGTCTATTCTACTTATGGCATGACCGAAACCTTGTCTCATATCGCCCTCCGTCGTCTCAACGGAACAGCTGCTTCCGAACGTTATTACCCGTTTTCTTCGGTAAATCTGTCTTTATCTCCTGAAAACACGTTGGTGATTGACGCCCCTTTGGTTTGTGACGGAGTATTACAGACGAATGATATCGCACGAATCTATCCCGATAAAGGTTTCATTATCCTGGGGCGCAAGGATAATGTTATCAATAGTGGCGGAATAAAAATCCAGGCGGAAGAAGTAGAGAAGCTGCTCCGTCCTTTTATTTCCGTACCGTTTGTCATTACTTCAGTGCCCGACCAACGATTGGGACAGGCTGTGACCTTATTGATAGAAGGACGGGCGGATACTGAAGAAATAGAAAACAGGTTACAGACAATATTGACACCCTATTATCGTCCCAAGTATATTCTGACAACGGATTGCATACCGCAAACGGGAAACGGAAAGGTCAATCGCGCGGAATGTTCCGACTTAGCCAGAAAAAAGTTAGTGACGTTTTTACCCTCATACCCTCACTAATTGGCACAATCTCTTTATTCATCCTACTTGTAGCTATGAGGGTAACTGCTGATAGCTGCCTGAGAGTATATATTTACCCTCATAGTACTTCGTCCAGATTCCGGTGGGATTGCCCTGTTTCCCTTTGTATATAATATGCAAATACTTAGGGATTCTTAGGCAAGTACTTCTTGTTTTGTAAAGGCTCACATTAGTGAATAAGATTGTTTACAGCCGTGAATTAATTTATTCATAGATGTTAGCCTATTTGCTTACATTAGTGAGCCTTTGCTAACTGTTAGGCAAAGTCGTATAAACAATAGGGATAATACATATCAGATGCGGGTGTTTCTCAGAAGATAAGCATATATCTGGAGTGAGGAGAAATCATGCACGTAATAACAACAGGAGGAACAACGGTAAGTAGTCTTTCAGTTCATTTCGCAAAAGTTCCATAGTTTTTTTGTTTGTACCGGTTGATAGATTTCACGCTGAGATTCATATTTTCTGCGATCTGTGTGTGTGTTTATTTGACGATTTCTTATAATAAAGAAAGGGAGAATGCCTCTTGTTATGGAGGTTTTCTCTCTTTCTTACCTAAAACTTAAATCCTTATTATCAAGTTACTTGCTATTATAAGCCGTCAACATCCAAACTAATTTTTCCTGTTCTTTCAGATAATCGCTCATCATCGAAACGGTAACTTCGTCTCCGGATTGTGATGCAATAGAAAGAATTTTTCGTTCTTCACCGATCAGATAGCTGATAGACTGAAGGATGTTGTTTAGTGCCTGTTCGCCGTTGCTTATTTTATCTACTTCGTTGATATTGGCAACCTTCAGGTAGTCGCTGAACTTATTGGCAGGAGTGCCACCCAGCATGAGGATACGTTCTGCAATTTCATCTACTTTTTCAGCAGTGTCATCATACATTTTTTCGAATTGGCTGTGGAGAACAAAGAAGTCGTGTCCTTTGATATTCCAGTGGAAACCACGGAGATTAGTGTAATACACTTGGAAGTCAGCTAAGAGTTGTTGCAAAGATGCTACTACGTTGTTTGCTCCTGATTCATTCAATTTGATAAGTTCTAAAGTTTTCATATTCTTTTTATTTTTAATGATTTATACTTGTTTCCTTTTTTCTGTATTGCAAAGATAAGGCGGAAAATGCTTGTTGTCAAACTGAAAATTTCTATCTTTGCATAGAAGAAATCTATGACTTAATATGATTTGATAGATGACAATACAACAATTGGAGTATATATTGGCTGTTGATCAGTTCAGACATTTTGCACGGGCAGCCGAATATTGCCGTGTGACACAACCGACTTTGAGTGCAATGATTCAGAAACTGGAAGATGAACTGGGCGTAAAGCTATTCGACCGGACAGTGCAACCTGTTTGCCCGACAACTATCGGACAGAAAGTAATAGACCAGGCTCGTGTGATTCTGGCGCAAGCAGCCCAAGTGAAAGATATTATCAGTGAAGATAAGCAGTCGTTGTCAGGTGTCTTTCGTTTGGGGGTATTACCTACTATTGCTCCATACCTACTTCCGCGTTTCTTTCCTCAATTAATGGAGAAATATCCCGAACTGGATATTCGCGTCACAGAGATGAAAACGCAGGATATTCAGCAGGCATTACATGCCGGAGATCTGGATGCGGGAATTATAGCCAGCAAATTGGAAGACTCATTTCTGACCGAAGAAACTCTTTTTTATGAGCAATTCTATGCTTATGTATCCCGCAAAGAACCGTCGTTCAAGCATGAAGTAATCCGTACTTCCGATATAACGGGCGAACGTCTCTGGCTTTTGGATGAAGGGCATTGTTTCCGTGACCAGCTTGTTCGTTTTTGCCAAATGGAAGCGGTGAAAGTCAGCCAAATGGCTTATCGGCTGGGAAGTATGGAAACGTTTATGCGAATGGTGGAAAGCGGGAAGGGGATTACCTTTATTCCCGAACTGGCAGTGACACAGTTGACAGAGGAACAACGGCAACTCGTCCGTCCGTTTGCCATTCCTCGGCCTACGAGGCAAGTGGTGCTGGCTACAAATAAAGATTTTATTCGCCACAGCCTTTTATCTGTTTTGAAAGAAGAAATAAAGGCGGCAGTTCCTAAAGAAATGTTGTCATTACAATCTATTCAATGTTTGTTGTGAGCTGATACTGATATTTGTCGGACTATTATGTTTGCCGGAGTTTGTTCTATGCTCCGGCTTTTGTTTTCTTGAACCATTCACTTATTTCGGTCCCTTTGAAATAGATAATCAGGGAGCTGACGATCACGACCATTCCTGCAACGGTACTAAAAGTCGGATATTCGTCAGGGAGCATGATCCAGCTAAGGACTGCACCCAGAATCGGATTGATCAACCGGCACATATTGATGTCGCTGACTTTGGCGCCTTTGCTTTGTAAGGCGATAAACCAGAAGCTGAAGGCGAATACAGATATGAATACCAGTATCGCAAGGCTGGCATAAAATCCGCCGGGTTTTCCGATAAAAGAATGATAACCTTCCGTACCCAAGCCCACCATATATATAAGCAGACCTCCGAAGAACATCTGCACCGCATTCAGGAAAATAGGATTCACCTTTCCTTTGTCTTCTGAAACGGAGATAGCAGAATACCCTTGAAAGATAATACTTAACAGTAAAAGTACGATTCCCGTAATTCCTTTCCAGTCGAGTGGTGCACCGTTGCTTCCCATTCCGATAATCAGGAACAGGCCGATGAGGCTGACAATAAGACTGATAATCTTATGAGTGTTCAGTTTGTCATTACTTGCGAGCAAGTGCGCTAACAGGACATTAATCAAAGGTGTCATTCCCATAATAATGGACGAGATAGCTCCGCTTACAAAGTCTACACCGAAGTAAAAAGCAGTATATCCCATAAACATATTGATAAGAATCAGATTCAGGAACAGTTTACTGTGTTGACAGATTTCCCGCCACATACCCTTGTGCCAGGTATAAGCGAAAAGAATAATCCCAACAGTGGTAAAGCGGATACCGGCGAAGTTCATAGGGGTGAAGTCATAGCTCAATCCTTGTTTGATAAACGGGTTTACAATAGCCCATAGGATAGAAGCCAATATGGCGTAAAAAAGTCCTTTCTTCATTTTATTTGCTAGTCTTTTATTCAAAAATGCTGCAAAGATACAAATAATTAGGTAGATGCGTTTTGTTTCTTTGGGATAATTCTTTATATTTGGCAAATCAACCATTTATATAATAGTTATGAAAAAGTACATTGCAGAAATGATTGGAACGATGGTACTCGTTCTTATGGGATGCGGAAGTGCTGTTTTTGCCGGTAGTGTGACAGGTACAGTAGGTGCTGGCGTGGGAACGGTCGGCGTAGCTTTGGCATTCGGTCTTTCAGTGGTAGCGATGGCGTATGCTATCGGAGGAATTTCGGGATGTCACATTAATCCTGCCATCACATTGGGAGTGTTCCTTACCGGGCGTATGAACGGAAAAGATGCAGGAATGTATATGATTTTCCAGGTGATTGGAGCCATTATCGGTTCGGCTGTTCTTTTTGCTTTGGTGTCTACCGGTGCGCATGATGGACCTACGGCTACGGGTTCGAACGGCTTTGGCGAAGGAGAGATGTTGCAGGCATTCATAGCAGAAGCTGTGTTTACTTTTATTTTTGTATTGGTGGTACTGGGTTCTACCGATCCTAAGAAGGGGGCAGGCAATTTAGCCGGACTGGCTATCGGTTTGTCTCTCGTATTGGTACATATCGTATGTATTCCTATCACAGGAACCTCTGTAAATCCGGCACGTAGCATTGCTCCGGCATTGTTCCAGGGCGGCGAAGCGTTGTCACAGTTGTGGTTGTTTATCATTGCACCTTTTGTGGGAGCTGCTTTGAGTGCGGTGGTGTGGAATTATTTTGGAGATAAGAAATAACTTGTTTATATAATAAAAGTAAGAGGGCGACAGTTTCACAACTACCGCCCTCTTTTTGCGTAATTAATATATTATATTAAAAAAGAGTGTTTTTCACGCAGAATTAATAAATCAGGGAAATTGTACTTTATAATTCTTTATTCCGTCATATAAAGTTCTGACACGGATATTCAGTCCCTTCTTTCCCTCTATCTGTTCTTCTATCTTATCCAGTTTGAAAGATACATATCCCTCGCCTAAATGGTCGGGAGAATCTCTTTCACTGTTGTGACGGAATTCCAGATTGATATATTCGTCATCGGTATTATCTTCGTTTTCGGCAGCGGAATCAGCTTCCTTATTGTTGATAACCAGATTCAGGAAATGCTTCTTGTCTTCACTATGGGTACCATAGTACTGGAATTCGATAGTCAGATACTTCTTATCTTTACTAATCCACATATAAGTAGCGTTTATTTTATCATCCCCGATCTTTTCTTCTGTATTTTCTTCATCGTCCATGGTGACGATCTCTTTTGTTAACACTTTCGTAATATCTCTCACTTGGATATTGTAGTCATATCCGTTTACGGGTTGTTCCAGCTCGTTGAATATAACAAAGGCACGTTGTCCGTTTTCAAATTTCTCGCCTCCCCATGCCTGCGAATTACTCGGGAACATCGTCTTTCCATTATCCAAAGTGAAATAAAATTCTTTGCTATCCTCACTGATTTGGTTGATAGTGCTGATAACCAATGAACGCGATTGATGATCATTGTCATCCAGGCACGATTGCAGCATCGGTAAGGTGATTATGATAGCTAAAGTTAAGGTAATGAATTTTAATTTCTTCATATACATAATAGGTTATGGATTTTAATAATATAATTGCTTTTTATTTTGAAAATGCGGGGAGGCAGAAAATATTGCATTCGAATCTGTTAAAGAAACAAAAGTACTAAAAGAGTTGTTCTCTCTATGCAGTATTTCTATCTTTGCTGCATTTATAAGATAAACACGTGTATAAGAGAATGGAAGAATTAGAGTTGTCGGAACAATGCAGGCTGGGAAACAATCAGGCCCGCAAGGAACTGTATGAGCAGTATGCGGGGCGCATGCTTGGCATCTGTCTTCGTTATACCGGCGACCGTGATACGGCCCAGGATCTGCTTCACGACGGCTTTATAAAGATATTCGATTCTTTCGACAAGTTCACCTGGCGAGGTGAAGGCTCCTTACGAGCCTGGATGGAGCGGGTAATAGTCAATACGGCTTTGCAATATCTTCGGAAAAATGATGTAATGAATCAGTCGGCGCCTTTGGAAGAATTGCCCGAGAAGTACGAAGAACCGGATGTTTCGGATGTAGAAGCGATACCACAAAGAGTATTGATGCAGTTTATCGAAGAACTTCCCGCAGGATATCGTACAGTGTTTAACCTTTATACGTTTGAAGATAAATCACACAAAGAAATCGCTCAGGTATTAGGCATTAATGAAAAATCGTCGGCTTCGCAACTGTTTCGTGCGAAAAGCGTGTTAGCAAAAAGAGTAAAAGAATGGATAATGAATAATGGATAGATATGGAAGAGAAAGAATTATGGATGAATAAGTTGAAGGAGAAGCTCGAAGATTATTCGGAGCCGATACCGGCTTCCGGTTGGGAACAACTGGAGAAAGAGCTTATGCCTCCTGTGGAGAGGAAGATATATCCTTATCGGAAATGGATGATGGCGGCTGCGGCTGTTATATTACTGGCTTTGGTTTCTTCTGTAAGCCTGTATTTTCTGGGTACGCCTGCCGCTGACGAAATACGTCATACGCAAACCCCTGCATTGGCTTCCGTACCGGACGCATTGCCTGCGGTGCAACAGCCGGATGCGCAAGGTGCAACGGCAGATCCTGTGTCGCGTCCTATGCTAAAGACAGATAGACTGGCGAAAACAGAACACAATATTTCCGAACAAAATACGTATACCGATCAACCTGTTATTCAGAATGAAGATGAGTTTCCGGCAACAGATGATAAGATTGATAATGGAGAAAAAGAGGAGACAAAGCTAGTGAAAGACGCGAATGCTGGTCAAAAAAAGCAAGCGTTGGAAACGGAAGAACCTAGAAACAACAGACCTCGCCGTCCTTCGAGCAGAGATAAATATCATATCCCGACAGAAAAGAAATCTTCTCAAAAGGGAACTTGGTCAATGGGGTTTGCCGTCGGAAATTCCGGAGGTGCTTCGACGGAGGTAGGGGGAGGTACCCAATATCTGTCTCGAGTAAGTATGGCTGCTGTTTCTAACGGCTTGATGAATATACCGGAAGATAAGACATTGGTGTTTGAAGACGGTATACCTTATCTGCGCCAGGCAAAGCAGGTGATTGACATTAAGCATCATCAGCCTATTTCTGTGGGAGTGTCTGTTCGTAAAAGCTTGGGTAAAGGGTTTTCTGTTGAAAGTGGATTGACCTATACACTGCTTTCTTCGGATGTAAAACTGGCGGATGGCAATCAGGAAGTGGAGCAGAAACTACATTATGTCGGCATTCCGTTGCGTGCCAACTGGAACTTTTTGGATAAAAAACTGGTCACTCTCTACGTTTCCGGGGGCGGTATGATAGAAAAATGTGTGTATGGAAAACTAGGCTCCGAGAAGGAAACTGTTAAACCTTTACAATTCTCCGTATCTGGTGCAGTCGGCGTACAGTTAAATGCGACGAAACGTATAGGTATCTACATGGAACCCGGTGTTGCTTATTTCTTTGATGATGGTTCGAGCGTACAGACTATCCGCAAGGAAAATCCGTTTAATTTCAATATACAGGCAGGTATCCGATTTACATATTAATGAAAAACTTTTCTATGAACTTGTCGACATTGGTGGATATTGCTTGGGTTACTCTCGCTAAGTCGTCTTTATTATTCGGGTGGGTCTGACCAGTGGAAAGATAAGCGTAGTTCGGGCGGAAGTTGAGATGGGACGCTGAGTTTTGTGACTGTTGCTTTTGACGAACGTATTACATTTCTTTCTGCATTCATTCTATCCCGCATTATGTGATATGACGGGATTTCTTCATGGACGTGCCGGAGGGTGGCCGAGACTTTTGTCTGCTTCTGAACGAAAAAAATGCCAGTATCTATTGACATTGCCTGTCGGACACTGGCTTATTATGATGTGGCTAATTTTGCCCAAAAGATTAAAGTACCGGGATTTTATTCGTATGGCTATAATGACAACACTTGCCCGCCTACCACGGTGACGGCTGCGTTGAATGTAATTACAGCCCCGAAAACGATTGTGGTAACTCCTGTTTCCGCTCATTGGCGTTTTGAGGAAACCAACCGTAAATCTATTGAATGGATGAAAAAGCGTATTAATTGACTACTACCGTAGTGAAATACTTTTTGAATACCTCCGTAGCTTTTTCAAGTTGTTCGGGGGTATTTTCTTTTACGTCTTTCAGCTTGTATTCCTGTTCCATTGCTTCGTACTTGTGTACGCCCAGAGTATGATAAGGAAGGATCTCCACCCGTTGAATCATCTTATACTTTCCGAGAGCTTCTCCCAATTGTCGGATGTCTTCTTCAAAATCGCTGTATCCGGGTACTAGCACATAGCGGAGCCAGAAAGGTTTTCCGTTCTCTTCCAACCAGGTTGCCGTGCGGATTGTCTGCTCGTTGCTTCTTCCGGTCAGCATTTGGTGGCGGGCAGGATTGAATTCCTTAATATCCAGCAATACGAGGTCTGTTAGTTGGAAAAGTTTCTCTACGTCTTCATTCCAAAGACCGCCGTTGCTGTCTATACATACATGAATCCCTTTCTCTTTCAGTTCGCGAACCAACGGAACAAGCGCTTTTGCTTGGAACGTAGGTTCTCCACCGGAGAAAGTGATACCGCCGCGTTTTCCGAAAAAGGGACGTTGACTCATTGCCATGCGGATGATTTCTTCCGGTGGAGTAGGTGTACCTCCTTTTCCGGCTATCGTGTCGGGATTGGCGCAATACAGGCAGCGGAAATTGCAACCTTGAAGAAAAACGACGAGCCGTAAACCCGGCCCGTCGAATGTTCCCATACTTTCGTATGAATGTACGTTTATTGTCATATAAGAGTAGATAAGATTACATACGTTCGTGGAAGCTACGGCTGATTACTTCCAGTTGGTGTTCACGACTCAACTTCACGAAGTTTACAGCATAGCCGGAAACACGGATTGTAAGCTGCGGATATTTCTCGGGATGTTCCATCGCATCATAAAGCATCTCGCGGTTCAGAACATTTACGTTCAGGTGGTGAGCGCCTTTGGTGAAGTAACCGTCCATCATTGTAACGAGATTTTCAACGCGGTCTTCTTCGGTAGCTCCCAATGATTTCGGAACGATAGAGAAGGTGTTACTGATACCGTCTTGTGAGTCGCGGTAACGAAGTTTTGCTACGGAACTCAAAGAAGCGATAGCACCGTTCTTATCTCGTCCGTGCATCGGGTTAGCACCCGGAGCGAAGGCAACACCTTTGGCACGTCCGTCCGGAGTAGCACCTGTCTTCTTTCCGTACATCACGTTGGAAGTGATGGTCAGCAGGGAGAGGGTAGGACGGGCATTCTTGTAAACCGGGAGTTTCTTCAATTCTTCGCTGAAGAAATATACGAGGTCAACGCCAAGGTGGTCTACCTTGTCGTTATCGTTTCCGAAACAAGGGAATTCGCCTTCAATGTCGAAACCTTCTGTTAGACCTATATCGTTGCGGCGGGCGGTAACCTTTGCGTATTTGATAGCTGACAATGAATCGAGCGCAATAGAAAGTCCGGCTACGCCGTAGGCAAGGTTAATGCGCGGGTTAGTATCTACGAGTGCCATTTGAGCCTTTTCGTAGTAATACTTATCGTGCATATAGTGGATGATGTTCATCGCTTCGTTATAAACGCGGGCAATTTCGATCAGAACCTTCTTGTAGTTGTCCATTACTTCTTCAAATTTCAGTGTGTCGCTGGTCAGTACGGGAATATTCTTCACCATGACTGTACCTGTGTTTTCGCAACGTCCACCGTTGATAGCAAGCAACAGAGCTTTTGCCAGATTACAGCGTGCACCGAAGAACTGGATTTGCTTGCCTATCTCTTGGTAAGATACACAGCAGGCGATTCCGTAGTCGTCAGATTGACGTACTTCACGCATCAGGTCGTCATTTTCGTACTGAATAGAAGAAGTGTCGATGGATACTTTAGCACAGAACTCTTTGAATCCTTCCGGCAGTTCGGGACTCCACAGTACGGTCAAGTTTGGTTCTGGTGAAGGGCCGAGGTTGTACAAGGTTTGCAGGAAACGGAAAGAAGTCTTTGTCACTTTGGTACGTCCGTCGTTGAAGCGTCCGCCCAGAGATTCGGTTACCCAAGTAGGATCACCGGCAAAGATATCGTTGTATGATTGCATACGCAGATGGCGTACCATGCGTAGTTTGATAACAAACTGGTCAATTAGTTCCTGTGCGAAAGATTCGGTGATCGTTCCCTTGCTCAATTCATATTCCATGTAGATGTCAAGGAAAGAAGAAACGTTACCCAGTGACATTGCAGCACCGTCTTGCTCTTTTACGGCAGCAAGATAAGCCATGTATACCCATTGAACAGCTTCTTGGGCGGTATATGCGGGACGGCTCAAATCGAGTCCATAGTATTCCCCCATTACTTTCATCTCTTTCAAGGCTTTGATTTGTTCTGCCACCTCTTCGCGCAAGCGGATACGGGCGTCAGTCATCGGACCGGTGAGGTTGCGCAGATCTTCTTTTTTAGCTTCAATCAGTCGGTCGATACCGTAGAGAGCCATACGGCGGTAGTCACCGATGATACGTCCGCGAGCGTAGTTGTCGGGCAGTCCGGTGAGGAATCCCAGAGAACGGAACGAACGGATTTCTTCGGTATATACGTCGAACACTCCATCGTTGTGTGTCTTGCGGTAGTGGGTGAAGATATCTTTCACACGGTCGTCCACTTCCACGCCGTTTTCGTGGCAAGCCTTGCTTACTACGTTGATACCTCCGAAAGGTTTGATAGCACGTTTCAGAAGCTCGTCTGTTTGCAGACCGACGATTAGTTCGTTTTCTTTGTCGATATATCCGGCTTTGTGTGATGAAATGGTAGATACAGTAGCGTTATCAAGCGAGCGGACACCGTTGTTTTTTCTTTCTTCTGCCAGTGCTTCAAGGCAACGGTTCCATACGGCTTTTGTACGTTCGGTAGGTCCTTCAAGGAAAGAAGCATCTCCGTAGTACGGAGTGATGTTATGACTTACGAAATCTCTGACGTTGATTTCGTTGCTCCAAAGACCGTCTTTAAAGATCTTGTTTAATTCCATAAATGATAAAATTAGAGGTTGTAGTTATCCTTTTCTTTAGAGCGCACAAAGTTACAATCATTTTTCATATAATCGGCATAAATATGCCCTATTTTATGCTTTTCAACATAAAATACCTGGATATTGCTATCTTTTGGAAACCTTCGATTGTTTTTTTCGTGAAAACTCTTGCATGTTTAAAATATCTTCGTACCTTTGCACCGCTTTTAACAAAAAGCACTTCTGAAAAGAAGTTTTGGAGAGGTGGCAGAGTGGTCGATTGCGGCGGTCTTGAAAACCGTTGTACCGCGAGGTACCCGGGGTTCGAATCCCTGTCTCTCCGCGATAAATATTGATTATCAATGGTTTACGAAAATTACACCCGATTTTACACCCGATAATGTAAAGTCGGGTGTTTTTAGTATTATTTTGCTATTCCGATTGAAGTTGAAAAGTAATAAGGGAATCTTAAAAGGTAAGGGGCATAAATTGTTATCGTAATCTGAAGAAATAGAAAGAATATTAAACTATTTCCCATTCCTATTCGCTCCTATCTTTTTATCGATTAAATTGCAATTGGCAAAGTATTCGTGATATTGTTGGTTTCCTGTATTGATTATGAATAAGTAGTTTTGACAACGGGTAATACCTGTATATACGAGTTCATCAGAAAATTCATAAGGGCGTGTATTGGCCAACTTTTTCGTTGCTTTTAGATTGTCTTCTATAACTAAAAATAAAACAGGACTTTCCCAACCTTTAAAGGAATGTATGGTAGATAGCTTAATAGTCCCTCTATTCATCCAGAAATTAGCTTTTCTATTCTTCCTTATTTTTAATATATCGGCATTGTTTTCAAATCCCGTTTGGGCATTGGGACATAGTTTCATAAACTCTTCTCTGGTTTCAAACATGATGTTTGTTTTTTCTTTGCTTTCGGTTCGCAACATATAATCGAGTTTACGTAACATTCTAATTCGAGAAGACAAAATCGTTACATCATTCGAGTGGAATCTATGTTCTTTTATCTGTTGATAAATATAAGTTGCAATAGCATTATCTTCTTTTACACTCTCTTCGAGAGGATAATAATGGTATTCGATATAAGGCTCATCAAATAAAGACATCATAGTGTTGGTCTCAATTTGTTGTTCGACCACATATTTATCTGCAAAAAAACGTTTTTGAAAATCTGTCACCAACAAAGCTATCTTTTGAGATAAACGATAACTTTTATTCAATTTCCTATCCCAAGCACCTGTTTGTACAGGTATTCTCGGCATTTTTTCATTGTCTAACTCTCTTGAATAGATATTTTGCTTTTCGTCAGCAAAAGCAACAATTTCTGCATTTTCACTGGCGAAATATTTCATGATAATTCTTATCCAATTTTCTTGATAGTCTTGAGTCTCGTCTATTAATATAACTTCGTATTTTGGTAATTCATCTTTATGATTTTCAAAAAGATGAATGTTTGAATATACATGTTTTTCAGCCAATTTCCCAAATTCCTCAGAAGACATATATGTACTATTTCCTTCTTCGTCTTTAAGAAACTCAAATTCAAGTCCGACGTTATTCATATTATTATTAATAAAGTCATGATAATTGCTTATATGGAAAAATTCCCAAGCAAACTCTTGACGAACTGTACTAATCTTATCGTGAATGTAATTTCGGAGTGTTATGTTGTAAGTTAAGATTAACACACAGTTATGTGTTCTTTTATGAGCGTTTACAGCTCTTTCCGCTAAAACTAATGTTTTACCAGAACCAGCCACACCTTTAATTCGTTTTCTTGCCCCTTCTTCACTTTTCGCCAACAAATCCTGTTCTTTCGACAATTTGTAACCAAGTCCTTCTTCTATTGTGTGGTAAGAAGGCCTTAATATGCGTGCAAAGCTATTATATAATTCTTCTGTAAAATAACTGTTCTTTTTACTTATCCATTGTTTTTCAAAGATACGATCCATACTTTCTTTTCCCAAGGAATCGTGTCCGATTATTGTGAAATTTTTGCTGAGGAAAGTCTTATACTTGTCCGATGGTTTCTCGCCTTCGCAGAATTTCTGTGCATATTCGGTTGTATGGCAGTGGAAATATACAGCACATTTGACAACATACCAATATTTATAGTCTTTCAAATGTAAGCTTAATAACGAATCAATATGTAAATCATATAGGTTCTTTTTATATTTCAAAACTTGGTTTAAGGGACTGTTTTTATATACAGAGTTATTACAATTGACAATCCAATTTCCTTTTTCATTCACATGATAATTTGATAGATCCCAATCTTTAACTTCAAAAATCATAACTCCTCCTCCTTTGTGCATCACTATGATGTCAGGTAAATCTCCATTTAGAAAAGGTTGGAAGAATATTTCATATTCATCATCATAAGCGTTTAATAAGAAAGCCAATAACGTTCTTTCACCCGGAGTAGCTTCTGGTTTTCGTTTTCTTATTATTTCGATAGGAGGATAAAGAATTGCCATACTTTATATTTTTTTAGTTACATGTGAATAATAAGGATTATAATTACAGAAAACGTGAGCCAACTATGCCACGTCTAAGTGAAGGTCGTAGGAAACCTTTGATGCGGATGTAACAATAGTAGCCCACGCTATATGCGTGAGAACCACTATGCTATCTCTTGCATCAAATTTGAAAGGCTCTCAGGTTTTCAAGTTACAAGATGAGCATAACGCTTCTTTTTTCTTATGTCTTGGAAAGAGTTGCCCCTATCCGAATGTAAAATTAGTTATTTTATTGATGTTTCGCATTATATAGAACGGAATTATAACTTGAATCCCCTATTTTTTCTTGGTTCTTCCGCTGATTGTCGTAAGCCTTGCCGAAGTTTCTCCCATTGCTCCTTAAACCATTCTCCGATTGGTTGCCTGTTTACGGTCAACACCAATTTATTCTCATCAACCGAACTTTTCTCAACCTTAAAAATGTCATTCTTGATGTCAAACTTTCGTCTGTGCTCTTCGGAATAGATTTTTCCATTGCATCTGATGGCTTCCTTTTTTGTCAAAAGACTGTTTATCATATCTTTGGTAAATCCGATGGCATAGCATAGTCTTTCCATTCTCAACATTTCTTTGAGCAATGGGAACCAGTTGAACGCCTTTTTAAGAATGGTATTCAATCGTGATATTTCCTTGTCTTTGGCTTCAATCTCTTGATTATGTATTCCTTGAAGATTACGAATCTGTTTGCCATGCTGTTCCTGCATCTGTTGCATCTGAACTTTTAAATCGTCAATGCTTTTGTTCCGTTTGGCAATCTCCTGATGCAGTTCCACATTGCTATGCTCCAGCTCTTTCACTTTTCCGCTGCCGAAAAGAGAACCCACTCCGCTTGCTATGGCTGTGGCAGCATCGGTGGCTACACTTTTGAGCTTGTCGGTGCGTATCTCCGATTTTACCTGTTTGAGTTCCTGTTCGGCAAGTCCCACCTGTTGTTCTTTATGCCGCTTTGCAGCATCTATGCGTTGTAGTTCAGCTTTCTGTTTCTCAATGATGAAATCGTTTCGTTCCAAATGTTCTTTGCCAGTAACATTTTTTGATTGCCCACGTTCCATCATTAGAATGTCTGATGCTAAAGTCTGCATTGCTGCCATATCCTCGTCATTGAGTTTGCGGCTCTTTCCGGTTTCGTGATTCATCCAGTCGAATACGATATGGGCATGATAATTCGGCTTGAACCATTTTCCACCCACTTGGAAACTCTCCTTGTCTTCTGCGTCAGGCTTTCCACCCAGCCAATGTCCTTCGTCCTTATGCAGGAAGATTTGGAGTGGCGTGATGCCCCAGCATCTTTGGCACTCTTCGCCAAATTCACGAACATCTGCCAGTGTGGTTTCCGGTCTGATGAGCAGTACACCCTCACGAATGGGGGAGCATCCTGCCACCTTGATTATTTTTCCATTCTTTCCTTTGCGTTCACGCTCCTTTTCCTGCATGGCACGCCCCGTCTTCTCCTTCACCATCCGTTTGATGTTGTCGTAATGTGTTTGTAAGTCCGGATTGCCGAAGTCCGGGTTTATCCACTGCTCGTTGTCGGAGGAGAGTTCAGAAACAACATAGATTCTGGACTCTCCGATGTTACGCATATACTCGGGAGTTCTCCAGTTATGAGGTCCACTGGATGTGACTTTGCAAGGCTTGATATGTATGCTTGATTTTGTTGCCATAATTATTCTGTTTTCATTGTACAATAGATTACCTTGTCCGCTTTCGTAAAGGGGTTCTTAGGGGGTAACCCATAAGCGGAGATTGCAAAAAGAGGGTCACTCTTTGCTCTGGGTTCTCAGGGGTGAAACGCCCTGAGTGGGTCATTAGGGCAAAGCCCTAATCCCCTCGGGAGAGCCCACAACTACGAAAGCGGAGCGTGTAGTTATAGTGGGCTATAACCAAAAGCCGTTCTTCTTTTTCGGTGACTGGCTGTGCATCCCTTTGACGGACTGGACTTGCCTGTTTCTTTCAGCCTGTTTCTGTAGGTATTCGTTCAAATCCTTGCATCCGCTGTAGGTCTGCGAAGCGTCACGGATGTATAAATCCCTGCTGTATTCCATACGGATTTGCCGGAGTGCTTCCATCCCTGCACGGTCATTGTCAAAGAAACAATGTATGCGCTCGTAGCTACCCAAAGGATAGAGAGCCTTGCTTACATTCGATACGGAGTTCAATACCATATAATCTTGTCTGTCCAGTTCGGGAAATTTCGGGCAATTTTCCAATCTCAAAGTAAGAAATGAAAGATAGTCCATAAATCCCTCGAACACATAACACGTTTCCCTTGCTTTTCCTGGCTGTTTGATGTGGGAGATTTCCTTGGGGGCAATACAGCCCTTGAAATAGCGGTTGCGGATTTCATATCCTTCCGATACGTTGGGAAAGGCGATGGCGAAATACCGCTTGCCGTTGTTGGTGAAATGAGCTTCACTGCATTCTCTTTTTGCCAGTTCCGTATTTATTCCCCTTTCCTGCAAATAGGAGAGCAGGGCAGGAGAAGAAAGCGGTACAATCTCCAGTTGCTGAAAACTTGGCTCGGAAAATGATTGCTTGCCAAAAGAAAAAGAAACAGGACGGACATGTGGTGTCTGTTCCGCTATGCGTTCCAATATATAAGGTATATGGTCGGTAGCATATAAGTGTGAAGCCAGTTCGATGATGCCGCCGCCTTTGCCGAGTGCAAAATCATACCATTGGTTACGTTCGGTATTTACCTTGAACGAGGCTTCGGCTTCTTCCCTTAACGGTGATTTATACCATAGGTTGATATCCTGTTGCTTGACGGGAGAATATCCCAAACTGTGCAGATAATCTGCAATCCTGATTTGCTTGGCTGTCTGTATATCCATAAAATGATTGTTTTAGTAGTTGGTGAATTGATTTATTTTTCTTTTCGCCCGTACCATTTTAAGAAGTACGGTCTGTATAACCACTTCACTAAATTGTCGTATATATAGAGTACGGCAATAAAGTGAAGCGGTTTATCCATTCCTTGCATTACTTCGCTTTATCCTTAATATATAGACCCACAGAATAAAGTGAAGCGATTACAAGCAATAGGCTAATAGTGGAAGTCGGGCATGAATGTGTATTTTCTGCCGTTCTCTTGCACTATCATCCGTTTGTTGCGAAGCATGGTGATGAGCGGTACCGCCTTTTGATGGTTCAGTTTTACCCCTATTGACGTATAGCTTTTGATTAAAGCATCTTCCAGTTCCTTGTAACCGTATTCCTCTTTTAGCCCGAAAACGGCTTCCAATGCGATACGGTGCTGCTGCTCGGTGATATGCCTGTAAGGGTCGAACTTTTCCTCTTCCGGTCTTCCCGGTTTCTTCGCTTCGGGTTTGTAACCCTCTATGAGTTCGGGCAAGGCACTGTCATTGATACGAAAGGCAAAAGGCTCGAAATCCATTGCCCGGATGTGCATGGCTGAAACGTTGCTTATATCCCCGTTACCCTTGTCCTTTTCCACCAGCAATACGGTTTCCGCCTTATTGTTCAACTCCGTGCCGATATGCCCTCTCGCATTCTCATCCCCTTTGTTCTGATGCAGTATCGTATGGATATGTATCTGCCTGTCGTCCGTCCACTGCATCAGTTTGGATATGATGCGTGTGGATTCGCCGGGACTGTTGATGTCATATACCATGTCACGGATGCCATCTATGATTACAAGACCGATGCCGGGCGTATTATAGATAGCCTGTTCGACAATCTTTATACGCTGCTCAGGTGTGTATTTTCTCAAGGCGAGAAACTCAAGGTTCTCATTGTCCCTGTCATCAGGCAAGCCAGCCATCCGTAAAATACGTTTCATGACTTTCAGACAATGATAAGGACTTTGCTCCGTATCAACATAAAGCACTTTCCGCTTCCCGTCGGAGAGTTCCGCCATATACCGCAACACTGTGCCATTCTTCAATGCGGCGGCTACGATAGCTGATACATTGAATGTCTTCTTACTTTTGGCTTTGCCGATGGATGCGCTGAAATTGCCCAATGTTCCTATGACGGAACCATGCACTTTGAGGATTTCAGGTGCTTTCTCATAACTTTTCGACAGGCTCAAACGTGATGCTTGCCAAAGGATTACGGCTTCTTCTGCCGATATGTCCTTAAACTCTTTCATATAGTCCATAGCCATGCCTCCCGTTATTTCCGTCCTCCGGTTTTCTTTCCAGCCAGTTCAAGTGCAAGCTCCACATCCACGATAATCTTGCGCCCTATTTGCGTAATGGCTTTGTCTATCTTTCCGCTTTTCTTGATGCGGTTGGCGGTGGGCAGGCTGCACCCGAACAGTTTGGCAATGCCCAGTATTCCGTACACATACTTTCTTTCTGTGTCCGTAATGGGTCGTGGTTGCGCTTCCGCTTGACCGGAAGCGTGCTTGCTTAGGAATATGAACTCTTCGCCTGTCATCTGCCAGACGGGTTTTAATAATAACTCTTGAAGATTTGTCATCGTTCAATCTATTTAGCCGTTAAACAATCAGCCCTGCGCACTGGCTGTTATCTCTGTTCTCGAACGATGCAAAATTAGATAGGGGCATGAGTGGTAAGGATGTGGTTAGCGTAAATAGAATATTTTATTATTTCTCTGAATATCAGATAATAAAAATACCACTCAAAAATAAATTTGAGTGGTAAAAGTGGTAATTTCGTAAAATGTCAGGGCATATCACGGATTATCGGAATATTGCGTCCATTTCTTTAGCGAAATTCTGGTTACTGTCACTTGGAAAATCGGAAACAGGTTCCTTGTACTTTGACTTGTAGTAGTTCTCATCAATATCCAGCAGTTTCAGTATTTCGTTTTTCCATTTATCCCTGTCCTGTTTGGGCAGTCTTTCACTCATCAGGAATATCAGGTAGCACACCCGTATCTTTTCCCTTGCCTTGATTTTTAGTCCCTTTTCACCGGGGGACAGGTTCATATTGGCATAGAAGTCCTGCGTTGCAATATCTTCAAATTGTTCCCCCACACAGACTTTATGAATAAGCGAAAGTAATTCTGTGTTGAAATATTCGGGTCGCTCCTTTGATACATCCTGTTGTGTCTCTTGCTTGTTCGGCTCATCCGGCTTGTCTTTTGCAACGGGAATATATTTTGCCAGTATTTCCATAAAATGGAAACTCAGTTTATAAATATCTCCGCAACAGTTTTCAATATATTGGAAAGCTTCCTTCCTTGCCAGCCGTTCCAATTCATAAAGCCTGTCCAGTCCTTCTTTTTCCTTCTCATATTCAGCCTTGCAGCGTTCATACTCCTTCTCGGCTTGCTTTTCTTCTGCTGCCGTATGTTCCCTGTAGCCAATGGAATCATACTTGTTATACGCTTCATTCAAAGGCTTGCTTAAATTTTGTGTAACTCTCAGCTGTGCTTCTATATCAGCGTCATATCTGCCAGCGAAGTTGTAGCACACACGAGAAATTATCTCATCATCAAACAATGGATGTTTTTCGTAAATCAGTATGTTTTTCTCTATCTCGGTTCTCAGGCTGTTGAGAATCAGAGTATATTGTTCTTTCGGTTTGTCAAGCACCAGTTCAAGGATGGCGGCTTCAAAAGCTTTTGTGTCATTGTATTGCTTATAGAAGTCCGTGATGAATTTCTGCCTGTCAAAAGAGAAAGTATGGCTGACTATAAAGTCGCTGTATATCCGATTGAGTTCGCCGTATTGGGGAATCATAATCTGTATTTCTCCTGCCATATACACTTGGTTTATGGATTCTTGTCTTTATCAAGAAGGGAAGTCAGTTCTTCCTCCACTTCTTCTATGCTTGGCAGAGCCGATTTTAAGTTTTCAGGTATAGCCTTGCTCAGTTGGTAATCGCTGATGCCTATCGGCTGGTCGTAGCCTGTCAATGCGTATTGCGCTACAACTTCGTCTTTACCCTTGCACAGCAACAACCCGATAGTCTTGTTGTCATTCTCTCCCCTCAGTTTGTCGTCCACCACATTGATGTAGAAGTTCAGTTGCCCCGCATACTCTGGTTTGAATGGAGTAGCCTTTAATTCTACTACGATGTATGCGTGCAGGGGAATGGAATACAGAATCAGGTCGGCATAGAAATCGCTGTTACCAATTTGAAAATGCTTCTGTCGGGCAACGAAAGCAAAGCCATTGCCCATTTCCAGCAAGTAACGGGTGACGTGCTTAACCAGCTGCTCTTCTATGTCCCTTTCGTCTGCCTTTTCCTTCGTTCCAGCCAAATCAAAGATGTACGGGTCTTTCAACAGGTAATTGGCAAGGTCGCTTTGAGGTGCAGGAAGCGTGGCTGTGAAATTATTAACCTTGTTGTTGCTGATTTGTCTGCTATATAAGTTGGTCTCAATTTGTATTTTAAGGACATTGCTGCTCCAACCCATTTCCACGGACTGTTTCATGTACCAATAGCTTACGCCCAATGGAAGCGAACTGTTAAGCATAATCACATGGCTTGCCCAATTGGTTCTTGCAACAGGTGATGCCATAAATACGTTTTCTATATCCTTAATTTCCATACGGTAAATGTCAGATACGGTTTTGGCAACATTATGAATTTGTGCAAGAGGTTCTTGCGTGATTATAATTTCTTTGTTATCAATGGATTGAATTTGCGCAAGAGGCTCTTGCGTAAATTGCACATCGTTTAAGTAGCGTACTTCGTCTGCAATTTTCTCCACGCTTGGGGCTATCAGCTTTGCGTCTGTTTCAATGAAATTCTGTAATGTCCTTAAAGGATATGCCTTTGCAAACTGACACATATAGGTAAGGTTGCGTTCCGAATAGCCTTTCTTTTCGGGATAATTGAACCGGATAGCCTTTGCTAGTTGCTTGATGATTTTACTTCCCCATCCATATAAGTTTTGATAATAGAGGATATAGTTGCCCATTTTCCAGTAATGGAACAACATTTGCGCATTGGCTGCGGTAATCAGCCGGACTTGCGCCTGTTGTATTTCCGAACCGACAGCATTTATAAATGCGTCAAAGTTCGTCTTTTCTATGTTATGTCCGTTGTTGCTCATCTTGTGATATTTTCAGAATACAAATATAATTCAATGGTGGTAATCCATGAAACTAATTGATACTTTTATAGTTGATTAAACTTGTTCATGGCATTTGCCCTGATGTCATCCGCTATGTCAATATAGGGTTTCATGGCTTTATAGTCGCTGTGTCCCGTCCATTTCATAACCACCGGTGCCGGAATTCCGAGTGCCAACGCATTACAGATGAAAGTCTTTCTTCCGGCATGGGTACTTAACAATGCGTATTTGGGTGTGACTTCATCTATGCGCTCATTTCCCTTGTAGTAGGTTTCCCGTACAGGTTCGTTGATTTCCGCCAGTTCACCCAGTTCTTTCAGATAATCGTTCATCTTCTGATTGCTGATGACAGGTAATGCCATGTGGTTCTCGAAATGAACATCCTTGTATTTTTCAAGAATGGCTTTGCTGTGGTCGTTCAGTTCGATTATCAGGCTGTCCGCAGTCTTGACTGTGGTGACTTCAATGTGGTCGGGCTTAATATCACTTCTTTTAAGATTACGGACATCCGAATATCGTAAGCTCGTAAAGCAACAGAACAGAAAGACATCCCTGACACGTTCCAAATACTGTTTGTCATGCGGTATCTGATAATCTTTCAGTTTGTTCAGTTCATCCCATGTCAGGAATATTACCTTTTTAGGGGTTGTTTTCAATTTGGGCTTGAATGTGTCGTATGCAATGTTCTGATGATGTCCTTTTTTGAAACTCCATCGCAGGAACCATTTGAGGAATCCCATCTGTTTACCAATGGTGCTGTTTCTCATGTCCTTTTTGTCACGCAAGAAATTGACATACTCGTTCAGCCCGAAATCGTTGAAGTATTCAAAGGTTACATCTTCCTTGAACTCTTTGAGGTGATTTCTCACCGCTGCAAATTTCTCGTATGTGGATGCCGTCCAATTATTCTGGTTGCCACACTCTTTTACAAACTCATCGAACACCTCCCAAAAACTAATCTGTGCTTCTTCCTGCTGTTCTTCACTGTTGTCTTTCATCCGCAAATTGAACGCATCCTTTAGCTGTTGGGTGGTGGGCATGGTTTCTTGTACCTCAAACTCTTTGAACACGTTTTGCATTTCTGCATAGTATTTCAGCAAGTCCGCATTGATTTCGGATGCGCTTTGTTTCAGCTTGTTGGTGCATCCGTTCTTTACCCGTTGTTTGTCGGCATCCCATTTGGCTACGTCAATCCGGTAGCCTGTTGTAAACTCGATGCGTTGGCTTGCGTATATGACACGCATACGGATAGGCACGTTCTCCACGATTGGCACACCGTTCTTCTTCCGGCTCTCCAATGCGAAAATGATGTTACGTTTGATATTCATAAATGGGTGCGTTTAAATTTCTACACCCAAATATACACCCAAAAATTGAAATGGCAAAAGGCATTTAGAAAGATTTAGATTTACTCTGCATCGTGGATAGTGTATGATTATCAGTGATTTGCAATTTTATGATATTTTCTGAAAGCGTAGGTTCGAGAGCCTCTCTCTCCGCAAAATATTTGTAAGTAACCAAAAATATCCGGTTTTACATTTAGAAATGTAAAATTGGATGTTTTTGGTTTATACATGTGTCCTTGAAATGGACGTTTTGTGGAAATCAGTGTTCTTTAACAAATAATTTTGGAACATTATTCGCTCTAAATATTTGTTAGTTTCAAAAACTTCCTCTACTTTTGCGCTCCGAAAGAAGGAGAGGTGCTCGAGTGGTTGAAGAGGCACGCCTGGAAAGCGTGTATACTCCTAAAGGGTATCACGAGTTCGAATCTCGTTCTCTCCGCACATTGTTTGTAAAAATGTTTAGTTTTTTGTAGAAACGACTACTTTGGTTAAACAAAGTAGCCGTTTTTTAGTATCGTTTCCGGGCTGTTATTCCAAGTCTTCAATAATCTTCTTCACGTCCACAGGTTGTAGGCGTCCATACACTTTTTCACCGATCATCACTACCGGCGCCAGTCCGCAGGCACCCACACAGCGCAGGCAGTCCAATGAGAATTTTCCGTCCGGAGTTGTTTCACCGACTTCGATACCCAGCACTCGTTTGAATTCTTCCAGCAACTTTTCGGAACCGCGTACATAGCAGGCTGTCCCCATGCAGACGGAGATAAGATGCTTTCCTTTGGGAGTCATGGTAAAGAAAGTGTAGAATGTCACTACTCCATACACTTTCGATACGGGGATTCCTAGTTTGGAAGCGATGATACGTTGTATTTCTTCCGGCAGGTAACCTTGGAGATGTTGTGCTTCATGCAGAATGTTGATTAGTTCGCCCGGATTATTTCCGTGCTTGTCGCAAATCGTTTTGATTTGTTCAGCTACGTCACAGGCTAGTTTTATTTCTGACATAATACTTTTCGTTTACAGTTAATCAATCGATTTGTTGAAATAATGGGTATGCAATAATGTTTCTGATTTCTCACCCAGCGGTTTGCCGAGATACTCTTCATACAAGGTCTTGATGTATGGGTTCTCGTGCGATTTGCGCAGTGGCTTGTTGGCGTCTTCGCGGTAGAGTGCGTTGGCGCGTGCATACAATACTTCCGAGTTGCCGTGATGTAATGGCTGTCCGCCGCCTCCGATGCAACCTCCGGGGCAAGCCATAATTTCGATTACATGATATTCATTATGCCCGTTTCGTATGTCCTCCAGTAGATGACGGGCGTTGCCTAGTCCGTGTGCGATGCCTATTTTAAGTTCAAATCCGTTGAGATTGATAGTAGTACGACGTACTCCGCTCAATCCGCGTACTTGCTCGAAATTTACGTTTTTCAGAGATTCTCCGGTATATATTTCGTAAACGGAGCGGAGGGCAGCTTCCATAACACCGCCCGTAGTGCCGAAGATAACGCCGGCACCAGTGGATTCTCCCATGGGGTTGTCGAACGGGCTATCCAACACCAGCGGAAAACCTATATTAGCCCGTTTGATAAGTCGGGCGAGCTCGCGGGTGGAGATAGAGTAGTCCACATCGGGGATTCCATTTACCTTAAACTCGTCGCGGGCACATTCATATTTCTTTGCCAGGCAGGGCATGATAGAAACCACTACCAGCTTTTCTTTGGGGATTCCCATTTTCTCTGCCCAGTATGATTTGGCGATAGAACCGAACATCTGCTGCGGGGAACGGGCCGTAGATGGGATGTCCAACAAATCCGGAAAGTGATGTTCGAAGAAGTTTACCCATGCCGGACAACAGGAAGTCAGAATGGGTAGCCGGACGGATTTGTCTCCGTTGAGATAGCACGTCAGTCGGTTCAGAATTTCGGAGCCTTCTTCCATAATGGTGAGGTCGGCAGCGAAATCAGTATCGAACACATAGTCGAATCCCAATTCGCGCAGGGCATAGACCATTTTCCCGGTGACCACTGTGCCGGGAGGGAAACCGAATTCTTCTCCCAGAGCAGCACGCACGGCGGGAGCCGTTTGTACAATCACCACTTTGTCCGGATTGGCCAGATCGTCAAGAAGGCGGTTGGTATAATCGCGTTCGGTCAATGCGCCTACCGGGCAGACGGCGACACATTGTCCGCAATAGGTACATTCGCTTTCCGTCATCATTCTGTCGAAAGCGGGGGCTATTGTCGTGTTAAATCCGCGGCGAATAGCGCTGAGTGCACCGACCGTCTGTACGTCGTTACAGACACTTTCGCAACGACGGCAGAAAATACATTTATCCATATTGCGGACAATAGAAGCGGTGATTTCCCGTTTGCGAGGAGAAAGTTCACCGCCATTGAAAGGCATTTCACGGATGTTGAAGCGTAACGCCAGTGTCTGAAGCTCGCAGTTGCCGCATTTGGGACAAGTGAGACAATCGTTGGGATGGTCGGAGAGAATAAGCTCGGCTACCACTTTGCGGGCGTTCATCACACGCAGTGTGCTGGTTTTCACTACTATGCCTTCCGTGCAGCGGGTGGCACAAGCGGGAGCCAGATTACGGCGGCCTATGACTTCGACCACACAGATGCGGCAGGAAGCGGGATTATTTTTTATACAGGTTCCTTTCAGGTCGATGTGACACAGCGTAGGTATGTTGATACCGATTTTAGTAGCGGCTTCAAGAATGGTACTTCCTTCGGGGACGGTGATAAAATGGCCGTCTATCTGGAGGGTTATTTGTTTATCTTCCATAGCAATAGATTTTAGCAAACTAGAATAGCTTTGAATTTGCAGCGTGCCATGCACATACCACATTTGATACATTTGTCCGGGTTGATGACGTGCGGTTTGCGTACTAAACCACTGATTGCATCCGCCGGACAGTTCTTGGCACATAAGTGGCAGCCGATGCAATGTTCCGGATTGATCGTGTAGGTCAGCAGAGATTTGCATTGTTTGGCACGGCAGGTCTTGTCTCTGACGTGTTCCAGATATTCATCATAGAAGTTGTCCAGTGTCGACAAAACCGGGTTGGGGGAGGTTTGTCCTAACCCGCAGAGGGCAGTATCTTTTATCACCTGTCCCAGTGTGGCAAGGGTATCCAGGTCTTTTTCCGTACCTCGTCCTTCTGTTATTTTGTTTAGCAGTTCCAGTAATCGTTTGTTGCCGATACGGCAGGGAGTACATTTACCGCAGGATTCTTCTACAGTGAAGTCCAGATAGAAGCGGGAGACGGACACCATGCAGTCGTCTTCGTCCATGACAATCATTCCTCCGGAACCCATCATGGAACCGGCGGCCAGCAGGTTATCGAAATCAATCGGGGTATCCAGATGTTTTTCCGTCAGGCAGCCACCCGATGGACCTCCCGTCTGTACAGCTTTGAATTTCTTTCCCCCTTTGATACCTCCGCCGATTTCATAGATAACTTCTCGGAGTGTAGTTCCCATAGGTACTTCGATCAGGCCGACATTGTTAATCTTTCCTGCGAGGGCGAACACTTTGGTTCCTTTGGAACGTTCTGTTCCGATTGCGGCAAACCACTCGGCACCTTTGGTCAGAATAATGGGAATGTTGGCAAGCGTTTCTACATTATTTACGTTGGTGGGTTTACCCAGATAACCGGATTCGGCGGGGAAGGGCGGTTTTAAAGTCGGTTCGCCTCGTTTCCCTTCCATAGAGTGAATCAGGGCGGTTTCTTCACCGCAGACAAATGCGCCTGCCCCATAACGTATTTCTATATCGAAGCTGAATTCTGTTCCTAAAATATGATCTCCCAACAAACCGTACTGGCGTGCCTGGTTGATAGCTATTCTCAGCCGGTTGATAGCCAACGGGTATTCGGCGCGGATGTAAACTAAGCCTTTGGAAGAACTGATAGAGTAACCGCAGACGCACATCGCTTCTACGATAGAGTGCGGGTCTCCTTCCATAATAGAACGGTCCATGAATGCGCCGGGGTCTCCTTCATCGGCATTACAGACAACGTATTTAATGTCCGATTTCTGTTTGTGGGCAAACTCCCATTTCAGTCCTGTCGGGAAACCTCCTCCGCCTCGTCCGCGGAGTCCGGAACGTTTGATGATGTCGATTACATCTAGTGGTTGTTTGTTGAGAAGACAATCGGCTAATGCGAAATAACCTTTGCGGGCGATGTATTCTTCGATATTTTCGGGATCGATAAAACCGCAGTTGCGCAAGGCGATACGGAGTTGCTTCCGGTAGAAGTCCATGTGTTTGGAGTCGCTGACGGTATGTTCCGTTTTAGGGTCTACATAGAGCAGGCTTTTGATTCTCCGTCCTCCGATGATATGCTCGTTGATGATTTCTTCCGCATCTTCGGGAGTGACTTGGGTGTAAAAAGTATTGTCGGGAATGATTTTCACGATAGGACCTTTCTCGCAAAAGCCGAAACAACCTACGGTGATGACTTCCACTTTACCGGTTATTCCGTTCTTTTCGATAGCTTTCAGAAGATTGTCCGTAATACCTTGACTGGAAGATGCTTTACAACCTGTACCTCCGCAGATAAGTATCTGAAGATGCTGTGCACCGGAGGATAGTCCGTAGCATTTTTCGGAAACTTTCTCATTGCTTTCTTCGCGCAATAATAAGTTGTGTTCCGCTTTCTTCCTGATTGTAGCCAAATCATGGATAGATAGAATTTTCATAAGTATTAGAATTGTTAGTCGGTTTTTTGCAAATATAAGTCTTTGTTTGGAATAAAAGCGTGGATTGAGGCAAATAAAAAGTGGACTTTTCCGATGTGGTTAGGTAAATAAATCTCTATCTTCGTATTTAATAGGTAGTAAACCTAAAAAAGATATTTAAAGTATGAGACAATTTTTACTGGGACTCTATTTTTTATGCTTTCTGAATGTTGCGTCGGGACAGGAAATCCCGTTGCCGGAGAATATGCCGCAAGAACATCCGCGTGTGCTGACTACGCCGGAGGGAAAGCGGGAAACATGGAATCTGATTAAAACCGAAGCGTGGGCGGAAGATGTATTCAATAAACTGAAGGAGCGGACGGAAGCATATACCCGGTTGACGGACGTTCAACCGACGTGGTTGTTATCCCGTCTGGCTATGTATTGGAAGTCTCATGCGACCGAAGTATATGTGAAAGGAGAGACTTTTGATCATGCGGGAGGGAAGAAGGCTCCTTATCCTACGGTGCGTTATACCGGTACGCGAGGAACAACTGCCACTCACGGGCGTCCTAAGTTGGCGGATGTAGTGCCTTATGATGATGATGAGAATGGGAACGTGACATTCTGTAATAATGCACTACCCGACCGACCATTGGAGAGTGTGCATCCGTCGAAAACCGGTCGGAATATAGAAAGTCTGAACTGTGAAATCCTTGGAATAGCCCGTGACGCCGCTTTCCTCTATTGGATGACGGGGGACGGGAAGTTTGCAAAGCTGGCTGCCGGTGTCTTTGATACGTACATGACCGGAATTTATTACAGGAATGTTCCTGTTGACCTGAATCACGGTCATCAACAGACTTTGGTGGGACTGACTTCTTTTGAGGTAATTCACGAAGATGCATTGCATATCGCTGTCCCTTTATATGATTTTCTATACAACTATCTGAAAACCAATTATCCCGACAAGATGACAATCTATGCCGGGGCGTTCAAGAAATGGGCGGATAATATCATAGCCAACGGTGTCCCTCATAACAACTGGGATTTGTTGCAGGCACGATATATTATGAATGTGGGATTGGTGCTCGAAGATAATAAGGAATACGCAGACGGTAAAGGACGTGAATACTATATTGATTATGTATTAAACCGTTCCGGAATCCGTCAGTGGAGTTTAACCCGTCTTGCAGACTATGGCTTTGATGCTGAAACGGGAATATGGGCGGAATGTCCGGGATATAGCAGTGTGGTAATCAATGATTATGCAAATTTTGCTAATCAGTTTGACAACAACTTGCATTATGATTTAGTAAAAGCAATGCCTGTACTGTCGAAAGCTGTGGCGGCTACTCCTCAATATCTGTTTCCTAATCGGATGATTTGTGGTTTTGGTGATACACATCCGGGGTATTTGAATACGAATTTCTTTATCCGTATGATACAGAATGCACAGGCAAACGGAAAGAAGGAGCAGGAAGATTATTTCACAGCTTTGCTGAAATGCCTGAATCCGGAAACGGATGCGGATAAAGGGGAAAAGAAGAACGTTCGTGTATCTGTCAACTCTTTCTTTGAGGACAAGCCTTTGAAACTCGACTCCAATGTGAAACCGGGAAAAATAGAGGATTATGTCTCTCCTTTGTTTTATGCTCCCAATGTGTCATGGCTGGTGCAACGGAATGGTATGAACCCGCGTAACAGCCTGATGATTTCTCTGAATGCAAGTGAAGGAAACCACATGCATGCTAATGGCATCTCAATGGAGCTTTACGGAAAAGGGTATGTGCTCGGTCCCGATGCCGGTATCGGTCTTTTTTTGTATAGCGGACTGGATTATGCCGAATATTATTCTCAATTCCCCAGCCATAATACGGTTTGTGTAGACGGGATATCAAGCTATCCGGTGATGAAAAGCAATCATTCCTTTGATTTGCGTTCCTGTTTTCCGGCTTCAGCGGAACCGGGCAAGGAGTTTACTTCTGTTACGTATAGCAATGTTTATTTCCGTGAACCGGAAAGTCGGGCGGACCAGACTCGTATGATGAGTATTGTAACAACAGGTCCTGATACAGGATATTATGTCGATGTCTTCCGCAGCCGGAAAGAACGGGGAGGGGATAAAATGCATGATTACTTCTATCATAACCTCGGACAGTCAATGACATTAACCGCAGCCGACGGCACGGATTTGAATTTGCAACCAACGGAAGAACTGGCTTTTGCGGGAGCGCATCTTTATGCTTACTCTTATTTGTATGATAAGAAAATGGCTGCAACCAATAAAGATGTGAAAGCTACCTTTACAATTGATATGAAAGATAAAGGCGGTGATGATATATACATGAATCTCTGGATGAAGGGAGAACCGGAACGCGAGGTCTTTACTGCGCTTGCTCCTATGACCGAAGGGCTAAGCCGTACACCCGGTATGCCATATAATATAAAGGAACAACCGACATTGACTTTTGTGGCTCGTCAGCATGGAGAGGCTTGGAATCGTCCTTTTGTGTCTGTCTATGAGCCGAGTACGAAGAAAGAGCCGTCGGCCATTGAGTCGGTTTCTTACTTCGATGTGGAGGAAACTGCTTTGAATGACTTTGCAGGAATTTGTGTAAAAAGTAAGAACGGACGCATCGACCACATATTCTCTCTTTCTGATGCAGCGCAGACCGCTACTTATCAGGGGATGAAAGTAAAAGCGGATTATGCGGTTATCAGCAATGAATATGATGGAAACCGGACTTTATTCCTGGGAAACGGCACCTTGTTGGTTGCACCAGGAATAAGGATTCAGGCCGATACTGTTGCTAATGTATTGCTTGAAAAGAAACAGGGGAAATGGTATATTCTTTCTTCCGCTCCCTGTACGGTTGTTATTGAAGGAAAAAAGATAAAAAACGGAACGGTATCGGAATCCACATTAGTATCTAATAAAAATTGGAAATGAATAAATTGGGAAGAATAACAATCACATTTTTGCTTGCTTTGACAGGTTTGGGCGTACAAGCGAAAATCATTACTTATCCTGTTCCGACAGGCATCTACTATGCCCGTCACAACGATGATTATACTGTAAAAGTGCGACAGGTGGGAAAAAAGGAGTGGGTAGACCTGTATGAATATAATGTAAAGGTGGATATGGATACGAAGTCCGATGCCACAATGGTTCAATTCGATTTCTCCGGAAAGGTGGAAGTTCTTGTGCAAAAGAACAATGGCGAGATCCGTTCGGCAGTAGTGCGTCCTTTGGCTAAAGGCATTCAACCGGAGATAGACGGGAACTTTCTTTTATTTACGATAGACAAACCGCAGAAACTGTCAGTCGAGTTTAATGGTGACCGTTTGAGTAACCTGCACGTGTTTGCCAATCCTATCATTGAGAATGTACCGGATAAGAACGATCCGAATGTGATGTACTTCGAATCAGGAATACATGAGCCTACCGATACGACCGGTAAGTGTTTCCGTATCCCTTCCAATACAACGGTTTATCTCGAAGGTGGCGCAGTGCTGAAAGGGCGTTTGAATTGCGACAGTGTAGAGAATGTGAAAATTCTGGGGCATGGGATGTTGCTTGAACCTCAACAGGGAATATCAATCGCTTATTCCAAAAATGTACTGATTGAGGGGATTACGGTCATTAATTCACGACATTATACAGTCTCCGGCGGACAGTCTACCGGAATCACCATAAAGAACTTGAAATCATTTAGTTATCAGGGGTGGAGTGACGGACTGGATTTTATGTCTTGCTCGGATGTGACGATTGATGATGTATTTCTCCGTAATTCGGATGATTGTATAGCTCTTTATACGCATCGTTGGAATTTTTATGGAGATTGTCGTAATGTTCGTGTTCTGAATTCTACTCTATGGGCGGATATTGCGCATCCTATCAATATAGGTACGCACGGGAACACCGAAACGGGAGATGAAGTTTTGGAAGATATGCTATTTAAGAACATAGATATTTTGGAACATGATGAAGATGACCGTGATTATCAAGGTTGTATGGCTATCAATGTGGGCGACCATAATCTTGCGCGGAATATAACTTTTGAGGATATTCGTGTGGAACATATTCAGGAAGGGCAGCTATTTCATCTTCGGGTGATGTATAACCGAAAATATAACACGGGACCCGGCAGAGGTGTCAGGAACATCGTCTTTCGTAATATTTCCTGCACGGGAAAGTTTGTTAATCCTTCTTTGTTTGAAGGCTACGATAAAGATAGAAAAGTGGAGGATATCTTGTTTGAAAATATCGTATTGAATGGCAAGCGGGTGACTTCACCGGATGAGCTGAATATAAACAAGAGAGAGTTTGTGGATAAGATGCATATAAAGTGATACGAAAAAAAGTTTATGACGTTTTTACCCTCGCTCCTTCACTGTCATCCATTGTGTTATTCCTATACATTTGTTACTAAAAGCATACGGGATTAATGCATAAAGCAATAAGGAAATATGTAGGCTTACCTTTGTTAGCTTGTCTGTTAACCTTGGTAAGCTTATCAGCTAACACGGGTTAACGGACAGGCTGGCAATAGTTAGCTATTAAAGAACAAAGGAGATAAACATAAGTGATCTATATGGTTGTTGTTATAGGACTTATGGCTTTTCATAAGATATGCTAGTGCTTATCGGCTGCGTTGTACCTGCTATTACTGGCTAAAACTTCATCTGACGTGCCTTCTCATCATTTATTACAGTCATCATTCCTTCCACCTGTGCCAGAGCCAGCATACGTCCGTGGTCTACACGCATGGGTAACCCCGGATTCTCATTTTCGAAGATAGTAAAGATACTATTAAACAGCGGAACTAAAAATTATATTTTATTTTTTATCGTATATTTGGTGTTGAGTATAATTTCCTTCTCGTTCGTATCTAATAGGAAAGAAGAATAAACATGAACGTAAATAGAATGAAGAAAAGAATTTTGCTTTTATTGCTGGTGGTACCGGCATTGTTGAAAGCGCAGGATGTAATGACAGAAACCCGCCAGGAACTGACATCTCCCGATGGAGCGTATCGTTTTACCTTCTATCAGCGTGCGGTGGGAGAGGATAATGCACAAATGTATTACACCTTGACTTACAAGAACCGTCCGGTAATTGAAGAAAGTAAATTGGGTGTCCTGATTGAAAATCAGTTGTTCGAGTCGGCACTGGGTGTTCCGAATGACACTTGTCATTTCTGGTGTGAGAATCTGAAGTTGACGGGAACAGAGCGACGGAAAGCGGATGAAACATGGAAACCTGTATATGGAGAACGTGCCGAGATTCGTGACTGTTATAATGAGATGACCCTGAAATTCAAGAAAGGCGAAGGAGACGGAGCACAGGAAGGTGGCTATGATAAGCGTAAGAATTACTTTATGAATATCATAGTGCGTGCCTATAATGAAGGAGTCGCTTTCCGCTATCATTTCCCGGAAACAACAAATGGGCTTTTCCTGCATATCATAGGCGAGCAAACCAGTTTCACAATGCCTCAAGGAACAATGGCTTATTATGAGCGTTGGGCACAAGGGCCTTATGCACTTCGTCCGCTGGAAGGTTGGGGAAAAGAAGAAAGTGAACGTCCTTTGACATTGAAACTGCCCGACGGGTTATCAGTTGCCCTGTTGGAAGCGGAAATGGTGGATTATGCCCGTGGCAAATTCCGTTTGTCGGCAGACAAACCTTCCACTTTGGAGACAAGCCTGTATAGCAGTGTCGATATAATTTCTCCTTATAGCACTCCGTGGCGTGTAATCATGGTTGGCGAACGTCCGGTCGATTTGATTAACAACAATGATATTGTCTTGAATCTGAATCCGGCTTGCAAACTGGCTGATACTTCTTGGATTAAACCGGGAAAAGTATTCCGTTCGGGCGACTTGAAGCAAGAAAGGGTGAAAGCGGCTATTGACTTTGCGGCAGAGCGCGGTATTCAGTATGTGCATATGGATGCAGGTTGGTATGGACCGGAAATGAAGATGAGTTCGGACGCTACTACTGTTTCTCCGGATAAAGACCTTGATATACCTGCTTTGTGCCAGTATGCCGAATCGAAGGGAATCGGACTTATGGTATACGTCAATCAGCGTGCATTGGTGCAGCAATTGGATACTTTATTACCTTTATATAAGAAGTGGGGATTGAAAGGTATCAAGTTCGGTTTTGTACAGATTGGTAATCAGCGTTGGAGTACCTGGCTGCATGATGCAGTCCGTAAATGTGGAGAATACGGTCTGATGGTGGATATTCACGATGAATATCGTCCGACAGGTTTCAGCCGTACTTATCCTAACTTGATGACACAGGAAGGCATCGGTGGCAATGAAGAGATGCCGGATGCTTTACATAACACGATTCTTCCGTATACACGTTTCCTAGCAGGCGCTGCGGATTATACACTGTGTTATTTTAATGGCAGAGTGAAGAATACGAAAGCGCATCAGTTAGCAATGGCAGCAGTGTATTACAGCCCTTTGCAATTTATGTTCTGGTATGACCGACCGGAATTTTATAAAGGAGAAGAAGAACTCGAATTTTGGAAAGTCATTCCAAGTGTATGGGACGATAGCCGTGCGCTTGACGGAGAAATTGGTGAGTATATCGTTCAGGCACGTCGTTCGGGAAGTGACTGGTTTGTTGGAGCAATGACAAACACGGAAGCCCGCACTGTCACATTGACTACTGATTTTCTGAAACCGGGAAAAAAGTATCTGCTTCATCTGTATGAAGATGACGACAAGCTGAATACACGGACGAAAGTACGCAGTACTCATAAGAAAATAAAGGCAGGCGACAAACTTGTCTTGAAGTTGAAGGCGAGTGGCGGAGCTGCGTTGCATTTTACTCCGCTTAAATAAGCAAGTTAATAATTATCCCTTTAAGGCACGGATTACATGGATTCCACGGTTTTATGAATTATGATAACATAAAGCAATAGTGTAATCTGTGTAATCCGTGCCTGAAAAAGAAAATTATGGTGAACTGTTATTTACTATAATTAATCAGCCACTTTACCATTTCCGGGTCATAGTGGGAGAAGAATAAGGTTTTGGCTGTATCAAGCTCGGCAATAGCAGCCATATCGTCCGGTGTTAACGCAAAGTCGAATACATTGAAATTCTCAATCATACGTTCCTTATGGGTAGACTTGGGAATAACTATGATATCGCGTTGAATCAGATAACGCAGTGCAACCTGTGCCACTGATTTGCCGTACTCTTTACCGATTTCCTGAAGAGTTGCATTAGTAAAGAAGTCGTTCCTTCCTTCGGCAAACGGCCCCCATGACATAATCTTAGTGCCATATTCTTTCATTACTTCCTGTAACTTTATCTGTTGATTGAAAACGTGCGTCTCCACTTGGTTGACGGCAGGAGTGATTTCACAGAATTCCGCCAAGTCTACAAAACGGTCGGGATAAAAGTTGCTGACGCCGATAGCACGAACTTTTCCGGCCTTGTATGCTTCTTCCATAGCCCGGTACGTTCCGTAATAATCACCGAATGGTTGATGAATGAGCAATAAGTCAATATAATCGCTCTTTAACTTGCGTAGCGACTCATCAATAGAAGCCTTAGCCTTTTCGTAACCGGCATTTGAAATCCACACTTTTGTAGTGATGAACAGTTCGTCACGCGGTACACCGCATTTGCTGATTGCATTTCCTACACCTTCCTCATTATGATAGGCTTGTGCTGTATCAATAGAGCGATATCCTACACTGATTGCATCCGATACGCAACGTTCACACTCTTCAGGAGTAACCTGATAAACACCATAACCCAAAATAGGCATTTCAATGCCATTGTTCAATTTTACCTTTTCCATAATCAAGCTATATTAAATTAAAAGCGTATTCTTATAAAATTACTACCTTTTTTCTGTATGCAAAGTTATTCAGTAAAAAGTAATCTGTATTTATATAGATTACGGGTTTTGCTACCATTTTTACGGGTAACCCTGTCATTACATTTAATCTCTCTTATATATAGTTGTTTTGGGAGTGTTTTGTTCTCCGGATTCGTCGTATATGAAGTTAAATCAATTAAAAGAAGTATTATGAATGAATACACTCATTCGTAGAAACAAGGTTCGTTTATTGATAGAACAACCTTGTGTCGGATAAGGACGTTTCTTCTTTTTATCTACCTTTGTCCCGAAACAGAAATTAAAACGGATATTGCAAGATTAATAAGGGTAAATGAAGTATATATTAGAAACTTGGTATATCAATATATTAGGTTTATGTGTGTTTAGAGGTCTTATCCCAAAGGGAGTAAGACCTCTATTATTTATTATAATACAAGCTCTTCGAACAGTCTTTCCAAAGTCCTGTCCAAGTCAGCGGAAAATCCCGGATGCGGACGGGATACCTGTATGCAGGAACTTTTCACTGCAGTCAGCCAGCGGAATCTGTCGGGAATATCCATATTCGCTATCGCTCCCCCTTCCTTATTCCCCAGACATATCTTATCAAAGACCTGTAATCCCTCTTTCAAACAACTAACGTCCAATTCGGAAGAAAACAGTTTCAATTTATTTTCATTTATTGTATAAAGGGATTTAAGATACTTGCACCGTTTGGAAAACAGTACAATACCTACATTAATAAATTCCTCACGTTCAACCCTGGGGACGAAACGGATGACTGCGTATTCATATAAGTGCCTTTCTTGCATTTTGCGCTTCATTTACAAATGTTTCGGAATGGTTTATCCTTTCTTCTAAAAATTGAATATAAATATCTCTCAGGTCTTGCGGAGTTTCCTGTCCGTCTGTCCAGTTCAGCCAGTCGTCGGGAACTGCATTGACTATTTCCCGGATTTTATCAGAAGTCAGCAGTTGCTTGAACTCAGCATCCACCTCTTCCAATTTATCAGCAAACGGCAACAGCACATGGTCTTTTATCTGCACGAACGGACTAAGCGCATGCTTTTGCCAAGTAGTCCATGAATGGTGAAAATAGAGGGAAGCCCCATGGTCAATCAACCACAGTTCCTTATGCCACATCAGCATATTCGTATTTTTGATAGTACGGTCTACATTGGTCAATAAGGCATCCAGCCACACAATTTGCGAGGCTGTCTTACCGTCCACTTTATGCACAACGGGGTCGAACGTTAATGCTCCCGACAGAAAATGCAGCCCCAGATTCAACCCGCGGCTCCATTGAAGTAAATCCTGTATTTCTTCGTCCGCTTCCGTCCGTCCGAAAGCCTCGTCCAGGTTCAGAAAAACAATCTCCGGTACTCTGAACCCCAATGTACGGGCAATTTCCCCGCCAATCAGTTCGGCAATCAGCGCTTTCGTCCCGTGTCCTGCCCCTCTGAATTTTACCACATACTTAAATTCATCGTCAGCTTCGGCCAAAGCCGGTAATGAGCCCCCTTCCCGCAGGGGAAGAATATATCTTGTGACATTTGCTGTACGTAAATCCATATAACTCCTTTCTTAATTGAGAATAAAGATACAACGTTTTTGTGAAATAGTTGATGAAAGGCTTCCGATAATAATAGTTTTTTTATATTTTTCGGTTGAGTATATGTAGTCATTACTGCGTATTATATGGGAGAATGATAAATGAATTAAACATGAAACCACTTCGTTTTTTTATATTTGTAATATTGGCTGTTAGTTTATTGCCAAGTAGCATAGCTGCCGAATGGCAGTGGTCCGTGCAGATTTCGGGTATTGTTTCCAACGAGACGAATGACCATCCGCAGGCTTTTTTATGGATACCGTCTGATTGTGTCCAAGTAAAAGGGGTTATGATAGGTACTCATAATATGACGGAAGAAACTTTGTTTGAGAACGCCTTGTTTCGGGAGAAAATGTCTGAAATAGGTCTGGCACTGATATGGATAACTCCGGGGTGGGATCAGAAATGGGACATAACTGCCGGAAGCCAGAAGGCATTTGAACAAATGCTGGATGACTTTGCTTCTGTTAGCGGATATAACGAATTGAAATATGCTCCGATTGTTCCGTTCGGACATTCGGCAATGGCTACCTATCCGTGGAACTTCGCAGCATGGAATCCCGACCGCACATTAGCCATTATCTCTTTGCATGGAGATGCGCCACGCACTAACCTTACCGGATATGGTCGTGACAATATGGAGTGGGGGAAACGTACGATTGACGGCATCCCTGGATTAATGATTGAAGGCGAATACGAATGGTGGGAAGACCGTGTAAATCCGGCTTTGGCATTCCGTATGATGTATCCTAAAAGTTGCGTCTCTTTCCTTTGCGACACAGGACGCGGGCATTTCGATATAGCCGACCGTACCGCTGGTTATATTGCGTTGTTCTTAAAGAAAGCACTGGAATATCGTATGCCTGCAACGTATGATTTGAATAAGCCTGTGGAATTGAAGAAACTGAATCCGCAAAATGGCTGGCTTGCCGAAAAGTGGCATCCGAATCAGAAGAAACGTGCAAAAGCTGCTCCTTATAAAGAGTATAAAGGAGACTCGCACGATGCATTCTGGTATTTCGATAAGGAAATGGCTGAAATGACGGAAGAACGCTATCGCCGGGAGAGAGGGAAGAAATCACAATATTTAGGTTTTGTACAAAAGGGGCAATTACTCACATATAATCCCAAATCCCATGTGAAAGTTGCCGCCCACTTCCTGCCGGAAAAAGACGGATTGACTTTTCATCTGAAAGCTGTATATACGGATAGCTTGCATACTGCAATTTCTGACGAACATTCGCTCACTTCTCCTGAAATAACCCGTATCTGTGGCCCGGTTCAGAAAGTGAACGACACAACTTTTATTGTCCGTTTCTACCGTATGGGAATGTACAATCAGCGCCGTACGGGAGATATTTGCCTTCTAGCCGGTAATGACGGTGACAAACATTATAAAAGCACAGTTCAGGAACTTAGTTTCCGGATTCCCTATCGCAATACGGAAGGTAAACGCCAGCATATTCTTTTCCCGGGTCTTGACGATGTGAAGCAAGGCACGGAAACTATCTCTTTACATGCAACTTCCGATTGCGGGCTACCCGTATATTACTACGTGAAAGAAGGGCCGGCAGAAATAGAGGGAAACAAGTTGGTATTTACTCGAATTCCCCCACGCAGTAAGTTCCCGTTGAAAGTGACTGTGGTAGCATGGCAATATGGATTGGCAGGAGAAGTACAGACTGCCGAACCGGTAGAACGGAGTTTTTTCATTTATCCATGAAATATTAAATTCGTATTTTTGCATTGAGTAATAGGCGGAGTCTATTCGTATCCAATAATAAATAAGGATATTAAAAATGATTATGAATAAGAAATCTTTAGTTGCAATCGCATTATTGGCAGTATCGGCTATATCGTCGGCTCAATCTGTGTACCCCGGACAGCACCAGGGGAAAATGAAAAAAGAGACAGTGGCTCCTGTTCGGGTAGAAAGTTTTGATTTGAAGGACGTCCGTTTATTACCGAGTCGTTTTCGTGACAATATGTTGCGGGATTCCGCATGGATGACCTCTATCGACGTAAGTCGCCTGTTACATAGTTTCCGGACAAATGCCGGAGTCTTTGCCGGTCGTGAAGGCGGTTATATGACAGTGAAAAAACTCGGTGGCTGGGAATCCTTGGACTGTGAGCTTCGCGGACATACTACCGGACATCTGCTTTCGGCTTACGCTTTGATGTATGCCGCTACCGGAAGTGAGATTTTCAAGCTGAAAGGGGATAGCCTTGTCAACGGGCTGACCGAAGTTCAGAACGCTTTGAAAGGCGGATATTTAAGTGCTTTTCCCGAAGAACTGATAAACCGTAATATCCGGGGAAAGAGTGTTTGGGCACCTTGGTACACCTTGCATAAACTTTATTCCGGTCTGATAGACCAATATCTGTATGCGGATAATCAGCAGGCTTTGAAAACAGTGACCAAAATGGGCGACTGGGCTTATAACAAACTGAAACCACTTAGTGAAGAAACCCGCAAACTCATGATACGTAATGAGTTTGGAGGTGTCAATGAATCATTCTACAATTTGTATGCTATCACAGGAGATGAACGTTACCGTTGGTTGGCTGAATATTTCTACCATAATGATGTAATTGACCCGTTGAAAGAACTTCGGGACGATTTGGGAACCAAGCATACGAATACGTTTATCCCGAAAGTCATAGCCGAAGCGCGTAACTATGAACTGACAGAGAATGAGACCAGCAAAAAGCTCTCGGAATTCTTCTGGCATACCATGATTGACCACCATACTTTTGCTCCGGGATGCAGTAGTGATAAGGAGCATTTTTTCGACCCGAAGAAATTTTCTAAACACCTGACCGGCTATACGGGAGAAACTTGTTGCACCTATAATATGTTGAAACTTAGTCGTCATCTTTTCTGTTGGACGGGCGATTCATCTATTGCCGATTATTATGAAAGGGCACTATATAATCATATCCTGGGACAGCAAGATCCGGAAACAGGAATGGTTACTTATTTCTTACCCTTACTTTCAGGTTCACATAAACTGTATAGTACCAAAGAGAACTCTTTTTGGTGTTGTGTCGGCAGTGGATTCGAAAATCATGCTAAATATGGAGAAGCTATCTACTACCACAACAACCAGGGAATCTACGTAAATCTGTTTATTCCTTCCCAAGTCACCTGGAAAGAAAAAGGGTTAACCCTTCTCCAGGAAACGGAATTTCCGAAAGAGGAAACGACCCGGTTTACTATTCGTGCCGAGAAACCGGTTCGTACTACTGTTTATCTAAGATATCCTTCATGGAGTAAAAAAGCGGAAGTTCTTGTGAACGGTAAAAAAGTAGCAGTAAAACAAAAGCCGGGTTCTTACATCGCTATCACTCGTGACTGGAAAGATAATGATCGTATCTCGGCTACTTACCCGATGCAGATTGCATTGGAAGCCACTCCCGATAATCCGAATAAGGTAGCTTTATTGTATGGCCCGTTAGTGCTTGCCGGAGAACGGGGTACGGAAGGTATGCAGGCTCCCGCACCTTTCTCTAATCCAGCTCTTTATAATGATTATTATACTTATAATTTCCATGTGCCTGCCGATTTGCGTACCTCATTGAAAGTAGATATGAAACATCCGGAACGTACTTTGCAGCGTACAGGAAAAGAACTGGAATTTACAACAGAACAAGGAGATGTGATTCGTCCGCTTTATGATTTGCATCATCAGCGTTATGTGGTATATTGGGATTTGCAGTCGAAATAGAAAAATTTAAGAACGAATTACACGAATTACGCGGTTTTATAATTATAATTGCATCAAACAACAACGTAGTTCGTGTAATTTGTGTTTAATACGAAGTTAATAGATAACGAAAATGAAGGGAAGATTATTAATAGTAATTTTTATAAGTATCTGTTTTATTGTAGGTTCCTGCAATGTATCATCCGTACAAGGGAGTCGTTATAACTTCTCTTCATTAGATTCTGTTATTCAAGGCTGGGTGAGTAAAGAGTACTATCCTGGTGCTTCTATCTGTGTAGTAAAGAATGATTCTGTCATTTTTCAGAAGAACTATGGTAGCTATACTCCTGATACAAAAGTATACGTAGCCTCTGCCGGAAAATGGGTGGCGGCTGCTGTTATCGGAGCGGTTGTGGATAGTACCAGTTTGGACTGGGATGACCCTGTGGAAAAGTGGTTGCCGGAATTTAAGGGAGATGCCAAAGGAAAAATCCTTTTGCGACAATTGTTATCTCATACTTCCGGAGTGCGTCCCTATCTTCCTGAACCGCGCGTAGATAATTACAATCATCTGGATTCCGCCATTATTGAGATATTGCCGTTAGATACGTTTTTTACTCCGGGAAGCCGGTTCCAATATGGAGGGCTTGCCATGCAGATTGCCGGAAGAATGGCGGAAGTGGCAATGGGGAAAGAGTTTGAAACTCTTTTTCAGGAATTATTAGCACAGCCATTAGAAATGAAAAATTCTCATTTTACTCCGATAAATACAGATGGCGGGCATGCCCCGATGTTAGGTGGTGGTCTGTGTACTACCTTGAACGATTATATTCATTTCCTATCTATGATTTACCATGAAGGAACGTATGAAGGAAAACGGATACTGACTGCGGAGACAGTAAAGGAAATGCAGGCTAATCAAGTAAAGGATGCCCTTGTTTCTCCCGGGGAATACACGGAAAGAGCACTGGGACAGTCGCATACCGGTATCTATGGATTGGGCGAATGGCGTGAATTAATAGATAAGAAGACGGGCGAAGCCTATCAAATCAGTTCTCCGGGTTGGGCTGGCGCTTACCCCTGGATAAATAAACGCGATAGTGTTTACGGTTTCTTTATCGCCCATGTAGTAGGTTCTTCTGCTAAGGAAGACGGTTTTTCTTCGTTCTATGGCAGTCCTGTGATTTCTCGGACGGTTTCGGAGATTGTTAAATAGTCAATATATAGAATAAGCCAAATATTATGAAACAAACTGTTATTGCTATCATCTGTTTTTTGTGTCTTTCGTCATCATATATACAAGCGCAGAAAATAAATCATCCTTCACTCTTATATACTCCGCAACGCATTCAGCAAGTGAAGCAGCGTATGCAGAATGAACCGAAATTGCAGGAAGCTTGGGAAAGCATTAAACAGACTGCCGATGCAGCTTTACAAAAGAATGACTTCAACAAACTGGATTATCTGGCATTGGCTTATCTGATGACAAAGGACAAAAGCTATGCAAATTCAATAAAAGAGATATTGCTGAAAGCTGTGAAAGCCGAAACATGGGGAGATAAGGAAATGCTGGCACGTATCCCGGTGTGGCACTCACATCTGAGGTTGGCACATAAAAGTTTCCTGTGCGCTATGGGTTATGATGCAGCCTATGATATTCTTTCATCTTCGGAAAAGAAAGAGATTGCTCAAGGCTTAAAACGACTTGCTCTGGAACCTGCATTAGGTGACTGGCTGTTGGAACCGACCCGTATCCACTCATTGAATTCAATGGGGCATAACTGGTGGACTTCCTGCGTTTGCCAAGGGGGATTATTGGCAATGAGCCTTCAAAACGAAATCCCCGAAGCCAGGGAATGGGTGGAGCAACTTCACGAATCTCTTCCCGAATGGTTCGACTTTGCAGGTGATGTATTGCAGCAGAAAGCAAAGAGTTTTGATGAGGCCGGCGGAATGTATGAAAGTCTGAATTACGCCAACTTTGGTATTCAGGAAGCTTTGTTGTTCAGGATAGCTTGGATAAATACTCATCCCGGACAGAATCCGGGTAATATTCCTCAATTAGCAAAATTGCCGAGTTACTTCTCACAAGTCTGCTATCCGCGTACAGGTATGCTACATAGTTTGAATTTTGGAGATAGCCATAAAAATGTATCGGCAGAATCCAGTATGATGCTATTGTATGCATTGGGGATGAAAGATCCAACTATTTTGTGGTATATATCTCAAGTGGAACAAGGACAACATCGTGATGGCTTTTTCCTGAATCGTCCGATGGGCTTTCTTTATACTCCCGATTTGAGTAAGGCACCCGCTATACCTCAATTACCGACTTCTCAATTATTTTCTGATTTTGGCTGGGCTACGATGCGCAATTCGTGGGAAAAGGATGCTACGATGCTGGCTGTAAAAAGCGGTCATACATGGAATCACTCTCATGCGGACGCCAATTCCTTTATTATATTTCACAAAGGAGTGGACATTATAAAAGACGGTGGAAATTGCTGGTATCCTAATCCTGCTTATCGAAATTATTTCTTTCAAAGCCAGGCGCATAATGTAGTACTGTTCAATGGCGAGGGACAACCCCGTGAGCAGCAATATAGCGGTTCTACTTTGCGGGGATATTTATATCATCTTTTGGATGCGGGAAATGTGAAATATGTCCTGGCTAATGGAACGGGGCCCGTTTCAAACAATTTCAGCCGTAATTTCCGTCATTTTCTTTGGATGGATGATGTGATTTACATGATTGATGATTTAAAGACGCATAAGGTCGGTCGTTTTGAATGGCTGTGGCATACCAACGGGACTTATAAAAAGTCGGGAGTTGACGTGAATGTGACGAATGGTAATTCTTCCGTTGTGATTCGTCCTCTTTATCCCCGTTTGCTTGCTAAGTCCGATTTTGTGCACGATTATCCGGAAGATTTGTATTGGGAAGAAATACAGGCTCCAACTGAAGATCTGAAAGGTACCGAAACTTATTATTCATTCCATTTGCCCGCAGAAGTGAACCGTGTAAAAGGGCTGACAGCTATTATTTTGAAGGATACTCCTGATGAAAAAGATCTGCCGCAAATGGAACGGCGGGAAGGACAAGATTGGATTGGGCTTCGTATCCGTCATAAAGGGAAAGTGACTGATCTTTATATTAATCAATTAGCAGACGGCAGACTGATGCACAGCAACTCATGGATTATGCCGGACGGCTGGATGACAGATGCCTATATGTTTGCAGTTTCTTATCCCGAAGGAACGGAAGCGAAAGACGCCACAGATTTCTTTATCTGCTATGGAAGTGCATTAAGACGTGATAAGGAAACCTATTTTTCTTCTTTGGCCAAGTTGTTTGTCATTCAAAAGGAAGAAGATAAGAAACTCAATCTTTGGATAGACGGACAACCGAAGATAAATGCCAGTTTCAGGAGTAAGAAAAAGCCTGTAAGAGTAGAGGTTAATAATAAGAGAATTCCTGTTGTTTATAAACAATCCCAATTGAGTATAAAGCTGGTAGATTAACACTCATTTTTAATGAGGAATGTGTTTTGTTTTTGTATAAACCTACATAAAATTAGGGATATTTTATGTAGGTTTGCATTGTTTTATCAAATATGAATCCTATGAATAATCTGATACGACATATAACAAGCCTTATATTTATTTCTTTTTTTCTGTCTGCCTATCCGATTTCTTATTCCTTTCGCGGTCTGTCAGAAACAAATGGATTATCTGATTTAACGGTCAGTGCCTTGTATAAAGACTCCGTAGGTTATCTTTGGATTGGAACAGCTACGTCAGTTGAATGTTTTGATGGCTTCCGTTTCAAGCATTATCCGATATTCGGAGATGATGAGAAACTGAAATGGGTGAATGTTATTGCAGAAACGCAAGGCAATCAGATTTGGGTGGGAAACGATATGGGCCTTTGGCGGATAAATAAAGAATCCGGTAAATTAGAACCGTTTGTTGCTGAAGTGATAAAATTCGGAGTTCGTTCTTTATTGACCGATGCGCAGGGAACCTTATATATTGGCAGCGAAAAAGGATTGTTTGTCTGCAAAAATAATGAAATGAAGCAGATTACTATCAATGCGGATATGTGGTCATCGGATAATTTCATAGTCGATTTGAATATGGGAGAAAAAGATACATTATGGATTCTGACCCGCTCCAAACTATATTCAATGAATCTGTCTACCCGAAAAATAACTTTATGTCCATACGGTGACAATGATAGACAGGATTATACTTATCGGAAAATGGCACGAATTGGTTCCAGGCTCTATTTAGGAACAATGGAACATGGAGTGGTTGTTTTCGATATATCGACAGGGAAGTTCAGGGATAATTGGATTGATTTGGGATGCAATGTAATTTCCTCTTTGTCGGGTGACGGAAAAGATATACTTTATGTTGGAACAGACGGAAATGGAGTACATTTTGTATCTGTCACGGAAAATAAGGTTATGAAATCTTTCTGCTATGAACCCGGTACTAATGGCGGAATCCGCTCTAACTCAGTCTATTCATTGCTGGTGGACAGGGAAGGATTGATATGGGTTGGATTCTATCAGTTGGGACTTGATTATACACTGTATCAGAGCGGGCTTTTCTCTACCTATTCTTATTCTCCTTATTTTGACTCAAAAGACATACCGGTACGGGCCATAGCTATCAATGAGAATGAAAGATTGATAGGTTCCCGCAATGGTTTGTTCTATGTTGATGAGAAGAATCGGCGTTTTAGGAGTTTCAAGTCACCTCAATTACGCTCTAATATGATAATGTGTATTTACCCGTTTCAGGGAAAGTATTATATCGGTACGTATGGTGGTGGCATGTATATACTGGATTCTTCTACATTAACTATCCGTGATTTTGAACCTTCGGAGACTCCTTTTGTGAAAGGACATGTTTTCTGCATCAAGTCGGACAATGACGGTTGTCTGTGGATTGCCACTTCAATGGGTTTGTATCAGTATAAAGATGGCGAACAACTCAATCACTATACCAGTTCGAACTCCAAACTCCCGGAAGGGAATGTGCTTGATATATGCTTTGATTCTACAGGAAAGGGCTGGATTTGTACGGCTACCGGTTTATGTATCTGGGATCCTTCCACTCGTAGCATAAAATCAGATGTATTTCCCGAAGGCTTTATACATAAAGAGAAAATCAGGACAGTATATGAAGATTCTTCCCACGAACTCTATTTCCTTCCGGATAAAGGCCCCATTTTTATTTCCGATTTGTCAATGACTCATTTTCGAAGACTCCAGCCAGGTACTCTTTTGGAAGGGAAAGACGCCATGTTTATGATCGAAGACCGTGAAGGGTGGCTGTGGATTGGTACGAATCTGGGCTTGTACCGTTATGATAAAAAAAGTACAATTGTTCCTTATACTTTTGTGGATGGATTACCGAGTTCTGTTTTTATTACCTGTTGCCCTGTTATAGATGCTTCGGGAACAATCTGGTTTGGCAATTCCAAAGGATTGATTTATTTGACCAGGGATTTACGTGATATAGATGAAGAAAATAGTTATCCCCTGGCTATCACAGATGTATATGTGAATGGTAAAGAACCTTATCATCCTGCTATACAGAGAGAACAGCATCTCTATAAAGTCTCTTTGGAACCGTCGCACAAGAATCTGACTATCTGTTTCTCCGGATTTACCTATTCCGATCCTGCATATATGTCTTATGAATATAAAATGGAAGGGATGGATGATGATTGGCAGTTGTTAGGTGGTAAATCCGAACTGACCTATTATGACTTGTCTTCTGGGAAATATCAATTCAAAATCCGTCGGATTGGTGGGCCCGGTTCAGAAATCTGTTTATCAGTGACTATTGCTTCCTCTTTTAACGCGACCTTATGGGGAACAATTCTATTATTGATTGCAATAATATGCTTAAGCTATGCTTATTACCGGAGAAAAAAGAACTCTCCGGCTCTTGCGGCGGACGTCATAGAAACCGAGAAACCGATAATTGAAGAAAAATACAGAAAGAGCAATGTGAGTATGGAAGAATGTCATCGGCTGGCAGACGAACTGGATATGTTGATGCAGGAAAAAAGACTGTATGTTAACCCTGATTTAAAGATTGCGGATTTGGCGTCAGTGCTGAACGTCTCTCCATATACATTGTCCTACGTGTTTAATCAGTTCTTGAACAAGAATTATTATGATTATCTGAATGATTACCGCATAGCTGAGTTTAAACGGTTACTTAATGAGGATGAATATTCAAAATATACCTTAAGTGCTTTAGCTGAACTGTGTGGTTTTAGTTCTCGCACTTCCTTTTTCCGCTATTTTAAAAAGACAACTGGAATAACCCCGAATGAATATGTCCAAAGTATAGGACGAACTAATGAAGATTGATTGTCGGAGTCTCATATAATAATTTGAGACTCCAGTTTGTGATTGTATAATTGATTGATTACCAGTAGGTATTACGACTTCTGTTTTCCTTCCAATAGGATGAAATCTATCCGCCCTTTTTTATTGTTTCTTTTCCGTATTTACCATTTATATTTGCCAGCGTAATGATAAACAAAAATCTAAGCAATGGAAAATATAAACATGAAATCCACTCAACTGGTTGCTGACTCTTATAAGAGTTATCATCATTCCGTTTATCTTTATATCTATTATAAAATAGGTAAGGACGAAGAAGCAAAAGATCTGTCACAAGATGTCTTTTTGCGTTTGATGGACTATAAGCAGATATTGCGTCCGGAAACAGTGAAACATTTTATATTCGCGATTTGCCGGAATCTGGTAACGGACTATTTGCGTCGTTTTTACAAAGCTCAAGAAGTAACTTCCTATCTTTTCGACCGGATTCCTACTTGTACCAATGAAGTGGAGAGCCAGATCATTGCCAATAATCTATTGACATGCGAATGGGAGAGAGCCAATCAGCTTCCTGAACAACGTCGGAAGATTTATATCATGAGTCGTTTCGAAAATAAATCCTCGGCTGATATTGCCGCCCAATTGGGAATTTCTTCCCGTACGGTGGAAAACCACTTATTTATCAGTCGGAAAGAAATCCGTGAGTATATCCAACAGTGTATCTAATATTAGAATAAATAGTATAAATGTTAGTTTTAAATTTTATGTATATGAAAAAAAATCTCTTCAGATTCTCATCGAGAAGATTTCTATTCTCTACGGTGATGGCCTCTGCCCTTGTAACAGGTGCTCCGCAGGCGGTATTTGCCTATGTGGGAGAAGTACAGGCTGTTTCGCAGACTGGGACAATCAAAGGTAAAATCGTGGATTCCTATGGAGAACCTGTTATTGGTGCCAATGTCAAGGTGAAAGGCACTACCAATGGTACGATAACGGATATGGATGGAAACTTTACTTTGAATAATGTATCAGGTGGTACGTTGGTGATTTCTTTTATTGGTTATAAGACGTTGGAAGTTTCTGTAAAAGGGCCGAATCTGGCTAAAATTATCATGCACGAAGATACAGAGGTGCTGGATGAGGTTGTCGTGGTAGGTTATGGTACTCAGAAAAAAGAATCGTTGACAGGCTCGGTAACAGTGGTCGACCAAAAACTTTTTAAAGACAAAGGTACGGTGGCCAATCCGCTTTCGGCTATGCAAGGTCAGGTTCCGGGCTTACGCATCACCCGATCGTCGGCTGCTCCTGGTGAAGAAGGATGGGGTGTCTCAATTCGTGGCTCTGTCTCGAAAAACAAGGTAGAACCTCTCTTGATTATTGACGGTGTACCAGCCAGTGGTGTGAGCGAGATGGCTCAACTCAATGCCGATGACATCGAAACCATTAACTTCCTGAAAGATGCTTCGGCTGCTATTTATGGCGCAAAAGCAGCGGGTGGTGTGATTTTGGTAACTACCAAACGTCCCAATGCCGGCAAAACCAAAGTGGAATATAGCGGTTCGGTTACACGTAAAATTGTGGGTTTACAGCCCCGCATGATGAGCATGGACGAATGGACGGACGGTGTGTTCCAAGCCCGTTTGAATGACGGCTATGGCGAAGATGACAACTGGGTACGTTATGCCCGTTTGGCTAAAGCGATGAAGGGGAGTTGGATTAATCTGCATGGTGGAAACAACCCCGATGAAGATCCCATTCCGGGAGGATTCCGTGGTGTGGCCGATTTTGTGTTTCACGATATGAACTGGACTGATGTGCTTTGGGGAAATGCCACTTCTACCCAGCATAACCTCAGCGTAAGCGGAGGTTCGGAAAAATCGACCTACCGACTTTCGTTGGGTTATTTGAACGACCAGGGGACGTTGCAATGGGGGAACAACTCGAACGAACGCTATAACGTACGTTTATTCAACAGTTTCAAGATAAACAACCGTATCAGCTTGGAAACCAACATGTCAGCTAGTCGTCAGCATCAGGTGGCTCCTACACAGATTGGTAGTATATTAGGCAGTAGCATACCGCAGCCAGGGCTACCGGTTTCGACTATTGATGGCAAACCGTATGCGTGGGGAGGCATTCATACCCCTAACTGGTCGGCCGAATTGGGTGGTGACAACAAACTTGTGGTGACCACAATGAATGTGAACGAGATTTTGAAAGTGAACATTTTGGATGGTCTTGATTTTCAGGGAACTTTGGGATACTCAACGAACAATGCGGCCCGTGACGAACAATATCTTTCGATTGATTGGTATCAATACGACGGTACACCGATTCAAAATGAGAACTCTCCCTATCCCGCAAAAGAAAAATCATCGTATACTAAAAGTTCTGCGCGTACCGACAATTACACGGCATCAGCTTTCCTCACTTATAAGAAATTATTTGATGAGGTTCATGACATATCGCTTATGGGAGGTGTGCAATACGATTATGCCGCTTACGATTATAGCGGCACCAAAGCAATGGACGTAGAAGCGGCAATCGAATCGCTTAACGGTAAAGGACAAATTTACATAGACAAGGTAGACCGTTGGGAGGAAGCCATTCTCTCTTATTTCGGTCGCTTGAATTATAATTACAAGTCGAGATATATGGTTGAAGTGAATGCTCGCTACGACGGTTCTTCGAAATTTTTGCCCAAGAACCGCTGGAACTTCTTTTGGGGCGCATCAGCTGGATGGCGTATCACTGAAGAGAAATTCATGGAGAACTTGCGTGACTATGTGAATGAACTGAAACTACGTGCCTCATATGGTGAGGTAGGTAATCAAAATGGTATTGGACGCTATGACGGCATCCAACTTTACAATTACAAATCGAACAGTGGCGCTTTGTTGGGCAACTCGAAAGGAACCTATGTGGAATCTGCCGGACTGGTGAGCACCATGCGTACTTGGGAACGTATCTACAACTATAACTTGGGGATTGACTTCGGATTCCTCAACAATCGCCTTACGGGTACGTTCGAGGTCTTTAAAAAGAAAAACGACAATATGCTGGTTTCGCGTCTGCACCCCGGTGTATTGGGTGGAACTGCTCCCAGTACTAATAGCGGTAAGTTTGAGGCCAATGGTTACGATACTAGCTTGACTTGGCGTGACAAGATAGGCGGTTTCAACTACCACGTTGGCGGTACGTTAACCTATATGACCAACAAACTAGTCGATGGAGGTAACATCGTGGTGAGCGCAGGTTATAACGAAGCCGTGAATGGCTACCCACTCAACTCGGTATTTGGTTACCGCTATGTGGGCAAGGTACAAAACCAAGACCAACTGGACTATTACGTGGACAAATATGTGGGCAGCAACTCTATCGCTCTACCTGCCAACTTGCGTTTGGGCGACCACATGTATGAAGATGTGAACAAAGATGGTAAACTGACACAAGACGACCTTGTATTTCTTGGTTCCGACGACCCAAAATATTCGTTCTCGTTTAATTTCGGATGCGAGTGGAAAGGATTTGATTTCAATACCGTGTTCCAAGGTGTGGGCAAGCGTACCATTTATCGTGAAATCGACTCTTGGAAAGTGCCTTTCAAAGCTATTTGGCTGAACACTACTAACCAGTCGGTAGGTAATGTATGGAGTCCTGAAACTCCCAATAACCATTTCCCTACTTATTCAAACAGTAATGACATCAATAACTACAACTACATTCCCTCTACCTGGTCGGCCGATAACGGAGCTTACCTGCGTCTCAAAGAGATTGTACTAGGTTACACATTGCCAAAGGCATGGATGAATAAGAGCGGTTTTATCAGCAACCTGCGTATTTATGTATCGGGCGCCGACTTGTGGGAAAAATCGTATATCACCGATGGTTGGGATCCCGAAGCCACCCGCAAAGTGGAAAACAAGCAACGCTATCCGTTTAACCGCACCGTGACTTTCGGTGTGAATGCCATATTCTAATTTTTATTCTTAATATTGAAGATAACAATGAAAAAAATAGCATATATTTTAGGAATCATTTGCGCCATGACCATGCAGTCGTGTTTAGACCTTGAACCCAAGACGCAATTGGCGGATACCAACTATTGGAAGTCGCCCGAACACTTCAAACTTTTTGCCACCCAGTTCTACAGCTGGTCGGCCGACTTTCGATGGCTCGACGACAGTCAGCACGCTGATATTCGCTCGGACTTGTTTGCCGGTAGCACGGTGAACATCTATAGTAACGGAACGAACAGTATTCCGTCGTCAGACAAGCATTATACCGACAATTACAATCGTATTCGTCAAACCAATACTTTATTGCAACAAGCCGATACGTATGAACAACAAGCCGACATCGCCATTTCGGTGGGGGAAGCCCGTTTCTTCCGTGCTTATTGTTACTTTGAGTTGTTGCAGGCTTATGGTGATCTTATCATTACCCGCACACCGCTCGACATCGACTCGCCTGAGATGCAGAAGGCCCGTAATCCACGTACCGAGGTAGCTGACTTCATCATTGACGACTTGAAAGAAGCCGCTAAACTATTACCCGTCGATAAGGCTATCAGCAGCAGCGATGAAGGCCGCCTCTCCTGCGAAGCCGCTTTGGCATTTCTTTCGCGTGTAGCCCTCTATGAAGGTACATGGGAGAAATTCCATAATGGCGGTCAAAATACCGAACGTACAAAAGATTTGCTCAATACCGCAGCACAGGCGGCTCATGATGTGATGGCGGGCGGAGCATTCGAACTTTTTGCTCCTCAAGAATTGGGTACGGAGGCCTACAAGTATCTCTTTATCTTGGAGAATGAAAAGTCGAACCCTGCCAGTATCAATAAAACAGGTAATAAAGAGTATATCTTTACCCGCCGTCACGACCCTGTTATCAATTCTATCGGGTTCAACATAACCCAAGGGCGTTTGGGTAATGCCTTGTATGTTACTCGTAAAATGGCTAATATGTATCTGCAAAGCAATGGGTTGCCCATCAATCCCCAAACGTGGAATTACACGAAAGTGGATGATGAATATAAAAATCGCGACAACCGCATGAACAATCAGCTTATGGTGCCCGGACAAACTTACTGGGGTACAAACGGCGGACGCATTGATTGGAGCGGCAATGCAGCCGAAATAGCCAATGCCTCGCATAGGAACTTCATGCCTCAGACGGGTACGGGGTACTTTCCCCACAAGTGGTGTAGCGAACGCGACGGAGTGCCTACCGGTATGGAAGCTTACGATTTCCCTATCATCCGCTATGCCGAGGTACTGCTGAACTATGCCGAAGCCGTGTTTGAACGCGATGGACAAATATCGGATGAAGACTTAGCCAACAGTTTGAACCTGACACGCAAACGCATCAACCCCGAAATGCCTGACTTGACTAACGACTTTGTTACGGCGAATAATTTGGATATGCGCACAGAGATTCGTCGTGAGCGTACCATCGAATTTTTCGATGAGAATTTCCGCATTGATGATCTGAAGCGTTGGAAAACGGCCGAAGACGAAATGCCGATGAACCTCACCGGTGTGAAGTGGAAAGGTACCGATTTTGAAAACAGATGGCCTGATGCTTCCTTTAAGGAGAAAGATGGTGAAGGTTGTATTATCCACGAGAAGGGACGCAACTGGCATGAAAAGCATTACTTATTGCCGCTGCCCACCGACCAGCTCAAACTGAACTCCAACTTGAAACAAAATCCGGGTTGGAACCAATAATCCATTCATTATTCATTTATAAAGTAATCGAATTATGACATACAAAAATATACTTCAAAAGGGTGCGTTTGCAGCACTGATTACAGCTGGCTTAATGATGACCGTTTCGTGCAACGATGACGATGTATCCCCTGTTTTAGAAGAGAGAGTGCTCGTTAAGGAAATTAACCTTGAAGTGACCTCCGAACTGCCTCTGCTGATAGGCACTGACACTTTGATAAAATATACTGTAGGTCCTGATGAGGCTTTCAACAAAGAGGTGGTATGGAAATCGACTGTGCCCGATGTGGCTACCGTAGATGCCGAAGGACGCATCACGGCAGTGAAGGCCGGTAGTACGGTAATTTCGGCCAAGCCGGCTGTGGGCTATTCTGTCACTTCGACCATTAATGTGAAGGTAGTAAACGAAATTATTCACATCACTGATATCAATCTCACTAATGAAGACCTCGAAGTGTTTGTAACCTCGACTTTGCCCCTCACTTGGCAGACTACTCCGGCCGACCCCACTTACCCCGGGTTGATTTGGAAAAGCCTAACTCCCGATAAAGCCACCGTCAATGAAAAAGGCGAGGTGAAGGGCATAGCTGAAGGAAAGGCACGCATCCAAGTTACCGCTACCGACGACAAACATTTCACGAAAGAGTTTGAAATTAAGGTGAAGCCCATTATCTATATCGAAAGTATGGAATTTGTGAAAGAAACAGACAAACTAGCTTTGGGCGAAACCTACACTCCACAGATGAATGTAACGCCGATAGATGCTACGCTTTCGTACATCGCATGGGAAAGCAGTAAGCCGGATGTTGTAGAGATTGACGAAAAAGGCCGGTTCGTGGCGAAGGCTTATGGCAATGCAGTAATTACCGCTTTGGCCGACTATGGTGATGGTAAACCTGTCAAAGCTACGATGAGTGTCAGCGTGAGCGAAGGTTTAATGAACGACCAGTTTACTGTCGAGAATATCTGGCAGCCATTCGGAAACTTTACTCACCGGGAATTTGAATGGATGGAGAATGACGGAGTACTTCGTATTTTCCCCGGTGAAGATAAGACTTACAAAGCTGTTCGCATTTGTCGCACCGGCGGTTTTGGGTTCAACGTAACCAACTATCCCATCTTAGCCTTTAAAATGAAATTTCCCGAAAATGTGTTCGAAGCATCAACGAGTATAGAGTGGTATCTAGACATTTGGGGCGGAAGCGGTATTACCGTAGCCGGTAAATATGGCGAAGATACCGATAAAGGAAAAAATGCCATGACTGTGGTAGATTGCGGTGAATACAAAGTATTCTACGCCGACTTCACGAAGAAATTCCTTGGCAAAAACCAACAGTATATGCCTACCTCATTGACGAAGTACGACACGGTGGAACTTCAATTTTGGAAAATATGGTATGAAACCAATGAAACAGGTAGCATTTATGTGGATTGGATAAAGACTTTCGAATCGGAACAAGAACTGAAAGATTTGATAAAGAACGAAAGTGGTAAACAATAGCATCTACTTTCTCTGGAAACTGATTGAATAACAAAATGAAAATTGAATGTATGAAAAATCTGATTTATACCTTTGTGAGCAGCATAACGTTTGTGTTGCTGATCGGCTGTAGTGCTGAGTTTGAGAATGGAACTCCCGAACCATGGCAACGCGAAATCAACCCCAATGAAAATTATGAGTACATCATCAAGCATCCTTGTCTGGTGAACACCGAAGCTGACTTTGAACGCGCACGCCGCAAAGTGAACGAACGTGCCGAACCTTGGATTAGCGGTTGGGAAAAATTGTGCGAAAGCCGATTTGCCCAACTGAGCTACAACGCAAACCCGCAAGAAGAAATTGTACGTCACTCGCAAGGTGGCAACTTCAATACGGCCGCTTTCGATGCCGGTGCCGCTTATCAGTTGGCTGTACGCTGGAAAATTTCGGGAGATGAAGATTATGCCAAGGCAGCTGTTAAAATTCTGAACGGATGGGCTAAGACTTGTAAGGGGGTGAATTATAAAACATGGCCCGACGACAGCCATCGTCTGCTTGCCGCCGGATTTATCGGATACCAGTTTGCTGCTCCCGCTGAATTGATGCGGGATTACGAAGGCTGGAAAACCGAAGATTTTGAAGTCTTCAAGAAATGGATAGATAAAACTTTCTATCCTATCTGTGATGATTTTTTGGATAACCACTTTAATTCTTCAGCCATTTCGGGTTGGATGAGTTGGGATCTGCCCGCCATGCTCACGATTCTTTCTATCGGCGTGCTGAACGATGACGATGCCAAGATTAAACAAGCCTTGGAATTTTTCTATCACGGAAAAGGTATGGGCTGTATCGAATGGTCGGTGAAAGGCATGCACGAGGATCCTGCGGGAAAAGTGAAAGGCAGACATTTGGCACAGAGCCAAGAGATGGGACGCGACCAGGGGCACGCTACTCTCAACGTAGGCTTACACGCTTACTTCTGTCGTACAGCCTATAACATGGGTATCGACCTTTTTGCCTATAACGACAACATCATTCTCGACCTCTGCGAGTATACGGCTAAGTATAACTTAACTTCGGCCGAAGATGTGGAAATGCCTTTCGAACCTTACTATCACCCCAAATACGGTTGGCACGAGAAGGTGTCGGCCGACGGTAAAGGGCGTGCCCGTCCGGGATGGGAACTCCTTTACAACCATTATGCCAAGGTGAAAGGTATGAATGCTCCATATTCGCAAGCTTTTGCCGAAAAAGAACGCCCCGAAGGATATGGCGAGCGTGGTACTGCCGAAGCCGGTGATTTGGGGTTTGGAACATTATTGTATACTGAAGAATAACTTTTTGAGATTTTCTTACTGATTTCAAGGAGTTAAGAGGTTAGGCTTCTTAACTCCTTGACGTTACTCAATGGAAACCCTCACAACCCTTTATCTTATGATAAATAGATTATTTTCTACCTTATTATTCCTTTCCTGTCTTTTTGGTGGTTTGTCTCAAACGGCAAAGGCGCAAAACAACGAGTGGGAAAATCCCACCAAATATGAGTGGAACAAAGAGAAACCACACGCTGACTTTCGCCTTTATGAGCGGACAGATGATGCTGTGAACGATAATCCACAAAAATCGTCTTGGCAATACTCGTTGAATGGTACGTGGAAATTTGTTTATGCTCCCTCTATCGCAGAAAGCATAAAAGATTTTTATTGTACAGATTTATCCGACAATGATTGGGATACAATTACTGTCCCTTCCAACTGGGAAATCCAAGGATTCGGTGAGCTGATAATTCGCAACATTCAGTATGTGTTTTCACCCAATCCACCTTATATCGACGTTGATAATCCTGTGGGGACTTACCGGCGCACATTTACGGTTCCTCAAAACTGGCAGGGGCGTGAAGTGTTGTTGCACTTCGGTTCCATCAGCGGCTACGCCCGTATCTATGTGAACGGACAGCAGGTGGGTATGACTAAAGCATCCAAGACTCCGGCAGAATTTAATGTGACAAACTATTTAAAAAAAGGAGAGAACTTACTTGCTGTACAGGTGTATCGCTGGCACGATGGCAGCTATATGGAAGACCAGGATTTTTGGCGTCTAAGCGGTATCGAACGCGATGTTTTTCTGACCGCTTATCCCCAAACGACCATTTGGGATTTCTTTTTGCATGCAGGACTGGACGATACCTACCGACACGGGCAATTTCGGGCTACTGTAGACTTGCGTTCGTTCAATGCTAATGCAACTCTACAAAAAGGGACACTTACACTCGAATTGAAGGACGCAGGGGGGAAGACTGTCTTATCTGCGCAGAAAGCATATTGTATCTCAGATATAAGTACTACACTTACTTTCGAAGGCACTGTGCGCAATGTACGGAAATGGAGCGCTGAACACCCTTCGCTTTACGACTGTATTCTGACACTTCGAGCCAATGACGACAAGCAACAGACGGTAGTGGCTCATAAAGTCGGATTCCGTCGCATTGAGATTAAGAATACACGGCTACTGGTAAATGGTGTACCCACCTATATAAAAGGTGTTAACCGTCACGAACATAACGACAGCTTGGGACATACGCAGACTCGCGAAATCATAATGAATGATTTGCGACTGATTAAACAACTGAACATGAACGCTGTTCGTACCAGTCATTATCCCAATCATCCGTTATTCTATCAATTGTGTGATCAATATGGTATCTATGTAGTGGATGAGGCCAATATTGAAACTCATGGAATGGGTTCGGTTCCTTATTTTAAAGATACCATTCCGCATCCTGCTTATCGTCCCGAATGGTATGCTGCTCATGTCGACCGTATCACCCGAATGGTCGAAAGGGATAAAAATCATCCATGTATCATCGGATGGTCATTAGGAAACGAATGTGGCAATGGAATCGTGTTCCACGATGAGTATAAACGTTTGAAGAAATATGACCCCGGTCGTTTTGTACAGTTCGAGCAGGCTTGGGAAGATTGGAATACAGATATTGTCTGTCCGATGTATCCCAATATGTGGAAAATAACAGAATATCGGAAGTCCGGCAAACAGCGACCGTTTATCATGTGTGAGTATGCTCACGCCCAAGGAAACAGCAATGGCAATTTTAAAGACCTTTGGGATATTATTTATGACAGCCCTAACTTGCAGGGCGGTTTTATCTGGGATTTTATGGATCAGGGATTTAAGATAAAGACCGAACCAAGAGACGGACGTACTTATTGGACGTATAATGGTAAGATGGGTAGTTATAAATGGCTGGAAGATAAGAAAGGGGAACTAAACACGGGAACTGACGGTTTGATTTCTGCTAATGGTATTCCTAAACCACAAGCGTATGAAGTGAAGAAAGTGTATCAGTACATTCAGTTTAGCGCAAAAGACTTGGGGAAAGGAATTATTTCTATTAAAAACCGTTATGACTTTACCAATCTGGATGAGTATGCTTTCATGTGGGAAATATACAAAAACGGAGAAAAAATATCTACGGGGGATTTCAATGTTGATTTAAAACCTCACGAAGAGAAAGAGATACGTTTATCTCTCCCCGTTATTCCAGAAGACGGAAATGAGTATTTCCTTAATCTCTATGTGCACACCCGGGTTGCTACTGATTTAGTACCTGCTGGCTATGAAGTAGCTAGAGAGCAAATGCAATTAAATAAAAGTAGTTTCTTCACATCGCTTCCGCCTTGTTCGGGAAAACTGTCTTATGAAACAAAAGACAATATTTTGTCTTTTCAATCAGGTGCCGTTTCAGGTAAGATTGATTTGAAAAAGGGAATCTTGTTTGATTATATGATAAATGGTAAGCAACCTATCAGGCAATATCCCGAACCAGCCTTTTGGCGTGCTCCGATAGATAATGATTTTGGGAATAAAATGCCCGTTTTGGCAGGTGTCTGGCGGACGGCCCATGTCAACCGCTATGTGAAGAAAGTGACAATAGGGGAGAATAATGAAAAAGGGTTATCCGTAAGGGTTGATTGGGTCTTAAGCGATATTCAAGTGCCTTATACGATGGAATATTTGGTACGGGATAACGGAACTGTCATTGTGACGGGCAGTATCGACCTGACAGGAACGAAACTTCCCGAACTTCCCCGTTTTGGTATGCGTATGGAATTGCATCAACCTTATGAAAACTTGACCTATTATGGTAGAGGGCCTTTTGAAAACTATATCGACCGTTATTCGGGGGCCTTCATCGGACGATATGAGGATAAGGTAGAAAATCAATTCTATTGGTATATACGTCCGCAGGAAACAGGAAATAAAACAGATGTTCGTTGGCTGACTTTATTGGATAGCGGAGGACTGGGAGTGAAAATTACAGGCTTGCAACCTATCTCATTTTCCGCATTGCATTTCTCACCGGAAGATCTTGACCCCGGTCTGACTCGTAAATTACAGCATACTATCGACATTGTTCCGCAAAAAAATATCTTCTTGCACGTTGACCTGAAGCAGCGCGGATTAGGCGGAGATAATAGTTGGGGAATGTATCCGCACAATGAATATCGCTTGCTTGACAAGAAATATACTTATAGCTATATGATTGAATTGGTTGAAAAAGGTTCGGATAAAAATGATTATTTGAACAGCCGCAAATAAAATCTTTCATAGCATTGAGTAAATAATCTCTCCCCTTCGTATTTGCTTGTCATATATAACAAATACGAAGGGGAGACTTTTTTAGGAAAAGGAATGTGCTCTTTTGGAGATTTTTATGTATGTTTGTCACATGTTTAATATGAAAGGAAGCAGTTGTAAGTGAAGAACACGATTAAATATCTGATTCTTATATTAATATATTTGGTTTGTGGTGTGGAACTGCAAGCTCAGAATTACACATTCCGTAATGTCGTCATGTCCGACGGATTATCCGGACTGTTGGTCAATGCCATTTATAAAGATTCCGAAGGTTTTGTATGGTTAGGGACAGATAATTGCCTCGATCGTTTTGACGGTGTGAAAGTGCGCCATTTTGAATTCCGGGGCATTGAGTCGGGAAGAAAAAAGCGTATAAATACGATTACGGAAACTGCCAATAAGCAACTTTGGGTGGGAAATGGTATCGGACTTTGGCGGTTGAACCGTGCAAGTGGCCAATTGGAGAGGATTGTTCCCGAAAAGATAGATTTTGCCGTCAATACGTTGCTATCCGATGGAGATATTCTTTATATCGGTACGGAGAAAGGCTTGTTCATTCATAAAGACGGTCAGTTGCTCCAAGTTTTGACAGACCGGAATATGTTGGCCGCTTGTAACAGAATCATGGATATTTGTCTGAATGAAGATAAAACCGCACTATGGCTGGCTACGGTGCAAGGGCTATTCTCCTATTCATTGAAAGACGGAAAGATTGATTCCTGGCATTTTCAGGAAAATGTGCCCGAAGCCGATTATTTCCGTTGCCTCACCCGTATCGGGGAAACGCTCTACTTGGGGACAATGAGCCAGGGAGTAGTACGTTTTGATATGAAAAAGAAGACGTTTTCTCATACGATATCTTTAGGATGCGATGTTATTTCCGACATTTCCAGTGATGGAAAAGAAACCGTCTATATAGCTACCGATGGCAATGGCGTCCATTTTCTTTCACATAAAAAACAGCAGGTGACGCGTCGTTTCTACCATGATGTAAGTGATAAGGAAGGGATTCGCAGTAATTCTGTCTACTCCTTACTCGTAGATGACAGGGGTGCCGTTTGGGTAGGGCATTTTCAGGCAGGCTTGGATTATTCACTCTACCAGAACGGTCTTTTCCGTACGTATGCCTATCCACCTTTGTTTAATTCGGCAAACCTCTCTATCCGTTCTTTCATAAGCAGAGGGCAGGAGAAAGTTATCGGTTCGCGTGACGGCTTGTTCTATATAAATGAGGCTACCGGAATGGTCAAGAGTTTTGTAAAACCTGTCCTGACCTCGGATTTGATACTGACAATCAGCTTCTATCAAGGAGAATATTATATAGGTACCTATGGGGGCGGCATGATGGTATTGAATCCGGAGACGTTATCGCTAAAATATTTCTCCCAAAGTGATACGGAGCTTTTTCAAAAAGGACATATCTTCTGTGTGAAACCGGATACAAAGGGAAATCTCTGGATAGGAACCTCACAGGGACTATTCAACTATAATGGGCAGACAAAACAGATAAAGCACTTTACCAGTGCCAATTCTCAACTGCCGGAGGGCAACGTGTATGAGGTCAGTTTTGATTCTACCGGTAAAGGGTGGATTGCCACTGAAACCGGTATGTGTATTTATGACCCGGCTTCCCAGAACTTGCGTTCCAATGTTTTTCCTGAAGGATTCGTGAATAAAGACAAAGTTCGAACGATTTATGAAGATTCCGAACATAATCTTTATTTTATCCGTGAGAAAGGGAGTTTGTTTACGTCTACGCTGACAATGGACCGCTTCTATAATCAGTCCGTATTTTCCACGCTTCCCGACAATTCTCTGATGGCGATTGTAGAGGATAATCAAGGTTGGTTGTGGGTAGGCTGTAATGACGGTTTGCTGCGTATAAAGAAAGAAGGCGAAGAGTATGACGCTTTCACTTTCAACGATGGAGTGCCCGGACCAACATTTACCAATGGAGCTGCCTATAAAGACGATAAAGGAATACTATGGTTCGGCAATACCAAAGGATTGATTTACGTTGACCCGAAGCGTGTGGATGAAGTACGTGGTAAGGCGCGTCCGATAGTATTTACAGATATATTGGCTAATGGTGTTTCTTTTACCGGTTCGTCTTTGAAATATAATCAGAATAATCTTACTTTCTGTTTTACGGATTTTGCCTACGGATTGCCTTCTGCCTTGCTGTATGAATATCAGTTGGAAGGGGTTGATAAAGACTGGAAACTATTGGCAGCACAGAACGAGGTTTCTTATTATGGACTTTCTTCCGGGACTTATACATTCCGTGTCCGTCTTCCGGGAAATGAACATTCGGAAGCTACCTGTCAAGTGACGGTACTTCCTATGATACCTTGGTGGGGATGGGCGCTTTTTGTCTTATTAATCATAGGAATTATAGCCTTTATACGTTATTATGTATGGAAGCGTATGCGCCGTTTACTCGCTTCTCCTGTTCAGGTAGCTTCAACACCGGTGGAGGAAATATCCCGGAAAGAACAAGAGACGAAACAGTCGGAAACAATTGTTGAACAGTCGTCTACTGTTACCGAAGAGAAGTATAAGACGAATAGGTTAACTGAAGAAGAATGCGTGGAACTTCATAGAAAACTGGTGGCTTATGTTGAGAAAGAAAAGCCTTATATTAATTCCGACTTGAAAATGGGTGATCTGGCTTCCGCATTAGATACTTCTTCGCATTCATTATCGTATCTTTTGAACCAGTATCTCAATCAGTCTTACTATGACTTTATCAATGAATACCGCGTCACTCAATTTAAGAAAATGGTAGAGGACAGTCACTATTCCCGCTATACGTTAACTGCATTGGCAGAACTTTGCGGCTTTAGTTCACGTGCTTCTTTTTTCCGGTCATTCAAAAAGAGTACGGGAGTCACTCCGAACGAATATATCCGTAGCATAGGTGGAACTGCTAAGGAGGAATAAATTTCGGTGAACCTCTTTTTTACAGTCTTCTATCTGTAATCTATTAATAGATAAGTTCTGCTTCATCCTGCATAAACTTTTCTTGCTCTTATTACAAAGTTGTTTTTCATAGGGTTTAAATTATAAACGTAAGCTTTGTTTTTATAAACGCAACTTTCATTTATAAAAACAAAGCTTGCGTTTATAGTTTATTCTAAATCAACAGTAACTTTACTATAAGTACAAAGTAAGTTTGTCATTAATGCAATGAAACTTATCTCTAGTATTTCAGTGACAGCTTTAATGAGATACTAAAACGACAAGATGATAAAAGGAGAGAAGATAAAAGAATGAAGGAATGAAAGTAAAGGAGTGTAAGCTGAGCGAAAACATATTGTATTTAGCTTATAGAGTCTCATTTTATAAAATGAGACTCTATAAAGTTGAGGGTAATATGTTGATTATTAGGATTGTAGATTAAAATGAGTCTATCTCGATTCGTTGAGATTGATATGCTCCATTTTCCGGTTACTATATCCGAAATCACCTTTATATTTGCATCGTGATTAAAACCGAAAAAGATAGTATTATGGAGACAATAACTAACACTTCCGACAACATTATCACTAATTCTTATAAAGAATATCATCAGGTGATTCTTACCTATATTGCTTATCGTATCACTCATCGTTACGAAGCTGAGGATTTGGCTCAAGATGTGTTTGTACGTCTGCTGGACTATAAACAGATGCTCCGTCCGGATACAGTGAAGTATTTTTTGTTCGCCATTGCACGTAATATAGTAACCGATTATATCCGTCGGTATTATAAGAAACAGGAGATAGACAGTTATATGTATGATTTTGCCGTTACTTCGTCCAATGAGACAGAAGAGGCAATAATTGCCGATGACTTAGCTTCGGCTGAACAACGTCGGCTTGCTATCTTCCCCGAACAACGTCGGATAGTCTACACCTTAAGTCGTTATGGAGACAAGACATCTACTGAAATAGCGGAAGCCTTGCAACTCAGTCGTCGTACAGTAGAGAATCATCTATTTATAGGTCGTCGCGAAATGCGTGAGTTTTTCAGAAAATGTATTTAATCTTATTTATATAATATATAATCCTTTGTGCTTATGGAAAAAGAATCAGAATCTAGGGAGAGACATACTGATGCCTCATCAAATTTTAGAAAACAAGAAATAAACACTATTTTTAAACCTCAAATTTAATTTTATGAAACGAAGAGGATTAATTTTTAATTCGCGACCTGACAAGGCAGCAATGTTTGCGTTAGGGTTAATGCTGGGACTTTGTCCTGTCTCACAGGCGTGGGCCGATACGAATATAACTGACAGTCAAGTAGTGGCACAGGCTCAGAAGAAAGTGAAGGGGCAAGTGATTGATGCTACGGGCGAGCCGTTGATTGGCGTGAATATAAGTGTGATAGGCGGTACGGAAGGAACTATTACGGATATTGATGGAAATTATGCGATTAACGTACCTGCCGGAGCCAAACTGAAATTCAGCTATATCGGATATAAGGACCAGATTATAGATGTAGCTGCGCAAACGGTGATTAATGTAAAATTGCAGGAAGACAGCGAAGTGCTGGACGAAGTTGTGGTAGTAGGATATGGTTCGCAGAAGAAAGAAACATTGACCGGTGCTGTAACGGTAGTATCTGATAAAATGCTGACAAACAAAGGATCAATGTCCAGTCCCGTACAAGCCTTGCAAGGACAAGTTCCGGGGGTAATCATTACCCGTTCTTCCGGTGCTCCGGGCGATGAAAGCTGGGGTATGAAACTGCGTGGTGCTGTATCTGCCAATTCTACTGACCCGTTGGTTATCATTGATGGGGTGGAGTATGAGAGTGTGAATGAACTTCGTCTGTTAAACTCGGCAGATATCGAGTCTATCAATTTTTTGAAAGATGCCTCTGCCGCTATTTATGGTTCGAAAGCAGCCGGAGGTGTTGTTCTGGTAACTACAAAGCAGGCGAAAGAAGGGAAAGCAAAGATAGAATATAGTGGTTCTTATACACATAAGTTTGTAGGGTTGCAACCTAAGATGATGAGTATTGACCAATGGAGTGATGCTATTATTGCAGCTCGTACGAATGATGGTAAAGGTGCTGATGACCAGTGGATCCAGTATGCTAAGTTGGCGAAAGCTTATAAAGGAGGATATATTGATTTGTCCGTTAACCCCAATCCAATAACGGCGTTCGGGGATGTAGACGACTATGTATTCATGGATACTAACTGGCAGGATGTTTTATTTGGAAATGCAGGTTCCACGCAACATAACCTAAGCGTTTCAGGAGGAAATGATAAATCTCTGTATCGTTTGTCAGTGGGATATATGTATGATGATAGTACATTAAAATGGGGTAATAATAGCAATAAACGTTTCAATCTTCGTCTGACTAACACGGTAAAACTTACCGATGACTTTACAATTGAATCCGTGATTGCGTATAATCGTCAGGACCAGGTTTCTCCTACTATGATTGGCAGTGTGCTGACCTCCAGTTATCCGCAGCCGGGACTTCCGTCTTCTACAATGGATGGTAAACCTTATCACTGGGGAGGAAACTATACTCCCAACTGGTATGCTGAATTAGGTGGAGATAATAATTTGAAGGTTTCCGGTATCAATATCAGTGAGAATCTGAAATATAAGCTCACTTCTTATTTGGACGCAGTGGTTAATCTGGGATATAATACTTCTACTGCTACTCGCGATGCAGTGAAAAATAGTATTACCTGGTACACTTATGACGGGACGCTTAGTACAGCGAAACCCAATGCGATCTATAATCCGAATCAGGCATCGACCGAATATTCCAAATCATTTGCGCGTACGGACTACTATTCTGTTTCCGGTTATTTGAATTTTCATCAGACATTTGCGGAAAAGCATACGGTAAGTGCGATGTTAGGTGCCCAGTACAATCTGAAGGAATATGATTATACAGTTGTGACGGCAAAGGACGTACAGAGTTCGCTGGAAATACTTAACGGTTCGGGGGATATTTTTTTAAAGAACTCTGCCAAAACTTCTTCGCCTGACAAATGGCAGGAAGCGATGATGTCTTATTTCGGACGTTTCAATTATAACTATTTGTCGAAATATCTATTGGAAGCTAACTTGCGTTATGACGGATCATCCAAGTTCCTTCCGGAAAACCGTTGGGATTTCTTTTATGGCTTTTCCGGTGGTTGGCGTCTTACTGAAGAGAATTTTATGAAGAATGTGAAATTCTTGAACGAACTGAAACTCAGGCTTTCGTATGGTGTGGTAGGTAATCAGTCCGGGATATCTCGTTATGATGGCAGACAACTTTATAACTTCAATTCTGTGAACGGAGCTTATCTGGGTGACGGCAGAGTATCTTACGTAAAGAGTAACGGTGAAATTGCTACTACGGGGCGTAGTTGGGAACGGATCCATAATTATAACTTGGGTGTGGATTTTCAACTATTTAATAGCCGCCTTCAAGGTACTGTGGAACTGTTTATGAAGAAAAACAATAATATGTTGATTGCTGTAACTTATCCGGGCATTTTGGGTGACAAGGCACCTGCTTCCAATAGCGGTAAGTTTGAAGCGAAAGGTTATGAAGGCACTTTGACATGGTCGGACAAAATCGGGAAAGTAAATTACCACATTGGCGGTACGTTTACATACGCGGATAATAAATTGGTAGACTACGGAGGAGTAACAGTTTTCAAATCCGGATTTATAGACAAGCAACAAGGATATTCCCTAAATTCAGTGTTTGGATTGAAGTACTGCGGAAAGATTCAGACAGAGGAACAATTGCGTAAATATAAATATCAATACTACAACGGAAACGGGATTGGTATTCCGAGCGATATTCGTTTGGGAGATAATATGTATGAAGATGTGAATGGGGATGGCGTACTAGATGAAAAGGATTATGTGTATCTGGGTTCTGATGACCCGAAAATCTCTTATTCATTCAATTTGGGGCTGGAATGGAACAACTTTGACTTCTCCGCAGTCTTTCAGGGAGTTGCCAAACGTACCATTTTCCGCGACAGTAGCAATGATAATTACCGTATCCCGATGAAAGCCGCTCATTTAAATTCGACTACACAGTCGGTCGGGGATGTATGGAGCCCTGAAAATAGAGGCGGGCGTTATCCGACATATACGAATATAAACTCTATAAACGATTATAACTACCAGTGTTCGTCCTGGTCGGTAGAAAATGGTAATTATTTGCGCTTGAAAAGTGTGACATTGGGATATAACTTCCCGACTTCGCTTCTGAACAAGATAAGAGTGATTAGCAGGATGCGTGTCTATGTGTCGGGCAATGACTTGTGGGAAGTTAGTAAAATTAACGACGGTTGGGATCCGGAAGCTTCCCGTAAAGTTTCAGGAAACGGTCGTTTTCCCTTCAATCGTACTTGTACCGTAGGATTAGATTTAACCTTTTAATAGTTAGAATATGAAGATTATAAATATAATAAAAGCAATATTGCTGCTGTCAGTGGTGATAACTCTTCCTTCTTGTCTGGATCTTGATCCTAAGGCTCAGTTGGCAGATGCGAATTTGTGGCAGACTCCGAATGATTATAAATTATATGCCAATCAATTTTATGAATGGCCGCGTGATTTTGCTGCTGCTCTTTTCGATGGGCCGCATAGTGACACGCGTTCGGACCTGATCACATCTAGTGACTACAATGAATATAGTAAAGGAGTCAATACGATTCCTGTATCGGATGGTAATTATACAGGAGCCTATACTAAAATCCGTTATGCTAATATCTTATTACAGAATGCGGAGAATTATGCCAATCTGAATGATATAGCGCGCTATGTAGCAGAAGCTAAGTTTTTCCGTGCCTATGAGTATTTTGACTTGTTACAGCTTTTCGGAGATGCGATTATTGTGACCAAACCGGTTGATATAGATGCTGCAGAAATGAATGCGGCTCGTAATGACCGTTCGGAAGTAGCCGATCTTATTATCAGAGATTTGCAGGAAGCTATTCCTGATCTGCCGAGAGAAAGTGAGATTTCTACTGCCGATAAAGGGCGTGTTTCTAAAGGTGCGGCTCAAGCATTTCTCTCGCGTGTGGCATTGTATGAAGGGACTTGGCAGAAGTTCAGATCGGGCGACGTAACACGGGTTAATGATTTGCTGGATATTGCGGCAAGTGCTGCCTGGGATGTGATTGACAGCAAGCAATATGAAATCTTTAAACCGGAAGAGTTGGGAACGACAGCTTACAAATATCTGTTCATTTTGGAAAACGCGCAATCCAATCCGGCTAATATTACAAAGGCCAAGAATCTAGAGTACATTTTCTCTCGTCGTCATGATGAAGTGATTGCTCCGATTGGAAAGAATATAACGAAAGCTTGCTTTGCCAATGTACAGTGGATTACGCGTAAGTTGGCCGAAATGTATTTGGGTGCGGACGGACTTCCTATTCATAATCCGAATTCTACAGTAGGAGTGAACTATTCTTCTCCTCAACAGGAATATGCCAAACGCGATAATCGTATGAACAACACATTGATGATTCCCGGAAATAGATATTGGAATAATAACGCGCCCCATACTACCTGGACGGATGCAGATAAGGCGGCTTTTGACAATAAACCATTCTATCCCACTAGCGGCAGCGGATATCATAATCAGAAATGGGCTACTGAGCGTGATGTGAAAGATACGTATGAAGGATATGATTTCCCGGTTATCCGCTATGCGGAGGTATTGCTGAATTATACGGAGGCTGTGTACGAGAGATATGCTGCTACCGATGGAAGCATTACGGATGAGTCTAAGGTGGATGCGGCCTTGAAATATTTGAATGAAGTTCGTAAACGGGTAAATCCGGATATGCCGGATTTGACAGTCTCGTTTGCCGCAACAAAAGGATTAAGTCTGCGGGAAGAGATTCGTCGTGAACGTACGGTGGAACTTTTCAATGAAGGTTTCCGTATAGACGATTTGAAACGTTGGAAGACGGCTGAAGTGGAAATGCCTAAAAATATGTTGGGAGTGAAATGGAGTACAACGGGTGATTGGAGTACATGGGCCACTGCCTGGAAACCTTCATACTCTACGGATACAGATGATGCCGGTATTGCGGGATGCCTGATGATTGAAACGGATCGTGTTTGGGAAAATAAGAACTATCTTTATCCGATTCCATCCGATCAGAAGCAATTGAATCCCAACATCGGTCAGAATCCGGGATGGTAACGTATTTATAAACCGAAGATTGTAAAGAATATAATTATGAGATATACATTATTTAGTTTGGCTTTTCTTACGGCTATCTGTTTTACTGCATGTGATGATAGTAAAGAGTATGGAGACGGACTGGAGGAGAAGACCTTGATTTCAGAGATTACATTGGCTAACGTAGAAAATGGAAAACTGACTTTGGCTGCGTCTGTGGACTATATGGACTCTTTGATACAGTGTAAGATTGTACCGGAACAGCCGACCAACAGGAAGGTAAGCTGGTCTTCGTCAGATGAAAATGTGGCTACGGTAACACAAGACGGACTTGTACATGCGGTGAGTGCAGGCAAGGCGAATATTGTTGTGACTCCTGAAATTGGATTCGGAGCAAGCACCTTTTTTGAATTGACGGTAGTACCGGAGTTTATTCCGATTGCGGATTTTGAGTTTACGGATGATGATAAGAAGGATTTGTATGTTTCCGAAGAGAGGAGTTTGCGCCCCACTCTGTTGCCGGCAGGACACACTTATTCTATGGTGACTTGGAAGAGTAGTGATGAATCTATTGCTACTGTGACAAAAGAAGGTGTAGTGAGAGGTGTTAACGGAGGTACGAGTACAACGGGAAAGACTGTCACTATTACTGCTATTTCTTTAGATAGGGGAGGTTACGAGGAATCCTTTGATTTGAAGATTATACCGATTATATATGTTGAAAGTCTGACATTTGGTGAGCAGGAGGATTTATTGCCGGGCGAAAGTGCTAAACTGAACTTTACAACCGTTCCGGTGGATGCGACTATAGCTTCTTTAAAGTGGTCCAGTAGTAATACGGATGTTATAGAGGTGAATGATCAGGGTGTGGTAACCGCCAAAGCTTATGGAGAAGCTACCATTACCGCCACTACGACAACTGAAGTTTCGTATACAACTACGGTTAAAGTACCTTATGGCTTGATGAAATATTCATTTGATACCTCATTGTCTCCTTGGTATTTGAAGCAGGCGGATGGGTATACTTCATCTGCCGAGTTTAAAGCAGGAGGAGCAGTTGTGAAAATGGTTCCTAATCCTTCAAAGGGAAATTCTTGCCGTGCGGATCTTGTATTGACGTCAAATGGCAGTTATAAAGATAAGGTCTATTTGAATGTTGGGGTATATCCTTATCTGGCCATAAAAATGATCCGACCTTATGGAGCTGGTAAATTGCAAGGTAACATTAAACTTGATACACAGTATGGTGCCTATTTGGAGAATAGTGGCAGTGGAAGTAATAAATATACAATATTAGACGGTGCTGAAACTCCGGGAAGTCCGGAAGTATATTATTATGATCTGCAAAGAGAAAATGCTGTTGGAAATGGATCGAATAAACCTTTCCATACTTTCTCTAAAACAGAACCGGAAGAAATAAAGACACTCCAATTTGTAATGGCGGACTTCAAAGAAGCTAACGGCTCAAATACGGAATATACAGTATATTGGGTACGGACTTTCAAAACTATTGAGGATTTAAAAGCTTTCGTTGAAAATGAAAACACTAATAATTAATAAAGACTATGAGAACTAGAAATATATTCATCCTGTTTACGATGCTTGCGCTCCATTTGAGCGCATGCACCGACATCGAAGATGGTACTACCGATATTGATTCGTGGCCTGCTATTAATGAGTATACCCTTGCTCATCCTTGTATGCTGCATACTGCAGCCGATTTATCTTATGTTGCATCAAAGTTGACCGTAGCTCCTTGGAGTGAAGGATATGATAAATTGAAGAACTCCGGATATTCCTATGCGGGATATGTTCCTACGCCGCAGGAGGTATTGGGACGTATGGACCAGGGGAACTGGGCCAGCAAGTTTCCGGAATGGTGGAATAACTATACTTATTTCTATAAAGACGCTGCCGCTGCTTATCAGCTGGCACTTCGTTGGAAACTGGAAGGTGACGTTGCTTGCGGGCAAACAGCCGTTAAGATATTGAATGCCTGGGCTGAAACTTGCAAAGGATTGGTTCGTGTCAAGAGTTTGGCAAATGATAGAACCTATGACGCGAATGGTGAAATAGCCGATCCGAACGAATATCTTATTTCTATTAATGTCCACCAAATGGCTAATGCTGCCGAAATTATGCGTACGGATGAGACGCTCTTCACAAAAGCTCAATTGTCGGCGTTCCAGACAATGATGAAGAATGTATTTTATCCTGCCGCTTCTGATTTTCTAGCTCATAAGGAAGCATGCAAACAGCATAGCTGGCTTAACTGGGATTTAGCTCAGATGACATCGATTCTCTCTATCGGCATTCTTTGTGATGATCAGGACAAAATCAATGAGGCTATTTTATATTTTAAGTATGGAGTAGGCAATGGTAGTATAGACAATGCGGTTCCTTTTCTTCATCAGGATCCGGATGGACATGGAGTATTGGGCCAAGGACAGGAATCCGGCCGTGACCAGGGGCACGCTACACTTTGTATTGCTTTGATGGGTGCTTTCTGCCAAATGGCATATAATATCGGCGAGGACCTTTTTGCTTATCAGGATAATAAAGTACTTGCTATGGCAGAATACACGGCTAAGTATAATCTATGGAAAGACTTTGATGATCGGTCTTCTACTTCCAATGAGAAATTTGTGTATAGCAAAGAGGGATTCCCTTATAGTTTTTACGAGAACTGTAGTTGGCAATGTCCTGCGCTTTCTTCCAAAGAAGAAAATGATAAGTCGAGAGGAGAGATTCGTCCTTGTTGGGCACTGATCTACTATCATTATAAAACAAAAGGGATAGAAGCTTATTATACTAAAAAGTTTATGGATGGTATGGGTGTAGAAGGTGGTGGTGGTCATTACGGTTCTACTAGCGGCGGATTCGACCAACTGGGATTCGGGACTTTGATGTATACGAAAGAATAATTGGAAGCTTTATAGAAAAAAATAGTGGAGGGGATTAGGTATTTACTTAATCCCCTTCGTATATATAAGCAAATAGATTGTTTGAAATGAAAGTTATTAGATTCGGTTTTTCGGTTGGTTAGTCTTTTTATAAAGGTAGAAAGAATCTGTTTTTAGGAATAACGATTGAATTTAGAATGAAATTGATTAATAAGGTATATGCGTAAAAAGATTCTGTTTTTGGCAGGGATGATGGCTTGCTGCACATGGGCGGGCGCACAAGAAATTTCTAAGACCTGGGTGGCTGATAAGGGAAATGGTACTTATCAGAACCCGGTTCTTCATGCTGATTATTCCGATCCGGATGTGTGTGCAGTCGGAGATGATTTTTATATGACGGCATCCAGTTTTAATTGCATTCCCGGCATTCCTATCCTTCACTCCGGAGATTTGGTGAATTGGTCGTTGGTGAACTATGCGTTGCCAGTGCAGGAACCGAAAGAATTTTTCGATAAGGCCCAACATGGTAAAGGGGTATGGGCGCCGTCTATCCGTTTCCATAACGGAGAGTTTTATATCTACTGGGGCGATCCGGACTATGGGATTTACATGATAAAGACGAAAGACCCGAAAGGCAAATGGAGTAACCCCGTATTGGTGAAAGCCGGAAAAGGGATGATTGATGCTACTCCCTTGTGGGATGAAGACGGGAAAGTATATCTGATATATGCCTATGCCGGAAGCCGTAGTGGGGTGAACAGTATTCTTGTGATTTCAGAATTGAATGCAGAAGGAACGGAAGTCGTTTCTGATCCGGTAATGGTATTCGATGGTAACGACGGAAAGAATCATACGGTAGAAGGTCCGAAACTCTATAAACGGAATGGATACTATTATATTTTTGCTCCGGCAGGTGGTGTGGCTAACGGTTGGCAGTTGGTGCTTCGCTCGAAGAACATCTATGGACCTTATGAGTCGAAAATTGTAATGGTACAAGGGCAGACGAATATAAACGGTCCTCATCAAGGCGGTTGGGTAGATACTAATACGGGTGAGTCTTGGTTTATTCATTTTCAGGATAAGGGAGCTTACGGACGTGTGATTCACTTGAATCCGATGAACTGGGTAAATGACTGGCCGGTAATCGGAGTGGATAAAGACAAGGACGGTTGCGGTGAACCTGTGACTACTTATAAGAAGCCGAATGTAGGAAAGACTTATCCGATAACCACTCCACCGGAGAGTGATGAGTTCAATACCCGGCATTTAGGGTTACAGTGGCAATGGCACGCTAATAAGCAAGATACTTATGGATTCACTACCGATTTGGGATATCTTCGCCTGTATGCGGGCAGTCTCTCGAAAGAATTTGTGAACTTCTGGGAGGTGCCGAATCTGTTGATGCAGAAGTTTCCGGCCGAAGAATTTACAGCTACCACTAAGTTGACGTTTACCGCCAAACAGAATGGTGAACAAGCCGGACTCATTGTAATGGGATGGGATTACAGTTATCTTTCGATTCGCAAGGCGGGGGATAAATTTATTCTGCAACAGGCTGTTTGTAAAGATGCGGAACGGCAGAATCCCGAACAGGTAAAAGAGTTGGCAAGTATACCGGTAGAATATCTGAAGATGCCCGGTGTAGCAGATAATGAATGGAAAACAGTTTATTTGCGAGTAAAAGTCCGTAGAGGTGCTGTCTGTACATTTGCTTATAGTCTGGACGGAAAGAAATATACGACGGTAGGAGAGGCTTTCACTGCCCGTCAAGGCAAGTGGATAGGAGCTAAAGTCGGTGTATTCTGTGTGACTCCTAACGAAGGAAATCGTGGTTGGGCGGATATAGACTGGTTCCGGATGACTAAGTAATTGATAGATAACTGACAAAGAGAAATAAAGATTAAGAATTAATACGAAGATAGTAAGATTAAGATGAAAAAGTTGGTAGTAGGTTTGGCTGTGATGTTAGGGTTCTGTATGTGTGCTCATCAGCCTTCCGGTACATTAGATGTGAATAAGGCATTGGATTACTGTGCAGAGCAGACACAACGTACGCTTGCGGAGCTGAAAACAGATTCCGGAATCGATTATACGATGATGCCACGTAATATCATGGCCGATGAGCAACATTGGAACTGTCGTAAAGCGACGAAAGAAGAATGGTGTGCGGGATTCTGGCCGGGAGTGCTGTGGTATGATTATGAATATACGCAAGATAAGCATATTAAGGAAGAAGCGGAGAAGTTTACGAACTCTCTGGAGTTTCTTTCCAAGATTCCGGCTTTCGATCATGATTTGGGATTCCTTGTTTTTTGCAGTTATGGAAACGGTTATCGGCTAACCAAGAATCCGGCATATAAACAAGTAATTCTGGATACTGCCGACACACTGGCTACTTTATTCAATCCGGTAGTAGGAACAATACTTTCATGGCCTCGTGAAGTAGAACCTCGTAACTGGCCGCACAATACAATCATGGACAATATGATCAACCTCGAAATGCTTTTTTGGGCGGCAAAGAACGGCGGCAATCCCTACTTATATGATGTAGCGGTAGCACATGCCGACAAGACCATGAAATGCCACTTTCGTCCCGACTATACTTCGTATCACGTTGCTGTATATGATACAATTACAGGTAATCTGATTAAAGGTGTCACTCACCAGGGATATGCCGACAGTACTATGTGGGCGCGTGGGCAAGCATGGGCGATTTATGGATACACAGTAGTCTATCGAGAAACGAAAGACCCTAAATATCTTGACTTTGCGCAGAAAGTGACGGATGTCTATTTGGAAAGACTTCCTGAAGACAAAGTACCCTACTGGGATTTCGACGATCCGGGAATACCGGACGCTCCCCGTGATGCTTCAGCAGCAGCTGTTGTAGCTTCCGCCTTGCTCGAACTGTCCACTTATCTTCCGAATGGAAAAGGAAAATATTATAAAGACGCTGCAATCGAAATGTTGGCAAGTCTAAGTTCCCGCCACTATCAGAGTGGCAAAAGTAAACCTTCATTCTTATTGCATAGTGTAGGACATTGGCCGAATCATTCGGAAATAGATGCGTCTATTATTTATGCAGACTACTATTATATCGAAGCATTGCTAAGATTAAAACGTTTGCGGGAAGGACAAACAGTACAAGGATAAATATTTATACCAGTCTGTTGCGGAAAGTAACGATACGAATATAATATTACAAGGTAAAAAAAGAAATGCTCTGCAAAGAACGTTCAGTTCTCGCAGAGCATTTTTACTGGTTAGGGTTAGGTTCTTTTATTATTGTTTCACCTTGATGATGTCATAGTTCAGATCGCTGACAGCTTCCTGTAAGCTATCGTTTACCAGACGAAGGGTGGTATCGTTCACAATTACAAAATACATGGGAGCTTCACCGTTTTTCGGAGTTAACTTCACAGCCGTAACAGGTTTTTTGTTCACTACCTTGTGTACGGTTTGCTGTTTTCCGTTTGAGGTAAACGTCTTGTTTTGGCCCTGACCTTCAGCATCAAGGTAAGTCATATCCAGTGTATACGTAGTATCTACGCCGTCGGTTGCAGCGTTCAGGGTCAGTACATAGTCAATACCCGGACCGTCGGCAGCAGGAAGAGTACCTTCGTAAACTTCTGTCAGTTCGGTAATCGGAGTCATGGCAATGGCCAGACTGTCTGCTTCTGCCTCTGCGGTTTTGTTGGCTTTTGATTGGCAAGATGCCAAAGCAGCTACGACGGCTGCTAACATAATTACTTTTTTCATCGTTAAGTGCTTTAAGTTAATATAAATATAGTGAGCTATCGCTCGTTTTTATCATAAATCTATTCCTCCTCGTCCCGTTTGATGACCAGCAGTTTGTCTACTCGTCCGCGGTCCATGTCCACTACTTCGAATTGCAGATTCTTGTAAGTGAAGATGTCTCCGGCTTTCGGGATACGGCCTATCAAGAACATTGCCAGTCCGCCTAGCGTGGTGAAGTCTTCCGATTCCAGGTCTTCATAGGATAAGATTCCCATTTCCTCCATGAAGTCGTCGATGTTCATTGAAGCTTCCACCAACATCGAACCGTCCTGCCTTGTGACGATTTCTTCTTCTTCCGTTTCGTCCTCTTCGAGGATGTCTCCAAAGATACTTTCGGTCAGGTCGTGCAGTGTGATAATACCTTCTGTGCTACCATACTCGTTAACAACAACTCCGAACTTGTTTTTGTTCTTCTTAAATAGCTCTAAAACTTTATTTGCATACAAACTTTCCGGAATAAAGAGAGGCGGACGGGCTATTTCACGCAGGTTGAACTCCTTCTGATTGCCCATTGTCAGGATAATATCTTTGACGGACACCACACCGATTATCTCATCTTTCCGTTCGTCCACCAACAGATACTTGCTGTAATGTTCTTCTTCGATAGTCTTCATCACCTTCTCCCGCGTGTCGTCAGGATGAAGTATCACAACATCTCTGCGGTGCGTCATCAATTCATTGGCACGTTTGTCCGAGAAGCGGAATACATCGCGTATCATTTCCGTCTCTTCCTTGTCGATCACCCCTTGTTCCGAACTTTGGTGCAGAATCATTTTGATTTCCTCCTGTGTCATGGGGCGTTCTTCGCTTTTCAGTCCGATCAGTTTATTCAGCAGGCGGGTGGAGATACTGAGTAACCATACGAAAGGATAAGAGATTTTTGTCAGCAGAATCATTATCGGGCTGAATAAGATTGCATATCTTTCCGGATTGCTGAGAGCTATGGACTTAGGTACCAGTTCCCCGATGATAAGAGAAAGATAAGTGATCACTGCCACGGTAGTAATCATAGCCAGATTGCGCGCATAGGCTTCCGCTCCCGGAATAAGAGAGAACAGAGGAACAAGGTCGTCGGCAATGGCAACTCCACCATAAGCACCGGACACAATACCGATAAGTGTAATACCGATTTGGATAGTAGATAAAAACTTTTCCGGTTCTTCTAATTGCTTTAATACTCCTCGGGCAGATTTGTTACCTTTGGCTACAAGAGTTTCAAGACGTGCTTTGCTGGAAGATACCAGCGCGATTTCGTACATGGCAAAAATGCCATTCAGTACGAGTAAGAAAAGTATAATAAGAAATTCCATAAATGGATTAAAATGGTTATAGCCTCGAAATTACATGAAATCACGACACTATGCAAATCTATGTAATATATTAATGAAAATTTAATAATCGTGTTGTCTTTTTGAGTATTGGAAGTGAGAAAGGGAATGCAGAGGCGAAGCCGCCTCTGTATTCCCTTTCTTATATAAGATAAAGCGAGAGATACTCCTTATTTTTTATAGCTGTCTGCTTTGGCTTTGGCGCGTTCGATGCGTTTGGCGGTATCCGGGTGAGAGGAGAACATTCTCTGTACATAAGAAGATTTCGGAGCGTCTTTTGCCAGTTCAGCCAGTTTGGTCAATGCGTTGGCCATGGCATAAGGGTCGATGTTGTTTTTTACACAGAACTCAACACCGTATTCGTCTGCTTCGTTTTCCTGCTTTTGTGAATACTGTGCGCCGGCAAGAGCTTCTGCCATTGCTCCCAGTTCAGAGTCAGTCAGTTTGGCAACTTTGTTGCTGGCTGCACCTGCTGCATTCTTCACTGCCGAGCGAAGGTAGGCATTTTTCATCGCGTCTTTAGAGTCAGTGTGTACAACGTGACCGATTTCATGTCCTACTACTGCCATTACTTCTTCGTCAGTCATCACATCCATTAGTCCGGCGCAGATACGTACACTGCCGTCTCCACAGGCAAAAGCATTCACGTCTACAACTTCATAAACACCGAAGTTCAGTTTCAGCCCGTCCATTTCTTTGATGTGGCCGGTCAGCTTCTCCAGACGTTTGCCGTATTCAGTGTCAGGTTTTGTCAGTGGATTGTGTGCATCCATCCAGACCATGTATTCCTTACTCATGTTGGCGATGTCCGCGTCTGATAAAGTAACTGCCGATACTACGTCTTTTCCAGCTTGCAGGGCTTTCCCTACATTAAACTTCTTTCCGAATTGTGCCGAAGCTGTCATTCCCATACCCAAAAACAACAGGGCAATCATAGCAATTTGTCTTTTCATTCTCGTTTCAATTAATGTTTCAAACTATGGTTAATATTCAAATGTGATTCCCAGTGTCGGAAGTAATGTTCCGCTTGATTGTTTAATGCGCTTCATCCTGTATCGTTGCGCAGCGGCGGGAGCTTCCGGGTTCTCGATGATGCCGGTACTCATAAGCACATCCTGCTGTTTCAGCTTGCTGACTGTGATGTTCTGCAAATCGAGATAAAATCCCAGCATACAATGTTTCAGATAAAACGTTTTGTCCACGCGTACATCCACCTGCGCAAAAGCGGGGAGACGCTCTTTGTTATATTTCGAGTAATCGTAATATGCTTTTCCCTGTGCATCCCATGCTGATACCAAAGACGACTTGGTTTCGTCATAAGGAGTGTACGGAGCACCGCCGATGCAGCTTACCTTCATGCCGAAACTCCATTGATGCGGAAGATTATACGTTCCCCGCAGATTGAATATATAGCGGTTGTCCCACACGGAGGCGATGTATTCGCTTTCTTTATCGTTGCGATATTCACTCTTGAACAAGGTAAAGGAAGAAGCCAGATTCAGTTTCTTGGCAATAAGCCACTTCACCAAAATCTCCGCACCGTAGGAGCGCCCTTGTGCAGTGGAAGTAAGTAACTCATTACCGACTACTCCATAATCATTTCCTTTGCAGTTAAGAGGAATTCCGTCCGCCACGGAAAGAGGGATCTTATCATAATCTTTGTAGAATCCTTCTACGGATGCTTCGAAGGTATCTCCCTTTCGCCAACTGATTCCCAGACTTCCTTCACTCACTTTCATGTAACGGAGGTTGTATTTATTAGCGAAAGTCCCGTTATTATTCTTAAAGCCGAGAGCCGTGTAGGCAGGGAGTTGATAATACAGTCCCGCATTTCCGCTTGCAAACCAATGGTCGGCTAGTTGATAGGAGAGTGACAGGCGGGGAGAAAGCTGGTCGGAAAGGTTCTTCATTGTCGATGAATAATCATTGGCGTCGGCCCGCAGACCTAGAGAGGCAGTGAAGCGGTCGTCCATTGAAGTGTAATTGATCGTTCCGAAAAGTCCCCAGCGCAAGATTCCTAAATACGTGTGATAATCAAAAGTTTGCGGCTGGTTAGTGTACACCCGTTGAAAGGTAGTGTTGGTATATTGGCTGTAATCCAGATTGACACCGAGATTGATTTTCCAATTACGGAAAGTAGTGCTGTTCTCGAGACGGAGTTTCGTTTCCTGTTCGGTGGAACGGAGGCGGAGCATTAAGTTATCCGGATGGCTTTCATCGTTCCGGCGATATTTCGTATTACGGTTGTTCAGATAGCTATGGCTGACTACTGCCGATTGCACGTGTGCACCTGCATAATGACGATAGACTGCCCCCACAGTAAATGTCTCCTGTTTTATCTTAGGCAGATAACTCAGGATATATTCATTGTCTTCACTGTCAGCTTTCGTATTCAGCCGCATATTATCAATTCCGCCCAGTCCTAATACCGTCAGTTCATTCTGCTCGTTAAACCGGGTTTTCAGTTTGAATTGTGCATCGGTAAAGGTTGGCAGGAAAGGCAAATCGAGCATATCAAACAGGAATTGCAGATAAGACTGGCGCACGGAAACCAAGTAGGAAGTCTTCTTGCCTATATGTCCGTTGGAAGCCAAAGAAACTTCGGAAGCTCCCAGTGTAGCCTTCAATGAGTTGCGTTCCATATCTCCGTCGCGCAACTTGAAGTCGAGTACGGAACTAAGTGCATTTCCCTTATCCGCTGGGAAAGCGCCGGTATAGAAATTTACTTCCCGTATCAGGTCGGCGTTGAGGATTCCTACCGGACCGCCGGATGCGCCTTGCGTACTGAAGTGGTTGATGTTGGGGATTTCCACTCCGTCAAGATAGAAGCGGTTTTCGGAAGGCGCCCCGCCTCGCACAATCAGGTCGTTGCGGTATCCTATTGGTGAAAAGGCGACTCCGGGGTAAGATTGCACGATGCGTGAAATATCCCGGTTGGCTCCCGGACTCTTTTCTATTTCCTGTATTCCGATAATGCGCAGGCTGACGGGACTTTCCACATCGCGCCGGAAAGGGGAGGCGGTGATTGTCACTCCTTCGAGTTCGGTCAGGTTCTCCTCCATTTCTATCGGGATGTTCAGGTTTTTGGTAGATAAGATGTATTCGGAGGTCGTAACGCTCTTGTATCCGATTGCCGATGCTTGCAGGCGGTAAATGCCCGGCGGCACTTGTTCAATGGTGAAACGCCCTTCAGCATTGGTGACACTGCCCTTATTCAGCCCGATAATCATCACATTGATAAATTCCAATGGCTGACGACTATTCTTGTCAATCACCGTTCCCTTTATCTGATGCATAGGTTGTGCTTGCAACAGAAGGAGCATAGTATTGAAAAACAGTAGAAGTGTCAACAATCTTTTCATGCGGTTGCAGTTTAGTGCTGCGAAAGTACGAAAAAAGTATTAAAGAATGATATATTCAGTGAATAAAAAAAGAATATGTTCTATATTTGTGGGAAATATAAAAACAGATTCCTTATGAAGACTGTAAAACTGATTACTTGCAATGACGCGATGAAGGCACATATCCTTCAGGGAGCGTTGGAGAACGAAGGGATTGAATCTATTCTGCACAATGAAAACTTCTCTACCTTATATAAGAGTTGTGTGAGCAGCATAGCGGGAGTGGACATTCTGGTGGCGGATGATGATTATGAGAAAGCCGTTCAGGTGTTGAGAGATAACCAGAGTTGGCCGGAAGAATTGACGCTTTGCCCTTATTGCGGGTCGTCGGATATTAAGTTCAGGTTAAAAAAAGGACAGAGGCTGCGTGCTGTCGGTGCGGCAATACTTTCCATGTTGGCGGCAGCCCCTCCGGGAGATAATCATTGGGAATATACCTGCGGACAGTGCCAACGGACTTTTGAGGTGCCTGTTGCCAAGTTCCCTTCTTCAGAGGAAAAGGAGGAAGAATAATTTAATCTAACTATATACGTATAATGAAAAAGAGAAATCTTCTGTTAGCTGCTTTATTATTGATATTGGTGGCCCCCTCTTTTGCTGCCAAAGTAGATACTTTATTAGTTAATAGCCCTTCCATGAATAAGGATGTACAGGTGGTGGTCGTTACGCCGGACGCTGCGTTGGGCAAGAAAGCGGTGGCTTGTCCCGTCATTTATCTGTTGCACGGTTATGGTGGAAATGCTAAAACATGGATCGGGGTGAAACCGGATCTTCCGCAGATTGCGGATGAAAAAGGAATCATCTTTGTTTGTCCGGACGGAAAGAATAGCTGGTACTGGGACAGTCCGAAAGATCCGTCTTACCGTTACGAAACTTTTGTTTCATCGGAACTGGTGAAGTATATTGACGGACATTATAAGACGATTGCTGACAGGAAAGGACGTGCCATAACAGGATTGAGCATGGGAGGACATGGGGCTATGTGGAACGCTATCCGTCATAAAGATACGTTTGGTGCCGGTGGAAGTACCAGTGGCGGGGTAGATATCCGTCCGTTCCCGTTGAACTGGGATATGTCGAAACAGTTGGGCGAATTTGCATACAATAAAAAGGTATGGGATGAACATACGGTTATCAATCAGATTGACAAGATAGAAAACGGGGATTTGGCTATCATTATCGACTGTGGTGAAGCGGATTTCTTTCTGAATGTGAACAAGGATTTGCATAACCGTCTGTTGGCCCGGAAGATTAACCATGACTTTATCACTCGTCCCGGCGGACATAACGGGAAGTATTGGAATAACTCCATTGACTATCAGATTCTGTTCTTTGATAAGTTTTTCAAGAAATAAAAGGGCTAATGCTTGACTTTAGCTTTTGGATGTCGTATCTTTGGATACATAATCATAAAATAGATTGAGGTTAAACTACGATAGAAGGAGAAAGCATTGGCTTTCTCCTTTTTTTATTGTATACCGGATGTGTGAGAACTTGCCCCCGGCTTATAACGGGCGTAAGCTCGGGGATGAAAGCACTTTAGCTGACGGACTACGACAAATTACACGCTCTGTCAGGTCGGAACAGACGCTCTGTTTACCGGAAACAGACGCTCTGTTAAGTAGATTTAGAGCGTGCGTTTTGAAAAAGCGGAGTAATGCCGCTTTTTCTGTTAATGATGCATAAATCTGCTCTTGACAAAAGAATGCCGAAATTGTAGTCTGGCTATTATTTGATTCTTAATCCGCTTCCTCCTATGAACAACCGGCTCGAAGGACTATTCACACTTTTCTCTATCTTGATTCGTGTGCTTGGAGTTTCTTCTTCCTCTTCTTTAGGCGGATAAGTTCCGTTCAATACTCCGAGGGCAACACTCAACAAAGTTTCCTTTTCATCACCGAAAGGCAGGAAAGTTAAGTAATCTGTTGAAGCATTGACTGAGTATGTCGGTTTGAATCCGGGGTAAGTATCATGCTCGGAGTCATAGATAGTAGCTACAACCGGATTGACGGACCATTGGAATTCTTCGTTGATGAATTGTTCCGTGGCTACATTTTGTCCTTTTGTTGAACTGCCGATAGCTATTAATTTTTGAATCTTTCCGTTCAGGCAGTGCATTAGCATTTCCGGTGCTCCTGCTGTTTCTCCGCCAATCAGGACGATAAGGGTTGTTAAGTCCAGGTTCTTGCCGCCGGAGGTATTTAAAAGTTTGGAGTCAAATGTCAGGGTCACATCTTTATCCGTGTTCTTGTCATTATATTCCAGAAATCCCATTGTCTGGTCAAGATAATAAGAAGACACAAGCATCGTACTTAACAACTGTACGCAATCAATGCTTCCTCCTTTGTTGTATCGCAGGTCGAGTATTACCTCGTGAATATTCTTCTGAGCAAGCTCATCCGACCATTCGCGTAATTCGGCGTTGTATTTTTCCGGACTCTCTTTGGTGCCTGCCGTAAAACTGTTGTACATCAGATAGCCGACTTCACTTCCATCGGTCAGTGTCAGTGTTTTCTTACAGTGAACCGGATTGTCTACCAATGGTACGGCTGCACCAATCTTTACCGGATCACCTACCGGAACAACCCGGTAAATTTCTTCTTCTTCACCTTCTACCGGTGGCTCTGTGGGCGGAACTAATTGATATTTTCCTAAAGTAACTTCCAAGGGTTCCGTACCTTGCAGTAGTTGGCTTTCATATTTCTTGCTGATATAGGAGGTGTCTACTTTCACAATCCAGTCGCCCCGTTTCAGTACGGCCGCGGCCGGAGAACCGGGAATGACATAAGTAATCAGTGCGTTGTAAGCAGTGTCAATGTCCGGGTTGCGAACCAATGAATAGTCGAATCCATAGCTTGGCAGCGGAGTCTCCATGACAGAATCGACGAACGAATAACTGTCGTTCTTCGACTTTACTTTTGACAAGAACTGGGCAGGTTCCAGAAACAGATTCGCATCATCGTAGGAAGGTAGGTCTTGATACCACAGATAGTTCTGTTGCATGATATCGTACATCCATGTGTCCAATGCAGTCATGTGGGCATACTCCGGCCAGCGGTCGACACCGCAGGAGAAAAAGCCGCTGATAGATACGATAACCAGGGCAGGTATAAGGATTATCTTTCTTAATTTTGTCATTATAAAAAGCTTTTCACTGTGCAAATGTAGGAAATACTTTGCTTATCTACCACATTTATGGTATAAAAATGCCTTCAATGTGTGATTGGTTGTTAGCGGATATGGCCTTATCTTTGCCATATCAAAGTTATCAATAGGTATTAATAGGATTTTTGGATGGATATAGCTGCATTATTATCGGGAGGTGTCGACAGTTCGGTGGTCGTACATCTCCTTTGTGAGCAAGGATACAAGCCGACTCTTTTTTATATTAAGATCGGCATGGACGGGGCGGAATATATGGATTGTTCGGCAGAGGAAGATATTGAATTGTCTACCGCTACTGCCCGTAAATACGGTCTGTCTTTGGAGGTGGTGGATTTACATCGCGAGTATTGGGACAATGTGGCGGCCTATGCCATTGATAAGATTAAGAAGGGGCTGACACCCAATCCGGATGTGATGTGCAACAAACTTATTAAGTTTGGCTGCTTTGAACAGCGTATCGGAAAAGACTTTGATTATACGGCTACCGGACATTACGCCACTACCTTGCAACGTAACGGTAAGACGTGGCTCGGGACAGCGAAAGATCCTGTAAAGGACCAGACGGACTTCCTTGCACAAATAGATTATCTGCAAGTTTCCAAGCTGCTGTTTCCCATTGGCGGACTGATGAAGCATGAAGTGCGTGAGATAGCGTTGAATGCAGGCTTACCGAGTGCCCGGAGAAAAGACAGTCAGGGCATTTGCTTTCTCGGAAAGATAAACTACAATGATTTTGTCCGCCGCTTTTTGGGAGAAAAGGAAGGGATGATTATCGAATTGGAGACTGGTAAGAAACTGGGTACGCATCGGGGGTATTGGTTTCATACGATCGGTCAGCGCAAGGGGCTCGGATTAAGTGGTGGTCCTTGGTTTGTGATAAAGAAAGATATTCAGGAGAATATTATCTATGTGTCCCGTGGTTACGGTGTGAAAACACAATACGGCAATGAACTTCGCATCAACGATTTCCATTTTATTACGGATAATCCGTGGCAGTCAGCAGGAAAGGAGATAGACATCACTTTCAAGATTCGCCATACTCCCGAATTTACGAAAGGGAAACTTGTGCAGGAAGGAGAGAGGCAGTTCCGTATCTTGTCTTCTGAAAACTTACAGGGCATTGCCCCCGGACAGTTCGGAGTTGTTTATGATGAGGCTGCGCAGGTTTGCGTGGGGAGTGGGGAAATCGGATGAAGAGCTTCTTGCAGGGATTGACGCCGTGAAGTAGATTGTTTTTAGATATAATATTCCGCCAAATCCACAATCCCTGCCCGCATCGCATATTTAGTCGCTTCGTGCACATTATTCACTCCTAGTTTCCGGAAGATATTTTTGCGGTGGCTGTTAATTGTATGGAAGCTTAGATTTTTTTCCGCTGCAATCTCTTTCGTTGTTTTCCCCAGTGCAATTTCTTTCAGGATATTCTTTTCCGTTTGCGTCAGCAAATGGTCTTCTGTCATTGTGCTGGCCACAGGAGAAGCAGCGCCTGAAAGCAGCAGGTTGCTGACATGATTGCAGATATACCGTTGTTTACGGCCGGCACATTGGATAGCAGTCATGATTTCCTCTTTTGAATTATCTTTCATCACTACCCCGAAAGCCATACTGCTGAACAATACCTGGCGGAGAAAATTAATACTTAACTCATCCGAGAACAGAATCCAGTCGACCTCTTTGAATCTTTCCTGCAAGACAATCAGCTCATCCGCCCCGGCAAAATCGAATAGCGTATAATCCAGCACTACCACCGCTTGCGGATACAACCGGAGCTGCTGAATCAGTTCTGCCTTGTTGTCAACTTCTAAGAGGGTGGCAACATCTTTCTGCTTGCTTAGCAGAAACATCATCCCCGCTTTACTGATGTCCTGATTGTCTGCGATGATATATTCTCTCATAGGAAATTAATGAATTAAAAAAACTCCGCTACAAATGTACGCATTTTGCGCGATTTGTAGCGGAGTTGTTCCAAGATTCTTGTATCCCGATTACCAGGAACGTCCTTTGAAGATGTTGGACTGGTCGAGCGGAATGATATTTCCGTTCAGTGTCAGGTTATTGTTGCTGAAGTTAGGGCTGATTGTAACTGAAGCGTTGTTGTCTCCGTTGCTCATGGTGATAAATACTTGAGCGGAGATACCGATACCTTGAACGCTGAATGAGCAGTTCACATTACCTTTCTTGTCGACATTCATCTTCATGTCCGAAGAATTACCGTCTACTGTGACACCACCGATTCCGTTAGGGCCGGGATAAGGAGTGTTGAAAGCAGTCTGTACTGTGGCTCTGTTGCCGTTCATCAGAACGAAGTTAGTGTTTGAAGTAACAAAAGCGCTCATGCCATTGCGGAATATTACCTGATTGGCTTCCAGAACGAACTGTTTATTCTTCAAAGCCTGTACGGCTTGTTGATAAGCTGCCATGTCCTGCACCTGTTCTTCGGCACGGAGTTTAGCTCTTTCCGCATCTCTTTGAGCTTTTCTTTCTGCGCGGCGTGCTGCTGCGTTACTTTCCTGTGCATACATCATCGTGCTTGCACTTACTAATACTAATGCTAATAATGCAATAAACTTTTTCATAACTTTTTTTTGTTTAGGTTTAATACGTTGTCCGTTTATTGCAAAAACAAAGTCTGTGCCAGATTGTTCACGAGCGTCGCGCAATTTTATATCCGATCGCTGCGACGGCAATACTCATTAAAGGGCTGATAATGTTGAAAAAACAATAGGGAAGATATACCAATGTGGGGACGCTTAGTATTGTAGCCTGCGTCATCCCGCAGGTATTCCAGGGGATCAACACGGATGTAACGGTTACTGAATCCTCGGTCGTCCGGCTCAGCAAACAACTTTCGTAACCTTTTTTAGCATAAATGTCGCGGAACATATTTCCGGTCAGAATGATACTGATGTATTGGTCGGCAGTTGCCAGATTGAGGAACAACCCGGAACAAACCGTAGCTCCCACCACGCTGACTGTTTTCTTCATAAAACGGACAAAGATAGAAGTGATACTTCCCAACATACCGCTGGCTGTCATCGCCCCGCCAAAGCACATGGCACATAAGATCAGCCAAATCGTATTCATCATGCCGGACATGCCACGTGTAGCGATTAAATCTGTCAAAACGGCATTATCTGTGTGCAGACTTGTACTTCCGTAGAAGGTCATCATCAGTCCTTTGAACAGCGAATCGAAGCCGGAGGCAGCCATTCCTGAAATCTCCTGTAATAAATCCGGTTGAAATATCAGGGCAAAGATGCCTGCCAGCAATGTTGACAGGAACAGCGTAATGATAGAAGGTACCTTACGTGCAATCAATATTCCTGTGGCGACCGGAACAATCAGAAGCCATGGTGTGATATGGAACTTCTCATTCAGTGCGGCGGCCACCTCCGTGATATGTTGCGTATTGTTGGCATCATGTGAGAATCCCGCTACGGTGAAAATAATCAGGGTAATGACAAGAGAAGGAATCGTGGTTATCATCATGTAGCGGATATGGCGGAAGAGGGGAGTGTCTGTGACGGAGGCTGCCAATATGGTAGTTTCCGACAATGGAGATACCTTGTCGCCAAAATAGGCACCGGAGATAATCGCTCCAGCAATCCAACCTTCTTCAAATCCCTGTGCCTTACCGATCCCCATTAATGCGATACCGATAGTGGCAATTGTAGTCCACGAACTTCCGGTCATGACTGAAATCAGTACGCAGATAATGCAGGTGGATGCAAGGAAGAAACTTGGGTGGATAATCTGCATTCCATAATAAATCAGCGTAGGCACTACACCGCTAATCATCCAGATACCGCTGAGCGCACCAATAATCAGCAGGATAATGATAGCAGTTGTCACTCCGGCTACGTTGTTTGTAATAGCCAGCTCGTAGTCTTTCCATGGAATTTTGTAGAATGCCATGCCGATAAGGATACAGACTGCGGTGGTAGTAAGCAGTGACACTTGGCTGCCGCCACTCAGTGCGTCGCTGCCGAAAGTATGGATAGTAGCGAATAATAATAGAACAAGTACAATAATCGGTATCAGTGATACGAGTGGGGAAGGAGCTTTTTTCATGCTAAATTCTCTAATCCTTTTTTTGTTGTTTAGCTGATATTTATTTTTGGCTGCAAAGATACAACAAAAAGGTAGAAATCTTTTGCATTATGGGAGCGGGCAATAAAAATTATTATAAGTTTATATTTTCTTGGAATATAGAAAGAGCTAACCTTTAGTTGAGCATGGTTTTACGTTTCAGCCACCAATAGCGGATGAAAAGTATTCCTGTCAGAATCAGCGCAATGGATAATCCGGTGTAGAAGACAGAGATAAAACTTTCGGGTAGCAAATGGAAGCTTCGGATCGTAATTCCGAGAGAAATCATGAATATCATGATTATCCAGCTTTTTACATCGAAGAAAGAGAAAGGACAGTTGCGGGTTTCTTTCTTCTGTTCAATCCGGCGGGTATGCTTGTAGTAGAGTCTTTTAAAAATCAGTACGAAGAATAACAGGAAAACGATAGTGGCTTCCCCTATCTTAAACATCCAGTCGTGTGAGTTGTTCATCCAGGTGACGATTCCTATCCGCAGGATGTTTCCGCCCGCAATAATCCAGACGGTGCCGGCTATGATTAGTAAGATTTGTCTGTTAACTCCGTACTTCATAGTTTACTGATTTTTTGTATTAAACGGTTTTATCATCCATTTTGTTGACTCACTTCTTAAAGAAAATCGTAATTAATAGAGAAATACCGGTTAAAAGGACTCCGATACCGATAACGCCGTGCCAGCCATACAGTTGCCAGAAACTTCCGGCAAGGAATGTTCCCATGGAGCCACCGATGAAGTAGGTAGTCATGAAAATTGTATTGATACGGTTCGAAGCGCGGGGATTCAGTTCGAAGATACTCGTCTGGTTACTGAGTTGGATGCATTGCATCCCTATATCAATCATGATAATGCCGGCGATGATTCCGGCGTAAGTGTTTTCTCCGACGAAGAACAATAACCAGGACAAAAGAATCAACCCGCAGCCGATGAAGTTGAAGCGGCGGACGCCTACCCGTTTTACATATCTTCCCACAAAAGAAGCTGTTAATGCTCCGGCTACTCCGCAAAGTCCCAGCATACCAATCACGTCGCTATTGGCGAAGAATGGAGCTTGTCCCATTTTGAAAGCGAGGCAGGACCACATGGCGAGGAGCGAACCGAAGTTCAGGGCGGCCCGGATAGAGTAGATGCGTAGTTGCGGAAACTCTTTCACCAAAGCCAGCAGGGATTTCATCAGGTCGCTGTACTTTCCCCGGAAGTTGGTCTGAATGTTGGGAAGAACTTTCAGTACGACAACCGCACAGACAAACATCATACCTGCGGCAATATAATACATCTCCCGCCACCCGAACAGTTCACCGACGAATCCGCTGACGACGCGTGAAGCCAGGATGCCGGTCAGTAATCCCGATAAGACGATTCCTACATTTCTGCCTTTATGCTCCGGACGTGAAAACTGGGCGGCCATGGGAATGAATATCTGTGGAATCATAGAACAGGCCCCCGTAAGGAATGAGGCAACAAGTATCACATGGATATTATGCGCCAGGGCAATCGTCAATAGTGAGAATATAAGGACGAGGAAGTTGGCAAGGATAATCTTCTTGCGTTGGTATAAATCACCCAAGGGAGTGATAAACAATAGTCCGGCCGCATAACCTATCTGCGTGACCATGGCAATCAGGTTAGTTCGGAACTCTGATATGCCAAGTTCATGGCGTATCATATTTAGCAGAGGTTGGACGTAATAGATATTGGCTACCGAAATACCCGCCACAATAGCAAGTGTCCAGAGGATAGACGCCGGTAGTCCTCCGTTTTCTTTTAATGGCTGTTTCATGCCGCAAAGATAATAAATAAGCTGTTTATTCGACGAAGAAAGTAGTAGAAACTGTATTGCCCTCATCGTCTACTGCTGTCAGTGAATGTTTACCGGGAGCAGGTTGCAGGGAAATCTTGTGGAAGTCCTGCGTTTGCGTCTGATATGTTTCGTCGAGGTGCCAGAAGATCGTTGCGTCAGGATTGCTATGAGCCAGTTCCACCGTTATAAAACCTTTACTGCCATCCATTTGTCGGGGCAGTTTGATACGGGCGTTCATCGGAGGATAAATAAATTGCATTGCTTGGAAGGTGTCTTCCCCACAGCCGGGTTTGAAAGGCGGAAGCGACTTGTATTCCGGGTGATGTTGTTTGTAATACCATTCCCATACGGGTGGCAGGACAAACCAGGATTTCTGAATAGTAGGCTCTGTATTTGCACAGTTTTCATAAATACGCCGGCTTTCATCGGCGGATAGTGTGACAAGGTGATGATAAGGGCAAGCTTCTGTCCGCAGTCCGGCGGGCAGAACTAGCAATGTATCTATATCTTCACAAAATCTTCCTTTCAGGTGCCCGGACTGGTGGCATACTTCTGCATCAATGAAAACTCCTGTCGGGCGTTCGAACCATGACGATGAAGGGAGATAATTGAATATGTCGAATAACACGGGACCTGCTGTTTGTGCGCCGACTAATCCGGGCTTTCCCTCTCCGGTTGCATTTCCTACCCATACGCCGACTGCATAACGTGGAGTTACACCCACTGCCCAGGCGTCACGGAAACCATAGCTTGTTCCGGTTTTCCATGCAACCGGCTGCATGGAAGGGATAGCTTTCCAGTCAATTTCTTCGGGGCGGTTGACTTCTTTCAAAGCGTTGAATGTCTGCCACACGGCACCTTTATCCCAGATACTTTTATGCTGTACGGCCCTGTTTTTAGTATCTTCTTCTACTATCATTCTCGCTTCCGCTTCTTTGGAGGAAACGGGAGTTTCTGAATCCGAATGTCCGGTGACAAGGCTTCGCCCCATTTGCGCATAGGCGTTCGTCACGTCCCATAACGTAGCTTCCGCTCCTCCTAAAATCAATGATAACCCATAATGGGAGGATGGGCGACTGATCGTTTTGAATCCTATTTGTTGCAGGAAGTTGTGGAACTTGGGTACTCCGTATCTTTGCAGCATGGTTACTGCCGGGATATTCAATGAGCGTGCCAATGCTTCTGAAGCGGGTACGGCTCCTTCATATTGCATACTGAAGTTCTGTGGAGTATACCCGTTGATGTTGACAGGCACATCCGGCAATAGCATATCGGGCAACATACTTCCTTCCTGCAACATGGCATAATATAAGAAAGGTTTCAATATACTGCCAGTGCTTCTGGGAGCCTGGATCACATCTACCTGATTTCCTCCTTGTTTCCGGTCGAAATGTACATTCCCGCAGTAAGCCACTACTTGATTGGAAGGAATGTCAATCACAAGAATAGCCAGGTTACGAATGTCACTCCGATTGAATTCATTGCTCCAGCGTTCGGCCAAATCCTCTATATGAGTCTGCATTCCTTTGTCGATAGTCGTGCGGGAATACCGGCCGTTTCTTTCCTGATAGAATCGGCTGACCAGATGCGGCGCTATCTGAGGTAAGGGATGAGGTTCGTCAGGCAGCGGTTCGCTGACAGCCAGTTCATAGGTCGATGAGTCGATAATCTCTTTATCAAGAAGCTGTTTCAGGAGACGGTTTCGTTTGGCAAGTAGTGTTTTTCGTCCTTTCGACAAATGAATGATGGCGGGGGCATTGGGCAGGACGGCGAGCATGGCGGATTCTGCCCATGATAAATCCTCGGCAGAGTGACCGAAATAACGCCAGGATGCTGCATCCAATCCTACTACATTTCCTCCGAAAGGTGCGTGTGATACATACATCGACAGGATTTCTTCTTTTGAAGCACGAAATTCCAACCGGGTGGCAAGAATCATTTCAATCACTTTCTCTCCGAAAGTTCGTGACTCATTGCGGGCCAGGCGGATCGTCTGCATTGTGAGGGTACTGCCTCCGCTGACGATACGTTTGTTTTTTAGATTCTGATAAGTAGCTCTCCCTATGGATAACGGGTCTACTCCCCAATGATAATAGAAATTCTTGTCTTCGAAAGTAATGAGGCATTGCCTGATTTTCTCGGGTGTCGTCTTTCGTGGAGGAAATCTCCATTGACCGTCGGAAGCGATACGTGCTCCTAATAACTCTCCATTTCTGTCTGTCACAACGGTAGAGTAGGGAACATGAAACAGTTGCCGGGGAAGACAAAAGATATATCCTATCACTAAAAGAGTAATAATGCCGAGCAATACTCTTTTAGTGACGGATAAATGTTTGAAGAAATTCAATATCTTGTCTCCCATGAACCGAGTTTGTTCCATGCACAGAATCTACATTAGCGGCTGACTGTGGTTCTTCCCGCTTTGCTTCGTGCCTGTACATTGACGTCATACATCGCTTCACACTGAACAGCCGGAAGGATAAAGTTACCCGCATAGGTAGCTTGCAGCCTGATTGTAAATATCTTCGTTTCGCCCCGGCGCAGATTGAAATAAGTCAATACACGATCGTCGCGGATATCCTGATAAGTATATTGGCCGCTCACATTACCGGACGAGTCGGTTGTCTCTTGTGGCTCTGCTTCGGGAACCGTCATTCTCTCGTTATACACTTCCCAGCCGGACGGGATGATGTGAGTCAATGCCAAGTTGGTGTAATCGGTGGTCCCGCTTGTGTTGGATATCGAAACAATAGCCGTGAAGTCCGTTCCCTGCCGGATATCGTTGACAGACATCGGTTTACCATCCATACTTGCATACCTGATATCCATACGAAGATTGTCGGAAATAGCCGGCAACGTATCATTCAACAACTGTGTACGTGTAATAAGGTCTACGCTTAGTGCTCCCTTGCCTTGATTCTTTACGGCAACCGTTCCTGATTTGGGAGAAGTGGAAATCTCTTTCTCGAAGACGGCTTTAGCCGATTTTACGGCAGGCTGTTGTTTGCCGTTCCATGTCCAGGTGAAGTCTAACGAGCCGGACAACTTCTCCGCCAGGCGTCCCATTGCCATAAGGGCGAAAGCGGTGGACTGTGTGCTGAACCAGTTCTCTTGTGACAGATTCTTTGAAACGACTTTCGCTTGCTGTAAAGCATCCCGTTCCCGGTTCATCAGAAGTAATGTTTCCAAGATCATCGCTTCATCCCGGTCGGACGAACCGTAAATCTGATTCATGGAAGAGTAGGGGATGACTGTTGTCTCTGCATTGTACACTAGTTCTTCGGCAGGCTTCATCTTACCCGTCAGTGCGTAGGCAGCTGCCAGTCTCCATTTAGCTTGGATAGATAATCCCGGTTGTTCTTTCATCCGGTTCATGGCGCCATATTCCGGTGCACCGGCCAGAGCCAGGGTATAGAGGCGGAAAGCCTGTTGCAGTTCTGACTGCCATTGTTGCCAGTTGTTTGCCTCTTGAGGCATACGCCAATTTTGTGCGGCAGCACGTTGGAAGCGTTTCCACTTGTTCAATACATTTGCATGGACGGCATAGCCTTTCTCCTGCGCCAGTGTTAAGAACATTCCTGTGTAAGAACTGATCCATTCGTCAGCAACGGCATTTCCCGGCCAGTAGACAAATCCTCCGTTGGGGAGTTGGCGGGCGTAAATCTGACGGATCGCTTCTTGTACATTTGCTTTTATCTTCTCTGCCTCCCGGGTATCTATTGTTTTGAACTGAGCGATAAACAGGAGTGGCAGTGCTTTTGAAGTCAACTGTTCCGTGCAGTGGTGTTGATAGTTATATAAAAAGTCGAACCGACGGCTGATGTCTACTGATGGAATGCGCGATACTTCCAGTTTTATCTGGTTGTTTGCAGACAAACTTCCTAACTGATAGGATAATTCTTTGTTCTGTCCCGTTTCTATCCATTCGCTGCTGCGTAATGTAACTATCGGATTCGGATTCCGTACTTCTATTTCAATGGTTTCTTTGGTTTGTTGTCCGCCACCGCTTGCCGTCAGTTTGATGGTTGCCTTTCCGGTTTTGTTGCCGGTCTTTAAAGTAAAGAACACAAGTTGGTCGCCGGGCCGGTTGAAGGTGAGCGACTGTTGATGGGAACCTTCTATCTGAACTCCACCACCGGACGCCTGAAGCGATACGGTCACATTCTTCACTTGTTTTTCCATAGCGAAGACATTGACCGGAACAGTGATTTCTTCCTGAATACTAAGTACGCGCGGCAAAGTGGAGAGTAACATTAATGGTGTCCGTACAAATGCAGTCTTTTCTGCATTCCCGTAAGCTCCGTCCTGTCCTGCCACTACCATGGCACGTACCGAACCCACATACATCGGAAGTTTCAATGTATGCGTCTGCTGCCTGCCCTTTTCCAAATAGAATGGCCCTATAAACTTCACTACGGGTTTGAACCGGTTCGCTTTTGCGTCGGCCGGTTTGAGCGTTGCATCTCCACCAACGCTGAAAAGTGAACTGTAAGCTCCGGCAGAAGTTCCCAATACATTGTCGTACATATCCCAAGTGCGGATACCGAGTGCCTCGCGTGAATAGAATTCATTCCAGGGATCAGGTGTCTTGAAATTGGTTAGATCCAATAATCCGTCATCAACAATAGCTAATGTGTAAGTCATCGGCTTCCCACTTTTTTCGCTGACTGTGACGTTGAAGTCTGTCTCCGGTCGCAATACTTCCGGCATCTGTATCTGAGGTTGCAGAACAGTCTGGCGGTTGGTGACAAATACCGGAGCAATGCCATACATACGGATCGGTAAATCATTTATTGTCTGTGCATGAGGTTGTAGCAGACTGATGTGCAGATATACGTTCGGAGTCATTTCCGGAGTAATCTCAAATGTATATTTCGTGTCTCCCTCGTTGGTTACCTCTATCCATTCCCGGTGCAATACGGACGAACCGTTTTCTATGGATACCAACGCACGCCCTCCGGCAGCCGCAGGAATAATTGCCGTAGCTGTTTCTCCTATCTCGTAAGAGTCTTTATCCAGCGAGAAAGTAAGCATCTTGATACCGCTGGGATCGGTCTTGTTCGAACGTCCCCGTGATTCCGGCCAGTCTACATAGATGGTTCCTCCGGTGGCGTGGCCACTATCTTTGTCTTTTACATATACGAGATAGCGTCCCCAAGACGGATAATCGACACGGAATTTAAATGTTGTTTTTCCTCCGCTGGTCTGCAATTTACCACTGGCTACGGGGGTAATGGAACTATTGTTGATGTAAGTGCCGAAAGACTCTTCGCTGTTTTCCCACCACCAGCTCCAACTGATGCGGTATATCTTATATTCCAGGTTGGAACGGTTCACCGGCTGTCCTTGCGAATTAACGGTCACGATATCAAAGACGTGGTCTTTATCCGTTTCGATATATTTTCCTTTCGGTTGATTCAGATTGATTCCTACGTAAGATACAAATGGGGAGAACGGAATGCTTTGTGTATAGATGCTGGCGTCTCCTCCCGGTTCGAATACCCGGGTGGTGAAGGTCGCATTCAGCATACCCGGTGCATTTGTTGCTGCCGGAACTTTCAACGTGACTCCTGCTTTTCCTTCCGCATTAAGTATGCCATCGAACACATCCGTTTTAATGGTTGTGAAATCCGTAGCAGGATCGTTGAATATATATTGTCCGTAGTTCTTGAATTGCGTGTTTACTTTGGACAAAGACATTTCCACTTTAGCTTTCAATTTGGAGGCAGTGGCTCCCGTCAGCCACGCAGAAGTGAGCGGAACAGTGACATTTTTGTCTGTTGATTGAAGAATCTTCGGTAGCGTCAGATTGATTTTCAGTCGGTTGGGCTTTATCGTTTCAATACGCAGGCCTTTGTGGAAAGTAGTTCCTCCTACCTTTATATATGCATTCCAAAGACCGGTCGGGTCACCGGCTTGCGTAGGAACATCAAACGTGTAGAATCCGTTCATACCTTGTGTGGAAATCATTTTGGTATAGAACTGCCCTTTCGGATTATAGATTTCGAGTGCTACGGGATGTTTGTCCGGTATCCTCTTTTCCCGGTCTTCCAATATGAAGGAGATGTGTAGTGTATCTCCCGGTCGCCATACGCCTCTTTCACCATAGATGAATCCTTTCAGTCCTTTCTGAATCTCTTTTCCTCCTACATCGAACCGGCTGACAGACTGTTCTTCACCGTCTACCACGCGAACATAAGCCTTTTGTTTTTCTGCTTCTGCCACAACGATGAAGGGTGTTCCTTTTGAGCTGATTTCAACAAAACCCTCTCCATTCGTTTCCCCTTTTCCTATGGGTTGCAATTGGAAGTTGTAAACCGTTACCTGTGCTTTTCCTACCGGATTTGTATCCAATATGTTACTTACGGCAATCCATAGTTTATTCAGAGAATTACGTTTCACGATCATTCCCAGATTAGAGGCAAAAACGTTGCAGGCGGCAGCCCGATCCGAATTCATATAATAGGAAGGGTGACAGGGATTATCCCGTTCTTTCCATCGGTATACACTCCAGTCCATTGTTCCGCCGTTATAGTAATAATAGGCTTCGGGCGTATCCCAAACCGCTTCATCCGCTTCGGACAAGGCACTTCCGCTTACTTTCATCAAACCGTCCGGCGTATTATTGTCAGCGAACTTAATCTCCTGATTGTCGACTCCGCCGCATGGATAAGCGGAGTATTCCTGGCGGAAAGAGAGTATCACCCGGTAAATGGCTCCCGGTTCTTGACGAATCAATCCGGCAAGGTCTATCGAATAGTTTTCCCAGTTATGAATATCTTTTGAGGTATCTTTGCCCAGCCATAATGTTTTCTTGTATACCAACCGTCCCGAACGGCGTAATTCATTAGCGGAAGCAAGCGAATTGGTTTGCATAAACATCAGCACATTATTTTCAAAGATACGAATCACGCTTAAGTCCACAGCATACAGGTTTACAGCCCGGAATGGGATAATCAGGCTTTTTGAATCGGGCAGGATAGCGGCGGTTGTCAACATCTCTACCTGCGGTTTCAGATTTATTTCGCTGAATGAGATCGAATGTGAAGTTCCCAACGTTTTGCCCTGACTACTTTTTACTCCTTCATGGATGTTGAGCGTCAATTTGCTTAGCTGGTTTGCTTCGAAGTAGATGAATACCCTGTTTTCTTTGATCTGGAAAACGGAAGAAGAAAGCTCCGGAATCTCAATCAACCCTTTCAGGTCCTGTGTATCGGATAAAGGGGCGGAGAACACAACCTCAATTCCATTTTCCGGTTCGTCGATGCGTGTGGCGGACAGAAAGCGGAAACTATCTTTCGCTGGAATCAGAACCTCTTCACTTTGAGTTTGATCGATACGTGCGGGACTGCCATTGGCGGTGATGGTCAGTTGGTAATCCTCCGTATCTCTCGGAATCTGGTTGATACAGAATTGGTATCGGGTAAGATTATCTGTTGGTATAATTTCTACCGGATAGCTTTTGTTATTCCCGTCCTTGACGGTCAATATCTTTTCCACCTCTTCCTTTTTTACGATGTCGCTGAAACATATTTCCCCCTTGATATTTATTTCATCCGGTTGGGCATCTGTGATAGGTAGTGGTTCTATGGAAAGTGTGAAATTGCGTTCCTGTACCCGGAAGGAGAAGTTGAACTCCTTTAATTTCTTGTCCACTTCGACGAATTTGCCAAGTTGGAACGTACACTCATAAAGTGATCCCGGCTTCAGTGTACCTTCTTCGGGTACAAATTCAATGGTATTATTACTCACCCAATATGCCTTCCCTTTCAGTGAAGGTGAAAAACTAAACGGATTTTCCTTTAACTCATTATTTAAGTCTACCATTGGTTGCTCGTGTGTCAGTTCAATACGTATGGTAGAGTTCTGTGAAATAACTCCTCCCGTATAGGCATTTATATACGGAGCATATTCGGCAGAAGGAATGATGTCTTTTTGCGTGCGTGTGCATGATGAAAAACTCACGATCATCAAAAGTAGAAAGAATAGTCCGGTAGCACTACTGCTACATTTAGTTTTCATTTGTCCCATAGCGAAGAGGTTTTATAATTCAACAAACAAATATACTGTTTTTATGATAGATTCTTCTCAATTCTACTTATTTTTGTGAACTCTAATAAGATAGTTTATGGGAAAGAAGAAAGAATATAAAGAAGCCAATCGGCGATTTCTGAAAAACCTGTCTTTTCAGGAAGGTGTTTTTGCATTGCCGTGTGGCATCTATTATAAAATACTGGAGACCGGTGAAGGTACGGTTTCTCCGGGTGCGCGGAGCATTGTTACCGTGCATTACAAAGGAAGTCTGATTGACGGTCGGGAGTTTGATAATTCTTATGAACGCAGTTGTCCCGATGCTTTACGTCTCAGTGACGTAATAGAAGGCTGGCAGGTGGCACTTCAGAAAATGCACGTTGGGGATAAATGGATAATTTATATCCCTTATACAATGGGATACGGCAATAAATCAGTTGATTCTATTCCTGCTTACTCAACATTGGTGTTTGAGGTAAAACTGTTGGGAGTTGCTTAGAAACAAGAAAGCAACCCTTCAGATTGCTTTCTCTCTCTTGGTAAACAGCCACTTGGAATAAAGTGGACAAACAGGTAAGATAATAATATTAGCTTTTCATTTTTATACTAAATTAAATATTAAAACGCGGAAATACGGATATAAAAGTTCCTTACCAGAACAAATCCGTATCTCCGTGTACCCATGTTTAATAATAATTATTTATGAAGTTTGATGTTTCGGACATCTCCTTCTTTAAAATCAAAATGCTTCAGTTTCATACCTTTCCGGCTACCTACCGTAAGCGACTTCAACGAGAGGGTGCCATTAATCACTTCTATGGTAACATCATCTTCTGTTACTTGAACCGTACCCCATGAATAGCCGTTGCTCCAGAAATAGTTGCCTGGACGGTCTGTTATCTTCATGCTTTTATCAACACCCGAATATTGGAACTCGCTCAAAGCTATGATAGCAGACCAGCTTGCCATGGAGCGAGCGTAATGGTGTCCGCATTCCGATTCACTGAAAGGATTACGTTTTGCACCATCATGACGGCGCCGGATGGCATTGATACAAGTAAGAGCATCTTCTTCCATGCCTTCATAAAGCATTCCAACGGCAGCACAATATTCAAATCCTGTCATGACTTCGGAAAAGTATGGGAATGGAACTTCCAGACGTCCTTTCGGCCAAGAAGCCATAAGTAAACCTGCTTCATCGCCCATTACGTAAGAACGCATATTGTTAAAATGACGGCTGAAGTCTTCCACGAAGTTATATTTCATGATACTCTTCATTGTTGTTTGTATATTCTTCTTGTCACCCAGATAACCTAATCCGCACAAGTGAGCCATATATTGTCCAACAAGCTGGTCGACAAGACAACCTTGTCCTAACTGGAATCCCGGAATCTTAACATCAGGGTCGTTCATGTCAAGAAATTCAAATGTCTTCGGATCTGTAATCTTATGTTCATAGTACTCTCCGTTGAACAGATTTTCGTCCATCCATTCGCTTCCTTTCTCAAACAGTGTACGGCATTTCTTCGCAAAGTTTTTATCTTTCATTGCTATTGACATCTTTTCGGCAGCCTTTAAAGCTCCCATATACCAAAAGCCCATTTGAGGATTAGGTCCAAAGTAGTTTACATCCATGGTATTATGTTGCGAACCTTCCATTACTCCATCCTGATTACCATCCCAGCCTTTTTCTATCCAAGCGTATGAAAGGACTTTCTTCACCTGTTCCCAGTTATTTTTCAGAAAATCATTATCTCCGGAGAGTTGCCATTCGCGATATATTTTCATTATACATCCCATTTGCCCGTCTGCAGCCGGATTGTTCCCTTTGCTTGCTTCAGAAAGTGGGAGAAATGCCCTGAAATTCATCAAACCGTTTTCCTTTGTGGCATAGTTGAACTCTACGTCACGCATGGTTTTTGCCAGTTCCCCGAAAAGATAAGGAGTGGCAGTTTCGTAGTTCCATACATGGGTACAAGAACCTTCACACGAACCGAAACGGTCCATCACACCTTCCCATCCCATCATGTGACCGCTTGGCAAACGAAATACTGTTTGAGAGCGCAATGTAGCTAGATTGAACAAAGCCGCCTCTTTCACCACCTCCGGATAAGAAGTGCCGAGCAGTGCATTAATGAAAGACAATGTCTTATTTTCTAATTCGGGTATTTGTGGGATGATAGTTTCCGCTGCTTTCCAAGCATCAGGATATTGATTGCTATAATAGTTGCCTACTACAACAGAAGACCAAGCTTTCCTGTTCGGGAAACTCCATGTGATATAAAATGTAAATGTTTCAGTACTTTGTGGAGCTATTGTCTTATTTACAGACAATGAAGCCATAGGATCTTCATCTTCCTGCTTACTTCGTTCGGTCAGCATACCATCCGCACTAAAATCATCCCAAAAGTTGAGAATGCTATTGTTCCAGTTATCGGCTTTTGACGAAGTACGGTAAGTCACGCCATTAACTGCCTGAGTGGTAAGCGCAACAGTTCCCCATGCCGAATCATCCTTATCTACACCATCCGAATAAAGGTATATTCCTTTTATATTGTTGCTTTCAACATACTTGTTCTTGTTGTTCTTTGCTCCTGTAGGAATGTAATCACCTTTCCAGTCTGTACGGAATTTACTTCCGTCCTTACCTATAAAGTTGCGTATCGAACCACAGATTGATACATTCATCGGTTGGTCGGTAGTGTTTGTAACTTCATACGAGAGTACGGCCACAGGCAATCCGCTGGCATCGGCATCGCCAGGAATAAACGGGTTAAAACCCTTTACCTTGACTTTTACAGGCAGATTGCTGTCCGATAAAGAAACTTGTCCGAAAGGGTATGCCGCCTCGAATGAAGCTTGTTCAAAACGCGGAAGACCATGATGATTGACAGGACGTCCTTCATAATGCAAATATTCATGCGAATATAAAGGTCCTGCCAGCAATGTGGTAGTCGCTTTCTGGTTTTGCGGTTTGGCATAGATTGCAAAGAAAGGGGCATTGTTCCCTGTGGTTACTGTGCTGTATTTCTTTGCCGGGACATTCATTATTTCCCAGTCGCGTAGTTCTCCACGCCCTCCGAGCGATACTGTACCAGTTCCGATACCTCCTAAAGGTAACGCAATTTGGTAAAGATGTTCCTTGTCATATTTCTTTAATACAGGCCATTGTTGCGGCTTCCATTCTTGAGCCTGGACCGTAATAATACCGGAAAGCAATGCTCCGGTTGCAATTAAATAGAGTTTATTCATATCGTAAATATAGTTTTATGTGAGTTCACGATTAGATCAACCGTATCAAAATTCCAATATCCTCTTATTAGAATTTAATGGTAATATTTTTTTTGTTTCCCAAATGGGTTTGTACGGTAAAGATAACTAATTTAGTGATTATAACAAATTTTGTTACAGTTACCATAGGCTTTTACTTCTACCTTCGCCCTAAACTCCTGTAAATGATCAATAAGGATGGAATGTTGTTATTGTCGGATTCAAATAGATTGGCAATATTTGCATAAACTCATAATTATATGAATAAGGAGGGGGGGCTAAAAGTCGGGGTGGTAGGTGTGCCTATCTGTGCATATATTATGCTTGTGCATTTACCTACCACCTCCCCCTACGGGTACTCCTCCTTCCCGAAGGAGGAGAATAGAGATACCACCGACTTGTAAATTACTACTAAATTTGAAGAAGAACCTTCTTATTTTGCTTTTTCTTCTGGTATAGAGAATAAAAATCCCCATAACCTTGTCAGTTACAGGGATTTAATATGTTGTAATTGTTATAATTACTTGCTCAAAGCCTGAGCTACGTCAACCGCACAAGCTACTGTACAACCTACCATCGGGTTGTTACCAATTCCCAGGAATCCCATCATTTCTACGTGAGCAGGAACTGATGAAGAACCAGCGAACTGAGCGTCTGAGTGCATACGACCCATAGTGTCCGTCATACCGTATGAAGCAGGACCGGCAGCCATGTTGTCCGGGTGAAGAGTACGACCTGTACCACCACCTGAAGCTACTGAGAAATAGGGTTTACCGGCAAGAACACGTTCTTTCTTGTAAGTACCTGCAACCGGATGTTGGAAACGAGTCGGGTTAGTAGAGTTACCTGTGATAGAAACGTCTACGCCTTCTTTCCACATGATAGCTACACCTTCACGAACGTCGTCAGCACCGTAGCATTTTACTTTTGCACGAGGACCGTCAGAGTAAGCGATTTCGCGAACAACTTTCAGTTCACCGGTAAAGTAATCGAATTGAGTCTGAACGTAAGTAAAGCCGTTGATACGAGAGATGATCTGAGCAGCGTCTTTTCCAAGACCGTTCAGGATGCAACGCAACGGTTCTTTACGTACTTTGTCTGCTTTTGCAGCGATTTTGATAGCACCTTCAGCAGCAGCGAAAGATTCGTGACCTGCAAGGAAAGCGAAACATTTAGTTTCTTCGCGCAGCAACATAGCAGCGAGGTTACCGTGGCCGATACCAACCTTACGGTCGTCAGCAACAGAACCCGGAATACAGAATGCCTGCAAACCGATACCGATAGCTTCTGCAGCTTCAGCAGCGTTTGTGCAGTTCTTCTTAAGAGCGATTGCAGTACCTACCACATAAGCCCATTTTGCGTTTTCAAAACAGATAGGCTGAGTTTCTTCACACGTTTTATAAGGATCAAGTCCGGCAGCTTCGCAGATAGCGTTAGCTTCTTCGATGTCTTTGATGCCGTTAGCGTTCAAGGCTTCGATGATACCTTTGATACGACGGTCTTGGCTTTCGAATTTTACTTCTCTAATCATAGTTTCTTTCCTCCTTATATTATTCGTGACGTGGATCAATATGTTTAACTGCTCCCTGTTCTGCTGTTACACGTCCGTAAGTACCTGTAACTTTCTTCAATGCTTCGTTTGCATCTGTTCCCTTCTTGATTTCATCCATGAACTTACCCATGTGAACGAATTCGTATCCACAGATTTCGTCATTCTTATCCAAGAAGATGTTTTTGATGTAACCTTCAGCCATTTCAAGGTAACGGGGACCCTTAGCCAAAGTACCATAAAGAGTACCTACCTGGCTACGCAGACCTTTACCTAAATCTTCCAGACCTGCACCGATGATCAAACCACCTTCAGAGAAAGCAGACTGAGTACGTCCGTAAACGATTTGCAGGAAGAGTTCGCGCATAGCAGTGTTGATTGCGTCGCAAACAAGGTCAGTGTTCAATGCTTCGAGGATCGTTTTTCCCGGAAGAATTTCGGCAGCCATAGCAGCAGAGTGAGTCATACCGGAACATCCGATAGTCTCCACCAAAGCTTCCTGGATAACGCCTTCTTTAACGTTCAGTGTCAGTTTGCAAGCACCCTGTTGAGGAGCACACCAACCGATACCGTGTGTCAAACCTGAAATATCAACGATTTCTTTTGATTTTACCCATTTGCCTTCTTCGGGTATGGGAGCCGGTCCGTGGTTAGGACCCTTCTTTACAACACACATGTGTTCCACTTCGTGTGAATAAGTCATAATTAGCTCTTTTTTTAAGTGATATAATTAAAAATACGTAGTCACGATTCTCTAAATCGCCCACAAAGGTAGTCGATTTATTTGTTTCTGCAAATCGCCTTTTATTACTTTTTTGTGAAAAGAGACAAATCGGTTTACCTTTCTCCGTCGTTTGTAAAGTCGGGATTGCATTTGTGAAAGTTTGAAGGTTGTAGAACTATCTATTCATATCTTTGTTGTTATTGAAAAACAAAAAAGTATGGAACTGGATCAAATAGATATACATTATTTAATTGCGGCAATTTGTGTCATTTCCTCTGCACTCGTTTTTTATTCGATCGGTGTCTGGGGTGAGCGACTCCAAAAGAAGCTGAAGTTCTGGCATATAGCTTTCTTTTTGATCGGATTGATAGCTGATACGGTTGGTACCAGTTTAATGGAACATATCGCCGAACTGACTCACCTGCATGATGAGATTCATACGGTGACGGGGACTATTGCCATTCTTTTAATGTTTGTGCATGCTTTGTGGGCGATATGGACTTATGTGAAAGGTTCGGCAAAAGCTAAAAAGCATTTTAACCGTTTCAGCATTGTCGTTTGGTGTATTTGGCTTATACCTTATTTAATAGGTGTGTATATGGGAATGCGCTTACATCCATAGAATTAGTTTCCGGACAAATAGAGAATAATAGTATATCCCATAGGGAAAGTACTCAAAAGTAGTAGCTAAAATAGGAAAAGGATGCCGGTATTGTTAGGTCACCACGGCCGTGGTAAGATCTTGTCATGGACGTGGAGATATCCTTCCACAGCTGTGGTAACTTCTCTTCACGGCCGTGGTGACCTAACAATATCAGCGCTAAATATGAACTATGAAAGGGGGATAGAAGAAGTATACCTGCTTCTTTAGGGTATTAATCAAGGGGAAAGACGGTGATAGGTTGATAGGTTGGTGATAGGTTGCAATTAACCTGTCACCGTATGTGAAACCACGATGAATAACCACTTTGACGCTCTGCGGTGATAGGTGAAAGAGAAAATTGCATTTTTTCCTTGTGTAGAAGATAATGATTTGCATCCTTATTTGTAGTATGAGTTATTGAGATGTAGAATAAAATTCGTAGCTTTGCTGCATAATTTATTAAGAAAGAATTATGATTGAAGTTATAGAATCTGCTTTACAAAAGGCTGCGGGCGAAGGAATGGATGAATTTATCCAAGTGTTTACCGATAAATATAAGGAAGTGATTGGTGGTGAATTGACTGCTGATACGATGCCATTACTGACAGGTGAGCAGCATTCTTTGTTGGCTTACCAGATTTTCCGTGATGAAATTATGGTTGGCGGATTCTGTCAATTGATCCAGAATGGATATGGAGGATATATTTTTGATAATCCGTTTGCGAAGGTGATGCGTTTGTGGGGGGCGGATGAATTCTCGAAATTGATCTATAAAGCCAAGAAAATATTTGATGCCAATCGTAAGGACTTGGAGAAGGAGCGGACTGATGACGAATTTATGGCTATGTATGAGCAATACGAGGCTTTTGATGAGCTGGAAGAGGTTTATTTGGAAATGGAAGAACAGGTTACGGCTTTGATTGCAAGCTATGTAGACGAACATTTGGAACTTTTTGCGAAAATAATAAAGTAAGGGATGCAGTATTTTTTAAGTATCTGCATTTATCAATTGTGAATTAGAATTTATATCTTTGCAAAATCTAAAAAATATGTTTATGAAACAAATGAAATTTTTCTTGGTGGCTTTGATGGCTGTAGTAATGGGAATGTCGGTTACTTCTTGTATGAATGGGGATGATAATACACAGGTAAATGACCTTCCTGTTCTAGGTAAAGTAAAAGATAGCTTTTTGGGGTTAACTTTCACTTCATTGGATGGATTTACTTTTAAATCAAAGAATACGGTTGAAGGTACAACTAACTTTATGACAGGTGATTTTATTGTTGCAACGTGTAGCTATGATACAGAGGTGGATATAGATTATACAACAAACACTATCAATGCAACAATCGGATCTACTGAAAAAATCTCGGATAATGCTGTATATAGTACGACAAAAGCAGAAGATGAAGGAGAGCATCCTTTTTATGTTTCAGATAGAGGTGTCATAAGTATTACGGATTTGACTCCGGCTATGATTGATAACTATAACTTGCTTGTTCCTATTCAATATTTTGCTTTTGAGAAAATAGCCAGTCATACTTTTTTTATGGTATATTATAGTGATGAAAACGAGCTTAAAGGTAAAACAGATTTAAAACTGTTTTTACGTCATACTTCTACAGAAGAAAAGGCTAAAGAAACTTATAGAGCTTTTTCGTATAGAGTCTTTGATATAAGAAGTGCTATAGAGGCTTATAAGAATGCAAATGAAGGAAGATATCCAAGTAATATTACGATTGTATCAGAAGCGAATTCAAGCAATAATGATGTCCCCAAGACAACAACTACAACTCCTGTGACTTATACTTTTAGAGAATAACATTGAACTACAAGGAACTATTTAACATAGCAATGAAATTGATTTCCTCTCCGGCCAAGGCCTGGGAGGAAATTTCTATGGAAGAGGATAGGCGAAAAGTTTTTATGGCTTTTGTCTATCCTATGATTGGTTTATGCGGCTTGTCCGTCTTTATCGGGTCACTATTGACCAATGGTTGGGGCGGTCCGCAAAGTTTTCAGATAGCTATGACCAATTGTTGTGCCGTAGCTGTGGCCCTGTTCGGAGGATACTTTTTGGCAGCTTATGCCATAAATGAAATGGGAACCAAGATGTTTGGCATGCATGCTAATATGCCGTTAGTGCAACAATTTGCAGGATATGCACTTGTTGTACCGTTTCTGCTTCAGATTGTCACCGGACTATTACCTGATTTTAGAATTATTGCTTGGCTGTTGCAGTTCTACATTGTCTATGTAGTATGGGAAGGTGCTCCTATAATGATGAAGGTAGAAGAAAAACAACGGTTGAAATACACCCTTTTATCGTCCGTTTTGTTAATACTATGTCCGACGGTGATTCAATTTGTGTTTAATAAGTTGACGGCCATACTTAATTAATAAGTGAAAATGAAACAACCTCCTGTAAATATTAAGAATAAACGTGCTACGTTCGACTATGAACTGATAGATACCTATACGGCAGGTATCGTATTGACCGGTACGGAAATCAAATCCATTCGTTTGGGAAAAGCGAGTCTGGTAGATACGTTTTGCTATTTTGTGAAAGGCGAATTATGGGTAAAGAATATGCATATCGCCGAGTACTTTTACGGATCGTACAATAATCATACGGCACGCAGGGACAGGAAGCTGTTGCTTAGTAGGAAAGAACTGGAGAAACTTCAACGGGAAATGAAGAATCCCGGGTTTACAATTGTGCCCGTGCGTCTTTTTATCAACGAAAAAGGTTTGGCGAAACTGGTCGTTGCTTTGGCGAAAGGTAAGAAGGAGTATGATAAGCGGGAATCCATAAAAGAAAAAGACGACCGTAGAGATATGGCTCGTATGTTTAAAAGATGATGATAGGGTAATGAAAAAGACAATTTCTCAGATTGTATCCGACCGCATTCTTATTTTGGACGGAGCAATGGGTACAATGATCCAACAATATAATCTCACAGAAGAAGATTTTCGTGGCGAGCGTTTTGCGCATATTCCCGGACAGTTGAAAGGAAATAATGATTTATTGTGTCTGACACGTCCCGATGTAATTCAAGATATTCATCGTAAGTATCTGGAAGCAGGTGCGGATATTATTGAAACCAATACATTCAGTTCGACTACGGTTTCTATGGCAGATTATCACGTGGAAGAATATGTGCGTGAAATAAATCTTGCAGCTGTAAAACTGGCGCGTGAACTGGCTGATGAATATACTGCAAAGAATCCTGATAAACCGCGTTTTGTAGCCGGTTCCGTTGGACCTACCAATAAGACCTGCTCTATGAGTCCGGATGTGAACAACCCGGCTTATCGTGCCTTGACTTATGATGAACTGGCGGCAGCTTACCAACAGCAAATGGAAGCTATGCTTGAAGGTGGAGTGGATGCCATTCTGATTGAGACGATATTTGATACGTTGAATGCCAAGACCGCTATTTTTGCTGCAGAACAAGCAATGAAAGTAACAGGTGTTGAGGTGCCGGTCATGTTATCTGTTACCGTGTCTGATGTAGGCGGAAGAACATTGTCCGGTCAGACGCTGGATGCATTTCTTGCTTCTGTGCAACACGCCAATATCTTTTCTGTCGGTTTGAACTGCTCGTTCGGGGCCCGACAGTTAAAGCCTTTCCTTGAACAGTTGGCTGTCCGCGCACCTTATTATATAAGTGCTTATCCGAATGCGGGTTTGCCGAACAGTCTCGGCAAGTATGATCAAACTCCTGCGGATATGGCCCATGAGGTGAAAGAATATATCCAGGAAGGATTAATCAATATTATCGGTGGTTGTTGTGGAACAACGGATGCGTATATTGCCGAATATCCGGCTCTGGTAGAAGGTGCCCGACCGCATATACCGGCTCCTAAACCTGATTGTATGTGGCTTTCCGGCCTTGAGCTGTTGGAAGTGAAACCGGAAATAAACTTTGTAAATGTCGGAGAACGCTGTAATGTGGCCGGTTCGCGTAAATTCCTTCGTCTGATAAATGAAAAGAAATATGATGAAGCGTTGTCTATTGCCCGTCAACAGGTAGAAGACGGAGCTTTGGTGATTGACGTCAATATGGATGATGGATTGCTGGACGCTAAGGCAGAGATGACAACGTTCCTCAATCTTATCATGTCCGAGCCGGAGATTGCACGTGTACCTGTGATGATCGATTCCTCTAAATGGGAAGTTATCGAAGCCGGATTAAAATGCCTTCAGGGGAAATCGATCGTTAACTCTATTTCTCTGAAAGAAGGCGAAGACAAATTCCTTGAACACGCCCGGATTATCAAGCAATACGGAGCTGCGGCCGTAGTAATGGCTTTTGATGAAAAAGGACAGGCTGACACTGCTGCGCGTAAAATAGAAGTTTGCGAGCGTGCTTATCGTCTTTTGGTTGATGAAATAGGTTTTAACCCTCACGATATTATTTTCGATCCGAATGTGCTTGCCGTAGCTACGGGTATCGAAGAGCATAACAACTATGCGGTGGACTTCATCGAAGCTACCGGTTGGATTAAGGAAAACCTTCCCGGAGCGCATGTCAGCGGGGGAGTAAGTAACCTTTCTTTCTCTTTCCGTGGTAACAATTATATCCGTGAAGCCATGCACGCTGTGTTCCTTTACCATGCCATACAGCAAGGAATGGATATGGGGATTGTGAATCCGGGAACTTCTGTACTTTATAGTGATATACCGGTAGATATTCTTGAAAAGATAGAGGATGTTGTCTTGAATCGTCGCCCCGACGCTGCCGAACGCCTGATTGAACTGGCGGAAGCTTTAAAGGCAACTTCTGGCGAAGCTGCCGGACAACAGGCTGTGAAGCATGATGCATGGAGGGATGAATCCGTTCAGGAACGTCTGAAATATGCTTTGATGAAAGGTATCGGAGATTATCTCGAACAAGACTTGGCAGAAGCATTGCCACTCTATGATAAAGCAGTCAATGTGATTGAAGGTCCGTTGATGGACGGAATGAATTATGTAGGCGAGCTTTTCGGTGCAGGAAAGATGTTCCTGCCTCAAGTGGTGAAGACTGCCCGTACAATGAAGAAGGCTGTTGCTATTCTGCAACCGATTATCGAGTCGGAAAAAGTAGAAGGAACGACTTCTGCCGGAAAGGTATTGCTTGCCACAGTGAAAGGTGATGTACACGATATCGGTAAGAATATTGTTGCCGTGGTAATGGCTTGCAATGGCTATGAGATTGTCGACTTGGGAGTAATGGTTCCCGCAGAAACTATCGTTCAGCGCGCTATTGAGGAAAAAGTAGACATGATAGGTCTTAGTGGCCTGATTACTCCGTCTCTGGAAGAAATGGCCCATGTAGCTATCGAACTGGAGAAAGCCGGACTGGATATACCTCTTCTGATTGGTGGAGCTACTACGTCTAAGATGCACACGGCGCTGAAAATTGCTCCGGTCTATCACGCTCCGGTGGTGCACCTTAAAGATGCTTCTCAGAATGCAAGTGTCGCTTCCCGTTTATTGAATCCGCAATTAAAGGCTGAATTGGTAAATGAACTGGAGGCGGAATATGAGGCACTTCGTGAAAAGAGCGGATTACTGCGCCGTGAAACCGTTTCACTGGAAGAAGCACAGAAAAATAAGTTAAACCTATTTTAAAACAGTGTCACAATGAAAAAGATTTTCTCTTTCTTATGCCTCTTCATGGCAATAGTTGCAATGAGCTCATGTTCTTCTGCAAAAGAAGAAAAAGGAACGTCCGGAACCGGAAATGCTGCATTGGATAATATCTTTGAGCGTAAAAGCGTACGCACTTATCTGAATAAGGGAGTGGAGAAAGAGAAGATTGATTTGTTGCTTCGTGCCGGAATGGCTGCCCCTTCGGGTAAAGACGTCCGTCCGTGGGAATTTGTCGTTGTGTCCGACCGTGCCAAACTGGATTCAATGGCTGCCGCACTTCCGTATGCCAAGATGTTGACGCAGGCTCGTAATGCAATTATTGTTTGCGGTGATTCCGTGAAATCTTCCTATTGGTATCTGGACTGCTCTGCTGCTGCCCAAAACATCCTTTTGGCTGCCGAAAGTCTGGGACTTGGTGCTGTGTGGACAGCCGCTTATCCTTATGAAGACCGTATGCAGGTGGTGCGTAAATATACCGGTCTGCCTGAGAATATCCTTCCGCTTTGTGTCATTCCGTTCGGTTATCCCGCTACCAAAGAGAATCCGAAACAGAAATTTGACGAGAAAAAGATACATTATAATCAGTATTAGTAAACAAAAGTTTTGTCTTTTCAATAATTTCCTTACATTTGCGTCTGAATTAATTAAAATCTGATACGCAAATGTTTGGAATAGACGACCCTTTTATAATTCTGCCTTACCTGCTTTCGGTAGTATGTGTGATTTTTGCTGCCTGGTTCGGGCTGAAATACTGGAATAAGGACGACGAAAAAGACGAAACACGATGAATACATTTACACTCAGTTTGATTGTGATAGGCTATCTGCTATCACTTGCTTATCTTGGTTTTTTAGGGTATAAAAAGACAACGAGTACCAGTGACTATCTGGTAGGCGGGCGTCAGATGAATCCTATCGTTATGGCACTTTCTTATGGTGCCACGTTTATTTCCGCATCTGCTATTGTGGGCTTCGGGGGAGTGGCTGCCGCTTTTGGTATGGGTATCCAGTGGCTCTGTTTCCTCAATATGTTTATCGGGGTTGTTATTGCTTTTATCTTTTTTGGTTTGCGCACCCGGCGTATGGGGGCTAAACTGAATGTCAGTACTTTCCCGCAATTGTTAGGACGTCATTTTCGCTCACGTAATATCCAAGTCTTTATTGCTGCTGTGATTTTTATAGGGATGCCGCTTTATGCCGCAGTTGTGATGAAGGGCGGAGCCGTATTTATCGAACAGATCTTTCAGATTGACTTCAATATCTCTTTATTGATCTTCACGCTGGTGATTGCCGCTTATGTGATTGCCGGAGGAATGAAGGGAGTGATGTATACGGACGCTTTGCAGGCAGTCATTATGTTTGCTTGTATGTTGTTCCTGCTTTTCTCTTTGTATCAGGTGCTTGATATGAACTTTACGGAGGCTAATAAGGAACTGACTGCTATTGCTCCTCTGGTTCCGGAAAAGTTTAAGGCATTGGGACATCAGGGGTGGACTGCGATGCCTGTCACGGGTTCTCCACAATGGTATTCGTTGGTTACTTCTCTTATTCTGGGTGTTGGAATCGGATGTCTGGCGCAACCGCAGCTAGTAGTCCGTTTCATGACGGTGGAAAGTAGCAAGCAGTTGAACCGTGGTGTGTTTATCGGTTGTTTCTTTTTGATTATAACCGTAGGTGCTATTTATCATGCCGGAGCATTGAGTAATCTTTTCTTTCTGAAAACAGAAGGGGCGATTGCTACGGAAGTCGTACAGGATATTGATAAGATTATTCCATATTTTATTAATAAGGCAATGCCCGATTGGTTTGCCGCACTATTTATGCTGTGCATTCTTTCGGCAAGTATGTCGACGTTGAGTTCACAGTTTCATACAATGGGTGCGTCGGTCGGCTCGGATATTTATGGTACGTATAAGCCTCGCTCCCGTGGCAAACTCACGAATGTGATTCGTTTGGGAGTGTTATTCTCTATCTTGGTCAGCTATATTATTTGCTATATGTTGCCCCATGATATTATTGCCCGTGGAACTTCTATTTTTATGGGAATCTGTGCGGCAGCTTTCCTCCCTGCCTATTTCTGTGCGCTTTATTGGAAGCGGGCGACGAAACAAGGGGTAATAGCGAGTCTTTGGGTAGGAACTCTTGGAAGTCTTTTTGCTCTGGTATTTCTACATCAGAAAGAATCGGCTGCATTGGGTATCTGCAAGGCGTTGTTCGGACGGGATGTACTGATAGAAACATATCCGTTCCCGGTGATTGACCCGATATTGTTTGCATTACCTTTATCAGTCCTGGCTATTGTCGGAATCAGTCTGTTGACTTACAAAAAGTATTAGGCTTTAATTTTCTTCTTATAAGATTCGTACCGTGACACAATGTCACGAACGAAGTTATAAGTTTCTATACCACGGAAATACCCGTTTTTACAGACAGGATCAGTGAAGTATTCTTCATTGCTTTTAAGCAGGATGAAATTTTCTACATTATCTTTCCACACCAGTTTGTTCTTTCCGTATTTCTCTGCCAATGCCATGGCATCATAGATATGTCCTAAACCGGCATTGTAAGAAGCGAGGATAAAATTGAGGCGTTCTTCTTTATCGGGAATCATACTGAAACTGCGGTCGGTAGCGGCAATATACTTGATAGCTGCCTTTACGCTTTCTTCCGGATTCTGTTCCTTTCCCGGAGGTACTCCCATAGCCCGGGCGGTGGCAGGCATTAGTTGCATTAAGCCTTTGGCTCCTGCCCATGAAACAGCTGTTGTGTCAAAATTGGATTCCGTATAAGCTAATGATGCAAGCATACGCCAATCCCAGCCGATTTCTTTGGAGTATTTTCTGAACAAATCGTCATAATGGGATATTTTTCCTTCTTTTAAGGAAAGGATAGGAGAGTGGGGCATCATTTTACTGTTTTCAAAATAACGTTTCATACTTGCTGTATAAGCCGGAGAAGTCATGTTCTCCTGATGCCATTTTGTAGCTGCGGCTGCCAGTTCGGGACTGTCTTTTCGTACAGCCCATGAAGAACGTTGGTCGAAACTGACGGACAAATCGATATTCAGATTAGGATAGTAGGTCTTGTTCAGTTTCGCTAAGTCATTGTCGGCTACCGTATAGGGAATTTTACCTTGTGCTACTTGCGTGATCAGGTCTTCCACAGTAATACTGTCACTGGTAACTTTGTGGATATGAATACCTCCTCCCAGTTCATTATTCAGATTGACAAGCCGGTCGTAATATTTCCCCGGTTTAACATATATGTCTTTTCCTACCAGCTCGGTTACATCTTTCAGAGACTTGCTTTTTCCCTGTTGCACAATCACTTGATGAGTAATGATATCTTCCCCGCAATAGAGGATACTGTCTTTCCATTCTTTTGTGATAGGCAGGTTGTAGGCAATCATATCTCCTTCGCCAGCCAATAACTTGCGGATTAATTCATCCACACTGTTGGCAACTTCAATCCTGAGCTTCAATCCCATACTTTTGGCGAATTGCTCACTAAGTTCATATTGAAAACCCATTTCCTGTCCACGATAGTTGAAATATGAAGTTGAACTGTAAAGCGTCAATACAACCAATTCTCCGCTATCTTTTATCTGCGAAAGATCGCGTACATTTTCATTCACCTTGTTATGTTGTTTATTTCGGCAACCTAACATGCAGCAGAACAACACAAGGAGTAGAGGGATAATCAGGTTTTTGGCGTTCATATTTGACGTTTTACTTTTCATTTTCAACTTACCATTCTCAACCCCTTAAGTGCTTCTTGATGTACATTGTCAGTATATCAATGGCTACTTTATTGCTTCCGCCTTCGGGTACGATAAGATCGGCATAGCGCTTGCAAGGTTCGATAAATTGCAGGTGCATGGGCTTGAGAACGCGTGTGTAACGTTCCATTACAGCTTCTGCTGTACGTCCCCGTTCGATAACGTCTCTTTGAATAACACGTATCAGGCGTTCATCCGGATCGGCATCTACAAATATTTTGAGATCCATTATGTTGCGTAGTTTCTTATCGCATAAAGCAAGAATCCCTTCAATGATAACTACTTCGCGAGGTTCAATATGAATTGTTTCGGGCTGGCGGGTACAAGTCAGATAGGAATAGGTTGGTTGTTCGATGCTTTTTCCTTCTTTCAGCATCATGACATGTTTGGAGAGCAAACTCCACTCAAAGGCATCCGGATGATCGAAGTTAATGTTCTGGCGTTCTTCCACCGGGACGTGACTACTGTCTTTGTAGTATGAATCCTGGGGTAACAATACTACCTCCCCTGCAGGAAGGCTTTCTACAATTTTTCGTACGACGGTGGTTTTTCCGGAGCCTGTTCCGCCTGCTATTCCTATAATTAACATCTCTTTAAGTGTATATTTAAACCAAATAGAGTAAATTTGCATTGTTTATGCAGTGCATTGACCAGGCAAATATAGAAACAATTCATTAAAATAACAACGTAATGGTAAAACACATTGTATTATTTAAGTTAAAAGACGAAGTTTCAGCAGAGGAGAAACTTGTAGTCATGAATAAATTTAAGGAGGCAATAGAAGCGCTTCCGGCTAAAATTGCGGTGATCCGTAAGGTCGAAGTCGGATTGAATATGAATCCCGGAGAAACGTGGAACATAGCGCTGTATAGTGAATTTGATACGCTGGAAGATGTGAAATATTATGCGACGCATCCCGACCATGTGGCAGCCGGAAGGATTTTGGCTGAGACAAAGGAAAGCCGTGCGTGTGTAGATTATGAATTATAATCCCCTAATTATTGAAAATGAAAAAGTTAATTTCTTCACTGCTTTTAAGCTTTGTTGTATGTGTTTTGCAAGCGCAGATCAAAGATCCGGTAAAGTTCAAGACTGAGTTCAATACTCTTTCTGACACGGAAGCGGAGATTGTATTTACCGCTGCCATTGATAAAGGGTGGCATGTGTATTCTACCGAACTTGGAGATGGCGGACCTATTTCTGCAACGTTTAATGTTGATAAAACGTCTGGTATAGAGCTACTGGGAAAGCTGAAACCGGTTGGCAAAGAGGTCGCCACTTTCGACAAGTTGTTTGAAATGAAGGTGCGTTATTTTGAGAATACGGCTAAATTCATTCAGAAGGTGAAGCTCACAGGTGGAGCTTATGAAATAGAAGGTTATCTGGAGTATGGAGCTTGTGACGATGAAAGTTGTCTTCCTCCTACTGAAGTGCCGTTTAAGTTTTCCGGAGTAGCGAAGACAGCTAATGCTGCTGCAGCTAAAGCGGAACAACCGGAAAAAAAGGAAGTTGAGAAAAAAGAAGAGGCGGCTCCTGTTGTTTCTAAGGATACTGTAGCTATGATGGAACTGGTTCCTGCCACTACAACAGATGCATCTACGGGGATTCAACCTGCCGTTGCATCCGGTGAGCTCTGGAAACCGGTCATTAGTGAACTGCAAGCGTTAGGTGAAGAACATACGCAGGGAGATATGTCCTGGATTTATATTTTTGTGACAGGTTTCTTAGGCGGACTATTAGCTTTGTTTACTCCGTGTGTATGGCCGATTATTCCTATGACGGTCAGCTTCTTCCTGAAACGTAGTAAGGACAAGAAGAAAGGGATTCGTGATGCGTGGACTTATGGTGCGTCTATTGTTGTGATTTATGTGGCATTAGGCTTGGCTATTACATTGATCTTCGGTGCCAGTGCGTTGAATGCCTTATCTACTAATGCAATTTTCAATATTCTCTTCTTCCTGATGTTGGTAGTTTTTGCCGCTTCGTTCTTCGGAGCATTTGAGATTACATTGCCTTCGAAGTGGAGTAATGCGGTAGATAGTAAAGCGGAATCGACTACGGGATTACTGAGTATTTTCCTAATGGCATTTACACTTTCGTTGGTGTCTTTCTCTTGTACAGGTCCGATTATCGGATTTTTGTTGGTACAGGTTTCCACAACGGGAAGTATAGTAGCTCCGGCAATTGGAATGCTGGGATTCGCCATTGCTTTGGCGTTGCCGTTTACTCTTTTCGCTTTATTTCCATCGTGGCTGAAATCTATGCCGAAATCGGGAGGTTGGATGAATGTGATCAAGGTAACACTGGGTTTCCTTGAACTTGCATTTGCACTTAAATTCTTATCGGTTGCCGATTTGGCTTATGGCTGGAGACTGCTTGATCGTGAAACTTTCCTTGCTTTATGGATTGTTATTTTTGCTTTACTTGGATTTTATCTGTTGGGTAAGATCAAGTTCCCGCATGATGATGATGATAATAAGGTAGGTGTTACCCGCTTCTTCATGGCACTTGTTTCTTTGGCATTTGCGGTATATATGGTTCCTGGTCTATGGGGAGCACCGTTGAAAGCTGTCAGTGCGTTTGCTCCGCCTATGCAGACGCAGGATTTCAATTTGTATAAGAATGAAGTACATGCCAAATTTGACGATTATGATTTAGGAATGGAGTATGCACGTTTGAATGGTAAGCCTGTAATGCTCGACTTTACCGGATACGGTTGTGTCAATTGTCGTAAAATGGAGGCTGCTGTTTGGACTGACCCGAAGGTGAGCGACTTAATTAATAACGATTATGTATTGATAACTCTCTATGTAGATAATAAAACTCCGCTGACCGAACCTGTGAAGATTGTCGAGAACGGAACAGAACGTACCTTGCGTACTGTCGGTGACAAATGGAGTTATCTGCAACGTGTGAAGTTCGGTGCCAATGCACAGCCTTTCTACGTATTGCTGGATAATCAGGGAAAACCGTTGAACAAGTCGTATGCTTATGATGAAGATATTCCCAAGTATATCGAGTTTCTGCAAACTGGATTGGAAAATTACAAGAAGGAGAGATAATCTCCTTCTTAAAGGTTCTTCTTCAAATTTGTTGGTAAGGTGAATTAGTAAAATAATGATTTGCTAGCTTATAGTCGATAGTATCCTCCATTCTCCTCCTTCGGGAAGGAGGAGTCCCCGTAGGGGGAGGTGGTAGGTGAATGTGTAAGTGAACTGCCCCCAATAGTTAGACACAAAACTATTGGAGGCAGTTCATTCTTTTTGAGGTAGCCTCACTATTGTCGAGTATGTTTTCTACCAGTTTCTTTTCACTGTACGATAGCCGTAACCGATAATCACAAGGAAACAGATAAAAGGTAGAATGAATGAAACGTTGACTGCCGGCAACCAACCGATTTCTTTCATATCAATAATGCTTGCTTGCAATGGAGGAAGAATAGAACCTCCGAGAATAGCCATAATAAGTCCGGCTGCTCCGAATTTTGCGTCATCTCCAAGACCTTTTAAGGCAATACCGTAAATAGTGGGGAACATTAGAGACATGCAGGCGGATACGGCTACCAGGCAATAGAGTCCATAAATATTTTGAAGGAAGATAGTACCTAAGGTGAAAATTCCTCCGAAAATAGCCAGAATCATTAATAATTTTCCTGCATTCAGATAACGCAGAATGAAAGTACAAATGAAACGGCTGATACAGAAAATAATCATTGCTATGATATTGTATTGCTGCGAAAGCACTTCCGCACTCTTTTCGTCCATGCCGAATTCCGGTGACATAAACAGGCGGGTACCATATTGGATTATAAAAGTCCAGCACATGATTTGTGCACCTACATAAAAAAACTGAGCAATCACACCTTCGCGATAACGTGTTTGGGTGAAAATACGTTTTAATGTCGGGAAGAAGTCTATTTTATGGTTCTGATCTCCGTTCTTTGGCATTTTTACGAATCGTATCAAGAGAAGCATAGCTACGATAATCAGACCGATGATAAGATAAGGGGCGATTAGCACTGCAAGATCGCTCTCTTTGATTGCCTGAAATTCACTCTCATTGAGTAAAGCACGTTCTTCAGTACCCATTGGATGTAATTTGGCTTGAATGAATTGCATGGCTACATACATTCCGAGCAATGAACCCATTGGGTTGAAAGATTGGGCAAGATTCAAACGTCTTGTGGCAGTATCTTCTGTTCCCATAGAAAGAATGTATGGATTACAGCTTGTCTCCAGAAATGAGAGTCCGCAAGTCAAGATAAAGTAAGCTATCAGAAACGGGTAATATTCTCCTGTCATTTTAGCAGGGAAGAATAGGAATGCTCCAAAAGCATACAGACCAAGACCTAGCAGAACACCTGCTTTATAAGAATATTTGCGGATGAACATGGCAGCCGGAAAAGCCATGGCAAAGTAGCCTCCATAAAAAGCGACTTGTACTAACGCTCCGTCGGTAGCACTCATCCGGAAGATTTTGGAAAATGCCTTTACCATTGGGTTGGTGATATCGTTTGCAAATCCCCATAACGCAAAACAAGAAGTGATGAGAATAAAAGGGATAAGATAATTGATGCCATCTTTTGACAGGATGGACTGTTTGATGTGTTTCATGGTTCTTTTGGGATATTTTTAGGTATTATATAAATGGAACATTCTCTCCATTGGTTTCCATTTTTCCGCGGAACTCATTCCGGGAGCGGCTTGTTGGAAGATAGCCATGTATTCCTCCCATTCCTGTTGGCGGGGAAGAGTATTCAGGCGTGCCATTGCTGTGTCCCAGTCGAAGTCAACGGGAGTTTCGACAATCATAAACAAGCGTGTGCCAAGAATATAGATTTCCATTTCGAGGATGCCTACTTCCCGGATACCTGCAAGGATTTCAGGCCATGCCTCCGCTTGACTATGTCTTTTCCGATATTCGGCAATCAATTCCGGAGAATCGCGTAAGTCAAGAGTCTGACAATATCTTTTGACTGGGACGCTGTAAGATTGGACCTGATAACCGGTTTTAGGTGTTTCCATATACTTTTTATTTTTTAGGATAATATACTTGAGGTGTGACACTTCGGCTTACAATCTCTCTTAATTCCCGGAGGTCGGAAATTTCTCCCTTAGCCATTGCTTGTGTCAGAATATTACCTATGGCAGTAGCCTCGACAGGACCAGCGTAAACAGGGATATTGAGTGCATCGGCTGTAAGCTGGTTGAGTAATTTATTCTGCGAACCTCCTCCAATGATGTTTAATTGGCGGATCGGGGAGGGGAGACAATGGTTAAGCTTTTCTACTGCCTGTTGGTATTTGAATGCTAATGATTGGAGTACACATTTAACGGTTTCCGCTTTGCTTTGAGGAATGTGCAGAGAGTGATCCCGGCAATAATTCATAAGAGCTGTCTCCATATTTTCCGGATTCATGAATTCCGGAGCGTCAACAGGGATGATTGTATCAGTTTCCACTTCGGCAGCTTGTGGTATGATTGTATCATAATGTTGTTCTTCTCCACGTGCTTTCCATTCACTCATCAAGCGTTGTAGAATCCATAGTCCTGTGATGTTTTGCAGGAAGCGGATGCGGCCTCCAACACCTCCTTCATTGGTGAATTCGGCTTTCCGTGCTTCTTCTGTCAATATCGGTTCATTGACTTCAACGCCCAAAAGCGACCACGTACCGGAACTTAGAAAAGCGATAGGAGTTTCTGTCGCCGGAACGGCTGCAACGGCACTGGCTGTGTCATGAGAACCTACGGCTATTACATCTACTGCACCCAGTCCGGTTTCCCGTGCAATATCCTCTTTTAAAGTTCCTCTGATAGTTCCCGGTTGGATAATTTCACCAAACAGATGCTCGGGAAGTTCTAATGCACGAATTGTTTCTTGTGACCAGTTTCGTCGTTTTGCGTCAAGTAATTCCGAAGTGGAAGCGATGCAATATTCATTATTGGCTATTCCGGTCAGGAAGTAACTGAAAAGGTCGGGCATGAACAGAAGTTGGTGGGCAATCTCTAATTGGGGATCCCGGTTCTGTTTCATACTATAAAGTTGGAATAGCGTGTTGATAGCCATGACCTGTATTCCAGTAGTAGTATAGTGTTGCTGTTCATCCAGAACCTTGAATACCTTTGCCGGCATTCCGTCTGTTCTTGCATCCCGGTAACAGATAGGGTTACTTAGCAAATTTCCATTTTTATCAATCAATCCGAAATCTACGCCCCACGTGTCGATACCAATTCCCTTGACGGTATATCCTTTTTGGGCAGCCAGCTTCAGTCCGGTTTTCATGTCTTCGAATAGGGCAGGAAAATCCCAGTAGACATGATTTCCTAATTTTACCTGACGGTTGGAGAAGCGGTGAACTTCTTCCAGTTCCAGCTTTCCATGGAGAAGGGAGCCGGCGATAATTCGTCCGCTACCTCCTCCAAAGTCTGCTGCTAAGTATGTGTTTTTAATGTTGTCTTTCATGGTATGGTATGTACGGATACTATTTTGTTTTCTTTCCTAATACATAGATTTCCAAATCTTCTATTTCTGCCGGTGTCAATACTGAATAATCGCCTCCGGACTGAACAATAATACGGCAAGCCATTTCGAAGAAGGTAGCTCGTTCGTACACTTGATTAAAGTCTTTTCCGCAGACAACTTGTCCGTGGTTGGTCAATAAGACGGAGTTGTGTTCCAACATGGCTTCAACTACTGCTTTGGCCAGTTCGGGTGAGCCGGGACGATAATATGGAATCACAGGTATTTCTGAACCTACATGGCAGGGAATTTCTGCTGTTACATTAAAATTAGTCGGCTTGTTTTTCATGCAGGAGATAGCCGTGGCATACTCCGACTGGAAGTGAAGTACCACATTTACATCCGGGCGTTCGCGGAGAATACCCAAATGGAAAGTACTTTCCATAGAAGGTTTTACACCATTAGTCGGTGTTCCGCTTGCTATATTGCAGATAGAGACTTTTTCCTTGCCAAGGGTAGGAACCCAAGAACCTGTACCGGAAATTAATGCTTCTTCACCAATCCGCCAGGAAAGGTTTCCGCTACTGCAAAGCATAAGTTTTGCATCACCGTAGCGATGTGCTTGTTCAATGAACTGTTCGATATGTTCGTTAGTTATCATGATTGCAAAGATAAATTATTTATTAATAATAGTAACTCAAAATAGGTTAGAAAAATGGGTATTTAGGGACATACTCCCCCGGTAAGGTTTCCTTGCAGGGGATTGTCATTGCAGGCACGGATTACACGACTTTTAGAAATATGAAAGCAACAGCGTAATCCGTGCCTGAAAATTATTTGTAGATAGGACCGTAGGTTGCACAAGCTCTATAGTCTGCTCCTTCTTTATCCATACCGAAGGCATTCCATGCAGCCGGGCGGAACATTTCGTCTTCTTCTACATTGTGCATGCATACCGGAATTCGAAGCATCGAAGCAAGAGTAATCAGGTCTTGACCAATGTGACCGTAGCTGATTGCTCCATGGTTGGCTCCCCAGTTATTCATTACAGAATACACATCCTTGAAAGCCGGTTTGTCGCATAAACGGGGAACAAACCAAGTAGTAGGCCATGTAGGATCTGTACGCATATTCAGTTTTTGGTGGATTTCCGGGTCGATCTCGACAGTCCAACCTTCTGCAATTTGAAGAACGGGACCGAGGCCTTTAATTAGGTTCAGACGCATCATAGTTACAGGCATACCACCTTTTGACAAGAAATTAGATGAAAAACCGCCGCCACGGAAGTAATCACGGTCTGCCGGATACCAGGTCGTTGCTTTAAGGCAGTTTTCTACATCTGTGTCAGTCAGGTTCCAAGGTTCTTTCATTACCGGATTTCCTTCTGCATCCAATGATTGTCCCGAACCGTCTAGGGTTGTTGCTCCGGAGTTGATAAGGTGGATAATACCGTTGGCGGCCAGCCCTGTCAGTTCTTTGCCGGTTACACGTTTCACAGCTTCGGGGCTCCAGTAAGTACGTACATCAGAGAATATTTGAGCACGGTTGGTCAGTAAGTGTCCGAACAGCATTGCCACACCGTTGCAGGCATCGTTCTCGGTAGCTACCACGAATGCTTCGCGGATACCGTTCCAGTCGAAGGAAGTATTCAGCAGAGCTTCGGGATAGTCGCCATTAGGATAGAAGTCAGTCCATTGGCGTTGTCCTTGGAAACCGGCTGCAATAGCATTGTGGCCTAATGCTTCTTCTTTGAAGCCCATTTCTTTCAGTTTATGATTACCGGTCATCAGGTCGCGCATGATAATCATCATCTTCACGATAAATTCCCAGTCTTTATCTTTCTCTTCGCGGTTTTTACGTTTTTCGGGACGATTTTTGAAGTCATCGCCTTCGTTTACTTTGCAATGCTTTTCTGTCCATGCCATTGCTTTTTCATATTCTTCGTGGTCATAGATACCTTCTTCCATGCGGCGGATGATTTCTGTCAGGTCGACAGACTCATTACGCATTCCCAGGTATTCCTGGAAGAAATCAGGATTAACGATAGAACCGGCAATTCCCATAGATACGCTACCCATTGACAGGTAAGATTTTCCTCTCATTGTAGCTACTGCCTGTGCGGCGCGTGCAAAACGAAGAATTTTTTCCGCTACATCTTCGGGAATGCTGTTATCGTCCAAATCCTGTACGTCATGTCCATAAATGCCGAATGCAGGAAGTCCTTTTTGTGCGTGTCCTGCCAATACTGCTGCAAGATATACTGCTCCCGGACGCTCTGTTCCATTGAATCCCCATACAGCTTTCGGGTAATGAGGGTTCATATCCATAGTTTCCGCACCGTAGCACCAGCAAGAAGTTACGGTAATAGTAGAACCTACACCTTCTCTTTCGAACTTTTCAGCACAGGCTGCGCTTTCAGCAACACGGCCGATAGTGCTATCGGCAATCACGCATTCCACAGGGCTTCCGTCACCGTTTTTCAGATTACTGCTAATTAATTCGGCTACTGCTTTAGCCAAGTTCATTGTCTTTTCTTCAAGGCTTTCACGAACGCCACCCTGGCGACCGTCGATAGTGGGACGAATCCCGATTTTCGGATACTTTTTCATGGTTTCTTAATTTTTTTATTTAGTAAATAACATCTGTGCTGAGCTGTGCTGATTGTGCGGCAAAAAAAATCAGAGTGACTTTCGAAGTCGCACTTCAGTAGGCATGTACTTTTGTATCGGGACATTGTTGAGTACGAAGTTTGCCGCTTCATTTCCCACCATTTCCCAGTCAATACTTAATGAAGTAATTCCTTCGTCGATGACCTCGTATGAAGGAATATCATTATATGCTAACAGACCGAAATCTTTTCCGCATTTCAGTCCTGCCAATCTTCCTTGTTTTACTACCTTTACTACATCTTGCTGTTTGATAGCAATGTATACAGTCCCTTTGCGGACCGTCAGGTTCTCGATATCTTCCTGTATTTCATGCAAGAAGCCTTCTTTTTCACAGAAACGTGTGAAATACTCCTTACTACTCTGAGGGTGTTTCAAACCTTTAGAAAACAGGAAAACGATTTGAAGATATTTCTGCATTCTTTCTTTTAGTGTAAATAATGCTAGATAGAATGAATCATCGAAATCCTGACAGATATACGAGTATTTATCTTTCTCAAATTTTCCGAAATCAAGGAGTAATAACCTGGAAGGATTGATTTTATTCAGAGCTGTGCTGAACTTTTCGTTATCGAAGTTCATCACTATATATTTTTTATACTTTCCTATGGATTCACGGATGATAGTATTGAAAAGCCGTTCATTGTATTGGTGAAATAACAAGTCTACTTTATAGTTGATAGGCAAATGTTTTATGAAACTATTGTATAAGGCCTCTTTGAAAGGAGTATATTCGTCAAGTAATAATAGGATATTGGTTACCTGACTGGTCACATAGTATCCTTTTCCCGGTGTAGAGTCTATCAGACCCCGTTCGCGTAAATCCAGAAAGGCTTTAAAAACAGTATCCCGTGATACTCCATATTGTGCACTTAACTGATTGATAGAAGGCAAGGAATCTCCCTCACGAAATTCTTTCATGGAGATTGCCTGGCTGAGCGTGTCTGCCAATTGTGTGACTTTGCTCGAGTGTTGGCCGAATGTTGCTTTCTTATCAGTTCGTCTCATCCTTATTTATTATTGATAACTGTGCTGAACTATGCTGATGCAAAGAAAGGAATTTTATTCTAAATAGGAGAAATAATTTACTATGTTTTATAGCATAAAGAGGATAATTTCACATGACGTAACATAGAATCTGCTATTTGTAGATTATCAGGTCTCTGTATAAAACCTCAGTTTCTCTCGTGTTGAAACAAAAAAATCCCCTCCGGCGAATCGGAGAGGATTTATAGCTTTTCCTTGTTTCTTGTTCGGAATCTGCCGAATTTATTCAGCAGCAGCTTCTGTTGCAGGAGCTTCTTCTGCCGGAGCAGCAGTTTCTTCTGCAGGTGCTTCAGCGGCAGCTTTTTCAGCAGCTTCAGCAGCTTTCTTTTCAGCGAGTGCTTTTGCTTTCACTTCGTTGATTTTCTTTTCTGCTTCCAGGCGTGCTTTGGCTTCAGCTTTCTTAGCTTCGTCTTGTTTAGCTTTCAAAGTAGCCAGACCTGACTGTTTGTTGCTTTTCCAAGCTTCGAATTTAGCTTCTGCTTCTGCTTCTCCAAATGCACCTTTTGCTACACCGCCAAGAAGATGTTTCTTCATGTATACACCTTCGCGAGAAAGGATGTTACGTACAGTGTCACTTGGTTGTGCACCTTTCAGTACCCAAGCCAATGCAGCGTCGAAATTCAAATCTACTGTAGCAGGATTGGTGTTAGGGTTGTAAGTACCAATCTTCTCAATAAATTTACCATCACGTGGTGCTCTGCTGTCTGCAATTACAATTGAATAGAACGCGTAACTTTTACGTCCGTGTCTCTGCAATCTGATTCTAGTTGCCATTTTTAATAATTGTTTTTAATTAATGATTTGAATTATGCTACTAACTCGTAATAGCGGGCGCAAAGATACGGCTTTTCTTTTGATTGACAAATATTTCTGTTCTTTTTCTTTATGAATACCGTTTCGGATAACGGAATAAGATAGCGAGCAGGGCGCAAGCTCCCATTGTAAACGGATAATAAAGATTGCCGATGATACTGATAGGAGAGATATTGGCTAATCCGGCAGCAATCAGCATTTGTGCTCCGTATGGGATAATTCCCTGTATCAGACAGGAGAAAGTGTCGAGGATACTTGCAGTCTTTCGCCGGTCAAGGTGGAATTTCTGCGCAATGTCTTTGGCTATCGGTCCTGTTGTAATGATGGCTATTGTGTTGTTGGCGGTACATAAGTTGGCGATACTTACTAAAGCGGCAATACTTAGTTCCGCTCCCCGCTTTCCGTTGACGTGGAGGGTTAGTTTCCGGATAATAAAGTTAATACCACCATTGTAGCGGATTGTTTCAAGCATTCCTCCGGCCAGTAAAGTAATGATTATCAGTTCGCCCATGCCCGTAATGCCTGTTCCCATAGCTCCGAACCAGTCGAACACATCAAAACTTCCGGTAGTAATACCGATAATACCACTTGTCAGGATACCTATGATTAATACGAGCATAACGTTCATTCCGGCAACGGCTGTTCCCAATACTATTATATAAGGTATAACTTTTATCCATTCGATAGTCTGTACTTGGGTGGGAGCAGTGATGGACAATCCCTGGAAAATATAAATACCCAGCACGATAATAGCTGCCGGGACGACAATCAGGGAATTTACCCTGAACTTATCACGCATCACACATTCCTGAGTTTTTGTTGAGGCGATTGTAGTGTCGGAGATAAACGATAAATTATCTCCGAAAAAAGACCCTCCGACAACAACTGCCACCATGAATGGGAGAGCAATCTCTGTCTTTTCGGCTAGTCCTACGGCAACAGGAGTGAGGGCAACGATTGTTCCTACACTGGTTCCTATGGATAGGGAGATGAAGCAGGCGGCTATAAATATTCCTGCTAGCAGCAGATTGTCGGGAAGAATATGCAGAGTCAGGTTGACGGTGGCATCAATAGCACCCATTTGTTTGGCACTTTGCGCAAAGGCACCGGCGAGAATGAATATCCATATCATCAGGAGGATATTCTTATTGGCAGCTCCTACGGAGAATTGGTAAATCCGCTGGTCCAGTTTCAAGCCGCGCGTGATAGCAATCGCGTAGCAGGAAGAAACAAGAAAAGCGACAGTGATAGGTACCTTGTAGAAGTCGTTGACGAGAATGGAAGTTACCAGATAGAGGCAGAGGAACACGAACAATGGACTTAATGCCCACCAGCTACCGGAACGGTCGTTATGTATTTTTTCTTCGGTCATAAATGAGATTAGTAATATTTGTTTGAGCTGCAAAGATAGTAAGGAAACACATAAGTAGTATAAAAGGCTCAGATTTTCATCTTTTCTTTTTCCGTTTGAGCCTTTCCTTTTTCGGTTTCGGAAATTTAAAGTTGGGCGCTTTTCTTTGTTTCCTCTATTTTCGTACCGTTGATAATATAACTAATGTAGAATAGAATGACAACGACTAATTATTCAATGTGTATGCTTTTTATCTGCCTGTTTGCATCGTGCGGAACAGGAGAAAAGAGGACTGATGAATCAATACGGATAAAAGTGGCAGAAGTAGAAATGTCGGTTCCTTCCTCGGAACGTGAGTTTTCGTTTATTTCGAAACCATTCAAGGAGACGGAACTATCTTTTCGGGTAGGCGGTCCTATTGACCGTTTTGAGGTATATGCCGGTAACTATTATCAGCGTGGGGATATCATTGCTGAAATAGACTCTCGTGATTTCCGTATCCGTAAAGAACGTGCAGAGGCTATCTATAATCAGGCAAAAGCGGAATTTGAACGGATAAGAGTGTTGTATGAGAAAAATAATTTATCTGCCAGCGCTTATGAAAAAGCACGTGCGGATTATACTTCTGCTAAGACTGCTTTTGAGACAGCGACAAATGAGTTACATGATACGCAGTTGATTGCACCTTTTGACGGATATGTCGGGGAAGTGTATATCGAGAAATATCAGGATGTGAAAGCGACTCAACCTGTCATCTCCTTTATTGATATTACTCAATTAAAGATAGAAGCTTATGTCACACAGGATATTGCACTTCAGGCCGGAGAAATCAAAGAAGTAAGTGTGCGCTTTGATATAGGTTCTGATGTTGTATATCCGGCGAAAGTGGTAGAAATTTCCAAAAGTACTACCCGGAATAACCTGTCTTTCCTGATGACGGCATTATTACCCAATAAACAGGGTGAATGGCCGGCGGGCGTTTCCGGAAAGGTTTTGCTTGATCTTCCTTCTTCTTCAACGACATCCATGATAACCATACCGCAAACTGCTCTCAATCATCGTCCTACTGAAGGAGATTATGTCTGGACGGTAGATAATGCTGCCGGAAAAGTCTCGAAAAGAAAGATTGTTTTAGGTGAATTACTTCCGAATGGGAAAGTGGAAGTGAAAGGTGGATTACAGGCTGGAGAAACGGTAGCTGTCAGTAAATTGCGTTTCCTTTCAGAAGGAACATCTGTAGAAATCATGGCTCAGAAACAAGGAATGCCGGTCACTGCTCAAAAGTAAATTTGGAAGTATGAAGTTTGTGAAATATTTCTTGCAGAAAAGGTCGGTGACTATTCTGCTCTTACTATTAGTCTTAGGAGGAGGACTACTTTCCTATGTCAAAATGGGAAAGCTGGAAGATGCTCCGTTCACTATAAAACAGGCATTGGTATTAACTCCATATCCGGGTGCTTCTCCTTCCGAGGTACAATCACAAGTGACTGATGTGCTGGAAGAATCTATACAGTCTTTAGGTGAATTGTATTATCTTAAAACAGAAAACCGGGCAGGACTTTCCAAGATAACGGTTTATGTGAAGAAGGAAATTCGTGCGGATGAAATGCAGCAACTGTGGGATAAACTCCGTCGGAAGGTTAATGATGTACAATCTAAGCTACCGGCTGACGCAGGTCCGTCCGTAGTAAACGATGACTTTGGCGATGTGTTGGGTGTCTTTTATGGGTTGACTGGTGAAGGATATTCGTATCGGGAACTGGAAGATCAGGCAAAACTCATTAAAAACGAACTGTTGAAAGTAAAGGACGTAGCCAAGGTCGAAATTTATGGTGTACAACCTCCGACGATTGATGTTATTCTCACCCCTTCCGTCATGGCGCGAAGCGGTATTACTCCTTCGGATATTTCCCGTGCTTTCGAGGCCCAAAACAGAGTAGTAGATGCAGGAGGTATTGATGCGGGTGTAAACAGAATACGGATTGAATCTACCGGAAATTTTTATTCTTTGGATGATATCCGGAATTTGACTATCGTATCACGTACGGGAGAGCATTTTCGATTGGCGGATATTGCAGAGATTAAGGAAAGTTATCAGACGCCTCCGAGCAATAAAATGCGGATTAATGGGAGTCCCGCGGTGGGTATTGCCATATCTACCGTACCGACTGGGAATGTCGTAAATATGGCGGAAGCTGTAAAAGGTAAAATTGAGCAATTTTCGGAGACAATGCCCGAAGGCTTTGAGTTACAGACAATTTACGACCAAGGTTACGAGTCGGCTGTGGCAAATCAAGGTTTTATCTGGAATTTGATAATTTCCGTTGTGACGGTAGTTGCCATTCTGTTGTTTTTTATCGGATTCAAAAATGGTATCCTGATAGGTAGTGGTCTGGTCTTTTCCATTTTTGCAACGCTGATTGTGATGTTGGCTCAAGGGATAGCTTTGCAGCGTATGTCACTGGCTGCAATTATTATTGCAATGGGAATGCTGGTGGATAATGCCATTGTAGTATCCGATTCGGCATTAGTCAATATGCAACGGGGGATGCGCAAGCGAGTGGCCATAATGCGAGCTTGTTCCTCAACTGCATTACCGTTATTAGCGGCAACAATTATCGCAATTTTAACTTTTTTACCTATATATTATTCACCGCATATAACCGGTGAGTTGTTGTCATCCTTAGTTGTAGTTATCGGCGTTTCGCTGATGTTCAGTTGGGTCTTTGCGCTGACGCAGACTCCTTTCTTCATTCAGGAGTTTGTTCGTCGGCCAAGACCCGACGAACTAAAGGATGCTCTTTTTGCAGGTAAATATTATGATAAGTTTCGTACAGCATTGAGGTGGGTGATTTGTCATCGGTATGCAACAATAGGATGCATGGTTGTGATGATGTTGCTAGCGGCTTGGAGTTTCAAGTTTATTCCCAAGGTGTTTATGCCGGCGTTGGATAAACAGTACTTCACATTGGATGTATGGTTACCCGAAGGGACAAAAATAGAAGAAACGGACCGTCAGGTAATGGAAATGTCGGAATATATCCGTGGGCAGGAGGAAACGGAAATAGTATCTACTTATATAGGAAGAACTCCGCCACGTTATTACTTGTCTAATGTATCTTTTGGACCTCAGTCCAATTATGCACAAATATTGGTAAAATGTAAAACGTCAGAACTTTCCCGTCAGTTGCATACCCGGTTACAAGATTCGATTTCGCTGAAATATCCCGAACCTCTGATTAAAGTGAATAAGTTTGAATTGAGTCCTTTGACGGAGGCCGTCATTGAAGCCCGTTTTCTTGGCCCGGACCCTGCTGTACTTGATTCATTGGTGGGACAAGCTATTGAAGTGATGCGACGAAATCCCAAAGTAGCGGATGCACGTAATGAATGGGGAAATATGTCGTTGGTAATTCGCCCGGTTTATGATCCTGTGAAGGCGGGTGCATTAGGTATCACCAAGGCTTCGATGATGCAATCAGTGAAATCAATCAATGACGGTCTGCCTGTTGGTATCTACCGGGATGATGAGAAAAAGGTACCCGTTTTGTTGAAATCAGGTGATGTGGATATTACTGATGTCAATGCATTGGGAGATTTCTCAATTTGGAATGGAGAAAGATCGGCTCCGCTTTCGCAGGTCACGGAACGAATAGAAAGAAGTTGGGAATTTCCTCAGGTACGGACATATAACCGGCAACTTTCAATGGCTGCCATGTGTGGGGTGAAACCGGGCTACACCATGTCCGAGGTACATGGAGAAATACGGAAAGAAATAGAGAAAATCCACTTACCGGAAGGATACACCTTCTTTTGGGATTCTCAATATAAAGATCAAGGGGAGGCGATGCAGGCTATTGCGAAATATTTTCCGTTGGCATTTCTTGCATTGATAGTCATTTTGGTGGCCTTGTTCGGCAATTTCCGCGAGCCGGTTATCATTCTTTGCATTCTGCCTTTGTCTTTGATAGGAATTGCTGTTGGTATGTTGCTGACAGGGTTTGATTTTGGATTCTTTCCGATAGCCGGCTGGTTAGGTTTGCTTGGGATGATAATCAAAAATGTAATTGTGCTGATTGATGAGATAAATGTTCAACATCGGAGTGGAATTGATTTATATACATCCATTGTTGAGGCTACTGTTTCCCGAACCCGTCCTGTGTTAATGGCTGCTACAACAACGATTTTCGGTATGGTGCCATTGTTGTTTGATGTTGCTTTCGGGGGAATGGCTGTTACTATAATTTTCGGATTGACATTTGCTACGGGATTAACGCTTTTTGTCACCCCCGCCTTATATTCCATGTTTTATAAAGTAAAAGGAAAATGAAGATGAGAAAAGGAATATTTAGCCTGTTGTTTTGTACTTTCGTCTTTTTGTCTTTGCCGGTTCTTGCACAACAAAGCACATTGCTGGAGAAATATCGGACTATGGCATTGGACTATAATCACGATTTGAAAGCAGCGGAAAAGAATATCGCTGCCAGTATGGAAGTAGAGAAATCTGCACGTGCCGATTTGAAACCGAAACTTTCCGGTGCTGCCAGTTTTCAATACACCGGAAATCCTATGGAACTAACTTTGGATATTCCTTCCATAGGGTTGTCGAAAACAGTGGAAGGAAAGAATTTAAACTATGGAGGTTCTCTGTCTATTTTACAACCGGTTTATACGGGAGGGCGTGTACTGGAGTCCATCCGTATGGCGCAACATCAGCAGGCCTTGGTCGGTAATCAGGCGAAAGCACTGAATGATGCTGTTTGTTACCAAACGGATATTCAGTATTGGAGTGCCGTTGCTCGGCAGGAAATTGTTGATGTCGCCGAAGACTTTCGTAATTCGATAGCAGCCTTGGTTAAAACAATAAAAGAAAGGGTAGAAGTAGGACTCGTTGACCCACAGGACCTGTTAATGGCAGAAGTGAAGTTAAATGAAGCGGAATATCAATTACTTCAGGCGCAAAGTAATTTTGAAACAGGCAGAATGGCATTAAACTCAATGATTGGTGTCCGGCTGGAACAGCCTACGGAGTTGGATGCGCAGATACCGATAGTAGTTGTCAGCGATTCTCTGTGGTTATCTACCGGGATGGGACGTCCGGAAATACAAATGGCTTATGACAAAATTCGTATTGCTGAGAGCACAAAAAAACTGAATGATTCGCAATTCAAACCTCAATTCTATGTGGGAGTAGAAGGTAGCTATTCATCTCCCGGATACAATTTCAAGAAAGATTTAGACCCAAACTACGCTGTTTATGCTAAAGTGTCTGTTCCTATTTTTGAATGGGGAAAACGGAGAAGCGAGAAGCGTGTTTCTTCCTTTCGTATCGGAATGGCGGAAGATAATCTAAATAAAGTCGTAGACCGGGTGGAATTAGAAGTGAGTGTAGCGCGTAAGGCATTGTCACAGGCTATTGAACGTGTTCGTTTGAGTGAAAGTTCGCTGGCTAAAGCAGAAGAAAATGAGGCAAAAGCAGTAGAACGCTACAATGAAGGAAAAGTTTCGGTGGTGGAAGTGATTGATGCGCAAACCTATCGGCAGACTTCGCAGGTGAACTATGTACAGGCAAAAGCTGCTGCACAAGGACATTATTCGGAATTAATAAAAGCGCTCCATAGTTATGATTATCGCTAAAAAGCAGTAACTTTGTGTGAAAAGAATCGTATGAATATAAAATTGAACCGTATATCATATAGTGCGCTGTTTTCAGGGCTAGGCGTTTTCTCTTTTTTCCTGCTAGCCAACTATGCGGAACTTTCCGATAGAGTATCGGATGCGTTATATTCGGTAGGAATGTTTCTGTTTTTTATTCTTGCGTTCAATTTGCTCGGATATTCTACTATTCGGCTGACTACGTGGGTAGATAATCAGTATTCGGTGAATATTCATCGTCGTTGGAAACTGATTTTTATTTATACAATGGTGATGTTGATGTTTTTTCTGCTCAATTATGGATTGTTGGTAACTGCCAAATTCTTGGTCGGTGCTTCACATCCTTTTGTTTTTCCTAATGGCGGGTGGCGTATCTTGATATTAGTTTGGTTGGTGGAACTGGTGATTTTAGGTTTGCTGCTTGCCAACCGTTCTATGCAGCATACCCTCAAATTGCAGAAACAGGCGGCTGCTTTGCAGGAAGAAAATAACATAGCACGCTATACAGCTCTTCAAAACCAGCTAAACCCCCATTTTCTGTTTAATAGTTTGAATACGTTGATTTCAGAAATCAGATATAATCCTAAAAATGCAGAACTCTTCACACAACATCTTTCCGACGTATATCGTTATACTCTCCAGTGTCAGAATCAGCGATTGGTGACGTTGCAGGATGAGCTTGGTTTTCTTGATTCATATATTTTTCTTCATCAAGTTCGTTTGGGTGATTGCATTTATGTCCACAACAATGTGCCGGATGAGTGGAAAGAGATGAAGATGCCGCCTTTGACGCTTCAGCTATTGGTCGAAAATGTAATCAAGCATAATGTGATCCATTCGGGGAAACCAATGGTTATCGAGCTGTGTAATGTAGAAGAACCTCCGACTCTGATAATCTGTAATCCGATTCGGCCAAAAAAATGCGGAGTCGTTTCGGGAATGGGGCTGAAAAATCTTTCCGCCCGTTATAAGCTCCTTTGTAATCAGGATATTGTGATAGAAAATGAGTCTGATAAATTTACCGTAAAAATTCCCTTGCTTTCATGAATAAGATAAAAGCTGCAATAATAGAAGATGAAGTGCCGGCGGCACGTTTGCTACATGAGATGATACAGTCGCTTCGCCCGGATTGGGAGGTGATGATTCTGCCCGGTACTATCGAAGAATCCGTTGAATGGTTTCATGTGAATCCTCATCCGGAACTTTTATTTTTGGATATTCAGTTGACGGACGGCAATTCATTTATGTTGATTGAACAAGCTCGGCCGGATAGTATGATTGTTTTTACCACCGCTTATGACGAGTACGCTGTCCGTGCTTTTGCGGTGAATAGCATTGACTATTTGCTGAAACCGATTCATCAGGAACGTTTATTGCAGACTATCGAACGTTTCGAGAGTCTCACAGAGAAATATATCCGTGATTTTAATCGGGAGAGCCGGATACTGGAGGTGTTGGAAAGTTTGTCTGATACGCAGAAGCTTCCGGTGGTAGAGAATAAAAAATATCGCACCCGATTTCTTATTTCTTCCGGTAATAAACTTTTTACTTTGGCGGTAAGTGATGTTGCCTATTTCTATTCGGAGAACAAGCTCACTTTTGTAGTTACCAAGAATAATAGAGAATATGTTCTGGACTTTGCTTTGGATAAACTCTGCGAACAATTGAATCCTGATGTCTTCTTTCGGACCAATCGTCAGACACTTGTTTCGGTAGATGCCATTCAGCGTATCGAACCCTATTTTTTAGGTAAGGCGGTTGTACACGTCCTGCCACCATTTAAAGATAAAATCATAGTCAGCAAAGACAAGATAGCGGCTTTCAAGGTGTGGCTGAATTATTAAGCCTTGCTTTTACAATAAGATAATGCGTTTCTGCATGATATCCATAAGCTGTGCCTTAAGCAACCGTGCATTGATAGGTTTGGGCATATAGCCGTCAAATCCGCTTGCCATTACCCGTTGTTCGTCCGAAGCATATGCAAAGGCTGTAATGGCAATAATCGGTACCTTGGCCGAATATTTACGTATTTCTTTGGTTGCTTCGTAGCCGTCCATGACAGGCATATTGATATCCATTAATACAATTTGCGGATCGTATTCCTTGAACATATTTACGGCTTCTTGTCCGTCCCAGGCATGTATTAAGTGGTAATCATATTTTAGTATCGACTCGAACAGCTTGTAATTACTTTCATTGTCTTCTGCAATTAGAATTATTAGTTTATCTTTTGCGATTGTAATACTTTGAATCTCTTTTTGAGGAGCTTTTTCTATGGCTTCTATCTGCTTATAGGGTAATGTGAACCAAAATGTAGACCCCTTTCCTTCTTCGGATTCTACACCGATTTTTCCACCCATGTGGTTGATGAGTGTACGGCAGATTGAAAGTCCTAATCCTGTGCCTTGTGCAAAAGAATTTAGTTTGACAAAACGTCCGAAGATGCTATCCAGCTTATCTTGGGGAATACCACAGCCGGTGTCGGTCACATAGAAATAAAGTTCATTGTTTTGCCGTTCATAGCCAAATCGGATACTGCCTTGGCTGGTGAACTTAATAGCATTTGTGACGAAGTTGATAATTAACTGCGATAACCTGTTCTTCTCTATGTTTGCGAAACAAGGTTCTTCGGGAGCTACAAATTCCAGTTTTACGTTGTCTGACTTTAATTTCAACTGGCAACTGTTTTCCAACTCTCTCATTAAGTCATTGATTTCGACATTGGAGTAATGTAAATCCAATGTGCCTGCTTCTATTTTTGACAAATCAAGGATGTCGCTAATGAGTTGCAGTAATAAAGTATTATTGTTTTCAATGATACTCACATATTCTTGTTTTTCTTCTTCCTCTTCGGTCGAGGCCAATATTCCGGAGAAGCCGACTATGGCATTCAGAGGAGTACGGATTTCGTGGCTCATATTTGCAAGAAAAGCGGATTTCAGGCGGTTGGATTCTTCAGCACGGTTTTTGGCGTTGATCAGCTCCTGTTCCATTTTCTTTCGTTCGGTGATGATGAGTGAAGACCCCACCAAGGTCAGTGGCTTGCCGTTTTCATCCCGGGTTTCAACAGCAGCTTGTGCTTCCACCCATTCTATCCTGTGAAAGCCTTTGTGAGTGTTGATTACGCGATATTCTTCTTTTACTTTTTCTGAACGTCCCTCTACCAAATCTTTGTAGGCTTGTTCCACCCGTTTCCGGTCTTCTTTAAATATTTTAGAGAAATATTGAATATCGGGCACTGCCAGTTGCTCCTCGGCTATACCCTTTCCCTGGGTACTGAGTTCTATCGGTTTATTGATATCACAAAGAATTGTTCGGCTCGTTAAGTCCCATTTCCACGGCACGATATTGGCTACATCGAGTGACATGGCAAGTTTGTTGTTAATCGTACTTAATTTTTGTTGTGCTCTGTGTAGTTCGGTACTGTCCAGGCAAAAGACGTCTATCATTTTGTTATGCGGATTTCCCCGGAGCACTATATCGTAAAAGGTATCTATTTTCCTGAAATAATAAGGGAATGTTATTGCTTTGTTTTCTGCTAATGCTATTTGGATGAAATGCAAAAACTCGGGCATGGACTCAGGGAATATCTCACTTGCTTTTTTACCTATCACTTCTTCCTTGCGATAGAAGTTCTTCTCAAAATGGCTATTTACATTTCGGTAAATCAGTTCTACGGGAGTCCCTTTTTCATCGGTGATTAATTCTTCCTGCATATAAAGAATAGGCATATTATTTATCAGATTCTTAAAATCCGTCATGGCGTCTATTTCTTTTCGTTGTGCGTTCTTTATTATGTTCAGGCTGTGAATACGGTAAAATAGTAGAAATGCTAGTAATACAACAAAACATAGTGTCCCTATAATAAAGTACTCATTTTGTTTCCAAAATGATAGTGGCTTGTTCAGGAAATGTGTATCCGGTGGACACATGGAAGGAGAAAATCCCTTACGGAGTAAGATTTTATAATTGATAATAGGGGCGCCGTCTGTCGGTATGTAAAATGGAATATCGCGTGCTTGTTTGCCTGCGAGTATTTCAGCAATGGTATGGATTAATTGTTGGTTGAAGTGCTTTTGATTGTAGGTATAGCCACCTATCATTCCGCCGTTTTCTTCGGTGATGTCCGCCATATTGAGAGTGAATATGGGGGCGGCTGTTGTCCCTATCAGTTTGTGGGCATTGGAGACTAACGAGGTGTTGCCTGCAAATGTCGTTTTATAGAACCAGGAAGAAAATAAAACTCCTGTTGTTTTTGGATCAACGAAATACAATGAATCCAATAGTTGGTTCGTTGTCATGTCTTGTGGGGTTATAAACTGATACTCTACATTCGGATGCGTTTTTTTCAGTTTATTGCGGATATCTAAATTGTTGGTTTGGTTAATTTGCCGCGCGTCACCGATAAATATGAATTTCTTTATTTCGGGAACGATATGGTATATTAGTTGTATATTCTCATCCAGATAAAGATTTGAATATAAGAGAACCATATTATATGGGTCGGCCAATTGAGTGAGAGGAGTGCGGTCGGCTGTTGCAATGGCTTGTTTCTTGGTGTAAGTCTCCTGCGGACCCAGATAGTTTTCTTCCGAGCATAATACGATAGGAATGTCTCCCCACAGTTCTCTGTATTCATCGCGCATCAATAAGGCGGGATTTCCCAACAAAATAAGTAAACGGGGACGGTGTCTTTTATATTTTTGAGAAATCGACAGTTTGAATTCTGCCAGTGTGGAGTCATTTTCAATCATTAACATATTCATGTGTTCCGCATATAAAGCCAGTTGCGGGTCTTTCTGTACATATTCCGTTACCGTAGAAATCATGCGGTTACTCCAAGGGGAAGATTCTGCATAAGAGTTAATACATAAGATATAATTTGAAATGTCAATATGATCTCTTTGTGCTATACTGGGTACAATAGATATGAAACATAAAAGTAGCAACAATAAGCGTTTTTTGATATCCATGAAAAAAATCTTGTTTGTGATATTGTTATTTATAGATTGATCTTGCAAGGACAAAAGTAGTAAAAACAATCTGAAAATACCTACTTCCTAATCTGAAAATGGCAAAATGATTATATATTCGGAACTTTTAACTGTTTCCTTGTGTCTAAGTACGTAAGATTGCTGTGTTTAGACGCAGGCTTCTAACAGCATTTTGAATTATTGAATATGGGACTTTGCTTTGTATGGGGTGCGTAAACCAAAAACGCGAACCTTTTCCCTGTTCGGATTCCACTCCGATAGTACCGCCAAGATGCTCGATGATACTTCTGCAAATAGACAGCCCTAAGCCTGTGCCTTTCGAGAAGGTATTTAGCTTTACAAAACGGTCGAACACTTGGTTAACTTTATCAGGAGCAATGCCCATTCCTGTATCGGTCACGGAAAATTCTATCTTATTGATTTATAGCATCGTATATGAGGCGTTTTTGCTTTTTAAATCAACAGGTCATTCCTTTAAAAGGAACGACCTGTTGCACACCGAGAAATGCATTGTTTCTTTTAAAGGAACGCGCTTCTCTATAAACAGACTGCGTTGAGTTAATTTGTTTGTTTACATTTATTATTATATATTCCTGTCATTTGGCTTTATTTCAGTGCTTCAATAACTTGTGGTAACATTGTCCAAATAGTATTTTCATCCTGTGCAGTAAAGAAGTTACCGTCAATCTCTGATTTTTCATCGGTAGCTATTCCGTTTTGGATAGCCGGTTTGGCTAACGGATGAACAGCCACTTTCTTACCTTTCGTTATCCCTGTGAAGTCAAACATCATTGCACCGGCACAATGTCCGATCATTATTTTGCCCTTATCTCCGAAAGTTTTGATAACTTCCATTAGATCTATATTATAAGGTTTGTCTGCATTCTGCTGAAATACAGGTACAGCGTCTCCGCATGAGAAAACAAATGCGTCAAACTCATCCTCATGTCCTTTCAAATTAGCAATCACATCATCTGTTGTCAGACTGATTCCTGAATTTGTTTTAATCTCCTTCGTATCCGATACGGCAAATACTTTATATGAAATGCCATTTTCAAAAAATGCTTCCAGGTATTGGAATAATCCACAACCATTTACCGGATTTACTGCTAAAACTGCTACTTTCTTTGCCATAATCATAATTATTTAAATGAAACAATAGTTATTATTAGTAAGTTTATTACTTTTGTGATGCAAATGTATCTTCCTTTGTTGAGAAAAGCAAGAACGCACCTCTGAATAAGGAAGTTACATGGAAGTAACTATTGTTGTAATTCAGTTAAATACAAAACGTTAAAAGATGAAAAACTTCCACCCGACAGGAAATTGTCCAGTTAGAGATGTGCTCAGCCGCTTGGGAGATAAGTGGTCGATGCTGGTGCTTATCACTTTGAATGCCAATGGTACTATGCGTTTTAGCGACATTCATAAGACAATAGGAGATGTTTCTCAGAGAATGTTGACGGTCACTCTTCGTACACTCGAATCCGATGGATTGGTGGAGCGGAAAGTGTATGCGGAAGTACCTCCTCGTGTAGAGTATAACTTGACGGATACGGGAGGGACTCTGATTCCTCATATTGAAGGATTAGTAGGGTGGGCCTTGGAGAATATGAATACGATTTTGGAACATAGAAAAAATGATTAATAATAGGCGGTTGTATGAATATTCCCTGTACACTCATACCTAATGTATTTGTAAACTCCTCATCTGTCATTATGCATCGTAAAAAATTCCATTCCGTAATTTTTCGGTACTCTTATTTAATGGTATTTTTCACATAGTACAAGGTTGTTTTTGCTTTTGATTTTTCATATTGTAAAGATATACTTATTTATATGGTGTTTTTGTTTGCACTGTGATATTTTTATATCTTTGCGAGGAGAGCTATTCAATATTTAAAAACATGGAGATAAAGAAAGTAATTTCAGATAAGAAAGAATTCCTCGAATTGTTACTCTTGGCTGATGAACAAGAAAGTATGGTAGACCGGTATTTGGAACGTGGCGATATGTTCGTTCTGTATGACAACGGATTGAAAGCAGCCTGTGTAGTAACCCGTGAAGGGGAAGGCATTTATGAAATCAAGAATATTGCTACTGTTCCTTTTTTTCAACGTCAGGGATACGGGAAACGTTTAATTGAATTTCTATTCGAGCATTATCTGGACAAGTGTACTGAAATGTTGGTTGGTACAGGAGATGTGTCTTCTACCATATCTTTCTACGAACATTGCGGTTTTACCATTTCCCACCGTGTAGAGAATTTCTTTACCGACAATTACGACCATCCGATTTATGAAGAAGGCAAACTGTTGACGGACATGGTATATTTGAAAAGAACATTCTAATGCTATTTCAGGATTATTTCAGTATCATGGTTTTTCTTTGCCGAGGATAATTTGTTATCTTTGCAACTTTAACCCGAAAATCAATGAGTAGCAAATTTATAATTATTAGAGTTTTATTGTTTGTGTTGTTGGTTGTTGGTACAACTTCTGCCATGATCGCACAAGATAATGATTTCACAACCTGGACTAAATTCAAAGTAAATCATAAGATTGACTCCCGCTTTGCTGTTTCCGGTAATTTGGAATTGAGAACGGAAGATGATATGAGTGCGATTGACCGTTGGGGAATTTCTGTCGGAGGTGATTACCGTGCCTTTTCGTTTTTGAAATTTGAGATTGGTTATGAAACGCATTATCGGAACTTAGGTGAAATAGGGTGGAAGTTCAGACACCGTTATCGTATTGGAGCTACGGCCAGTTTTCGTTATCAATGGCTCAAAATGTCTTTGCGGGAAAGGTTTCAGCAGACTTTTGATCGTGGAGAATCAGAAACTCGTTTACGTTCCCGGCTGAAGTTGGGATATGCTCCCAAAAAAGGTATTGTTTCACCTTATTTCTCTATTGAAATTTATCAAAGTTTGGATGATGCATCTTTTTGGCGGACAGCTCGTTTAAGGTATCGTCCCGGAATAGAGATTGATTTAACTAAGCGTTGGTCTCTTGATGCTTTTTATTGTTATCAATATGAATCTTCGCGAGGTAAGCATATTGCAGGGGTAGAGGTCGGTTATTCTTTTTGAGAATCATCAGATTGCTAATATAATAAGGTGAAGTAGGAAATCTCTGATATATATCAGTCTTTTGTAAGTTATTGATTATTTAGTATTTAAATAAAAATATAAAACTTTCCAAATAAAAATATTCTCTATCTGAATTATAATGTATACTTTCGTCCCTTGCATTTCAAAATGAAGTGCTGGAATCAAGATTCTACAGTTGCAACAGATGTGTTGTATAGTATCTCATAACCGCAAGCAAATACTTTCTCTTATGTCATTCTTTCTGTTCTATCAGAGATTTCTAATGGGAAATTAATAAAAAAATAAGATGAAAGTACTTCATTATTTACCCAAGAACATAGGTTCTTTTGCTATTTTCTCTATCTTGCTGACTGCTTGTGTGAACCACATTTCGGAAGAAAATGAAGCGATAATTGCTGATGGAAATATTCCATTGAAGTTTGTAACTGACATACATGAATTGATTAATACTCGTATTGTCGGTAATAGTTTTGAAGAAGGAGAAGGAGTCGGTTTATTCGCACTTGCGGGTTCCACTACAATGCAGGAGGAACGCTATGTAGATAATCTTCATTTTGTTCGTTCTTCCGGAGGCGAGTTTCTGTCGGATGAGTTGGTATATTATCCGGATGACGGAGTGACCCTTAATTTAGTGAGCTATTATCCTTATCGGCAAGAGGGAGTGGCGATAGGAGAGAGCACGATGTCGGTATCAGTAGAAACAAATCAAGAGGTTGCTGCTGATTATTCTCGTTCTGATTTTTTGGTTGCTATCCGAGACGGTGTTTCTGCAAGCATAGATGCCATTCCTTTGACTTATAATCATAAGTTTTTTCGTCTGAAGATAGCGATCGTGCCGGGTGAAGGTGGCAATGTGGAAGATTTATTGGCAGCTGATCCCCACCTTTCGGTTAGTGGCTTTTATACAAAAGCAATATATGATTTTCAGAAGCAGTCTTATTCCGATTATTCGGAAGAAAATGTTATTATCCCGGCCGGAGTATGGCAGATAGAGGCTGAAAAGAAGTTGATAGGGAAAGAACTTATCTTGATACCGCAAGAGGTTATGGCCGGATATCAGTATGTGACGCTGGAAGTTGAAGGTAAACAGTATATTAGCTTGTTACCTTCAACTCTGAATTTGCAGGAAGGCAAACAAAGAGAGCTGGAAATAACTTTTGTAGCTGCTGAGGATATTTTGATGAACAAAGTTAGTGGAGAAATTAGCGATTGGAAAGGTGATGAAACTGATCATGCCGAATCGGAAAATCTTCATAAATATATAGATGTGTCGAAATTGACGTTTGCAAAATCGAATGTATATAAAGTCTTGAACGCAGGAAAACAGGTGGCTGAAATATGTAAGGAATATCTGGTGACTCCGTACTTTTCTTCTCAGGCAATAGTTGCTTATCCGATGAAGAATGATGCTACTGCTGATTTATCTCAAGGAGTGGTAGTTCAACTTCTAGGGCAAGCTGGTAAGGTGCATGGTGGTAAAGTGTCGTGGAATATAGATGAGCATTCGTTGACTTATATTGCCGGGACTTTGCCTGTTTATAATAATATTTATGTATTGGCAAACGGAAAAGTTACTTTGTCAATAACAGAGGCAGATGATGTGTTACAGGTATTAGCATTAGATGATGTGGCTCGTGATGTACGTGGAGGAGTAATTCATAATTATCCGTTGGTGAAAATCGGAACACAGTATTGGATGCGGAATAATCTGGAAGCAGCTTTGTTTGCGAATGGTGATGAAATTCCGAAATTGAATGAAGTTACTGAAAATGCTGTCGGGTATTTGCTATCCTGTACAAATAATTACCTTTATACCGCTAGTGTAGCATTATCTCCTGATTTCTTGCCACTCCATTGGAATATTCCAAATTGGGAGGACTGGAATATCTTAAATTCTTACCTGAAAGGGGATGTTTCTTTATTGAAATCGGGTGAATGGGTATCTATAGACGGGGCAGAAGTGTTGCCCGTTAACAATGATTCAGGTTTTAACGGACTTCCTGTAGGAATGTATTCTTATCCGGATCTAAGTGTTTTAGAAGGCAAGTTTTTAGGATATTGGACACTGGATGATACAAATACGGAAATGGCTGAATCTGTCTTTTTTTTGAAAAGCAATGCAAATACTATGGAAACGGCCACATCAGCTGTTGAAAGAAAGGCTTTTTCTATCCGCTGTATCCGAAAGTAAATCTATGGAAATGATTCGTCTTTTTCATATTTTGCCTATATTTGGGAAGTAAAACTAAATAATGGAGAGAATTATGAAGAAGATAATAAATCCTTGGAAAGGTTTGGAAGGATACAATTGTTTTGGTTGTGCTCCCAATAACGAAGCCGGAGTAAGAATGGAATTTTATGAAGACGGTGACGAAATCGTGAGTATCTGGAAACCGCGTCCTGAATATCAGGGTTGGATTGACACTTTGCACGGCGGTATTCAAGCTGTTTTATTAGATGAAATTTGTGCTTGGGTTGTGTTGCGTAAATTGCAGACAACAGGAGTAACTTCTAAAATGGAAACTCGTTACCGGAAGTCTGTCGATACGAAAGATTCTCACGTTGTACTGCGGGCTGCTATCAAGGAAATAAAAAGAAACATTGTTATCATCGAAGCTAAGCTATATAATAAGGATAATGAAGTATGTACGGAGGCAGTTTGTACCTACTTTACTTTCTCACAGGAAAAGGCGAAAAGCGAAATGCATTTTTTGCACTGTGATGTAGAGCCGGAAGAAATTCTACCTTTAATTTGAAATAAAAACTCAAGTTTTTGTGATAAATGTTTGGAAGTATGAAACAAATGCTTTACTTTTGTCGCAGTTAATAAAAGAAATATGAAATATACAGCTACACATCATCATCATCATTTTCCTAACGAATAACTCGGTGGGCATAGATGATATTGTGTATACTCTATATAACGATAACAAAGGCTTGCCGAATACGGTAAGCCTTTTTTTTATTCCCTTAATTCGAATAGTAATTAATAATAAATAATTAAATAAGATCATGTTAAGAATTGCAGTACAGGCCAAAGGACGTCTTTTTGAAGAGACAATGGCACTTTTAGAAGAGTCGGATATCAAGTTGAGTACTACTAAACGTACCTTGTTGGTGCAGTCTTCCAATTTTCCTATTGAAGTATTATTCCTTCGTGATGATGATATTCCACAAACAGTAGCTACCGGTGTAGCCGATTTGGGTGTTGTCGGTGAAAATGAATTTATGGAAAAAGAAGAAGATGCTGAAATCATTAAACGCTTGGGATTCAGCAAATGCCGTTTGTCACTAGCTATGCCGAAAGATTTGGAATATCCGGGATTATCATGGTTTAATGGAAAGAAAATTGCCACTTCTTATCCTGTTATTCTTCGTAATTTCCTGAAGGAAAAGGGCGTGAATGCAGAAATTCACGTTATTACCGGTTCCGTAGAGGTATCTCCGGGCATTGGACTGGCTGATGCTATTTTTGATATTGTAAGTTCCGGCTCTACTTTGGTCAGCAACCGTTTGAAAGAAGTGGAGGTGGTCATGAAATCTGAAGCTCTACTGATTGGTAACAAGAATATGAGCGATGAGAAGAAAGAAGTGTTGAATGAATTACTGTTCCGCATGAATGCGGTGAAAACAGCAGAAGATAAGAAATACGTATTGATGAATGCTCCGAAGGATAAACTGGAAGAAATTATTGCCGTCTTGCCGGGTATGAAAAGTCCTACTGTCATGCCATTAGCGCAGGAAGGCTGGTGTTCGGTTCATACAGTATTGGACGAGAAACGTTTTTGGGAGATTATCGGAAAGTTGAAAGCTTTGGGCGCAGAAGGTATTCTGGTATTGCCGATTGAAAAGATGATCGTGTAAAATACGTGGAAATAAATAATCTATGCTGAAGAATGAAATTAATTAAATACCCTACAAAAGACCAGTGGACGGAACTCTTGAAACGTCCGGCACTGAATACGGAAAGTCTGTTTGACACAGTTCGTTCCATTATAGACAAGGTAAGGGCAGAAGGTGATAAAGCTGTACTCGAATATGAAGCAACCTTTGATAAAGTAACCTTGTCCTCACTTGCTGTTACTCCTGAAGAAATACGGGTAGCCGAAACATTGGTGAGTGATAAATTGAAAGCCGCTATCTCTTTGGCTAAACAGAATATCGAAACATTTCACTCAGCTCAACGCTTTGTCGGAAAGAAGGTGGAAACGATGAACGGTGTAACCTGTTGGCAGAAAGCAGTGGGGATTGAGAAAGTCGGGCTTTATATCCCGGGGGGAACTGCCCCGCTTTTCTCAACCGTATTGATGTTGGCTGTTCCCGCAAAAATTGCAGGATGCAAAGAGATCATACTTTGTACTCCTCCTGATAAAGAAGGAAATATTCACCCGGCTATTCTTTTTGCTGCCCAACTGGCGGGAGTGAGCAAGATTTTCAAAGCAGGTGGTGTGCAAGCTATCGCTGCTATGGCCTATGGAACAGAAAGCGTACCTAAAGTATATAAGATCTTCGGTCCCGGAAACCAATATGTGACAGCTGCCAAACAATTGGTCAGCTTGAGTGATGTAGCTATTGATATGCCTGCGGGTCCATCGGAAGTAGAGGTTTTGGCTGATGCATCGGCAAATCCGGCTTTTGTAGCTGCGGATTTATTGTCTCAGGCAGAACATGGAGTGGATAGCCAGGCTATACTGATTACAACTTCCGAGAAACTGCAAACGGAAGTTATGGCTGAAGTAGAACGTCAATTAGCTGAATTGCCTCGTCGTGAAATTGCCTCCAGATCGTTGGAAAACAGTAAACTAATTCTGGTTAGAAATATCGATGAAGCATTGGAACTCACGAATGCTTATGCTCCCGAACACTTGATTGTGGAAACGGAAAACTATATGGAAGTAGCCGAACGGGTCACTAATGCCGGTTCTGTCTTCTTAGGTGCTTTGACTCCTGAAAGTGCGGGCGATTATGCTTCCGGCACCAATCATACCTTGCCGACTAATGGATACGCGAAAGCATATAGCGGTGTAAGTCTGGATAGCTTTATCCGCAAGATTACATTCCAGGAAATCCTTCCGGAAGGGATAAAGACCATCGGTCCGGCTATCGAAGAAATGGCCGCCAATGAACATTTGGACGCACATAAGAATGCCGTCACTATCCGCCTTAAAGCAATTAATAAGTAATAACTGAAAACTAAAAGAGTATTGCTGATGAAAACGTTACAAGAACTAACCCGCCCGAACATTTGGAAGTTGAAACCTTACTCTTCGGCTCGTGATGAATATAAAGGTTATACGGCTTCTGTCTTTTTGGATGCAAACGAGAATCCGTACAATACACCTCATAACCGTTATCCGGACCCTATGCAGTGTGAACTGAAAACACTGCTGTCGAAAATAAAGAAAGTGTCTCCCGAACATATTTTTCTGGGAAATGGCAGTGATGAGGCTATTGATTTGGTATTTCGTGCATTCTGCGAACCGGGTAAAGATAATGTGGTCGCTATCGACCCTACTTACGGAATGTATCAGGTGTGTGCCGATGTGAACGATGTGGAATACCGGAAAGTGCTGTTGGATGATAACTTTCAGTTTTCGGCAAATAAATTATTGGCAGCTGCCGATGAACATACCAAGCTGATTTTCCTTTGTTCACCGAATAATCCGACAGGAAACGATTTGATTCGGTCTGAAATAGAAACACTCCTTCGCGAGTTTGAAGGATTGGTAATACTGGATGAGGCATATAGTGATTTCTCCGATGCACCTTCTTTTTTGGAAGAATTGGATAAGTACCCGAATCTTGTTGTATTCCAGACATTCTCCAAAGCATGGGGATGTGCTGCCATTCGTTTGGGAATGGCATTTGCGTCAGTCGAAATAATCGGTATCCTGAGCAAAATCAAATATCCCTATAATGTCAATCAACTGACCCAGCAACAAGCTATTTCTATGTTGCATAAACATTATGAAATAGAACGTTGGGTTAAAACGTTGAAGGAAGAACGTGGTTATCTGGAAGAAGAATTTGAGAAATTACCTTGTACCATCAAACTGTTCCCGTCTGATGCGAACTTTTTTCTGGTTAAAGTGACGGATGCGGTGAAAATATACAATTATCTTGTAGGTGAAGGTATCATCGTGCGCAATCGCCATTCGGTTTCACTTTGCTGTAACTGTTTGCGTGTAACAGTGGGCACTCGGATAGAGAACAATACGTTATTGGCTGCTCTTAGAAAATATGAAGGATAATGGACACGAAGAAGAAAGTATTATTTATAGATAGAGATGGTACATTGGTCATTGAACCGCCTGTTGATTATCAGCTCGATTCGTTGGAAAAACTAGAATTTTACCCGAAAGTATTCCGTAATCTGGGCTTTGTCCGCAGTAAACTCGATTTCGAGTTTGTAATGGTTACTAATCAGGATGGACTGGGCACTTCATCTTTCCCGGAAGAAACATTTTGGCCTGCTCATAATTTGATGTTGAAAACATTGGCAGGAGAGGGGATTGCGTTTGATGATATTTTGATTGACCGTAGTTTTCCCGAGGATAATGCACCGACCCGTAAACCGCGTACCGGAATGCTGACAAAGTATATTGATAATCCTGACTACGATCTTGCCGGAAGTTTTGTGATTGGTGACCGTCCCACTGACGTGGAACTTGCCAAGAATTTGGGATGTCGTGCCATTTATTTGCAGGACTCAACAGAAAGCTTGAAAGAAAAAGGACTGGAAAATGTTTGTGCTCTTGCAACAACAGACTGGGATCAGATAGCCGAGTTCCTTTTTGCCGGTGAACGAAAAGCAGAGGTTCGTCGTACAACGAAAGAAACGGATATTTATGTTGCCTTGAACCTTGATGGAAGCGGCATTTGCGATATTTCCACCGGGCTTGGCTTTTTCGATCACATGCTCGAACAGATTGGAAAACACTCCGGTATGGATTTAACGATTCGTGTAAAAGGAGATTTGGAGGTAGACGAACATCATACTATCGAAGATACTGCTATTGCTTTAGGGGAGTGTATTAATCAGGCTTTAGGTAGTAAGCGTGGGATTGAGCGCTATGGCTATGCACTGCCTATGGATGATTGTCTTTGTCAAGTTTGTCTGGACTTCGGTGGTCGCCCTTGGTTAGTATGGGATGCTGAGTTTAAGCGCGAGAAAATAGGAGAGATGCCAACGGAAATGTTTCTTCATTTTTTCAAGTCATTGAGCGACGCTGCAAAAATGAATCTGAATGTCAAAGCAGAAGGGCAGAATGAGCATCATAAAATAGAGGGAATTTTTAAAGCCCTTGCACGTGCCTTGAAAATGGCAATTAAGAGAGATATCTATCATTTTGAACTTCCTTCCAGCAAAGGGGTACTCTGATTTCTTAAATACACAGACTTATGCAGAAACGAATCCTGTTAAGCCTACTTTGGGGAGTAATCTTTTCTCTTTCTCTTTTTAGTCAAAACCTGAAAGCAGAGAAGATTACTCTTCCCGATAGTAAACTGAATAATTTATATAAGATAGATTCAGGTGTATATCGTTCCGAACAACCTTCACACTCGGACTTTAAAGCTCTCGAAAAATATGGTATTGGAGAGTCTCTTAATCTTCGTAATAGACATAGTGACAATGATGAGGCAACAGGAACGACTGTGAAACTTCATCGAGTAAAGATGAAAGCGCACTCGGTAGATGAGGAACAGCTGATAACTGCATTGCGCATCATAAAGAATCGTAAATCGCCCATTGTCATTCATTGTCATCATGGCTCTGACCGTACAGGAGTCGTGTGTGCTCTTTACCGTATTATATTCCAGAATGTCTCTAAAGAAGATGCAATTCGTGAAATGACTGACGGAGGCTTTGGCTTTCATCGTATTTATAAAAACATTATTAGAAGAATCAGGGAAGCTGATATTGAACGAATAAAAAGAGAAGTGATGACTGTTGGAGGATCGTACTAGTACCCTGTTTGTACTACCGCGCTGTCACAACCGTGCCATCGCATTGGCACAACTATGCCATGCCGTTGGCACAGTTGTGCCAATGGGGTGGCACAAGCCTATTAATAGGATGCCTATAAAGCTTCTATTTCTTTAAGCCACATGGCTGAATTTGCATCGCTCGGCATTCGCCAATCCCCTCTCGGACTGATAGAAATACTGCCTACTTTAGGACCATCAGGCAAGCAGGAACGTTTGAATTGTTGATTGAAGAAGCGGCGGAAAAAGATAGCCAGCCATTTCTTGATTGTCTCTTCATCATAATTACCTTTGAATGCGATGTTTGCCAGATAATAAATCTTTGAAGGGCGGAAACCGAAACGTAGGAAATAATAAAGGAAGAAGTCGTGTAGTTCGTAAGGACCGACTAGGTCTTCCGTCTTTTGTTTGATTTCTCCGTTTTCGTCTGCCGGAATCAGTTCCGGACTGATAGGAGTATCCACTATATCAAGCAATGTGGTTTTTGAATCTTCGTCCACACCATTTTCTGCCACCCACTGTACCAGATATTTTACGAGTGTTTTGGGGACGCTTGCGTTAACGCCATACATAGACATGTGATCGCCATTATATGTTGCCCATCCTAAAGCAAGTTCTGATAAATCTCCTGTACCTATTACCATTCCCCAGGTTTGATTGGCCACGTCCATTAAGATTTGTGTACGTTCGCGTGCCTGTGAATTTTCGTAAGTGACATCATGCACATTTATATCATGGTCTATATCCTTGAAATGTTGAATACAAGCGTCTTTAATACTAATTTCACGAATAGATATTCCTAATGATTTCATCAGGTTGATAGCATTATGGTAGGTGCGGTCAGTCGTTCCGAAACCGGGCATTGTGATTCCAAGAATTCCTTTTCTGGATAATCCTAGTTTATCAAACGTTTTCACGCAGACAAGTAGTGCAAGCGTTGAATCCAATCCACCGGAAATTCCTACTACGGCAGTCTTGGCTCCTGTGTGGACAAGCCGTTGTGCCAATCCCGCTACCTGAATAGCGAAAATGTCTTCACAGTGTTCGTTTAGTTCTTTCCCTTGTGGTACAAATGGATGTGGATGGAAACTTCGGGTGAGGGCTAGTTCTTTACTGTTTACAAATTCTGTGGCAACAGAAACTGCTCTCTTGTCTCTTAAATTAGCTTGATTAGCCGCGAAAGTTGTGTTGATTCTACGTTCTGCGCGTATACGTTCTACATCAATCTCGCTGATAATAAGCTGTTCTTCCATGCTGAATCGCTCACTGCGTGCAAGCAGACTTCCATTTTCGTAAATCAATCCATTCCCGGCAAAGACTACATCAGTAGTAGACTCTCCGAAACCGCAAGATGAAAAGACATATCCTGCAATACAGCGTGCAGACTGTTGACTGATGAGAGAACACAGATAATTGTGTTTTCCGATACCTTCATTGTCTGCCGACATATTGAATAGGATTTCCGCCCCTTGTAAAGCTAGCGATGAGCTGGGAGGAATCGTGGACCATAGATCTTCACAAATTTCAATTCCGAAAGTAGTATCTGAAGTTTCAAAAAGCAAATTAGCTCCTATGGGAACAATTTGTCCGCATAGACGTACATTGTCTGTTGTTAGTTGAATCGCGGAGGTGAACCAACGTTGCTCATAGAACTCTTTATAGTTAGGGAGATAAGTTTTGGCGGTAACGCCTAGTACTTTTCCTTTCTGGATAACTACTGCGCTGTTAATAACCGTCGAATTGACAACTACCGGCATACCAACAATAGAAATAATGTCCAATTGGCGCGTGTTATTCAGAATTTGCATTAATCCCATTTCTGCTTCTTCCAGCAAAAGCTGTTGACCGAACAAATCGCCGCAAGTATATCCAGTAATACTCATTTCCGGGAAAATGATGATTTGCACTCCCTTTCCTTCGGCTACTGCAATCAGGCTTTCTATTCTCTCTACATTGAATTTACAGTCGGCCACTTTCACGTGTGGCACGGCTGCTGCTACTTTCACGAATCCGTAGTTCATCTTATACCTTTTTATATATAATGAGTGCAAAAATAGGAAAATAGTTTTGAATATTTATCTTTTCTATGGTGAATCCTCTCAATGAGGTCTTTTCTATGTACTATAATACTGTTGTTTAAACTTATTCTTTTATTATAGTACAACAAAAGTAATGTTTTTCATTAGATTTTTCTCATATTTTATTTGTTTATTCCAAATAACTCTTTATCTTTGCATTGGATTTATAATTGTAATGAATACAAGTTTGGAAAGAAAGGGATAAATGATGAAACCATACGAACGATTATTAGACCATAATATAAAGCCTTCGATGCAACGTATTGCAATTATGCAATATTTGATGGAGCATCCTATTCATCCGTCAGCTGATGATATTTATACAGCATTATCTCCTTCGATGCCTACGCTTTCAAAGACTACAGTTTACAATACCTTGAAACTGTTTTCGGAGCAAGGAGCGGCTCAAATGCTTACAATTGATGAGAAAAATACTAATTTTGATGCAGATACTTCCGTTCATTCCCATTTTCTTTGTAAACGTTGCGGACACATTTATGACCTGCAATGTCCGGAAGCGGTGAAAAAAGTAGAGAGTCTGGAAATGGACGGACATCAGGTGTCGGAAGTGCATTATTATTATAAAGGTATATGTAAGAATTGCTTGATAAAAGATAAAGAAACACGTATTGACTAATTAATTTAAAATTGAGAAGAAAATGAAAAAATTTAGATGTACTGTTTGCGGTTACGTTTATGAAGGTGACGCAGCTCCTGAGAAATGTCCTTTGTGTAAAGCTCCTGCCAGCAAGTTTGTAGAAGTTGTTGAAGTAGAAGGTGGCGCATTGACTTTTGCTGATGAGCACGTTATCGGTGTTGCAAAAGGTTGCGACGAAGAAATGATTAAGGACCTGAACAATCACTTCATGGGCGAATGTACTGAGGTTGGAATGTATTTGGCTATGAGTCGTCAGGCAGACCGCGAAGGTTATCCTGAAGTAGCTGAAGCTTTCAAACGTTACGCTTGGGAAGAAGCTGAACATGCCGCTAAATTTGCTGAATTGCTGGGTGACTGTGTTTGGGATACCAAAACAAACCTGCAGAAACGTAAAGATGCTGAACAAGGTGCATGCGAAGACAAAAAACGTATCGCAACTCGTGCAAAAGCTTTAAATTTGGATGCTATCCATGACACTGTACATGAAATGTGCAAGGACGAAGCTCGTCACGGTAAAGGTTTTGAAGGTCTGTATAACCGTTATTTCGGCGATAAATAATCAAACCTCATAATAACTCTTAAAAGGTCTGTATTCAAAAATGAATGCAGACCTTTTTTGTCTATATTTGTTCATCAACTTTTAAATATCACAATTATGAGAAAAGTACAACTGTTGTTAGCTTGTTTAGTATTCTCGGTAGCTGCATTTGCTGCTGATAAAGTGATTAAGTTACCAAAACCTAATTTGAACCGTACTGGTACGGTGATGAAAGCATTGTCCGAACGTCATTCTACTCGTGAATTTGCTTCGAAAGCATTGAATTTATCTGATTTGTCGGATTTGTTGTGGGCTGCTAACGGTATTAATCGGAGCGATTCTGGAAAACGGACTGCTCCGTCGGCTTTGAATAAGCAGGATGTGGATGTATATGTGGTATTGCCGGAAGGTAGCTATTTATATGATGCAAAAAATCATCAGTTGAATCTGATAGCTGAAGGCGATTATCGTGGAGCAGTGGCAGGTGGACAGGCATTTGTAATATCAGCTCCGGTATCTTTAGTTTTGGTTAGTGATCTTTCTCGTTTTGGAGATACTAAGAATGCACATACTCAGTTAATGGGAGCTATGGATGCAGGAATCGTTTCCCAGAATATTTCAATCTTTTGTTCCGCTGCAAGGTTGGCTACTGTACCTCGCGCTTCGATGGATATCAATCAATTGAAGAAGGTGTTGAAATTGAAGGAAAGCCAGGTACCAATGATGAATCATCCTATAGGATATCTAAAATAAAAAACTGGACAGGATTCTAAAACTATTTCGGAGTAATTGAAGTGTACCCCAATTGTTTTTTGATAAACTTTTGGGGTACATTTCTTTTTCAGGTCGTCTCTTTTAATTAGTAGGAGTTTTTAGCTCAATACCCGAAGACTGTTAATTCACGAATTGCTGCGGGGGGACACGCATTTCCATGGCCTTCAGGAATGACTAGTTTCAAATAACGAGCTGTGGTCGATTTGACATAGTATCGAAATGTTTCTCTAATAAATTCATCATTGAAGTCAGAAGCACCGATTTTTTCCCAATTACTATTATTGTTGCTGGCATAAAATTCCACCCATTTGATATTATTAGCTCTACTAGCTTCTCCACGGTTTACTAAATCAATTTGAGCAATTGTGACCGGGTCTTTCATATCAATGGTAATTTCATAAGGAGGTTCGCACCAATTGGCTTCAGACTTAGTTTTACAGTGCCAGAAAGTCGTTTCATCGTCGTCAATTAGGTTTTTCACCGGATTGGCTGCTGCTGCGGAATTGCAAGCAATAATTTCCCATTTTGACTTATCTATTTTCTTCCCTTCTTTAACGATACGGAATAAAGTGCTACTTTCCTTGTCTATTACTAATGAATTATTCGGAGTGCCGTTCTGTGTCGCTTCAATGCTTCCAATAGTTATGGGCAATATATAGTTACCCGGAAGTAGATTATCTTTGAGTTGGTAGGAGGCTGTTGTTTCATTAACTCCTTTCGGTAAAGAAATTTTATCCGGAGCTGTGTACGATTCACTGGGTAGTAAGGTGAAATTAACCTTATTGTTTGAATTATATTGTTCAATCAGAGATTGATCGTGGGTTAAATCGCATTCTATATCCCATTTATTAGTAAAAGGTACGCTGATGTGGACGTCCATTTGGGAGGTTTGTAACGGATCTATATTGAATATTCCTGAGTTTGTGATTTGTACAATAGGTTCTGATACCTGAAATGCCAACAATGAAACACATCTTTCGGGGTTGATATTTAGTTCGTTAGAAACCAACCTCAGTGGAAGAACATATTGAATCTGGTCATAATCGGACAATTCGACTATTTTTTCAGGATGATAGGTTATATAACCGCACATTTCATTTTTATTTAGTAAAAATTCAATGTTGGACAATTCATAACAGTTTTCCGGTAACATTTGATAATTGGTTCTGTCTTCTCTGTTCAGAGAGTCTAGTAAATTGGGATCTATCATGAATTTTACTTTTCCTGACATATCGCTTAATCCGCCTCGTTGTACCCAAAGCTCTGCTTGATAACTTTCTCCTACATTGAATGATTTTTGTATATTCAGTGTATTGATAGCAACAGATACTAGGCTATCTGCTTTATCTGCGATCTCAAAGTTCTCGTTACAACTTGCTGTCAGTATCAAAAATACTATGGTTACCAGTATGGAGTATATTTTTTTCATCTTTTTTTATTTTAAGTCATGAAACATAATGTTGATTTACCATCCCGGATTTTGAACAAGCAGTTCAGTTTTCTTCATTTCATCGTCTGGGATAGGATATAAGTACATTTTACGTCTGAAGACAATCGGGCTAGCTTCTACTTCTTCGTAGAATTTGTCTTCTGCCGCATTCATATTCATGCCATGAACATATCCGAATTGACGCCCTTCTCCATCCTGGTCTGCTATCATCCAACGGCGAACATCGAAATAACGTTGTCCTTCCGTTGCCAATTCGATGCGTCTTTCACGTTGAATTGCGAGTCTTTGCAACTCTTGATTTCCCTCAATGGCAGGGTTGAGTTCTTCAATATTCGACAAACCGGCACGCTGGCGTACTTTGTTTAAATAGGTCAGAACACGTTCGTCCTGAGGATCAATTTCATTAACAGCTTCTGCATACAATAAATAAAGATCTGCAAGACGGAAGATGATAGAAGGGCGGAACTTGTTTTGAACCCCCGGAGATTTCATGCTAACTTCCCTGTTAAATCTTTTGTATAGCATATAACCAGTATGAGTATAAATTGTGCCGCTTAATTCATTGGGGCTTCCTTTGTGGAATTGAGTTACGTTGTTTGTTACATGCCATCTCCTATTTTGGAAAAATACTGTATTATAGAAACGTGCTTCCCGATTGAGGAACCGATTGCTGACATTGTTGGCCACTTGTACTTCTTTGCTTCCGGCTTTAACAGTCTCAGTGTATTTGTCAAACCCTTCGGTTGTATATAATGTGGATTGTGGTAAATAACTTGTTGCTTGTATCGGGAGACCGTCCTTCATATAAAAGTCGTCTACGAGTTCTTGTGTGACACCAATGCAACCCATTCCGTTTTGTTCACTTCTTGGGGTACATCTACGGTCGAACATGTCATTTGTCATTCCACCCCATGAAGTTGCTGCAGTAGCCCATATAATTTCTTTATTATATGTTTGGAAAAGATCGTATATATCTTGTGAAGGATTACCCGTATTCAGCAATTCATAATTACCTTCCTCATCTGCAAATTTTATGAATTCTTCTAAAGCAGCTACCGCTTTATTCCATTTATTAGGATCTTTATCAGGAAAAAGTCTTGTCCCATCCAAATTAGTTACGGCTAGCGCTTCTTTGTATTCGCCATTGAATAACTTACTGGCTGCATATACCCACATTTTAGCTTTTACAGCCAGAGCTACGCCTTTGGTTGGCCATGCATTATGCTGGTCGTCATCATGTAATGCCTTTTGAGGCAGCTCTTTGGCTACTGCTGTTAGTTCTTCGTCCAAATAGCTGATTACTTCATCTATGGTATTTCGGGGCAGATCCAGATTATCTTCTCTTTCGAGAATTAAATCTTTTACCAAAGGAATAGCACCATATTGTTCGAAAAGCAAATAGTGATAATAGGCTCTCATGAATCTTACATTAGCCTTCATCTCTGTTAGTTCTTCTTCCGTCAGTACATCAACATGGGTTCCATTTGCCGCTATTGGTTTGGCGTGGGCCAAGAATATATTTGCTTGTCTGATTTCTTTATAGCATGTACCCCAACGGTGAAAACTCATGTTAGCTGCATTTTTATCTGTTTTGTTATAGAGTTTTGCATCTCCATATCCAACAGTTAATTCATCACACATACCTGCCCAAGGATTTTTAAATCCTGTGATACTTCCAGCAGCTGCGGTAATTCCTGAATAATCTGGAATAGAAGTAAATATGTTTGCATACCATCTTCGGGTATAAGATACATTATCGAAAATTTCATCCAATGAACGGAGATTTCCGGCTAACTCATCAGATACATTCAGATAATCGCAAGAATAAATATTGCACAATGCAAAAGCAGCTATCAGTATTTTCTTATATAGTTTCTTCATTGTTTTCATATTTTATAGATTTAATTAAAATGTAAAGTCTATTCCTAAGGTAAAGGTACGATTCTTAGGGTATACGTTTCCTCCATTTGCATTTCCTGCTTCCGGATCGAAATACTTAAGGTTATCCCACAAAGCAAGATTATATCCCATTACATAAATTCTGGCAGCCTGAACATTAAATTTCTTCAAGAATTGTTTGGGCAGTTGATAACCGAATTCCATGTTTTTTAATCGTAAGAAACCTCCATTACGAAGCCACCATGTGCTTGCCACTTGATTATTGGCGTTGTTGGCATTATCTTTATGTAGGCGTGGCATTAATACATTTTGACTTGGATTACTCTCAGTCCAACGGTCCAATGCGAAAGTACGATAACTGGATTGGTCTACTCCCCATGCAAATGGATACCAACCTTCCGGAGTATTTCCTCCTAATAAAACAGAACAGTTTCCGGTACCTTGGAAGAATACACTAGCATAAAATCCTTTATATTCGATGTTTAATCCAAATCCGTAAACGATCTCAGGTACATTAGGATGTCCCACGCCTACTACTTTATCATAGGAATCGATAACTCCGTCACCATTCACATCTTTGTATTTAATATCACCGGGGCCAAGCAATCCACCTAGAGTGCTTTGAGGCAGTTCCGGGCGTAATGTATAGCTTTCAATACCATTACTGTTCTTATTGATGATGAAATCTTCTTTTGTGTATAAGCGTTCGGCTATATAGAGGTTATTTTCATTAATTCGTTTACCTGTTCGTTCCATCCATGGATATTTTTGTGGTAATTCATCATATTCTTTTATCTCATTTCTGGCAAATGTAAATGTCCCTCTTGCACTTAGTTTTACTTTACCAATTTGATGATGAGCATTCAAAGACATATCTACACCATGGTTGGATACGATTCCATAGTTAGCATATTGGTTGACACGAAAACCACTTAATGTTGGTGTCGTTTTTCTTTGCATCAGGATATTGCTTCTTTCGGAACGGAAATAGTCGAATACAATATCTATCTTGTTGTTGAAAAGTCCTAAGTCGAAACCATAGTTTTGTTTTTTCTCAATTTCCCAACCAATATCTAACGTTTCCGGAAATCCTTCGATGATACCTTGTCCTATAGAATTAGTACCTCCGTTACTACCTATTCCTTGTGACCATGAACCTGCATTCATAGAGAAAGTAGGACGGTAGATAAAACGGTCACTGGTAGTGTCGTTACCAGTTTTACCGACAGAAGCTCTTAATTTGATTTTGTTTATATAGTTTTTTAAAACTCCGGGGTAAAAAGGCTCATTTGACAAATAATAAGCCAGTCCTACAGCCGGGAAAAAACCGAAACGATGATTCTTGGCAAATGCTTCTGAACCCGTATATCCAAAATTTCCTTCAAGGAAATAACGTCCGTCATAAGAGTAACTAAAACGCCCTACTAACCCTTGCTTGCGATAGGGGAGAGGTTGAGTCTTGAGTTGTGTTTCTTTTTGCATATATAGCAACATACCACTTACATCATGCTTCTCTGCAAAAATACGTTTGTAGTTGATAGCTGCATCAATATATATTTTCTTTTGCGCTTCAATACCATTGTCCTTCAAATCGCTCAAATCCGGTGTTCCTGATACAACTTGGATGAATGTTAAGTTACCGTTCTCATCTCTACCTGTTGCATGATAACGGGAAGGATTGTATGAACGTATGGATTTGAATGTTGCATCAAAGTCATAGCTGACATTTACTTTGGCGCTAAGTCCCTTGGTGATGAAATCGAGTTTTTGTCTAACGCCAACTTTGGATTGAATACCTGTTCTCCATTGGCGGGGATAACCGGAATTCATCAACTGATTGTATGGGTTCCTCATATTTACACCTCGTTCTTGTTCGTAAGTAGCTACTGTTCCGTCACTATATACTGCGGGAAAACAATAAGGAGGAGTAATCAACATAGAGCGGAAAATAGTAGATGAAGATTCACCCGGATAATTGCCTATCAAGTATTGTCCTGCTAAGTCAATAGATACTAGTGTTGTAGAGGTGACATCCATATCAATGTTTGAACGCAGATTAAAACGGTCCAAGCCAATATTGGTATCGTATTTTTCTGTAGGATTACCTTTATATATACCACTTTCTGTATAATAGGCACCAGATACGAAATATCTGGAACGTGCCGAACCGCCACGCACATTCAATGTATACCGGTGATTATGTGTATTCTTTCTAAGCAGTTCACCTATCCAGTCTGTATCCGGATAAAGATCACGGTCTGTACTAGTACGAAACTTTTCTATTAATTCAGCGCTGAATAAATCGGGTTCCCCGTCATTATTTAATGCTTCATTATATAAACTTAAATAATCAGCAGAACCTACAAATTCAGGCAGACGTTGTGGACTTGAAATGGAGTGTTCTGTTTTAAATGTAATTTTAGGTTTTTCGTCCTTACCGCGTTTGGTTGTAACTAATATAACGCCATTTGCTCCTTCAGCACCATAAATAGCAGTTGCGGCAGCATCTTTTAATACTGAGAATGTTTCAATCTCATCCGGTTCAATATCGGTGATTTTACGAGGAACACCATCTACTAAGACTAAAGGGGTTGATGCGGAACTGTTAGATGCGAATGTGCTGATACCGCGAATCCAGAATTCTGCATCATCGTATCCTGGTTCACCGGAACGTTGTACGGCAATTAAACCGGATACTTGTCCTGCCAGATTGTTGGTCAAATTTCGAGTCGGGGCAGCGATTTCCGAAGGCTTTACCGAACTCATGGATACCACGACGCTCTCTTTTTTTTGTTGTCCATAACCGATGACAACTACTTCGTCCAATGCTTTGGTGTCTTCGCGTAACCGGATGTTAATGTTGCGCCGTCCGTTAATCTTGATTTCTTCTGTTGCGTAGCCCAGGAAAGAAACTATAAGAATATCATTTTTGTTAGGGACACTAATGGAATATCGTCCATCCATATCTGAGATTCCTCCTAATGTTGTTCCTTTTACTTTTACTGAAACGCCAATCATGGACTCTCCTTGTGCATCGGTTATTACACCGGTGACTGTAAATTTGTTACTTTGTTGTTGGCTGTTTGGTTGTTCGCCTTTATGGTAAATTGTGATTTGTCGGTCGTTGATGCTGTAAGTATTATCTGTACCGAGAAATAGCTGGTCCAAAATAGCGCTCACTTGCTGATTTTTTACATCAATATTTACCTTACGATTCGTATCGATGATTTGGTCCATGTAGAAAATTATGTATTCACTATTTTTTTCAATTTCTTGAAAGACTTGTTTCACAGTCTTTTGAGAGGTCTTCATTGTGAATAATTTGCTTTGCGAATACGAATTTGTTGCCAAGCAATGCCCTATTCCTATCAGTAGAAAAAATGAAAAGAACTTCATAATTAGCAATAATTGTTTTTCTTCAGTCTTTTTTAGACTGAATAATTGGTGTTTTTCCATACTTTTATAACGAATTAGATTATTAATATTTAAACGTGTAAGTAATTTAATTTAAGGTCGGGTGATATGCGGGTATTATCCGGCCTTATCATTTTCTAGGAAGTCATATTTTCATAGGCTATTAATTTATTTAGATTTGACATTAATATAGATTTTCTCATTTGATTCTGTTATTTGAGCCGGGACGGTTTGAATCAGCGTATGCAACACATCATCTAGTTCTTCTTTCAGATCTAGCTTACCACTACAAGTAATATTAGCAAGCTGTTTGTCGGTAATGATTGTCTTACCATAGTACTTGCTGAGTTTTTTTGTAATAATTTCCAACCTCTCTTTTTTGAATTGGTAAAATCCATCTTTCCAAGCTATGTATTCTTGTACATCTACAGGATGTACGCTGATACCTTGCTGATCATTATATGCAAGTAAATTGTTTGGTGATAAAGTTTTCGTTTCGTTATTGTTAGTCTTTACTTCTACTTTTCCAGTGACAAGTACTACTGTTTGTATATTCTCTTTTTCGTATGCACAAACGTTAAAAGTAGTACCTAATACCTGTATGTCCATTTTATTCGTTTTTACAATAAATGGTCGACTTTTGTCGTGATAAACATCTAGGAAGGCTTCACCTTCTACATAAATCTCCCGTTTGTTCTTCATAAATTCAACCGGATAAACAACTCGTGAACTGGCGCTTAGCCAAATACGTGTCCCGTCAGAAAAAGTAATTGACGAGCGTTTTCCGGCCGGCACTATTAATTGATTATAAGTATCTTTTTTCTTATCGTTTTCAGTTTCCTGATTAATGGTTTGAGAATTGACATTTAATTTTCCCTGTTGGTTGTAATGTAGCTTACTTTCTTTACCTTGTATAGCTATCTGTTTCTTTTCGGATAGAATCAAAAGGGTTTGATTGGTAGAGACATCAGGTTTCTTTACTGCGACTATATCAGATTTTTCCATGCACTCGCTTGTCTGATAAATATTTTGCAGATACCAACCACTTACAAGGAAGACAACAATGCAAGCTGCAGCTAAAGTGCGGTATAGAATGCGTCTCTTTCTTTTGTTCTGTATTTCCAAACGATTCTGATCGGATATACATTTCCAAATGGAATCTACTTTTTGTTGAGGCAGATAGGGTTTAGGAACATGACGGAGAATATGTAGAAAATTACGCGCAATAGCTATTTCCTTAGCTAACTGCTTGTTTTCTTGAGCTAATTTATCCCAAAACATAATACTTTCCGGAGTCGGATGTTGTTCCGATTCTAAAAAATAAGCATCATTGAGTAATGAGTCTGCTTTATAATTATTATAGTCTATTTTTGAATCCATTTTATGCGTTGTTTATATAAGGACAACTCAAAAAATGGAATCTACTCACTGAACTTATATTTTTTTTAAAGAAAATGCATTTTTTGTGTTTCTCTGAAGAAAGTGGTCAAGATACTTATCCATGCGATGCATTCAGGTGTTCCGAAAGTATCTCTTACTTTTTGTAGTGAGCGTTGAAGTAAATTGTAGGCTGATTGATAATTAATGTCCATAATCTGACATATTTCATCATATTCCATTTCTTCTATAAAACGATAATATATGATTTCTCGTTGTCTGGGAGTTAGCACATGGAGTATTTTTTTGATTTCATTAATTTGTTCGCGACGTTCTTCTTCATTGATAAAGTCATTCTCTGTTATATATTGTTCTTCCATAGAGTAGAAGTTGAAGGCATAGGATTCTTCTGAACGCTCTTTACTGAAAACATTATAGATACTGTTTTTAAGAGAAATCATCAGATAGATTTTTACATTTTGGGGTATACTTAATTTATTTTTATTCTTGTATATTCTTATAAATACATCTTGTATACAGTCTTTTATCACTTCTGTGTCAGGAGTGATTTGTAATCCATATTGATACAGTAATTGAATATGGTGTGTATAAAGCCAACTATAAGCTTCATCATTGCCTTCGAGAAAAAGTTTCCATTTAATATAACTTTCGTCTTGAATTTGCATAGATGTTAATTTTTAAATTCCGGTATCTACCGGACTTTTATCAGGAAATAACGGGCTATAAAGAATTGTCTGTTTTAATACCTGTAACTTACCGTCTTTCACAAACTTTTCACCACGTTCGGAAAGATGATCAATCATAGCTTGACGAAGCTCATTTAATTGCTGTTTGTATTTTTTATCTGTTACTACATTCTTTAGTTCATGAGGGTCTTTCGAGAGATCAAACAACTCTTCTGTCCCGGTGTGAAAACGCCAGATATATTTTATTTTTCCGTCGGTTAATGCACACCAATAATTGTCAGGACTATAGCAAGTCGCATGTTCTAAATCTATGTATTTCCTCCATTGATCGGTTTTACCTTCCATTAACCGGAGTAAAGATTGACCGTCCATATCTTGCGGGATAGAACTTCCGGCTATTTCAAGGAAAGTTGGTAATAAATCACGTAATTCTACCGGTTGGGTAATTTTGTTTCCTTTAGTAAAGTGATAGCTAGCCGGCCATTTAACGATATAAGGAACATGTACCGAACCTTGGTAAGGATACGTTTTACGCCAATGATAATGGTCTCCTAACATATCACCGTGATCAGAAATGTAGCAGATAAGTGCATTGTCATATATACCTTTTTCTTTCAAAGTTTTAATTACTTTACCTATCTCTTCGTCAATAAATGTCACATTAGCATAATAGTGCCTTCGTGAGTCTTTTGCATATTCGTCACCGAAATTACCATAAGGAGCATCTTTTTTCACTTTTTGAGGATCCTTTAGTTTGGCATACGGCTTATCTTTACACCATTCTCCTATCCAAGGTGCAGGTATATCCCGGTTCGCGTATTCGTCCAATAAACGTTGGGGAGGATCATAAGGACTATGTGGACGGGCAAAGGATATTTTCAAGAACAATGGTTGGTTATTGATACCTTCGTAATTGCGAATCATTTCGCAAGCCATTTCTCCTGTCCATGCTGTGGGATGCAATCGTTCCGGAAGTTTATAAGTAGCTGCTCCATGGTCATTCCAACCGATATGAGTAGAATCCGGGTTTAAGCCGGGAGCTTGCATTTGGAACCATAATCGATAGTCACTGATAAAATCGGGACTTTCTACGCGTCCGCTTTCATCAACTAATGTTCCCCGGAATCCATGCAGAGCCTTTTGAGGATACCAGTGCATTTTACCAATGCCAAAACTGTAGTAGTTTAAGTCTCCCAACATACGAGGCATCTCATAACGGTATTGGCTGGCTACCCTGCCGTATCCTAGCATACCATGATGCCAGGGAGAAAGTCCGGTCAATAATCCGGAACGTGCCGGTGTACTACTAGGGGTAGAAGAATAACCGTTTGTAAAGAGTGTACCGTCTTCTGCCAAAGCGTCCATATTCGGAGAAATGACAGAAGTATTTCCCATACAATTCATGGCATCTCCACGATGTTGGTCGGATACAATTAAAATGATATGAGGACGTGTTGAAGTTTGGGCAAAAAGAAGTTGCGGAAGGATATAAACTCCCGTAGTCGCAAGTAATGAGCTTTTTAATAAAAAGGATGTTTTCATATTCTAAAGGATATCGTGTTTCCCATTTGACAAAAGTACAATTTCTTTTTGAATAAAAGAAAAATAGCCGTATTTTTACACTTCTTAAGAATCTCTTGACTAGTTATAAAAAAGAGTGACGCTATCACATACGGATAACGTCACTCTTTGCTTCTTATGGCGTCATAATCCTGACCGGATATCGACACTCTTTTTTCTACTTCAATAAAAACTCATCAATTGCTTTCTTGTAAGTTGCTTTGTCTGCAGCTCCGCGGAAAAGCTGGGGATCTCCTTTCATGGGGATGAATACGAACAACGGAATACTTGTTGCATTGAACAGGGCAGCTAGTTCTTTCTGCTTATCTACATTTACTTTGTAGATTACAATTTTCCCGGCATATTCTTTTGCCAATTCTTTCATAATAGGAGCTGTTTGGCGGCAAGGTCCACACCAGTCGGCATATAAATCGATAATGGCAGGCTTGTCGCCTTTGTATTTCCACTCTTTTGACTTTTCATAATCGAAGACGTCTTTCAGAAACATTTCTTTATTCATTACGACGACTTCTCCGTTGTTACCTGTTACTTCTTTTTTACCTTGTTTGGCTTCAGCTCTGTCATTGAACGCGTATACGATTACGCTTACCATGACGAGTGCTACCATGACTAATACTTTCTTCATTCGTTATTTATCTTTTTATGTATAATGCCGTTCTATTACCCCTTGTAATTCACTGCTATGAATTACACCGGAATGTCTCCATACCGCTTCTCCATTTTTGAACAGGATAAAGGTTGGTACAGCTTGTATACGATATTTTGTAGCCAAGTCTTCATGTTGGTCAACGTCTATCTTGACAATACGGGCCTTATCACCTACAACTAATTTGAGTTCTTCCAGAACGGGTTTCATAGCTTTACATGGTCCGCACCATTCTGCAAAGAAATCAACTAAAACGGGCATCGGTGATTGTATTAAATCTTCAAATTTCTCCATAATCTTTCCTTTCTTAAAATTAAATGACAGTCATTGAAGACTGCAAATATAGATTCTATTTTATTAATATAACGGGAAAATGCTGTTTTTGTTCATCGAATAGTAACCGGAGAGTCATTCTGTTGTAATCTGAAAACGGTAGTTTTGCATATCGAAAAGTAACGGGAGTTAAAGTTATGAACTAAATAATAATCGCTATATGAAATTCTTATTTATTGTTCAAGGTGAGGGGAGAGGACATCTGACACAGGCTATCACCCTCGAAGATATGTTGCAGCGTAATGGGCATGAGGTTGTAGAAGTATTAGTCGGTAAAAGTTCCTCACGCACATTACCAGGTTTTTTCAATCGGAGTATTCATGCACCGGTGAAGCGTTTTATCAGTCCGAATTTTCTGCCTACGACAGATAATAAGCGAGTGAATCTAAAGAAAAGTTTAGCTTATAATTTATTGAAACTACCGGAATATTTCCGTAGTATGTACTATATAAATCAACGGATTAAGGAGACAGGGGCGGAAGTCGTCATCAACTTCTACGAACTTCTGACCGGACTTACCTATGCGTTCTTCCGTCCCTCTGTTCCGTATATTTGTATTGGACATCAATATTTGTTTCTACATCGTGATTTTCAGTTTCCGGATAAGAGTCCGGTCCAGTTATGGATGTTGCGTTTCTTTACACGAATGACGGCTCTTAGATCATCAAAGAAGTTAGCTCTATCTTTCAGGGAAATGGAACGGGATGATGAACATCAGATTGTTGTGGTACCTCCTTTGATTCGCCGGGAAATAACGGCAATCCAGCCGGAAGAAGGAAATTATATTCATGGATATATGGTAAATGCCGGTTTTGCAGATACAGTGGAGAGTTTTCACACAATGCATCCGGAAGTTCCTTTAAGATTTTTCTGGGATAAGACGGAGACAGAGGAAGTAGTACGGGTGGACGAAACATTGAGTTATCATCAGATTGATGATGTGAAGTTTCTTAATGGAATGGCGAACTGCAGGGCTTATGCCAGTACGGCAGGTTTCGAGTCTATTTGTGAAGCGATGTATCTTGGCAAACCGGTATTAATGGTTCCGGCGCATATCGAACAGGATTGTAATGCTTATGATGCTATGATAGCAGGGGCAGGAATTATCGGTGATTCGTTTGAACTGGAGTCCTTGCTTCGTTTTGCGGGAAAATATATTCCAAATTGTGATTTCATTTATTGGGCACGCAGTTGCGAGCGTCGGATTATTCTTGAATTGGAAAAACTGGCTGCTTCACAATCAGAAATAACTTCAATATCAACATATACTAATTATTTACCAATATGAAACTGAATAAAACAGATTATGTACTTGAACGTGCATCAGACGGTGGCTATTATGCTTGGCTGACTGTAAATATGCAATGTAATGCTTATGGAGAGTCTCCTGATGAGGCTATTCGGAACCTGGAAGAATCAATGAATGAGATAATTGATGAAATGTATATGGTGGAAGATTTTGTCTAATGAATAATGTGAAATGAAAAACGGATAATGAAACAGAACCCGGTTTCATTATCCGTTTTCAATAAATGATTTTTCTATTGTTTACAGATAGTCAGTTCATCAATGATATGGGATGCTCCCGCAAATTTATCTATGATAAACAGAGTATAACGAATATCAACGCAGGCAGCGCGCTGTGATGAAGGTCGGAAAGCGATATCACCTGTCAGTCCTTCAAAGTTACGGTCAAAAGCAGTTCCTATCAACTGGCCTTTACTGTTGAAAACCGGACTACCGGAGTTACCTCCTGTGTTGTCGGTGTTTACAATAAAGCAGACCGGCATCTCACCGTTTTTGCCGTACTGTCCATAGTCTTTAGAGTTATACAACTCTTTCAACTTTTGCGGTACTACAAATTCCCAGTTACCCGGATCCTCTTTTTCCATAACTCCTTTGAGAGTGGTATGAGCATCATACACTACACCGTCTGCAGGTTCATAAGGAAGCACTTGTCCGTAAGTCAGTCGTAAGGTTGAGTTCGCGTCCGGATAAATAGGTATTCCCTTTTCTTGTCTCATATTCATCATGCCTTTTACCCATACTTTATGAGCGGCATCATAATTCTCATTGGCTTCTTTCATGGCAATGGCAGTTTTCAGAATGCCGTCGGTAATTGAATATTTGAATAGGATCATCCAGTCATATCCGATTTTATATAAACTAGGCTTTTTGATGAACTTCTCAAAATTCTTTTGATTACCGAAAATTGAGTTATCAAAGCACGCATCTACAAATGCATCTATGTTGCCTTTGAAGCGGGAGTCAATGATTTCGAATATATTGATTCTTTGTTCTGCCGGAATATAGTTAGCATAAGTTTTGAGCATTTCTTTAGCTACCATTCGTTCTACTTCCGGGAAAGGAACAGAAGCAAAATATTTTTCACCTTCCTGTTTCAAGTTTTGGGCAGCTTCTTTTATTTTCTCTTTATCTTTTGATTTTAGTGCGGTGGCCAGTGCTGTTGTAGAGGGGATGCGCATAAAGTCGAGCGCTGTGACAAGTGCTTCGTTGATAGCCTGTTGGTGATATAATGCGTCACGTCGGTGAGCTACAATAGAGCGAATCTCGTCAAAAGCTTTCTGATAAGAGTTATCTCCTTTTTCACGGCCGCGGGCCAATAGTTCTTCTTGCTGCGCACGTTTGGTATCCAATACTTTAAGACGCACCAGCCCTTCGTTCATGCCAATAGCATTCTTCCAATAGTTGGCTGATGATGCATATTTGCTGGCGTAATGAATACGCACAGCAGGATCTTTAAGCATTTGTTCCATAAGAACTTTCTGACGGGCACCACGTACGTGCTGACGCATAAAGTTAGTTGTCTGCATCCGTTCTTCTACTTCGTCGGAAATCATGTACCGCCAGTTACGTCCGGGAAATCCCATGACAAAAGTGAAATCACCTTCCTGTACTCCGGCAAGGCTAATGGTCAAGTGTTTCTTTACGTGCAAAGGAACATTGTCTTTGGAATACTCTGCCGGTTTTCCGTTCTTATCCGCATAGATACGGAAAAGGGAAAAGTCGCCGGTGTGACGCGGCCACATCCAGTTGTCAGTATCCGCTCCAAATTTTCCAATAGAAGAAGGAGGGGCACCTACCATGCGAATGTCGCTATACACGGTTTTTACAAACAGATAATATTTATTTCCTCCATAAAAGGCTTTGAGTTCCAACTTGGTAGCAGGAGTTATTTCAATGTTTTCTGCTTTTGCAAAACGTTCTGCTACTTTGTTGAGGTAAGTCGGAGACAGATAATTAGTTCCTTCCGGGTCTTTGTCTTTCTTTAGTTGTTCGTTGACGTAGTCGGTTACATCAAGAATACGGTCGATAAAAGTAACCTTGAGTCCTGGTGTAGGAAGTTCTGCGTCGCGGTTCATTGCCCAAAAACCTTCTGTCAGATAGTCATGCTCTACATTACTGTGTTGCTGGATAGCTCCATAACCGCAATGATGATTAGTCAGCACCAGCCCTTCGGAAGAGATTACTTCTCCCGTACATCCTCCTCCGAAGTGTACAACAGCGTCTTTCAGAGAAAGCCCGTTCGCATTGTATACTTCTTCAATGGGAATCTCAAGACCTAGTTCTCGCATGGCAATCTCATTCTGAGTTTTCAGATCAGGTAGCATCCACATACCTTCGTCGGCGTGGATGCTAAGAGTTGCCAGAGAAAAAATAGCAAATAGGATTTGTTTTCTCATTTATTCTACGATTGTCATTTCATTAATCAGGTGTCCACAGTTTCCTAGTTTTTCAAGGATGAACAATACATAACGGATATCCAGGTTGATACAACGTTGCAGGTTATTGTCAAAGTTGATATCGCCACTCAATGATTCCCAGTTGCCGTCAAAGGCACAACCGATCAGTTCCCCATTCTCATTCAATACTGGGCTTCCGGAGTTACCTCCGGTAATATCGTTTGTAGATAGGAAGCAGACAGGCATATCACCGTTGGGTAATGCATAGCGACCATAATCTTTCTTCTCGATCAACTCTTTCAGTTTGGCGGGTACTACAAATTCGCGGTCTTCCGGATTTTCTTTTTCAAGAATACCTTTAGTTGTCGTATAGTAGTTGTAATGTACTCCGTCTTTCGGATCGTAAGGTTTCACGTTACCGTATGTCAGACGAATGGTAAAGTTGGCATCCGGATAAGAAGGAACTGGCTGTTTCATTTCGCCAAGACCACGGATATAGGTCTTGTGAAGTAAAGTCAACTCTTTATCCATATCTTCTAATTGAGAAACAATTTTCTCAAATTGGTCATATTTAGACTGACAGTATTGCAAAGCCAAATCATTATCGATAGCCTTTACAGACGGTTTCTTGACAAACTTCTCAAAGTTCTCACGGTTAGAGAAAATAGAGTTGTCATACATATCATCGACAAACTTGTCATAGTTACCTTTATATTTCTGCTCAATGACTTTGTAGATAGACAGACGCTGGTCTGCCGGAATCATTTCTGCATAAAGGGGAAATAAAACTTTAGCTACTTTACGGTCTACCTCATGGTCATAGTCCTTATTGTGAATACTTTCATACGTATCTTTCAGCGCTTCGATACGTACTTTTATCAGAGAATCATTCTTCTCTATCAATGCTTCACGTGTCTTAGCCAGCATGACACTTCCAAATTCGATTGCTCCGAAGAACGTTTCTCTCAGACAGGTGAACTGATAGTTGAGAGGTGCTGTCTTAGCTACCAGATCATCTATTTTTTTCACTACCGTTGCATAATCAGCATTATTCTTTTCCTTTGCAAATTCTGCAAATTTAGCTTCTTGCGCAGCTTTCGTACCCAATACATCGTTGTCGATGATTGCCCTGTTCATTCCGATAGAATTTTTCCAGTAGTTACTGGAACCGGCATATTTGTTTGCATACTGGATGCGGATTTTATCACTTGCATTCATCACTTCCTTCAATACAGCCAGACGGGCACCGCGGATACGGATACGCGGGTCGTTTTCCGATTCCATGCGTTCTTTTACTTCCGATACGGTCAGATAACGGCTTGTACTTCCGGGGAATCCCATAATCATTGCATAATCTCCTTCTTTCAAACCTTTGAGCGAGATAGACAAATGTTTTTTTGTTTTCAAAGGAGTATTGTTTGCGCTGTATTCTGCCGGTTCTCCGTTAGCATCCGCATAAATACGGAACATGGAGAAATCACCGGTGTGACGGGGCCACATCCAGTTATCCGTTTCGCCACCGAACTTACCGATAGAGGAGGGGGGAGCGGCAACCATACGTACATCCGGATATATTTTCTTATAAAATAGATAGAATTTGTTTCCGGCATAAAATGGAAGTGCTTGTGGAACGATTCCTTTTTTATCTTTCAGATCGCTTTTATTGTAAAGCTCGTTGGCCAGTTTCTGAAGAAAAGCACTACTGAAAGATTCAGATTCGGTAATTTCTTTAGCGGCAATCTTTGCATTGACAATATCCGTGATATCTTCGATACGTTCGATAAATGTGAACTTCAATCCCGGAGTCGGAAGCTCCTTGTCTCTGGATGTAGCCCAGAAACCGTCTGTCAGGTAGTCATGTTCTACGCTACTGTGCTGCTGGATGGAAGCATAACCACAGTGATGATTTGTCAGAATTAAACCTTCAGGTGAGATAATTTCCCCCGTACATCCTCCTCCGAAGATACCGACTGCATCTTTCAAAGAGACGCCGTTCGGGTTATATAAGTCCTGGGCTTCCAGTTTCAATCCTTGTTTTTTCATCATATCTATGGAATGTTGCTGTTGCATTAATTGCAATAACCACATACCTTCATCCGCTTTAGCGGAGCACACGATGAGCGCTGTCAGCGCTAATAAATAAAGTCTTAGTCTGTTCATTTTTTAATGATAAAATTTGAATATATGATTGTTAGTCTTCAATTTCCAATTCTCCGTTTTTCAATGCTTCCATAATATTGGCGGGCGGACGTTGGTTCATCAGTTCGTTTTTCATGTAGTCCATGTAGGGAGCTACATGTTGGAAGAACTGATAGTATCCTTTACATAAGTAATTCAACCCGGGTTCGCCGTCGGCTGTCTGGCTGAAACGGTTCTTGGGACATTCTCCGTTGCAGGCAAAAAGGAAATCACATTCTTTACATTGGGTGGGTAGAGATTGATATTTCATGTTTCCGAACTTGTGTTGACGTTCGCTATGCATCATTTCTACAAGTGTCTGGCTGTATATGTTTCCCAGTTTATATTCAGGGAATACAAAGTGGTCGCAAGAATAAACATCCCCGTTGAATTCCATAACACCAGCGTGTCCGCAGGTCTTCGCCATTGTACAAATGCCAGGTTGTTCACCTACCCAGTTTGCTAAGGTGGAGTCGAATATCTGTATGTAGTATTTGCCTACATCTTCTTTCACCCATTCATCGAAAAGGGTACAGAGAAATTTACCCCATTGTTCGGGGGTGATAGAGAAATCTGCCAGTTCACCTTTTTGGTTTTCTGCAAGAGAAGCGAGGTGGCGGCCGTCCTGATGTTCAAGGATACGTTCAACGATAGGTGCAAATTGGATATATTTGCAGTCTATCTCCTTGAAGAAATGATAAAAATCCAGTGGATAGTCAGCATTGAAGTCATTAATAACCGCCATTGCATTCCATTCTACACCATGTTTTTTCAGAAGATTAATCCCTTGCATCACTTTGACGAAGGAGGGCTTCCCCATTTTATTTTTACGATATTCATCGTGAAATTCTTGAGGTCCATCAATCGAAACGCCTACCAGCCAGTTATTTTCTCGGAAGAACTCGCACCATTCATCGGTCAGCATGGTTCCGTTGGTTTGGATGCAGTTATCGATCGTTCGTCCGCGGGCGTATTTCTTTTGCAGTTCCATAGCCTTTTTGTAGAAGGAGAGCGGGCGCATAAGTGTTTCTCCTCCGTGCCAGGTGAAAAGTACCTGTGGCATGGTCTGAGAGTTGATGTACTCGTCGATGAATTTTTCCAAAAGTTCATCGCTCATTACGTGTTTCGGGTTGTCTTTGTATAGATTCGCTTTTTCCAGATAGTAGCAATAATCGCATGCAAGGTTACATACGGCACCTACTGGCTTTACCATAACGTAAAGCGGTTTGGCAAAAGGAGCATAAGTTGATGTTTTCATAGCTGCAAAATTAGATAAACTAAATGAAAAAAAGCGCCTTATACCTATGTTTATAAGGATTATTAAAGAAAAGACTCTTACAAGTTTTAAATATTGATAAAATGTTTCTTTGAAGTCCGAATCAGTTGTACCTTTGTACCCGGAATTTAATGAATGGACGAACGTGAATAAAATTTTGCCTTTTTTACTTCTGCTTCCGTTTCTGGCTTCGTGTACTAGTAAGTATAGGATAGAAGGAACATCTTCAGTAAACAGTCTGGATGGAAAAATGCTGTATCTAAAGACCATGCGTGACGGGGAATGGGTGAAGCTGGACTCTGCTGAGGTAGTGCATGGACTGTTCTCTATGAAAGGAAAAGTAGACTCCGTACAAATGGTGACGCTTTATATGGATGATGAGAGTATCATGCCGATTGTATTGGAAAGCGGTAAGATTAAAGTTACCATTAGCAATACGGATTTAAAAGCAGCAGGAACTTCCTTGAATGCAGCACTGTATGACTTCATTGACAAAAGAAATGCATTGGAAGAAAGTATTGGGGAGCTGGAACAAAAGGAAACTCGTATGGTAATGGAAGGGAATGATTTGGAAGAAATTCATGCACAGCTGATGGTGGAAGGTGATTCGCTGATGACGGCAATGAACCAGTATGTGAAGACGTTCATTTCAGATAATTATGAGAATGTGTTGGGACCTAGCGTATTTATGATGCTTTGTAGTTCTTTGCCATATCCTATTATGACACCTCAGATTGATGATATCATCAAAGATGCTCCTTATTCTTTTAAGAGTAATAAACTTGTGAGAGAGTTTTTGTCTAAAGCAAAAGAAAATATGAAGTTGATAGAAGAACATCAACGGTTGGAGCAAAATACATCAACGAATAAATAAGTCAGGAGATTTTTTTGTATATTTGTGCAAAAGCTCCAGATAAAATGAAAACGACTGTTAGTGTATTCGCCGCTTTCTTTTTTATTTCTGTGTTATCGGTTTCTTGTCAGGGAGATCCGGGTGATTTTAATACGACTTTTTCTGAAATAGAAAAGTGGATGAATACGTAGCCCGCGATACAGCCTTGTATCATGGTAGAGTAATGCTAGAGTCTGCCCACATATAATACATATATTATCGGTCTTGGTCTTCGTTTTTCACCATTCCTTTATATTTCTCCGGAAGTGCACTCTCTACGGCAGTATAGGCTTCGGCCATAGTAGCTTTGATATTCTCCATTCCTTTTCCTTTGGGAGGAATAGGATCGTGAATTGTCAGGATCATGCGATGGCGGTGTATCCATTTTCCGGTACGTGGCAGGATTTCAAACGAACCGTCAATGGTGACAGGTACAACAGCTAGTTGTAAATCATCCGCTAACTGAAAAGCTCCCTTCTTGAAATATCCCATGTGTCCTGTGAAAGTACGTGCTCCTTCGGGGAAAACAACCAGAGAAACACCGTCTTTCAACGAGGCTTTAGCCTGTTGAATGGTCTCCAACACTTTTTTCGGTCCCGAACGGTCTACGAAGATATGTCCCGCGCTTTCACAGGCTTTTCCTACAAACGGTAGTTTACGCAGACTTTTTTTCATCATCCACTTGAAGTTTCTTCCGATGAAACCGTAAATAAGGAATATATCGAATGAACCCTGATGATTAGGTACGAAAATATAGGATGTCTTGCCGTGTAACTTTTCACGTCCACGAATCTTTACAGGAATTAATAGAAAAAGACAAATTAATTGTGACCATATTTTTCCTGGATAATATCCCCAAAAGTGAGCTCCTCCCACGAGAGAACCTACGATAGTGACGATTGCCGTGAGGATAGTCAATACCAATAAAATAGGCAAAGCAATACAAATTTGATAAATATAATACAGTATCTTCATAGGGTTGGATTTTTATCCTGCAAATATACATGATTATTTATTAAAAAAGAGAGGTGGATACGATATAATCTTTTTGATTGTACTATTTTTGTATCTTATTATATGAGATAGTTACAAAAATATGATACGTATATTACATACTGCCGACTGGCATTTGGGGCAAACTTTCTTCGGGTATGACCGTGCCGGTGAACATGAAGTCTTTTTGAACTGGCTGGCCGGAGAAATTCGTGAAAGGGAGATTGATGCACTGATTATAGCCGGAGACGTTTTTGATGTTTCCAATCCTTCTGCTGCGTCTCAAAGCCTGTATTATCATTTTATTTATCGAGTGACGGCGGAGAATCCCACTCTTCAGATTGTGATTGTTGCCGGCAATCATGACTCTGCGGCGCGGTTGGAAGCTCCTTTACCCTTGCTGCAAGCGATGCGGACGGAGGTTCGGGGGGTAGTACGCAAGTCGGACGATGGGGAAATTGATTACGATCATTTGACGGTTGAGTTAAAGAACCGTGACGGGGAGGTGGAATTGCTTTGTATGGCAGTTCCTTTTTTGCGGCAGGGAGATTATCCGACAGTCCCGACAGAAGGTAATCCGTATGCGGAGGGAGTCCGGGAGCTTTATACGCAGCTTTTGCAAAGGCTATGGAAGCGACGGAAAGAGAATCAATCTATACTTGCTATCGGCCATTTACAGGCTATCGGTTCGGAGATTGCGGAGAAAGATTATAGCGAACGTACAGTGATTGGTGGTTTGGAATGTGTGTCACCTGATGCATTTTCCGAACAAATTGCTTATACGGCTCTTGGTCATATTCATAAGGCGCAACGCGTATCCGGCAGGGAGAATGTGAGATATGCCGGAAGTCCCATTCCGATGTCTTTTGCAGAGAAGCATTATCATCACGGGGTCGTGGAAGTGACTTTCGACGGAGGGTGTGCGGTAGATATAATGCGGGTGGAATGCCCGAGGTTAATACCTTTGATGAGCGTGCCGAATGGAGAACCTGCATCTCCGGAAATTGTGTTGGAAATCTTGAAAGAGTTGCCGGTAACGGAAGGAGCAGCACCTTATCTGGAGGTAAAAGTGTTGTTGGACGAACCGGAGCCAATGCTCCGGCAGGAAGTTGAGGAAGCATTGGCTGATAAAAATTATCGGTTGGCGCGTATTGTCTCTACTTATCGTAATGAAACGGGAAATGCAGAGAAGGAAAATGAGAATTGGAAAAGAGGATTACAGGAAATGTCTCCGTTGCAGATCGCTCAATCTGCATTTGAAAAGATTTATCAGGTGGAAATGCCTGAGGAGTTGACGGACTTGTTTCAGGAAGCCTACCTGGCTGCTACACGTAAAGAGGAGGAAGAAGAATGAAGATATTAGCGATACGATTGAAAAATCTTACTTCGATAGAAGGAGCGGTAGAAGTTGATTTTGCAATGGAGCCGTTGAACTCGGCAGGAATATTTGCGATTTCAGGTGCTACGGGAGCTGGCAAATCTACTTTATTAGATGCATTGTGTCTGGCATTGTATGATAAAGCACCTCGTTTTGCAAATTCGGTAGAAAGTATAAATTTGGCGGATGTAGGAGATAATCAGATTAATCAGTCGGATGTAAGGAATCTGCTTCGTCGTGGTACGACCGACGGATATGCAGAGGTTGATTTCTTAGGAGTCGATGGTCATAGATACCGTTCTCGCTGGTCGGTGAGACGGACAAGAAATAAGGTGAGCGGTTCCTTGCAACCACAAACGATGGAAGTGAAAGAGCTGGATACAGGGAAAGAGTTTCAAGGAACCAAAAAGGAACTGCTGGCTCAACTGACAGAATTGGTGGGTTTGACGTATGAGCAGTTTACCCGGACTGTCTTATTGGCTCAAAATGATTTTTCTACATTCTTGAAATCGAAGGGAGCCGCAAAAGCCGAACTGCTTGAAAAATTGACGGGAACCGGTGTTTATTCCCGTATTTCTCAGGAAGTTTTTTTACGAAACAAGTTGGTACAGGAAGAAGTGACTACGATTCGAAATAGAATGAGTGTAATCGACCTCTTGCCGGAGGAAGAACTTCTTGCTTTACAGAAAGAGAAAGAATTGCTGATTGCGAAACGTGCAGTGGGGATTCAATTACTGGCGGAACAGAATGCCCGGTTGAACATTGTCCGTTCGTTAAAGATGCAGGAGGAACTTTGGAAAAAGAAGCAACAGGAAGAACAAGGCGAAGAGGCAAAGTTGAGACTCCTGCAGGAAACACTGGCTTCACAGGAAGAAGGGTTGGTACGTTTCAAAGCACAATGGGAAGCTATACAACCGGATTTGAAGAAAGCCCGTCAGTTGGATGTGCAGATACAGTCTCAACAGGAAGGCTATAATCAGTTGCGGCAGATATTGGAAACAGCTTGCGGGCAGGTGGCGGAGCAGGAAAAGAAGATGCGGATGGCAACGAAACAGTTGCAGGGGGCTTATCGTTCATTAAACCGTTTGTTGACGAATACGGAAACGGAGTCGTTGCCGCTTGAACAAGTAGAGGATATTCTACAGCAGGAAGAAGATAAACTGAAAGCCGCCATAAAAGCCAATGAGGAACGACTGGTCCGGCTAAATGCTTTTGATTATGTATCATTAGACGAAGAACAGAAGAAACTACAAAAAGAACTGGTTCGTCAACAGAATGTCCGGCAGTTGACTGAGTCGCAGGAGAAAGTGAAAACAGAAATAGTAAGACTGGAGAAAGAAACGGTTGATTGTTCGATGCAGTTAACAGAACAGGAAGCGACACGAAAAACGATTCAGCGTCTTTATGAAAATGCCCGTATGGCAGTGGGAAAGGACGTGAAAGCATTGCGTCAACAGTTACAGGAAGGAGAAGCTTGTCCGGTTTGCGGCAGTACGTCACATCCTTATCACCGGGAACAGGAAGTAGTGGATATTCTTTTCCGAAATATAGAGCAGGAGTATAATGCGGTGGTGATTGCCTGTCAGCAAACAAATAATCAGCATATAGCCCTGCAACGTGATCTGGCGCATCAAAAAACTGTTGCCGGACAGATCAAAGAACAGTTATCCATATGGCAGAAAGAAGAAATTCATGCAGGAAACGAAGAACAGATACAGAACCGTTTGCAGGAATTGGCAAAACGTATTCAGGAGTATAGTAGTCTCTATACGGAGTGGCAACAAAATGATGAGACGATAAAGAAGATACGTGTCCATTGTGAGGCTTTGCGTGAAAATGTTTCCCAATGTCGTTTGACTATGCAGCAAGTTTCGTCCGCTAAAGAACAGTTGGCACTATTACAAAACGCTGCTTCTGCCGAACAGCAACGCTTTGAAGTAGTAGAGAAAGCGTTGGATACACTTCGTCAGGAACGGTCGCAATTATTAAAAGGAAAGAGTGCGGATGAAGCGGAAGCCGCTGTAGCCAAAAGGGAAAAAGAGCTGACTCATGCTTTAGACGGGGCTCGGTTGGGAGTAGAAACTTTGCACAACCGTCTTTTAGGCTTACAAGGGGAAATGAAACAGATTGCCGCAACTGTCGGGGAATTGCAGGAGCAACAGAAAAAGATTGAATCTCCCGAACAACTTCCCGAAATAATAAAGCAACAGCAGGAAGACAATCTAAATACGGAACGTAGCCTTTCTGCTATCGAAGTCCGCCTGTTGCAACAGGCAAAAAATAAAGTAACAGCCGAACTGATAGCTAAAGAGCTGGCCGAAAAGCAATTGATTGCCGAACGTTGGGCTAAACTGAACAAGTTGATCGGTAGTGCCGACGGAGCAAAGTTCAAAGTTATAGCACAAAGCTATACATTGAATTTATTGTTACTTCATGCCAACAAGCATTTGTCTTATCTATCCAAACGCTATAAATTGCAGCAAGTACCCGGCACTTTGGCGCTTCAGGTGATTGATTGTGATATGTGTGATGAAATACGGACTGTATATTCTCTTTCCGGAGGAGAGTCGTTTCTGATATCTTTGGCATTGGCACTGGGACTGTCCTCGCTGTCGAGCAACAACCTGAAAGTAGAATCTCTTTTTATTGACGAGGGATTCGGCTCTTTGGATGCCGATAGCTTGCGGACAGCTATGGAAGCGTTGGAACAATTACAGATGCAAGGAAGGAAAATAGGAGTAATTTCTCATGTACAGGAAATGAGTGAACGGATCTCCGTCCAGGTGCAGGTGCATAAGAAAGTCAATGGAAAGAGCGTGCTTACCGTCGTAGGGTAAGCACAGTGATTTCCGGCCAGGCGCCGAAACGGAAAGGTAATCCCACGTAGCCGATTCCTACATTGACGTAAAGCCCGCGAGTACCTTCCAAATACATCCCTCCCCATTCCGGATAAATATAAACGGAAGGGGAATAATTGCCCAGTTGCAACTGCATGGCGTGGGTATGTCCTGCCAACATTAAATCTATATCCGATTCCGGAAGTACTTCCCGTCTCCAATGTGTCGGGTTATGGCTTAAAAGTAGCTTGAACATTCCTTCGATTCCTGCTTTCGCTTTTGGAAGGTCGCCATGTTGCGAAAAGGGAGGTTCTCCTTGGTTTTCTACTCCGATAAGGGCGATGCTATCATTGCCTTGAATCAGAAATGTATGTTCGTTGTTTAATAACTTCCAGCCCATAGCTGCCTGCCTTTGTTTAAGTTCGATCAGATTATTGTCCTGATCTTGTTTGCTTTTCCAATGAAAATAAGGTCCGTAATCATGGTTTCCAAGTATGGAATAAACTCCATCTCCGGCTTTCAGGCCGGCTAGTATTTCCTGGAAATCATTCAGCTCGACAGCCCGGTGATTTACCAGATCTCCGGTGAAAACAATCAGGTCGGGTTGCTGGGCATTCACTAAATCCACTAACTTCCGAATAGCAGGAGTGTTTCCTTGCCAACTGCCGATATGAAGGTCGGATAACTGTACAATACGATAACCGTCGAAAGTCTGCGGGAGTCGGGGAGAGGTGTAAGTGACTTCTTTTACTTCAAACCGGGTTCGTCCGACAAAAGAGCCGTAGAGAATCATAACAATACTAAGTACGGCCAGTGTCAGTCCGGTGCATATAAACGGTGTGCGCGGCCAGCGAAGCCATTTATGAAAAGGGATTCCGAGTACGGTAAATAAGACCAGCAATAGTTTGGGAGCTGTAAACAGGAAAAAGATGATAGAGAACCACCCGATGTCCTGTGTATGGCGTTCCGCAAAAGCATTGTTGGCAAAGTAAACCAAGTAAAGAAGCCCTGCGGTTAGCAAGAAACTGGGTACCCAGTAAAGAACGCGTAACCACCATTTTGCAGTGAGACGAACAATGAATCTCAAGTAAAGATAGAGGTCCGGAAGTACCAGAAAAAGTAGGAGGAATATAAATAAGCGTTGCAACATATGTGTCTTTAGTTATAATGGATATTTACATTAATTCGTTTAATTCACTTAAATTCTTTTTGATTTCGTGGATACGGTTCAGGAATTTCTTGCGATAAATCCATAGAATGAGTATAAGACCTCCTCCCCACAACAGGATGAAGAACAGAATCATACCTATTCCGTATTGCCATATCTGCCAGTAGACGAAAGAAAGAATGGCAAGTATCAGGAGGAAAGCGGTGGCAATCAGCCGTTCTCTGATTGTCCAGTGATGAATGCGGTTGACACGGGCAATCACTTCCACAAGAGGCATTTCGTCTATTTGAGTCCGTTGAAGAAATCGCGTGGTGGCGATATCCCAGCAAAGAGCGGGAATCCATGCCAGAAGGATAATGATGTAGATCGGGTTTAATCTGTTGTGCAGTATCACTTCCGTCAAAAATAAGATTAATATCGGCAGGGAAATCAGGATTAGCCTGATGTTCAGGCGGGCAATAGCATGGATACCTTTGTCGGCGTGTCCTATCAGCCTTTCAAGTTCGTCTTCTTTGATGAGTTCTTTGTCCTTTAAGTGCTCATCGAGGGCGTTCCATGATTTTTTCAGTTCTTCCAGTTCCATATATCTTATTCCTCCTTTTTCATTCTTTTAAGTTTGTCTTTGATACGGCTTAGCTTGGTAGCTATGTTAGTCACCGTCAAGCCGGTAATTTCCGCTATTTCCTCGTAGCTTTTATCTTCGAGGTATAGCAGGATGATTGACTTGTCGAGTTGTCCCAGTTGGTTAATCATCTGATAGAGTTGCTTCAGCATTTCATTGATAGGGTCATGTGCTTCTATTGTCCGGTCAATGTCTTTGGTGAGGCTGATAATTTCCGGTACATTCTTCTCTTTACGATAAAAACTGATACAAGTGTTCAGGGCGATACGGTAAATCCATGTCGATATTTTACATTCTTTCCTGAATTTAGGATAAGCTTTCCAGAGGTTCAGTACTACATCCTGATAGAGGTCGTTGAGCGGAGCGTTGGGATGAGTATACAGATAGCATACTTTGTAGATTACCCGCTCATATTCGCGTATAACCGACAAGAACTCTTGCTCAATAGGGTTGTTTGCCTCTGTTGTTGGTTCTCTCATGGATTTTAGGATTGCTTTTCTGGTTAGTTAGTCGTGAGAAAAGGAGAAAAATCACACGAAGATACAAGCTATTGCAGATTGGCTGCCAGGAATTTGCGCATTTCTTCAATACTTCTTCTCCGGCGGCGGGCATAGTCTTCGAGTTGGTCTTCTCCGATCTTTCCGACAGAAAAATATTCGGATACAGGATGTGCAAACATCAGGCCGCACACCGATGCATGAGGATACATTGCCCCGTTTTCAGTCAGTGAAATGCCGATCTGTTTCATGTCCAGCAGTTCGTCCAGCAGGAAGTTGACGGACTGATCCGGCAAAGAAGGATAACCGACGGCAGGACGGATACCTTGATATTTCTCGACTAATAAGTCCGCCATGCCTAAATTTTCGTCTTTCGCGTATCCCCACGCTTCTTTTCTCACATACTCGTGCATTTTTTCTGTGGCTGCTTCCGCAAGTCGGTCAGAAAGGGTTTGTACGAGCAAATGTTTGTAAGGATCCTGTTCGTATAGTCCTTCCATGTCTGCGTCAATGGAAGAAGCAAAAGCTCCCAACGTATCCGGAATGCCGGAAGAAAGCGGACGGATGAAGTCACTCAGGCAAAGGAAAGGACTTCCGTCCTTCTTAGGTGTTTGCTGACGGAGTAAGGGAAAGACCATGAACTGATTCTCTGCTTTTTCAATTACCAGATTATCCCCGTCGGAGTTTGCCTTACACAACTTGAAGATTGTTCTGACCTCATAGTCCCGGTCGAGTACATCCAGCATACGGTTTGCCTCCTTGAACAGTTGCATGGCTTCCGAAGCCTTGTTACGTTCCTCTACCGGAAAGGAGGCCAGCCACATGGCACGGCAGGCATCGCAACCATGAATATTGGCGATAGCTGCATAGCGAGGTTGGAATCCCCAGGCATGGAAAAAGTAAATCCAATTGATGTAGGGGGTAACGGTATGTATTTTATAAGATAGAACAGTGCTCATAAGTTTGCCGATGACGAATTATATTTATCTAAATCTTAATTCTTGTCCACGATAAGTTTCGTCTATTTCTCCGTTATCGTATAACAGGTGACCGTTCACAAATGTTTTCTCCACTTTCCAGTTGAAGGTATGACCTTCCAGCGGACTCCATTGGCATTTGCTTACAATGCAATCCGTTGTTACTGTCCATTTGGAGTTGGGACGTACTAATACAAGGTCTGCCTGATAACCTTTATGGATAAATCCGCGATTATTTATTTCATACATTTGAGCAGGCGCATGAGACATCTTTTCTACTATTTTCTCGATAGAGAAGATACCTTTATCTACAAGTTCCAGCATACTGGCCAGAGAGAATTGGATCATTGGCATTCCGGACATCGCTTTCAAAGCGCCTCCCTCTTTTTCGCTTAGCAGATGCGGGGCATGATCGGTCGCAATGGCGTCGATCAGACCGTTGTTGACAGCTTCCTGCAAAGCCTTCCGGTCTTCGGCTGTTTTAATGGCAGGGGTACATTTGATGCGTGCGCCTAAAGTCTGATAATCATCTTCCGTAAAAAGTAAGTGAGAAACACAAGCTTCCGCCGTAATTCGCTTCGTTATCAAAGGAGCGTCGGAAAATAAATCCAGTTCTCTAGCTGTGGAAATATGCATGATGTGCAAGCGGGCATTTGCCTCACGTGCCAGTTGTACTGCCAGTTCGGAGGAACGGTAACAAGCTTCTTCCGAACGGATAACCGGATGAAGGGTCAAAGGTACATCGTCCCCGTATGCTTTTTTATATTTGTCTGTATTTTCTTTGATAATTCCCTGGTCCTCACAATGGGCGGCGATAAGTAAATCGGTTCCGCCGAATATATTGCGCAGGCTCGCCATGCGGTCTACCAGCATATTGCCTGTGCTTGATCCCATAAATAGTTTTACGCCACAAACACGGTGTTTGTCCAGTTGGGCAAACTGCGGGTAGTTATTGTTGGTTGCCCCGAAGTAACAGGAATAGTTGACGGCCGACTTCCCGGCCAATAAAGCAAGTTTCTCATCCAGAGCCTCTAACGTTGTCGTCTGCGGATTCGTATTCGGCATATCCATGATAGAGGTAACGCCTCCGGCGGCCGCAGCACGGCTTTCGGTAGTTATATCCGCTTTATGAGTCAGTCCCGGGTCACGAAAATGCACGTGTTCGTCAATTGCGCCCGGCAAAAGATAACATCCGGTTGCGTCTATGATTTCATCACAAGGTGTAGTTGTTTTTTCTTCTCCGGTCAGTATTTCGGCAATCTTCTCGCCTTCGATAACAACCGAACCCAGAACTTTTCTTCCTTCGTTGACTATAACGGCATTTTGAATCAGTGTACGTTTCATTTCTTTTGGGGGAATTTGTGGAACCAACTATTTACTTTTAATTTAATCACTCCGAATACGGCCTCTCCGAAGATACTGCTGTTCATTTTCGAAGTACCCAACTCGCGATTGATGAAGATAACGGGAACTTCGATAATCTTGAAACCACATTTATAAGCGGTAAATTTCATTTCGATCTGGAAGGCATATCCCTTAAAACGAATGTGTTCTAGATCAATCGTTTCGAGTACCTGTCGGCGGTAACAAACAAATCCGGCAGTGGTATCGTGGATAGGAATACCTGTAATGAACTGCACGTATTTGGATGCGAAATAAGACATCAGTACTCTGCCCATAGGCCAATTGACTACATTCACTCCGCTGACGTAGCGGGAGCCGACAGCTACATCTCCTCCTGCTTCCGCACACGCCTGATACAGACGGGGCAAGTCATTCGGATTATGACTGAAATCAGCATCCATTTCAAAAATATATTCGTACGAATGTTCCAGTGCCCACTTGAATCCGGCGATATAGGCAGTGCCCAGCCCTAACTTTCCTTTGCGTTCAATCATAAAAAGACGTTCGGGAAATTCTTGTTGCAAAGTCTTGACGATGTTTGCCGTTCCGTCCGGCGAACCGTCCTCTATTACCAGAATATGGAATATCTTAGGAAGTCCGAAAACGGCACGGATGATATTTTCTATGTTCTCCCGTTCATTATAGGTAGGGATAATTACAATGCTATCCGATATTTGCATATAAATACTATAAATTTTAGAAACAAAAGTAGTTCTTTTCCTTTAGTTACGAACGGACTAAGGATAATTTAACGTGGAAGTATATGGTAAGTTTAGCTTTTTAGTACTAGTATTTAGATGTTTTTGTCCTTAAGGACTAAGTTCTTTTATGCAAGAATCTATTTGTCTGACAATAGTTGAGTTTGTGTTCAACAGCTGTCAAACGAATAAAGGATAGTATATTGAGAAGTAAACGAATGGGGAAATAGAATTAAATTCAAGCGGTACTGCCTTTAATTTCTAACGGTAATGTACAAGGTGCTCGCGTTATTTTTGTACTTTTGCGGGGAAATTTTTATAGGTATGACGATAACTGAGTTGCAACAACTATATGCTGCCCATCCTAACATGGCAGTGATGAAGCGTTTGTTGAAGGATACTTCTGTTCAAACTATTTTTTGTGGAGGATTATATGCGTCTGCTGCTTCGCTTTTTTCTTCTATATTGGTGCAGGAGGGAGGTTGTCCTTTTGTCTTTATTCTGGGCGATCTGGAGGAAGCGGGGTATTTTTATCACGACTTGACGCAAGTGTTGGGGACAGAAACTGTACTTTTCTTTCCTTCTTCGTTCCGCCGTTCCATTAAGTACGGGCAAAAAGATGCGGCAAATGAGATTCTCCGCACGGAAGTATTGAGCCGTTTGCAGAAAGGGGAGAAGGGCTTGTGCATCGTCACCTATCCGGATGCATTGGCGGAGAAAGTTGTATCCCGTAAAGAATTGAGCGATAAGACTCTGAAACTGAATGTCGGCGAGAAGGTAGACACGACCTTTATCACGGATGTGTTGCATAGTTATGGTTTCGAATATGTGGATTATGTATATGAGCCGGGGCAGTATGCCGTTCGTGGTAGCATCATCGACGTCTTTTCTTTTGCTTCGGAATATCCTTACCGCATTGACTTTTTTGGAGACGAAGTAGAGAGTATCCGTACCTTTGAGGTTGAATCCCAGCTATCTCGGGAGAAGAAAGAAGGAGTGTCTATCGTGCCCGATTTGGCTGTGACGGGAGATGTTACTACCTCGTTTTTGGATTTCATACCGAAAGAGACTACCTTGGCAATGCGTGACTTCCTTTGGTTGCGTGAACGGATTCAGGTCGTGCACGATGAGGCGTTGACGCCGCAGGCGATAGCCGTACAGGAAGTCGAAGAAAATGGCGGTATTACGTTGGAAGGCAAACTGATAGACGGCAGTGAATTTACCGTGCGTGCACTTGATTTCCGCCGGCTGGAGTTTGGTAACAAGCCGACCGGTACTCCGAATGCCAGCGTCACTTTTGATACTTCCGCACAGCCTATCTTTCATAAAAACTTCGACTTGGTAGCCGGCTCTTTCAAGGAGTATTTGGAAAAAGGATATACCCTTTATATTTGTAGTGACAGCATGAAGCAGACGGATCGTATCCGGGCAATCTTCGAAGACCGGGGGGATAAGATCAAATTTACTCCTGTAGAACGTACTGTGCATGAAGGTTTTGTTGATAACACATTGCGTCTCTGTATCTTTACAGATCACCAGTTGTTCGACCGTTTCCATAAATATAATCTGAAAAGCGATAAGGCTCGTTCAGGTAAAGTGGCCCTGTCCTTGAAAGAACTGAATCAGTTTACTCCGGGTGATTATGTGGTGCATGCGGACCACGGTATCGGACGTTTTTCCGGATTGGTGCGTATTCCGAATGGAGATACTACGCAAGAAGTTCTGAAACTGGTTTTTCAAAATGAGGATGTGGTGTTTGTCTCGATTCATTCTTTGCATAAGGTCTCTAAATATAAAGGTAAGGAGGGCGAAGCTCCCCGCCTTAATAAGTTGGGAACGGGGGCATGGGAGAAACTGAAAGAGCGTACAAAAACCAAAATCAAGGATATTGCCCGCGATTTGATTAAGTTGTATTCGCAACGTCGTCAGGAGAAAGGCTTTTCTTATAGTCCCGACAGTTTCTTGCAGCGTGAGTTGGAAGCGTCTTTTATTTATGAAGATACACCCGATCAGAGCAAAGCTACTGTCGATGTGAAGACCGATATGGAGAGTGACCGCCCAATGGACCGTCTCGTCTGTGGGGATGTAGGCTTTGGAAAAACGGAAGTGGCTATCCGGGCAGCTTTTAAGGCGGTGGCGGACAATAAGCAGGTTGCAGTTCTGGTGCCGACCACGGTGCTTGCTTATCAGCATTTCCAGACCTTCCGCGAACGTTTGAAGGGATTGCCTTGCCGGGTGGAATATCTGAGCCGTGCACGTACGGCCGCACAGGCAAAAGCGGTGCTGAAAGAATTGAAGGAAGGTGATGTCGGTATACTTATCGGTACTCATCGTATTTTGGGAAAAGATGTCCGGTTCAAGGATTTAGGATTACTGATTGTTGATGAGGAACAGAAATTCGGTGTTTCCGTCAAGGAGAAGTTACGTCAGTTGAAGGTGAATGTCGATACATTGACTATGACTGCCACGCCCATTCCCCGGACGCTGCAATTCTCATTAATGGGTGCGCGAGACCTGAGTGTGATCTCTACACCGCCGCCTAACCGTTATCCGATTCAGACCGAAGTGCATACCTTTAATGAAGAAGTGATAACGGACGCTATCAACTTTGAAATGAGTCGTAACGGACAGGTGTTTTTTGTCAACAACCGGATAGCAAACCTGCCCGAATTAAAAGCGATGATTGAACGCCATATCCCTGACTGTCGTGTGGCAATTGGACACGGGCAGATGGAACCTGCCGAACTGGAGAAAATCATTTTTGATTTTGTCAACTATGACTATGACGTACTCCTTGCAACTACTATTATTGAAAGTGGCATTGATATTCCGAATGCCAATACGATCATCATCAATCAGGCGCAGAATTTTGGTTTGAGTGACCTTCATCAGATGCGTGGCCGTGTAGGGCGCAGCAATAAGAAAGCGTTCTGTTATTTGTTGGCTCCTCCGTTGAGTAGCCTGACAGCAGAGGGACGCCGTCGGTTACAAGCAATTGAGAATTTTAGTGATTTGGGCAGTGGTATCCATATCGCCATGCAGGATTTGGATATTCGCGGTGCCGGTAACTTGCTTGGAGCCGAGCAAAGCGGATTTATCGCCGACCTGGGATATGAAACGTATCAAAAGATTCTTTCCGAAGCTGTTCACGAATTGAAGAATGATGAATTTGCAGATTTGTATGCGGATGAAATCAAAGGTGAAGGGCAGATTAGCGGTGAAGGTTTTGTGGATGAATGTCAGGTGGAAAGTGACCTTGAACTGTTATTGCCTGCTAATTACGTGACGGGCAGTAGCGAACGTATGTTGCTTTATCGTGAATTGGACGGTTTGATGCTGGATAAAGACGTAGAGGCATTCCGTTCCCGTCTGGAGGACCGTTTCGGACCTGTTCCGCCGGAAACGGAAGAATTGCTTCGTATTGTTCCTCTCCGCCGTCTGGCAGCACGCTTGGGAGCGGAGAAGATCTTCCTGAAAGGTGGTCGGATGACGTTGTTCTTTGTCTCCAACCCGGATAGTCCGTTCTATCAAAGTCAGGCTTTCGGTAAAGTGATAGATTATATGATGAAATATACCCGCCGTTGTGACCTGCGTGAACAGAACGGCAAGCGAAGTATGCTGATAAAAGATGTGACTAATGTGGAAACTGCGGTGAGTGTGTTGCAAGAAGTTGTGGCGTTGCCGGTGAAAGAATGATATATTGTTAATGAGGAACTCTTTTAATCGTTTTTGTTTATATGGAAAGAAGAATTATTTCTTCTTTCCATATAATTTATCTATCAGGTCCTGACGTCCGATACGTCTCAACTCATTGATAATGTTTTTCCGTTCTTCGGGCTTATACCAGAAGAAGAATTGTCGTTGGGCAAGTTTTTCCCGCTGTGTTTTAGCACTGAAGATAGGTTCCAGTGTGTACGGGTGAAATCCGGTATACCAAGTCTCAGTCGCTACTGTCATAGGAGTAGGGGTGAAGTCCTGTACCTGTTCCAAGTGGAAGTCCAGGCGTTTGGTGATAACGGCAAGCTCCGCCATATCTTCTTCTTTGCATCCGGGATGTGAAGATATAAAATAAGGAATGAGCTGCTGACGCAGGTTTTCTTCCCGGTTGATGCGGTCGAATATCTTCTTGAATGTTTCAAACTGTTCAAAAGAAGGCTTGCGCATGATGGACAATACACGGTCGCTTGTATGTTCCGGAGCTACCTTTAACCGCCCACTGACGTGACTGGCTATCAATTCACGGGTATATTCGGCCGTACTGCGATTGGTTGCCGTATCTTTGCTTTGATGTAGTAACAGGTCATAGCGTACTCCACTGCCGATAAAGGATTTCTTAATACCGGGCAGAGCGTCTACCGCATGATAAATATCCAATAGGGGACGGTGGTCTGAATTTAAGTTCGGACAAACTTTAGGATGTATGCATGAGGGGCGTTTGCACTTCTTGCAAATCGCCTCGTCTTTTCCTTTCATCTGATACATATTGGCAGAAGGACCGCCGAGATCGCTTAAATATCCTTTGAAATCAGGTAGTTGCATCACCTCTTTTACTTCTTTCAAGATAGATGCCTTACTACGGCTGACAATGAATTTCCCTTGGTGTGCCGAGATGGTGCAGAATGCGCAGCCACCGAAACAGCCCCGGTGAATATTGACGGAGAATTTAATTATATCATACGCAGGAATTCTCTTCCCTTTGTATTTGGGATGAGGCAGCCGGGTATAAGGCAAATCGAACGAATGGTCGAGTTCTTCCTGACTCATCGGAGGGTATGGAGGATTGACTACTACCACTTTGTTTCCTACCGCCTGTGTGATGCGTGAAGCTGCATATTTGTTGGATTCTTCTTCAATATGCCGGAAGTTGCTTGCCTGCTTCTTCTTGTCTGCCAGGCATTCTTCGTGAGAATAAAGTTGAATGTCTTCTTCGGCTGCCGTCCATTCTGCTGCACGGCAAAGATAGGCTGTTTGAGGAATTGTTCCGACGATCGTTTTAAATTCGTTGGTTGTCAACGTGGCTTGTTCTGTGGGGAGCAAGTTTTTCATTTTGCGGATTAATTCTACAATAGGTTTTTCGCCCATACCATAGATCAGCAAGTCTGCGCCACTGTCACATAAAATGCTTTTTTGTACTTTGTCCTGCCAATAATCGTAATGGCTCAAGCGTCTCATACTTGCTTCGATACCTCCTAATATTACGGGGGCATCGGGATATAGCTTTTTCAGAATTTGGCTATAAACGATAGAAGGATATTCCGGGCGCATATCCGGGCGTCCGTCCGGTGTATAAGCGTCTTCGCTGCGCAAGCGTTTGTTGGCAGTATATTTATTGACCATTGAATCCATGCTTCCGGCGGAAATGCCGAAAAATAAACGGGGGCGTCCCAATTTCTTGAAGTCACGCAGGTCATCGCGCCAGTTTGGTTGGGGAACGATAGCAATTTTTAATCCTTCTGCTTCGAGGATACGTCCGATAACAGCCGCTCCGAAGGAAGGGTGGTCTACGTATGCATCACCGCTGAAAAGAATGACGTCCAATTCATTCCAGCCGCGAAGTTCTACTTCTTTTTTTGTTGTAGGTAACCAGTCAGTCAGTCGAAAATCTTTCATGCCGCAAAGATACGGATAAACTTATAAAGTTATAAGATGATAGGGCTATAAAGTTCAGCCACGCCTCTTATCACCTTATAACTTTATGCTTTATCGCTTTGTAGTTATTTCTTTGCGATTGTAAATTGCACAGTCAACTGTTCGCCGTCATAGATCTCACGAAAGCCGATGCTTTGCTCTGACAGATATTCTTTTAAATCCTGAAATGCGTCGGCATGGTTCATGATGATTTCTAGCGTTTCGCCGGGAACAGCGTTACACATGGCTTTGATTGCGGGAATTAACGGACTGTATGCCGTTGTTCCCCGGGTATCCACCGTAATCATTCTTCCTCCTCTTCTTCTGCTTCCGGACTGGAGAGCCAGGTCAGATAGAGCTTGATAAGCTGTTGCAGGCCGAACGCTTTCATATTATTGTGATAAATCACATCAATACAAAGATCCAGCAAATCTTTACTGTCTTCTTCCTGACTGGCGATAAGAGAGCGGACATTCAATTTCAGTTTGTCCAGCACCGGTTCGTCTACAATACCTGTACTGTCAATCAGGTGACGGAACAGAGAATATTTTTCAATTGTTCTTAGATTTTCAGTAGATACCTCTATGCTGCGTGTACCGCTGGGATTTGCTTGTATAGTATACATTGTTCTTTAGTTTTAAGAGTTATTGTTTCTTGCAAAGATAGAATTTAAAATGAAAAACAGGCTATAAAAAGGGATATTTTTTGTTTCCCTGCAATGAACTCTTATTTTTGAGTAAAGAATCCCAATATGCCTGCCATAACGATTGCACGGTCTGCTTCCGACAGGATACTTTCAAAAGGGAAACCCAGTACGAAGGTACGATAGTTCCCTTTATAGGCAATACCTGCACTTTGATTGCCAGGCGCATAAGTAAATACCGGAAATGCGGAATCTACCGGGACAATGCAATCCGGAGCGGGGATCGCATAGTTGTTCTCATTGGGCAATCGGGGAATACTGATTGTGCGTCCGAGTCCGTTGATCCGATTAGAATTTTTGTCCGTCAGACTACCTTGATACCCATATTTCAGAACTCTTTGTGTAAATTCCCTGTTTCCTTGCGTGCCATTCATGTCACTGCCTACGTATGCACCACTCACAAGTATATTTCCGCCGGATTGGCAATAACTGGAGATAATGCGTTGCATTGCCGAAGAAAATGTTTTGTAATAAGCCTTAGCTGACGCATCCTCTTTCTCAAGTCCTAAGATATAATCTACAATCGGATAATCTTCCAACGTGACGATTCCGTTTTCTACCGCTTCGTCACTGCATGATACGAAACTGTATTTTCCGGTTGCCTGAATCGCTTTCCCATGAATGAATGGATAATCAAATGTATTTCCTGCTATTTTCATTCCTTCCAATTCACTACTGCTGTGCCCCAAACTTCCTTTCCCTTCTTTCCCCGCTTGTGTGCGGTCGAATCCGCTTTGTATTCCGCAGAATGAGAAATTCGACAGATACGGAACTCCCGGATCCTGCTCTAAGTCGAATCCTGCTTTATCCGGAGTATTGATGACGGCCGGACCGCTGATCCTATCAAATCCATTGATGATTAAAACTTTTTCACGTTCACGTTTTGCTTTGTAGGCTGAGAGTATTTCAGAAGGGAAACTCTCTCCACCTCTGTTTGCGGCCGTTACTTTGAATGAATAAACCAGTCCCGGCTCTATCTTAACAGTGTATGAAGACTTGCTGACTAAAGTTCCGTTGTCAAAACCTCCGTAACCAATGCGTGTATATACAATGTATTCCCGTGGACGTGCTGAAGGCTCCTGCGGGTCATCTTCTCCTTTCCACGAAAGTTCCAGCGTATTCTTTTTTTTGCCGAAACGAATAGCAAAGTTGCTAACAGGAAGCGGTTGTACCACATAATCTTTATCATGTTGGCTGGTAATAAACTGCAAAATTCCTTTGTAAATGGCGCGTCCTACCGTGAATTTGAAGTTGGGGTCATGGCCGAGCTGCATATCGGCAAAGTTCTGATGTGAAAGCAGCTCGATAATGGTGGAAGGCGTAGCCGGAAGCCGTGTCTCGCTATAATTCCGGTTCCACATACTGCGCCGTGTCCAAGGGAGATTATAGCTTGAACGAATATCTTTTTGAATTTGTGTGAGCAGAATATCCGCCAAATCACGTGAAGCATACCGGTCCGTTCCCATATTCAGTTTGCCGTTATTGAAATCAGTAGTGTAAATGCCGAGCGAACCGATGATTTCGTCCGTTTTGCTGCATCCGGCATCACTGTGAAGTGCCATTGTCATTTCCAATGGTACTCCTAGCCCTGGTTGCGTAGGATTATAAACAGAACCTCCCGATAGATAATTGATTGTATTGGAGCGTGTGTTGATATCGTCCGCATAATCATTCTCGCCTTTACGCCCGGCATATACATCGTAAGGCATTCCCGCCCACTGGGCAGAGTAGCGTGCCCCTTCCAGATAGCGCGGCAATCCGCTTATCTTTCCTCCGCGGGAAATATTGCCCATTCCTCCACCGAAACGCACCGCATCGGCACATACTACACCATGTTCGCTGCTTTCATTACTCAATACCACCATGCCATAATCGTTGTTGCCTTTGTCAAATTCAAAGGTGCCGAGGTATACCCAAGTTCCTCCGCCTATCTTTTGGTTTACTTTAAATTCCGTAACCCCTCCATTATGAAAGACAAGATATTTGGCGTCACTTACGCTGTTGGGTAATGTCTGATAAGAAACATAAACAGCGTATGTTCCGGTTGCCGGCAGGGTAGGTACCCATTCGGCAAAAGCTTGGTCCTTGTTCTTCTTTTTCTTTCTTTCTGTGGAGATCATTCGGCAAGTACCGTCTGCGAAAGGATTTTCCCCATCTTGGTAGATTGTTTTCTTTTGGGCGAATCCTCTTACCGAGGCTCTGTCCCATTTAGCTTTTTTACTGCCTACCTCCAGATAGAGAGAAGCGTTAGGCGTATCATTATCCACAATGATTTCATTCTTTTGCGTATCCCGTTCGCGAGGCGTGTAGACAACGGCGCCTGCATTTTCCAACATCGGAATTACATAAGGAAGAACAAAAGATTGAGTGAACAGATCTTCTGTTGTGCAGAACAAGCGGGGGCGTTGCCAGCCCCATTCGTTTTTATCGTTTTTGAAATAATTACCGTGGCTTTGCCAGACAGCGATATGGCGGTCTTGTAACCCGCGTGATACTTCATTGGGGCGTGAGATGTTTTTCACCCAGGGAACTCCTTTATAATCAATGTCCAAAGACATCCGTTCCTTATCTTTTTTCTTGTTTCGATAAAGGTTGGGCACTAAATTTTCAATCGGCTTGCCGTCTGCATAAATAGTGAGCTGGTAGTAATGAACCGGACCGGGAAGTAAATCTTTTACTTGATTATAAATAGTCTCTACGGTTTCCGACCGAAAAGGTTGGTAGGCAAAGCTTTCAGAGGCATAAACAGCAATTGTTTTGCGGTCATAATCAATGTCGAAGCTATTCAGTTTTGGGGTGCTGATTTTGGCAGTTGCGGTATATTTATTGAAATAATCCGTTAGCCGCTCTTTTATATTACTTTCGATGTCTTGGGCAAAAAGAATATTAATCCCCATTGTCAGATATATGAAGAACACTATTATTTTTTTCATCATTCAATGCTTTTAGGTTTTCCCCGCAAAAATAAACAAAAAAGAGTGAGAAGTATCGAAACTTCCCACTCTTCTTTCATTGTTTTATATTCTCTTAATTAAGAGCTTTTCTATTTATAGCGGAATATATTCTACGAATGCTTCCATAGCTTCGTAAGAAGCCAGACCTAACTGGTCGTACAAAGTAGCTGTGCCACGATTACGGTCTTCACTGCGTTGCCAGAACAAACGTTCGTCATTACCCAGGAACGGAGCACTTTCCATTTGTGACTGATGTTTCAGGATAGAGTTACGTTTTGCACGAAGTTCTTCCGGACTGATAGGCACTGCCATTTCAATGTTTTCAATTTCCCATTCAGCCCATGCACCACGATACATCCAGATACGGCAGTCTTTCAACCATTTTGCACCTTCTTCTTTTTCGAGGTCAACGGCAGCAAATACGGCGTCCGTACATACACGGTGTGTTCCGTGAGGATCTGCGAGGTCACCGGCTACAAAAATCTGATGAGGTTTCACTTCACGAAGCAGGTTACGTACGATTTCCACATCCGCTTCACTAATTGGGTTCTTCTGAATCTTACCTGTTTCGTAGAATGGTAAGTCGAGGAAGTGACAACGTTCTAGTGGTATATTGTTATAAGTACAAGCGGTACGTGCTTCACCACGACGAATCAAGCCTTTGATAGTAAGTATATCACGGCTGTCCATATCACCGTCTTTCTTTTCTTTCAGGAAGTTACGTATTTCTGCATACTTCTCATTGATAACCTGGTCTTCGCTGTTGTTGAAGAGTTGGTTGAATCCGTTGATGAAATGCATGAAACGAACTACTTCCTCATCACCTACGGCAATATTGCCGGAAGTCTCGTAAGCTACGTGCACCTCATGTTTCTGTTCTACCAGACGACGGAGTGTTCCACCCATGGAGATTACATCATCATCTGGATGCGGAGAGAAGATAATCACACGTTTCGGATATGGTTTGGCACGTTCCGGACGGTAAGTATCGTCAGCATTCGGTTTGCCACCCGGCCAACCTGTGATAGTATGTTGCAAATCGTTGAATATCTTAATATTCACATTGTATGCCGAACCATACAATGCCAGAAGTTCGCTCAGACCGTTTTCATTGTAATCCTTATTTGTTAATTTCAAAATAGGCTTACCTGTCAACTGGCATAGCCAAACGATAGCGCTGCGGATTAATTTATCATTCCATTCGCAAGAAGTAACCAGCCAAGGGCGTTGGATACGGGTTAAGTTCATAGCAGCCGAGAGGTCAAGGGCTACATGGGCATTGTTGTGAGTTTGCAGGTAAGATGCAGGAATGGTATCGGAGATAGGTCCTTCTACACATTCTTTAATCATAGCTGCTTTATTTTCACCCCACGCAAGTAAATAGACTTTCTTTGCACCGAGAATAGTTGATACTCCCATTGTGATAGAACTGATCGGCGTATTATCCAACGTTCCGAAGATTTTAGATGCTTCATTGCGTGAAGCATTATCCAGCAAAATCAGGCGGGTGGTAGAATTCAGTCGGGAACCCGGTTCGTTGAATGCGATATTGCCTACGCGACCGATACCTAACAGAGCAATGTCAATTCCTCCGAAACTTTCAATGCGTTGTTCATACAACCGGCAATATTCGAAGATTGTATCTTTGGCGATTGTTCCGTCAGGAGTAAATATATTCTGTTTGTCAATATCAATATGATCCAACAACATCTCTTTCAATGCATTGAAGTTACTGTTGATTGCATCAGAAGATAACGGATAGTATTCGTACATATTAAATACAATCACGTTACGGAAGCTAAGGCCTTCTTCTTTATGCATACGGATCAGTTCCTGATATACATGGCTGGGTGAATTACCTCCGGGAAGTGCTAATACGCAGAAACGTCCTGCTTTTTGTTTTTCGCGGATGGTCTGTGCTATTTCTCGAGCAATATAGTTAGCCCCTTCTTCTACAGATTCATAGATGTCCGTAGGGATTTTTTCGAGTCTTGTCAAGACTGATTTTTCAAATGCATTCTCCGGTCTGTAGTATCTGGGGGAGACCCGGTGGAGGCTGATTTGAGAACTAAGATTTGTTTTCATAAAGTTGTTTATTAAGTTATGTAAGATTAGCGTCCTTACGACTGTATTTTCACGACAAAGATACAAAAGAAGTCTATATGTTTAACTACTAACATCTAGGTATTGTTGCTATATCAAGCCGTTTTTAACATTTGTTTTATAGCAAATACTAAAGATGAAATTCGTCTGCATCTTTCCAAACCGGAAACTTTTCCCTGAGCCGGTTGAGAGCACCCAGTTGGAGGCTTGTCGTAGCTATTCCTTCCTGTTCGTCCGGCAATGAGGCTATTTCTTCTCCGAAAGCGGAATAGATTTTGCTTCCTCCATTATATTTAAGATGATATCCGTCCATGCCTGTTCTGTTGACACCGCATACATAACATTGATTTTCCAAAGCACGTGCTCGGAGCAAAGCGTCCCAAGCCAGGCGACGGGGGATAGGCCAGTTTGCTACATATATTAATAAGTCATATTCATTCTTGACGTTCCGGCTCCACACAGGAAAACGGAGATCGTAACATACAAGCAGGCAGATATTCCACCCATGATAGGGAATGATGATCCGTTTGTTACCTGCGGAAAAGTGTTCGGCTTCACGTCCCATGCGGAACAAATGGCGTTTATCGTAAAAATAGTATTCTCCTTCGGGAGTGAGGAAGAAAGCACGGTTATAAAACTGTCCGTTATCAGTGGCAATATAGCTTCCACAGATAGCCAGTTGAAATAAGGATGCCCATTGTTTCAAAGTAGAGATTGTTTTGCCGGAATTGGGCTCTGCTAATGTCTGGCTTTGCATACTGAACCCTGTCGAGAACATTTCCGGTAAAACAACAATCTCCGTTGTTCCACGGAGGCTTTGTAGCTTTTCGTGGAGCAAACGGAGATTTTCTTGTTTATTTTCCCAAACGATATCGGTTTGTATGATAGAAACTCGAATGGAATCCATTATGGTTAGTACTTATTGTCTAATACTTAAATCATATTTCTCCAAGAGCAAAGTTCTCAGGATGTTTTCCTTTGAAATCTTTGTAATAGAGCTTGATTTCCCTCATGTCTTTATTAATATCTCCCGAAGGCATAATGGCTTTGGTTGCCGAAATCGTCTTCTTTTCATAGTCGATGCCAATCAATACGATAGGCACCTGCGCTTTGAGGGAGATATAATAAAATCCTTTTTTCCAGTTTGGATTGGCTTTCCGGGTTCCTTCGGGGGTAATGGCCAGATGAAACTTTTTGCATTCGTTAAAGTGGTGAACCATTTGGTCTACCAATGAAGTCTTCCGTCCACGATCTACGGGAATCCCGCCTACAGCTTTGAAAATTAATCCTAATGGAAAAAAGAACCATTCTTTTTTCATCATGAAACTTGTCTTGCGGCCTAAAGCACCGTAAAATAGTTTTCCAATAAATAAATCAAAGTTCGTTGTGTGTGGTGCGGCACATATTACGCATTTATCATAATTAGGTACCGTAACGTTTGTTTTCCACCCTAACAGGCGGTAATAGATAAAGCTATAAATTGCTTTCTTCATTCTGTTTTTAGTTCAATTTTCCGATAGCTTCAATAATCTCGTTTACCTTTGCATTAAAATCAGCACGGAATTTTTTATAAAAAACTTTCACATTGCCCGGTTCTGTGTGGCTGATACGGGTCACAAATTCATCCTGCATCTTCAATACTTCAGACATCAGTTCATCTGCTTTATCCTTATCTGTTCCAGGGATAAACATGCTGTTGATTAAACACTCGGTGAACAACTCTCCTGCGATATAGTTTACGTTTTTCTTTAGTTCTCTTCTACTTGCCATAATCTTTACATTTAATGGTGAATAATAAAAAATACTTGTGGTAAAGATAGGCACTTTCTTTGATTTGTGCGAATAAATAATCGAAAAAACATTATTCGAGCCTTTATCTTTTTATTTTTATAGTGGTCGAAATCATAAAGTAGCTTATTTTTGTTCTTTCTCATACATTATATTATTTATAAAATTATTTGTGATGCAAAAAATGAATAAAAATGGATTTAGCCGATGTGCAGAGATGTATATCGAGCGTTTACGGAAAGAAGGACGGTATTCTACGGCGCATGTCTATAAGAATGCCCTTTTATCTTTCACTACGTTTTGCGGTACGTTCAATGTATCGTTCAGGCAAGTGACCCGGGGACGTTTGCGTTGTTATGGGCAGTACCTATATGAATGTGGCTTGAAACCTAATACGGTTTCTACATATATGCGTATGCTTCGCAGCATTTATAATAGAGGAGTAGAATCGGGGAGTGCCCCTTATGTGCACCGATTATTTCACGATGTCTATACAGGGGTGGATATCCGGCAAAAGAAAGCCTTGCCGGTTGCCGAGCTTCACAGGTTTTTGTATGATGATCCCAAATCGGAGCGCTTGCGTCATACACAAACTATTGCTGCTTTGATGTTTCAGTTTTGTGGAATGTCATTTGCCGATTTGGCTCATTTGGAAAAGTCTTCCTTAGACAGTAATGTGCTACGATATAATCGTATCAAGACTAAGACTCCTATGAGTGTGGAAGTACTTGATACTGCGAAGGAAATGATTAATCAGCTTCGAAGTAACCAAGTGACTCCTTCTGACTGTCCCGATTATCTGTTTGATATCCTGTCTGGCGACAAAAAACGGAAAGATGAAGGAGCTTATCGGGAATATCAGTCTGCACTTCGAAAGTTTAATAATCGTTTGAAGGATTTGGCAAGAGTGCTTCATCTAAATTCGCCTGTATCTTCATACACTCTTCGTCACTCTTGGGCAACAACAGCTAAATATCGCGGAGTTCCTATTGAAATGATAAGTGAATCATTAGGCCACAAATCTATAAAAACAACACAAATCTATCTGAAAGGCTTCAATCTGCAAGAACGTACAGAAGTAAATAGAATGAATTTATCTTACGTTAGAAATTGCTATGTAACTAGGGGTAAATAGGTAAGATGCTGATAATAAGCAGTGAAGTATGTGTGTTACTTCTTAGGTAACAGAATTAAATTTGACGCAAAGATAGACAAAAAAAGAAATAGCAAACAAATAATCCTCCATTTTTTTTCGTTTTATCTGAAACATAGGGCAAAAAAATATCCGAACATGAAATAATATTGTCTTCATGCTCTGTTGCTAATTTGTTTATATTCAAAAGGATTTCCTCTTTCACTAAAGCCAGAAAGCCCTTTGGTACCACATTTGTCGATGTTTTTCTCTATTTTCATTCCGCTTAGTTTCGATTGTGTGTGTTCTGTTACCTAAGAAGTAACAGAAATATGAATAGTAAAAATAGCAGATTAATCAATTCTTTGAGAAAATTGCTATTGGGGAACAATATACAAATTGAGATGGAACAAACTAAAGCTGTTTTCAGGAATAAGCCATTTATTTTATTGAAAGGCATTATTCTACTTCTGATTTTCATATTGACGACCAGTTTGGTTCGTGCACAATACTCCTTGGGATCGACAGGACAATTAATGATACCTACTGCCGAGATGCAGGAAACCGGTACGTTTATAGGAGGAGCAAACTACCTACCCGAGCAAGTTACCCCTTCTGTTTTCAGTTTTCCTACAATGAATTATTTCGTGGATATGACACTGTTTTCTTTCATTGAATTTACTTATCGAATGACATTACTCAAAATGACAACGGCTACGGGAAGAACAGGTTATCACAATCAAGACCGTTCCAATACGATTCGTATCCGTCCGTTAAAAGAAAGCCGTTATTTTCCGGCTGTTGTGATTGGGGGGGATGATCTTCTGACTGAAGGAAAAACTCCATATTGGGGTGCCTACTATGGTGTGCTTACTAAAACAATCGGATTCCGTTCGGGACATCAACTGGCAATTACGGCGGGTTGGTATTTTCATCAGGGTGATAAGCCTGTATATAATAAAGGACCTTTCGGCGGAGTTCGTTATACTCCCTCTTTTTGTCGGGAATTGAAATTCATGGCGGAATATGATACGCATGGTTGGAACATTGGTGCTGCTATGCGCTTTTGGAAGCATCTATCCGTCAACGTGTTTACCCGCGAATTTACATGTGTGTCTGCCGGTTTACGGTATGAATGTACATTAATACATTAAATGAAGATGAAAAGAATAGTTGGTATAGTATATGTTTTTCTCTGTTGGGGAATTTCGTTACATGCACAGTCCGTTCGTGTGATCGAAACTTTGAAAAAACTGGAAATGGAGAATATCTCGGTTGTAGAGAAAAGTGACACGATAACAGCGGCTTTTGAGACTTCTGTGTATAGAGGAGCTTATAATGGGATCGGTATTGCCATACGTCATTTGGTTGCTATGCCAGAAATGCCGACTCTACAATTGGTTATATTAGATAATGCGTTACCCCAGCTGTGTATAACTCTCCCGGCAAAACTGGTTCAACAGTATCAGTCCGGTGAATACACGTTGGATGAGGTATATCGTAATATGGAGATGACGACTTCTACAGGAACCGCCATGCGTCGTTTGAAAGGAATAAAACGGGAAGACAGTACTTTCGGTAAGGTGGATTTGGTGTTATATCCTGGTGTGATGTTAGTCAATAATGTAACTTATAAACTATATAAGGCGGCTCTTGATCTGCAACCCGCTCTGGAAATGCAATTATGGAAGGGGGCTTCGCTACGGATGCAAGTCAGTCTGCCTATCGTAAATAATGAAGATGGAAAGTGGGACTGTGTTCGCTTGGGATTCATGACTTTACGTCAGGATTTTCGTTTGGCTAATCATTGGAAAGGATACCTGACAGGCGGTAATTTCTCAGATGATCGTATGGGAGTTGCTGCGGGAGTCGGTTATTTTTCTGCAAATGGTCGGTGGACGGTAGAAGGTGAAGGAGGAATTACCGGTTCTTCTCATTTCTACGGTAGCAAGTGGGAGATGAGTAAGTGGAAAAGAATCAATGGACGGCTTAGTGTGGGATATTATGTGCCGGAAGTGAACACGCTGGTGAAGGTGGAAGGATCCCGTTTTATTTATGGAGATTATGGAATACGCGGAACGCTTTCACGTTATTTCGGCGAATATATTGTGGGTATATATGGTATGTATACGGACGGGGCAAAGAATGCAGGGTTTAACTTCTCTATTCCGTTGCCGGGGAAGAAACGCAAACGGCATGCATTGCGGATTATGCTTCCCGAATATTTTGCTTTTCAGTATGATATGCGTAGTGGGAATGAATACGCCCACCGTTCTTTGGGGGAAAGTTATAATACCGAGCCTAGGTCTGTCGAGAATTCACGTTTCTGGCAACCGGATCATATTCGCTATTATTTAATTAGGACGAGTGAGAATTGAACATGATTGATATGAATAAGTATTTTAACAAATTTGAAACATTATGAAAAGTGTAAAATGGATGTATGTGAGTGCCATGGCGATAGCCTTTGGTATGTTGTCTTTTGCTACAGTTGCATGTCATGACGATGATGACGATCCTAAACCGGCAGAAGGAGAAGTAATTGAAACTCCGAAACCGGTGGTAGAGTATTACATTAAAGGTGCTGTAACTGTAAAAGGTGAAGGAAAAAGTGGGGTAAAAGTGAAAGTTGGCGATAAAGATTGTATAACGGATTCGAAAGGTGAGTTTTCTGTAACGGAAAGTAATACGGGAACTTATGAGGTTTCTGTTGCTCCTAATGGTTATCTTTCTCAGAAAACTTCTGTGAAAATTGCTGATAATGCTGAGAATCGTAGTGTAGTAAAAGTTGCTTTTGCCTTGACGGAAGTAAGTCCGGTAAAAGAAGTGGTATTGGATGAAATGACAGATCCAATTACTGTAGAGGATGAAAGTACATCAAATGAGGCGATTCCTACAACCACAGAAGACTTTGGACAGGTTGAGCCGGACAAAGTTGTTGAAGATATGCCTCTTGCGAAAGTGGAAATTGTGATCCCGGCAGGTGTAATTAAAGAAGATGCGCAGGAGGATCCGACCCTTGTGAAAAACGGTAAAGTTGATATCAGTGTAACTACATTTGTTCCTGCTCCTAAAGAGGTTGTTACTGAAGTTAAGCCTACTGAGGTCGTAGAAGCTGTAAAAAGTATACCTTTGGCTGCTGCTCAATTTCAGCCGACAGGTTTGCAGTTTAGCGAACCTGTAAATATTTCTATTCCTAATCCTATTCCGGGGGTAACTTTCCCTAAAGCAACTATGCAACTTTCCTATCTGAATCCGGATAACGGGGAATGGGAAGTACAGGCTGCTGAAGTTACAGTGGGTGAGGCTAATTATAAAGCTCCTGTTACACACTTCTCTGCTTATGCTATAGAGAATCAAGTAAATAGTAAAGTAGAAAAAGAAGTAATTCAGAAAGACGAAATCCTTGGACAGGAAAGTCGTGACAATAGCGAGAATGCAAAGGCCTTGACAGGTATCGTGTTGAAGTATAAAGAAAAAACAGGTTGGGATTACGAGAAAGGTAGAGGTGTAGTTGAGGCTATAAAAGAAGCATTAGGAAGTAGCGTTCCCGAAAATACACTAAACGCAATGGCTGCTTATCTTAAAACTCGTATGTACTCATTAATGGGAACAACATCTGGAGTAACCGAAACTGAACGTACATACAATACAGTGAATGTAAATGGTTATACTGAGATGAACTATACTTGTTATGCCAAGACTCGTAAAACTACATTATCTACAACAGTAGTGTATGGCGGAAGCGAAAAAACAATATCTGTCTCTGCGATACGTTATACAGGTGCTGATCAGCAATATAAGACGGTAACTTATAATCCTACTCACAGCGGTGGTAAGGGAGGTAGTATCTAAGATATTTATTTGAGATATATAGTAGGGGCTTAGATTTATTCGTAGCGTGTGAATCCCTACTTTACTATGCTGGTTAGGAAAAGTACAGAGGTACATCTTATCTAATCTAGCTTACGCATCAGATTTTATTTTGATGCACATTTCCCCTTAATATCAACTGTCTGTGAAGATCGTTGATATGATTTTGATGTTATCTGTCTGATTGAAGTCAGTAGAATAAGTTTTTAATAATTAATTTTTTAAGATAAAACCCTTTTGTGTATGCTCCTTTTTTAATAAACCCTTTGGGGCATATTCATATAGAGTATAGAGAGAGGAGGTCACTGTGAAGCGGCTTCCTCTTTTGCATTTGAATGAATCCAGTATCTTCTATTGACTGCTAATATAAGTTAATCTTTACAATTGTGCTTCTTGTAATATAAATAAACCCTATCTTTATCAGCCAATACAACATAGGCTTAACAAAATGTCATGAGCATAACTATTAAAAACCTCAATAAGATTTATCCAAATGGAAACCATGCATTGAAAGATGTCAATCTGGAGATTCCTACGGGGATGTTTGGCTTATTGGGTCCCAACGGTGCCGGCAAATCTACTTTAATGCGTATTCTGGTAGCTCTAATGGAGCCAACTTCCGGACAGGTTGAAATCTGTGGATACGATTTGATGAAACAACGGAAAGAAATTCGTGGTATTTTAGGATATCTCCCTCAGGACTTTCGTTTCTTTGCCAAATATAAAACGTATGAGTTTTTGGACTATGCAGCCCGTCTGTCGGGAATGACTCAAAACAGGCAAAGAAAGCAGGCTGTGGATGAAATGCTCGAAAATGTAGGATTGTTTGATGTACGTGAGCGGTATGCTAACAAATTATCAGGAGGCATGAAGCGTCGGTTGGGAATTGCGCAGGCATTGATACATCATCCTAAAGTAATTATTGTAGATGAACCTACTACCGGGCTTGACCCCGAAGAACGTATTCGTTTCCGTAACCTTCTTTCCGAAGTTAGTGAAAATGACGTCACTATTATTTTATCTACCCATATTGTAGGAGATATCTCCAGTACTTGTAACAATATGGCGTTGATGAACCGGGGGGAAGTTTCTTTCTATGGGTCTCCGCAAGATATGTTGAAGAAAGCCGAAGGCAAGGTGTGGAGGATCAGAGCCGGTGGCGATCAATTGCATGAGATTGATAAAAAATATCCGGTCATATCTACTATTCCCTCAGGGACAGCTTGGGAGGTACAGGTGGTTGCCGATAAAGTAGAAGGATACGAAGCGGAGCCATTTCCTCCTAATCTTGAACACGCCTATGTATATTATATGGAGAATCAATTAAACCTTTGGACAAACGACTAAACACGATATGCTGATATGACCTTTTTATCTAATATACAATCGGTAGCAAAGTATGAAAGCAAGTTATTAATAAGAAGTTGGTTCTTCCGGGTGTTTACAGTGCTCGCCATAGGTATCACTACTCTTTTTAATTTTCTCCTATTTGTATCGGAGGATACTTACGGATTTTGGATTGCTATGTCCATTCCGTCGAATATACCTTATCTAATTCTGCTATTGCTGAATACAGGACAGGCTGTCATTGCTATTTTTCTTGCCTCTGATTTTCTGAAAAGGGACAAGAAACTGGATACGTCGGAAGTCTTTTATGTCCGTCCGTTAAGTAATGCCGAGTACGTGATTGGTAAGATCTGGGGGAATCTGCGTGTTTTTCTGCTGCTCAATCTTATTATTATGGGCATTACAATGGCATTCAATCTGACAGTGGGAGAAGTGGACTGGATAGCTTATTTATTATATTTTCTGCTGATTAGTGTACCTACGCTCGTTTTTATTATTGGCCTGTCTATCTTTCTGATGTTGGTGCTGAAGAATCAGGCACTCACTTTTGTTATTCTGTTGGGGTATATCGGATTGACTGTTTTTTATATTGAGGATAAGTTTTATTACCTTTTCGATTATATGGCGTATAGTCTCCCATTAGTAAAATCTACTATTGTTGGATTTTCCAATTGGGAAGTAATTTTGAATCACCGGGCTATCTATTTTCTCGCCGGCCTGGCATTTGTCTTTTTCACTATCTCTCTATTCCGGCGTCTGCCTCACTCGTCGCGTAGCAATTATCCATGGGTCTTTCTTTCTGTGTGTACACTCTTGCTGAGTTTAGCTTGCGGATATTGGCATGTGCATTCCATTTTGTATCAGGGCGATATACGGGCTGCATATACACGTGTTAACAACCAATATGTCGCTACTCCGAAGCTGTTTATTCATCAATATGATTTTTCGGTAGAACAACGTCTTGATGACTTTCTATCCGAAGTAACCATGAGGGGGGTAGCTTTGGACTCGTCTGCCGTATTTACGTTTTGCCTGAATCCGGGGCTGACCGTACGTTCCGTTGATTCGGATGGACAACCACTTAAATTCAAGCGTGACAAGCAAATCGTATTAGTGGATTTCGGTACGAATCTGGCAAAGGGAGACACTGCCTCAGTGACATTTAAGTATGATGGACAAATAGATAATTCGTTTTGTTATCTGGATATTCCTCCGGAAGTGTTACAGGCTTCTAAAAAGAAATTTCTGTTCAATATTGATAAACAATACTGTTTCCAGACAAAGGATTATTTATTGCTTACTCCCGAAACATATTGGTATCCTCGTGCCGGAACTGGTTATAGTGATGAAAATCCGGACTGGCAACAAACTTATTTCAGCAATTACCATTTGAAAGTGAAGCCTCTAGCAGGGTTGGTTCCGCTTTCCCAAGGCGAAGGTAAGAGCGATGAACATGGGGTTTATACGTTTAAGGGAGATTTTCCGTCTCAAACAATATCACTGGCCATAGGAGATTATCAGCAGAAAAGTATATCTGCAGACAGCATCCTATATAGTATCTGGCATCTGAAAGGACATGACTTCTTTTCGGCAGCTTTGGATTCTATCCACGATACGATCCCTTCATTAATACGTAATGTTAAAGACCAACTGGCTCGAAACTATAAATTGGATTATCCTTTCAAACGGTTTTCGTTGATAGAAGTACCAATACAATTTGTGGGTTATGAACGTGCTTGGTCGCAAGCACAGGAAACCGTGCAACCGGAAATGGTCTTATTTCCGGAAAAAGGGGCATTGTTTGATGATATGGATATGAAGAAACAGGTTCAAAACCATATACGTTGGTCGAGATATGGAGACAGGAATGAAATCAGTTTGCAGGAAGCACAGATGCGTACGTTCAATAATTTTATCTGGAGATTTGCGCAAACGGAAGGAAATTATAATTTTTCATCCGGTAGCAGGGGAAAAGGTAATCTTTCGTCAGAGGCAAATCCTTATTTTCTTTTTCCACAAATCTATAATTTCCGGTATAATATTTTTTCTTCGGAATGGCCTGTTGCCAACCGGGTGATTGAGTTGTATTTGCAAAAAAAATCAGAGAATGGAGGTTGGGAGCGTCAGATTAATGGTATTAGTAATAATGAAAAGGCTGTTCTGTTGCTGGAGAAGCGTACATTTAAAGAATTGCTGGTCGATATGGAACTGCGCAACTTGCAGAATAATATCGTCGGACAGGAAGCAAGCCGTCTTTTTGCCAGGGCAGAAATAAATATGGGCGTAGAAGCCTTTAGGGACTCATTATATTCATTGCTGAAACGTAATACTTTTTTGAATATAAAGTTTGAAAATATGCTCGACACATTGGGAGAGATAAGTCGGACAGATATTCGTTCATTGTTGGGAGAATGGGAAAAAACAACATCTCTTCCTTTTTACTCGTTAGGGGAACCAACATTGACTAAAATTACCAATAAGGGTGGAGAAGAATTTTTTGTATTGAAAATGCTGATAAGTAATAATTCGGATTATGATGGGATTATTCACATGGATATTCGTAAAGACGGTTGGTGGTATCAGCCTTTGGAAGACCCCAGAGCCAAAACAAAAATAGAGATGCCTGCTCATACTAGTAAGGAATTTGTTTCGGTTTGGGAAGATCAGATCCGTAATGTTGAGATTAATACTATGGTTTCGGGGAATCTTCCGAATATAATTAGTCAAGACATAAATAATGTCAAACAGGAACGAAACAAAATAGTCAAAGACAGTATTTATATATTGCCGGAATCTTCGTTCGATTTGCCGGGGGAAATTATTGTGGATAATGAAGATTCTACTCTTTTTATTCTTTCCGCTCCTCCCATTGTGGGGCTCTTGCCTAAGTGGTTGGACGAAGTGGAGGAAACACCTTTTAAATATTCGGGTATATCCTGGTGGCGTCCGCCTTTACAATGGACGGCTACTACCAATGACAGATATTATGGAAAATATATTCGTTCGGCTTTTGTGATTAAAAGTGGGGACGGCAGCCAGACTGCTACATGGAAAGTACCTGTACCGGAAGTCGGTCAGTATGACTTGTATTATCATGTATTCAAGGATGATGAACTTCGTTGGAACAATAATCTTCAGGGGGAATATCATTTTAAAGTAAAGTATGGCAGTGAGGTAGAAGATGCCTATGTTAACCTGAGAAAAGCAAATGAGGGGTGGGAACAACTGGGTAGTTACTACTTTGACTCAGATACGATCCGGGTGGTACTGACAGATGAATGTAAACTGCGGTCTGTAACAGCCGACGCAGTGAAAATAGTGAAACGATATTAATTAAAACAGCAAACTATATGCAAATTGACTTACTACTATTAAAAAGAATGCTACTGGCAATTGTTGTTTTCATGGGAATTACATTACCCTCGCAAGGGCAAATTCCCTTAACGATTGACAAGGCTATGGAAATTGCGCAGGAAAACAGTCCTTCTCTTCGCCGTTCCTATATGAATTTGGAAAGGTATAAACAGAACCTGATTGCTCAGAAGGCTTCGTTGAAATCGCGGTTCTCGTTAAACCTGAATCCGTTAGATTATAACAAAAACAGGCGTTTCGATAACCGGCTGTCGCAATGGTATACTAATGAAACGCTCAACAGTAGTGGGACTTTTCAAATTGAGCAACCCATCTTATGGACGGACGGTACGATTTCGTTAATCAACAAGTTCGGTTGGCAAGACAATAATTCCATTTTGGAAGGGAATAAAACCAGCGACCGGGCATTCAGCAATGACCTCTATTTGCAATTGACTCAACCTATCTTCACTTACAACAAGCGGAAAATGGAATTGAAACAGATTGAATATGATTATGAAAATGCTGATATTAGTTATGCTCTGCAGCGGTTGAATACGGAAAAAAGTATAACAGACCAATTTTATGCTGTTTATATGGCGCAAAGTAATTTGGAAATCAGCCGTGAGGAACTAATCAATGCCCAGCAAAGCTATGATATTATAAAAAATAAGGTAGAAGCGGATTTAGCAGCCAAAGACGAACTTTTTCAGGCTGAGTTGAATCTAGCGACAGCTCGTTCGTCGGTAGACGAGAGTAAGGTGAGTTTGGAAAATGCGAAAGATAAGTTGAAACAAACACTTGGAATGAGATTGGATGAGGATATTTTAGTATTTGCCGAAGTTGATATTAAACCTATTCAAGTAGATTTGGAACAAGCTATCACACATGGATTAGGCTCACGGTTGGAACTTCGTCAGCGTGAAATAGAAAGTAAAGAACTTGAGTTTGAAATGATTAAGACGAAAGCATTGAATGAGTTCAAAGGGGATATCTCTTTGTCATTCGGATTAATGGGAGATAACCGTCATTTGAATAAAATGTTTAATAATCCGACACAAAATCCGCGTGTTTCTATCAGTTTTACTGTTCCTATATTCGATTGGGGGGAAAAGAGAGCACGAATCAAAGCACAAAAGGTTGCACAACAAATTAATGAACTTGAATTTCATGAAGAAAAGGTAGATATTGAACTGAATATCCGTCAGGTATGGCGTAGTCTTGAGAATCTCCGTACTCAGATCAAAATTGCCGAGCAGAATGTGCAAAATGCTCAATTAACTTATGATCTGAACCAGACACGTTATCGGGAAGGCGATATTACCGGTATGGAAATGAGTCAGTTCCAGACACAACTTTCAAATAAGAAAATCACTTATACGCAAGCATTAATCAACTACAGAATAGAATTACTTAATCTTAAAATTCTTTCATTGTATGACTTCGACAAGAATATTCCTATTGTTCCGATGAAAGATATAATCGATAAAAAATAAGCAGACCATGAAACAGTATCACATTTTAATAGCATTTTCTTTATTAGCAACTATAGGCTTGACAAGCTGTGGTGACAGACCACAAAACGCACCCAATAACATTGCTACTCCGGTATCTGTTGTCGAACTGAAAAAAGGTTCGATCAGTAAACTGATAAATACAACAGGAACAGTACAGCCTACTTATGGGGTGTCTCTGAACTCTGAAATGAGCGGCTTTTATAAACTTCAAATTAATCCGAAGACAGGAAAAACTTTCAAAATGGGAGATAGGGTGAGTAAAGGTACGATAATTGTCCGGTTGGAAGACAAAGAATATGAAAACGGCATTGCTATCGACGCTAAAAAGCTCAGTCTCGAAATAGCCGAACAGGAGCAATCGAAACAAAAAGCGCTTTATGAAAAGGGAGGGGTGACGATGAGTGAGATGCGGAATACGGAAGTTAAGGTGACGAATGCCCGTTATGATTATGAAAACGCACAACTCAATTTGGAGAAAATGAAGGTAAAAGCTCCGTTTGATGGTGTGATTGTTGACCTGCCCCATTATACAACTGATATCAGGGTAGAGCAGGGTAAGCCGGTAGTAAGTCTAATGGCTTATGATAAAATGTATATGGATATCAATCTGCCGGAGAGCAGCATCCGCTATGTCAAGGAAGCACAACCGGTATATATTACTCATTACACCATACCGGGTGATACTTTGAGAGGGAAAATCAGCGAATTATCTCCCGCAATCAGTTCGGAAACGCGTACCTATAAAGGAAAGGTTTTAGTTGATAACAATCAACTAAAATTGCGTCCGGGTATGTTTGCTAAAGCAGATATTGTGGTAGACAGAGCAGACAGCTCCATTATTATCCCCAAGGACGTGATTCTGTCGAACCGTCGTCGCAAATATGTATATGTCGTTGAGAAGAATACCGCAAAGATACGTAATTTAGAAACAGGCTTAGAGGATGAATATAACATTGAAATCATATCCGGACTCAAAGTAAATGACAATCTGGTAGTGAAGGGGTTTGAAACATTGAAGGAAGATGCTAAAGTAAAAATTCAAAAGTAAATTATTCGTATGACGAATAAACGTGCCTTTTGAAAATAGGAAATACTTATGAAGAATATAGTCAAATTTGCAGTAGGCAATCCGGTTACAATTTGTATGATTGTATTTGCCCTCTTATTGTTGGGAAAGGTGTCATACGATCAGTTGAGTGTCGACTTATTGCCTGATCTGAATAATCCCCGCTTGTTTATCGAACTAAAGGTAGGAGAACGTCCTCCTGAAGAGATCGAAAAACAATTTGTGAAAAACATGGAATCCATGGCCATTCGGCAGAGTGACGTTACACAGGTGTCTTCGGTGATTAAAGCGGGAACGGCACGGATTACCGTAGAATATATTTGGACAAAGGATATGGATGAAGCTTTTCTCGATTTGCAGAAAGCTATGAATCCATTTGCCCAGAATAAGGAGATTACGGAACTAAAAATAACGCAACACGACGCGAATCTGTCGCCAGTTGTTCTGGTGGGGATGTCTCATCAGAATATTACGGATATGGCGGAATTGCGAAGGATTGCGGAAAGTTATATCCGTAACGAGCTGATTCGCCTGGAAGGTGTTGCCGAAGTGACTCTTTCGGGAGAGGAAGTGACTACCCTTACCGTTCAGACTGATCCTTATAAATTAAATGCTTTCCAATTAAAGATAGAGGATATCGCTTCGCGTATTGAGTCTAATAATCAGAGCATATCCGGAGGACGGGTAAGTGAATTGGGATTGCAGTATTTAGTGAAAAGTTCGAGTCTGTTTTCCACAGAAGCCGATTTTGAAAATTTGATCGTCGGATATAAACCGGTACAGCAGGAGACTTCAGGGAATAGTTCTTCTGAAACTGTGACAGATGTCAACAAGGCTCCCGTCTTTTTGAAAGAAGTAGCTACTGTGCAGTTTGTGAATGCACGTCCCGAAAACATTGTACGTATTAATGGAAAACGTAGTATCGGTTTGTCTATTTATAAGGAAATGCGTTTCAATACGGTGAAGGTGGTAGACGAAGTAACTAGTCGGTTGGCAGTGATAGAAAATGCTTTGCCCGGCTATCATTTTCAGGTAATCTCCAATCAGGGGACTTTTATAAAAAGTGCTATCGGTGAAGTGAAAAGCAGTGCTATATTGGGTATTGTCCTTGCTGTCATTGTATTGTTTGTATTCCTTCGTCGAATGGGAACAACGTTGATTGTCAGTCTTTCTATTCCAATCTCTATTGTAGCAACTTTCAATTTGATGTTTTTCAATGGGCTTACGCTGAATATTATGACTTTGGGAGGGTTGGCTCTCGGAGCGGGTATGCTGGTAGATAATGCCATTGTAGTTATAGAAAGTATTTTCCGGAATCAGGAAAAAGGAGTGAGTGTTAAGGAGGCAGTGGTCACCGGAACTGCGGAGGTGGCAAATGCGGTTATTGCTTCTACTTTGACGACTATTGTGGTATTTCTTCCGATTGTTTATCTTCATGGAGCTTCGGGTGAACTGTTTAAAGATCAGGCTTGGACAGTTACTTTCTCACTTGTATCTTCCTTGTTTGTTGCTATCCTAGTGATTCCGATGTTATATACTCAACTTTCCGGTAAGAAAGTAAAAATGGAAGAAGTGAAATCAATCCGTATTACTAGATATAGCAAGATACTTCGCAAGTTGGTTCGACATCGTTGGTGGGTAATTGGTATGGCAGTGTTATTACTTGTAGTTACAGGTTTGCTGACTCCGTTCATTGGTACGGAGTTTATGCCGAGGGCGGAAAGTAAGGCTTTTACTGCTGTTGTGAAAATGCCTGAAGGTACGCAAATGGAACGTACTGCTGCGGCTGTGGGTAATCTCGAAGATTTATTATATACTATTGTCGGAGGCGATTCTCTGTGTACGATATATAGTCATGTCGGAGAGGGAAGCGGTTCGGAAAATGCCATATTTGAAGGAGAAAATACGGCGATGATGAAAATTATTCTTTTTCCGGAGTGTATTCTTTCTCCAGAAAATGTAATTGCCCGGTTCCTTGAAGAAGCGAAGAATCCCGATGGTCTGGAATTATCTATCCGTCAGGATGAAAATTCTTTGAGTTCTCTGTTGGGTAGTGAAGGAGCTCCTATTGTAGTGGAAGTGAAAGGAGAGGAGTTGGACGAAATAGCGAAGATTACCGGAGAAGTAAAGGAAAGAATGCAGGAAGTGGATGGGGTGTATGACGTTGTAACTTCTATTGAAGACGGTGCTCCGGAAGTAGTGATTTCAATAGACCGTACCATAGCCGGGATCAATAATCTGAGTGTTGCTACAGTGATTGAACAGTTGAAACAACAGTTGAGTGGTAAGGAAGCCGGTAAAATGGAGTATCGCGGTGAGATGCGTGATATCGTGATTAAAGTACCGGATATATCTTTAGGAGCTCTCGGATCACTTGTTATCAGAAGTGGTACACAAGAGTTTTTGTTGGACGAGATCTCTAGTATTACTCATGGGCAGGCACCTAAAGAGATTCTACGTCGCAATCAGAGCCGTATAGGTAAAATAATGGCTAATATGGACACCGGCAAATCACTTGATAAAGTGGCGGCAGAAGTGCGTTTGGCTGTTAAAGATATTGATTTGCCTGTTAATTATAGCATCACAGTGACCGGAGAAGAAGAAAAACGGCAGGAGTCTATGCATAGCTTATTGTTTGCTTTATTGCTTTCTGTTGTACTTGTTTATATGGTCATGGCTTCACAGTTTGAATCGTTGTTACATCCTTTTACGATTCTGCTGACTATTCCGCTGGCTGTGGTGGGTGCTATCTTGCTTTTCTTCATTACCGGAACCACGATTAATATGATGGGAGTTATCGGTATCGTGATGTTGGGAGGTATTGCCGTTAATAACTCTATTATTCTGGTAGACCGTATCAACCAACTTAGCCAGGCAGGAATGGAGTTGACTGACGCCATTGTAGAAGCAGGACAGCAACGTATCCGTCCTATCATAATGACTACGTTGACTACGATTCTGGCTATGCTTCCAATGACATTCGGATTTGGTGAAGGTGCTTCCCTTCGTTCGCCAATGGCTATTGCTGTGATTGGAGGACTGATAACTTCTACTTTGATGAGTTTGATGGTTATCCCATGTGTATATTATGTCCTTGAAAAGATAAAAAGGCGTATAAATCACCGAACTAAAAAAAGCTGAAGATGAACTTTTTACTAAATAGGAGAATTACGATCTGTATGCTGTTTATTGCACTTAGTCTTTTGGGCTATGTGTCCTACAAACAGCTTCCGGTAGAGTTGCTGCCTAATGCAGAGCTTCCGGTATTGTTTATCCAAGTGTCGTCGCAGCAGGATATGGACCCTTCGTATGTGGAGTCGGAAGTGATAATTCCGCTTGAAGGAGCTGTCAGTACGATAGGAGGAGTAGACAAACTGCAATCTTATATAGACAGGAGGCAATCGAACATACAAATTGATTTTAAGAAGAATGTCAATTTCAAGATGACTGCTCTTAAGTTGCAGGAAAAGGTGAATGAAGTGGCAGCATCTTTTCCCAGTGGTTTTACTGTGCAGGTACAGAAAGTTGATATTGCACAGATGAACAATAACTTTATGGTACTTCAGGTACGGGGTTCGGGAGGGACAGACCGTGTCAGGAACTTAGTGGAGGATAATATTCTTTCCGATTTGGAGAACATAGATGGTGTGGCATCTGTCAATATATATGGCGGACGGCAAAAAGCGATTGAGATACGTCTCCATTCGGAGGTGTGCAAAGCGTTGAACCTTACGGCGTCAAAGATAAGTAATCTGCTTTCACAGAATACGCAGGAGAAAACGTTTGTCGGTTTTGCCAATGAGCCGGATAGTAAGATTTTTGTTCACGTAAATGCGATGTATACGAAAGTATCTGACCTGGAAAATATTGTGGTGGCTCCCGGACCTGTCTTGTTGAAAGATGTGGCAACCGTATTCTTTGATCTGAAAGATGAAACCACTTATAGTCGTGTAAATGGGAAAGAGGCTGTTTCTGTGGTATTGATAAATGATTCGCAGGCAAATCTTATAGAGCTTTCCCACCGTGTTTCTGATGCGATTGACAAACTGAATGAAAAAATAGTTCCGCTTGATCTGGAAATAGTCGTTCAGGAGAATAAGGCTGAAACGATGGAGAATAACATCAATCAAATCATTAACCTGGCATTGGTCGGTGGATTGTTGGCTGTTTTCATTCTCTGGCTTTTTTTGAAAAATATGCGGCTGGTGTTCTTTATCGCACTTTCAATTCCGATCTCAGTTTATACGGCCTTCAATTTCTTCTATGCTTCCGGCATTACTATCAATAGCCTTACATTAGTGGGAATGGCACTTGCCATTGGGATGCTACTGGATAATAGTGTCGTAGTGCTGGAGAATATTTATCGTTTATCCGGAAGCGGCTACACACCCGAGCGCTCAGTTACTCAGGGCACTAAAGAGGTGTGGCGCTCTATTGTAGCAGCTACGTTGACTACTGTCACTGTTTTCCTGCCGTTTGTCTTTTCAGATAATTTCCTGATTAAACTGATAGGGCATCATATCGGGGTGTCTATTATATCTACGCTGATTATTTCCTTGTTTGTGGCTTTGCTTTTCATTCCTATGGTCACTTATGTTATTCTGAAAAAGAAGAAAGGAAGAAGTGTCGTTTATGAGAAGGTGTCGATTATTCAACGTCCGATACAAGTGTATCTGGTTTTACTGAAGACGTGTATGCGTAATCCGGGAGTCACTATATTCGGAGCGGTGATTTTACTTTTTGCTACTTTGATATTATCACTGACCTTGAATGTGCAGCAGATGAAAGAAGTGGATTCGGATCGGTTTAATATAAGTGTTGTAATGCCTACCGGAAGTACCCTTGAGAATACGGACAAGATAGTCAAAGCGCTGGAAGAACGTCTGAAGGATTTCCCAGAAAAGAAAGATTTGATCTGCCGTGTCCGGGAGAAAGAAGCAACTATTACGCTCGTTTTGCAAAAAGATTATCAAAAGATAGGTAAACGGAAAATTACGGATATCAAATCGGATGTGCAATCCAAAGTCTCGAACATTAATGGGGCGGAAGTCTATGTCTCTGATGCTATGGGAGGCGGACAGGAAAATTCGGTATTGAGTAGTCTTGGAGGCTTTATGCGTTTACTGGGTATTGGTGATAATAATGAACGAGTGGTTGTCAGAGGTTCTGATTTCGAAATGATGCAAATGGTAGCTGAGGAAATCCGCTACCTACTGGATGAACAGGAATTTGTGCAACATACTCATGTATCGTATACTCCTCGTCAGCCAGAGATAAATCTGAACTTTGACCCGATTCTGCTGACTACTTATGATATCAATCGTGCTAATATAACTTCGGGATTAACGGCACTCAATAACGAGTTTTCTTCTGAAGTGACTTTTAAAGTGGGAGAAGATAATTATGACATTATCATTCGCGATGAAATTCTGAAAAAAAGTACAGAGACGGAAGAAGAAGCGGAGGAGAAGGTTCAAAAAGAAAAGACAGTTGATGATTTGCGTGCTGTTCGGATAGAAAATGTAAAGGGTGGAATGCACAATCTGGAAGATATAGCCTCTATTAATTATGGTCGCGGACGTTCGCGGATCATACGTGTCAATCAGGATAAACAACTTGAAGTTTATTATAATTTCTCAAGAGATGTGCAGTCCTCAAAGGAATTATTGGGAAGTTATCGTTCTGATATAGACCAATTGATTGCCGGTTATAATCTACCTTTAGGCGTTGCCTTGCAAGTATTCCATGAGGAGGATCAGTTTGGAGATTTCAAATTTCTTATTCTGGCAGCCTTCATTTTGATTTTTATGATACTTGCTTCTGTTTTTGAGTCTGTAGTAACTCCTTTTGTATTACTTTTTACTATTCCGCTTGCTGCTATCGGCTCTTTGCTGGCGTTATTGCTTTCGAGCAATAGCCTGATGAATGCAAATACGCTGACGGGGTTCTTGATTCTGCTGGGAGTAGTCGTAAATAACGGAATTATCCTTATAGACTATGCTAATATTTTACGTAAAAGAGGATATCGCCGGAATCGGGCATTAATGACTGCCGGAATGTCACGTATCCGTCCGATTTTGATAACTTCTATCACAACGATCGCCGCTATGTTGCCGTTGGCCATGGGAGATACGGAATATGCCGGAGCCATTGGGGCGCCTTTTGCTATTACAGTGATTGGTGGGCTTCTTTTCTCTGCCTTATTGACGTTGATTTTGATTCCTACTGTCTGCATGGGATTGGAAAATGTGCTTTGGTGGTATCGTTCTTTGTCTCGTAAAATGTGGATTTTCCATTTTGTTCTTTTTGTAGTTGGCGTTGTCAGTATCTGGCTATATGCTGAAGGAATACTTTGGCAGTCTATCTATTTAGTAGCACTGATTGCGGGTATACCAGGACTGACTTATTTTACACAGACTAGTCTTAGAAGAGCTAAATCGAAAGTCATAGATCCGAATGAAGAAATACACATATCTGTCCGGAATCTGGTTAAGATATATGATTGGCCGGGACGTATCAGTCGTCAATGGCATAGTGGTCTGCAAATACGGAAAAGGCTGGGAATGAGTCGTGAATATCATTCTCTAAAAGACTTCGTCAATGTGTTGTGGCAATTCGGTATGTTAGCGTTCGGTGTTTATTTTACTTATTTTTTTATTCAAAATAGACTTTGGATATTTCTGTTTTCGTTTGCTATTTATGCATCGGCTTTGTACTTGTGGAGAAAAATACGTTCTTATTTATATTATCGTTACGAAAATAGTAAGGGAGTAAAGGCAGTAAACCGTGTGATATTCTGGGGACTTCCTCCTGTTATCTTGTTCGAACTGTTCAAGCGACTGGATAATAACGGTTTGGTGGTAATGATTGGGCTGTTGTGGTTTGCGGGTATTGCTATCTACGTTACCTCACAGTATCTATATGAACATAATGTAAATATAGAACGTGTTACCGGACGATTTGCCGGACTTCGCCGCTCTTACTTCCGTATGGTAAAGAGTGTTCCTTTGATTGGAAAACAACGTAAACCTTTTAAAGCATTGCGTGGAGTTTCGTTTGAGATTCAGACAGGTATGTTCGGACTCCTGGGACCGAACGGAGCCGGAAAGTCAACTTTGATGCGCGTGATTTGTGGCATATTCGAGCAGAGTTATGGCAGTATCTGGATTAATGGTATGGATACCCGTATCTATAGGGAAGAATTGCAAAGCTTGATAGGATTCCTTCCGCAGGAATTTGGCACTTACGAAAATATGACATCTTGGGAGTTTCTTGATTATCAGGCTATACTGAAAGGAATAATAGATGAGGATTTGCGTAAGGAACGGTTAGAGTATGTTTTGAATGCGGTACATATGTATGAGCGGAAAGATGAAAATATCGGTTCTTTCTCGGGAGGTATGAAACAGCGGATCGGCATTGCATTGATTTTGCTCCATTTGCCACGTATTCTGGTAGTAGATGAGCCGACAGCAGGACTCGACCCTCGTGAGCGTATCCGTTTTCGTAATCTGTTGGTGGAATTGAGTAAAGATCGTGTGGTCATTTTTTCTACTCATATCATTGAAGATATATCCAGTTCCTGTAATCAGGTTGTGGTAATAAACAAGGGTGAACTGAAATATTTCGGTGATCCGGCGGACATGGTGGAAATGGCTAATGGAAAGGTATGGCAGTTTAATATAGATAAAACGGAGTTTGAAAAGGCATTGGATAAATCTTTGGTCATACATCATATCCAGCAAGGGGATACTATCCGTGTTCGTTATCTTTCTGTTGAGCAACCATACGAAGGAGCCGAAGAAGTTGAGGCCAATCTGGAAGATGCTTATCTCTGCCTATTGAAGAATATGAATTAAAAGAAAAGAATGATATGACATTTAATCAATTAATAAAGCTGCTGCCTAAGGTGGTAAAATATAATTTGAAGATTATTTTTGCCGGAAAGTTCTTTTGGTTTCTGTTAGCGGCATTTGGATTCTTTGCCTTTTTTATGTTTCAGAGTGCGTGGAACCGGGCAGAAATTAATGAAGGGCTTATCTATAATATACTCATGTTCCCATGTTTATTGCTGATATTCTACCCGGCTGTCTTCGGCATTCAAAATGACGAAGACAGCCGGATATTGGAAATACTTTTTGGTATTCCTGACTATCGGTATAAAGTATGGGGAGTACGGTTACTCATGATTTACGTGGTTATTTTTGCTATTCTAATCGTCTTTTCGTACATCGCTATCTTATTGCTGTATCCAATCAATCCTTTTGAGATGTCTTTGCAGTTGATGTTTCCGGTTCTTTTTTTTGGTAATTTGACTTTTATGTTTTCTACGATTACCCGGAGTGGAAACGGAACGGCTGTACTTATGATTATCATTGGCATTGTACTGATGTTTTTCAGTAATATGAATAGCATAGAACGTTCATTTTGGAATATTTTGCTGAATCCCTTCCGTGTGCCTGATAATTTTCATCCGATGATATGGGAAGGGATTCTTATCAAAAATCGTATATTTCTTTTCTCCTCCAGTCTGATCTGGATGATGATCGGTCTGCTGAATTTACAGAAGCGGGAAAAATTTGTATAGTATAAAGTTTAAATTATAAAAGATTGGAATCAGAAATAATATCCCAGATTCACAAAGCAGCTTCCTTTATCAGTCTGATTGGAATATCCCAATGATATTTCCAGAGGACCGAAAACGCTATCCATTCCATAACCTGCGCTGATGCCGAACAATTGTTTGCCTTTCAGTATTTCGAAGAAGTGACTGTCCGTCAAACCGTAGTTGCCTGTCAGGGTGAGGTAATGAATACTTCCCATACGTTGCCTGAACTTCAGAGAAGTAATGATAATAGAATTTTCCATTAATTCCATGTTTGTTACGCCAGCAAAAGGCAACTGTTGTGGAATATAAAAACCGTATACTTCACCACCGATAGCATTTTTCAGGGGATAAGGAATTCCTTTCCCTATCAGGACACGCCCATAGATCGACGGAATGATAGAAAAACGGCGGGTGGCAGGAATCACACTTGCCCACGAAGCACTCAGTGCGGAAAATGGGGCCTGTTCATTGTATTGCGCCATATTATCGGTATAGAGTGAGTAGGCGGCTTTGAAATCACTTCCTTTGGAGGGGAAATATCCTTTATCGTATGTGTTATAGTGCACTTGTGCAAAATAGCTAAGGAAGTGTTCTGATTCTACATCCAAGCCGATAAATTCCGGCTTCTTAAATAAGAAGTCTTTGTATTTATAATATTCGAAACGGAATCCGAGACCAAAACGGAAATTCTTATACCATACATCCGAGAAGCCAAATTCAGCTAAATGATATTTGTAAGTAGTGTTATAGGCGCGTTCTCCTTCTTCATATATGTTGATGTCATTATACTGAAACATATACGAAAAATTGAAGTTGCGCTGTTGCATAGGCTCTAATGTATAGTCAATGCGCGCCGCATACCGTTTCCCTAATCGCCCGGTAAGAGATAGTCGGGAAGGAATATGAGTTTTGAGGTCTGCCGTTCCATTGATTAATAAAGAGGCTATTTCTTCCGAATCGAAACGGATCCCCAGATTAATTCTTTTTTCATACTTTGCTTGCAGTAGGAAATTGAGGTGATAACCTTCGGGAGTGTCCGTCAACGTATAGCTGGCACTGGAATAAGATTGGCTTCCTCTTAATTGATATAATGCCTGTTCTATCTGTTGGGTGGTAATATTACTATTTTCTTTCAGGTTGCATTTTTTCATTAGCCATTTCTTGTCGTCAGCTTCTACACCGGAGAATGATATGTCTGTCACATAAATTGTACGTACATTGGAGAGGGAAGAATACGGACCATGTCGTTTGGGAACATAATTATCGGATATTCCTATCTTCTTTTTCAAAGCGAGTAAGGAATTCCATTGTGCTTTAGCTGCTTCTTCTCCTCTTCGCATTAAAGTGTCAATAGCGGCCGGAGTAAAACTAGCCGAAGAATAACCGTCTACGTTTACACGAATGTAAGTATCGGTAAGGTCTACATTCTTTTCATGATTGGATTGGCAGGTAATATCTACGATTTGCCCTAAGATATCAGGAGCACTGTTCAGCTTATCCGCTTTTTTCAAGGCGTTTTGTACATCCACTCCGATGATAACATCAGCTCCCATAGCTTTTACAACATCTGCCGGATAGTTATTTACAATTCCACCGTCCACCAATACCATACTGTCTTGTCGTACCGGTGTAAATACACCTGGGATAGCCATACTGGCCCGCATGGCAGTTGACAGGATCCCGTTGTGGAATATAATTTGTTCTCCATTGACAACATTTGCTGCTACACAAGCGAAAGGGATGGGGAGTTTATCAAAGTTGATAGAATCATGATAGCCCATAGTCAAGTCTGAAAATAGATTGGCAAGATTTTGCCCTTTGATAATTCCGCCCGAAGAAGCCGCATCTTTGGGACTTTTGGTGAAAGGTATGGAGACAATGAACTTTTCCGACCGTTCACGGTCGGTCAATGACATGGCACTTCGTTTGATACGGTCGCTTAACAGAAACGTCCAGTTTTGTTTTCGAACCATACTGTCCAATTGCTCGGGAGTATAACCAATAGCGTAGAGTCCTCCTACAATGGCTCCCATACTAGTTCCGGCTATGTAATCGATAGGAATACCCGCTTCTTCGATCACTTTTAATGCTTTGATATGCGCCATTCCTTTGGCACCGCCGCCACTCAAAACTACACCTACCTTTTTGCGTTGCTCCTGAGAATATAAGGAAAAAGGCAATAGTAGGCACATTGATAAAACTAATGTTGAGAAGATTTGTTTTTTCATTAGGACATGGTCTAGTGTTGATGATGTATATATAAATACAAATGTAGGGCATAATTTGTTTAGTTGTTGAAATCGGAATTAAAAAAAATGTTCCAAAAGTCGGAAATGTGGATTAATTCTACACTTTGCAGCTAAACTCCCCATTCTCACGAAAGAATGTGAATGACATAAATGGTTGATTATTAGATAACAAAAGATCAAAGTGATTTTGGCATGCAAATTGTATAAATGTGGATATAACAAACATAAGTTAAATTAAATAATAAGATTCGATATGAGATTATTCTTTTCGAAACATGAATTGAAACTGAGGAGAAAGAGAACCATTGCTGCTATAATCTGTGCGGTAGTTGTGTTGGGCGTGTATTGGATGTTGACCCGACCTCAGAAGGCTACGCCGGAAATGCCGACAGTCATTGTTGAACCGGTAGTAAAAGATGATGTAGAGATATACGGGGAATATGTGGGACGAATTCGTGCCCAACAGTTCGTCGAAGTACGTGCCCGGGTGGAAGGTTATCTGGAAAATATGCTTTTTGCAGAGGGTACGTATGTGAATAAGAATCAGGTTTTGTTTGTAATCAACCAGGATCAATATCGGGCAAAAGCCGACAAGGCCAGAGCACAGTTGAAAAAAGACGAAGCACAGGCTTTGAAGGCTGAACGAGATTTGAAGCGTATACGTCCATTGTTTGAACAAAATGCTGCAAGTCAGTTGGACTTGGACAATGCTGAAGCTGCTTATGAAAGTGCCGAAGCTACGGTCGCCATGAGTGAGGCGGACTTGGCGCAGGCTGAATTGGAACTGGGATATACCATTGTCCGGTCGCCATTGTCTGGTCATATCAGTGAAAGAAATGTGGATTTGGGTACCTTGGTGGGACCCGGAGGAAAATCTCTACTCGCTACTATTGTGAAAAGTGATACCGTACTGGTCGATTTCAGTATGACAGCACTTGATTATCTGAAAAGTAAAGAAAGAAATATTAATTTAGGCCAGCAAGACTCGACCCGTTCCTGGCAACCGAATATTACGATTACTTTAGCAGATAATACCGTTTATCCTCATAAAGGTTATGTTGATTTTGCTGAACCTCAGGTAGATCCTCAGACGGGTACTTTCTCCGTACGTGCGGAAATGCCTAATCCCAAACAAGTACTATTGCCGGGACAGTTTACGAAAGTAAAGCTGTTGCTGGATGTTCGCGAAGGAGCCCTTGTTGTTCCAATGAAAGCTGTTACTATCGAAAAGGGCGGAGCTTATATTTATACTCTGCGTAAAGATGACGCGGTAGAAAAACGTTTCGTGGAATTAGGACCGGAAGTCGGAAATAATGTAGTAGTGGAAAGAGGTTTGGCGGAAGGAGAGAAGGTTGTAGTGGAAGGTTTCCATAAATTGACACCGGGAATGAAAGTACGAATCAGTACACCGGAAACAAAAGTAAAAGACACTACAACTGAAACTGGAAATACTTCGATAGAAATGAAGGATAACACAAAAGGAGAATAAGAGATGAAAGTTACTTTTTTTATAGATAGGCCGGTTTTCTCGGCTGTAATTTCTATTGTGATAGTGATTGTCGGAATTATCGGTCTGACAATGCTTCCGGTGGACCAATATCCGCAGATCACGCCTCCGGTAGTGAAAATCAGTGCCTCATATCCGGGTGCCAGCGCACTTACCGTGTCACAAGCGGTAGCTACTCCGATTGAGCAGGAAATCAACGGTACACCGGGAATGCTTTATATGGAATCAAATAGCTCTAACTCTGGAGGTTTCTCGGCAACGGTTACTTTTGATGTATCTGCTGATCCGGATTTGGCGGCAGTTGAGATTCAGAATCGTGTGAAGCTAGCTGAATCCCGTCTTCCGGCAGAAGTGATTCAAAATGGTATTTCAGTAGAAAAACAGGCTCCTAGTCAATTAATGACGCTCTGTCTGACTTCTACTGATCCGAAGTTTGATGAAATCTATTTGAGTAACTTCGCTACAATCAATGTGCTTGATGTGATTCGCCGTATCCCGGGAGTAGGACGCGTTTCTAATATTGGTAGCCGTTATTACGCCATGCAGATATGGGCACAACCCGATAAGTTGGCAAATTTTGGGTTGACCGTACAGGATTTACAAAATGCTTTGAAAGATCAGAACCGTGAATCTGCGGCAGGTGTATTAGGACAGCAACCGGTGGAAGGATTGGATATTACTATTCCTATCACTACTCAGGGACGTCTTTCCACTGTCGGACAGTTCGAGGATATTGTAGTACGTGCCAATGCTAACGGTTCTATTATCCGATTAAAAGATGTGGCACGCGTGTCGTTGGAAGCTTCTTCTTATAATACAGAGAGTGGGATCAATGGAGAGAATGCTGCTGTACTTGGTATCTATATGTTACCGGGTGCTAACGCAATGGAAGTGGCCGAGAGAGTAAAAGAGGCTATGGATGAAATTAGCGAGAACTTTCCGGAAGGATTGAGTTATGAGATTCCATTTGATATGACGACTTATATCTCCGAATCTATTCACGAAGTATATAAGACTTTGTTTGAAGCATTGGTGCTGGTAGTATTGGTGGTATATCTGTCTTTGCAAAGCTGGCGTGCAACGTTGATTCCGATTGTGGCAGTTCCTATCTCGTTGATTGGTACTTTCGGATTCATGTTAATATTCGGTTTCTCGTTAAATATATTGACATTACTCGGATTGATTCTTGCTATTGGTATTGTCGTGGATGATGCGATTGTGGTGGTGGAAGGTGTGGAACATATAATGGAAACGGAACATCTAAGTCCTTATGAAGCTACCAAGAAAGCAATGAACGGACTTGCCAGCGCTTTGATTGCTACCTCATTGGTGTTGGCTGCAGTATTCGTTCCGGTTAGTTTCCTGAGTGGAATTACGGGACAGTTGTATCGTCAGTTTACGGTGACTATCGTGGTGTCCGTACTTATTTCTACAGTGGTTGCTTTGACACTGAGTCCCGTGATGTGTTCGTTAATATTGAAGCCGGATAGTGGAAAGAAAAAAAATATTATTTTTCGGAAGATCAATGAATGGCTAGGTGTTGGTAGTAATAAGTATGTAGCTGCCGTAACCCGTACAATAAAGCATCCTCGTCGGGTATTAAGTGCTTTTGGAATGGTTCTGATCGCTATCCTATTAATTCACCGTATTATTCCGACCAGTTTCTTGCCGGTGGAAGATCAGGGATATTTTAAAATTGAACTTGAGTTGCCGGAAGGCGCTACATTGGAGCGTACCCGTATTGTGACGGAACGTGCCATAGCTTATTTGGAAAAGAATCCTTATATAGAATATATTCAGAATGTGACGGGTAGTAGTCCGCGTGTCGGTAGTAATCAGGCTCGTTCTGAACTGACTGTGATTCTGAAACCATGGGAAGAACGGAAGAATACCAGCATCGAAAAAATTATGGATACAGTAGAGAAACATCTCAAAGAATATCCGGAATGTAAGGTCTACTTGTCTACTCCACCGGTAATACCGGGATTGGGTAGTTCCGGAGGTTTTGAGATGCAGTTGGAAGCTCGTGGAGAAGCGACTTTTGATAATTTGGTAGATGCCACCGATACCTTGATGTACTATGCTTCCAAACATAAAGAACTGACAGGATTGTCTTCTTCTTTACAGTCAGAAATTCCGCAACTCTATTTTGATGTGGACCGGGATAAGGTGAAAATGTTGGGTGTACCTTTGGCAGATGTGTTCTCTACCATGAAAGCTTATACGGGTTCTGTGTATGTGAATGACTTTAATATGTTCAACCGTATATATAAGGTATATATCCAGGCGGAAGCTCCTTACCGTGAACATAAAGATAATATTAATCTATTCTTTGTAAAAGCGTCTAATGGTGCAATGGTACCGCTGACTTCTTTAGGCAATGCATCATATACCACAGGTCCGGGAAGTATCAAGCGTTTTAATATGTTTACTACTGCGGTGATTCGTGGAGCTGCTGCACCAGGATATAGTTCCGGACAAGCAATGGAGATCATGGAACAGATTGCCCGCGATCACCTACCTGATAATATCGGATTGGAATGGAGCGGACTTTCTTATCAGGAAAAGCAAGCTGGAGGTCAGACAGGTATGGTTATGGCACTGGTATTCTTGTTTGTATTCCTCTTTCTTGCTGCGCAATATGAAAGTTGGACAGTACCTATTGCTGTATTGCTTTCTTTGCCGGTAGCTGCATTGGGTGCCTATTTGGGTGTCTGGGTATGTGGATTGGAAAATGATGTTTATTTCCAAATAGGCTTAGTAATGCTGGTGGGATTGGCGGCTAAGAACGCTATTTTGATTGTAGAATTTGCCAAAGTGCAGGTGGATAAGGGAGAAGATTTGATTCAATCTGCTATTTATGCGGCAAGATTACGTTTTCGTCCGATTCTGATGACTTCGCTTGCATTTGTGCTTGGTATGCTTCCAATGGTATTGGCAAGCGGTCCTGGTTCGGCAAGCCGCCAGGCGATTGGTACGGGAGTATTCTTCGGAATGATATTTGCTATTGTATTTGGCATCATTCTCGTGCCTTTCTTCTTTGTAATGGTGTATAAAACAAAGTCGAAAATTTTAAAACATAAGAAATAATGAAACGAAAGAAACTATATATGGCTATCTTATTATTTGCAGGAATATTAACTTCCTGCAAGGTAGGGAAAAGCTACGTTCGTCCTGACCTTCATTTACCTGATAGTTTGGCTCAACATCAGGATTCTGTCAGTTTCGGAGATCAGGACTGGAAAGATATTTATGCTGATTCCACTCTCCGCAGCCTTATTGACCGTGCCTTGGAGCATAATAAGGATATGTTGATAGCGGCTGCCCGTGTGAAGGAAATGGCTGCACAAAAACGAATCTCTACTGCAGCTTTGCTTCCGGATATAAAAGGAAAAGTAACAACTGAACGTGAATTGGAAAATCATGGAGGGGATGCGTTTAAGAAAGCAGACACTTTTGAAGCCCAATTTCTTGTTTCATGGGAACTCGACCTTTGGGGAAATCTGCGTTGGGCACGTTCGGCCAGTATTGCTGAATATCTGCAATCTATAGAGGCGCAACGTGCACTCCGGATGACGATTGTTGCCGAAGTAGCACAAGCTTACTATGAATTGGTAGCATTGGATACAGAGTTAGACATAGTTAAGCAAACATTGAAAGCTCGTGAAGAAGGTGTTCGTTTGGCACGTATCCGTTTTGCCGGAGGATTGACTTCCGAAACTTCCTATCGTCAGGCACAAGTGGAGTTGGCACGTACGGCTACTTTAGTTCCGGATTTAGAACGTAAGATTTCTCTTAAGGAAAACGATATTGCTTTTCTTGCAGGTGAATATCCTAACCGTATTGCCCGTTCCCGTTTGCTTCAGGAATTCAATTTTCCGGAAACACTTCCGGTTGGCTTGCCTTCCACTTTGTTGGAACGTCGTCCTGATATCCGTCAGGCAGAACAGAAATTGATCGCTGCTAATGCGAAAGTAGGAGTAGCCTATACGAATATGTTTCCGCGTCTTGCTCTGACCGGTGGTTTTGGTACGGAGAGTACTTCATTGTCAGAATTGTTGAAATCTCCGTATGCAGTAATGGAAGGGGCTTTGTTGACTCCTATCTTTGGTTGGGGAAAGAACCGTGCGGCATTGAAAGCGAAAAAAGCGGCTTTTGAAGGTGAGGTGCATAACTATGAGAAATCCGTGCTGACAGCTTTTAAAGAGACACGTAACGCAATTGTGAATTTTAACAAGATAAAAGAGGTGTACGAACTTCGTGCTAATTTGGAACGTTCGGCTAAGAGCTATATGGATCTGGCACAGCTCCAATATATTAATGGGGTTATTAACTATCTGGACGTATTGGATGCCCAACGTGGATACTTTGATGCACAAATTGGCTTAAGTAATGCTATTCGTGATGAGTTGATAGCCGTCGTACAGCTTTATAAAGCGCTTGGTGGAGGTTGGAAACAATAAGGAATCGTAAATAAAATTGTGCTTCCTCTTTTATAATTCACGGAAAAATGCGAAATTTGCAACGCTTTTCAAGTTTAAGAAGAAACTTACTAACACCTTTAAATAAAAAATTAAAGAAAATGACTAAAAGTGCATTGCAAATCGCAAGGGCTGCTTACCAGCCCAAACTTCCGAAAGCATTGGCATCAGGAGCCGTTAAAGCTGTAGCAGGTGCTGCTACTCAGTCTGTAGCCGATCAGGAAGCTATCAAAGCATTGTTCCCTAACACGTACGGAATGCCGTTGATTACATTCGAAGCTGGTGAAGCTGTAACTCTTCCTGCTATGAACGTGGGTGTCATCCTTTCTGGTGGACAAGCTCCCGGTGGGCACAATGTAATCTCCGGTTTATTTGACGGTATCAAGAAATTGAACCCGGATAATAAATTGTATGGTTTCATTTTAGGTCCTGGTGGTCTGGTAGACCACAACTATATGGAATTGACTGCTGACATTATCGATGAATACCGCAATACAGGTGGTTTTGATATCATCGGTTCAGGTCGTACGAAATTGGAAGCTGAAAGCCAATTTGAAAAAGGATTTGAAATTATCAAAGAACTGGGCATTAAAGCATTGGTTATCATTGGTGGTGATGATTCTAATACAAATGCTTGTGTGTTGGCTGAATACTATGCTGCTAAGAAATACGGTGTACAGGTAATTGGTTGCCCGAAAACTATCGATGGAGACTTGAAGAACGATATGATTGAAACTTCTTTCGGTTTTGATACTGCTTGTAAGACTTATGCGGAAGTAATTGGTAACATTCAACGTGACTGTAACTCTGCCCGCAAATATTGGCATTTCATCAAATTGATGGGGCGTTCGGCTTCTCACATCGCGCTGGAATGTGCTTTGCAGGTACAACCTAACGTATGTATCGTTTCTGAAGAAGTAGAAGCAAAAGATATGTCTTTGAATGATGTAGTGACTTATATCGCTAAAGTGGTAGCAGATCGTGCTGCACAGGGACATAATTTCGGTACAGTATTGATTCCGGAAGGATTGGTCGAATTCATCCCGGCTATGAAACGTCTGATTGCTGAATTGAACGACTTCCTGGCTGCTAACGCAGAAGAGTTTGCTCAAATTAAGAAATCTCACCAACGTGATTATATCATTCGTAAACTTTCTCCGGAAAACTCTGCTATCTATGCAAGTCTGCCGGAAGGTGTTGCACGTCAGTTGACTTTGGATCGTGACCCGCACGGAAACGTTCAGGTATCATTGATTGAAACTGAAAAACTGTTGTCCGAAATGGTAGCTACTAAATTGGCTGCATGGAAAGAAGAAGGTAAGTATGTTGGTAAGTTTGCTGCTCAGCACCACTTCTTCGGTTACGAAGGCCGTTGCGCTGCTCCATCAAACTTCGACGCTGACTACTGCTACTCTTTGGGTTACACAGCTTCTATGTTGATTGCTAACGGTAAGACCGGTTATATGTCTTCTGTACGTAACACAACTGCTCCTGCTGCCGAATGGATTGCTGGTGGTGTACCTATCACAATGATGATGAATATGGAACGTCGTCACGGTGAAATGAAACCGGTTATTCAGAAAGCATTGGTGAAACTGGATGGTGCTCCTTTCAAGGCATTCGCTGCACAACGTGATCGTTGGGCTATCGAAACGGATTATGTATATCCGGGACCAATCCAGTACTTTGGTCCTACTGAAGTTTGCGATCAGGCAACTAAGACTTTACAGCTGGAACAAGGTAAGTAAACGATAAACATGAAGCGGTGAACAGTAAATGCCATGCAGAATGTATGGTTGCTGTTCGCCGCTTTTTTTTCATTTGTCACCAATCACTAATTTTTAATCACTAAGACACTTGCCGTCACGTAATAATCCGATAGCTGCCGTTCAAAAGAAGAATGCTGCTTCCACCACTAGAAAAAAAAGAACTGTTTCTTCTTCCAAATCTCCCCGTGCCTCGAAAAAAGTACAGGAGAAGTACGGACGTGCTATGCCTATCTGGTTGCGTAATATTCTGACAGTGATGATTGTCGGTTGTTTTTCTGCTGTTTTCTACTATTTTTTTATTCGTCCTTATGCCTATCGTTGGAAACCTTGTAACGGTTTAAAGGAGTATGGAGTTTGTATTCCTTCCGGATATGATATTCATGGTATTGATATATCTCATTATCAAGGAAAAATTGACTGGGAGAGACTTCAGCGGAACCAGCAAGCGGCTACTCCTTTACACTTTGTCTTTATGAAAGCGACAGAAGGGGGGGACCATAACGATACTACATTTGAGGTGAATTTTGCCAATGCTCGTAATCATGGCTTTATTCGTGGGGCTTATCATTTCTATATCCCTGGTACGGATGCTTTGAAACAAGCTGACTTTTTTATTCGTACGGTAAAACTGGATACCGGTGACTTACCTCCCGTGCTTGATGTGGAAGTGACCGGAAGAAAGGAAAAACAAGAACTGCAACAAGGTTTGAAGCGCTGGTTGGACCGCGTAGAATCACATTATGGGGTGAAGCCCATTCTTTATACTTCTTATAAATTTAAAACCCGTTATCTGGATGATTCCATTTTCAATGCTTACCCTTATTGGATTGCACATTATTATGTGGATTCGGTGAAATATCAGGGTAAATGGAATTTCTGGCAACACACTGATGTCGGGAATGTACCCGGCATTAAGGAAGATGTAGACCTGAATGTATTTAACGGTACATTGGAGGACCTCAAAAAACTGACAATTAAATAGCGGGCATTATTTTTCTGAACAACTAATTTCTTCTTTCATTTGTTATAATCGTATTATTATTAAAAAGATATACGATTATGAATTTTGATATAGCTATTATTGGGGGTGGCCCTGCCGGATATACGGCCGCCGAACGGGCAGGGGCGAACGGACTGAAAGCCGTTCTTTTCGAGAAAAAAGCAATAGGTGGGGTGTGCTTGAATGAAGGGTGTATTCCTACTAAAACTCTGTTATATTCTGCTAAAATTCTGGATAGCATTAAGAATGCTTCCAAGTATGGCGTGTTTGCCGAATCTCCTTCCTTTGATTTATCTAAAATTATGAGCCGCAAAGATAAAACGGTGAAAATGCTGACGGGTGGTGTGAAAATGACTGTCAACTCTTACGGGGTTACGATTGTGGAGAAAGAAGCTTTTGTAGAAGGGGAAGAAAATGGGTTGATTCGCATTGTTTGTGACGGAGAGGCGTATTTTGTAAAGTATCTGCTGGTATGTACCGGCTCCGATACAGTGATTCCTCCGATACCGGGATTGGCGGAAGTTGATTACTGGACCTCCAAAGAGGCATTGGAGATAAAAGAACTACCTAAAACGTTAGTAATTATCGGTGGGGGAGTAATTGGAATGGAATTTGCTTCTTTCTTTAACAGTATGGGAGTGAAGGTACATATCGTGGAAATGATGCCTGAAATATTGGGAGTCATGGATAAGGAAACCAGTGGTATGCTTCGTACGGAATATACAAAGCGGGGAGTTTCTTTCTATCTGGATACTAAAGTAGTGGAAGTGAAACCTGATAGGGTCGTGATTGAAAAGGGAGGCAAGGCTTCTGCGATTGAAACGGATAAAATACTGCTTAGTGTAGGACGTAAGGCAAATTTATCCAACGTAGGATTAGAACAATTGAATATAGAGCTACATCGGAATGGAGTGAAAGTAGATGAACATTTACTGACTACTCATCCTAGGGTATATGCTTGCGGAGATATTACAGGATATTCTTTATTAGCACATACCGCCATTCGTGAAGCAGAAGTTGCTATCAATCATATATTGGGAGTAGAAGATCGGATGAACTACGACTGTGTGCCGGGAATTGTTTATACGAATCCCGAAATGGCAGGAGTAGGTAAGACTGAGGAAGAACTGATAAAACTCGGACTCCCTTATCGTGTTACGAAACTACCAATGGCTTATTCCGGACGATTCGTTGCGGAGAATGAGCAAGGAAACGGTCTCTGTAAATTGATTCAGGATGAAGAAGGCAAAATCATCGGCTGCCACATGCTGGGAAATCCGGCGTCGGAGTTGATTGTCATAGCAGGCATTGCTATTCAGAGAGGATATACGCTGGAAGAATTTCAGAAGACCGTATTTCCGCATCCGACGGTTGGGGAGATTTATCACGAAGTAATGTTTTAATCCCTTATCTTCGAGACCTATGATTCGATGTATATACAGTCCTTATACTGATATTTATTTCCATTTAGCGGCAGAAGAGTATTTGCTGAAGCAGGGAACGGAGGATGTTTTTATGCTTTGGCAGAGCGTTCCTTCTGTTGTGATAGGGAAACATCAGCGTCTTCGGTCGGAAGTTGACAAGGAATGGGCGAAACAGCACCGGATAGCTATTGCCCGTCGCTTCTCGGGAGGAGGGGCAGTATATCACGATTTGGGTAATGTCAATTTTACTTTTATAGAAACAGTTTCGCGTTTGCCTGAATTTGTTCATTATCTTCAGCGAACGTTAGACTTTCTGTCATTCATCGGTATAGAAGCTAAAGGAGATGAACGGCTGGGTATCTATCTGAATGGATTGAAAATATCGGGGAGTGCACAGTGTGTACATAAAGACAGAGTATTATATCATTGCACACTGCTTTATGATACAGACCTCACGATATTAAATAAGGTATTGAATCCGGATGTGATAGCTCATGACGGCACTTTGTCTTCCGTATATGCCGTTCCTTCCATTCGGAGTGAGGTTACTAATATCGGTAGATATTTGCCGGCGGGGAGTGTGGATGATTTCAAGGAAAATGCTTTTCAATATTTCAGTGAATCGCAATCCGTCAGTTCTTTCAGTGTAGAGGAGAAGGAAGCTGTCAACCGGCTTCGTTCGGAGAAGTACATTCGTGAAGAATGGATATGTAACCGTTGATGTCCGGTTAAAAATACTTTAACTTAAAACTTTCTATTTCAACGTATTGTTGTAATGTGTCAAGGTTGAATAATAAATTTACTGTCTATGTCAAGATTCGAAATAAAAATGCCTAAGTTGGGCGAGAGTATAACCGAAGGAACAATTGTTTCTTGGTCTGTAAAGGTAGGTGAGTCGGTTCAGGAAGACGATGTGCTTTTTGAAGTAAACACTGCCAAAGTGAGTGCGGAAATACCTTCTCCGGTAGCGGGGAAAGTAATGGAGATTTTGTGTAAAGAGGGAGATACGGTAGCGGTGGGCACTGTCGTTGCTGTTATTAATTTGGACGGTGACAGTGCTAGTGAACAGGAAACTTCCAATGAATCGAACTCCTCTCAGGAAACTACTAAAGAGAAATCCCATAATGAAGTGCCGAAACCGGGTGTTGCTGTCGAAGAACGTTGGTACTCTCCAGTGGTGATTCAATTGGCACGGGACGCTAAGATTCCGAAGGAAGAACTGGATACCCTGCAAGGGACTGGCTATGAAGGACGATTGAGTAAGAAAGATATAAAAGATTATATTGACAGGAAAAAGAGAGGACTTGTTAGCGAGCCGAAACCGGCAACAATAGGAATAACTTCGACTGCAAATGCACCGTCGGCTATTATGCCTGCTGCTTCAGCGAGTCCAAAGTCATCTCCGGTACCTGCTGTACAATCTGTGGCTTCCACTGCTACACCCCAATCATCTGCCCCTATCAATACCTCCGGAGTAGAGATGAAAGAAATGGACCGTGTCCGTCGGATTATTGCCGACCACATGGTTATGTCAAAGAAAGTATCTCCACATGTTACGAATGTGCTGGAAGTGGATGTAACCAAGCTGGTCCGTTGGCGTGAAAAGAATAAGGATGTCTTCTTCCGTCACGAAGGAGTGAAGCTGACCTATATGCCTATGATTACGGAAGCGGTAGCGAAAGCGCTGGTAACTTATCCGCAGCTGAATGTATCGGTAGACGGATATAATATTCTTTTCAAGAAACACATCAATGTCGGTATCGCTGTTTCCTTGAATGACGGAAATCTGATTGTTCCGGTGGTGCATGATGCCGACCATTTGAATCTAAACGGATTGGCAGTCGCCATTGATTCATTGGCATTAAAAGCAAGAGATAACAAATTGATGCCGGAAGACATTGATGGCGGAACATTTACTATTACTAATTTCGGTACATTCAAGAGCTTATTCGGTACGCCGATTATAAATCAGCCTCAAGTAGCTATTCTGGGAGTGGGATACATTGAAAAGAAACCTGCTGTTGTGGAGACACCGGAAGGTGATACGATTGCTATTCGTCATAAAATGTATCTTTCCTTGTCTTACGATCATCGGGTGGTAGACGGTATGCTGGGTGGTAACTTCCTGCATTTCATAGCCGATTATCTGGAGAACTGGAAAGGTTGATTCAACTGATTGTTTCATTAATAAAGAGTTCATTAACTATGAAAAAGTATGATATAAAAAATACAGATATTGAAACCTTGAAGAAGTGGTATCATCTGATGACATTGGGACGTGCTCTGGATGAGAAAGCCCCTTCCTATTTGCTGCAATCGTTAGGTTGGTCTTACCATGCTCCTTATGCAGGACATGACGGAATCCAACTGGCTATTGGGCAGGTTTTTACTCTCGGCGAAGACTTTTTGTTCCCTTATTACCGGGATATGCTGACTGTGCTTTCTGCCGGAATGACTGCAGAAGAAATTATCCTGAATGGTATATCGAAAGCGACTGATCCCGGTAGTGGCGGGCGGCACATGTCTAATCACTTCGCAAAACCGGAATGGCACATCGAAAATATCTCGTCTGCTACGGGGACACATGACCTCCATGCGGCAGGTGTAGCCAGAGCTATGGTGTATTATGGTCATAAAGGAGTTGCCATAACTTCTCATGGAGAATCGGCTACTTCCGAAGGCTTTGTGTATGAAGCCATCAATGGCGCTAGTCTCGAGCGTCTTCCTGTGATTTTCGTAATACAGGATAATGGTTACGGTATCTCCGTCCCGAAATCCGAACAGACGGCCAATCGGAAAGTGGCAGAGAACTTCTCAGGTTTCAAGAACCTGAAAATTATCTATTGTAATGGAAAAGATGTATTTGACTCGATGAACGCTATGACCGAAGCTCGGGAATATGCCATAACCACTCGTAACCCGGTAATTGTACAAGCCAATTGCGTCCGTATCGGTTCCCACTCTAATTCGGATAAACATACCTTGTACAGGGATGAAAACGAACTGGAATATGTAAAAGAAGCTGACCCGTTGATGAAATTCCGCCGGATGTTGCTTCGCTATAAACGTTTGACGGAAGAAGAATTGCTGCAAATAGAGACTGATGCAAAGAAAGAATTATCAGCCGCTAATCGAAAGGCCTTGTCTGCTCCCGATCCTGATCCCAAGAGTATCTATGACTTTGTGATACCCGAACCTTATCAGCCTCAAAAGTATAAAGAAGGTATCCATCAGGCAGAAGGAGAGAAAACTTTTATGGTGAACGCCATTAACGAAACGTTGAAAGCCGAATTCCGTCATAACCCCGATACGTTTATCTGGGGACAGGATGTAGCAAACAAGGAAAAAGGCGGTGTGTTTAATGTGACTAAAGGTATGCAGCAGGAGTTTGGTGATGTACGTGTATTCAGCGCACCGATTGCGGAAGATTATATTGTGGGTACAGCTAACGGAATGAGCCGCTTTGACCCTAAAATCCATGTCGTGATAGAAGGAGCGGAATTTGCTGACTATTTCTGGCCTGCCGTAGAACAATATGTAGAATGTACACATGAGTATTGGCGTAGCAATGGAAAGTTTGCTCCGAACATAACTTTACGGCTAGCTTCCGGTGGTTATATTGGTGGGGGATTATACCATTCCCAAAATATAGAGGGAGCTTTGACAACTTTGCCCGGAGCACGAATTGTCTGTCCTTCCTTTGCTGATGATGCCGCCGGATTATTGCGGACCAGTATGCGTTCCAAGGGCTTTACATTGTTTCTCGAACCGAAAGCTTTGTATAACTCGGTGGAGGCAGCAGCCGTTGTACCGGAAGATTTTGAAGTTCCTTTCGGAAAGGCACGTATCCGTCGTGAAGGAACAGATTTGAGTATTATCACCTATGGCAACACTACCCATTTCTGTTTACACGCTGCCGAACGGCTGGAGAAAGAAGGTGGCTGGAAAGTAGAAGTCATTGATATTCGTTCTTTGATTCCGTTGGATAAAGAAGCGATATTTGAATCAGTAAAGAAAACCAGTAAAGCATTGGTTGTTCACGAAGATAAAGTATTCTCCGGTTTCGGTGCGGAACTGGCGGCTATGATTGGAGGGGAGATGTTCCGCTATTTGGACGGTCCGGTAGAACGTGTCGGTTCTACATTTACTCCTGTCGGCTTTAATCCGATTCTGGAAAAAGAAATATTGCCGGATGAGGCTAAGATATACGAAGCTGCCAAGAATTTGTTGGAATATTAAATTGTACAGATTATGAAAAAGATAGGTTTATTTTATGCTACTAAGGCTGAAAGAACAAGCTGGGTAGCGGAGAAGATTCAGAAAGAGTTTGGAGAAGATAAGATAGAAGTAGTAGCGATTGAACAGGCATGGCAGAATGATTTTGCAGCTTACGATTGTTTTATTGTTGGAGCTTCCACGTGGTTTGACGGTGAGCTGCCTACTTATTGGGATGAACTGTTACCGGAGCTTCGAACAATGGAACTGAAAGGAAAAAAGGTTGCTATTTTCGGTCTCGGAGATCAGATACGCTATCCTGAAAACTTTGCCGATGGTATTGGCTTGTTGGCGGAAGTTTTTGAAGGAGACGGGGCTACATTAGTCGGCTTCACTTCTTCTGAAGGTTATACTTTCGAACGTTCCAGAGCCTTACGAGGTAATCAGTGGTGCGGATTGGTGATTGATTTGGATAATCAGTCTGAACAGGCAAAGAAGAAAATCAAGGAATGGTGTGAGCAAGTAAAGAAGGAGTTCGCATAAATTTCTTTATATGTGACATCCCTATGTCCGACATTCCCATTTTGTTATATGTGATGTCCGGACATGGGGATATTGTTTTTTTAGGAAAAATCAGTTGGAGGGGATTAGCCTTGATAAATAAACTTTACCTCTGCCCAACGGTTCTTCTCTTTGTAATGTACAAAAGCCAGTCCGTTTTTTTCCGCTTCTTCACGGATAACAGCAATATCATCTACATAGAATCCACTCATATAAAGCTCTGAACCTGGATGCATGCAGGTAATGTACTGCTTCATGTCATTCAATAATATATTCCGGTTGATATTGGCGATGATAATGTCAAAAGGCCCTTTTCCGGTAAGTGATGAAGCATCTCCTTGTGAAACGTCGATTTCGTCTACATGATTCAGTTCAATGTTCTCGATAGAATTGCGTACACACCATTCATCGATGTCGATAGCTGTACAGGGGTGTGCCCCCCGCATACGTGCCAGGATAGCTAAAATAGAAGTCCCACAACCCATATCGAGCAAGGATTTATCTTTCAGTTCGTTGTCCAGTAATTCTTCGATGATGAGGCTTGTCGTTTCGTGATGTCCCGTACCGAAGGCCATTTGTGGGTTGATGACGATGTCATATTCCGCTTTGGGTACATTCTGGTGAAAAGTACTGTGGATTACACAGCGGTCTCCAATAATAATCGGTTGGAAGAAATTTTTTTCCCATTCCTCGTTCCAGTCCTTGTCTTCTGCTTCGGTAAATGTGTAGGTGATTTCCGTATCGGATAGAGGAAATTCGGCGATTACAGTTTTGATAGCGTTTTCATCACATACCGATTGTTGGATATATGCGGTCAGTCCGCCTTCGCATTCAACAAAACTCTCGAATCCCACTTCGCCTAGCACTGCAGTTAGTACGTCATTAACTGTTTCGGTACAAGGACTTGTATGGAACGTGAACTCAAAATACTTCATAGTTGTTTTATTTTCTGGTAAATAATATGCAAAGATACTACAAACCAAGTATAGAAAATCAAGTTTACTTGAATTTTATGCCAAGGTGCAATGTATCTTCTACTAAGATAGTTAGAAATAGGGATTTCCCTATTATCCTTTGGGGAAAATCTCCTTCGGACGAAAAATCTCTTCCTTATCTTTGTAATGTGAATAAGTTTAAGTAATTACATAAACCGAGATGATATGAAAAAGATTGTTTACTTCTTGCTATTTGCCTTGTGCCTACCGATAGGCTTGCTGGCACAAAGCGTTGATGACGACCTTTACTTCGTACCTTCCAAAGATAAACAGGAGAAGAAAGAAACTCCGGTTAAGAAGGAAACGAAACAACAGGTGACCAACATCTATACTTCACCGGGTACTACCGTAGTTGTTCAGGACCGTAAGGGAAAAACACGGGATGTGGATGAATATAATCGCCGTTACGATGCACGTGATAATGAGTTCGTAATGGACAATGATACCTTATATATAAAAGAAAAATCTAATCCGGATTTGGATGGAGAATGGGTGACCGGCGAATTTGACGGTACACAGGAAGATTATGAGTACGCAGAACGTATCATCCGTTTCCGTAATCCGCGTTTTGCTATTAGCATTAGCAGCCCGTTATATTGGGACGTAGTTTACGGACCGAATTCCTGGGACTGGAACGTATATACCGACGGCATGTATGCTTATGCGTTCCCGACGTTCAGTAACCCGCTTTGGTGGGATTGGCGTTATGGTTCTTACGGTTGGGGTTGGAATTATGGCTGGGGCTGGAATCGTCCTTACTACTCTTGGGGATATTACCCGGGTTCCTGGGGCGGCTGGTATGGTGGCTACTGGGGTGGTTGGTATGGTGGTGGCTATTGGGGACATCATCACTATTGGCACGGCGGTCCTAGCTGGGGCTGGGGTGGTGGAAGCCATTGGGCACGCAATAATACCTATTATAATAACCGACGCTCCAATTATGGTATTAATGGAGGAAGTGCACGACGTTCTTCCTATGCAACCAGTGGAGACCGTAGAATTGGTACAAGTGTAGGAACACGCCGTTCAGGTGAAGGTAGCGTTAGCCAGTCTGCTCGCCGAGGTACTTCAACGGGTACATATAATTCTTCTAGGAGAGTGGTTGGCAACCGTACGGACACGCGAGTAGGAACTGGTTCTAGTTCAAGTTCTTCTCGTCGGAGTACGTATACTCGTCCAAGTAGTACACGCAGTAGCAGTGGCTCATCTTATGATAGTAATCGTTCCAGTTCTTCTTCCCGCAGGACTTATGGAACACCTACGAATAGTAGCAGCCGTTCTTCTTCTACCTACAATCGTGGAAGTTCGTCAACTACACGTAGCTATACGCCGTCAAGTAGTAGTCGCCGTTCTTCTTCAAGTTCTACTTATTCTCCGAGCCGTTCCTCTTCAGGCTCCAGCTATTCACCGAGTCAATCTTCTTCTCGGTCGAGTGGTTACTCAAGCGGTGGTGGAAGTAGTAGTTCCCGTTCCAGTTCAGGTTCATCCGGTGGTGGAGGCGGTAGTCGAAGAAGATAAAATAGTTGTTTTTATTAAAAAGACATATTTATGAAAAATATAAGATTGGCAATGGTGATAGCTTGTACTTTATTGGGTACTGCTGTCGTAAATGCACAGAGTTTATATGATGCTGCTCGGTTAATGGGAAATGACTTGAATGGAACTGCAAGATTTATAGGTATGGGCGGAGCCATGGGAGCATTAGGAGGTGACATCTCAACAATGGGAACTAATCCGGCAGGTATTGGAATATATAGAAGTAGTGATGTAATGACCTCATTTGGCTTCAGTAATATTGGAATGAAGTCTAATATGAACGGTACAAAGAATGAACAGGATAAGCTATTTGGTTCATTTGATAATATCGGGTTTGTTATATCGAGCCGTATTGGGAATGAAACACCGTTGCGGTTTGTAAACTTTGGTTTTAACTATCGAAAGGTGAAATCCTTTGATAAAAACATGGTGATGAATGGCATGATAGAAGATAAGGAAGGTCCAATGTCTCAAAGTGATTTATTTGCTACTTTGTCTCAAGGACTTCCTGAAGACTATTTGGGCTCTAATGCTGCTTTTACTGACGGAGGTGCCGATGCTGCACCGTGGTTGGGAGCTATGGCTTTCCGAACGAGAGTAATTGGGGCAATAGGTGATAATAAATATGCAAGTAATGTAGGCTATATGGTGGATAATGAAGGTAATGAGGTTTACTTGCCTGTAGTGGGGGAATATACTTCCAGAGAAAGAGGTGGATTACATTCTTACGACTTCAATGTTGCCCTCAATTTCTATGATAGAATTTATTTGGGAGCTACCATAGGAGCTTACAGTGTTGACTATTCCAGAAGGAGTTTCTATAAGGAAAGCTATCCGGGAGATGCATCTACATATTCTTTGGAGAATTGGTTTGATACAAGCGGAACAGGAGTTGATTTTAAGTTGGGAGTGATTATACGCCCATTTGAATCCTCATCATTCCGTATCGGTGCTGCGATCCATACACCTACTTGGTTTAACTTGGAAGACCGTGCTTCTGCTATCATGACCTCTGATGTTGATATGAATAGTGACGGAACCATTGATAAGGATGAATTATACGAGTATGATACTATGGACTTCCCCGGTGAATCTAAAACAAAGTATGAATTAATAACTCCTTGGAAGTATAATTTGAGTTTGGGATATACCATTGGCCGTTCTGTTGCATTAGGAGCAGAGTATGAGTATAGTGACTACTCATCTGCTAAGTTGAAATACGATGATGGCGTGAAAATGGAAGATGAAACCTCTCAAATAAAGACCGGATTAAAGGGGGTACATACATTACGTGTGGGAGCTGAATTTAAACTTGCTCCGGAATTCTCTTTCCGTGTCGGGTATAACTACATGACGGCAGCTATGTATGATGATACTTTCAAAAGAATTGCTCTTAACAGTATCAGTACAAGTACCGAGTTCTCTAACTTGAAAGCGACTAACAATTATACCGTAGGCTTGGGATACAAAGGATCTGTTTTTTATGCAGACTTAGCTTATCAGTTCCATACATACAAGGAAGATTTTTATCCTTTCTATAATGAGATAGGAGACCATTTTGAAACAATACTTGTGCCGAATGCCACTAAAGTAACTAATACACGTAGTCAAGTACTATTAACCGTAGGTATGCGCTTCTAAACTAATTAAGAACAGTTTTCAATTTCAATAATAACTTTTGTGTGTGAAAAATCCCAGGAATGCTGAGTGTCTACGGCAGTTCCAGGGATTTTTATTTATGTTCGTTTTTACTTGTCTGCGTTATCTACGCAATGGAGTGTGTCCGTCAAAGATGACACGGTTGCGGGCGAACCTCATGACAATCGCATTTCCGGCACTTACTTCAACATCCTGATTTGCTACGATTTTTTGTTTTTCTCCCTCTATGGATACTTCTCCAATTACTTCTCCAGCTTTGATCGTTTCTTGTGGGATTAAGTTGGTTAATTCTCCGTCAGATACCTTTTTGATATTGATATCCTCGGCTTCCGCGCTCTTGTCCAACTCAACCTTTCCGTTAAAAAGATCTTGAATACCTCTGTTTCTCAAACGAAGTTTGATACTTGCTTTACCGTTATACGGTCTGCCGTCCTCGTCAAGTAAGATGACGGGTACAGTCATTCGTTTGAACTTTAAGGCTACATTTTTAGTTCCGCGAATGGCTTGAGCTATTCCGAATAGATGTTCTTTTCCTCCCTTTATACTGCGGTAACGTTTTCCCAATGCTCTGGTAGCAGCTTCGTCAGTCAATTCGGGGTAATGAGCATAGAATGTAACAGATTCAACGTCTGTGTCTATCTCGTCCCATGTCTGACTATCTACGCCTAGGGCAAACGGAAGATAGTCTTGATTGGAAACTGACATTGAGATTACATCTCCAGTTGAGAAGCTATTCTTTACGGGAAGCGATAAAGCGGCACTGTTACGAGTAAGCAAGTCAGTGATGCTTTGGTTGTCGATAGAAGTAGAGAAGTCGATAGCTTCTTTACTGGGGTCTTGCAGGTTGTCTTGTTGTTGACAACCAAACAGGCATGCTGCTGTTAGAAAAACTAGAAGGTTTTTTCTTTTCATTTGCAGGGTTGTTAATTAGTTAATAATAAAAAAGAGAAATCTAATATTCTATTTTATCCTCTTTGGCTGCCCAAGCCTCAAAGGCGGTAATAGCTTCATTGGGTAGTAAAATTTCGGAGGGAAGTTTTCTGTCTTCTGGTTTCAGTTCCAGTTCGTCGTAGATAAAAGAATCGTCAAAACCGATATTTTTGGCGTCGGTTTTGTTGTTACCGTAGTACATCTTGTCCAGTCGTGCCCAATAAATAGCACCCAAGCACATGGGACAAGGTTCGCAGGAGGTGTATATCTCATATCCGCTAAGATCAAATGTTCCCAGTTTGGCGGCTGCGGCACGTATTGCACTAACTTCGGCATGTGCAGTAGGATCACAAGACGTTGTGACGCGGTTTACACCGGTAGCGACGATCACTCCTTCTTTGGTGGCGATAACAGCACCGAAAGGGCCTCCACCATTTTCGACATTTTCTTTTGAAAGCTCTATTGCTTTCCGCATTAGTTCTTCTTTAGTCATGGCAATAAAAAATATTGTTAGTTTTATCCTATTTACTTCTTTTCAGAAATAACATCTTTCTACAAAGATAGAAAAAACTAACAATATACCAAGGAACGATTTCCTTTAATTTTCTACCAGTACCAGCAGACGCCGAAAGAGAACGGATAAAGTTCGGGATCTTGAATACTGATAAAACGGTAGGAAATATCCGTTTAAAGCTTTCCGAGAATCTTGTCCATAACCCAGTTGGTCAGTGTGGCACTTTCACCGTCGCAGGAACAGATAGATTTACCTAATAGATGGTCTACCACCGCTTGGATAAGAGGCTGTTGTACATGTTCCGGGTTACCGATACAGATTTCTTCGCGTCCGCGTTCGGTATGCAGTCCGATAGGTTCGTAGGTGAAGACAGAAAAACAAATCATTCCTTTGTCTCCGATGATTTCTATACGATCCTCGCGGGCCGAGTCGTGCGCTACGAAACACCAGGAGCCGCTACCTACCAATCCGTTGTCGAACTGGAAGCAGGCACTTAAGGTATCTTCGGCGGGATAAAGTCCTCCGCGGTTGCTCTTGTAACCATTTGCTTCGAGAATGCAACCGAACATATCCTGCAATAAATCTATCTGATGCGGGGCAAGATCGTAGAAGTAACCGCCTCCGGCAATGTCCGCTTGTACACGCCAGGGAAGATTTTCACGGTTATAGTCCAGGTCGCGTGGTGGCTGTGCGAAACGTATCTGTACATTGATAACGTTACCGATAGAACCGTTTTCTACAAGCTCTTTTACTTTTTGGAAGTACGGGAGATAACGTCGGTAGTAAGCAACGAAACAAGGAATGCCTGTTTCTTGCGAAATACGGTTGATACGGGTACACTCTTCGTATGTCTGTGCCATTGGCTTTTCAATGTATGCAGGCTTACCTGCTTTCATTGCCATAATAGCATAAGTAGCATGAGAAGAAGGAGGAGTGGCGATATATATAGCATTTACTTCCGGATCGTCTATCAGTTCCTGTGCGTCGTCATACCATTTCTTGATACCTCTTTCTTTGGCATAGGCTTTTGCCTTTGCACCGTCGCGACTCATTACAGCTACGACTTCCGAATGTTCTACTTTTTGGAAAGCAGGACCACTTTTCGTTTTGGTGACTTCGCCGCAACCGATGAATCCCCATTTAATTATCTTTTCACTCATAATTGTAATACCTATTGTGTCTGTTTTAACAAAGCCCAAAGATAAAACTATTTTTTGTCAAGAGCAACTTTATTGATTATAGTATTTTTTATAAATCTTTTGATATTCTGATTTCTTTTGGAACTTATCCAGCCACGTATTCAAACTATCGAGTAAGACGGGTGATTGCTTGCTGACTGCCCATGAGTAGAACTGTGTAAAGCTGATAGCCGTATTGATATCAATCTGCGACAAGGAATCCGCTACTGCCCGTGCAATGCTTTCGTCACAAACTGCATAGTCAATGTCTCCGTGTGCTACTAGTGAAATCAATTGTTCGGGGCCATATTTTTCTATTTCTTTTATGTAAATGGTGTCTCCGATTTCATTTCCTAAGTTCTGAATACGCAAGATAGAAGGCGAACCTTTTACGACATGAAGTGTCCGCCGGGCTAAATCCAGTTGGTTACGGATATAGAGTGAATCGTTTTCTCCATTCTCTTTGCGTTGAACCAGGACTTGTTTGTTGAGGACAATGGGAGAGGTGAGAAGCAGGGAATCTTTTAATTTGCTAGTCGCCAATATTCCATAAGCAATAACATCATAACGCCCTTCACTCAGTCCTTTCAGCCGTTCTTCGAAACTCATGACTGGGGTGATTTCTGCTTTCAGTCTTTTATCACGGGCAAAGGCCTGTATCAGTTCATAATGGAAGCCGGAGATAGTGTCACCGTCCACATAAAAACTGATTGAGTTGTATTCGGTAGCTACACGTAGTATTCCTTCTTTGGCAATGGCGGCATAATCACGCGGATGCCCTAAGGGTTTTTCTTGTTTTCCGCAATATCGGAAAGTGAAAATAAGTGTCAATATAATGATAACAGGCACTAAATATCTGAATAGTCTCAGTTTCGGGCGTGTCTCCATAAGCCATAAAGGTTTTGTTAATCATAGAAATTCCATGAAAGTCCGAATTTCAGGACGCGTGGATTGATAGGATAGTGAGGAGACAGAAAATAATCAGGTCTGCTTATTCCTTGGTTCACGTGATACATCATCACATAGAAACGTGTACGTTTCAGATGCAGGTTTGCATAGACATTCACAATCGGATAACCGCCTATCTCAACTTTGCCTTCTTCCGGTTGCAGGTAGAAATTTTGGATAGCCGGCATATAGGCGGGTGCATTGTATTTCGTGAAATATCGCACGTCGGCACCTAATTGCACGCTAAGCACTTTCTTTGCTAATTTAAACTGCATATAAAAGTTATGATACAAAGAAAGATCGGGCAAGGGCAGCACAGTCTGGTCACTGGATTTCTGCCAGGTTACTTCATTATCTAAATGGAAGATCCCGAGCTTGAAGTCCTGGTTGAGGCTTGCCGATAATACTTGAAGGCTTCCGCTTTTCTGTTCGGGCGTTGCCTGTTGGTTGAAATACGTATAGTTCTTGATGTTTTCGACTCCTGCTCTTAGCCGGGTTTTCCAGCGTGCAATACTTAGTTCCCCTTCGATACGTGTACGGAACTCCTTATCCATATCATTATCCCACATGAAATGTTTGGAATGGTAATGACGCATATAGAAAGGTGCAAGCTGGTTGCTGACCTCACCGCGGGCAATAAGGCTGACGGTATCTTTCCATAACGGGAAATTCAGGTCTATATCTCCTTTTACATTGAACTGTCCGATTGCTTTTCCTGCAAGTCCCACTTCACCGATTGCGTGATAGTGAAGAATATTCCCTTCCCGTTTGGATAACTCTCCTCCGACGAATATCTCGTTCTCATTGTATTTGTCGGGTAATGGTCCTCCGTCCTTATTCATCAGCGTATATTTACTGATTTTGTAAGAAGCGAATGCGGTCAATCCGGCTTTTGCATATTTGTTGAAACCTTCCAGTAAAGCGATGCCGATTGTATTCTTGATTCCTACATAAGTAGTACTGTCTCTTACGAACGCTTTATTGTCCTTATCAAAATATGTGTTCTGATAATATCCATCCGCTACTTCGTCATAAGAATTGAAGCCATGGCGTGCCCGTTCTACCTGAATGGTGTGTATAAAGCTCGTCACCGGTACAAACTCCTGTTTGGCGGGAGTCGTGTCGTTTTCCGCCTGCGGAATGTCACGTTTGAATCCTAGATTATAACGTTGAGTCAGGAATACATAAAAGTCATGATTACGGTTGGTTGTTTCGTTCAATACAGTAGGAATGTTGGTTGATTCGTATTCCCTTCGTCCTTCGGCCATTTCCTCCGGAGCGGTGATATATCTGTCATCGGTGATACCTCCGTTTTCATTAGTCTTCAGATAGTTGTTACTGTATATTCCTTGCACCTGATATCTGTCTCCGATATAGCTGCCGAAAACTGCAGCGTTAAAGTATGCAGTATTCTGATTGTTGTAGTATCCCCGTCCGTATAAATAATCAATGTTGAAACCGAAGGCCAATTTCTTGTTTACGTTTACAGAGAAGTAGGATTTGAAACGTTCTTCTCCATTTACCTTATTACCGGCTTTATGATACGTCAGATTGGTATAGGGAACATTACTGTTCGTAAAATTAAATTCTGTGGGACGGACAAAGAAACTGGAAAAAGGTTCCATGAAAATGGTCGGCTCCGGATAACGGCGGTCAAAGAAGATGCGTGACATACGGGGCGACCCCATATTGGCGAGATAATTGTAATGTCCGGTGATTCCTTCCGTGAGATTCGTGTTCTGAAAGTGGTGATAGGCGGTGTCGGCAGGGATTATCGTCCGGTCGCCCAGCTGGTTTTTGATCCGCCACATATATAAGGTAGGTGGTAATCCCTTTACTTCAACGTTTGCACTATCCAGTCTGTCCGGAATCATTGCAGGGTCTACCTGGTTACCGTATTGGTCATATCCGTTTTCGTCGATTTGTTGACGACCGGGATTAAACTGTGCATGGACAGTTGTCAGCCCTACAACGGAAAGTAATATATATAATAGTAAGATTCGTCTCATAATTGGAGGCAAAGATACTTACTTTAATTGATTTAATGATAATGGATAATTGAAAATTATGTTGCATACGTACTATACGTAGCTAATAATTATCAATTATCCATTGCACATTATCTGTTAATTAAACCTCACGGATTAATTCCATACCTTTCTTGATTGCTTCTTCGTTCATCGGAATCAAGTGGTGATGGCGTTCCGGAAGAGTTTTCTTCAATCCCTTGATTACATTTTCCAATGTCACAATCGGGCGGAGTTTTAATAAACCGCCAAGTACAATCATGTTGAATGCTTTGGCGTTGTTCATCTCGTTAGCCGCGTCCATGGCATCGATACGATATACCTTGATATCCTTGCGGGTAGGAGGGTTGATAATTCCGTAACCGTCATAAATCAGGATACCACCGGGCTTCACCTTATTTTCAAACTTTTCGAGTGAAGGCTGGTTCAGAATGATAGCAGTATCATATTTACTCAAAATGGGTGAAGAAACCTTGTCGTCGCTTACAATTACTGTAACGTTGGCTGTTCCACCGCGTTGTTCGGGACCGTATGCCGGCATCCAGCTTACTTCTTTGCCTTCCATTAGCCCCGAATAAGCCAGGATCTTACCCATAGACAATACGCCTTGTCCACCGAATCCTGCTATAATTATTTCTTCTTTCATTGTTCTGTTGACTTTTAGCGTTATTCTTTATCTTTTAAATCACCTAGCGGATAGAATGGGAACATATGTTCTTCCATCCATTTGTTAGCCTTCTCCGGAGTCATCTTCCAGCCTGAGCTACAAGTAGAAACGATTTCCACTAAGTTAGAACCTTTACCGCTCATTGAATTCTCGAATGCTTTACGGATCGCTTTCTTCGCCTTGCGAATCGCCGGTACGGATTGTACGGACTGGCGGGTTACGTAAGCTGTTCCTTCCAGTTGGGCAGCGATTTCGGTGATTTTCAGCGGATAACCGTGGAGCTCGACGTCACGTCCGTAAGGACAAGTGGAACTTTTCATTCCCACCAGTGTAGTCGGCGCCATTTGTCCGCCGGTCATACCGTAGATTGCATTGTTGATAAAGATAATCGTGATATTCTCGCCACGGTTCAATGCGTGGATCGTTTCGGCTGTACCGATACAAGCCAAGTCACCGTCACCCTGGTATGTGAAAACGAGACGGTCCGGCCATAGGCGTTTCACGGCAGTTGCCACAGCAGGCGCACGTCCGTGTGCTGCTTCCTGCCAGTCAATGTCCAGATAATTGTAGGCGAAAACTGCACATCCTACCGGAGAGATTCCCACCGTTTTATCTTCCATGCCCATTTCCTCTATCACTTCGGCTATGAGCTTGTGTACCACGCCGTGACTGCAACCCGGGCAGTAGTGCATGGCATTATCGTTCATCAGAGTCGGTTTCTTGTAAACCAGATTCTCGGGTTTGATTATTTCTTCTTTAGTCATAACTTCTTCTCCTTATCTGTTGGTGAACCGTATAAAAAACTCCATTAGCTTGACAAAGATTGCCGCGCCGCATACGTAGATAAACATTTTAAAGTCTTCCTTTCCTACAACAAAGTAGGTGATAATAGCCGCAAGAGCCAGTATCATAAAAAGGATGTTCAGTACGTTTCTTATTTTATCAGGATTCATCGTTTCGTTATTTGATTATTTTTTCTTCCAAAGCAGTTACAATCTCGTCCGGGTCGGGAACAATACCGCCGAGACGTCCGAAATGTTCTACCTTTACTTTACCGTTCACAGCCAGGCGGACATCTTCAATCATTTGTCCGGCATTCAGTTCTGTAACAAGCATACCCTTCACTTTGTCAGCGTAAGCAGCAATTGCTTTTGTCGGGAACGGCCATAATGTGATAGGACGAAGGATACCTACTTTGATACCTTTTTCGCGTGCCAGCTCCATGGCTTTTTGACCGATACGTGCCATTGAACCGAAAGCAATAATCAGATATTCTGCATCTTCGCAGTTTATTTCTTCGAAGCGTACTTCGTTCTTTTCAATTTCACGGTATTTAGCCTGGAAACGGAGATTGTTTATTTCCATAGCCTCCGGTTTCAGTTCCAGAGAAGTGATAATATTCGGCTTACGGCCTTTAGCTTTTCCGGTAGCAGCCCATGGGCATTGTGCTATCACTTCTTCTTCCGTACGGCGTGGTTTCTGCGCCGGAAGAACCACTTTTTCCATCATTTGCCCGATCACACCGTCGGCGAGGATGATAGCCGGGTTACGGTATTTGAATGCCAGTTCGAATCCCAACGCAACGAAATCCGCCATTTCCTGTACGGACGCCGGAGCAAGAGCAATCAATTTGTAATCACCGTGGCCACCGCCTTTTACTGTCTGGAAATAATCTGCCTGACTCGGCTGGATAGTACCCAGTCCGGGACCGCCACGCATTACGTTGACAATCAGACAAGGAAGTTCGGCACCTGCGATGTAGGAGATTCCTTCCTGTTTCAGACTTACACCGGGACTTGAAGAAGACGTCAGCACCATTTTTCCGCTACCTGCGCCTCCATATACCATATTGATAGCTGCCACTTCACTTTCCGCCTGGAGTACTACCATGCCGGTTGTTTCCCACGGTTTCAGTTCGGCAAGCGTTTCCAACACTTCCGATTGGGGAGTAATAGGATAACCGAAGTAACCGTCCGCACCGCAACGGATAGCTGCATGGGCGATAGCTTCGTTTCCTTTCATTAATACAACTTCTTCTGCCATATTCTTTTCTTTTATTCTACTTTTACTTTATACACAGATATACATCCGTCCGGACAAACCGTTGCACACGAGCTACATCCGTTGCAGGTATCTTCTTTCACTTGCCAGGCATAGTTATAGCCTTTCATATTGACCTCTTTGTTGAGGGCGATTACATCGAGCGGACACGCCACTACGCACAGGTTGCATCCTTTGCAACGCTCCGTGTCGACTACGATTGCTCCTTTGATTTTTGCCATAATCTTTATTTATTACGTTATCTTTGAGTTCGATTACTGATTAAACATATCTTTTATTGATTGAACATATCCTTGTGGTAGAAGTTGAGGATATCTATTACCATTTTTCTTGCCTGAACGGCAGGACCTTCCGGATTGATATCAATGGCAAACTGGTAATTATCCAGTGCCTGTTTCCAATCTCCTTTTTTCCGGTAGGCATTTCCCCGTAAATAGTAAAGAGTATCTTTCTCTTTTTCGACAGAAGTGTTTTGGAGAAGCTGGTCCAATTGCTCAATCGCTGTGTCCACGTCCCCTTGATTGATAAGCTCTTTTAGGTTGTCTATTTGCTCCATTTCTTTCGTCTTTCGGGATTCTGAAACGCAAAGATAGTTTTTATTTATGTAAATGGGGCAAACGTGGACGGAAATTTGCAACGTTTTGAGTTTATTGCATATTAGATGAATAAATAATTAAAAGTGGTTTGATTGACCTGTATTTCACGTTTGGGGTGGTTGTAGGTCACAGTAGATTATAAAGGTACGGAAGAAAGTGAAGAGGTAAGGATGATATAAAGTTTTGATATGTCCTTGTATATATTGAAAGATACCGTATTTTTGTGCATATATTAAATAAGATAGGTTATGCTGGATGTTATTCTGATTATAGTAAGCGCCCTCTGCATGATAGCCGGGTTGGCCGGCTGTGTGCTTCCGTTCCTCCCCGGTCCTCCCATAGCATATTTGGGACTGGTATTTCTTCATTTTACAGATAAGGTACACTATACTCCGACACAGTTGATAATCTGGCTGTTGATTGTAGCCGTGGTGCAGGTGTTGGACTACTTTACTCCGATGCTTGGCAGTAAGTATAGTGGTGGCAGTAAATGGGGAAATTGGGGATGTATAATGGGGACCCTTGTCGGACTTCTTTTCTTGCCTTGGGGTGTTATTCTCGGTCCGTTTTTGGGAGCAGTGATTGGTGAATTGCTTGGCAATAAAGAGTTCTCGCAAGCACTCAAATCAGGAGTAGGCTCATTAATCGGATTTATACTGGGCACTTTGTTGAAGTTTGTTGTCTGCGGTTACTTTTGCTATCAGTTTATCCTCGGATTTATCAAGTGATACTGATAGAAAAAACTGTGTTTTTGTACGCTAAGCGTTTCTTTTTCTACATCAAGTATGCAGTCAGTAATGAAAAGGACTTGACAAACGCATTTTTATGTTGTATATTTGTAGAAGTAACGTGCAATAAAACTATAAATTAAAATTTGAAAATGAAAGAAAGTAATCCATATAAGCGTCTATATTTAATTATAATAAAGTGTAATATTACAACAGATGTCCTAGGTGATACTTCTGGAATTTAGGGTATAACTAATCCCTTCAAAGGCTTAAGGCTGCAATCTATTACAGGTTTTGCAGCCTTTTTTGTTGTATAAATTCTAATATAAGCTACTGCAATGCCTTTTGAAAGTTTATAATAAACTCTATACCCGTTTATAATAAACGATGAATGTTTTTATTATAAACTTAAAAAAAGTTTGTGTATGAAGGATAAACTATTTTCAATGGATTATGAAAGCGAAAAAACAAATGAATGTTTTGGGGATATTTAAGTGGTAAATATTGAATACATATTTCCCGGATATACGCTTGGATTATTCAAAAAAAATAGAGGCAGCTATTTTATTTGAGGTGATCCCCCGAATAATAATAGCTGCCTTATTTTGTAAGTCTTTTCAGGCTTATTTTATTGGAATCTTATTTATACGGTTCTGGTGGCGTCCCCCTTCAAACTGTGTGGAGAAGAACTCTGTCAGAATCATGTCCGCCTCTTCAGTACTGATGAAGCGCCCCGGCATTACCAGGATATTGGCGTCATTGTGCTGACGGGCGAGGTGCGCTATTTCTGCATTCCAGCAGAGTGCGGCACGAACTCCCTGATGTTTGTTCAGCGTCATATTGATTCCGTTTCCACTGCCGCAGATAGCGATACCGGGATAACATTCACCCGATTCTACTGCAAGGGCCAGCGGATGAGCATAGTCCGGATAGTCTACACTTGCGGTAGAGTTTGTTCCGAAGTCTTTGTAAGCCCAGCCTTTTGCTTCCAGCCAGCCGCGAACATATTCTTTCAGTTCAAAACCGGCGTGGTCGCATGCTAATCCGATTGTTTTCATTAGAGCATTGCTTTTACTTGGTTATATACGTTTTCAGCAGTAAATCCAAGTTTCTCATCCAATACTTTATAAGGAGCGGAGAAACCGAAAGATTCCAATCCCCAAACCTTACCGTGGCAACCTACCAGACCTTGAAGAGTGACAGGCAAACCGGCAGTCAGACCGAAGATTTTAGCTTCTGACGGAAGGATTGATTCCTGATATTCTTTAGGCTGGCTACGGAACAACCCTTCGGAAGGAGCAGATACGATACGTACCTTTATACCGTCTTTGCGAAGTAATTCAGTGCCGGCCACCAGTGTAGCAACTTCCGAACCGGAAGCTACCAGGATAACGTCCGGGTTCTCATCTGAACCAGCTACGATATAAGCACCCTTGGTGGCTTGTTCGTAATCAGTTCCAGCCGGAAGATTAGCGATGTTCTGACGAGAGAAAATCAATCCTGTCGGAGTAGACATATTTTCCATAGCCAGTTTCCATGCGATTGTGGTTTCTTCTACATCTGCCGGACGGAGTACCAACATAGAATTGTGTCCCTTATGGTTTTTCAGTTTTTCCATTAAACGGATCTGTACTTCCTGTTCTACCGGTTCGTGAGTAGGACCGTCTTCACCCACACGGAATGCATCGTGTGTCCAGATGAATTTCACCGGTTGTTCCATCAGGGCAGCCATACGTACGGCAGGTTTCATGTAATCGGAGAATACGAAGAAGGTACCGCAAGCAGCGATAACACCCCCATGAAGTGACATACCGATACAGATACAAGCCATTGACAATTCGGATACACCGGCTTGGAAGAATGCCCCACTGAAATCACCTTTCTTGAAAGAATGTGTTTTCTTCAGGAAACCGTCCGTCTTGTCGGAGTTGGAAAGGTCGGCAGAAGCTACAATCATGTTTTCTACTTGTGTAGCAAGTGCTCCCAATACAGTTGCAGAGGCTGCGCGGGTTGCGCCACCTGCTTTTTGTTCGATAACAGACCAGTCTACTTTCGGAGCTTTTCCGGAGAAGAAAGCTTCCAGTTTGCAGGCCAGTTCAGGATTTGCTTTTGCCCATTCGGCTTTTACTGCATATCTTTCTGCTACGATTTTCTTCAGTTCTTCTGCACGTTTGGCATACAGTTCGGCTACTTCCGGGAAAATGACGAACGGGTTGGCCGGATCACCATTCAGGTTCTTGATTGTATTTACATAAGCGTCGCCACCGAGCGGAGCACCGTGAGTAGCACAGTTGGCTTCGTAGCTGCTGCCGTCTGCCTTACGTGCACCTTTACCCATTACAGTCTTACCGATAATCAGCGTCGGACGTTCTTTTTCAGCCTGTGCTTCTTTGATAGCGGCACGGATTTCGTCAGGATCGTTACCGTTGATGCTAAGTACGTTCCAGCCCCATGCTTCATATTTCATGGCAGTGTCTTCAACGGTCACATCTTTCGTTTCGGTAGAAAGCTGGATGTCGTTGGAGTCATAGAACATAATCAGATTGTCCAGACCCAGTGCACCGGCAATGCGTCCGGCACCTTGAGAAATTTCTTCCTGGATACCACCGTCGGAGATGTAAGCATAGATTGTCTGGTTCATCACCTCGTTGAACCGGGCTTTGAGGAATTTGGCAGCAATAGCGGCACCTACTGCGAAGGTGTGTCCCTGCCCCAACGGACCGGAAGTATTTTCTATACCGCGCATGATGTCTACTTCAGGATGTCCCGGAGTAGGGCTTCCCCATTGACGGAATTCTTTCAATTCATCCAATGTGAATTTACCTGTCAATGCCAATGTAGAATAGAGCATGGGAGACATGTGACCCGGATCGAGAAAGAAACGGTCACGTCCTTCCCAGCGGGGATTTTCAGGATCGTATACTAGAAACTCAGAAAAGAGTACATTTATAAAGTCAGCACCACCCATGGCACCACCCGGATGACCGGAATTGGCTTTTTCAACCATTGAAGCAGCGAGAATACGGATGTTATCCGCTGCACGATTCATAAGTTTATTATCGTTCATATCATTAAAATTTAATTGATTTCTGTCAGATTGTTGGCAAAGATAACTCTTTATGTGGATTTAACAATCCTAAAGTGCTATCTTTTTTATTACCAATTCAACAGTCTTTTTGTTTGTGGTACAATAAGTATTTGCCCTTAAATTACTGTAACTCTAATGTAACAATAGATTTAGCAGGAAGTTTCACCTTCATTGTGCCTTTATTGATTTTTACCTCTTTGAAGGGTGCCGGTTTTACAATATTAGGATTTTCAAAAGAATTGTGTTCAGTCAGATTTGCCGAAGTAAGGATTTCGCCGACTGCTTTTTCGCTTTTATATTTCCCGGATTAACCGTGATTTACGCCCGCTGGCTTTTAGCATCGATTTGACAAGCTTGCAAAATCAGCCCGCACAATTAGCGGGCGTTTTGCAAACTTGTTTGACTTTGGCAGAAAATTTTATTTGAATCTGACAGCTGCTTCCTCAATAGGCAATCCTGCCTTGTAGCTTTCGATGTATGCGTTAAAGCCGGCTACATCTTCGGGCGTAGGTGATACCTCGATACCCGCGTCGCCGACAAATACATTTTCATCCAGAAAATCGGCAAGGGATTGTTTCTTTTCATTGTTCACAAGGTAAGAACCCAATAGGGCAATACCCCAGGCGCCGCCTTCACCGGCTGTTTCCATGACTGAAATCGGTGAGTTGATAGCTGCCGCAAGTATTCTTTGGCCTACTCCCTTTGTTCTGAATAGTCCTCCGTGTCCTGTAATTCTGTCTACTTTGACTTTTTCATCGTTGAACAGGATATCGTTGCCAATCTTGAGAACTCCGACCGAGGCATATAAATGAGTCCGCATAAAGTTTGCCAGGCTGAACTTATCATTTGCCGAACGTATAAACAATGGTCTTCCCTCGGCAAGTCCCGTTACAGGTTCTCCTGAAATGTAATTGTATGAGAGGAGACCTCCGCAGTCAGTATCACCTGTGAGGGCAATATTGTAGAGCTTGCTGTAAATCTCATCCATATTTACGGGGATACCCAGGAGTTCCTGATATTCTTTGAACAGGTTGACCCATGCGTTGAGGTCGGATGTACAGTTGTTGCAGTGTACCATGGCTACGAGGCTTCCGTCAGGAGTTGTAACCATGTCGATCATTTCGTAGGGTTTTGACAACTCTTTCTCCAATACAATCATGGAAAATGAGGAAGTACCTGCCGATACGTTTCCGGTACGCTGCTTGACTGCATTGGTTGCAACCATGCCGGTACCGGCATCTCCTTCCGGCGGACAGACCGGTATTCCTGCCTTCAAATGACCGGATACGTCGAGCTTTCTGCTGCCTTCCGGTGTAAGGACACCGGCGTTTTCGCCTGCCGACAGTACTTTGGGCAAAATATCCTCAAGTTTCCAGTTATATTCTTTAGGAGCAATCAGATTGTCGAACTTCTCCACCATTTCAGCAGAATAGTTGTTGGTAGCCGGGTCTATGGGGAGCATCCCCGATGCATCTCCTATGCCCAATACTTTTTCACCTGTTATTTGCCAATGTACATAACCTGCAAGGGTTGTCAGGAATTTGATGTCTTTGACATGCGTTTCGTTGTTCAGGATAGCTTGGTACAAGTGGGAAATGCTCCACCTCAGAGGGATGTTATAGACAAATAGCTCCGATAGTTCTGCTGCCGCCCGGCCTGTATTGGTGTTTCTCCAAGTACGGAAAGGCACGAGAATTTCCTCTTTCTCGTTGAATGGCATATAACCATGCATCATGGCACTGACGCCGATAGCCGCCAGACTCTCGATTTCTATGCCGTCATATAACTTCTTCACATTCGAACGAAGGTCAGCGTAGCAATCTTGCAATCCGGACCAAATGGATTCAATACTGTACGTCCAAAGCCCGTCGACTAACTGATTTTCCCAAGTGTGACTGCCTTGGGCAATAGGCCTGTTTTCCCGGTCTATCAGAACTGCTTTGATTCGTGTTGAACCGAGCTCTATACCCAGAATGGCTTTGCCTGTTTCTATTGTTGATTTAGCATCTAATTTCATGTCGAAATCACTATTTAAGGTTTAGCAAAGTGCTTTATTCAACATATAATAAACCTCATTCATGCGCAGTTCTTTCTTGAAGCAGCTGATTGTGGTATCTTTGTTGATATGTACCATTTCAATCCCTGCGATCTCAGCATAATCTTCCCAATATTCGGCTGTCAGGTCGTAAGAGAAGCAAGAGTGGTGAGTTCCACCGGCGAGAATCCATGCACCTGCACCTACTTCAAAGTCGGGCATCGGAATCCAAAGTGCGGAAGCAACCGGTAATTTAGGAAGCGGTTTCGGTTCGATGCATTCCACATCGTTTACAATCAGGCGGAAACGGTTGCCCAGATCCACTACGGTAGCAGTACATCCTGTACCTACTTTTGAGGTGAATACAAGGCGGGCAGTCTGGCTCTTGCGGATACCTATGCCGAGGAAGTGTACTTCCAGACGCGGTCTGTTGGCTGCGATGAGCGGACAAACTTCCAACATGTGCGATTGCAGGATAGAACTTTGAGCACCGTCGAAATTCAATGTATAGTCTTCGAGGAAAGAACATCCCTTCGGAAGTCCCTGATTCATTACCCATACGGTACGATAAAGAGCAGCCGATTTCCAGTCACCTTCAGCGCCGAATCCATAACCTTCTGCCATAAGGCGTTGAGAAGCCAGTCCCGGGATTTGGTCGAAACCATTATGTTCCAGGTCGCCCAAGTCGTCAAAGTTGGTAGTGAAGCCTTTGGCCCCTTTAGCTTTCAGGATAGCGCGGAGAGCTAATTCTGCTTTTGCGGCGTTCCATACTTTCTGATAAGCTTCCGTCGATTTGTCTTCCAGAGAAGATTCATGATCGTATTCCTTGAAATACGTCGCTACCAATGCATCCACATCAGCGGCTTTGATTTCTTTGTGGTATTCCATTAGTTCGCTTACCGGACAATAGTCTACGTGATAACCCATACGTTGCTCGGCTTCTACCTTGTCTCCGTCGGTTACAGCCACATTATTCATCTGGTCGCCGAAACGGATAATCAGCATATCCTGTGAATCTGCCCAGCCTGCACATACACGCATCCAGACAGCGATCTTGTGCAGCGTGTTTTCGTCTTTCCAGTAACCTACCACCACTTTACGGCGGATACGCATACGGGTACAGATATGGCCGAATTCGCGGTCACCGTGAGCCGATTGGTTCAAGTTCATGAAGTCCATATCCATTGTGTCCCAGGGGATCTCCTTATTGAACTGAGTATGCAGGTGCATCAACGGTTTCTTCAACTGTTGCAAACCGTGAATCCACATTTTTGCCGGAGAGAAAGTATGCATCCATGTGATGACACCAATACATTTTTCATCATTATTGGCTACTTTGAAAACAGTCTCCACTTCTTTAGAAGAATTGGCTGTTCCTTTATACACTACTTTTACAGGTAGTTTACCGGATTCATTCAATCCATTTACCATTTCGTTAGAATGTGCGTCTACTGCGATTACTGCGTCACCTCCGTACAAAAGCTGTGCTCCTGTTACGAACCATACTTCATATTGATCAAATGCGTTCATATCTCTATTTAATTTTTGAGTTATAATTTTAGTTGTTTATTGTCCGTAATATGCATTCGGACCATGCTTGCGGCTGAAATGCTTTTCTATCAGCAGCGGGTTCATTGTTAAATTCGGATTTACGGTATAAGCGATACTTGCCATTTTGGCTACTTGCTCCATAACTACCGCGTTGTGTACTGCATCCTGTGCGTTTTTTCCCCAGGAGAAAGGACCGTGGTTTTTGACCAGTACTCCCGGTGTATGTACGGGATTCAATCCTTCAAAACGTTTCACAATAACATTTCCGGTTTCCAGTTCGTAGGCCCCTTTTACTTCTGCTTCCGTCATATCGGCCGTACAGGGGATAGCGTCGTGGAAATAATCGGCATGAGTTGTTCCGATATTCGGAATGTCGCATCCGGCTTGTGCCCATGCGGTAGCATAAGTAGAGTGGGTGTGTACGACTCCTCCGATTTCCGGGAATGCTTTGTAAAGTACTACGTGAGTAGGGGTATCGGAGGAAGGCTTCAGCCGCCCTTCGACGACTTTGCCTTCCAAATCCACTACTACCATATCTTCTGCTTTCATATCATCATAACTTACGCCACTGGGCTTGATTACTACCAGTCCCGTTTCACGGTCGATAGCAGAAACATTGCCCCAGGTGAAGATGACTAATCCATGCTTTACCAACTCAAGATTGGCATGAAATACTTTTTCTTTTAGTTCTTCCAGCATATTGATTATAATTTGAATTTCGGGTCTTTGCGATATGCCCTGCTGTTAAACTTATACAAGGCGGCACCACGTTTGGAACCCAGTTTGTCAATTTTATCAGTCTTTTCTATATAATCCATTTCGGCAACACGTTTGCGGAAATTCCGCTTGTCCATTGCTTCGCCGTAAATGGCCTCGTATAAGCTTTGCAGTTGGGATAACGTAAAGAGTTTCGGTAGCAAATTGAACCCGATCGGCTCTACCGATGCTTTCTGTTGCATCAGTTTCCGTGCTTTCTCCACCATTTGCGGGTGGTCGAAGATTAATTCCGGAAGTTCGTTGATGTTCACCCAATAGGCATTGTGCTTCTGAACCAGTTTGCGGTCATACTCATTGATGTTGATTAATGCATAGTAAGCAACAGAGATAACCCGTTCTCCCGGATCGCGGTCAATGGCTCCGAAAGTTCCCACTTGTTCCATATATACATTCTCTAATCCCGTAAGTTCTGCCAATACACGCTTGGCTGCGTCGTCCACGCTTTCGTCTTTTTGTACGAATCCTCCCATTAATGACCATTCGCCCATTGCCGGTTCGAAGTTTCTTTTCAGCAGTAACAGGCTTATTTCGCCTTCGCTAAAACCAAAGATAATGCAGTCGATACCGATGTAGAAGGTCGGATTTGAGCTATAATAGTTATTCATTGTTTTGTTGATATGAGTTTTTATTTAATTACCAGAAATACCAGTAGAATGCCCCCGTGATAGCCAGGATGATCACCGTGTGGATAATATCCCAGTGATTCCAGCTTGCACGTGTGGAAGCCTTTTGTTCTTTAGTAGCTGTACCGAATACCAGTCCCTGAATCTTTTCGGCAGTGGGAGCTTCTGTTGCCAGACTGACTACAATCACAACGATAATGCAGAACAGGAACATCCAACCGCAGAAGAACAGCCAGTTCATATCATAGAACAAATATTTGAATGTAGAATCTGCCACTTCACCTGCATTGCTGTAATATACCTTTGCACCGAGACGGGTCAGACCGATCACCATACCGGAAATCAATCCCCACATACCTCCTTGCGCAGAAGTACGTTTCCAGCAGATGCCCAGTAAGAAGGCAGCGGCAATGCCCGGAGCCAATACTGATTGAACGTCTTGCAAGTAGGTATAAAGTACATCGCCTACGCTACGCATGATAGGAATCCAGAGGATACCCAGGATAACGATTACCACAGTAGCAACCTGTCCGATACCGACCAGTTTCTTTTCCGAAGTCTGCGGTCTGAAACGTTTGTAGAAGTCGATAGTAAACAACATCGCTGACGAATTGAACAAAGAAGCCAGAGAACTCATCAAAGCAGCCAGAATACCACATACCACCAGACCTTTCACACCGGCAGGAAGTAATTTGGCTACCAATGTCGGGAATGCAGCGTCGGCATTTGCGGTTCCGTTTTCGAGCATCGGAAGAAAACCTTCACCACCGGCACCGATATATTTCTGGTGTAATGCGAACGCAATCATACCCGGAATCAGGAACAGAAATACAGGCAACAGTTTCAGGTAAGCACCGAAGATAGTACCACGGCGGGCTTCCATTTCGTTCTTTCCGGAGAGCACGCGCTGTACGATAAACTGGTCAGTGCACCAGTACCAGAAACCGATAATGGCAGAACCGATCAAAGCACCCAGCCAGGGGAAATTCGCGTCATCATTGCTACGGATCAAGTTTGTCATTGTATCACCGTAATCATTAACGGTAACTGCTCCGCAAACTCTCATCATTTCGTCCCAACCGCCTAATTCCTTAAAACCGAGGACAAGTATGATTAATGAACCCAACAATAGGATAGGGGTTTGAAGAACGGAAGTATAAAGTACCGATTTCATACCTCCGAAGATCGTATAGAGTGCGGTCAATACCACCAGCCCTATGGCAGCAATCCAGAAAAAGTCGATACCCCACAATTCTTTGATACCAAATACCTGTTGGAATACCAGGCCTCCGGCATATACCGTAACAGCTACCTTAGTCAACACATAACTAACCAAAGAGATAACCGACAAGATTGTACGTGATTGGGGATTGTAACGGCGTTCCAGAAATTCCGGCATGGTATATACCATGCTTCGTGTGTAGAAAGGAACGAATACCCACCCCAGAATCAAAATCATCCAACCTTGAATTTCCCAGTGTGCCATAGCCATACCACTTGAGGCTCCGGCTCCGGCCAGACCGATCAAGTGTTCCGAACCGATGTTTGATGCGAAAATAGAGGCACCGATCGCGAGCCATGTTGCGTCGCGTCCACCCAAAAAATAATCTGCCGAGTCATTCTGCTTTTGTCTGACTACCCAAACTATAATACCGATAAGAGCCAGAAAAAAGACTCCGATTACTAGCCAATCTAATGCTTCCACAATAAATCTGATTTATAAGTTAATATTATTTCTCTACGGAAAATTTGAAAATACATTCACTGTTATAAGTTTGTCCCGGGAGGAAATTGTCTGTATAGGCCTGAATACCCGGTTCGTTGGTGTATACTTCTACTGTGATACCGCTTTCCGGGGAAGTCAGCTCGGAAGCCGGCTTGTTATTGCGTGCAACTAGCATTAGCACGGCAATTCCTGCAAGTAAGAAATGTTTTTTCATGGTTTTATTTTTAATGTAAATGAGATACTTATCTTGTTTTGGGTGTAAAAGTAACACTTTGGTTTGGTGTATCAAATACACTCTTGTATGTTGTGCAGCATAAAAGGTATTTTTTATATGAATTCGTATTATAAATGACGTGTCATAGCTAGGAAATCATGCAAATGAATGGAAATTGGTCCTTTTTGACTGATAAACGCCTGTTAATGGTGGGATCGGGCAAAGAGTGAATTAGGATTCTGATTATCTTTGCATTCATAACTAGATATAATTTTTTTTATTAAGAACCATGAGAAGATACACAGAAATCTTGGCTGTATTAGCCTTGTCTGCCGGAATGGCACTTCATGCGCAAACCAATGAAATGGTGATTCAAACCCGAAAGTTGGGAGCAGAAATCCAACCTACCATGTACGGGCTCTTTTTTGAGGATATTAATTATGCTGCTGACGGCGGACTTTATGCCGAATTGGTCAAGAACCGTTCATTCGAGTTCCCCCAACACCTAATGGGGTGGAAGACTTATGGAAAAGTAACATTGCAGGATGACGGCCCTTTTGAACGCAATCCTCATTATGTACGCCTTTCCGACCCGGGACATGGGCATAAACATACCGGACTTGACAACGAAGGTTTCTTCGGTGTCGGCGTCAAAGAAGGAGAGGAGTATCGTTTCTCCGTCTGGGCACGATTGCCACAGGGAGGTACGAAAGCAACATTACGTATTGAATTGGTCGATACCAAATCAATGGGCGAGCACCAGGCTTTTGCCACACAGAGTCTTGCGATTGATTCAAAAGAATGGAAAAAATATCAGATAATTCTGAAACCCGGTGCCACAAATCCTAAAGCAGTGCTCCGCATTTTCCTTACCTCTAAAGGAACCGTAGATTTGGAACACATTTCTCTTTTTCCGGTAGATACCTGGAAAGGGCATGAAAACGGACTTCGTAAAGATCTGGCCCAAGCGTTGGCAGATATTCATCCGGGAGTCTTCCGTTTCCCCGGCGGTTGTATTGTGGAAGGGACGGATTTGGCAACCCGTTATGACTGGAAGAAGTCGGTAGGTCCGGTAGAGAATCGTCCTTTGAATGAGAATCGCTGGCAATATACGTTTACCCACCGTTTCTTCCCTGATTATTACCAAAGCTACGGATTGGGATTTTATGAATACTTCCTGTTGTCTGAGGAAATGGGGGCGGCACCGCTTCCTATTTTGAATTGCGGATTGTCCTGTCAATATCAGAATAGTGACCCGAAGGCTCATGTCGCTGTTTGCGACTTGGATAGTTATATTCAGGATGCGCTCGACCTCATAGAATTTGCCAATGGTGATATAAATACAACTTGGGGAAAAGTACGTGCCGATATGGGACATCCGGCGCCTTTCAATCTGGAATTTATCGGTATTGGGAACGAACAGTGGGGAGAAGAGTACCCCGAACGCCTCGAACCGTTTATCAAAGCTATTCGCAAAGTTCATCCGGAAATCAAGATTGTAGGAAGTTCCGGCCCGAATTCCGAAGGAAAAGACTTTGATTACCTATGGCCTGAAATGAAGCGTCTGAAAGCCGATTTAGTAGACGAACATTTTTATCGGCCCGAAAGCTGGTTTCTGGCTCAGGGGGCGCGTTATGATAATTACGACCGTAAGGGGCCGAAAGTCTTTGCCGGCGAATATGCCTGCCACGGAAAGGGCAAGAAATGGAATCATTTCAATGCTGCTCTGCTTGAAGCCGCTTTTATGACCGGATTGGAGCGTAACGCAGATATTGTGCATATGGCTACCTATGCTCCTCTTTTCGCCCATGTGGAAGGTTGGCAGTGGCGCCCGGATATGATCTGGTTTGACAACCTGAATTCCGTGCGTACTGTAAGCTACTATGTACAGCAACTGTATGCTCAAAATAAAGGAACTAATGTGCTTCCGCTTACCATGAACAAGAAAAGTGTGACAGGAGCCGAAGGGCAGAATGGGCTTTTTGCCAGTGCCGTATACGATAAGGACAAGAATGAATTGATTGTAAAGGTTGCCAATACTTCAAATACTGCCCAGTCAATCTCTTTGAACTTTGCCGGATTGAAGAAACAAGACGTATTATCGAATGGCCGCTGCATCAAGCTTCGTTCACTTGATTTGGATAAGGATAATACGCTTGAACAACCTTTTGCCATCACTCCTCAAGAAACTGCGGTGTCTGTTGAAGGTCATGTGTTTACAACCGAGCAGGAACCGAATACTTTTGCTGTTTATAAATTTACAAAGAAATGACGATAAGGTTTGTTAGATAATAGATTTAAGTCTTAATTGTTAATTGAAAAGAAAGGGCGGCTTCCGTAATGGAAACCGCCCTTCTTGATTATTTATATTGGATAATTTCTTATTCCAATCTGCGTGAACCGTCACCGATTACCACGTCATACACTTTCGGGCTTCTGCCGAATTTAGCTTTGAATGCTTCTTTTGTCTTTTCAACGAAGTTGTCATACAATTCGTCTTTAACAAGGTTGATAGTACAACCGCCGAATCCGCCACCCATAACGCGTGAACCGGTTACACCGTATTCTTTAGCGCAGTCGTTCAGGAAGTCGAGTTCTTCACAGCTTACTTCGTACAGCTTGCTCATGCCGTGATGAGTTTCGTACATCTTCTGACCTACAGTTTCGTAATCATCTTTCTCCAGAGCATCGCAAACATCGAGTACGCGTTGGATTTCTTCGATTACGTATTCTGCACGCATATAATCTTCATCGCTGATGTCAGCCTTAGCTTCTTCCAACATTTCCATAGTACAGTCGCGCAGGAATTCAACGTGCGGATGTTTCTTCTGGATAGCGGCAACAGCAGCTTCGCAGCTCTGGCGGCGTTTGTTGTAAGCAGAAGAAGCCAGTTCGTGTTTAACAACCGAATCCATTAAAACCAGACGATAGCCTTCCGGGTGGAATGGGAAATACTGATATTCCAGTGAACGGCAATCCAGACGGATCAAGCTGCCTGCTTTACCGAATACGGAAGCAAACTGGTCCATGATACCGCAGTTCACACCACAGTAATTGTGTTCAGTAGCCTGACCCACTTTAGCCAGTTCGAACTTATCAATCTTGTTTTCACCGAACAGTTCGTTCAATGCAAAAGCATACGTACTTTCCAAGGCAGCAGAAGAAGACATACCTGCACCCAGAGGCACATCACCGGAGAAAGCAGTATTGAATCCTTTTACGTCTACGCCGCGTTTAATCATTTCACGGCATACACCGAAGATATATCTTGCCCAGCTTGCGCGTGGAGCGTCTTCTTCGTTCAGACCGAATTCTACATAATCTTTCAAGTCGATAGAATAAGCTCTTACTTTATCAGTACCGTTCGGTTTGATTTCGGCAATCATACCTTTGTCTACTGCACCCGGAAATACGAATCCGCCGTTGTAGTCAGTGTGTTCGCCAATCAGGTTAATACGTCCCGGAGAGGCATATATAAATCCTGTAGTACCATCGAAATGTTTAATGAAGCGACTTCTTACGTGTTCTATATCCATGATAATTTAATTTTATAAGGTGAATAAATTGAGTTCAGTAATAGATTATTCTACCGGAATATCTTTGTTGACATTTTTGCAACCTACCAGACCGTAGTACAGCAAATATGCCAAAGCAGCAATGATTACCCAGTAACTTGGCATGAAACCGGCAACATCAGCTACCCAGCCCTGAAGTACAGGCAGGATACCTCCACCGCAAACCAGTACCATAAACAGACCGGAAGCAGCAGCAAGATATTTACCCAATCCTTCTACAGCAAGGTTGAAGATACCACCCCACATGATAGAAGTACAGAAACCGACTAATACCAAGTACATTGCGTTGATAGGAACTTCGGCAAAACCGAATGACAAACCGCCTGTCTCACCTTGTTGGAGTACGGGCAAGTTAACCAATGTTCCTGTGGAGGAGAAGATAGCAAGGAATACTAAAATTAATCCCAAAGCAGATGTAAAAGTAAGCATCGCTTTACTGGAGATTTTAGCGCCAAGTGAAGCACCTGCCAGACGGCCGACCAACATCAGGAACCAATAAGTTCCTACCACGAAACCGGAGATAGTAGAAGCAATGCCGGCACCGCCTTTTTCTACAGGGTCGGTAAGGAACAGGTTCAGAGTACCCGGTACGCCTACTTCAATACCTACGTATACAAAGATAGCGATAGCACCTAATACAAAGTGGCGGAACTTCAAAGCACCTTTCATCAATGTGCTGATCGGTTCTGTTGTGGTAGCAGCATTCGGTTCCGGAATACGTACAAATAAAAGTACGAAGAATGCGAAAGCAAACACGGCCATTGCTGTATACATTACAGGGAAAATCTGGGAAATAGTAGCTTTTTCGATAGAACCGGCGATCAGGATACCAACGAACATCGGAGTAATGGTAGCCATTACAGAGTTGAAAGAGCCACCCACCTGGATAAGTTGGTTACCTTTGTTACCTTCACCACCCAATTTGTTCAACATCGGGTTTACTACAGTGTTGAGCAAACACATAGAGAAACCTGCAACGAATGCACCGATCAAATAAACGGCGAAAGCCATTTCCGGGCTTGAATGGCCGGATAAGAACTGGATACCTACGCCTACAAAACCGATAGCTACTGCGATCAGTGCAGTCTTCTTATATCCAACGCGTTGCAACAAGATGCCGCTCGGAATACCCATTACTGCATACGCGATGAAGTTTCCGAAGTTTCCTAGCATACCTAGTGCGTTCGATACGTCGAACTGGTTTTTCAACACGATACCCATAGGAGCAGCGAGGTTGGTAACAAATGAAATCATACCGAAAAGGAAAATCATCGTAATGATTGCAATGATTTTTCCATTCTTTTTTTCTTGTGTCATGGTTCAAAAAAAATGTTAGTTTATAAAATTAGGTTAGTTATTTTTTAGTTGTTATTCTTCTACATCAAATTTGTAAACTGTGATTTGTTGGTATTCATCACCCGGCAGCAGGGTAGCCGACGGGAAATGCGGTTTGTTCGGAGTATCCGGGAAACATTGTGCTTCAAAACAGATAGCGCTTCTTGCCGGGAATGTAGCGCCGTGTGCGCCTTCGAATCCGTTCAGCCAGTTGCCTGTATAAAGTTGCACGCCTGCTTCGGTAGTGTATACTTCCATGATACGGCCGCTTTCAGGATCTTTGCAGGTAGCGGCGAGGTCGAGCGAACCGCTTTCTGTTTTGTTCAATACGTAGCAGTGGTCGTATCCGGCACCGAATATCAATTGCTGGAATTTATCGTCGATACGTTCGCCTACGGTATGCGGAGTGCGGAAGTCCATAGGAGTTCCTTCCACTTTGGCGATTTCTCCGGTTGGGATAGAAACTTCATCGATAGGTGTATAGAAATCAGCGTTGATAGTAACGATGTTGTTGTTGACGGTAGGAGTCGGATTGGAGATGCCGGCGAGGTTGAAGAAACCGTGGTTAGTGAGGTTTACAACCGTTGCTTTGTCAGTAGTGGCGCGGTATTCGATAGTCAGTGCATTCACTTCATTTTCCAGTCGGTAGGTCATTTCTACTTCCAGATTACCGGGGAATCCCTCTTCGCCGTCGGCAGAAACATAATTGAATTGCACGGTGCTTTCATCAATCTGGATAGCGTCCCATACACGGGCGTGGAAACCGGTAGGTCCTCCGTGCAAGGAGTTAGGGCCGTTGTTGATTGTGAGTTCATGTTCTTCGCCGAACAAAGTGAATTTTCCTTTGGCGATACGGTTGCCATAACGTCCGATAGTTGTACTCAGGAAAGGTTCCGGGCTGTTGATTACATGGTCAATGCTGTCGTGTCCGAGAATCACATTAGCATACTTACCGTTTTTGTCCGGTACCATAATCGAAAGAATGGCGCACCCGTAATTCGTTACGGCCACTTCCATTCCCTTTTTGTTTTTAAGGATAAATAAATCTGTTTTTTTATCATTTATATCCTTTTGAAAATCTTTCCGGCTGAGCCCTGAAAGATTTCCCTCTGTTGGGAATGTGTTATTCATGTCTGGTATTATTAAAATTTTCCTGCAAATAAAGGCAAATTCTTTCTTACTCACAAATTATTCGGACTAAATATAGCAGGTGCTTTAGGAAAGTTTAGCGTTATTACTTTAATGTTCCTATTCTTTTTGGTATGTTTTTTTTCAAAAAGATTTTTATCGTCCTTTTCTTAAAACTAAACTATTTTTTGTATGTTTGCTCCCGGATTCATGCAATCCGAGCGAATTTAATCTAAGTTTATAACAAGAAAAACAAAAATGTATCCATTAAAATTCGAACCAATTCTGAAGCAGACGCTTTGGGGGGGCGACAAAATTATTCCGTTCAAGCATTTGAATTCAGACTTGAAAGGAGTAGGAGAAAGCTGGGAGATTTCCGGCGTTGAGGACAATGAATCCGTAGTGGCCAATGGCCCGGATAAAGGTTTAACCCTTGCCGACATGGTGAGAAGGTATCGCGAGGAACTGGTAGGTGAAGCGAATTATGCCCGTTTCGGAAACAAATTTCCATTACTCATTAAGTTTATTGATGCCAAGCAGGATTTGTCCATTCAGGTACACCCGGCCGATGACCTTGCGAAAAAACGTCACAACTCAATGGGTAAAACAGAAATGTGGTATGTGGTAGATGCTGACAAAGGAGCTAAATTGCGTTCGGGATTTTCTGAACAGATTACTCCGAAAGAATATAAAGAACGCGTATTGAACAATACGATTACCGATGTGCTGCAAGAGTACGAGATTCATCCGGGAGATGTTTTCTTCCTTCCTGCGGGACGTGTACACAGCATTGGTGCGGGGGCGTTCATCGCTGAAATTCAGCAAACTTCCGACATCACTTACCGTATCTACGACTTCAACCGTAAAGATGCGAACGGCAAAACACGTGAACTCCACACCGATTTGGCCCGTGAAGCTATCAACTACGAAGTATTGGATGATTATCGTACCAAATACGAACCGTTGAAGGATGAACCGGTAGAGTTGGTTGCCTGCCCTTATTTCACCACTTCTTTGTATGACATGACCGAAGAAATCAGTTGTGACTATTCGGAACTCGATTCATTCGTTATTTTTATTTGCATGGAAGGCTCATGCAAAATGGTGGACAATGAAGGCAACGAACTGACAGTAAATGCCGGAGAGTCTATTTTGCTCCCCGCTACCACTCAGGATATTACTATTACTCCTGAAAGTGCAAACGTGAAGTTGCTGGAGACTTACGTATAAAAGGATATTTCAGCTTCATTGAGATGAAGCTGTTACTTCGACAAGCATAAGGCTTCCACGGGTTGGAAGCCTTTTTTATAATATCTCATATTTCGGAAGAATTTTAGAAAGCTGTGCTTCATGACTGCTAAAGCATAGCTTTACAATCTCTAAAGCTGTGCTTTAGCAGTTAAATAACGCCGCTTTATTTTGCAGACATAAATACAGTAAATACACCTTTTCAGGCTTTTCCACATACACACACACGCATGTATATAATAATGAGTTCTTCTTCAAATTACCACTAAATTTGAAGAAGAACCTAATAATGTAACTTAAAGTTCAGTTTCCAAAATACTTATGTCAAGTATCTATTTTCTATAATAGCTAAAAATTCGGAATAACTTGTTTGAAGGGCAATAGACAACGGTTGTTATGAGTTTCCGCCGTTTTATTCGTTTTTTCTATATTACACTATAACATGTGTGCGTGTGTAGGGGAAGGCCTGAAAAAGTGTACTTACTGTACTCGCTCACATTGAAATGTGTTACTGAAGTATATACTTCTACTTAATGAGAAGATCGAATTATCTTAAATTCCTGAAATACGTGCGCACCTTCCTCATAACTTTGACCCCCAACATCACACCGTCGAATATAGCCATGCCCGTATTGAATGAACGCATGATAGCATCTGCCTTGTTGTTAGCCGGAGCAATGGGGGCAAATATCTCGCGTGTTGTGGCTGTCATTGCTTTTTTCTGGGCATGTATCTCATTCAAAAGCTTCTTTTTGCGTAGGGATATTTCTTCTAATGTGAATTTCTGTGGTGTTTGCGCACTCATAATTTATTTATTTGAATCAGTTAAAAATAAATTGGCAAGGAAGTTCACCATAGGAGATATGATGAGTTGCTTGCGGAAAATAATAACAAGAGCGATGAGCAGAACGTTGATGCCTGCTATAATGGCAAAACTTGCCATGAGGCCGCCTACCAATGGTTCTAATACATAAGCCAGAGCAAAAAGCAGGTAAAACAGGGCTACCATGCCTAAGATGATAAGTACTAATACCATGATTAACGTTGAAAACAGGATAGTCAGTTTTTCCGTTAACTCTAATTTGGTGTATTCTTTTTGAAGTTCTAAATATTTCTTGAACTCGAAAAATAACTGCTGAAAATTCTCAATACTTTTATCGTCTGCAAACATGGTCGCTCTGTTTTAAATCCTTGGTTACTCACTTACTCTGCTATTTCTCCTTTCATTTCGGCTGCAATCTCGTCCACGAGATTTTCCATTTCACTACGGTTGAGCTTAATCCCTTTTTTACGAAGAATCTCGGCGATCTTGTGACGGGTATCTTCTCCTTTTTCAGGAGCAAATAGAATACCAAGGGCTGCGCCTACGGCTGCACCACCCAAAAAAGCTGCTAAAACATTCAATCCTTTCATAATGTATAATGTTTAAAATGATTATGATACAACAAATATAACATTTTTCTTCTAAGGTTGTTCAGTAAAACTAAAAAAAAGTGCATAGTTTTATATTTCTTTTTTTCTTTTATGGTTTAATCTTATTTAACGGACTTTGGAGACTAACCAATGGAAGTTAAGGCGTACTTTTGTCATTCAGTATTTATAATTTAAACATAATGGAAATAAAAACTGTTTTAATTACTGGTGCAACTAGCGGAATTGGTAAAGCTTGTGCCTGTAAGTTTGCCAAAGAAGGTTGGAATTTGATTTTGAATGCCCGTGATACTTCAAAGTTGGAGAAGCTGATATATGAGTTGGAAATGGAGTGTCCTAAACTGGTGACAAGGCCGCTTATTTGTGATGTACGTGACCGTGAACAGGTGAAGGCTGCACTGGAAAACTTGCCGGCGGACTGGGAAACGATTGATCTGTTGATTAACAATGCCGGACTGGTGATCGGAGTGGATAAAGAGTTCGAGGGTAGTCTGGACGAGTGGGACATCATGATTGACACGAATATAAAGGGATTGTTGACAATGACGCGTCTTGTGGTTCCCGGTATGATAGAGCGCGGGCGGGGGCATGTGATCAATATCGGTTCTATTGCAGGTGATGCGGCTTACCCCGGGGGAAGTGTGTACTGTGCGACTAAGGCTGCTGTAAAGGCCCTTTCGGACGGACTTCGGATTGATCTGGTGGATACTCCGCTGAGAGTGACGAATATCAAACCGGGTATGGTGGAAACCAACTTCTCGGTGGTGCGTTACCGGGGTGACAAGCAGGCGGCTGATAATTTCTACAAAGGAATTCGCCCGTTGACCGGAGAGGATGTGGCTGAGACAGTTTACTTCGCTGCTTCGGCTCCCGAACATATTCAGATTGCGGAAGTGCTTTTAATGCCGACTAATCAGGCAACAGGAACGATTTCTTATAAGAAAAAGTCCGAATAAGCGTTTTTTCGCCGGATTTCTTTGCCGGATGATAAAATTTCTATTATTTTGTTGCCCGAAACTGAATATTGATAGACGAGAACATGAATTATTAATTAAAACAGAGTATAGGAATATGAGAAAATTGGTCGTATTAGGAATGGGAGTGTGCTTGGTGCTTGCTTTTGCATCTTGTAAATCCAGCGAAAGCGCCTATAAGAAGGCTTACGAGAAAGCAAAACAGCAAGAACTGGCAGAACCGCAAGTGGAAGCTCCGGTTGAGGTGACTCCGGTAGTGGCAGCTCCTGTGACAACACCTAAAGTAGCAGATACATCGGGTGTACGTCAGGAAAAGGTGACAGTTGTTTCCGGTAATGACGGTTTGAAAGATTATAGTGTAGTGGCCGGTAGCTTTGGTGTAAAAGCAAATGCCGAAGGATTGAAAGATTGGCTGGATGCACAAGGTTATCAGGCTACAATCGCATTTAACGCTGATAAGGCAATGTATCGTGTAATAGTTAGCTCATTTGCTGATAAGGCTGCTGCTGCTGACGCTCGCGATGCTTTCAAGGCTAAGTATCCGAATCGTTCGGATTTCCAAGGCGCTTGGTTGCTGTATCGTGTATATTGATTTCTTTTTGGTAATATATATTGGGAAGAACCAACGTTTTTTCCGAATAAGAAGGCGGTAACTGGGAAGTTACTGCTTTTTTGTTGAGAGAGAAAATGATGTTTCGTTTAGATATTTTTATCATTCTACTAAAAGAAGTTATAAATGTAGGTGGGGAAACTTTTATAGCAAAGAAAGTTTTTACTTTTGTCAACTCTTAATTTAGAGGATTTACAGCCTTGATATTAGTGAGGTGTTAATAAAGGAATTAAATGGAACAAAAATATGTAATGGCTGCTATCGATGCAGCATTGAAAGCCGGTGAAAACATACTTTCTATTTATGATGATCCGGCATCGGACTTCGAGATAGAGAGAAAGGCTGATAATTCTCCTCTGACAATAGCAGACAGGAAAGCGCACGAAGCGATTGTGGCTATTTTGAACGATACTCCTTTTCCTGTTCTTAGTGAAGAAGGAAAGCATCTGGATTATGAGGTTCGCCGCAAATGGGATACTTTGTGGATTGTTGACCCTCTGGATGGAACAAAGGAATTTATTAAACGCAATGGAGAATTTACGGTAAATATAGCCCTGGTACAGAATTCAGTACCTGTGTTAGGCGTTATTTATGTGCCTGTAAAGAGAGTGCTTTACTTTGCTGTGGAAGGTATAGGAGCCTATAAGTACTCCGGTATTGTCGCTCCGGTAGGGAAAGGGACGACATTACAACAGATGATAAAAGAGTCGGAGCCGATGCCTTTAGAGGATGTACGTGATCATTTTATTGTTGTTGCTTCACGTTCGCACCTGTCACCTGAAACGGAAACATATATCGCTGACTTGAAGAAGAAACATGGCAGTGTCGAACTGATATCAAGTGGAAGTTCCATTAAAATCTGTCTGGTTGCAGAAGGTAGTGCGGATGTGTATCCGCGTTTCGCTCCGACAATGGAGTGGGATACAGCTGCCGGACATGCGATAGCGCGTGCCGCCGGAATGGAAGTGTATCAAGCCGGAAAGGACGAACCTCTACGATATAACAAGGAGGATTTATTGAATCCGTGGTTTATCGTCGAGCCAAAAAGAAAACACTAATTAATGTTTATATGACATTTGAAATTGTATTTGTACTGTTGTCGTTATTAGGAATGGTAGCTGCTTTGGTCGCTGACAAAATGCGTCCGGGCATGATACTTTTTTCGGTAGTGGTCTTGTTTTTGTGTGCCGGTATTCTGACCCCGAAAGAAATGCTGGAAGGGTTCAGTAATAAGGGCATGATTACCGTTGCCCTACTGTTTCTGGTAAGTGAAGGTATCCGCCAATCGGGTACATTAGGGCAAGTGATAAAGAAATTGCTTCCACAGGGCAAGACGTCGGTGTTTAAAGCACAGTTGCGTATCTTACCTTCGGTGGCTTTCATTTCCGCTTTCCTGAATAATACTCCTGTTGTGGTTATCTTCGCCCCGATTATCAAACATTGGGCGAAATCGGTTAATCTCCCGGCAACAAAATTCCTGATTCCTCTTTCTTATGTGACTATTCTTGGTGGTATTTGTACGTTGATCGGTACTTCTACCAATCTGGTAGTGCACGGAATGATTTTAGAAGCCGGTTTTGAAGGTTTCTCCATGTTCGAACTGGGAAAGGTCGGCATTTTTATTGCTGTTGCCGGAATTGTTTATCTTTTCCTTTTCTCCAAACGACTTTTGCCGGATGCTCGTCCTGATACGGCTGTGCCGGATGAGGAAATGGAAGAGGGGGAGAAATTGCATCGGGTGGAAGCGGTGTTAGGGGCACGTTTCCCCGGTATCAATAAGAAGTTGAGTGATTTTAATTTCCAGCGTCATTATGGAGCGGAAGTAAAGGAGATCAAGACACGTAGCGGACAGCGGTTCGTAACTAATCTGAATGAAGTGGTGCTACGTGAAGGAGATACGCTTGTTGTAATGGCTGATGATACCTTTATTCCTACATGGGGGGAGTCTTCTGTGTTTGTGTTGCTGACAAACGGAAATGACCCTGATACCGCAGGAAAGAAAAAACGCTGGCTAGCTCTGATTTTATTGGTGCTGATGATTGTCGGTGCTACGATCGGTGAATTGCCGGTGACAAAAGAGATGTTTCCGGATATCAAACTGGATATGTTCTTTTTTGTGTCTATCACCACCATTGTTATGGCGTGGACGAATCTGTTTCCTGCCCGTAAATATACAAAATACATTTCGTGGGATATCTTGATTACGATTGCTTGTGCATTTGCAATCAGTAAGGCTATGGTGAATTCGGGAGTGGCTGATAGTGTTGCGAAGTTCATTATCGGGTTGAGCGATGATTACGGTCCGCACGTGTTGCTTGCCATGTTGTTTATCATCACGAACCTGTTTACGGAGTTGATTACGAATAATGCGGCGGCAGCATTGGCATTCCCATTGGCCCTGTCGATTGCAGCGCAGTTGGGAGTCAGTCCGACGCCTTTCTTTGTTGTGATCTGTATGGCTGCTTCAGCCAGTTTCTCTACACCTATCGGTTATCAGACTAATCTGATTGTGCAAGGTATCGGCAACTATAAATTTATGGACTTTGTTCGTATCGGTTTGCCGCTCAATATCATAACCTTTATAATCTCTGTTATTCTGATTCCGATGATCTGGAACTTTTAATAAAACGAATTTATAAATGGAAGAAAAGAATCATATATATCCTATATTTGACCGCATGATGACACGGCAGGACAAAGAGGAACTTTTGGGGCAACATAGTGTGATGATCTGGTTTACCGGATTGAGCGGATCGGGCAAAAGTACGATTGCTATCGCACTGGAGCGTGAACTTCATAAGCGAGGATTGCTTTGCCGTATCCTTGACGGGGATAATATTCGTAGTGGTATCAATAATAACCTCGGATTTTCCGAAACTGACCGGGTGGAGAATATCCGTCGCATAGCTGAGGTCTCAAAGCTCTTTTTGGATAGTGGCATTATTACAATTGCGGCATTCATCAGTCCTAATAACGATATCCGGGAAATGGCGGCAAATATTATCGGTAAGGATGACTTTCTGGAGATTTTTGTGAGTACCCCGTTGGAGGAGTGCGAGAAACGAGATGTGAAAGGGCTTTATGCCAAGGCACGTAAGGGGGAAATCCGGAATTTTACCGGAATTTCTGCACCGTTTGAGGTTCCCGAACATCCGGCATTGTCATTGGATACTTCCAAACTGACACTGGAAGAATCGGTGAATTGCTTGTTGGAGCTGGTTTTGCCCAAAGTAAAAAGAAGTGTTTAGTAGAAGAATAAAATCATTATTTTAGTAATGGAAGAATATAAATTAAGCCACTTGAAAGAACTCGAAGCCGAGTCTATTCATATCATCCGCGAAGTGGCGGCGGAATTTGAGAATCCGGTGATGCTTTATAGTATTGGAAAGGATTCTTCTGTAATGGTACGCTTGGCTGAAAAAGCGTTTTATCCGGGTAAAGTACCATTCCCGTTGATGCATATTGATTCGAAATGGAAATTCAAGGAGATGATTCAGTTCCGTGATGAGTATGCGAAGAAATATGGATGGAACCTGATCGTAGAAAGTAATATGGAGGCTTTTCATGCAGGGGTAGGACCTTTTACACATGGAAGTAAAGTGCATACGGACTTGATGAAAACACAGGCGTTGCTTCATGCACTGGATAAGTATAAGTTTGACGCTGCTTTTGGCGGTGCACGCCGTGATGAGGAAAAATCGCGTGCGAAAGAACGTATCTTCTCTTTCCGGGATAAGTTTCACCAGTGGGACCCGAAAAATCAACGTCCGGAATTGTGGGATATTTATAATGCCCGCGTACATAAAGGAGAAAGTATCCGTGTGTTCCCATTGAGCAACTGGACGGAATTGGATATATGGCAGTATATCCGTTTGGAGAATATTCCGATTGTTCCGTTATATTATGCGAAAGAACGTCCGGTGGTGCAAATGGATGGCAACCTGATAATGGCGGATGATGATCGTCTGCCGGAAAAATATCGCGACCGGATTGAAATGAAGATGGTTCGCTTCCGTACATTAGGTTGTTGGCCGCTGACGGGTGCTGTGGAAAGTGGTGCCGCTACGATTGAAGAAATCGTGGAGGAGATGATGACTACTACCAAGAGTGAACGGACGACTCGTGTGATTGACTTTGATCAGGACGCGAGTATGGAACAGAAGAAACGTGAAGGATACTTTTAATTGTAATTAGTGATGGCAGATAATAAATTAGATATAAAGGCTTTTCTGGATAAAGATGAACAGAAAGACTTGCTGAGGCTGTTGACAGCCGGTTCGGTGGATGATGGAAAATCGACATTGATCGGTCGCTTGCTGTTTGACAGCAAGAAATTGTATGAGGACCAGTTGGATGCGCTGGAACGCGACAGTAAACGTGTAGGAAATGCAGGTGAGCATATCGACTATGCATTGCTGCTCGATGGATTGAAGGCTGAACGCGAACAAGGTATTACAATTGATGTGGCTTATCGCTACTTCTCCACCAATGGACGTAAATTTATCATTGCGGACACTCCGGGACATGAGCAGTACACCCGTAATATGATTACCGGCGGCTCTACGGCAAATCTGGCAATTATTCTGGTGGATGCACGCACAGGAGTGATTACACAGACTCGCCGCCATACTTTCCTGGTGTCTTTACTGGGTATCAAACATGTGGTATTGGCGGTCAATAAAATGGACTTGGTGGATTTTTCGGAAGAGCGTTTCAATGAGATTGTTGCGGAGTATAAGAAATTTGTATCTCCACTGGGAATCCCTGATGTAAACTGTATTCCGCTTTCCGCATTGGACGGTGATAATGTAGTGGATAAGTCGGAGCGTACTCCGTGGTACAAGGGGACTTCTTTACTTGATTTCCTTGAAACTGTTCATATTGACAATGACCATAATTTGGAGGATTTTCGTTTCCCGGTGCAGTATGTGCTGCGTCCGAATTTGGATTTTAGAGGTTTTTGTGGTAAGGTGGCTTCGGGTATTGTTCGTAAGGGGGATACGGTAATGGCGTTGCCTTCAGGAAAGACGTCCAAAGTGAAGAGTATCGTGACTTATGACGGTGAGTTGGACTATGCTTTCCCTCCACAGTCGGTTACACTGACACTGGAAGATGAAATTGATGTATCCCGTGGTGAAATGCTGGTACATCCCGATAACTTGCCGATTGTTGACCGTAACTTTGAAGCAATGTTGGTATGGATGGATGAGGAGCCAATGGATATAAATAAATCGTTCTTTATCAAACAGACAACAAATCTGAGTCGTACGCGCATTGATACGATTAAGTATAAGGTGGATGTGAACACAATGGAACATCTGTCGCCGGACAATGGACAGTTGACAAAAGAGACTCTGCCTTTGCAATTGAATCAGATTGCCTGCGTGGTGCTGACAACCGCGAAAGAGTTGTTCTTTGATCCTTATAAGAAGAATAAATCATGTGGCTCATTTATCCTGATCGACCCGATTACCAACAATACTTCTGCGGTAGGTATGATTATCGATCGGGTGGAAATGAAGGATATGAGCAATACGGATGATATTCCTGTATTGGATCTGTCGAAGTTGGGAATCGCCCCCGAACATTATGAAGCAGTAGAAAAGGCGGTGAAAGAACTGGAACGCCAGGGTTTTGCCGTGAAAATAATAAAATAAGAAAGTATGGGATTACTCGAATTTAATAAACTTCCGATCAATACATTGGTAGGTGCCGACTGGAAAACTTTTAAAGCAATTACTGCCGGTCGTGAAATTGATGCAGCCTATAAGGGTAAGTACCGATTGACAAAGGCTGTATGCCGATTGCTTTCTCCATTGGCCTCATTGCAGGACAAACGTTATGAGAAGTTGTTGGCGAATCAACCGCTGGAGCATGATCCGGTGTTTATTTTGGGGCACTGGCGGAGCGGAACTACTTTTGTGCACAATGTATTCTCCTGTGATAAGCATTTTGGCTATAATACGACCTATCAGACCGTGTTTCCTCATTTGATGATGTGGGGACAGCCTTTCTTCAAGAAGAATATGAGTTGGCTGATGCCGGATAAACGTCCGACGGACAACATGGAGCTGGCAGTAGACCTGCCGCAGGAAGAAGAATTTGCACTGGCAAACATGATGCCTTATACTTATTATAATTTTTGGTTCTTGCCGAAATATCAACAGGAATATGCTGACAAGTATCTGTTGTTTGACAATATCTCGGATGCGGAGTTGAAGGTGTTTGAAGAAGTATTTACGAAGCTGATAAAGATTTCTTTGTGGAATACTCATGGCACGCAATTCCTTAGCAAGAATCCGCCTCATACCGGTAGAGTGAGGGAACTGGTGAAAATGTTCCCGAATGCTAAGTTTATTTATCTGATGCGCAATCCGTATACGGTATTTGAATCTACACGCAGTTTCTTTACAAATACGATCCAACCATTAAAATTGCAGGATATCGGAAATGAACAATTAGAGGAAAATATCCTTTCTATCTATGCGAAACTCTATCATAAATATGAATCGGACAAGCAGTTTATTCCTGAGGGTAATCTGAGGGAAGTGAAGTTTGAGGATTTCGAAGCCGATGCAATGGGAATGACGGAGGATATTTATAAGTCACTCTCTATTCCCGGATTTGCCGAAGCGCGTGGAGATATTGAAAAATATGTCGGCGGTAAGAAAGGATATAAAAAGAATAAATATAAATATGATGACCGGACAATTCGATTGGTAGAAGAAAACTGGGGTTTTGCTTTGAAACAATGGGATTATAATTTATAAAAGAAAGGAAAGGTATTAATGATTCAGAAAATCGTTCATCGCCTGGTGGTGACAACTTTTGTCGCATTTATTTCTTCCTTGTCTTTGCTGGCACAGCATAAAGTGGAAATGTTTCCTTTTGGAGATATGGACCAATGGGTAGACCGGCAGATAAAGGAATCGGGAATTATCGGAGGAAATACGAAGAATGTGTATGAGATTGCACCGACGGCTGTAATTCAAGGAGATCAGGTTTATAAAAACATGGGTGGTTCACCGTGGGGTACTTCGAATGTAATGGCAAAGGTAGCGGGAATTACAAAAACAAATACGTCTGTTTTCCCGGAAAAAAGGGGAGAAGGGTATTGTGCACGTCTGGATACACGCATGGAAAGTGTGAAAGTGTTGGGGCTTGTTAATATCACTGTGTTGGCGGCAGGTTCTATTTTTACAGGGACGGTGCATGAACCTATTAAGGGTACTAAGAATCCGCAGAAGATGTTGCAATGTGGCGTGCCGTTTACTAAAAAACCGGTGGCACTTCAATTTGATTATAAAGTGAAGATGTCGGACAGGGAGAATCGTATCCGTGCTACCGGTTTCAGTAAGATTACGGATGTGCCCGGAAAAGATTATCCGGCAGCTATTCTGTTTTTGCAAAAACGTTGGGAAGATGCGAACGGAAATGTTTATGCCAAACGGATAGGGACTATGGTGACTTATTATTATCATTCTACCGACTGGAAAAATAATGCTTCGTATGAGATTATGTATGGTGATATTACAGGGCGCCCTGAATATAAAGCGCATATGATGCGATTACAAGTTACCGAAAACTATACGGTAAACAGTAAAGGGGAAAGCGTTCCTATTCATGAAGTTGCCTGGGGAAATGAAGATGATGTGCCTACACATATATATATACAGTTTACGTCCAGTCATGGAGGAGCTTATATCGGTTCGCCGGGTAATTCATTATGGGTTGATAATGTGAAACTGGTTTATTAGATATAATATTAAAGAAATAAAATAGCTGGTGATGCAATTATCGCCGGCTATTTTTTTTTGTTTTAATTCTTTGGTAATAAATGCCTTTCGTCTTCTTTCGGAGTTATATAACACTTTTATCATTCCTTATTTTTTTGTGTGGGAATGATTTTTTACGCGTTTTTTTGCTTGTGTTATATTAAATATCTATATTTGCATTAAATTTCAAGAAAAGGAAGTTGCTTATTGTCTCTTTGTCAGGCATGAGATGTTTGGGAGTCGGTTGATTTCCTGTAAGACAAAATATAGAAATATATTATTTACTAAAATAAATTGAGCAATAGTTCGTTAAAAATTCGCCAAGCCTAAGCGGCTCTGGCAGTAAATAAAATGAGTTCTTTGAAAAGTTTGTCAATAAATCCCGAACACGCAAATAAATCGTTCAAGCATATAAGCATTGTGTATGAATGACTTGCAAGAGGATATGGAATAGGCTATTCCGAG